>Ga0208636_100011_pt1 | contig 534755 bp, 486 predicted proteins | sample LakWasM103_HOW12_2_FD_183921 | JGI IMG/M metagenome (GOLD analysis project Ga0208636, IMG submission 183921) | Freshwater sediment methanotrophic microbial communities from Lake Washington under simulated oxygen tension - Sediment Metagenome... | ecosystem: Environmental > Aquatic > Freshwater... | reverse complement strand
CGGCCGAGAGCTCCAGCAGCTCGCGCACCGTCGCCATGCCGCTGGACGCGATCTCCTCGCGCGAGATGATCTGCACCGCGGCCGGGCCCTCATCGGCGATGTTGAGGCGCTTGACGTGGCTGCCGATCACCTCGACGCGGGTCAGCTTGTCGGGGGCGGGCGCGGTCTGGGCGCTGGCCGCGTTGTGGGCCAGGCCGGCGAGCATGAGGGCACCGACCAGCGGGTGCAAGGTCTTCGATTTCATCGGGTCTCCATTGGTTTTATGGTCTAAGGGGAAAGCGTTCAGGGGGCGAGGTCGACGTAGTGCCAGAGCTCCTGCGAGAACAGGCCGCGCCGGTAGCCCTGCAGGCGCGGCTGGGTCAGCTCGTTGCCGATGCGGTGCGTCATGTACTTCAGCGGCATATAGGCCACCTGCAGGCGCTTGGCCTCGTGCAGGGCGGCCTCGCGCTCGGGGCCGTCGGGCAAGCGCGTGACGCGCTCGTAGAGGGCGTCGAAGGCGGGCAGCCGGAAATAGCTCAGGTTGGTGCTGCCGGCCTCGGGGCCGTAGAGCTTGCGCATGCCCAGGTCCTGGCCGTCGGGGTTGACGGCGGTCTCGCTGAGCTGCCAGATCATCAGCCGCCCGGCGCGTGCCGCCTTCAGCTGCTCGGGCCATTGCGCGGTGACGAAGCGGGTGCGCAGGCCCAGCGCGTCAAGGTCCTTCTTGCGCAGCTCGTCCTGGGCGCGCGAGAAGTCGTCGGGTTGGGTGGCGATCTCGAGCACCAGCGGGCTGCCATCGGGTTGCTCGCGCCAGCCGTCGCCGTCGCGATCGCGGTAGCCATAGGTGTCGAGCAGGGCGCGCGCCTTGGCGGGGGCATGCTCGCCGCTCTCGGAGCGGAAGCGCTCGTCGTAGCCGCTGGTGAAGGGCACCACGCCCGACTGCGCCAGGATGGCCTGGCCACCGCGGGTGAGCCGGATCTCGCGCGCCACGTCCAGCCCCAGGCCGATGGCGCGCCGCAGCGCCACCTTGTCGGGCGCGTTGCCGCCCAGCGCCGGGCTGCGCATATTGAAGTACATATAGGTGACGTCGGCCTTCTGGCTGCGGTAGAGCCGGATGCCGCGCTGGCGCAGGTGCGGGGCCAGCCGGCCCAGTGGCACCGCCTTGGGCATGAAGTCCCCCGGCACCTCGATCAGGTCCAGCTCGCCGTTCAGAAAGGCCAGCCAGCGCGGCTGGTTCTGCACGATCACCGACAGTTCGACGCGGTCCACCATGGGCAGGCGCCGGCCCTTGAAGCGGGCCAGCAAGGCCTGACCCTCGGCATCGTCGGGGGCGGGCTGGGCGTCGTAATAGCGTTCGCGGTAGTCGGGGTTGCGCTCCAGCACCAGGCGCGAGCTGCGCCGCCACTCGGCCAGGCGGAACGGGCCGGTGCCGACCGGGTGCTCGCCGATCTGCGCGCCATAGGCTTGCACCACCTCGGCCGCCAGCGCCCCGGCCTTGTCATTGCCCGCCAGCCATTGGGCGAAGCGCGGGCGCGGTTCGGCCAGGCGGATCTGCAGCGTGTAGCGGTCCAGCGCGCGCAGGCCGGCGATCTCGCGCCCGTAGTCCATCGGCTTGCCGCTGCGCAGCGCCTCTTCGCGCAAACCCTGCAGCCCCAGGATGCCGGCCTCCAGCCATTCGGCAAAGCGCGGGCTGCTGAGCGCCGGGTCGGCATAGCGCTTGAAGCTGTAGACATAGTCGGCCGCCACCAGCTCGCGCGGCTTGCCGCCGAACGCCGGGTCGTCGGCGAAGAAGATGCCGGGCCGCAGGCGGATGGTCCAGCGCTTGTAGTCCTCGGCCACCTCGGGCAGGGCGGCGGCCGTCAGCGGCACCAGCTTGGCGGGGCGCGCCAGATAGTCGTAGTGGTAGAGCGCCTCCAGCACATGGCTGAGCACGCGCAGCGAGTAGACGTCGTCGGCGCGCACCGGATCGAAGCTGGTCTCGGCCTGCTCCAGCGGCAGGCGCAGGACCTTGATCGCGGCGGGCGGCGCCGCCTGCAGCGACAGCGGCAGCAGCATCAACAGGCAGAGCTGGACGGTCCACCGGCGCAGCGCGTGGGGGCGGCTGGATTGCATGGGCTTTGGTTAGATATATGGCTGGAATGCCAGATTGGCGGCAAGCTTAGGGCGCGCTGCCAACGCCGATCTATGGGAGTTTTCGGCGCAGCTATCCGGCTTTGGCATAGCCGCGCCCGGGCCGGCCGCTTACATCTGCATCCCCCCTCAGTGGGAGGTGCGCGCCGCCGCGCATCGGTTCACAGTCGCGCTGCGGTCAGCGAGGCTTTGATCGCACAGGAGTCGGTCATGCATTTCCAAGAAGTAGACACAGGGGATTTCAGGATCTATGCGGGGGCGCTGGAGCGGCCACGGCAGTACGGCTATGTGGCCGCCGTGGTGGTGGTGCGCATGCCGGTCGGCCAGCCGCGCCGCGAGACCTATCGCGATGAGAGCCTGGCGGGCGGCTTTGCCTGGTCATCGCCGGCCGAGGCCTTGCGCTTTGCGCTCAATGCCGGGCGCGATGCAGTGATGTGTGGCCGCGCGGCCATGTCTTGAGGTGGTGGCCCCGCCACCCGGGGCCCGATTTCGGTCGTTCGTCGCGCCGGCAGCCGCCGACGCTTGGTGGGGGCGCGCAAGGCCGCTATCGTGCGCCCCATGTCGACCGCCAGCCCCATTGCCCCCGCGGCATCGCCCGCCGCACCCAGCCCCTGGCAGGGCTTCGTTGCCTATCTGACGCCGCTGCGGCTGGCGCTGGCCCTGGGTCTGGCGGGCTTGGCGGCGGTGATGCTGGGCCCGATCTTCATCATTCCCTTCCCGGTGCTGCTGGGCCGCACCATGTTCGTCGGCCTGTGGGCGCTGCTGGCCTTCGCCGCCGCGGGCCAATGGCCGCGGCGCCTGCCGCGCTGGTGGGCGCGCTGGCTGTTCCAGGTGCTGGTGGTAGCGCTGGCGGTGCCGGTGGCCACCCTGCTGGTCTACCTGGTGGCGGTGGGCGGCGACTTCGCCTCGCTGATCCGCAGCGAGGGGCGGGTGATGGGCTTTCTGTGGATCGCCGGCTCGGGCCTGCTGGTGGGGCCGCTGCTGGCGATGGGCGCGCTGTACCGGCAGCGCGACGCCGAGGCGCGCAACCAGGCGCTCAGCTTCGAGCTGGAGCGCAGCGAGCTGGAGCGGCGCGCGCTCGACGCCCGCCTGCGCCTGTTGCAGGCCCAGGTGGAGCCGCACTTTCTCTTCAACACCCTGGCGAATGTGCGCGCCCTGGTGGAAGCGGGCTCGCCGCAGGCCGCGCCGGTGCTGCGCAGCCTGATCGCCTATCTGCGCGCCGCCATGCCGAGGCTGCAGGACGAGACCGCCTGCCTGGCCGACGAGCTGGGTCTGGTGAAGGCCTATCTGGAGCTGATGCATCTGCGCATGCCGGATCGCCTGGTCTACGAGATCGCGGTGCCCTCCGAGCTGCTGCGCCTGCGCTTTCCGCCCATGGCCTTGCTGACCCTGGTGGAGAACGCGGTGCGCCATGGCATCGACCCCAGCGAGGAGGGCGGGCGCATCGAACTGGGCGGCTTGCTCGAAGACGGGCAGGTGCGTTTGTGGGTCTCCGACACCGGCGTGGGCCTGGTGCAGCAGATGGGCTCGGGCACCGGCCTGCGCAATCTGCGCGAGCGCCTGCAGGTGGTCTATGGCGAGGGCGCCGCCCTCGACCTGCAGGAGAATCAGCCCCACGGCCTGCGCGCCGAGATCCGCTTCACGCCATGACCGCAAGCACCGCCCCCACCGCCCTGATCGCCGACGACGAGCCCCTGCTGCGCGAAAGCCTGCAGCGCGCGCTGGCCACGGCCTGGCCCGAGCTGCGCGTGCTGGCCCAGGCGCGCAACGGCCGCGAGGCGGTGGAGCTGTTCGAGCAGCATGAGCCCGACGTCGTGTTCCTCGACGTCCACATGCCCGGCATGAACGGTGTGGAGGCGGCACGCCAGATCGCGCGCCGCGCGCAGATCGTGTTCGTCACCGCCTACGAGCAGTATGCGGTGCAGGCTTTCGAGCAGGGTGCGCTCGACTATCTGGTGAAGCCGGTGGACGAGCTGCGCCTGGCCGACACGGTGCAGCGCCTGCAGGAGCGTTTGCGGGCGCGGGCGGCGGGCACGCCGCAGCCGCAACTCGATCTGCAGGCCGCGATCGAAACCCTGGCGCGCAAGCTGATGCAGCCCGAGGGTGGCGCCGGCGCGGCGGCCTCGACAACTGGCTCAGCGGCGGGCCATCTGCAATGGATACGCGCCTCCGTGGGGTCGACGCTCAAGCTGATCCCGGTGGACCAGATCGTCTTCATGCGTTCGGACGAGAAATACACCCTGGTGGTCTGGCACGAGGGCGAGGCGCTGATACGCACGCCGATTCGCGAGCTGGTGGAGCAGCTGGATCCGCAATGCTTTGTGCAGGTGCACCGCTCGGTGGTGGTGAACCTGCATGCGGTCAGCCATGTGACGCGCGGGCCGAACGAGACCGCCGACCTGCATCTCAAGGGTCGGCCCGAGGTCCTGCCGGTCAGCCGCAGCTATCTGCACCTGTTCCGGCAGATGTAGCCAGGGCGCGCAACTCAGCGGCCTGGCGGGTGGCCGGGCGGCGTGGCCTGGCCTTCCACCACCACCCGATCCAGCCGCCAGATGACCGGCGTGCGACCCTCGGGCGTGAAGAAGAAGGCGTCGACCAGGATCAGCGCCAGGATGCCGATCAGTGCGGCCAAGAGTGCAGTATGCAGGCCGCTGTCGGAGAAGCTGTGAATCTTTCCGCTTGCCATGATCTGCTCCTAAAAGGAAGTCGGGATCTGCCCGATCACTCTATGCTTTTGGCGCCGCGGCGTCCACAACATTGAGGACTTCTTGCGCCAGCGCAAGCACCGATGCGGGGGCCGAGCCTTCGGCCTCGTTGCTGATCGTGACCTGGCAGGGCAGGCCGGCGGCGGCGGTGCCGCGGATCACATGGGCGAGCAGGGCGCGCGTCGGCAGGTCGGGATCCTGCAGCGCCTCGAAATCGCCGTAGCGGCGCAGCGCCTCCTGGTAGCCGAAGGGGCCGAAGCGCCGGTGCAGGTTCCAGCGGCAGACGAGGGGAGCGGGCCAGAGCCGCCGCAGTATCCACAGCTGTTCCTGCAGCGCCGGCAGCTTGGCGTGCAGGCCCAGGCAATACCTGACCCCGGTGTCGCGCAGCAGGGCCACCAGGTCCTCGCACAAGAGCTCCGGGTCGCGCAGCTCCACGGCGATGCTCGCCGGCCCGTCCAGCCGAGGCAGGGCACTCAGCATGGCATGCAGCCGGTCCAGCACCTCGCCGCGCCGCGCCAGCAGGGCCGGCGAGAGCGGGCTGAGCTGGAACACCAGTGCGCCGATCTTGTCGCCCAGCCCCTCGATGGCCGGCCGCACGAATTCCTGCAGGGCCAGGGCGGGATCGAGAAAGGCGCTGTTGCTGCGGCCGCCGCGGCCCTGCGCGTCGCGCAGCAAGGCGTCGGTGACCAGGCTCGGCGCCTTCACCGTGAAGCGGAAGTCGGCCGGCACCTGGGCCGCGTAGCGCTCGTACTGGCTGGCCTGCAGGGGCTGGTAGAAGCTGCGATCGATGCCCACCGCGCGCAGCAGCGGGTGCTGGCTGTAGGCGCCGAGGCCCTGCCTGGACAGGGCGCTGGCCGGGTAGGCACGCTGCCAGACCTGGCCGGCCCAGCCCGGATAGGCCCAGGACGAGGTGCCCAGGCGCAGCGCCTGCGGCAGTTGCGCCGCCATGGCCTGGATGCTTGCGTCGGCCGGTTGGGCTTGGATCTTGCTGCCGGGCTTGCTGGCCGGCTTGGCAGTCGGCATGGTGGCGCTAGGGGCCTCGGGGAACAATGCATCTTGCATGCGGCCAGCATAGCGGGCCGGCCCGGGCCGCTTGCTACACTTGCGCGCCTGCCCATGACCGAGCCATTCATCCCCCATCCGCCGCAGGCCGCCTTCAGTGCCGCCGACGAATACGCGATGCGGCTCGCGCTGGACCAGGCCCACAACGCCCTGCTGGTGGGCGAGGTGCCGGTGGGTGCGGTGCTGATGCGCCAGGGCCAGGTGATCGCCACGGGCTACAACCGGCCCATCACCACGCATGACCCCACCGCGCATGCCGAGATCGTGGCGCTGCGCCATGCCGCCACCCTGCTGGGCAATTACCGCCTGCCCGAGTGCGAGCTCTATGTGACGCTGGAGCCCTGCGCGATGTGCGCGATGGCGATGATGCATGCGCGCCTGAAGCGCGTGGTGTTTGCCGCGCCCGATCCCAAGACCGGCGTGGCCGGTTCTGTGCTGGACCTGTTTGCCGAAGCGAAGCTGAACCACCACACCGGCATCCAGGGCGGCCTGCTGGGCGAGGCCTCGGCCAGGCTGCTGCGCGAATTCTTTGCCGAGCGGCGCGAGGCCGCCCGCAAGCGCCGCGAGCTGGCGCGCGCGGCCCAAGCGCCATCCCATAGCGACGCCGATTGCGAATCCCAGCCCATTCCCACGGGCGATGCCATTCACCTGGACGATTTCAAACCATGAGCTCCCTGACCCTCTACACCCCGGCCGGCGTGCTGGCACAGGCCCAGCCCCTCAAGCGTGCCGCCAAGCGCCTGGGCGCACTGGGCTTCGAGGTGACGATAGACGCAGCGGCGCTGGCCAAGCATCAGCGCTTTGCCGGCGACGATGCGGCGCGCCTGCAAGCCATCCATCGCGTGGCCCAGGCCGCGCCCTCGGTGGCGCTGGCCACGCGCGGCGGCTACGGCCTGACGCGCCTGCTGGACCAGCTCGACTGGAAGCTGCTGGCCAAGAGCGTGGAGCGCGGCACCCGCTGGGTCGGGCAGAGCGATCTGACCTCGCTGCAGCTGGGCCTGCTGGCCAAGGCCAAGCTGCAGAGCTGGGCCGGCCCGCTGGCCTGCGACGACTTTGGCCGCAGCGATGACGAGGGCGGCGTGGACGACGTGACGCAGGACTGTTTCACCGAGGCCATGAGCGGGCTGCTGGAGGCGGTGGGCTTTCGCACCGAGGCCGGGCACGACGGCTTCGAGGCGCGCGGCACCCTGTGGGGCGGCAATCTCTGCGTCCTCAACTCGCTGCTGGGCACGCCTTACTTTCCGCGCATCAAGGGCGGCATCCTGTTCCTGGAGGATGTCAACGAGCATCCCTATCGGGTCGAGCGCAATCTGCTGCAGTTGCAGCAGGCGGGGGTGCTGGACGCGCAAAAGGCCATCGTGCTGGGTGAGTTCAGCGCCTGGAAGAAGTCGCCGCTGGACCGCGGCTACAACCTGAAGGCGGCCATCGAGGCGGTGCGTGCGCGCACCAAGACGCCGATCTTCACCGGCCTGCCCTTCGGCCATGTGGCCACCAAGGTCTGCCTGCCGGTGGGTGCCAAGGTGGAGATGGTGGTGCAGGGCCGCGACGCCCTGCTGGCCTGGGGGCATACGCACTGACACCCCCCGTGTTCGGGTGAATTCCATGAGGGCGCACAGCGCCCGGCTCCACTATGATCGCGCGCCAGCCTCTGCACGCCGGGCCATCAGCCCAGGCGCCGCCAGAGGCTCGTTTTTTGTGCCTAAGCGCGTGCAGAAGGGGTCATGTGTTGTTGAAGCGGATTGCGGGGTTCATCGGAGGCATCTTGGCCGCGGCGCTGCTGAGCGCCTGCAACAACAGCCCCTATCCGATCGGCGCCGAGAAGGACAACACGCTTTACATGTCCTTCGATGAGCGCTCGCCGCGCTATCTGGACCCGACCGCCTCCTACACCGCGCCCGAGGGTGCCTACGCCTACCATATCTACGAGCCGCTCTACGGCTACCACTACCTCAAGCGCCCCTACCAGCTGGAGGGCCACGCCGCCACCGAGGTGGTGAAGCCCTATTACCTGGATGCCAAGGGCGTGCGCCTGCCCGACGATGCGCCGTCCGAGCAGATCGCCCAGGCGGTCTACGACATCCCCATCCGCAAGGGCCTGCGCTACGCGCCGCACCCGGCATTTGCCAAGAATGCCCAGGGGCAGTACATCTACCACCACCTCACGCGGGCGGAGCTGGGGGACAAGCGTTCGCCCTGGGAGTTTGCCCAGCAGGGCACGCGCGAGCTGGTGGCGGAGGACTTCGTGTTCGCCATCAAGCGCCAGGCCACGCCGCGCATCGAGGCGCCGCTGTTCGGCGTGTTCTCCGAGCATGTGCGCGGCCTCAAGGCCTACAGCCAGCTGATCCGCGCCGAGAACGCCAAGCTGCTCAAGGGCCTGCCCGAGAACAGCGCGGACAAGCCCTTCCTGGACTTCCGCCGCTGGCCGCTGGAGGGGGCCGAGGCGCTGGACTCGCACACCCTGCGCATCCGCTTGAACGGCAAGTACCCGCAATTCCAGTACTGGCTGGCCACCACCTTCTTCGCGCCGGTGCCCTGGGAGGTGGACGCCTTCTATGCCCAGCCGGGCATGAACGAGAACAGCCTGTCGTGGAATCAATGGCCGGTCGGCACCGGGCCCTTCATGATGACCGAGTATGTGCAGGACCGCCGCCATGTGATGGCGCGCAACCCCTATTACCGGCAGGACAGCTATCCCTGCGAGGGTGCCGCCGGCGACCAGGCCGCCGGGCTGCTGGACGATTGCGGCAAGCGCCTGCCCTTTGTCGACAAGATCGTCGCCAACATCATCAAGGAGCGGGTGCCGCGCAAGGAACTGTTCAAGCAGGGCTATCTGGACCTGCCCGAGATCGAGCGGACCGACTGGGGCGTCGAGTTCATGGTGGACAAGAGCGACTCCGACGAGGTGTTCCGCAACTACGCGGCCAAGGGCTACCGCTTGCCCATGGATACCGACATCGGCAGCTGGTACGTGGGCTTCAACTGGCTGGATCCGGTGGTGGGGCAGGGCAGCACGCCCGAGCAGCGCGAGCGCAACAAGAAGCTGCGCCAGGCCATCTCGATCGCGATCGACTGGGAGGAGGGCTATGGCCGCATCTTCCGCAACAAGGGCGGCGATGCCGCCCACGGCCCCACGCCGCCCGGCGTGTTCGGCTCGCGCGAGGGCCAGCCGGGCTGGCACAACCCGGTGACGCACAAGCTGGTGGACGGCAAGGTGCAACGCCGCTCCATCGAGGAGGCCAAGGCCTTGCTGGCCGAGGCCGGCTACCCGGAGGGGCGCGACGCCGGCACCGGCAAGCCCCTGGTGCTGAGCTATGACTTCATGCGCGTGGTCACGCCCGAGATGAAAGCCGAGAACGATTGGATGGTGAAGCAGTTCGCCAAGCTGGGCATCCAGCTGGACGTGCGCGCCACCGACTTCAACCAGTTCCAGGAAAAGGTGCTCAAGGGCAAGCACCAGATCTACTGGTGGGGCTGGTTGGCCGACTATCCGGATGCCGAGAACTTCCTGTTCCTGCTCTACGGCCCGAACAGCAAGTCCAAGTTCGAGGGCGAGAACGCCTCCAACTACGAGAACCCCGCCTACGACCGCCTCTACAAGCGCCTGCAGACCCTGGACGATGGCCCGGAAAAGCAGCGCGTGATGGACGAGATGCTGGCCATCGTGCGCGAGGACGCGCCCTGGTCCTGGGGCTACTGGCCCTATGTGGGCCTGGCCTTCCAGCACTGGGTCTACAACGGCAAGCCCAGCATCGTGGTGCGCGACGTGGGGCGCTATTACCGCGTTGATGCCGCCGAGCGCGCGCGCAGGCAGGCCGAGTGGAACCATCCGATCTGGTGGCCCCTGCTGCTGCTGGCGGCGGGCGCGGCCGTGATCGCCTGGCTGACGCGCCGTTCCTTCCGCGCCCGCGAGCTCGCCACCGCGCGCGGCGCCTGAGGCCTGACGACATGATCAAGTACCTGCTACGTCGCCTCGGCTACGGCATCGCCGTGCTGGTGGGCGTGAACCTGCTGACCTTCTTCCTGTTCTTCTCGGTCAACACGCCCGACGACATGGCGCGCCTGAACATCGGCGGCAAGCGCGTCACCCAGGAGCAGATCGAGAAGTGGAAGACCGAGCGCGGCTACGACAAGCCGCTGTACTACGACGCCGCGCAGGCGGGCAGCCAGAAGTTCACCCACACGATTCTGTGGGAGCGCTCGATCTCGCTGATGCTGCTGGACTTCGGCCGCTCGGATGCGCGCCAGGCCGTCAACATCGGGCACGAGGTCAAGGTGCGCATGGGCGTGAGCCTGCAGCTGGCGGTGCCGCTCTTCGTCCTGCAGGTGATCGTGAGCACCGCCTTCGCGCTGCTGCTGGTGTTCTTCCGCCATACCCGCATCGACTTCTGGGGCGTGGTGCTGTGCGTGCTGATGCTGTCGATCTCCAGCCTGTTCTACATCATCGTCGGCCAGTACTTCTTCTCGCGCCTGCTGCGGCTGGTTCCCATCGGCGGCTACGAGCCGGGCCTGGATGCGATCAAGTTCCTGGCCCTGCCCATCGTGCTCTCGCTGCTCTCGCGCCTGGGCGGCGAGGCGCGCCTGTACCGCGCCATGTTCCTGGAGGAGGTGGGCAAGGACTATGTGCGCACCGCGCGCGCCAAGGGGCTCTCCGAACCGGTGGTGCTGTTCCGCCACGTGCTGCGCAATGCGCTGATTCCCATCATCACCAGCGCCGGCTCCTACCTGCCCTATGTGTTCCTGGGCAGCCTGGTGTTCGAGAGCTTCTTCGGCATCCCCGGCCTGGGCGCCTTCATCATCGAGGCCATCTCGGGCCAGGACTTCGCCATCGTGCGCACCATGGTGTTCCTGGGCGCGGCCCTTTATGTGGCCAGCAATGCGCTCATCGACCTGGCCTACACCTGGGTGGATCCGCGCGTGCGGCTGTCCTGAGCCCCACATCGAAGATTAGGAATCATGTCGTCGTTCAAGATCGTCGTGCTCTGGACCGATGTGGCCCTGTGGGCCATGTTCGCCGCCTTGCTGGGCTATCTGCTGCGCATCCTGCGCCAGCCCCATGTGCGCGTTACCTGGGCGCGCGTGCTGCGCGATGCGACCTCCTGCTGTGCCGGCGTGGTGCTGCTGCTGTTCATGGCGGTGACGCTGCTGGACAGCCTGCATTTCCGCCGCGCCCTGGATGGCGCCGAGGGCGCCGGCGCGACGGGCCAGCAGTTCTACAGCACCCGCACCGAATCGCTGCTCGACCTGCTGCTGGCGCGCCAGGTGGCGATGCGCGAGACCAGCTATTCGGCGCCGCTGGCCTACCAGGGTTTCAACAAGGACAACATCAGCGAGGGCGGTGAGGTGCGCCGCGACTACCCGCGCCTGCAGTTCGGCGGCGCCCATCTGCGCCTGCCGGCCGAGCAATGGGCGGGCGATGTGCTGGGCCGCGCCCTGCGCGGGCTGGCCTGGGGCCTGCTGGCCGTGTTGCTGCTGGGCCTGGCCATGACGGCGGCGCTCGCCGCCGGCCATGGCGGCTGGCGGAGGGCGCTGCAGGACCTGCTGCGCGACCGCACGCATTACCCGCTGCGCGCGGTGCTGCTGACCCTGGCGGTCACCGCGCTGCTAAGCGGGCCCAGCATCGCGCTGATGGACCATTACCATGTGTTCGGCACCGACCGCACCGGCAACGACGTGCTCTACCAGGCGCTCAAGAGCATACGCACCGCCTTCGTGATCGGCGCGCTCTCCACCCTCGCGACCCTGCCGCTGGCCCTGGTGCTGGGCATCCTGGCCGGCTACTTCAAGGGCTGGGTGGACGAGCTGATCCAGTACCTCTACACCCTGCTGACCTCGGTGCCCAATGTGCTGCTGATCGCCGCCTGCGTGCTGATGGTGCAGGTCTTCCTCGACAAGAACCCCGATCTGTTCGAGACCGGCGTGGAGCGCGCGGACCTGAAGATGTTTCTTCTGTGCCTGATCCTGGGCGTGACGGGCTGGGCCACGCTGTGCCGCCTGATCCGCGGCGAGACGCTCAAGCTGCGCGAGCTGGACTATGTGCAGGCCGCCACCGCCTTCGGCGTCGGGCCGCTGCGCATCATGTGGCGCCACATCGTGCCGAATGTGATGCACCTGGTGCTGATCACCACGGTGCTGAGCTTCTCGGACCTGATCCTCTACGAGGCGGTGCTGACCTATGTGGGGGTGGGCGTGGACCCGGGCATGAACAGCTTTGGCGGCATGATCAATCTGGCGCGCGCCGAGATGTCGCGCGACCCGCTGGTGTGGTGGAGCTTTGCCGCGGCCTTCGGCTTCATGGTGAGCCTGGTGCTGGCCGCCAACCTGTTTGCCGATGGCGTGCGCGATGCCTTCGACCCGCGCGCCCGCAGCCTGCGCCCGCGCGTGCTGGGCCTGGCCAAGACCCGCAAGGCCTGAACATGCTGCACATCGACGATCTCAAGGTCACCCTGGATGCCGACGCCGGCCTGGTGCGCGCCATCGACGGCATGCAGCTGACGCTCCAGCGCGGCGAGACCTTTGCCCTGGTGGGCGAATCGGGTTGCGGCAAGAGCATGACGGCGCTGGCGCTGATGCGCCTGCTGCCCGATAACGGCCGCATCACGGCGGGGCGGCTGGAGCTGGACGGGCGCGAGGTGTTCGGGCTCAGCGAGGCGCAGATGCGCGGCGTGCGCGGCGGCCGCATCGGCATGATCTTCCAGGAGCCCGCCACCAGCCTGAATCCGGTCATGCGGGTGGGCGCGCAGATCGTCGAGGCGATCGAGGCGCACACCGCCCTGCGCGGCGCCCAGGCGCGCGCCAAGGCGATCGACTGGCTGAGGCGGGTCGGCATTCCCGAGCCCGAGCGCCGCATCGACGAATACCCGTTCCGCCTGTCGGGAGGGCAGAAGCAGCGCGTCATGATCGCGATGGCGCTGGCCGCAGAGCCGGATTTCCTGATCGCCGACGAGCCCACCACCGCGCTGGACGTGACGATACAGGCGCAGATTCTGCAGCTGCTCAAGGAGCTGCAGCGCGAGCGCGGCCTGGGCCTGCTGCTCATCACCCACGATCTGGCGGTGGTGGCCGGCATGGCGCACCAGGTGGCGCTGATGTATGCGGGCCAGATCGTCGAGCTGGCACCCGCGGCCGAGTTCTTTGCCGCGCCCAAACACCCTTATGCGCGGCTGCTGCTGCAGGCCCTGCCGGATGCCGGCAAGCGCGGCGCGGCCCTGGCGGCCATCGCCGGCACGGTGCCGCCGCTGTGGCTGCAGTTCGAGGGCTGCCGTTTTGCGCCGCGCTGCGACCGCGCCATGCGGCACTGCGCCGCGCAGCCGCCGCTGCTGAGCCAGGTGGCGCCGACGCATGAGGTGCGCTGCCTGCTCTACAGCGCGCCCGGCGAGGCCCTGCCGGCCGCCGCACCGGCGCGGCCCGACACCGCCCCGGCCGCGGCGCCAGCGCCGGGCGCGCAGCCCCTGCTGGCGGTGCGCGATCTGCGCGTCGTCTACCGCCTGGGTGGTGGGCTGTGGGGTGGCGGCCAGCGCGAGTTCCGGGCGGTGGACGGCGTGTCCTTCGACATCCCTGCAGGGCAGACCCTGGCTTTGGTGGGCGAATCGGGCTGCGGCAAGACCACCTCGGGCAAGGCCATCGTGCAACTGCTGCGCCAGCAGGCGCGCATCGAGGGTCAGGCCTTGCTGGATGGGGTGGACCTGTTCGGTCTGCAGGGTCAGGCCTTGCGCGCGGCGCGGCGCCAGGTGCAGATCATCTTCCAGGACCCGTTCGCGTCGCTGAACCCGCGCATGCGCGTCATGGAGGTGCTGGAGGAGGGCCTGCTGGCGCTGCGCCCCGAGCTGGACGCGCCAGCGCGGCGCGAGCTGCTGCTGGCGCTGCTGGACCAGGTGGGCCTGCGGCGCGATGCCCTGGAGCGTTTCCCGCACGAGTTTTCGGGTGGTCAGCGCCAGCGCATCGCGATCGCGCGTGCGCTCGCGGTCCAGCCCAGGCTGATCGTCTGCGACGAACCGACCTCGGCGCTGGATGTCTCGGTGCAGGCCCAGATCCTCAATCTGCTGCGCGAACTGCAGCGCAGCCAGGGCCTGGCCTTTCTCTTCATCACCCACAACATCGGCGTGGTGGAGTACATCGCCGACGCCGTGGCGGTGATGCAGGGTGGTGCGATCGTCGAGGCGGGACGCACCGATTCGGTGCTTGAACGGCCGCAACACGCCTACACGCGCAGCCTGCTGCAGGCCGTGCCGCGGCTGGGCCCGGCGCCCATGACCTTAGGCAGTTGACAAGCCCTTGTTCACGTGGGCCGTCCGGCGTGGCGTTGTTGCAACGAAGGCCCCCGAGGTTACCGCTGGGTTTCCTGGGGTAAGCGCTGTGTTTTCAATGACTTACGGCACTTAGCCGAGGGCCCTAGGGACATTACGGGGGAAGCTGACGCGTGACTGAATTGACACTCGCACGACCCCAATCTGAGATGGATGCTCAGGCCAAGGTCGAGCCTTATCGTGGCTCGCCAAGCGTGCCCAGTTTCAGTACGCGAATGTTTCTCACAAAGGAGTCCTTACATGTTCAAGAGGAAGAGCGTTAACGTCGCCGTCCTGCTCGCCCTGGGCGCTGCCCTGCCCGGCGTTGCAATGGCGCAAGAATCACTGCAGCGTGTCGAGATTACCGGTTCGCGCATCAAGACCATCGACACCGAGGGCCAGAGTCCGGTCGTGGTGCTGGGCGCCGAAGCCATCAAGGCCGACGGTATCCGTACCGCGGAAGGCCTGCTGAACAACCTGCCCCAGGTCTTCGCCGACTACGGCGGCAGCGTGTCGAACGGCTCCACCGGCACCGCCACCGTCAACCTGCGCAACCTCGGCTCGAGCCGCACCCTGGTGCTGGTGAACGGTCGCCGCATGCCTGCCGGCAGCCCGCGCAACACTGCCGCGGACTTGAACCAGATCCCGGTTTCGATGATCAGCCGCGTTGAAATCCTGACCGGCGGCGCTTCCGCCGTGTATGGTGCCGACGCCGTGGCCGGCGTGGTCAACTTCATCCTGAAGGACAACTTCCAGGGTGTGGAGTTCGACGCCACCTACTCGGGCTACAACCACCAGCAGAACAACCCCTCGGGTGTGGCTGACATCGTCGCCGGCCGTGCCAAGACCAACGCCTCGCAGTTCGCTGTGCCTGGTGACAAGGGCCTGGACGGCATCACGCGCGAATTCAGCGTCACCGTGGGCGGCAACTTCGCCGATGGCAAGGGCAACGCCACGCTGAACTTCACGGCCCACAAGGAAAACGCGCTGCTGCAAAGCGAGCGCGATTTCTCGTCCTGCTCACTGGGCGTTACCGCCGATGGCAAGGGCTTCAACTGCGGCGGCTCGTCCACCAGCTACCCTGGCCGCTTCTTCCTGAACCAGGGCAGCCGTACCGTGGCGGACGCCAACGGCGGCGTGCGCAATTTCTCGGCCGCGACCGACCAGTACAACTTCGGCCCGCTGAACTACTTCCAGCGTCCGGCCGACCGCTACTCGGCCACCGCGATTGCGCACTACGACATCAACGACATGGCCCGCGTGTACGCGCAGCTGGGCTTCCACGATGACCACACCGTGGCACAGATCGCACCTAGCGGCCTGTTCGTGTTCGATACCTCCACCGCCGGTGGCATCAAGTTCGAGAACCCCTTCCTGAGTGACTCGTGGAAGGCCGCGCTGCTGGCGTCGAACCAAGCCAACACCGACGCGGATGGCAATCCTGCGCCCTTGCCCTTCGCCAAGGCGGGTGATGCTGCCAACATCCTGATCGCACGCCGCAACGTCGAAGGCGGCGGCCGCCAGGACGACCTGCGCCACACTTCCTACCGCGCCATCGTCGGCGTGAAGGGCGATGTCGGTGCCTGGAGCTATGACGCCTTCGGCCAGGTCGCTCGCGTGGTCTACCAAGAGACCTACAAGAACGACTTCTCCAATACCCGCATCGGCCGTTCGCTGGATGCTGTGAAGGACGCCAACGGCAATATCGTCTGCCGTTCGGTGATGGACGGCTCGGACCCGAACTGCGTGCCCTACAACATCTGGTCGCTGGGCAAGGTCACGCCTGAGGCGCTGAACTATCTGGCAACGCCTGGTTTCCAGAAGGGCTTCACCAACCAGGGCGTGTTCGGCGCCTCGGTGGCCGGTGACCTGACCGAGTACGGCCTGAAGCTGCCGACCGCACGCTCCGGCGTGGGCGTTGCCTTCGGTGTGGAGCGTCGCACCGAGCAGCTGGAACTGTCGACCGACTCGGCCTTCACCACCGGTGACCTGGCTGGTCAGGGCGGCCCCACCATCGGTGTGGGCGGCAAGTACAGCGTGGACGACATCTACGGTGAAGTGCGCGTGCCGCTGGCCGAGCGTCAGCCCTACGCCTACGCGATGAACCTGAACGCTTCGTACCGCCATTCGAAGTACAGCACCGGCCCGCAGACCGATACCTACGGTACCGGCCTGGAGTGGTCGCCCGTCAAGGAAGTGAAGCTGCGCGCCAGCTACCAGCAGGCCGCACGTTCGCCGAATGTGGTCGAGCTGTTCTCGTCGCAGTCGCAAGGCCTTTACAACAATGACAGCGATCCTTGCGCCGGCAACGCGCCTACTGCCACGCTGGCGGAATGCGCACGCACCGGCGTGACGGCCGCCCAGTACGGCAAGATCATCGACAGCCCGGCTGGCCAGTACAACGGCCTGTTCGGTGGCAACCCCAACCTGAAGCCTGAGACTGCCAACAGTATCACCTTCGGTGTGGTGGCCCAGCCGTTGAAGGACCTGAACGTCTCGCTGGACTACTTCTCGATCAAGCTGAAGGATGCGATCAGCAGCCTGCCGCCGACGACCACGCTGACGCAGTGCCTGAAGACTGGCGATCCGAAGTTCTGCAGCCTGATCCAGCGCGACAAGTTTGGGTCGCTGTGGCTGACCACCGGCGCCCAGATCATCTCGACCAACATCAACGTCGCTTCGACGAAGACGCAAGGTCTTGACGTGGGCGTGGACTACGGCATGCGCCTGGGTGACATGGGCAAGCTGGACCTGAGCTTCCTGGGTACCTACCTGAAGGAACTGGCTTCGGAAACCGTGCCTGGCCTGGGTGCGTATGACTGCGCAGGCTACTACGGCTCGACCTGCGGCACGCCCGCTCCGAAGTGGCGTCACAAGCTGCGCGCTTCCTGGGCTACCCCCTGGGGCATCAACGCAGCTCTGACCTGGCGCTATTTCGGCAAGGTTGACGTGGACACCAGCAGCAGCAACGAGCAGCTGAAGGGTACGGTGAATGAAATCACCAAGACCTTCAGTGCCCAGAACTATCTGGACCTGTCGGCCTCCTACAAGCTGACGAAGAACGTTACGCTGGCTGCCAGCATCAACAACCTGCTGGACAAGGACCCGCCGCTGGGCGTGACCGGCGCTCCCTTCGGCAACGGCAACACCTACCCGGTGGTGTACGACGCCCTGGGCCGTCGCATCACGCTGAACCTGAACGCCAAGTTCTAAGTTCCAGCGCGTAAGCCAAAGCGCCTGTGCTTGCACAGGCGCTTTTTTCTTTGCTGTTGTACCGTCTGAACATGAATACTTCGACATCCGGCGCTGTGCCCGGTCTGCCCGGTCTGCCCGGCGAACTCGCCGACCTGGCGGCGCGTGCGCAGCAGGCCCTGATGCGGCGCGATGTGGCGGCTGCCCGTGCCCTGCTGGAGCGCCTCAGCGAGCTCCAGCCTAACAACCCGCAGCCGTGGCTGCAGCTGGCCATGCTGTTCCGCATGCTCAAGGACGAGGCCAACGAGGAGCGCGTGCTGCACCGCGCCCTGGAGGCCGACTCGCATGACTTGATGGCGCTCATCATGCGCGGCAAGTTGCTGGAGCGGCAGGGCCGCACGCACGAGGCGGTGAGCGCCTACGAGGGTGTCACCGCGGTGGCGCCGGATGCTGAACGCGTCGTCGCCGAGTTGCGTGCGCCGGTCCAGCATGCGCGCGATTACGTGCTGCGCTACAAGCAGCGTTTCGGCGATTTTGTCGATCGCTTCATCGCCGAGCAGGGCGCGCAGCTCGAGTCCAGGGAGCTGGACCGCTTCCGCCTGTCGCTCGATATTCAGTTCGGGCGCAAGAAGCGCTATGACGCGCAACCGATGGGTTACTTCATGCCGCAACTCGTGCCCGTCGAGTTCTTCGAGCGCCAGACATTTCCCTGGCTCGACGAGATCGAAGCGGCGACCGATGCGATACGCGACGAATTTCTTGGCGTGCTGGCGCAGGAGGAGGGCTTCACGCCCTATCTGACCTACGGCAGCGACGCGCCCTTGAACCAATGGGCCGAACTCAACAACTCGCCGCGCTGGAGCGCCTTTCACCTGCTCAAGGACGGCGTGCCCGTGCCCGCCAACGCGGCCAAATGCCCCCGCACCATGCAGGCGCTGCGCGCCGCCCCGCAGCCCGATCAGCCCGGGCGTACGCCGGTGGCGATGTTCTCGCTGCTCAAGCGGCGCACCCGCATTCCGCCGCATGTGGGGATCAGCAACGCGCGTTTGGTGACGCATCTGCCGTTGATCGTGCCGGCGGGTTGCGGCTTCAGGGTTGGCAACCAGGTTCGTGAATGGGTGCCCGGCCAGGCCTGGGTGTTCGACGACACCATCGAGCACGAAGCCTGGAACGACAGCGACAAGTTGCGCGTGGTCCTGATCTTCGACGTCTGGCATCCGGCCCTCAGCGAAGCGGAGCGCCGCGCCGTCACCCTGCTGACCCAGGCCGAACAGGCCTTCCTGGGCAGGGCGGGGGGCTTCGACCTCTGAGTATGAGTTGCTGCGGGTAAACACGGAACCGCGCGTTGCATTGCACCAATCAAATACCAGTAAGATACCAAATATGAAGACGTGAGGTCTGCGATGCGGCCTGCGGGGCGGCATCGGCGCCAAATGAGCTTCGCGCCGGGCTGGGGTAAGCCCCATGTCAGGCGCGAATCCCATCTCGGTTATGATCTCGGCCGACGGAGCAGGGTCCAAATGTAGTGAAACTACAGACGGAAGCCGGCTTTCGTTGCGCCCGTGGCCGCAAGCCAGCGGGCATTTTTTGTTGAGTCGGGTTTCCGTCGTGCCCAGTGCTTTCGTTGATCGCAGGTCTTGAAATGCTGGGTCAGGAGGCGTCCCTCGTGCAGGCGCTGTGAAGAGTCGTACTCCCCCACGTGTCTTGATGAATGAGTTTCGCAGTCTTATGAAGGAGCGCGCATGAACTTTGCGCAGGAGAACAACGGCTCGTCGCGCGTGACAGGTTTCGGTGTCGTGGTGGTGATCCACGTATTCCTGATCTGGGCGCTGGCAAGCGGTTTGGCCCGCAAGGCCGTCGAGGCCATCAAGGGTCCGATCGATGTGAAGGTGGTGGAGGAGAAGGTCAAGCCGCCGCCGCCGGTGGAGAAGCTGTTGCCGCCTCCGCCCGACATGAAGGCGCCGCCGCCGCCGTTCGTGCCGCCGCCTGAGGTGCAGGTGACCGCGCCGACGCCGCCGCAACAAACGATTTCCGTCCAGAGCAACACGCCGCCGCCGACGCGCGAAGTGTCTGCCACGCCTCCGCCCAGGCCTGTGGAAGCCCCGCCGGCGCCGGTGAAGCGCGAAGGCCCGCCGAAGGCGAGCATGGTCTGTACCAAGATGGGTCAGCCCGAAGTGCCTGGTGTGAGCTGGAGTGGTGAAGCGCTGTTCAAGGTGCTGGCAACCGTCAAGTCGGGTCGCGTCACGGCCATCGAAGTCACCAGCGTGAAGATGCAGGGCGGCAACGACCGCAAGGCGCAACGCGCGATGCTGGGTGCGATCGAAGCCACGCTGCGCGACAGCTATGAATGCCCGGGCGATCACGTGTTCGAGCAGGAATTCCTGTTCCGCATCAACTGATCACCCTAATTTCCGAATACCGGGATGTGGCTGGGACCCATCCCGTTCTGTCTAACCTGAGTTCCCGATCTCTTTTGCGTAGGAGTTGACTCCATGATCTCTCGTATCTCCGCCTTGTTTGCGGCAATCGCCTTTGCTGCGACCCTGGCCGTTTCGCCCATGGCTCAAGCTCAAGCTCCTGCTGACGCCGCTTCCGCAGTGGCTGCCGACGCCGCTCCCGCTCCTGCCGCCGCGCCTGCCGCGAAGAAGGAAGAAAACCCCTACGGTCTGATGCACACCCTGTCGCATGGCGACATGGTGTCCAAGGGCGTGCTGGGCCTGCTGTTGATCATGTCCATGGGTTCGTGGTACATCCTCTTCACCAAGCTGTGGGACACCCAGAAGCTGAGCAACGAAGCCAAGGAAGTCCGCGCCACCTTCTTCAAGAAGGCCAGCCTGGCTGAAGGCGTCAAGGGCCTGAACGAAACCGGCGCATTCCGCTACATCGCTCAGAGCGCCATCGAGGCTTCCGAGCACCATGAAGGCGCGCTGACCGAGAACATCGACCACAACACCTGGGTGACGATGAACATCGATCGCTCGGTGGCAGAAGTGCAGAGCCGCGTGCAAGGTGGCCTGGGCTTCCTGGCAACCGTCGGTTCGACCTCTCCTTTCATCGGTCTGTTCGGCACGGTGTGGGGCATTCTGCAAGCGCTGACCGCCATCGGTGTGGCCGGCCAGGCTTCGATCGACAAGGTGGCTGGCCCCGTGGGTGAAGCCCTGATCATGACCGCCATCGGTCTGGCCGTCGCTGTGCCGGCCGTGCTGGGTTACAACTGGCTGGTGAACCGCAACAAGTCGGTGATCGCGCAAGTGCGTGCCTTCGCTGGCGACCTGCACGGCGTGCTGATGGGCAACCGTCAAGTCAAGCGCTAATCGATAGCCCCGGAGCACCATCATGGGCATGAACGTCGGATCATCTTCCGGCGATGATGAAGTGGTCTCGGCCATCAACACCACGCCCCTCGTGGACGTGATGTTGGTGCTGCTGATCATCTTTCTCATCACCATTCCGGTGGTGACGCAGTCGGTGGCGTTGAATCTCCCCAAGGAGACCAACCAAGTCCGCGTTACCAAGCCGGAAAACATTGAAATCGCGGTGACCAAGGACGGCGACGTCTACTGGTACACCGCCCTGGTGCCGGACAACGAGGCCCTGGTCACACGCCTGAAGAAGGTTTCGGTGCTCAATCCGCAGCCCGAAGTCCATATTCGCGGCGACGACAAGGCTCGTTACGAATCGGTGGGCCGCGTGATGGTGGCTTGCCAACGTGCCGGCATCCTGAAGATCAGCTTCGTCACCGAGCCTCCGGCTCGCGGTGGTTGAGCCCAGGAGAACAGCATGGGAATGAATGTTGGTAGTTCGAGCGGCTCGGACGAACCGGAAGTGATGATGGACGTCAACACGACGCCCCTCATTGACGTGATGCTGGTGCTGCTGGTGATGTTGATCATCACCATCCCCATCCAGCTGCATTCGGTGAATCTGGACATGCCCGCGGGCAACCCGCCGCCTCCGCTCAAGGAGCCGGTGGTGCACGAAGTCTTCATCGACTTCGACGGCACGGTGAGCTGGGATGGCGTGGCGCTGGCCGATCAGGCCAGCGTGGAAGCCAAGCTGGCCGAAATTGCTGCCATGGCTGACCAGGAAGAGGTGCACATCAAGCCCAACAAACTGGTCGAGTACGGTAATGTGGCCGCAGTGATGGCCGCGGCGCAGCGACTCGGTGTCAAGAAGATGGGCATGGTCGGCAACGAACAGTTCCTGAACTGATGACCGCTTGATTGAATTGAACGCGCTGTCCGCAAGGCCGGCGCGTTTTTCTTCGTAGGAGATAGACGAATGAAGCTCAAAAGCTTGGCCTCGGCGACCCTGGGTGCCGCGGCATTGGTATTCAGCCTGAGCCCGCAGGGCGAGCTTGGGTTTGCTCAAGCCGTCGCGCAGGCCGAAACCGTGCGTCCCGAAGTGGGCAAGCATCTGAAAGATGCCTCGGCCCTCATCAAGGGTGGCAAGTACAAGGAAGCGCTGGGCAAGGTGCGTGACGCCGAAGCCGTGGCGGGCCGGACCGCCGCCGAGAACAACGCGATCGAAGGCATGCGCGTGGCCGCTGCCTCGGGCGCGGGCGACGCCGAGTCCATGGTGCGGGGCTTCGAGGCGCTGAAGGCCGCCGGCAAGCTGGCCGGCCCCAGCCAGCTGCAGATGATGGAGTCGATTGCCGGCACCTATCTGCGCGGTGGCAATGCCGCCAAGGCGCTGGAATGGTCCAATAAATACTTCGCGGCCGGCGGCAGCAGTCCGACCATGAAACAGGTGCAGAGCCAGGCGCAGTTCAAGTCCGGCGACATGGGCGCCGTGCTGAAGGACACGCTGGCCGAGTTGCAGGCGGACGAGAAGGCCGGCAAGGTGCCGACCCAGGACAAGCTGAACCTGCTGCTGTACGCGGCCCAGAAGAAGAACGACGCCGGCGCGGAGGCCTTTGCCACCGAGAAGCTGCTGAACTACTACCCCACCAAGCAGCTGTGGGCCCAGTTGCTCGGCAGCCTGCCGAGCAAGAAGGGTTTCTCGGACCGCTTCGCCCTGGACGTCTACCGCCTCAAGCTGGTCACCGGCAATATGCGCGACGCCAACGACTACATGGAAATGGCGCAGCTCGCTGCCCAGGCCGGCTATCCCGACGAGGGCAAGCAGGTGGTCGACAAGGGCTTGGCTGCCAATGTGCTGGGCCAGGGCACCGAGGGCGCGCGCCACAAGCGCCTGGCCGACCTGCTGGCCAAGAAGATCGCTGAGGCCAAGGCCGCCCAGACGGGTGCCGAGAAGGACGCTCAAGAAGCCAAGGACGGCAATGCGCTGATCACCCTGGGTCTGGCCTTTGCCCATCGCGGCGAGGCCGCCAAGGGCGTCAAGCTGATCGAGCAGGGCATCGAGAAGGGCAATCTGAAGCGCCCCGAAGATGCCAAGCTCTACCTGGGTCTAGCCCAGTTCATCGGCGGCGATGCAGTCAAGGCGCAAGCCACCTGGCGCGGCGTCAAGGGCACGGACGGCGTCGCCGATCTGGCGCGCCTGTGGAGCGTGCAGGCACGCACCAGCAAGAAGTGATGCGCGGCTGACTTGAGCCGGCACGAGAAAGGCCCCGGAGTGGCAACACTCCGGGGCCTTTTGTCTTGCAAGCCCGCGTAGGATTATTTCGGTGCCATGCGGATCGCGCCGTCCAGGCGGATCACCTCGCCGTTGAGCATCTCGTTGGTGACGATCTGGTGCACCAGCTTGGCATAGTCCTCGGGACGACCGAGGCGCGAGGGGAAGGGCACGCTGGCGGCCAGCGCGTCCTGCACCTCCTGCGGCATGCCGAACAGCATCGGCGTGCCGAAGATGCCGGGGGCGATGGTCATGTTGCGGATGCCGTTGCGCGCCAGATCGCGCGCGATCGGCAGCGTCATGCCCACCACGCCGCCCTTGGACGCGGCGTAGGCCACCTGGCCGATCTGGCCGTCATAGGCGGCCACCGAGGCGGTCGAGATCATCACGCCGCGCTCGCCGGTGGCCTCGGGCTCGTTCTTGCACATGGCCTCGGCGGCCAAGCGGATCATGTTGAAGCTGCCCACCAGGTTCACATTGATGACCTTGGCAAACAGCGCCAGCGGATGTGCGCCATCCTTGCCCACCGTTTTCACCGCCGGTGCGATGCCGGCGCAGTTCACCAGGCCCATCAGCTTGCCCAGGCTCAGCGCCTTGGCGATCACTGCCTGGCCATCGGCCTCCTGGCTCACATCGCATTTGACGAATGCGCCGCCCAGTTCGGCCGCCAGGGCCTCACCGCGCTCGGCCTGCAAGTCCGCGATCACGACCTTGGCGCCTTCGCGCGTGAGCATGCGTGCCGTGCCTTCGCCCAGGCCCGAGGCGCCGCCTGTGACGATGAATACCTTGCCTGCGATCTCCATGATGTCTCCTGCTGAGTGACGTTAACGTAAACGTCAATTGTCGGGCAAAAACAAAGCCGCTGAGAAGCGGCTTGTGGGCTTTGCGGCTTGCGCCGGATCAGCTCAGTGCGGCGAGGGCGCGCTGGGTGATCTCATCCACCGAGCCTATGCCTTCGATGCGGCGGTACTTGGGCGCCTGTGCATCGCCCTGGGCGGCCCAGTTCGAGTAGTAGTCCACCAGCGGTCGCGTCTGCGCCTGGTAGACGTCCAGGCGCTTGCGCACGGTTTCTTCCTTGTCGTCGTCGCGCTGGATCAGTTCCTCGCCGGTGAGGTCGTCCTTGCCATCCACCTTGGGCGGATTGAACTTGACGTGGTAGGTGCGGCCCGAGGCCACATGCACGCGCCGGCCACTCATGCGTTCGATGATGGCGCTGTTGGGCACATCGATCTCGAGCACGAAATCCAGCTTCACGCCGGCCGCCTTCATGGCGTCGGCCTGCGGGATGGTGCGGGGGAAACCGTCGAACAGAAAGCCCTTGGCGCAATCGGCCTGGGCAATGCGTTCCTTCACCAGGCCGATGATGATCTCGTCGCTGACCAGGCCGCCGGCGTCCATGATCTTCTTCGCGGCCAGACCCATTTCGGTGCCGGCCTTGACGGCGGCACGCAGCATGTCGCCGGTGGAAATTTGCGGGATGCCGAATTTCTGGCAGATGTAGGCCGCTTGGGTGCCTTTACCGGCGCCGGGTGCGCCAAGAAGAATCAGTCGCATGGGTCTCCTCAATACTCAACAAGGGCTGCCCAACCCTTGGGCCGGCCCCAGACACTGCCGGCGAGGATAGCATGGGCAAGCCTACTGGCCGCTGACGCGCGGCAGGCTGACGATGGGGTGTAACCCGGGGCTAGCCGGCCGCCAGGCCCGCGGCAACGAGCGCACGCACGCGCGCCAGATCCTCGGGGGTGTCGACGCCGGGCCCCGGCTGCTGCTCGCTCACATGCACCGCGATGCGTTCGCCATGCCAGAGCACGCGCAGCTGCTCCAGTGCCTCGATCTGCTCCAGCGGGCTCACCGCCAGGCTCGGGAAGCGGCGCAGGAAGCCGGCGTGGTAGCCGTACAGGCCGACATGACGCAGCACCGCACCGGCATGCGGTTGCGCGCCGCCGCCGGGCGCATCGCGCCACCAGGGAATGGGCGCGCGCGAGAAGTACAGCGCGGTTCGGCGCGCATCGGTCACCAACTTCACCACATTGGGGTTGGCGAAATCCTCGGCGCTGTGGATGGCATGCGCCACCGTGCTCATCACGCAGTCGGGCCGCTCGGCCAGCAGCGCGGCGCAGGCGCGAATCATGGCCGGCTCGATCAGCGGCTCGTCACCCTGCACATTCACCACCAGGTCCTGGCCATCCAGTCCCAGCAGGCCACAGGCCTCGGCCAGGCGGTCGCTGCCGCTGGGGTGGTCGGGGCGCGTCAGCAGGGCGCGCACGCCATGCGCGGCGCAGGCCGCCACAACCTCCGGCGCATCGCTGGCCACCACCACCTGCGCGGCGCCCGCGAGCGCGGCGCGCTGTGCCACCCGCACCACCATGGGCAGGCCATGGATGTCGGCCAGCGGCTTGTTGGGCAGCCGCGTGGAGGCCAGGCGCGCCGGGATGATGACGCTGAACTTCATGCCGTGGGCATGCTCGGCTGGGCCGGTGCCGTGGACGCGGGATCGATGGCGCGCGCCTCGTTCTCCAGCATCACCGGAATGCCGTCGCGCACCGGGAAGGCCAGGCGATCGGCGTGGCAGACCAGCTCGCGGCCAGTTTCGTGGCGCAGATGTTCCAGCGGGCCCTTGCAGATGGGGCAGACCAGCATTTCCAGCAATCTTGTGTCCATGATCTCTAGCGCAGCAGCCCCTGCACCGCGGTGCGCAAGGCCTGCTGAAAAGCGTGTTCGGGGCTGAAGTCTAGCGCCACCACCCAAATCGGCACGCCGCCGCAGCGCGCCGGGTCCAGCTTGACGGCATCCTTTTCGGTCACCAGCACCGCCGCGCTGCGGCCGGCCCAGGGCAGGGTACGAAAGTCGTAGTGGTCCGGCAGCGGCAGCTCGTCGAAGCTCAGGCCGGCCTCGCGCAGCATCGCGAAGAAGCGCCCCGGTTGCGCCATGCCGGCGGCCGCCAGCAAGGCCTGACCCCGCAGGGCTTGCAGGGCCTCGGCACTGGCGGGGACGCCCTGCCACCAGTCGGCCAGGCCGACCGCGCCACGCAGACGCCGCTGCGCCAGGAAGCCCGGCAGCGCGGTGCTGGGTCTTGCCGCGTTGTAGAGCACCAGCTGGGTCGCGGCGCTGCCCGGCGGCGCCGGCAGGGGGCCGCGCTGGCGCAGCGGGCCGGCCGGGAGCAGGCGGCCGTTGCCCAGGCCGCGCTCGTCGAACACCAGCACGCTGAGCTGGCGCGGCAGGCGCCAATGCTGCAGGCCGTCGTCGCTGATCAGGATCTGCAGCTCCGGGTGGGCTTGCAGCAGGGCGCTTGCGGCGGCACTGCGGTCGCGCCCCACGGCTACCGGCACGCGCGCGCGCAGATGGATCAGCAGCGGCTCGTCGCCCACCTCGCGGGCCGATGATGCCGCGCTCACCAGGGCCAGCGGCTGCGCCTCGGCACGGCCGTAGCCGCGCGAGACCACGCCGGCGCGCAGCTTCAGCGCGGCCAGCTGCTCCAGCAGATAGAGGGTGGTGGGGGTCTTGCCGGCGCCGCCGACGATCCAGTTGCCGACCACGATCACCGGCACCGGCAGGCTGGCGCTGCGCTTGATCCGCAGCCGGTAGAGCAGCACGCGCAGGCGCAGCAGGGCGGCGTGCAGGGCACCCAGCGGGCGCAGGGCCTGGGCCAGCCAGTCGTCGTCCCGCCAGGCCGCCTGGATGCGCTCGGCCCAGCCCATCTCAGGGGCTGCCGGCGGCCGCCTGGCTGGCGAAGGTCAGGCGCGGCAGGCCGGCGCGGCGCGCGGCGTCCATCACATTGATCACCGCCTGGTGCGGCGTGGCGGCATCGGCCGAGACGATCACCACCGCATCGCTGCGGCCCTCGGCTGCGGCGCGCAGCGCGCTGGCCAGCGCATCGACCGTGCGCCCATCCACCGCCTGGCGGTTGATGGCGTAGCGGCCCTCGGCCGACACGGCCACGATGACCTCGCCCGGCCGCTCCTTCAGCTTCTCGGCGTCGGCCGTGGGCAGGGTGATCTGCAGCTCGGTGAAGCGCGAGTAGGTGGTGGACAGCATCAGAAAGATCAGGATCACCAACAGCACGTCGATGAAGGGGATCAGGTTGATCTCTGGCTCCTCCGAGCCACGGCGGCGGAACTTCATTTGCTGGCGGGCTGCAGCGGCGGCAGGCAGTAGCGGCTCAGGTGCGATAGAAAGCGCTCGCTGGCCTGTTCCATCTCCACCACATAGGCTTCCACCCGGCCACGGAAGTAGCGGTAGAACATCAGCGAAGGGATGGCGATGATGAGGCCAAAGGCGGTGTTGTAGAGCGCGATCGAGATGCCGTGCGCCAGCATCGTCGGGTTGTTGCCGGTGGGGCTCTGGCTGCCAAAGATCTCGATCATGCCCACCACCGTGCCCAGCAGGCCCAGCAGCGGCGCCGCGGTGGCGATGGTGCCGAGGGTGTTCAGGTAGCGCTCCATCTGGTGGATGGCATGGCGGCCGGACAGCTCGAAGCTCTGGCGCAGGCGTGTCTCGGGGATGCGCGGCTCCAGGATCACGGCGCGCAGGCCGCTGGCCAGCACCTGGCCCAACAGCGAGTTCTCGCTCAGCTTGCTGACCACGTCCAGGCTGGGCAGTTGCTGGCTGGTGACGCCCAGCACCTCGTCCAGCAACTGGCCGGGTGCGACGCGCGAGGCGCGCAGGCTGGAGAAGCGTTCAATCACCAGGGCCAGGGCCACGACGGAGCACAGGAGCAGGGGCCAGATCGGCCAACCGGCGGCTTGTATGATCGAAAACAAAGGCTACCCCTCTCAGGACTTGGTCGGCTTGTTCATGGTGCTCGGCGCCTCACAACAGGCTGCGCCGCACTGCGGGGGCGATTATGGCCCCAAGCCCGGCGCTCCAAGACAAGCGGCCGGGCGGATTTTGGTCAGGGTTTGTGCCTCCGAAGTCATCCACTTTTGCTGTGGATAACTTTGTGCGTAACTGGGCTGGCATCGGCCCCGGAGCACGCAGAATCGGGCCCAAGGACAAATTGCCTCATTTTTAAGCAGGAAAAAGCTCTTGAAATTCAAGCGTTTATGGCTCTGTGACGGTCGCGTGACGGCCCGCATGGGTCGCCAGGCCAGTATTGGCGCGGCTGTGGAGTTCTGGACCCGCGCCAGCATTGGGTTTGCGCATGGTTGAGCCCTTCAAACCCGCTCCAACACGGCTGGTCTGGGGCGTGCAGGCGCTGCTGACGGCGGTCTCCGACAGCCTCGCCAGCCGCTATGCCAACTGCACCGTCGAGGGCGAGTTGTCGGGTTTCACCCGTGCCGCCAGCGGCCATTGCTATTTCAGCCTGAAGGACGCCGATGGCGCCACGGCGCTGCTGCGCTGCGCCATGTTCCGGCGCGCCGCCAGCCTGGTGGACTTCGCGCCGGGCGACGGCCACCGGGTCGAGGTGCGCGGCCGGCTGGCGCTCTATGAGCCGCGCGGCGAGCTGCAATTCGTCGTCGAGGCGATGCGCCGCGCCGGTGCCGGTGCGCTTTATGAGCAGTTCCTGCGCCTGAAGGCCAAGCTCGAGGCGCAGGGCCTGTTCGATGCCGAGCGCAAGAGGCCTCTGCCGGCCTATGCGCGCCGCATCGGCGTCATCACCTCCACCGCCGGTGCGGCCCTGCATGACGTGCTGACGGCGCTGCAACGGCGCGCACCGCATGCCGAGGTATTCGTCTATCCCAGCCTGGTGCAGGGGCCGGAGGCGCCCGACAGCCTGGTGCGCGCCCTCCAGCTTGCCAACGAGCGCGGCGATGCCGAGTTGCTGCTGCTGTGCCGCGGCGGCGGTTCGCTGGAGGACCTGTGGGCCTTCAGCGACGAGCGCGTGGTGCGCGCGGTGGCCGCCTCGGCCCTGCCGGTGATCTGCGGCGTCGGCCACGAGACCGACTTCAGCCTGGCCGATCTGGCCGCCGACCTGCGCGCGCCCACCCCTACCGCGGCGGCGGAACTGGCGACGCCCTCGCGCTCGTCCTGTCTGGACGCGCTGGACGCCCTGGCGCGCACGCTGCGGCGCCGGCTCGAGCAGCGCCTGGACGCCGCCGCCCAGCGCCTGGACCGCGTCGGCCTGCGGCTGGCACGGCCGAGCGAGAGTCTGACGCGCCAGCGCCGGCGCCTCGCCCTGCTGGCGCAGCGCTGGGGTCAGGTCTTGCCGCGGCTGCAAGGTCTGCAGGCGCAGACGCTCCGGCATCAGCAGCAAAGGCTCGTGCGCGTGCTGCCGCAGCAGCTCGAACGGCAGGCGCGCCGGCTCGACACGCTGGCGCAGCGCCTCGCCGCGCTGGACCCGCACCGGGTGCTGGCGCGCGGCTATGCCTGGCTGGACGACGGGCAGGGCCGGGCGCTGAGTTCGGTGCGGCAGCTGCAGCTCGGCGCGGCCGTGCATGCGGTGCTGGCGGACGGTCAGGCCGAACTGCAGGTGCTGGCGCTTAAACCCGATGCCGCGCCCTGAATCCCCGCGCCCGAAAAGGTTGGCCCAAGCTGCCTACAATCGCGCCGATCTTTAGCCCCACTTGCGAATCAGAGGAGTCTCCATGGAACATACCTTGCCCGCCTTGCCCTATGCCAAGGACGCACTGGCCCCCCACTACAGCGCCGAGACGCTGGAGTTCCACCACGGCAAGCATCACAACGCCTATGTGGTGAACCTGAACAACCTGCAAAAGGGCACCGAGTTCGAGGCCATGGCGCTGGAAGAGATCGTCAAGAAGTCCAGCGGTCCGATCTACAACAACGCGGCCCAGATCTGGAACCACACCTTCTTCTGGAGCTGCATGAAGCCCAATGGCGGCGGTGCGCCGAGCGGCGCGCTGGCGGACGCCATCAACGCCAAGTGGGGCAGCTTCGACGCCTTCAAGGAAGCCTTCACCAAGAGCGCGGTGGGCAACTTCGGCTCGGGCTGGACCTGGCTGGTGAAGAAGGCCGACGGCTCGGTGGACATCGTCAACACCGGCGCCGCCGGCACGCCGCTGACCACGGCCGACAAGGCGCTGCTGACCGTCGACGTGTGGGAGCATGCCTACTACATCGACTACCGCAATCTGCGCCCGAAGTTCGTCGAGGCCTTCCTGAACCATCTGGTGAACTGGGAGTTCGCGCAGGCCAACTTCGCCTGAGCCAGGCGGCGTCCTTGCCGAGGCCGGTCGCTGACCGGCCTTTTTCATGGCCGACAATGCCGGCCACCTTGGAGGGACCCCGATGCGAGTGTTGCTGGTCGAGGATGATGCGGCGCTGAGCCTGGGCGTGGCGCGCGCCCTGGAGCGCGAGGGCTGGCAGGTGGACGTGCTGGCCGACGGGCGCCAGGCGGCCGCGGCCGGCCTGGTGGCGCAGTTCGAGTTGGCGGTGCTGGACCTGGGCCTGCCCGGGCTGGACGGCATGGGCGTGCTGCGAGCCTGGCGTGCCCAGGGCGCCAAGCTGCCGGTGCTGCTGCTGACCGCGCGCGACGAGCTGGCCGATCGCGTCGGCGGCCTCAATGCCGGTGCCGACGACTATCTCGTCAAACCCTTCGATCTGCCCGAGCTGATTGCGCGCCTGCGCGCCCTGCAGCGGCGCGCCCAGGGCCGCGTCAGCGACACCTTGCAGCTCGGCGAGCTGCTGCTGGACGGCGCGCATCGCGAGCTGCTGTTTCGCGGCGAGCCGGTGCGCCTGAGCCAGCGCGAATTCGCGCTTACCGAGATGCTGATGCAGCGCGCCGGCCGCGTGGTGGGCAAGGACGCCATCGTGGCGCGCCTGTCCAGCTGGGAGGCCGATTTCAGCGAGAACTCGGTCGAGGTCTATGTGCATCGCCTGCGCAAGCGCTTCGCCGAGCTGGGGGTGGAGATACGCACCGTGCGCGGCTTCGGCTATGTGCTCGAGCCCGGCGCGCAGCTGCTCGGCGCGGACGCGCAACATGCCGGCTAGGCCGCCGAGCCTGCGCCGGCAATTGCTGGCACCGCTGGTGTGGATCTGGGCGCTGGGCATCGTGCTGGCGGCGGCCGGGGCCTATGGGTTGGCCAGCAGCAGCGCGAATGCTGCCTTCGACCGCGGGCTGCAGGACGAGACCAGCGCGCTGGCCGCCAAGATGGCGTGGACCGATCGCGGCCCCTTGCTCGACATGAGCCCGCAGACCCTGGAGCTGCTGACCTGGGACAGCACCGAGCGCAACAACTTCGTGGTGCTGGACGAGTCCGGGCGCGTGCTGGCGGGCGATGGCGAGGTGCCGCGGCCCGAGCTGCGCCACCACAGCTTCGCCAAGCCGCTGCTGTTCGACGGCCAGTTCCAGGGCCAGGCGGTGCGTGGCGCGATGTTCTCGCTGACCTCGCCGATGCTGGATCGTTCGGTGTCCATCATCGTGATCGAGACGCGTGGCAAGCGCCAGCGTCTGGTGCGCGATGTGCTGGTGGCGATGGCGCTGCCGACCCTGGCGCTGGGCGGCCTGAGCATGGTGCTGCTGGCCTGGGGCATCCGGCGCGGCCTGCAGCCGCTGCGCGAGGTGGCGCGCGAGGTGGCGCAGCGCGCCTCCAGCGATCTGCGCCCGCTGCCGATCGAGGGCGTGCCGGCCGAGGCCGTGCCGCTGATCGAGCGCATCAACACCTTGCTCAGCGACGTGCAGCATTCGGTGGCCCTGCAGCGGCGCTTCGTGGCCGATGCCGCGCACCAGATGCGCACCCCGGTGGCGGGCTTGCGCGTGCTGACCCAGGAATTGGAGCAGGAACTCAAGGCCTTGCCCGCGGCGGCCGGTGCCGCGCCGGCCTGGGAGCCGGTGCTGCGGGCGATGCTGCAGTCCAGCGAGCGCCTGGCCCGCCTGATAGGCCAGTTGCTGAGCCTGGCGCGTTCGGAAGCGGCGCTCGCCTTCGACGGCGAGCAGGGCCGCATGGACCTGCGCCCCATCCTGCGCGAGGCCGCCGAGCCCCTGGCCCTGCGCGCGGCACGCGAGGGCAAGAGCCTGAGCCTGGAAATGCCTATGGAGCCGGTGCTGGCCCAGGCCCACCCGCTGTGGCTGGGCGAGGCGCTGGTGAATGTGCTGGACAACGCACTGCGCTATGGCGGCCCCCACATCGTGCTGCGCCTGGGCGTGGTGGAGGGGCAGGCGCAGATTGATATCGAGGACGATGGCGAGGGCGTCGCGCCGCAGGATCTGCCGCGCCTCAGCGAAGCCTTCTGGCGCGGCGCGCGCGCCGACACGCGCAACGATGGCGGCACCGGCCTGGGCCTGGCGATTGCCTTTGAAATCATCAGCCGGCTGGGCGGCAGCTGGGCCGCCTTCACCCGGCCCGAGTTGCAGGGCTTTCGCATCCGCTGGCGTCTGCCCTAGGGTTTACTGGGATGCGCTTGACATAAGTCATGACATCCGCCGTGCTTCTGCGTAGATTACGCCTTGCCGCCCGCTCCGCGGCGCCAGCCCTTGCTCATGTCCACAACCGCCGCCAGCGCCGCTTGCCCCGCCCCGGGGCTGGACGCGCTCGATGACCCCGATCTGCTTGCCAGCTATACGCAGTGGCAGACCCCGGCCGGTGGTGCGCGCATCGCCGTTTCGCAACTGCAGCTCACCGGCATGCATTGCGCGGCCTGCGCCAGCATCATCGAGTCCACCCTGACGGCCCAGGCCGGCGTGCTCTCCGCCCAGGTGAATGCGGCGGCCGAGCGCCTGCAGCTGCGCTGGGACCCGGCGCGCACCCGCATCAGCACCCTGGTGCAGGCGATTGCCGGTGCCGGCTATGGCGCCGCGCCGGATGCCGCCGCGCCGGCGCGCGAGCAGCGCGAGCGCGAGCGCCGCCAGGCGCTGTGGCGCTTGTTCGTCGCGGCCTTTCTGATGATGCAGGTGATGATGCTGGCTACGCCCATCTATGTGGCCGATCCCGGCGACATGAGCGCCGACCTGCACCAGCTGCTGCTGTGGGGCTCCTGGGTGCTGAGCCTGCCGGTGATGCTGTTCTCGGCTGGGCCCTTCTTCAGCTCCGCCTGGCGCCAGCTGCGTGCCGGCCACCTGGGCATGGACGTGCCCGTGAGCCTGGGCCTGCTGGTGACCTTTGTGGCCAGCACCGGCGCCACCTTCGATCCGGGCGGCCTGTTCGGACACGAGGTCTATTTCGATTCGCTCACCATGTTCGTCAGCTTTCTGCTGGCCGGGCGTTTCCTGGAGCTGCGCGCGCGCCACCGCGTGGCGCAAAGCCTGGAGCAGGCGATGTCACGCCTGCCGGATCGCGTCGAGCGCCTGGAGCCGGATGGCAGCAGCAGCCAGGTGAGCCCGCAGCGCCTGCGCGCCGGGGACCTGGTGCGCGTGTTCGCAGGCCAGGCCTTCCCGGCCGACGGGCGGCTGGAGCAGGGCGCCACCGAGGCCGACGAGGCGCTGCTGAGCGGCGAGTCGCTGCCGGTGCCCAAGCGCGTCGGCGACGAGCTGGTGGCGGGCAGCATGAACCTGCATGCGCCGGTGCTGCTGCGGGTGCTGCGCGTGGGCGCGGACACGCGCTACGAGGGCATCGTGCAGCTGATGCGCAGCGCGCTGACGCAGCGCCCGCGCGAGCTGCGCATGGCCGACCGCATCGCCGGGCCGTTTCTGTGGGGCGTGCTGCTGCTGGCCGGGCTGGCGGCGCTGGCCTGGCACTTCGTGGCGCCCGAGCGCGCCATCTGGGTGGCGGTGTCGGTGCTGATCGTCACCTGCCCCTGCGCACTCTCGCTGGCCGGGCCCTCGGCCTGGCTGGCCGCCGCGGGCGCGCTGGCGCGGCGCGGCATCCTGCTGGGCCGCCTGGAAGCGCTGGAAACACTGGCGCGCGTGGACATGGTGGTGCTGGACAAGACCGGCACGCTCACCGAAGACCGGCTGGTGCTGGCGGGCAGCTGGCCGCCGCGGCCCGCTGCCGCGCTGCTGGCCCAGGCGGCCGCACTGGCGCACCATTCGCGCCACCCGATGGCGCTGGCGCTGGCGGCCGCACACCCGGTGGACGAGGCCGCCAAGGCGCAGTGGCTGGACGTGCAGGAGCTGCCCGGGCGCGGCCTGCAGGCGCGCGATGCCGAGGGCCGGCAATGGCGGCTGGGCAGCCTGGACTGGCTGGGCGCGGACCCGGCGCTGCTGCCCGAGGCGCAGCTGGCGTTCGGGAGTGAGGATGCCGAGGGCGGCGTGAGCCTGCTGCTGGCCTTTGACGAGCAGTTGCGCCCCGATGCCGCGGCCGCGATGCAGGCGCTGCGCGCTCAGGGCCTGCAGACCCTGCTGCTGTCCGGCGATCTGCCGGCGCGCGCCGAGCGGGTGGCGCGGCAGGCCGGCGTGCAGGCGGCGCGCGGTGGCGTCAGCCCCGAGGGCAAGCTGGCCGCGGTGGCCGAGCTGCAGGCCCAGGGGCGCTGCGTGCTGATGGTGGGCGATGGCATCAACGACGCGCCGGTGCTGGCGCGCGCCGACGCCAGCCTGGCGATGGGGCAGGGTGCCCTGGTCGCCAAGGCGCAGGCGGATGGCATCGTGCTGTCGACTCGGCTGAGCGATGTCGTGCTGGCGCGCGAGCTGGCGCTGCGCACGCGCCGCGTGATACGCCAGAACCTGGGCTGGGCCGCGGCCTACAACGCCGCCTGCATCCCCTTGGCCCTGCTGGGCTATCTGCCGCCCTGGGCCGCCGGCATCGGCATGGCGGCGAGTTCGCTGTTCGTGATCCTCAACGCGCTACGGCTCTCCCAAGAGCTGGGCAAGACCTGACACCATGGAAATCCTGTATTTGCTGATCCCGCTGTCGGTGGTGCTGGTGCTGCTGATCGTGGGCGTGTTCGGCTGGGCCATCAACAACGGCCAACTGGACGATCTGGAGCGCGAGGGCGGACGCATTCTGGAGGATGAAACCGCGGTGGTTGATGGCGATCAAGCTCGGTCGCCGCAACAACCCTAAGAATCGCCGGGTCAATTTAGAAACGTGTAAGGAGCAGCTCAATGGCTAGTGTCTCGCAACCGGCTGGGCCGGTGTATGAGGACGGCGTCGTACGCGCATTTGCGCTTGCGGCCGTCCTGTGGGGCGTGGTCGGCATGCTGGTCGGCGTCATCTGCGCCGCCCAGCTCGCCTGGCCCGAACTCAATCTGGGAATCCCTTTCCTGAGCTATGGCCGCTTGCGTCCATTGCACACGAACGCGGTGATCTTCGCCTTCGGCGGTTGCACGCTGTTCGCGACCGCCTACCACGTGGTGCAGCGCACCGGCCAGACGCGCCTGTTCGCGCCCGGCCTGGCCTGGTTCACCTTCTGGGGCTGGCAACTGGTGATCCTGCTGGCAGCGATCAGCCTGCCGATGGGCTTCACCTCCGGCAAGGAATACGCCGAGCTGGAGTGGCCGATCGACATCCTCATCACCCTGGTGTGGGTTTCCTACGCGGTGGTGTTCTTCGGCACCGTCGGCACCCGCAAGATCCGTCACATCTATGTGGCGAACTGGTTCTTCGGCGCCTTCATCATTGCCGTGGCCCTGCTGCACCTGGTCAACAGCGCCGCCATCCCCGTCAGCCTGACCAAGAGCTACTCCGCCTATGCCGGCGTGCAGGACGCCATGGTGCAGTGGTGGTACGGCCATAACGCCGTGGGCTTCTTCCTGACCGCGGGCTTCCTCGGGATGATGTACTACTACATCCCCAAGCAGGCTGGCCGCCCGGTGTACAGCTACCGCCTCTCGATCGTGCACTTCTGGGCGCTGATCTTCACCTATATGTGGGCGGGCCCCCACCATCTGCACTACACCGCGCTGCCCGACTGGGCGCAATCGGTGGGCATGGTGTTCTCGCTGGTGCTGCTGGCGCCCAGCTGGGGCGGCATGATCAACGGCATCATGACGCTCTCGGGTGCCTGGCACAAGCTGCGTGACGACCCGATCCTGAAGTTCCTGATCGTCTCGCTGTCCTTCTACGGCATGTCGACCTTCGAAGGCCCGATGATGTCCATCAAGACGGTGAACGCGCTCTCGCACTACACCGACTGGACCGTTGGCCACGTGCACTCCGGTGCGCTGGGCTGGGTGGGCCTGATCTCGATGGGTTGCCTGTATCACCTGATCCCGCGCATGTTCGGCCGTGTGGAGATGTACTCCAAGCGCGCCATCGAGCTGCACTTCTGGGTCGCCACCATCGGCATCGTGCTCTACATCGCCGCGATGTGGATTGCCGGCGTGATGCAGGGCCTGATGTGGCGTGCGGTCAACCCCGACGGCACCCTGGTCTACACCTTCGTGGAAAGCGTCAAGGCCACCTATCCCTTCTATGTGATTCGCCTCGGCGGCGGTCTGCTCTATCTAGGCGGCATGCTGATCATGGGCTGGAACGTGGTGAAGACGGTGCAGGCTGGCAAGGCTCAGGCCGTGCGCATCCCCGCCGTGGTCGCCCACGCCTGAAGCAGACGGAGTCAACAAATGGCAAATACCAATCACGCCGTCGCTGGTCACGAGAAGATTGAAACCAGCAATTTCCTGATGATCGTGCTGGTGCTGCTGACGGTGGTCGTCGGCGGCATCGTCGAAATCGTGCCGCTGTTCTTCCAGCGCTCCACCACCCAGCCGGTGGAAGGCCTCAAGCCCTATACCGCGCTGCAGCTGGCCGGCCGGGACGTCTACATCCGCGAGGGCTGCTACAACTGCCACTCGCAGATGATCCGCCCCTTCCGTGCCGAGACCATGCGCTATGGCCATTATTCGGTGGCCGGCGAATTCGTCTACGACCACCCCTTCCAATGGGGCAGCAAGCGCACCGGGCCCGACCTGCAGCGCGTCGGCGGCAAGTACAGCGATGAATGGCATCGCATCCACATGACCAATCCGCGCGACCTGGTGCCCGAGTCGAACATGCCTGCCTACCCCTGGCTGGCCAAGTCGAACGTCAACCCGGCCGACATGGCGCCCAAGTTCCGCGCCCTGCGCACGGTGGGCGTGCCCTATACCGACGACGACATCGCCAAGGCCGGCGATGAGGTCAAGGGCAAGACCGAGCTGGATGCGGTGATCGCCTACCTGCAGGTCATGGGCACCGCGCTCAAGTAAGGAGTGACCATGGATATCAATGACCTGAGAGCGGGATTCACCCTGCTGTCGATGCTGATGTTTGTGGGCATCGCCTTCTGGGCGTACTCCAAGCGCAATCTGCACCGCTTCGATGAGGTGGCCGCCATGCCCCTGATGGACGATGGCGAGCCAGCCGAACCCAACCTCGCAAGGAGGCCTGAATGAGTGACTTTTTCTCCAATGGCTGGTCGGTCTTCGTGGCCGGCGCCACCATCCTTGGCCTGCTGCTGTGCCTGGTGCTGTTGATCATCGCCAGCCGCCGCAAGATCATGGCCAATGACAACACCACCGGCCATATCTGGGATGAAGACCTGCGTGAACTGAACAACCCGCTGCCGCGCTGGTGGATGGGTCTGTTCGTGCTGACGGTGGTGTTCTCCGGCATCTACCTGGCCATGTACCCGGGCCTGGGCAGCACCGAGGGCAGCCTGAAGTGGACCAGCACCGGCCAATACGAGGCCGAGCAGGCCAAGGCCCGCGCCGCACTCGAGGGTGTCTACGCCAAGTACGCGGCCATGCCGGCCGAGGGTCTGGCCAAGGACCCGCAGGCGATGGGCATTGGCGAGCGCCTGTTCGCCAACAACTGCGCCGGCTGCCATGGCTCCGACGCACGTGGCTCCAAGGGCTTCCCCAACCTGACCGACAGCGACTGGCTCTATGGCGGTGCGCATGACACCATCATCGAAACCATCAGCAAGGGCCGCAACGGCGTGATGCCGCCGATGGCCGCCGCGGTGGGCACGCCGGAAGACGTGCGCAATGTGGCCAACTATGTGCTGAGCCTGTCAGGCAGCCCGCACAACTCGATCGCGGCCCAGCTGGGCAAGCCCAAGTTCGGTGCTTGCGCGGCCTGCCATGGTCCGGACGGCAAGGGCAACCAGGCCCTGGGCGCGCCCAACCTGACCGACAAGGTCTGGCTGCATGGCTGGGGCGAAGACGCGGTGATGGCGATGATCAACAACGGCAAGAACAACGTCATGCCCGCCCATGCCTCGCGCCTGAGCCCCGAGCAGGTGCGCGTGCTGGCGGCCTATGTGTGGAGCCTGTCGCAAACCACGGCCGTGGCCGCCAAGTAAGAAGTAGCAGAAAAGCAGCAACTGATGAGCAGCGAAGCCAGCGCCACGACCCAGCACAGCCAGAGCGGTGGTGATGCCGCCGTGGAGATGGTTTCGCTCTATCAGGCGCAGAAGAAGATCTACCCCCGCGCCGTCACGGGCTGGTTTGCGACCTGGCGCTGGAGCCTGGTCTGGATCACGCAGCTGCTGTTCTACGGCCTGCCCTGGTTGAACTGGAACGGCCGCCAGGCCGTGCTCTTCGACCTGGGCGCGCGCCGGTTCTATATCTTCGAACTGGTCCTGTATCCGCAGGACTTCATCTTCCTGACCGGGATCCTGCTGATCTCGGCCTATGCGCTGTTTCTCTTCACCGCGGTGGCGGGGCGGCTGTGGTGCGGCTATGCCTGCCCGCAGACCGTCTACACCGAGATCTTCATGTGGGTGGAGAAGCGCTTTGAGGGCGATCGTGCCGCACGCATGCGGCTCGACGCCGGCCCCTGGAACGCCGAGAAGCTGGCGCGCAAGGGCGGCAAGCAGCTGGTCTGGCTGAGCCTGGGCCTGTGGACCGGCTTTACCTTTGTCGGCTACTTCACGCCCATCAAGCTGCTGGGCAGCGAGGCCCTGGCCCTGAGCTTCGGGCCCTGGGAATGGTTCTGGGTGCTGTTCTACGGTTTTGCCACCTACGGCAACGCAGGCTATATGCGCGAGCAGGTCTGCAAATACATGTGCCCCTATGCGCGCTTCCAGAGCGCCATGTTCGACAAGGACACGCTGATCATCAGCTATGACGCCGAGCGCGGCGAGCCGCGCGGCGCGCGCGGGCGCAAGGCGGACCCGAAGCAGCTCGGGCTTGGCGCCTGCATCGACTGCAATCTCTGCGTGCATGTCTGCCCCACCGGCATCGACATCCGCAAGGGCCTGCAATACGAGTGCATCGGCTGCGCCGCCTGCGTCGATGTATGCAACGGCGTGATGGACAAGATGGGCTATGCGCGCGGCCTGGTGCGCTACGACACCCAGAACGGGCTGTCCCAGCACCTGACGCGCAGCCAGTTGCTGGCGCGCATGTTCCGCCCGCGCGTGCTGATCTATACCGCCATCCTTTTCGTCATCAGCGCGGCCCTGATGGCCAGCATCGCGCTGCGCACCACCTTCAAGGTGGACGTGGTGCGCGACCGCGCCTCGCTGGCGCGGCAGGTCGAGGATGGCTATGTGGAAAACGTCTACCGCCTGCAGATCATGAATGCCACCGAGCAGGAGCAGCGTTTCACGCTGACGGCCTCCGGCCTGCTGGGCCTGCGCATGCAGCCCGCGGTGGACGTCGTCGCGGTCGGACCGGCCGAGGCGCGCTGGATCTCGGTGGCGCTGCGCGTGCCGCCCGAGGTCGCGGCCAGCCAGGGCGCCGGCGCCCATCCGATCCAGTTCGAGATCCGCCGCCTCGCCAGCGCGGGTACCGACGCCGGCAGTCTGATGGAAAAATCAACCTTTGTGCTGCCGCGTTGAGCGGCGGCCCATTCATCCGAAAGAGCACGCCATGAGCAAGCAGCAAGACCTGACCCCGGCCGACAAGCCCGCCCCCTGGTGGCGCGAACGCATGATGTGGCTGGTGGTGGGCGGCCCGTCGGTGGTGATCGTCGCCTGCATGGCCACGCTGACGCTGGCGATCCGCTTCCCGGATCCGGTGATCGAGACCAAGGCCCGCCTGTCGGCCGACAGCGCCGAAGAGCAGGGCGCGGCCCTGCAGCCCGCCATCAAGGCCCGCAACCATGCGGCGACGGGCGGCCACTGACGCAGCAGACTCACAAGCCGAGGGGGCGCGTATGGATGACGCAGCGGACGAAGCAGGTATTGAGCGCAGGCCAGGTGACCGACCGGGGCTGGTGCGTTCGGCCATGTTCATCCTCTGGCCGTCCTTCTTCATGGCCGGCGTGACCGTGGCGCTGGTGTTCGCGGTGGTGGACCCCAGCGATCTGAGCTGGTTCGGCGCGGCCCCGATGGCGCTGCCGCGCGCCGCCATCTACACGCTCAGCTTCCTGATCTTCTGGCTGCTCATCAGCGCCGCATCGGCGATGTCGCTGTACCTGGCCCAGCAACAAAAAAGCCCGCCTCAGTAGCGGGCCTGGGCGGGCGTTTGAGGCTTTGCGGCCGGGCTCAGCAGGTGGTGCTGTTGACCAGCTTCTGCAGCCCCGGCTGATCCATGATGCGGATCTGGCGCTGCTTCACTTCCAGCAGACCGTCTTCCTGGAACTTCGAGAAGGTGCGGCTGACCGTCTCCAGCTTCAGGCCCAGATAGCTGCCGATTTCCTCGCGCGTCATGCGCAGCACCAGGGCCGAGGCCGAGAAGCCGCGCGCCTGCAGGCGCTGGGTCAGGTTGAGCAGGAAGGCCGCCAGGCGCTCCTCGGCGCGCATGCTGCCCAACAGCAGCATCACGCCATGGTCGCGCACGATTTCGCGGCTCATGATCTTGTGGAACTGGTGCTGCAGATCGGTGAATTCGCGCGACAGCTCTTCCAACTGGCTGTAGGGGATCACGCAGACCTGCGAGTCCTCCAAGGCCACGGCGTCGCAGCTGTGGCGGTCATTGCTGATGCCGTCCAGCCCCAGCAACTCGCCGGCCATCTGGAAGCCGGTGACCTGGTCGCGCCCGTCTTCGGAAGACACGCAGGTCTTGAAGAACCCGGTGCGCACCGCATAAAGCGACTGGAAGGAGTCCCCGGTACGGAACAGCGTGTCGCCGCGTTCGACATTGCGGCGTGTGGCCACCAGGGCGTCCAGTTGATCCAGGTCACCCTTGGACAGGCCGACGGGCAAGCACAACTCCCGCAGGTTGCAGCTGGAACAAGCTACCTTGAAGGGCTCGATCTTGATGGCGTGGTTGGCATTCATGTGGCGAATTATGGTGGCTGGGCCCGGAGCTGGGGCGGATTCCGCACCCGATGGCGTGCCTGTGTGCATAGAGTTGAACATGATGCTCCTCAAGATTGACGCCATTCTTTCTCTATGCTCGCGCTGCAAGATTGACCCAAGTCAAACGCCCTGTCAACGGGCTTGGCACAGTACGGTCCATGGAACCAAGAGTCGCTGAACCCCTGCCAGGCATCACCGAAGACGTGTTGCGCCGCTTTGACGTTTCCGGGCCGCGCTACACCTCCTACCCGACTGCCGACCGTTTCGTCGAGGCCTTTACCACCACCCAATACCGTCAGGCCCTGCAACAGCGGGCCCAGGGCGGCGTGGTGGGCGGCGGCGCGCCGCTGTCCATCTATGTGCACATCCCCTTCTGCGAGTCGGTCTGCTATTACTGCGCTTGCAACAAGGTCATCACCAAGCACCATGAGAAGGCGGCCGAATACCTGGACGCGCTGGTCACGGAGATGGACCTGACCCTGGCGGATCTCGGACGTGCCCAGTCGGTGTCGCAGCTGCATCTGGGCGGCGGTTCACCGACCTTCCTCAGCGATGCGGAGCTGACGCGCCTGATGGACGACATTCGCAGCCGCTTCAGGCTCGCGCCCGGTGCCGAGATCTCGATCGAGGTGGATCCGCGCACCGTCACCAACGAGCGCCTGCAGCATCTGCGCGGCCTGGGCTTCAATCGCCTGAGCTTTGGCGTGCAGGACTTCGACCCGGCGGTGCAGAAGGCCGTGCATCGCATGCAGAGCTACGAGAGCGTGGAAGCACTGATGATCCAGGCGCGTGCCCTGGGCTTCGAATCCACCAATGTGGACCTGATCTACGGCCTGCCGCAGCAGACGCCCGAGTCCTTCGCTCGCACCATCGCCCAGGTGGCGGCGCTCAAGCCGGACCGCATCGCTCTGTATGGCTACGCCCATCTGCCGCAGCGCTTCAAGCCGCAGCGCCGCATCGACGCCGCACTGCTGCCGGTGGCGGCCGACAAGCTGCACATGCTGTCGGGCGCGCTCGGCGGCTTTGTCGGCCACGGCTACACCTATATCGGCATGGACCATTTCGCCCTGCCCAACGACAGCCTGGCGGTGGCCAAGCGCCAGGGCCGGTTGCACCGCAACTTCCAGGGCTACAGCACCCAGCCCGATTGCGACCTGATCGGCCTGGGCGTTTCTGCCATCGGCCGCATCGGCGCCACCTACAGCCAGAACGCCAAGACCCTGCCCGAGTACTACGACGCGTTGGCCCATGGCCAGCTGCCGATCGAGCGCGGCCTGGCCCTGTCGCGCGACGACCTGGTGCGGCGCGCCATGATCATGGCGCTGATGTGCCAGGGGCGGGTGGAGTTCGAGTCCATCGAGCTGGCGCATCTGATCAAGGTGCAGGACTACTTCGGCCCCGAGCTGGAGCGCCTGCGCGCCATGGCCGATACCGGCCTGGTGGTGGTGGAGCCCAGCGCGATCCAGGTCACCGCCATGGGCTGGTACTTCGTGCGCGCCGTGGCCATGGTGTTCGATCGCTACCTGAGCGCCGACCAGACGCGCGCCAAGTTTTCGCGCATCATCTGACCCCATGTTGGATCTCGCACTTGCCGGCTCGGCCCTGCTGATGGGCCTGGCCGGCACGCCCCATTGTCTGGCCATGTGTGGCCCGACCGCCGCTGCTTGCGGCAGAGCGGGGCGAGGTGCGGCGGGCGCGTTCCAGCTGGGCCGCATGCTGAGCTATGGGCTTGGCGGCGCGGTGGTGGCGGCCAGCGTGGGCGCGCTGGCCTGGATCGGCAGTGCGGCGGCCTGGCTGCGGCCGCTGTGGCTGCTCGTGCATGCCGCGGCCCTCTTGCTGGGCCTGTACCTGCTGGTGTTTGCCAGGCAGCCGGCCTGGCTGGGTCAGATCGGCCGCCAGGTCAATGTAGCCACGCTCGCCATGCCCGGGGCAGGGCGGGTGGTGCTGTCGGCCCCGGCTCGATCCGGTCTGGTTGGCCTGGCCTGGGTGGCTTGGCCCTGTGGGCTGCTGCAATCGGCCCTGCTGACCGCGGGCTTGGCCAGCGGCGCTGCGGCCGGCGCCCTGGTGATGATGGCCTTCGCCGCCGGCTCCGGAGCGGGCCTGGCGCTGGGCCCCGGCCTGCTGCTGAAAGCCCTGGGTGCGCAAGGCATGGCCTGGGCCGTGCGCCTGGCCGGCCTGGCGCTGATCGCCGCCTCCGGATGGGCCCTGGGTCATGGCGTCTGGTTGCAGGTCGCCGCCCTCTGTGGCCTGCCCAGCTGAGAAACTGATCAAGGCCAAGACTTCTATAAGACTTGGCTCGCCGGCCGGCGCACCTGCCCTAGAATCACCGCTCTAATCGACCACCCCGCGGGCCTCTTTGATGGGCCGATCTGGATACCTCATGACTACTCAGCAACCGACCATCATCTACACCCTGACCGACGAGGCGCCGCTGTTGGCGACCGCGTCCTTTCTGCCCATCGTGCGCGCCTTCACGGCGCCCGCCGGCGTGCATGTCGAGACCAGCGACATCTCCGTCGCCGGCCGCGTCCTGGGCCAGTTCCCCGAAGCCCTGAGCGAGGCGCAGCGCGCGCCCGACCATCTGGCCGAACTGGGCAAGCTGACCTTGAGGCCCGAGGCCAACATCATCAAACTGCCCAATATCAGCGCCTCGGTCGCGCAGCTGAAGGCCGCCATCAAGGAGCTGCAGGGCAAGGGCTACAAGATCCCCGACTTCCCCGAGAAGCCGCAGACCGACGAGGAAAAGGAGATCCGCGCGCGCTACAACAAGTGCATCGGCTCGGCCGTGAACCCGGTGCTGCGCGAGGGCAACTCGGACCGCCGCGCGCCCAAGGCCGTCAAGGAATACGCGCGCAAGAACCCGCACAGCATGGCCGACTGGAGCCAGGCCTCGCGCTCGCATGTCTCGCACATGCATGCCGGCGACTTCTACCACGGCGAGAAGTCCATGACCCTGGACCGCGCGCGCAACGTCAAGATGGAGCTGATCACCAAGAGCGGCAAGACCATCGTCTTGAAGCCCAAGGTGGCGCTGCTGGACCGCGAGGTCATCGACAGCATGTTCATGAGCAAGAAGGCCTTGCTGGATTTCTACGAAAAGGAAATCGAGGACGCGCGCCAGACCGGCGTGATGTTCTCGCTGCACGTCAAGGCCACCATGATGAAGGTCTCGCACCCGATCGTGTTCGGTCACTGCGTGAAGATCTTCTACCGTGAAGCCTTTGAGAAGCACGGCAAGCTGTTCGACGAGCTGGGCATCAATGTCAACAACGGCATGGTCGATCTGTACAACAAGATCGCCGCGCTGCCGCAGAGCAAGCAGGACGAGATCAAGCGCGATCTGCACGCCTGCCACGAGCACCGCCCCGAGCTGGCCATGGTCGATTCGGCCAAGGGCATCACCAACTTCCACTCGCCCAACGACATCATCGTCGACGCCTCGATGCCGGCGATGATCCGCAACGGCGGCAAGATGTGGGGCGCCGACGGCCGCCTGAAGGACGTCAAGGCGGTGATGCCGGAGTCGACCTTCGCCCGCATCTACCAGGAGATGATCAACTTCTGCAAATGGCACGGCGCCTTCGATCCCAAGACCATGGGCACGGTGCCCAACGTCGGCCTGATGGCCCAGCAGGCCGAGGAATACGGCTCGCACGACAAGACCTTCGAGATCCCTGAGGACGGCGTCGCCAACATCACCGACCTGGACAGCGGCGAGGTGCTGATGAGCCAGGACGTGGAGCAGGGCGACATCTGGCGCATGTGCCAGTGCAAGGACGCCGCGATCCGCGACTGGGTCAAGCTGGCCGTCAACCGCGCGCGCAACTCGGGCATGCCGGTGGTGTTCTGGCTCGACGCCTATCGTCCGCATGAGGCGCAGCTGATCACCAAGGTCAAGATGTATCTGCACGAGCACAACACCTCGGGCCTGGACATCCAGATCATGAGCCAGGTGCGCGCCATGCGTTACACGCTGGAGCGCGTGATCCGCGGCCAGGACACCATCAGTGCCACCGGCAACATCCTGCGCGACTACCTGACCGACCTGTTTCCCATCATGGAGCTGGGCACCTCGGCCAAGATGCTGTCGATCGTGCCGCTGATGGCCGGTGGCGGCATGTACGAGACCGGCGCCGGCGGCTCGGCGCCCAAGCATGTGCAGCAGCTGGTGGAAGAGAACCACCTGCGCTGGGACTCGCTGGGCGAGTTCCTGGCGCTGGCCGTGAGCCTGGAAGACCTGGGCCTGAAGAACAACAACCCGCGCGCCAAGCTGCTGGCCAAGACCCTGGACGCCGCCACCGGCCGGCTGCTGGACAACAACAAGAACCCCAGCCCCAAGACCGGCCAGCTCGACAACCGCGGCAGCCAGTTCTACCTGGCGCTGTACTGGGCCGAGGCGCTGGCCGCGCAGGGCGATGACGCCGAGCTGGCCGCGAAGTTCGCGCCGCTGGCCAAGGCCTTGGCCGACAAGGAGACCACCATCGTGGCCGAGCTGGCCGCGGTGCAGGGCAAGCCGGTCGACATCGGGGGCTATTACATGCCCGACATGGCCAAGCTGGAAGCTGTGATGCGCCCGAGCGCCACCTTCAACCTGGCGCTGGCGTCCGTCGCAGCCTGATTAGAAAGACCGCACCATGTACCAGCACATCAAACGCCCCGAGCAGGGCAGCAAGATCACCGTCAATGCCGATATGTCGCTGACGGTGCCGGACGAACCCATCATCCCCTTCATCGAGGGTGACGGCACCGGCCTCGACATCACGCCGGTGATGCTCAAGGTGGTCGACGCGGCCGTGGCCAAGGCCTATGGCGGCAAGAAGAAGATCCACTGGATGGAGGTCTATGCCGGCGAGAAATCGACCAAGGTCTACGGCCCCGATGTGTGGCTGCCGGCCGAGACGCTCGAGGCCTTGCGTGAGTACGTGGTCTCCATCAAGGGTCCGCTGACCACGCCCGTGGGAGGCGGCATCCGCTCGCTGAACGTGGCGCTGCGCCAGGAACTCGACCTCTACGTCTGCCTGCGCCCGGTGCAGTACTTCAAGGGCGTGCCCTCGCCGTTGAAGGAGCCCGAGAAGACCAATATGGTGATCTTCCGCGAGAACTCGGAAGACATCTATGCCGGCATCGAGTTCGAGGCCGAGAGCGACAAGGCCAAGAAGCTGATCAAGTTCCTGCAGGACGAGATGGGCGTGAAGAAGATCCGCTTCCCGAACACCTCGGGCATCGGCGTCAAGCCGGTCTCGCGCGAAGGCACCGAGCGCCTGGTGCGCAAGGCCATCCAGTACGCGATCGACAACGACAAACCCAGCGTGACCATCGTGCACAAGGGCAACATCATGAAGTACACCGAGGGTGGCTTCCGTGACTGGGCCTATGCCTTGGCGCAGAAGGAATTCGGTGCCGAACTGATCGACGGCGGCCCGTGGTGCCGGCTGGTGAATCCGAAGAGCGGCAAGCAGATCACCATCAAGGATTCGATCGCCGATGCCTTCCTGCAGCAGATCCTGCTGCGTCCGGCCGAATACTCGGTAGTGGCGACGCTGAACCTCAATGGTGACTACATCTCCGACGCGCTGGCCGCGCAGGTGGGTGGCATCGGCATCGCGCCCGGCGCCAATCTGTCTGACTCGGTGGCCTGCTTCGAGGCCACCCATGGCACCGCGCCCAAGTACGCCGGCAAGGACTATGTGAACCCCGGTTCCGAAATCCTTTCGGCCGAGATGATGTTGCGCCATATGGGCTGGTTCGAGGCCGCCGATCTGATCATCAGCGCGCTGGAGAAGTCCATCGCCAGCAAGAAGGTGACCTACGACTTCGCGCGCCTGATGGACGGCGCGACCCAAGTCTCCTGCTCCGGTTTCGGCCAGGTGATGATCGATCATATGTAAGCCACCGGCCGGGGCCCGAGCCCCGCGCTGGCAAGTAGAAAGGCCCGCTGCAGAGCGGGCCTTTGTCTTGCTGGCTGCCGAGAATCCGGCGCTTATGCGGCACCGCTCAGCGAGGCCTCCTGTTGCGCCGCGGCGGCGGCTTCCAACGGGGTGATGTTCTGTGCCAGCTGCCCCTTGGGGCCCTGCACCAGCTCGTAGTTCACGCGGCCGCCCTGCTTGAGGGTGCGGAAGCCCTCCATCTGTATCGCCGAAAAATGGGCGAACACGTCTTCTCCGCCTTGCTCGGGTTCGATGAAGCCAAAACCCTTGGCATCGTTGAACCACTTGACAGTTCCTAGTGGCATTTCCTTCTCCATCCCGGTGTCTAACGCACCAGTCGCGGATTCTCTCCACTGTCTCCCAGATGTCAATTCAGGGCCTGCCCGGGGGTGCCGGAAGCAAGTGCCGAGAATTGCGGCACGGCCGGCGCCCAGTTCATCTCTTGTGTGCGCAGGACTTGTCGGAAGATGGACCAGCCCCATGTGGGGAGTTGCCCCTGTCTATAGAATCGGTTCATGCCTGATCTTCCCAACCAGCCTCCCACGCCACCTGGCCAGACGCCGGGTGCGGTGCCGGGGCGCGACGATGCAGACGGCACCACCATTCTGGAGCGGGTGCCGCAGAAGACCGAGCCCCCGCGCCTGTACCAGGTGCTGATGCTCAATGATGATTTCACCCCGATGGAATTCGTGGTGATGGTGCTGCAGGAATATTTCCGCCATGACCTGGATACGGCCACCCAGATCATGCTCAAAATCCATCACGATGGCCGAGGCGTTTGCGGTGTGTTCACCAAGGACGTGGCGGCCACCAAGGTCGAGTTGGTGCTGGCCGCCGCAAGGCGTGCCGGCCATCCTTTGCAGTGCATTATGGAGGCCGCATGATTGCGCAAGAGCTTGAAGTCAGCCTGCACATGGCGTTTGTCGAAGCGCGCCAGCAGCGCCACGAGTTCATCACCGTGGAGCATCTGCTGATGGCGTTGCTGGACAACCCGTCCGCGGCCGAGGTGCTGCGGGCCTGTTCGGCCAATATCGACGATCTGCGCAAGAGTCTGGCGCAGTTCATCAAGGACAACACGCCCACGGTGGGCGGCAGCGATGAGGTGGACACCCAGCCGACGCTGGGCTTCCAGCGCGTGATCCAGCGCGCCATCATGCATGTGCAATCCACCGGCAGCGGCAAGAAGGAAGTCACCGGCGCGAACGTGCTGGTGGCGATCTTCGGCGAGAAGGACTCGCACGCCGTCTACTACCTGCACCAGCAGGGCGTGACGCGGCTGGACGTGGTGAACTACATCGCCCACGGCATCAAGAAAAGCGAACCGCCCGAGCCGCCCAAGGGGCAGGAGGGTGGTGGTGGCGAGGCCGAGCGCGAAGAGACCGACGCCGGTGGCGGCGGAAAAGGTTCGCCGCTGGAGCAGTTCACGCAGAACCTCAACCAGCTCGCCAAGGACGGCAAGATCGATCCGCTGATCGGCCGCGAGCATGAGGTCGAGCGTGTGGTGCAGGTGCTGTGCCGCCGCCGCAAGAACAACCCGCTGCTGGTGGGCGAGGCCGGCGTGGGCAAGACCGCCATTGCCGAGGGCCTGGCCTGGCGCATCACCGAGGGCGATGTGCCCGACGTGCTGGGAGAGGCGGTGGTGTATTCGCTGGACATGGGCGCGCTGCTGGCGGGCACCAAGTACCGCGGCGACTTCGAGCAGCGCCTCAAGGCCGTGCTCAAGCAGCTCAAGGACCAGCCCAACGCCATCCTCTTCATCGATGAGATCCACACCCTGATCGGGGCGGGCGCCGCCTCGGGTGGCACGCTGGACGCCAGCAATCTGCTCAAGCCGGCGCTGTCGTCGGGTGCGATGAAGTGCATCGGCGCCACCACCTTCAACGAGTACCGCGGCATCTTCGAGAAGGATGCGGCGCTGTCGCGGCGCTTCCAGAAGGTCGACGTGGTCGAGCCTTCGGTCGAGCAGACCGTCGAGATCCTCAAGGGCCTGAAGTCGCGCTTCGAGGAGCACCACAGCGTCAAGTACGCGCTCGGTGCGCTGCAGGCCGCGGCCGAGCTCTCGGCCAAGTACATCAACGACCGCCATCTGCCCGACAAGGCCATCGACGTGATCGACGAGGCGGGTGCGGCGCAACGCATCCTGCCCAAGAGCAAGCAGAAGAAGACCATCACGCGTGCCGAGGTGGAAGACATCGTCGCCAAGATCGCGCGCATCCCGCCGGCCTCGGTGTCCACCGACGACCGCGGCAAGCTCAAGAGCCTGGACCGCGACCTCAACAGCGTGGTGTTCGGCCAGGAGCCGGCCATCGACGCGCTCGCGGCCGCCATCAAGATGGCGCGCTCGGGCCTGGGCAAGCCCGACAAGCCGATCGGTTCCTTCCTGTTCTCCGGCCCCACCGGTGTGGGCAAGACCGAGGTGGCCAAGCAGCTCGCCTACATCCTGGGCATCGAGCTGATCCGCTTCGACATGTCTGAGTACATGGAGCGCCATGCGGTCAGCCGCCTGATCGGCGCGCCTCCGGGCTATGTCGGCTTCGACCAGGGCGGCCTGCTGACCGAGGCCGTCACCAAGAAGCCGCATGCGGTGCTGCTGCTCGACGAGATCGAGAAGGCGCATCCGGATGTCTTCAATGTGCTGCTGCAGGTGATGGACCATGGTTCGCTCACCGACAACAACGGGCGCAAGGCCGACTTCCGCAACATCATCATCATCATGACGACCAATGCGGGCGCCGAGACGATGAACAAGTCGACCATCGGCTTCACCAACTCGCGCGAACGCGGCGACGAGATGGGCGACATCAAGCGCCTGTTCACGCCCGAGTTCCGCAACCGCCTGGACGCCATCGTGTCCTTCCGCGCGCTGGATGAGGAAATCATCATGCGCGTGGTCGACAAGTTCCTGCTGCAACTGGAAAGCCAGCTGCAGGAGAAGAAGGTCGAGGTCACCTTCAGCGACAAGCTGCGCAAGCATCTGGCCAAGAAGGGCTTCGATCCGCTGATGGGCGCGCGCCCGATGCAGCGCCTGATCCAGGACACCATACGCCGCGCGCTGGCCGACGAGTTGCTGTTCGGCCGCCTGGTCGATGGCGGTCGCCTGAGCGTGGATGTGGACGATGCGGGCGAGGTGCTGCTGGACATCCAGCCGCTCAAGCGCAGCGACAACAAGCCCAAGGCCGAGCCGGCCACGACCAGCTGAGCTCGATCGCTCAGCCCGCCGCGGGATCCTGGCGGTAGAAACCGCCGAGCAGCCGGTACAAGGCCGGCTGCTCGGCGCGCAGCTCCTTGGGCGCCACGAAGAAGGCCTCGCTGGCGACGGCGAAGAATTCCTCGATGGCCTCTTCGCCATAGGGATCGATGAGGGTCGCTTCGCCGGCGTCGACGCGCTCGCAGAAGGCGTGCCATTCGGCCTCCAGCACCTGCAGCCACTGCGCACGCGCCGCCGCGCTGGCTTGCGGCGGCACGCCATCGGCGATGCCGTCGCGCATGTCCAGCACATGGGCGAATTCGTGGATCACCACGTTGTAGACGCTCTCGGCCGCCATCAGCTCGGCGGGGTCGGGCGCCAGCTCGCTCCAGGCCAGCATCAGCGGGCCGCCCTCCATGGCCTCGCCGGCCAGCACCTCGTCGTACTCGTGCACGACGCCATCCTCATCCATGAACTCGCGCGCGGCCACCACCTCGTGCGCATGCATGACGATGCCGACGAAGCCGTCGTACCAATCCAGCCCCAGGCGCAGCACCGGCAGGCAGGCCTGAGCGGCCACGGCCAGGGCCACCTCGTCGCTGACCTCGAAGCCGGCCACGCCGTGGAACTCCTTGCGGGCCAGGAACTGCGAGCAGAGCCGGCGCAGCTCGCCGAGCTCGGTATCCGAGCGCGCCGCGATGAAGGGGTAGCGGGCGAGGGTGAGCTGCCAGAGCGGCTCGGGGATCTGGCGCTCGCGGCGCGCGCGCCAGCGCTGCCACCAGGCGGCCAGCATCAGCCGAGGCCTGGGCTTAAGCCTGGGCGACTGAGGCCGGCGGCCGTCAGGCGCAACGGGCCGCCGCGCGGCGCGGCGTGCTCGCAGTCCCAGTCGGGCAGCACCCAGCGGCTCAGGCCTTCGCCCAGATCGTGCTCGGCGGGACGGTGGGTGTGGCCGTGGATCAGCAGCGGCGCAGCCGCCTCGCGCAGCCAGGCGCGCGTTGCCTCGGCATCCAGATCGGCCCAGTTCTCGGGTTTCATGGCCTGTTGATTGGCCATGCTTTGCAGGCGCATCTGGCGCGCCTGCTCGCGCCGGCGCTCGATCGGCTGGGCCAGCATCTGCGCCTGCCAGGCAGGGTTGCGCGCCATCGCGCGGAACTGCTGGTAGGGTTTGTCGTCCAGGCACAGCGCGTCGCCGTGACTCAGCAGCCAGCGCCGGCCAAACGCCTCCAGCAGGCAGGGGTCCGCCAGCCGCTGGAAACCGGCGGCGGCGGCCATCTCGTCGCCGACCAGGAAGTCGCGATTGCCGGCCATGAAGAACAGGGTCAGGTCTTGACTGGCGGACTTCAGCAGCGCCGTGCACTCGGCCTCGAAGGCATCGCCGCGCGCGTCGTCGCCGATCCAGACCTCGAAGATGTCGCCCAGCAGGAATACCGCCTGGGCCGGCGTGCTGCGCAAGTAGCGCCGCAGCGCGGCCAGGGTCAGTGGGGTCTCGGGGGCGAGGTGCAGGTCGGAGATGAAGTCGATCGCCGTCCAGGCGGACGGCGCCTGCACCGAGCTCAACGGCTCAGGCAATCCGCTCACTCGATCACGACGGCACGCTCGATCACCACGTCTTCCAGCGGCACATCGTCGTGGAAGCCGGAGCGGCCGGTCTTGACCTTCTCGATCGCATCCACCACCTCGGTGCCGGCGACGACCTTGCCGAACACGGCATAGCCCCAGCCCGAGGGGCTCTCGGACTTGAAGTTGAGGAAGTCGTTCTTGGTGGTGTTGATGAAGAACTGGGCCGAGGCCGAGTGCGGCGCATTGGTGCGCGCCATCGCCAGGGTGTAGTGCTCGTTCTTCAGGCCGTTGTTGGCCTCGTTCTGGATCGGCGCCTCGGTGGGCTTTTGCTTCATGCCGGGCTCAAAGCCGCCGCCCTGCACCATGAAGCCCTTGATGACGCGGTGGAACACCGTGCCGTTGTAGTGGCCGCTGTTCACATAGCTCAGGAAGTTGGCCACGCTGATGGGGGCCTTGGCATCATCCAGCTCGATGCGGATCACGCCATGGTTGGTCTGCAGTTCTACGGTCTTGGTCATTTCTTGGACTCCACAATGGCCTTGGTGATGAGGACGGTCTTGGTGGGCAGGTTCTGGTGCACACCCTGGGGGCTGGTCGGGATGGACTTGATCTTGTCGACCACGTCCATGCCTTCGATGACCTGGCCGAACACCGCATAGCCCTTGCCGTCGCGGGCGTTGGCCGCGTCGAGGAAGGCGTTGTCGGCCACGTTGATGAAGAACTGGGCGGTGGCCGAGTTCGGGTCGGCGGTGCGGGCCATGGCCAGCGTGCCGCGCGTGTTGAGCAGGCCGTTGTTGCTCTCCAGCGGGATCGCCGGCTTGGTGGGCTTCTGCGCCAGCTTCACGGTGTAGCCACCGGCCTGGATCATGAAGTTGTCGATCACCCGGTGGAAGATCACGCCGTTGTAGTGGCCGGCCTTCACATACTGCAGAAAGTTGGCCACGGTCTTGGGCGCCTTCTCGGCATCCAGCTGGACGCGGATATCGCCTTCGGTGGTGCTGAGCTTGACGGTCTGCGCACCGGCGGCAGCGCAGAGCAGGGCGGTGCTGAGGGCTAGGATCTTGCTGTTCATGGTTGCGGTTCGGAAGGGTGGATATTGTGGCTCAGCGGCCGGGCGCGAGCAGGCGCGCCAGTTCGCGGGTGCGGCTGAGCTTGAGTTCGAGGGCCGGGCGCGCGCTGATGCTGAGCTTCTGCGCGCGTTCATAGGCCTGCAGCGCAAGGCGCAGCAACACATCGCCCAGGTTTTCCTGCGCCTGCACATGCTCGGGTTGCAGCGCGAGCGCCTGCTCCAGCGCGCGGCGCGCGCCTTCGAGCTCGCCACGCCCGGCGCGTATCACGGCCAGATTGTTGTAGGGGTCGGCCAGATCCGGAAAGTCCTGGGTCAGCCCCAGCAGCAGGGCCTCGGCGGCATCCGCTCGGCCGGACTCCATCTGCATCACCGCCAGCGCAAAGCGCAGGCGCGCGTCCTGCGGTGACTCGCTCAGCGCGGCTTGCACGCTCTGCAGGGCCTGCTCGCGCTTGCCGGCCAGCCAATCGGCCTGGGCCTGCTCCAGCACGCCGGCCTGGGCGACGCCCGCCAGCAGGGTGCTCAGCAGCAGGGCCAGGCCCAGCGCTCGGGTTCGTTGACGGTACATGGGGATTCGGATGTTGGGGCGCAGCGGGTGCCGAGGGCGCTCGTCTGAGGGCCGGCCCTCATGCCTCAGCAGAAGTCGAGCCGGTATACTTCGGGCCATTCTAGAGTGCCTGATCGCTGCCTGGCGCCGGTCAACCGCCCGTGCCACCACCGGCATGATCAGTGGGGCGCGCAGCAGCCTATCTCGCATCCAAGCCCAGCCCCATCCATGACTCTGCGCATCTACAACTCGCTCACCCGTGCGGTCGAGCCCTTTGCCCCCATCGAACCCGGTCATGTGCGCATGTATGTCTGCGGCATGACGATTTACGACCTCTGCCATGTGGGCCATGCCCGCATGATGATGGCCTTCGATGTGGCGCAGCGCTGGCTCAAGGCTTCGGGCTACCGCGTGACCTATGTGCGCAACATCACCGACATCGAGGACAAGATCATCAAGCGCGCGGTGGAGCGCGGCATCAGCATCCGCGAGCTCACGGACGAGATGATCGCCGCGATGCACCGCGATATCGGTGCCCTGGGCGTGGAGCGCCCCACGCATGAGCCGCGTGCCACCGACTATGTGGGCCAGATGCTGGACCTGATCGGCACGCTGGAAGGCAAGGGCCTGGCCTATCGCGCCAGCAATGGCGACGTGAACTATGCGGTGCGCAAGTTCCCCGGCTACGGCAAGCTCAGCGGCAAGTCGCTGGACGATCTGCGTGCGGGCGAGCGCGTGGCCGTGGACGACGGCAAGCTGGACCCGCTGGACTTCGTGCTGTGGAAGTCGGCCAAGGAGAGCGAGCCCGACGACGCCAAATGGGCCAGCAGCTACGGCCCTGGCCGCCCCGGCTGGCATATCGAATGCTCGGCGATGAGTTGCGCCCTGCTGGGCGAGCGCTTCGACATCCATGGCGGCGGCATGGACCTGCAGTTCCCGCACCATGAGAACGAGATCGCCCAGAGCGAGGGCGCGCTGGGCCATCCCTTTGTCAACGTCTGGATGCACAACGGCTTCCTCAACGTCGACAACGAGAAGATGTCCAAGTCCCTGGGCAACTTCTTCACCATCCAGGACGTGCTCAAGCGCTACGACGGCGAGACGCTGCGCTACTTCATGCTGCGCACCCATTACCGCAGCCCCTTCAACTTCAGCGATGTGAACCTGGACGACGCGCGCGCCGCGCTGCGCCGCCTCTACACCGCGCTGGATGGCGTCGAGGTGCCGGACGCCGCGATCGACTGGGCGCAGCCGCAGGCCGCGGCCTTCAAGGCCGCGATGGACGATGACTTCAATACGCCGGGCGCCGTCTCGGTGCTGTTCGAGCTGGCCAATGCGGTGAATCGCAGCCGCTCGGGCGCCGACGCGGCCCTGCTGAAGGGCCTGGGCGCGACGCTGGGCATCCTGCAGCAGGCGCCGCGCCAGTACCTGCAGGCCGGCAGCGGCCTGGACGAGTCCGCCATCCGCGCGCAGATCGACGCCCGTGCGGCCGCCAAGGCCGCGCGCCAGTTCGCCGAGGCGGATCGCATCCGCGCCGAGCTGCTGGCCCAGGGCATCGTGTTGCAGGATTCCCCCAGCGGCACTACCTGGATGAAGGCCTGATGGGGCGCGCGCCGGCCGCCGGGGTGACACCGGACTACTGGGACGAGGCTTGCCGCCATCTGAGCAAGCGCGACCGCGTGATGAAGAAGCTGATCCCGCAGTTCGGCGAGGCGCGGCTGCAGAGCAAGGGCGATGCCTTCACCACGCTGGCGCGCTCCATCGTCGGCCAGCAGATCTCGGTGAAGGCCGCCCAATCGGTGTGGGACAAGTTCTGCGCCCTGATGAGCGGCCCGAGCCACAAGGTGCCGCCGCAGGCGGTGCTGGCGCTCACCGTGGAGCTGCAGCGCGGCGCCGGCCTGTCGGCGCGCAAGGTGGAATATCTGCGCGATCTGGCCGAAAGCTTCGAGGCCGGCCGCGTACATGTGAAGCAATGGACGCAGATGGACGACGAAGCCATCATCGACGAGCTGGTGGCGATCCGCGGCATCGGCCGCTGGACGGCCGAGATGTTCCTCATCTTCCACCTCATGCGCCCGAACGTGATGCCCCTGGACGACCTCGGTCTGCTCAAGGGCATCAGCCAGAACTACTTCTCCGGCGAACCGGTGTCGCGTGCCGAGGCGCGCGAGGTGGGCGAGGCCTGGGCCCCCTACCGCTCGGTAGCCACATGGTACATTTGGCGCAGTTTGGATCCGCTGCCGGTGGACTACTGAGCCCGTCAGGCGCCCTCGCATCGTGGCCTATCAGGCCTGCATTGCTGGTGTCGAGGCCATATCATCACTGAGAGAGACCCACGCAGGATGAGCAAGAAACACTTCCTCGAATTCGAGCAGCCCATCGCCGAGCTCGAAACCAAGATTGAAGAGCTGCGCTACGTGCAAAGCGAGTCGGCCGTCGACATCTCCGAAGAGATCGACCGTCTCTCCAAGAAGAGCCAGCAGCTCACCAAGGACATCTACTCCAGCGTGGCCCCATGGCAGACCTACCAGGTCGCCCGCCACCCGCAGCGCCCCCAGACGCTGGACTACTGCGCCGACATCTTCACCGAGTTCCAGGAACTGCACGGCGATCGCCATTTCGCGGATGACGCGGCCATCGTCGGCGGCATTGCCCGCTTCAATGGCCAGGCCTGCATGGTGATCGGCCATCAGCGCGGCGCGGACGCCAAGGAACGCGCGCTGCGCAACTTCGGCATGCCGCGCCCCGAGGGCTATCGCAAGGCCCTGCGCCTGATGAAGCTGGCCGAGAAGTTCGGCCTGCCGGTGTTCACCTTCATCGACACCATGGGTGCCTATCCCGGCATCGGTGCCGAGGAGCGCGGCCAGTCCGAAGCCATCGGTCGCAACATCTTCGAGATGGCGCAGCTGGAAGTGCCCATCATCGCCACCGTGATCGGCGAGGGCGGCTCGGGCGGCGCACTGGCCATCGGCGTAGCCGACCAGGTGCTGATGCTGCAGTTCTCGGCCTACTCGGTGATCTCGCCGGAAGGCTGTGCCTCGATCCTGTGGAAGACCTCGGAGCGCGCCCCCGAGGCCGCCGATGCGCTGGGCATCACCGCACACCGCTTGAAGGCCATGGGCCTGATCGACAAGATCGTCAACGAGCCGGTGGGTGGCGCGCACCGCGACAACAAGCAGATGGCCTCCAACCTGAAGCGCGCGCTCTCCGACGCGCTGCGCCAGGTCAGCGATCTGAAGACCAAGGAACTGCTGGAGCGCCGCTACGAGCGCCTGCAGGCCTATGGACGTTTCAGCGACACCAAGAACCGCTGACCCAGCCCGCCGCGTCGCCGTCGCCTACAGCGGCGGCCGCGATTCAACCGCCTTGCTGCACGCCACGGCCGCCCAGGCCCGGGCTCTGGGCTTGCATGTCTGCGCCCTGCATGTGCATCATGGGCTGAGCCCGCAGGCCGATGCCTGGCTGGCGCATGGCCAGCGGCAATGCGCGGACTGGGCTGCGGCCGGCCTGCCTATCAGTTTCCATGCGCGGCGCCTGAGCGGCGCGCCCGCGCCCGGCCAAAGCGTCGAGGCCTGGGCGCGTGGCGGGCGTTACCAGGCCCTGGCCGAGATGGCGGCGACGCAGGCTTGCGGCCTGCTGCTGCTGGCCCACCATCGCCGCGACCAGGCTGAGACCTGGTTGCTGCAGGCCCTGCGCGGTGCCGGCAGCGCCGGGTTGGCGGGCATGCCGCGCGCGCAGGCGCGCGCCGGCCTGGTCTGGGCACGGCCCTGGCTGGACCATCCCCGTAGCGCCATCGAGGCCTATGTGGCGGCCCATGGCCTGGCGCATGTCGAGGACGAGAGCAACCAGGATCCGCGTTATGCGCGCAACCGCATCCGCTTGCAGCTGTGGGAGGGCCTGAGCGAGGCCTTTCCGCAGGCCGAGGCCAGCCTGGCCCAGGCCGCGGCCTGGGCACAGCAGGCCCTGAGCCTGCAGCAGGAGATCGCCGCCGAGGACCTGCCCCGCTGGACCGACGCTGAGGGATTGCAGCAAGCCGCGCTTGGCGCCCTCTCGGCCGCGCGTGCCAGCAATCTGCTGCGCGCCTGGTTGCTGCAGTGCCTGGGCCGGGCCGCGCCCGCCAGCCTGGTGCAGCGCCTGCTGGATGAGCTGCCAACGGCCCGTTCGGGCTATTGGCCGGTGCCGGGCGGGCGCTTGCAGCTCTACCGCGGCCGCCTGAGCTTGCAGCCGCTCGGGCCGGCCACCGTGGTGGCGGCACCGGAGGCGCTGGAGGCACTGGATTTGAGCCGACCCGGGCAATATCGGAGCGCGCAATGGGGTGGGTATTGGCTGGTGCAGGCGGTGGCGCAGGGCGGCGTTGCGCCAAGCACTCTGGCCGCGCTGAGCGCGCGTGCACGCCAGGGCGGCGAGCAATTCCTTTCTCATCCGCAAAGGGTGGCTCGCAGTCTCAAGAAGGCTTGGCAGGCGGCCGGCGTGCCCGCGTCGGCGCGTCACGGGCCCTTGCTCTATGCGGGCGCGCAATTGCTGCATGTGCCGGGCCTGGGGCTGGATGCGCGCTGCTGGGCCGAGCCCGGTCAGCCCCAGCTCAGCATCAGCTGGCATGCTGATTCGGCTGCTCGCTGAAGCTCGCTGTAACCCGCATGAACAGGGGATTGTTGCGATGCAACAGCTAGAATCCACGGCTGCGACCGCGGCGCACCCCGAGCTTTCCGAACCCACCGCGCATGCAACAAGACATCCCATGGCTTTGATCGTTCACAAGTACGGCGGCACCTCGATGGGCTCGACCGACCGTATCCGCAACGTGGCCAAGCGCGTCGCCAAATGGGCGCGTGCCGGTCACCAGATGGTGGTGGTGCCCTCGGCAATGAGCGGAGAGACGAACCGCCTGCTGGGCCTGGCCAAGGAGCTGTCGCCCGCCTCCACCAGCCCCGAGCTGATGCGCGAACTGGACATGATCGCCTCCACCGGCGAACAGGTGTCGGTGGGCCTGCTGGCCATCGCGCTGCAGGCCGAAGGCCTGGAGGCGGTCAGCTACACCGGCTGGCAAGTCCCGGTCTCCACCGATTCCTCCTACACCAAGGCCCGCATCGAGAGCATCGACGACAGCCGCGTGCGCGCCGACCTGGCCGCCGGCAAGGTGGTGGTGATCGCGGGCTTCCAGGGCATCGACGAGGACATGAACATCACCACCCTGGGGCGCGGTGGTTCGGACACGTCCGCGGTGGCGATCGCCGCCGCGATGAAGGCCGACGAATGCCTGATCTACACCGATGTGGATGGCGTCTACACGACCGATCCGCGCATCGTGCCCGAGGCGCGCCGCCTGCACACCATCAGCTTCGAAGAGATGCTGGAGATGGCCTCGCTGGGTTCCAAGATCCTGCAGATCCGCTCGGTGGAATTCGCCGGCAAGTACCGCGTGCCGCTGCGCGTGCTCTCCAGCTTCACGCCCTGGGACATCGATATCAACGAGGAAGCCAAGTCCGGCACCCTGATCAGTTTTGAAGAGGACGAAAAAATGGAACAAGCCGTCGTGTCGGGCATCGCCTTCAACCGTGACGAAGCCAAGGTGACCTTGCTGGGCGTGCCCGACAAGCCGGGCATCGCCTTCCAGATCCTGGGCCCGGTGGCGGATGCCAATATCGACATCGACGTCATCATCCAGAACGTCTCGCAGGACGGCAAGACCGACTTCTCCTTCACCGTGCATCGCAACGACTATGCGCGCACCATGGAGCTGCTGGAGAAGACCGTGGGCCCGGCCACCCATGCCGCCAAGGTGATGGGCGACCCGAAGATCTGCAAGGTCTCGATCGTTGGCATCGGCATGCGTTCGCATGTGGGCGTGGCCTCCAAGATGTTCCGCTCGCTCAGCGAAGAGGGCATCAACATCCAGATGATCTCCACCAGCGAGATCAAGACCAGCGTGGTGATCGACGAGAAGTACATGGAGCTGGCGGTGCGCGCCCTGCACAAGGCCTTCGATCTCGACCAGGAAGTCGCCTAAGAAAATCCGTCGAAAGATGGAGTTTCGCTTGAGCGGCCAAAAACTGCTGCTATACTGCGAGGCTCTGCTGGAGTCGTGACCGAGTGGCCGAAGGTGCTCCCCTGCTAAGGGAGTATGTGGGCAAAACCTGCATCGAGAGTTCGAATCTCTCCGACTCCGCCAACAGTATGCAAACCCCCGTGGCGCAAGCCACGGGGGTTTTGTTGTTTCAGGGGGGCAGGCCTTGCGTCGGGTCGCTGCTGGATTCGCTCAGCCCAGGCCCAACAGCTGCCACTGCGCTTGCAGCGCCAGACCATCGGCATCGCGTAACGCCGCCTCGCGCAGCAAGGCCAGCGTGGCCGCCGCATCGGCACGGCCATGGACCTGCGCGGCCGCCTGCATCAAGCTGTTGAAGCGGCTATGGCCGCGCACTTGCGTGTCGCTGTAACCCTTGACCAAGCGCTGACAGCGCAGCAGTTCCACTGCCACGTCCGGATTCAGTGGCAGCGCTTGCTCCACGCTTGCCAGCCAGCGTTGCAGATGAGCCTGGACCTCCGCATGACGGCGCGTGCCGCGCCGCCAGCGGCGCAGGCTGGCCAGTAGTCGCAACTGCAGGTGACCCGAGAGTCTCTGGCTCTGGATACGCCGGCCACGATCCAGGCGCGGCGCCAGCCAGGCCTTGAGCCAGCGCGTGCGGTCCAACCAGTCGGCGAGGCCGCGCGGCAGCGTGGCCAGTGCTTCCTCCAGGCGCGGATGGAAATACTCTTCCGCGCCCAGGATGGCGTCGGTTACAGCGCTGGCCTCGCCGCCGATCTCCCGGCGCAGCCGCGCACTGCGCTCGCCGCGGCACTTGAGCTCGGCCACGCGTATGACATCGTCATAACTCATGGCCACGGCAATCCAGCGTGCCGCTTCGATGCTCAGCATATGCGCGGGGTCGCTGCGGTCCCGCGCGCTCAGCCGCCCCACGCGGTCCAAGTATTCCTGGCCATAGGCGATGTCCTGCCAGTCCACCACGCGCGCCAACCCCTCGCCCAGCCAGGTCCAGGCGGGGGGCGGAAACTCGCGGCGGATGCGTTCCAGCAGCGCCTGCAGGGCCGGCGCGGCCGCCTGCTGCGGCAATGGACGCGGCGCGGTCTGCATCGGCTCGGCAGCTGGCCGTGGTGCCGGGCCGGCCTCGCGCGCCAGTCTGGCGGCGGCGCGCAGTGCCGCCAGGCTGGGCTGCACGCCCACGCCACTGCGCTGCACCACGGCCTCGAAGTCGTCCTGCGTGAATGGCAGCCTGCCGCAACCCGCCAATGCGCCGAACAGGCTGGCCGAGATCACGCTGCCCTGCTGCTGGGCCAGGGCCTGCATATCGGCGATGACGCTTCGGCAGGCCTGGCTCTGCACATGGGCCAGCACGGCAGCGCCGTCGGCCACACCATTGCCCGGCACCATCTTTTCCTGCACCGCATAGGCGCGATGGCTGCTGGCGATCAGCGTGGTGCGATCGGGTGTCACCAGGCCACGCTCAACGGCACGGCCGGCCTCCATCAGCTCGGCAGCAATAAGGACGTCCACCTCGCCAGGCACCGGCATCAGTGCCAGCACCGGCCGCCGTCCCGGCGTGGGCGAGACCAGCTCGATGTAGTAGATGGTGGCGCCGGTACGCTGCGCCACACCAGCCACCGACGTGGCCTGCGCGGTCCAGCCGGCATGCTCGGCCAGTTCGACGATCCAGTCCACCAGCACACCGCCACCCTGTCCACCCAGGGCCAGCACGGCGAGGTGGATGCGTTGGGGTTTTGCTGCGCTCATGCCTCAAGTTCCTCCAGCGGGTAGAGCGCGCGTGCGGCGCGGGCGCGCCACTGGCGTGCCTGCAGCCAGCGCAGCAGACGCCGCGAGGCATGGGCGCGCCATCGTTCAATGACCCCGGGGTTCTGCACCTGATGCACCTTGTAGAAGGAGGGGCAGAGCACGGCGGCATCGGCCACCTCGCCGCAGTGGCCGCAGGCCACGCAATGTTCGTCGACATGGGCCACGGGGTCGGGCTTGAGCGCGTCGCCGCTGGGTGCCAGCGTCAGGCTGGGGCAGCCGGAGACGCGCATGCAGGCATGGTCACCTGAGCAGACTGCAGCGTCCACGCCGAAGCGCTCTTTCAGCATCCGCTGTCCGGCCTGCAAGGCGGCTTTGCGCCGGGGCTTCTCGCGGCGCTCGCGGTTCAGCATGCACTCGCTCTGCGCAATGATGACCTTGGGTCCCTTGAAGGAGGTGGTGAGTGCATCCCGCAGGGTGGCGCGCATGGTGCTGACGTCGTAGGTGTGCGTCAGCGTGCGCACCCATTCAACGCCCACACCGCGCACCGCCTGCTCGATCGGGTGCAGCGTGGAGCGTTGGGGATGCGGGCTGCGCGACGAGGGCAGGTCCTGCCCTCCGGTGGCCGAGGTGTAGTTGTTGTCGACGATCACGAACACGTTGTCGTGACGGTTGAAGACCGCGTGGGCAATGCCGGAGGTCAGGCCGTTGTGCCAGAAGCCGCCGTCCCCCATGAAGGCGATGGCGCGCCGCGCGGCGCCCAGCTGTGGTCCGGCGGCAAAGGCCGAGGCGCTGGCAGCACCCAGGCCATAGCCCATGGTGGTGGCGCCCAGATTGAAGGGCGGCAGGATGGAGAACAGATGGCAGCCGATATCGGCCGACACATGGTGCGCACCGATCTGCTGCTCCACCAGCTTGAGCGACGAGAAGATGGGCCGCTCCGGACAGCCCACGCACAGGCCGGGCGGGCGGGGCGGCAGGCTTGGTACGGCGGAGGCGGGCCTGGACAGGGCCACGGGCTGAGGCTTGGCAAACGCGGCCGGATGGTACTGCTGCACAAAACCGCGCAGGCCCTGGCGCAAGGCGGCAACGGTGTAGTCGCCGCCCTTGGGCAGCAGGTCCTTGCCATGCACCGCGCAGGCCAGGCCGCCGCGGCGCAGGATGGCGTGGATATGTTGCTCGTGATAGTCGGGCTGACCTTCTTCCACCACCAGCACCGCGCGCTTGCCGCTGCAAAAGCGCAGCACCTCGTCCTCCAGCAGCGGGTAAGCCACATTCAGGATGTACAGCGGCACGCGGCTGGCACCGAACAGCTCCGCCAGATCCAGCAGCTCCAGCGCGCGCAGCGTGTTGTTGTAGAGCCCGCCCAGCATGATGATGCCCATGTGTTCCAGCTCGCCGGGCACGAACTCGTTGAGCTCATGCTCGCGGATGTACTGCAGCGCCGCGGGCCAGCGTTGCTCCAGCTTTTCGCGCTCATGCAGGAAGGACGCGGGCGGCAGCACGATGCGGTCGGGATCGCGGCGTGGCTGCTCCAGGGCCTGCTTCAGGCTGAAGGCCGGGCGGCGGTTCTCGCGCGTGGTGAAGTGGCCGTGCAGATGGCAGGAGCGTATGCGCAGTTCCAGCATCACCGGCGTGTGGCTGGCTTCCGATAGCGCGAAGCCGTCGTGCACTGCCTTGACGATGGCCGGCAGATTGGGGCGGGGGTCCAGCAGCCAGAGCTGCGACTTCATCGCGAAGGCATGGCTGCGCTCCTGCATGATGGAGCTGCCCTCGCCATAGTCCTCGCCGACGATGATGAGCGCGCCGCCGGTGACGCCGCCCGAGGCCAGATTGGCCAGCGCGTCGCTGGCCACATTGGTACCCACGGTGGACTTCCAGGTGACGGCGCCGCGCACGGGGTAGTTCACCGAGGCGGCCAGGGCCGCTGCGGCCGTCGCCTCGCTGGCGGCGGGCTCGAAATACACGCCCAGCTCCTGCAGGATGGGCTGGGCGTCGGCCAGTACATCCATCAGGTGCGAGATCGGCGAGCCCTGGTAGCCGGTCACATAGCCCACGCCGGCCTCCAGCAGCGCCTTGGTGACCGCCAGGATGCCTTCACCATAGAACTCGCTGCCGGCCGGCACCCGCAGTTGCTGGACTTCGCGCGCAAAGGAACGTTCTGCCATGGGATCCGCTCAGAACGGCAGGCTGGCCTTGACGAACAGCTGCCTGCCCTCGGGGCGGTTGCGCACGCTGAACTCCTGTTGCAGCTTGAGCGTCAGCAGCGTGCCCTTGCCGTCGAAGTAGCGCAGCGAGGGGCCGACGGCGACGGCGCGGGCCTTGCCTGGCGCGGCGGCCGGGCCGCTGTCGCTGCTGGTTTGCAGGAACACATGGCCGCCCACGCCCGCTGCCCAGCCGTTGCCAAAGCCCCAGCCCAGGGCGTAGTCGGCATGCAGGGCGCGGCCCGAGGTGGTCTGGGTGGCCGTGTTCCTGCGGTTGAGGTCCAGCATGAGCTTGGCATCGGCGTTGAAGCCGGCCGGGTCGATCTGGCTGATGGCCAGGATAGGTTGGATGCTCCAGTAGTTCTTGCCCAGGCTGGACGGGTCGCTGCTGCTGTAGCGGCCGGTGGGGGCCACGACATCGACGGCTGCCACATAGTGCAGGCTGGGCGAGGCATGAAAGCCCAGTGCCGGACCGAAGCTGATGTCGCCCAGGCCCGTGCTGCTCCAGCTGGCGCCGGCCGCCTTGAACTTCACGTTCAGCAGGGGCAACACGGCGTGCCAGGCCAGATCGCCACCCAGCAGCTTTTCCTTGGTGACCCAGATGAGGCGCGGCGCCAGCACCGCCACGTCCACCCCGAAGTTGGGAATCGCGATCTGATGGCCCGCGTTGTCGCGCACCTTGTCGTATTTCAGCAGGCCGCCGTAGAGCAGGGCGTGGACGCCCGGGGGCGGCAGTGCGCCGGAGAGATAGTTTTCCAGGCCGTCCGGGTAGACGCCCAGGCCGCCGCCTTCGGTGGCATGGGCGCTGGCGCACAGCAGGGCCAGGCTCAGGGCACTGATCAGTCGGGAATAGGTGTTCATGCGGGTCTCCAGGAAGAATGCGTCAGGGCAGCAGCGCCAGTACGCGCAGCGGCGAGCCGGAGCCGTTCTTGATCTTGAGCGGCGCGGCAATCACCAGCGCGCCGGTCGGCGGCAAGCGGTCGAGATTGGTGAGGCACTGCAGGCCGAAGCGGTTCGCCCCGTGCATCAGCGTGTGGCAGGGGTAGGGCACGGGCCAGGCATAGGACTGGCCTGCGTCGGTGTTGATGGTCTCCACGCCAAAGCCGCGCACGCCGCGCGCCACCAGCCACTCCACGGCCGCCTGGGTAGGGCCGGGCGTGTGGGCGCCGTCCTCGCGCAGGTTCACGAAGGCGGCCGGGTCGCTGATGCGCTTGCTCCAGTCGGTGCGCAGCAGCAGCCAGGCACCGGCCGGGATGCGGCCGTATTGCGACTCCCAGGTCTGCAGAAAGTCCACCGTCAGCAGCCAGTCCGGGTTGGCTGCCACCTCGCGGCTGGCGTCCACCACGCAGGCCGGGCCGATGAACTGGCGTGTGTCAATCGTGTCCACGCTGTTGTTCGGATGATCCTTGCCGGTGATCCAGTGCACCGGCGCATCGAAATGCGTGCCCGTGTGCTCGCCGCAGGAGAAATTGTTCCAGTACCAGCCGGGGCCTTGCTCGTCGTACTGGCAGATGCGTTCCTGCTTGAAGGCCCAGACCTGACCGAACTGCGGCGGCAGCACCAGGGCAGGGAAGTCGCTTGAAAGGGTCTGGGTCAGATCGACGATGCGCAGCGCGCCGCTGGCGAGGTCTTGCGCGAACTGTGTGAGTGAGTGGCTCATGCTTGTCTCCTTGCGTGTTCGTTTTGATCAGACGGCGCCGAGGCTCTGGGCGACGTGGAAGCCCGAGCCACCGCCGAGGCCGGGTCCGGGGTGGGTGGAGGCGCCGATATGCCAGAGATGCTTGACGGGCGTAGCGTGGTTGCGCGTGGCGCGCAGCGGCCGCCACAGAAAGCTCTGGTCCAGGCTGCAGTCGCCGCCATAAGGGTCGCCGCCGACCAGGTTTATGTTCAGCCGTTCCAGATCGGCCGGCGAGAGCACGGCGCGGCCGATGATGCTGGCGCGCAGATTCGGCACGTGGCGGGCAATCCGGGCGATTGCGCGATCGGCGTAGGCCTCGCGCAGCGCTGGCGTCCAGCCCTGGCCGGCCTGCAGCGGGATCTCACCGGCGGCGTCGCCCAGCGGTTCGCGCGGGCATTCGGGCAACTGCACCCAGAGGATGTGCCGGCCCGCCGGCGCGCGGCTGGGATCCAATGCGGTGGGCTGGGCCACGCAGATGGTGGGGTCGGCCGGCAGCAGGCCGCGCTCGGCCTCGTTGACGGCGCGCGACACCGCCGCCGCGCCGCCACTCAGATGGAGATAGGCCACGCGGCCCAGCGCCGCGTCCGGCCATTGCGGGGCTTCCGACAGCGCCAGATGGATCTGCAGATTGCCCTTGCCATAGCGCCACTGCTGGGCCTGGCGGCGCAGCGCAGCTGGCAGCAGTGCCGGGTCGAGCAGGCGGCCATAGAGCTGGGTGGGCGTTACATTGCAGATCACCTCGCCGGCGTGCAACTCGCGTCCATCGGCCAGGCGCACGCCCACCGCGCGGCCGCGCTGCACCAGCACACGCTCGACGTCGGCGCCGGTTTCCAGCTCGCCGCCGGCCTCGCGGATCAGGCGCTCGAAGGCCAGGACGGTGTTGGCATTGCCGCCTTGCACCATGGGCATGCCGACGGCTTCCAGCGTGAAGGCCACCACCTGCGCCATCAGCGCCGAGAGCGGCGCGTCCGGCCCCAGTCCGCAGTGCAGCACCCAGGGCGCGAGCAGGGCGGCCGCCAGCTCGGAGCCGAACTGCTGCGCCAGCCAGGGGCGGGCCGGCACCAGGGCCTGGCCGAAAAAGTCGCTCAGCGCCCGGCTGCCCTGCTTCCAGGCGATGCCGGCCAGCGTCTTGCCGGTGGCATAACGCCAGAGCTCATTGCCCAGCAGCGAGAACAGCAGCGGTGCCTGCGCACCGATTTCGCCCATGGCGGCGGCGAAGGCCGCACCGTCGCCGGCGCAGGCCGCCTCGAGACGCGCCAGATTGGCATCGCGCGAGGTGGAGAGCACCAGGCTCCGGCCATCCGGCAAGAGCACGCCGGTGGGGCTGTCGGTGTTGCAGTACTGCATGCCGGCGGCATGCAGGGCCTGGCCCAGCCGGGCGTAGGCAGGGCCCACTATGAACAGCGGATGGGCGGTGGACAGGGTGTCGTGCCGAAAGCCCGGCAAGGTCAGCTCGTCGGTGCGTATGCAGCCGCCCAGCACCGCTTCGCGTTCCAGCACAAGGACCTTGCGGCCGCTGCGTGCCAGCAGCGCGGCGCAGACCAGCGAGTTGATGCCGCTGCCGACGATCAGCGCGTCCACGCTGGCAGCCTTGCTCATGCTTCCTCCAGCCGCGCAAAGGCGCCGGCATGGAACACCAGCGGCGTGCCCTGCTGGGCCGCATGCTGCACGATGCGGCCGATGAAGAGGGTGTGATCGCCGGTCTCGATGGCGTCGCGGCCGGCACAGACGAACCAGGCCAGGCTGCCCCTGATCAGCGGTGCCAGCGCGGCCGCCTCCTTGGCCTCTTCGTGCAGAGCCACGCCCTCAAACTTGTCGGGCAGCGCCGGGTTGGCGAAGCGCATGGCCAGCTCGTGCTGGCCATGCGCCAGCACATTGATGGCGAAATGGGAGGCGCTGCGGAAGGCACGCAGGTTGGGCGAGCGGTTTGCGAGGCTCCAGAGCAGCAGCGGCGGCTCCAGTGATAGCGAGGCAAAGGAGTTCACCGTCAGGCCGACCGGGCGCCCGTCCGGCGCGCGGGTGGTGACCACGGTGACGCCGGTCGGGTAGCAGCCGAGCGTGCGGCGCAGTTGGCGCGCCGCGTCGTCGATCACGGCCGTGGCCGGCTGCTGCGTGGCCACAGCCGTCATGCCGTGGCTCCTGCCAGGCTGCCCGCCGAGCTTGCGGCAGAGCTTGCCGCAGAGCTTGCGGCCAGATGCCGCGCGATCAGGGCCTGGCACTCGGCCGCATCGGTCCACCAGGGGAAATAGTTGGGCGGATGGTTGAAGTTGTTGGCGATCTCGCTGGCCAGGCTGGGGCACTGACCGGCCGCGCCCAGCAAGTTCAGGATGTGCTCGGGCGGCGGCGTCAGCAAGCTATTGGTCCAGCACACCACATGCTGGGCGTAGTCCCAGAAGCGCTCGAAGCTGGCGTTCATCCAGGCCTCGTCAAAGGCACCGTCGCCGCGCGCCACGATGCTGCTGTGCGCCACCTTGAAGGCCTTGGTTGCGTTGTTGGAGCCCTGTCCGGTGATGGGGTCGTTGACGCAGACCGCATCGCCCAGGCCCATCACGATGCGGCCGGAGGGCAGGCGCCCGACCGGGCGGCGTATGGTGGGCGCGAAGCGGCCGGCCAGGATACCCATGTCATCCGTCAGTTCCACATGGCGGCAGCGCTCGGCTTCCCAGGGCAAGAAGGTCTCCAGGATGGAGAGGCTTTGCTGCAGATGCTGCTCGGGGGTCTTGACCCCGGCCCAGCAATCCATGGCGCCGCCGGGCACCCCTTCGAACACCATGATCTCGCAGGGGCCGCTGGTGGTGAGGGCCGGAAAGACGAAGTACTCGCCCACGCCGGGGATGAGGTTGAAGCACACGCGCGAGAACGGCGTGCGTGGCGTCATGCCCTTCACATAGCTCAGGGCCAGCGCGCGCATCGGCTGGTCGAAGGCACTGCGCACGGGGTCGCGTTCGAACAACCTGACGATCTCGCCCTTGCCGGCCGAGACCACGGTCAGCTCGTTGCGCTCGGCCAGCTCTTCCAGCTCGGCGATACCGGCGTCCTTGAGCACCAGCTTGCCGCCGCGCTGCACGAACAGGTCCATCCAGCCCGGCATCTTGATGCGCTGATCCACCGCCTGCGCATAGCGTGTCAACGGCGCGGCCCAGTCGATCAGCTTGGCGCCGGCTTGCCCAGGGTGGGGCACGGTCAGGCCGATGCCCTGCACGGGCGGGCACAGATGCTCCCATTGGTTGAGACCGAAGTCGCGTTCGATCTGCAGCGAGGCATCGAACATGCACTGGCTGGACATCACCCGACCGGCGCGTATGTCGTCGGGGCTGCGGTTCGTCAGCAAGGTGACCTCGTCGCCGCGGGCTTGCAGGGCGATGGCGAGGGGCAGGCCGGACTGGCCGGCGCCGACGATGGCGATTTTTCTTGCGCTCATGCTGCTTGTCTCCTGTGGTTGTCGGTACGGCGGGCTGCCATCAGTCCATCAGCCTGGGGATGGCCGGCAGGTTCTGCTCCGGGCCCATGGCCGAGTAGCCACCGTCCACCGCGTAGTCGGCGCCGGTGACGAAGCTGGCGTGCTCGGAGCACAGAAACGCCACCACCTCGGCCACCTCGGCCGGGTCGGCTACGCGGCCCAGCAGGTGGTAGGGCGCGGCCACGCGGTCGGTCTTGGCGCGGTCGCCGCCGCTCAGCTCGTTCATCAGGCGGCACCAGGTCCAGCCCGGCGACACCGAGTTCACGCGGATGCGGTCGGCCGCCAGGTCCATCGCCATATTGCGGGTCAGCTGCACCAGCGCGGCCTTGCTGACCGGGTAGAGCCAGCGGCCGGTCTGGGCCACCTTGGATGAGATGCTGGTGAAGTTGACGATGGCGCCGCCGCCACGCTGCTTCATGGCTTCGTGCACCGCACGTGTGGCCATCACCGCGCTGACCACGTTGACATCCAGCGCGGCCTGCCATTCGGCGCGTGGCGATGCCAGGCCGTTGTCCAGATAGCTGCAAGCCAGATTCACCAGCAGGTCCACGCCGCCGAACCTTTGCTGTACGGCGGCGACGCACTCGGCCAACTGGCTGTCGTTCGTGATGTCGCAGGCGAGCGCCAGGCGCTGCTCGGGGGCCAGCGCCGCGACGCGCTCGGCGCCGGCGGCGTCGATGTCAAGCACCGCTACCTTGGCGCCGTAGGCGCTCAGCCGTTCGACCACGGCAGCACCAATCAAGGTGGCGCCGCCGGTGACAAGGGCCACTTTTCCGGACAATCCCTGCATCGTTCTCTCCTGTTGAGCGATGCCCGGATGGTCCGGCGCGAGGTGTGGCGCGCACTATCCGGGCGGCGCAGGCTTTATCCGTTCAGCGCAAGAAAGCGCAGCGGCACTGAGGTTGCTCATCTGGCGTTGCTGCGGCCGACTCATTACATTGAGCTGCGTCATGAGCCCATTCAGCCCCTCCACGTCACGCCCCGCCTGCGCGCCGCCCGGCTCGGCCGCGCAGGCCTTGGCGCAAGCCTGGCAGGGGGCACAGCGACGCCGTACGCTGTTCACCACCAGCGACCGCGATTGCGCGCAGGCCACGGTGGCCCGGGTGTTCCGCCCGCACCGGCTGGAGCCCGAGTGCGGTGCCAGGCTGGTAGCGCAGATGCAGCACCTGGACGCCGGCCTGCTGGGTATCAGCCAGCTCAGCTACGGCGCCGGCGTGGATATCCAGCCGGGGCCGCTGGAACGCTTCTATCTGCTGCAGCTGCCCATCGTTGGCGCGGCACGCATCGCTACCGCGGGCCAGGAATTCCGCTCCGACCCCGGCTGCGCCAGCCTGGTCTCGCCGGGCGCCGACCTGCGCATGCACTGGGATGCGAGCAATGTCCAGCTCTGCGTTCGCATCGAGGCCGAGGTGCTGCGCCGCTTTGTCGCGGCCTGGACGGGGCGCGCCGTGAAGCAGCTGCCACAGTTCCAGCCGCAGCTGCATCTGGACGAGCAGCCGTTGCTGCAGGACCTGTTGCTGACGCTGATCCAGGTGGCCGATCACGGCGCGTTGGCCGAGCTGCCATCGGCGCAGCTGCAGTACCGGCTGCTGGCCTTGCTGCTGGGCAGCCTGCCGCACGATGCCAGGGAGTTGCTGGGGGGCAGCAGTCCGCCGGTGGCGCCGCGCAGCGTGCGCCTGGTGGAGGAGTACCTGCTGGCGCATTGCGCCGAGCCGCTGACGCCGGAGCGACTGGCGGCACTGGCGGGGGTGAGCGTGCGCAGCCTTTTCCTGGGCTTCCAGCGTTACCGTGGCGTCAGCCCCATGCGCATGCTGCGCGAGGTGCGGCTGCGCAAGGTGCGTGCCGAGCTGCTCAACGCCGCGTCGGGTACGCGCATCACCGATCTGGCCCTGCGCTGGGGCTTCTGCCACCTGGGCCGCTTCGGCCAGGACTACCAGCGCGTGTTCGGTGAGTCCCCCAGCCAGACGCTGCGCGCGACCGCCGCCTGAGCTTGGGCTGTCAGGCCTTGCGCCAGGCCCTTGCCAGGGTCTGCACGGCGCTCTGGATCTGGGCTTCCGGCACCGGCGCGAAGCCCAGCACCAGGCCGGCCAGCTGGCTCGCCGCGGGCACGGCGCCGATCTGCCGTAGCGCGCCCAGCTCGATGCCCTGCTGCTCGGCCAGGCGCAGATAGAACGCCTCCTGCGGCGGGCTTTCCAGCGGCAGCAGGGCATGCAGGCCGGCGGCCACCGGGCGCAGCGGCAAGGCCTGGCCAAAGGCGCGCTGCCAGCTCTCCAGCAGGGCGTCCCGCCGCGTCAGTGCCGCGCGACGCACGCGTCGCACATGGCGCAGGAAGTGACCCTGCTCGATGAAATCGGCCAGCACATGCTGATCGGCAATGCCGGAGTGGCGGTCCAGCACCGCACGCAAGCGCGCCAGCGTTTCGGCCCAGCCCGGCGGCGCCAGCAGATAGCCCAGGCGCAGGCCGGGGAACAGCAGCTTGGAGAAGGTGCCCACATAGAGCGTGCGGCCGCTCGCGTCCAGCGCGGCCAGCGGTGCCAGCGGCACGCCGGTGTAGCGGTACTCGCCGTCGTAGTCGTCCTCGATCACGAAGGCGTCGTGGCGGCGCGCCCAGTCCAGCAGTTCGAGCCGGCGCGCGGGCGTCATCGTGACCCCGCTGGGGAACTGGTGCGAGGGCGTCACGTAGACCAGCCGGCAGGGCCCCAGCGCCTCCAGCGCGCCCACCCGCAGCCCCTGCTCGTCCAGCGGCACGCGCAGGACTTGGTTGCCCAGCAGGCCTAGCGCCGCTGCGGCGGCGCGGTAGCCCGGGCTCTCGGTGGCGACGCGGTCGCCCGCGCGCAGCAGCGCCAGCGCCGCCAGGCTGATGGCCTGCTGCGAGCCGGTGGTGATGATCACCTGCTCGGGCTCGCAGTGCAGGCCGCGCGCATGGCTGAGATAGTCGGCCACCTGGCGGCGCAGCCGGGGCAGCCCGGCCGGGTCCGAGTAACCCAGCGCGCGGCTGGCGGGGTGGCGCCAGAAGCGGGCATGCAGGCGCGACCAGACCTCGGCCGGGAACAGATCCAGCGCCGGCATGCCGTAGCGGAAGGCGCGCGCCGGCCCCTCGGGCATGCGCGCGGGCTGGTAGGCCTGCAGGCGCTGCCACAGCGGGCCGTCCGGCATGCGCAGCGGCTCGGCAGCCTTGGGTGCATGGGCCGAAGCGCCGTGCAGTTCGCTGACATAGCTGCCGTCGCCGGTGCGGCCCTTGATATAGCCTTCGTCCAGCAATTGCTCGTAGACGCGCACGACGGTGTTGCGCGAGAGCCCCAGCGCGCCGGCGAGGGCGCGCGTGGTGGGCAGGCGCGCGCCCGCCGCCAGCTGCCCGCTCAGGATGCGCGCCTTGAGCTGCGCATGCAGCTGCGGCACCAGCGGCTGGCCGCGATCCACCGACATGCCGGCCGGATCCAGGGCCAGCGTACCCTTGGGCATTGGTACCTCCGTATTGCAGGAAATTGGAACTTTCATCGTACCAAGCGCCTGGCTACAGTGGCGCATCCACTTTCAAGGAGCAGGGCCGCGATGTACAACCCGCCGCAATTCCGCATGCAGGACCTGGCGCTGGCGCGCCAGCTCATCGCCGAGCATCCGCTGGCCTTGCTGATCGGCCCGGACGCCGACGGACGCAGCTTTGCCTCGCATCTGCCGCTGAGCTGGGGAGAAGACGCCGCGGGTGGCTGGTGGCTGGAGGGCCATATGGCGCGCGCCAATCCCCAGCATGCCTGGCTGGCGACGCAGCCGGACCTGCTGGTGGTGTTCAGCGGGCCCGGCGGCTATGTGTCGCCGCGCCTGTACGACACCCAGCTGAGCGTACCGACCTGGAACTACCTGGCGCTGCATGTGCGCGGCCGGCTGGAGCTGGTGGACGAGCCGCTCGCCAAGGATCGCCTGCTCAAGCGCCTGATCGCCCAGCACGAGCCGGAATATGCGGCGCAGTGGATGGGGCTGCCGGAGGATTTTCAGCACAAGCTGCTGGCCGCCATCGTGGGTTTTCGCATCCATGTCCGGAGCTGGGAGGCCAAGGCCAAGCTGAGCCAGAACCGTGCCGCCGGCGAGCGCGCGCGGCTGCGCGAGCACTATGCCCGCGAGGGCGACAACGGTGCGCAGCTGCTGCGCTGGATGGACCGGCTGGGCATTTGAGGGGCATGGCGATGAGCAGCAGCTTCGAGATTCGCGTCCCGCGCGCGGGCGACCGTGCCGGTTGGGAGCGCCTGGCGCGCGGCTACAAGGCCTTCTACGAGACCGAGCTGGCCGATGCCGACTATGAGCTGGCCTGGCAGCGCCTGCTGGCGGGCGAGGTCGTGCACGGCCTGGTGCTGGAGCAGGGCGGGCAGCTGATCGGCCTCACGCATTACCTGTTCCATGCCAGCACCTGGAGCCCGGCGGTCTGCTATCTGCAGGACCTGTTCGTGGCCGAGCAGGCGCGCGGTAAGGGGGCGGCGCAGGCCCTGATCACGGCGGTGGCCGCGCGCGCCCAAGCGCATGGCGCCACCCGCACCTACTGGCTGACGCACCGTGACAACCAGCGTGCCCGCGCGCTGTACGAGCGCGTGGCCCAGCACCGCGGCTTTCTGCGCTACGACTGCCTGCTCTGAGCCTGAAACCGGCAGCCTCAGCCCTCAGGGCGCGAAGAAGGCGGCCGCGCTTTGCGCGCGCTTGCCCCGGTACATCGCGGCGTCGGCATGGGCCAGCAGCTCCGGCAGCCCGTCGCCATCCTGCGGGGCGAGCGCCTGGCCCAGGGCCATGCCCAGCTCGCAGCTGAGCGTGCCGATCTGGAAGGGCGAGCTGAAGGCCTCGAGCAGGCGCTCGCCCAGGGCCTCGGCCTGTTGGGGCTGGCTCAGCTCGGCGCACACCACCACGAACTCGTCGCCGCCCAGGCGCGCCACCAGATCGCCCGGATGCAGCTTGGCCTGCAGGCGGCGCGCCACCGCCACCAGCAGGGCGTCGCCGGTCTCGTGGCCATGGCGGTCGTTGACCTGCTTGAAGCCGTTCAGGTCCAGCAGGAACAGGGCCAGCTGATGCTCGGGGCGGCGCCTGGCCAGCAGCTCGTCCATGCGCAGCTGCAGGCCGCGGCGGTTCGCCAGGCCGGTGAGGGCATCGGTGTGCGCCAGCGCGTGCAGCAGGTCGCGCTCGTGCCGGGCCTCGGCGGCGGCCTGCTTGATCGCGGCGGTGCGCAGGCCCAGCACGCGCATGAACATCAGCATGTCGAAGCTGGCGCCGAACTGGAAGGCATGCAGGGTCCAGAAGTTGGCGTCCAGGCGGCCCTTGATGACGCCGATCGCCACCGCGGTGGTGAGCAGGTAGACCAGCCAGGCCAGCAGCAGGCACCAGCCGATTGCGTCGCGCTGGCGCGCCCGGCGCAGGGCCCCGGGCAGGCCCATCACCGCGGGTGCCAGACCCAGGGTGCTGATGATGACGGTGATCACGCGCACGTCGATCAGATCGAAGGCAAACGCCAGCGCGCTGAGCTGGGTGAGGGCGGCGCCGCCCCACATCAGGCGGCGGAACAGCAGCGAGCTGCCCTGCAAGGCCTGCTCGATGAAGAGATAGGAGCCGCAGGCGGCGATCAGCGCCGAGAGGCCGCCGGCATGCTGCTCCATCCAGATCGAATCGGGCCACAGGAACTGCGCGCCGGTGCCGAACTGCAGCAGCGAGAACAGCAGGCTGCCGGTGATCAGCAGCGCGTACTTGGCGAACAGCGGCTCGCGCAAGGAGAGCCATTGCGCCAGGCTGTAGACCAGCAGGGCCAGGCCCAGGCCGTTCAGCAGGCCTTGCAGCAGCTGCTCCGAGAGGGCGTGGCTCTGGTAGGCCGCCGGCTTGGCGAGCGTGATCGGCACGGTCATGGCCCCTTGGGTCTGCACGCGCAGCAGCAGCTCGCTGCCGCGTCCGGGCGGCAGGCTCAGGGGCAGGGCATGGTTGCGCGAGGCCAGCGGCCGCGTGGCGCGCGGCAGCAGATTGCCCAGCGCCGCCTGCTGCAGGATCTGCCCCTGGTAGAGCAGATAGACCTCGACATGGTTGAGCGGCGGGTAGTCCAGCTCCAGCACCCATTCGCCATCGTCCTGGCTGGCCACTTGCAGCGGGATGCGCAGCCACACGGCGCCCTGGCGCAGGCCCAGCGCACCCTTGGCGCCGTCCGGCCTGCCAAATTGCCCGGCCTGGGCCGCGGCCAGCGCTTCCTGGGCGCTCAGGCGCGGGCCGGTCTCGGCCAGCATGCTGAGGCTGGGCCAGAGCTCCACGCGCGTGGCGCCCGTGCCGAGCTCGGCCGCCTGCGCGGCACCCGCGAGGCACAGCCAGCTCAGCAGCAGGCAGCGCAGCAGCTGCCAAAGACGGCTCAGGGGTACAACAGGATCGGCCATGGCTCGCGCAGGAAACAGCAGCGCGGATTGTAGGAATGCGGCGGCCGGAAATGACGACGCAGCCTGGGCGGCCGGCGCCGAGGCTGCGTCAAAAGTCACCGCCCCGGCGGGGCCGCGGCTCAGAGCACGTTTACATACCGGCGTAGTTCGGTCCGCCGCCGCCCTCGGGCGTGACCCAGACGATGTTCTGCGTCGGGTCCTTGATGTCGCAGGTCTTGCAGTGCACGCAGTTCTGCGCATTGATCTGCAGGCGGTCGCTGTTGTCGTCGTTCTTCACGAATTCGTACACCCCGGCCGGGCAGTAGCGGCTCTCGGGGCCGGCGTACTTGGCGAGATTGATGGCCACCGGCACCGAGGCGTCCTTGAGCGTCAGGTGCGCCGGCTGGTTCTCCTCATGGTTGGTGTTGGAGATGAACACCGAGGAGAGGCGGTCGAAGCTCAGCTTGCCATCGGGCTTGGGGTACTCGATCTTGGGCATCTCGGCCGCCGGGCGCAGCGCCAGGTGGTCGGGCTTGCTGTTGTGCAGGGTCCAGGGCGGCACCTTCACGCCCAGCTTGGGCAGCAGCCATTGCTCGATGCCGGTCATCAGATTGCCGACCAGCTTGCCATGCTTGAACCAGAGCTTGAAGTTCTTGGTGGCTTGCAGCTCGGTGTGCAGCCAGCTGCGCTCGAAGGCGGCCGGGTAGGCGGCGAGCTCATCCTGCGCACGGCCGGCCTGCACGGCCTCGAAGGCGGCCTCGGCGGCCAGCATGCCGGTCTTGATGGCGGCATGGCTGCCCTTGATGCGGGAGGCGTTCAGGTAGCCGGCGTCGCAGCCCACCAGGGCGCCACCCGGGAACACCTGCTTGGGCAGGGCCTGCAGGCCGCCGTTGTTGATGGCGCGTGCGCCGTAGCCGATGCGCTTGCCGCCCTCGATGTGCTTGCGCACGTCCGGGTGGGTCTTCCAGCGCTGCATTTCCTCGAAGGGGCTCATCCAGGGGTTCTCGTAATTGAGACCCAGCACAAAGCCCAGCGTGACCTTGTTGCCTTCCAGGTGGTAGAGGAAGCCGCCGCCGAAGCTTTCGTCCGCGATCGGCCAGCCGGCGGTGTGCAGCACATAGCCGGGCTTGGCCTGGTCGGCCGGGATCTCCCACAGCTCCTTGATGCCGATGGCCCAGCTCTGCGCATCGCGGCCGGCGTCGAGCTGGTACTTGGCGATCAGCTGCTTGCCCAGATGGCCGCGCGCGCCTTCGGCAAACACGGTGTACTTGCCGAGCAGCTCCATGCCCAGTTGGAAGCTGTCATTGGGCTTGCCGTCCTTGCCAATGCCCAGATTGCCGGTGGCCACGCCGCGCACCGCGCCCTTGTCGTCGTACAGCACTTCGGCGGCGGTGAAGCCGGGGAAGATTTCCACGCCCAGGGCTTCCGCCTGCTCGCCCAGCCACTTGGTCAGCGCGCCCAGCGAGATGACGTAGTTGCCCTCGTTGTGGAAGCACTCGGGGATCAGCCATTGCGGCGTGCTGCGCGAGCCGGTCTCGCTCAGGAACAGGATGTCGTCGCCGGTCACCGCCTGGTTCACGGGCGCGCCCAGCTCCTTCCAGTTCGGGAACAGCTCGTTGAGCGCGATCGGGTCCATCACCGCGCCCGAGAGGATGTGGGCGCCGGGCTCCGAGCCCTTCTCCAGCACCACCACCGAGATCTCCTTGGACTGCTCGGCGGCCAGCTGCTTGAGCCGGATCGCCGTCGCCAGTCCGGCGGGGCCGGCGCCGACGATCACCACGTCGTATTCCATGCTTTCGCGTGGGCCGTATTCGGCGAGCAGATCGGAAGAGCTCATGGGGAATCCTTGGATTTTTTGAGTGAGGACTTGGCGCCGGCATTTACCGGTTTGCGGCGGATTCTACGGGCCTGCAGTTCAAATAGAACGATCGTGCTATTTTTGCCTAGAGTTGGCGGTCTAGGCTGTCTGGTCCGCGACGCTGTGCACGGCGGGCGGCGGCGCCCGCGCGACAGCGTTGGCGCGGGCCCGCGTGCTATCGTTCCCAGCAGGATTGCAAAGGACAAGACATGAGCTACAGCATCGATCTCGCGGGCCGCGTGGCCCTGGTGACGGGCGCATCCAGCGGCCTGGGCGCGCAGTTCGCCAAGACGCTTTCCAAGGCTGGCGCCGGCGTGGTGCTGGCGGGCCGGCGCGTCGAGCGCCTCAAGACCCTGCGTGCCGAGATCGAGGCCGGTGGTGGCGACGCTCATGTGGTGGCGCTCGACGTCACCGATCTGGACAGCATCAAGTCCGCCGTCGCCCATGCCGAGACCGAGATGGGCACGATCGACATCCTCATCAACAACTCGGGTGTCAGCACCACGCAGAAGCTCACCGACGTGAGCCCCAACGACTACGACTTCGTGATGGACACGAATGTGCGTGGCGCCTTCTTCGTGGCGCAGGAGGTGGGCAAGCGCATGCTGGCGCGCGCGCGCGGCGCCGCGCCGGGCACCTTCACCGGCGGGCGCATCGTCAACATCGCGTCGATGGCCGGCCTGCGCGTGCTGAGCCAGATCGGCGTGTACTCGATGAGCAAGGCCGCGGTGATCCACATGACGCGCGCGATGGCGCTGGAATGGGGCAAGTACGGCATCAATGTGAATGCGATCTGCCCGGGCTATATCGACACCGAGATCAACCACCACCACTGGGGCAGCGAGCAGGGCAAGAAGCTGGTGGAGCTGCTGCCGCGCAAGCGCGTCGGCCATCCGCGCGACCTCGACACCACCTTGCTGATGCTGTGCGCCAACGAAAGCCACTTCATCAACGGCGCGGTGATACAGGCCGACGACGGTTTCGGAGTCTGAGCCGATGTCCCTGCGAACCCTGAGCGCGCTGGAAGCGCGCGTGCTGGCCGTGCTGGTGGAAAAACAGCACACCGTGCCGGACAGCTATCCGCTCTCGCTGAACGCCCTGACCCTGGGCTGCAACCAGAAGACCGCACGCGAGCCGGTCATGAACGCGGCGGAATCGGAGGTGCTGCTGGCGCTGGACGAGCTGCGCGGCATGAGCCTGGTGAACAATGTGAGCGGCAGCCGCGTGCTGCGCTACGAGCACAATCTGCGCCGCGTGCTGGGCGTGCCCGGCCAGGCTGAGGCGCTGCTGACGCTGCTGATGCTGCGCGGCCCGCAGACCTCGGCCGAGCTGCGTGCGAACACCGAACGCCTGCACCGCTTCGCCGACATCTCCTCGGTGGACGGTTTTCTGGAGGAACTGGTGGAACGCCAGCCGCCCCTGGTGCAGAGGCTGCCGCGCGCGCCCGGCGCGCGCGAGCAGCGCTGGGCCCATCTGCTGTGCGGCGAGCCCGTCTACATCGAGGCGGCCGCCGGCCCGGCGCCGCGCCGCGACGACGACGAACTGCACCAGCTGCGCGAAGAGCAGAAGGCCTTGCGCGCGGAGCTCGACGGCCTCAGGGCCCTGGTGAACCGCATGGCGGGCGAGCTGGGCATAACGCCCTGAGCTGGGTGGGCGCGCGGGCAAGCCTTCGAACAGGGGGTTTCCCGATGGCGGGTGGCACTGGCGCCGCGGCGCCGGGGCCGTCAGAATGCGCGCATCCAGGTGGTCCGACTGGTTTCACACAACGAGGCTGCATATGAACACGACCCGTATCCTGTCACTGAGTTTCCTGAGTCTGGCGGCCGGCCTCATGCTGCCGGGTTGCGCCAGCGCGCCCGCGCAAGCCCCCGAGGCAGCGGCGGCCGCATCGGCAGACGGGCGCGAGAAGCCCAAGACCTTCATCACCGGCTCGCGCCTGGCGCGTTCCGAGTGGTACGGTGCCGAGCATGTCAAGGGCGTCAGCCGCGACGCCTACAAGGACGACACCATGGACCACAAGATGCCGCATCGCGTGGGCAACTGAATTTCTTGCAAGAGTTCTTACAAGAGCGCGCAGCAGCGCGCCGATCCATGGCGGCCACCGCCGCCTCCATTGTTTCCAAAAGGGAGATCCCCATGAACTATCTGAAGCACGCCGGTGCGTGCCTGTGCGCTGTTTTGTCCGTCGCTGTCATGGCTGGCTGCGCCAGCACCCCCTCGCCCGAGGGCGAGAAGAGCAGCGCGCGCACCAGCGATCCCGACGACAAGAGCTACACCACCGGCTCGCGCATCCCGCGCAAGTCCAACGCCGAGAGCATCACCAAGGTCAGCAAGGAAGCCTTTGCCGAATCGATGCGCGAGCGCCCGCAGGGCATGGGCGCCGGCCAGTAAGGCCGGGCCCGGCAGCGCCGGCATGGCTGCCGGCGCTTGCACAGCCGCTCAGTTGAAGCTGTAGTTCAGGCTCACGAAGGCGCTGCGGCCCTTCGGATCGGTGTAGGTCGGGTCGTAGGTGGCCAGGAAGTAGTAGGCCTGGTTGGAGAAGGGCGGGGCGGTGTTGAACAGGTTCAGCATGCCGGCGCGCAGCTTCAACTGCTTGCTCACGTTCCAGCTGCCCGTCAGATCCCACAGCGAATAGGCTTTCACCGTGCGTGAGGGCAGCAAGGTGTCGCTGCTCGGGTCGTAGGTGGTGTTCTGGTCGGTGTAGCTGGACGAATACTGGTTGCTCAGGGTCAGGCCATAGGGTCCGAAGTCCCAGCCAAAGTTCAGACGGTGGCGCCACTTCTGCACCACCTGGTCGTTCAGGAACACACCCAGGTTGCTGCGGTAGGGCTCTTGCGGGCCGAACTGGCGGTCGTAGTGCAGGATCAGCGTGCCGGAGAGGCCGGCGCTGAAGCGGCCGAATTCACCCTTGGCGCTGCGCCAGTCGAAGCCCAGATCCAGGCCGTCGGTCTTCAGCACGCCCTGGTTTTCTTTTTGCAGCAGGATGTTGGTGATGAAGCCATCGGCATCGCGCTGGATGTATTTGCCGTTGTACTTCTCGGGGCTGTCCACGATGATCTGCTCGCCCAGTGTGCTGATCACATCGGTCTTGCGGATGTTCCAGTAGTCCACGCTGAAGCTCAGATCGCGTGCCGGCTCAAAGATCAGGCCGAAGCTGAACTGGCGCGACTTCTCGGGCTTGAGATTCGGGTTGGAGCGGCGCTCCACCGCCCATTGGTCGGTACACAGATCGATCGAGCCCCCCTGCTTTACGCATTGCGGGTCGGTCAGGAAGCTGGAGGCCGAGCCGAAGGTGGTGGGCCGCTTCAGATCAGCTAGTGAGGGCGCGCGGAAGCCCGTGCCCACCGAGCCGCGCAGCAGCACCGTCTTCTCCGGTTGCCAGCGCACGCCCAGCTTGGGGTTGGTGGTGGAGCCCACCTCGCTGTAACGGTCGTAGCGCAGCGCGGCCTGCACTTCCAGTTCCTTGCTGAGGGGTGCGTTCAACTCGGTGAAGGCGGAGGCCACCTTGCGGCTGTCGTCGGTGGCCTTCAAGTCGGTGGTTGAACCCGCGGCCAGCCCGGTGTCGCGGTCACCAGCGATCTTGTTGTCCACCAGCAGCGCGGAGGGCGTGAAGCTGGTGTTTTCCTTGCGGAACTCGGCACCGACGGCGATCGCCAGATCGCCGCCCGCCAGTGTCATCAGGCTGCGCGAGGCCTTGGCATCGATGGAGGTGGTCACGCCCTTGGCATTGCGGGCTTCATCGTTGACCTTGATGCTGCTGATCAGGTCCTTGCCGGCCTGGCTGGATGGCGCCCAGGGGTTGATGGTGCCGGCGCGCACGCCCGCGTCGAACTCCTTGAACAGCACATAGCCATCCACGTACTTGTCGATGGCGTCGTTCTGGGCGCGGGCGATGCCGAAGTCCAGGTCCCAGCCCGCAAAGCTGGCGTTGCCGCCCACTACCAGGCGCTGCGCGTCGCTGCTGACCTCGTTGGTACGGTTGCCGGCCTCGCTCATGCGGTAACGGATGCCGCTGAACGTGGACGGCAGGCCGGGCGCGCTCAGCACCGTGCGGTACTTCTCGGGCAGCAGCGCCACCGGCAGGCTGCGAATGCGCTGCGGGTTGGGGCTCAGCACATAGCGGCTCTCGGCATGCGACTGCACCAGTTCCGCGAACAGCTGCAGATCCTCGCTGGCCTGGAAGGTGGCGCGGCCGATGAAGCCGAGTTTCTGCGCCTCCGGATAGATCTCCGTGTCCTTCATGTAGTCGTAGCTGCAAGCCAGCGGGCCGCCTGGGCCGGTGGGTGCGAACACGGTGGCCTCGGTGAGCGTGTTGCAGGCCGGGTTGGCCGGATTGATGCGGGTGCGCGTGCTGCCAGCGGGCAGCACGCCCGCGGCGATGAGCGCGTTGCGCTGCGAGGAGCTGATGTCGATATTGGCCGGGAAGGTGTTGCTGGACATCAGGGCCGGCAGGGTGCTGGCCAGCGGGCGCTCCTGGATGAACTTGCGCTGGCTGGAGCGCAACGCGTCGAGCTGCTGCACGTCCAGCACGCCGAATACATTGAAGCGGTCCCTGTTCAGGTCGCCGGTGCCGGCGCTGATGCTGGCGGTGCGCTTGCCGGCGCCGCCTTCCTGCGTGCCGCTGGCGTAGGCACCGAGTTCCACGCCCTGGTAGTCCTTGCGGGTGATGAAGTTGATCACGCCTCCGATCGCATCGGTGCCGTAGATGGCCGAGGCGCCGTCCTTCAGCACTTCCACGCGCTGGATGGCGCCGGCCGGGATGTTGTTCAGGTCGACGCCGGCGTTGTCGCCGGGCGAAGCGAAGTTGGCCAGGCGCCGGCCGTTCAGCAGCACCAGGGTGCTGGAGACGCCAATGCCGCGCAGGTTGGCGCCGTTGAAGCCGCGCTGGCCCGAAGTGCCATCGGTGATGCTGGCGCCGTCGCTCAGCGGTGCGGTGTTGGCGCTGATGCTCTTGAGCAATTCGGCGGCGGTGGTGACACCGCTCTTGTCAATGTCGTCGCGCTTGATCACCTGCACCGGCAGCGAGCCTTCGCCTTCGATGCGCTTGATGCTGGAGCCGGTGATCTCCACGCGTTGCAGTTGCGCTTCCTGGGCATGCAGGGTCTGGGTGGCGATCAGCATCAGGCTGGCCTGGGCCAGGTGTTGCAGTTTGAATCGGGACATGAGGGCCTCGGAGTGGTGATGGGGAGGGAAGAAACTGGAGGCGACTCTAGGAGCGGGCCGAAGCACTTGCCTATGGGGTTTCGGCGCAGCGGTCGCTTCGGCATAAATGCGCGTCGCATGCATATAAACCCCGCAGAGGCAGCATGGGCCGGCCTTACATGGATGCGACATGCAATTGCCGAATGCGCGCAGGACACGGCTTGGCCGGGCCTTACCCGCTGGGCAGGGCGGGCGGCAGCTGACAAGATCTCGGCCATGACGACGAAATCCAAGACCACCCTGGCCAACGCAGTGCGCCTGAGTGCGGCCCTGCTGTGTGCCGGCGCCTGTGCATCCGCACAGGCGCAGACCGCCATCGCCATTGGCGGCGCGCTCAAGTTCGATAACGACGCGGTGTGGAAGCGCATCGTCGATGAGGCCGGTGGGCGGGGCGCGCGCTTTGCCGTGCTGGCCACCGCCGCGGGCAATCCGGCGCGCGCGGCGGCCTTGATCGTGGATGCGCTGGAACGCCAGGGCGCGGTGGCCGAGGCGATTCCGGTGGCGCCCAAGCTCAAGGGTGCGGACCTGCAGAAGAACCTGCAGGATCCCGCCCTGATCGCACGCATCGCCAGTGCCAAGGGGGTGTTCTTCTCGGGCGGCGCGCAGGAACTGATCGTGGACACCTTGCAGCCCCAGGGGCAGCCCACCGAGATGCTGAAGGCGATCTGGCAGGTCTACCGCGGCGGCGGTGTGGTGGCCGGTACCAGCGCCGGCGCGGCCATCATGAGCGAGCAGATGTTCCGCGACGCGCAGGACAATCTGCAGGTCCTCAAGGGGCAGCTGCGCGAGGGCAGGGAAGTCGACCGCGGCCTCGGCTTTGTCGGCCCCGCGCTCTTCATCGACCAGCACTTCCTCAAGCGTGGCCGCGTCGGTCGCATGCTGCCGATGATGCTGGCCAAGGGCTACAAGCTGGGCTTGGGGGTGGATGAGAACAGCGCGGCCGTGATACGTGGCAAGGACGTGGAAGTGATCGGCGCCAAGGGCGCGTTGCTGGTGGACCTGGGCGAGGCCAGCAGCGATGCGACGCTGGGGGCCTTCAACCTCCAGGGCGCACGCCTGAGCTACCTGGACCGGGGCGACCGTCACGACCTCAAGACCGGTGTCAGTACGCCCTCGCCGCTGAAACAGCGTGAGCCGCGCATCGACCCGGCCGCGCCCGACTTCAAGCCCTATTACAGCAACGAGCCCTTCTACATGGACATGCTGGGCGACACCACCATCGTCAATGCGATGGCGCATCTGATCGACAGCCCGCATGCCGAGCTGCGCGGCCTGGCGGCGGATGTGCGCGTCCGTGCCGGCAACGAGCGGCCCGAGCTGGGCTTTGAATTCCGCCTCTACAAGGGCGCGGGCACGGTGGGCTGGGCCACCAGCGCCTTCGGTGGCGAGGACTACACGGTGCTCAATATGCGGCTGGACGTGATGCCCGTGCAGTTCGCGCAACCGCTCTATACCCCGCTGCGCCCGGCCGCGCGCTGAACTTTTCCGCCTTGCGCTGCCGGCTGCCACATGCAGCCGGTGGGCGCAGCCGCGCCCCCTTTCCACAGGATCGCCCCCATGAGAACCGTGCTGCATGCACTCCCGGACTTCAGTGCCGGCACCACCCGCACCCTGCGCAGCCTGCATTTCGGCAGCCGCGGCGCCGCCGGCAAGAAGGCCTATCTGCAGGCCTCTCTGCATGCCGACGAGGTCCCGGCCATGTTGGTGGCGCAGCATCTGCGGCGTCAGCTGGAGGCGCTGGAGGCGGCCGGCCAGCTGCGCGGCGAGATCGTGCTGGTGCCGATGGCCAACCCCATCGGCCTGGCCCAGGATCTGCAAGGCGCGAGCCTGGGACGCTTCGACCTCAGCACCGGGCTCAACTTCAACCGGCACTACAAGTCGCTGACGGCCGCGCTGATTCCCTTGCTGGAGCCGCGGCTGGGCCCCGACGTGGCGAGCAACACGGCCTTGATTCGCGGCACCGCCATGCAGCTGCTGCAGGCCTGGCAGCCCGCCACCGAGACCGAGGCGCTCAAGCAGCGCCTGCAGTGCCTGGCCATGGATGCCGACATCGTGCTGGACCTGCACTGCGACAACCAGGCGGTGCTGCACCTCTATACCGGCACGCCGCTGGCCGCGCAGGCCGCGCCGCTGGCACGTTACCTCGGTGCGCAGGCGTTGCTGACCTGCACCGCGTCCGGGGACGATCCCTTTGACGAGACGGTGGCGCGCATCTGGTGGGAGCTCGGCGCCCACTTCGCGGGGCGCTTTCCGATCGCGCAGGCCTGTTTTGCGGCCACCGTGGAGCTGCGCGGCGAGGTTGAGGTCGAGCACGGGCTGGCGGCACGCGATGCCGGGGCCCTGATTGAATGGTTGCGGCACGAGGGCCTGGTCGACGGCCGCGCCGCGCCCCTGCCGGCACCGCTCTGTGAGGCCACGCCGCTGGAGGGCGTCGAGCCCATCACCGCGCCCCACAGCGGCTTGCTGGTGTTCCTCAAAGCGCCGGGTGACGCGGTGCAGGCTGGCGAGCCGATCGCCGAGCTGCTGGACCCTCTCACCGATCAGACCACGCCGCTGCTGGCCGGTGTCACCGGCACCCTGTTCGCCCGCGTGGCCAGACGCTATGCCTCACGCGGCATGCGCGTGGCCAAGATCGCCGGCCAGCAGGCCTACCGCAGCGGCAAGCTGCTCTCGCTCTGAGACAAACTCATGAAGCTCAAGTTCCCCAATACCTTTGTGCTGCTGTTCAGCCTGCTGGCGCTGATTGCCCTGGCCACCTGGCTGGTGCCCGGCGGCCAGTTCGACACCCAGCTGGTGGACGGCAAGAAGCTGATCGTGCCGGGCTCCTTCCATGCCGTCGAGGGGCGCCCGCAGGGCCCGGTGGCGCTGATGATGGCGCCCATCAAGGGCTTTGTGGAGGCGGCGCTGATCATCGGCTTCGTGCTCATCGTGGGCGGGGCCTTCGCGGTGCTGCAGAAGACCGAGGCGATCGACGCGATGATCAAGTCGGTCGCCCAGGCCCATACCCGCTCTCCCTTGGTGCGGGCGGCGCTGATCCCGGTGTTCGTGGTGCTGTTCTCGCTGGGCGGCGCCACCTTCGGCATGGCCGAGGAGGCCATCCCGTTCGTGTTGATCTTCATCCCGCTGGCGCTGGCGCTCAGGTACGACAGCATCGTGGGCATCGCGATTCCCTTCGTCGGCTCGCAGATCGGCTTTGCCTCCGCCTTTCTCAATCCCTTCAACGTGGGCGTGGCCCAGGGCATTGCCGGCGTGCCCCTGTTCTCGGGCATCGGCTACCGACTGCTGGTCTGGCTGGTGGCCACCGCCGTCACCATCGCCTTCCTGATGTGGTACGCGGCGCGCATCCGGCGCCAGCCCGAGCTCAGCCCCTGTTTTGAGCAGGATCAGGCGCGCCGCCGCGAGCTCGACCTGGCGGGCTTCGAGAACTTCGCCGGCATGCGCCTCACTCACAAGCTGGTGCTGCTGATCTTCGTGGCCACGCTGGCCACAATGATCTTCGGCGTGATCCGCTTCAACTGGTACATCGAGGAGATCGCGGCGCTGTTCCTGGTGATGGCCCTGCTGGTCGGGCTGGTGGGGCGCCTGCAGCCCGACGCCTGGGTGGCCGCCTTCATGCATGGCGCCAAGGACCTGGTCAGTACCGCGCTGGTGATCGCACTGGCCAAGGGCACGGTGATCCTGATGCGCGAGGGCCAGATCATCGACACCTTGCTGCACGCGCTGACGCCCTTCGTGGCTTCAGCCAGCCCCATCATCGCGGCGCAGAAGATGTTCCTGATCCAGTCGGTGATCAACTTCTTCATCCACTCGGGCACCGGACAGGCCGCGCTCACCATGCCCATCATGGCGCCCCTGGCGGACCTGGTGGGGGTGAGCCGCCAGACCGCCATCCTGGCCTTCCAGTTGGGCGAACTCACCACGCCGGTGATCCCAACCTCGGGCATCACCGTCGGTGTGCTGGCGCTGGCCGGCGTGCCCTGGAGCAAATGGGCGCGCTGGATGCTGCCGCTGCAGCTGGCCTATCTGCTGATGGCGCTGGGGCTGCTGGCCGTGCCCTCGCTGATCGGCTGGCGTTGAGTACAGTGCAGCCGTGAGCCTGCCGTCCCGCCCCTGTGCCGTTCTGCTGCTGCCTGGCTTTTCCATGCTGGCGGCCAGTGGCGTGCTGGACGCGCTGCAGCTCGCCAACGAGTTGCAGAACGAGGTGGCATACCAGGCCCATGCGGTCTCGCCCCAGGGCGGCCCGGTGGCCGCGGCCAACGGCAGCCTGCTGCAGACCGAGCCGCTGGATGAGCAGCGGGCCTGGCATGCCCTTTTCGTGGTGGCCGGCGAGGGTGCACCGCTGCTGCCTGCGCAGTTGCTGGCCTGGCGCCAGCTCGCCGATGCCGGCTGCACCCTGGGCGGGGTGGACGGCGGTGCCGCCCTGCTGGCGGCAGCCGGCCTGCTGGACGGCCAGCGCGCCACCGTCGACTGGCCCCTGGCCGACGCCCTGATGAGCGCCCACCCGGCGGTGGTGTGGACGCGTCACGTCTGGGAGATCAGTGGCGAGGCCCAGGCTTTGCGCCTGAGCTGCGCCGGTGGCACCGCCAGCCTGGATCTGATGCTGGCCTGGCTGAGCCGCCTGCATGGCGAGCGCCTGGGCCAGGAGCTGACCCCGCTGCTGGGGCTGGAGCGCGCGCGCGCGGGCGGCGAGCGCCAGCGCGTCGCCGTCTCCGAACGCCTGGGTAGCGGCAGCCCCAAGCTGGCCGAGGCGTTGGCGCTGATGGAAGCCAACCTCGCCGAGCCCCTGCCCACCGAGGAGGTGGCCCGCCTGGTGGGGGTGTCGAGGCGCCAGCTGGAGCGGCTTTTCAAGCAGTATCTGGACGCGCTGCCTTCGCGCTACTACGTCGAGCTGCGCCTGCAGCGCGCACGGCGGCTGCTGCAACAATCCAGCCAATCGATACTGCAGATCGGACTGTCCTGCGGCTTTTCCTCGGGGCCGCATTTCTCCCATGCCTACAAGTCCCTGTTCGGCAACACGCCGCGCGACGAGCGCAGCCAGCGGGCGGCGGCCTGGCGCGAGTTGAGCGCGCCGAAAGACAGCACACCATGACCAGCCCCCTCGACCTCCTGCTCAGGCCCGTGGCCATGAGCGACCTGCCGGCCCTGGAGCGCATTGCCGCGGCCAGCGAGCATGGCATCAGCTCGCTGCCGCATGACCGCGACAAGCTGGCCGAGCGCATTGCGCGCTCCTTGCAGGCCTTTGCCAGCCGCGATGCCGCCAGCGGCGAGGAAACCTATCTGTTCGTGCTGGAGGACCGCAGCGTCGGCCGGGTGGTGGGCAGCAGCGGCATCGCCGCCAGTGCCGGTTTCCACGATCGCTTCTACAGCTACCGCAACGAGTTCGTCGTGCACGCCTCGGCGGCGCTGGGCGTGAGCCAGCGCATGCACACCCTGCATCTCTGCCACGACCTGACCGGCTACACCTTGCTGACCTCCTTCTACCTGGAGCCGGCCTATGAGCAAGGCCCGGCGGCGCAGCTGCTGTCGCGGGCGCGCCTGCTCTTCATCCAGGCCTGTGCCGAGCGCTTCAACGAGCGCATTGCGGCGGAAAGCCCGGGGCTGTCCAACGCGGCCGGGCAAAGCCCGTTCTGGGACGCGGTGGGCCGGCGTTTCTTCAATATGGACTACCCGCAGGCTGAGGCCATCACCGGCGGCCGCAGCAAGGCCTTCATTGCCGACCTGATGCCGCATTCACCGATCTATGTGCCGCTGCTGCCCGAGGCGGCGCAATGGGCCATCGGCCAGCTGCATCCGGTGGGCGAGCTGCCTTTCTCCATCCTGCTGGACGAGGGTTTCGATGCCGACACCTATGTGGACATCTTCGATGGCGGCCCGACCGTGGAAGCCAGCCTGGCCCTGCTGCGCAGCGTGCGCCTTGCGCGCGAACTGCGCGTGCGCGAGGGCGGCATAGGCCAGGGCGAGGGCGCCTGGCATCTGCTCGTCAGGCCTCAGCGCGAGCAGTTCGCCGCGGTGCTGGCGCAACTGCCGTCCGGCACGCAAGACCTGGCTCCCGGTCATGAGGCGGCGCAGCGCCTCGGCGCGATGAGTGGTGCCAGGCTCAGCGCATCACCGCTGTGGCCGGACGCCGGGAGGGCCGCATGAACGCGCTGCACCTGCGCCCCTGGCGCGAAGCCAGCGACGCCGCCGTGTTGGCGCAATGGCGCAATCAAACCGGCGCGCTGGTGCAGCCCGCGCTCGCGCAGGGCGAACAATGGCTGCTGCTGGCCGACGCCGACGAGCGGCCGCAGGCCTGCCTGCGGTTGCGCGCACGCCTGGGTCTGGACCTGCCGCGCTACAGCTACCACCTGGGCCGCGCCGTGCACGCCGCGCAGGAGCTGGGCCTGTTCCAGTGCCAGGCCACGCTGCTGCTGGGCAACGACCATACCGGCGAGAGTGAGCTGGCGGACCTGGCTTGCGCACCCGGCTTGCACGATCCCGATGTGGCGTTCGGGCTGCTGATCGAGGCGGCACTGGCCCGTATCGCCGATGCGCGCGGGGCCTTCGGTACGCGCCTGGTGGTGGAGCTGGGCGGCTTGCGCGATGCGCAGGGGGCATCGCCGTTCTGGCAGGGCCTGGGCGCCTTCTTCTACGTGGGCGACGCGGCCGAGGCCGCAGCGCGCCTGGGTGAGGCCTGGCGCAGCCACCTCGCGGCACTGCTGCCGCGCCAGACTCTCTACCTTTCCTTCCTCAGCGAGGCGGCTCAGGCCGCCGCCGGTGAGGTGGGGGCGGCGGGCCAGGCGGCCATGGTCGCACTGCGGGCGCGGGGATTTGCCGCCAGCAGCCATTTGCGCATCGACGACGGTGGGCCGATCTGGGAGCGGCTGCTGCCTTAAGCCAAGGCCCGCGCGATCTTGTGGCGCGGCACCGTCGTGCGCGGCACCTTGGTGGGGAACCAGCTGCGCACATCCTCGTCCACGCCGATGCCGTGCATGAAGTTGTAGATCGCCTTCTTGAGGCCCTTGCCCAGCAGATCGTGGTCCACCCCGGTCGGGTCGATGAAGCCGACGTCGTTCTTGGCAAAGGCGCCCGGCGGCAGCGGCCGCAGCTGCACGCCATAGGCCTCGGGGTGCATGCCCACCGGCGAGTGCACGGTGCAGGCGAAGCGGTGGAAGAAGCCGCTGTGGATGCAGCCGTTCTCGAACAGCTGGCGCACATACTCGAGCGCGTCCACCGTGTCCTGCACCGTCTGGGTCGGGAAGCCGTACATCAGGTAGGCATGCACCAGGATGCCGGCATCGGCAAAGCCCTTGGTGACGCGCGCCACCTGCTCGACCGATACGCCCTTCTTCATCAGCTGCAGCAGCCGGTCGGAGGCCACCTCCAGGCCGCCCGAGATCGCGATGCAGCCGCTGTCGGCCAGCTGCTGGCAGAGCTCGGGCGTGAAGGTCTTCTCAAAGCGGATATTGCCCCACCAGGAGATGCTGGTGCCGCGCCGCTGCAGCTCGGCCGCGAAGGCCTTCAGCGCCTTGGGCGGTGCGGCCTCGTCGACGAAGTGGAAGCCGGTCTGGCCGGTCTCGGCCACGATGGCCTCGACCCGGTCCACCAGGGTGGTGGCCGAGGCGGCCTCGTAGCGCGAGATGTAGTCCAGGCTGACGTCGCAGAAGCTGCACTTCTTCCAGTAGCAGCCATGCGCCACGGTGAGCTTGTTCCAGCGCCCGTCGCTCCACAGCCGGTTCATCGGATTGAGCATGTCCAGCAGCGACAGGTACTGGCCCAGCGGCAGGCCGTCCCAGGTGGGCGTGCCCACCGCGTCGAAGGGAATGTCGGGCTCGACGAAGTTGATGTACTTCACCGCGCCATCGACACGCACGAAGGTGCGTACCAGGCGCTGTTGCGAGCGCTGGCCCTGCAAATGCTCCAGCAAGGCCAGCAGCGGGCGTTCGCCGGCGTCCAGGGTGATGAAGTCGACATGGTCGAACAGGCGCGGCTCGGCCAGCTCGCGCAGCTCGGTGTTGACAAAGCCGCCGCCCAGCACCAGCTTGATCTCGGGGTGGGCGGCGCGGATGGTCTGGGCGATGCGCAGCGCGGCATACACCGCGCCGGGGAAGGGCACCGACAGCAGCACCAGCTGCGGCGTATGCCTGGCCACGGCCTCCAGCGTCAGCGCGGCGAGCGTCTCGTCCACCAGATTGGGCGGCGCCGCCAGCGCCTCGGCCAGCGGATCGAAGCTGGGCTGGGCGGTGGCCAGGCGCTCGGCATAGCGCACGAACTCGAAGCGCTCGTCGATCGCCTCGCGCAGCACGTCGGCGAGGTCGTTCAGGTAGAGCGTGGCCAGGTGGCGGGCGCGGTCCTGCAGGCCCAGCGCGCCGAAGGCCCAGGCCAGCGGGTCCTCGCCGTCCTCGGCCAGGTAGGCATCGATGGTCTCGAAGCGCTTGCCCTCGGGCAGGAACTGGCGCGTGTTGATGCGGTGCGCCAGCGTCGGGTCGCCGCCCTGCAGAAAGGCGATGGTGGGCGCGATGGTGGCCAGATAGCGCTCGAACTGGGCCTCGAAGTTCTGCAGCTGCAGGGTCTGGCGCGCCGCCGGCAGGGCCTGCACGCGCGTGCGCATCGCCTGCAGCCCCGCGCGCGAGAACAGCTTGAGCACCAGGCCCAGGGCCAGGTCTTGCTGCGTGGCCGGCACGCCGCGCGAGCGCAGAAAGCCGGTCAGGTAGGCGGTGGAGGGGTAGGGCGTGTTGAGCTGCGTCATCGGCGGGATGAGCGAGAGCACGCGCAGGGAGCTGGCAGACATGGCGGGTCGGGGCGGTCAGGCCTTCACTGTAAGGCCAAAGGAAAAGCCCGGCAGACCCAGGGTCTGGCGGGCTCTCGTGCGCAAGCGGCAGGCCTGGCGGCCTGCATTGCGATTACTTCTTGGCGGCCTTTTTGGCAGGCTTGGCAGCGGGCTTGGCTGCTGCCTTGGCAGGCTTGGCTTCGGCCTTGGCAGCCTTGCGAGCGGCGGCCTTGGGGTCCACGGCGGCCTTGAAGCCGGCGCCCGGGGTGAACTTGGGCAGCTTGGCAGCAGCGATCTTGATCTTGTCGCCGGTGCTGGGGTTCACGCCGGTGCGCGCGGCACGTGCGTGTTGCTTGAAGGAGCCGAAGCCGGGGATGGAAACGGCGCCGCCCTTCTTCACCGTGGTGACCACGGCGTCCAGCAGGGTCTCGAGGATGCGGCCAGCTTCGGCCTTGGTCAGCTCGTGCTTGGAGGCCAGGTGTTCGATCAGTTCGGTCTTGTTCATTCGAGTATGACTTTGGGTTGAGCCCGATTGCTCCGGGCGGTGCGTATTGTGGCCGATAAACAGGGCGCTCTGAGCGCGCACCAGGGAAAACATCGATGAACAGGCCGCTGTGGGTCGCTGCCCGGGGTCAAGTCTTGCGGCGCCCTGACAAACGGCAGCATGCCCGGCGGCTGGCATGCTGGCGCGATGGCCTTCCAAGAGCTGCGGCGCGTGCTGCCTTCACCCCTGCCGGGTTGCCTGGTGCTGCAGATGAGCGGCGCGCGCAGCTATCCGCGCCACAGTCACGACCAGCATGGCATCGGCCTGATCGAGCGCGGCGGCCAGCGCTCGGCGAGCGGGCGCGGGCCGGTCGAGGCGCGGGCGGGCGAGCTCATCACGGTGAATCCGGGCGAGGTGCACGACGGCCGGGCGCTCGATGCGCAGGGCCGGCAATGGCGCATGCTCTACCTGGAGCCGGCGCTGTTCGAGGCCTGCGGCGCGGCGCTGCGGCCGCAGCTGGGCGATGTGCCGCTGACGCCGCCGGTGCTGGCCCATGCCGGCCTGCGCCGCGCGCTGCAGCGCCTCTTCATGGCGATGGAGCAGGGCGCTGCGCCCTCGGCCCTGCTGCTGGAGACCCTGTTGCTGGAGAGCCTGGCCCAGCTGCTGCCGGCCTGCGGCGCCCTGCCGCAGCACTCGCGCGCCGCGGCCCCGCTTGAAATGGCGCGTGCGCGCGAGCGCCTGCTGGCCGATTCGCAGCGCGCGCCGGGGCTGGGCGAGCTGGCGCAGGCCAGCGGCCTCAGCCGCTACCAGCTGCTGCGCAGTTTCGCGCGCGCCTATGGCCTGCCGCCGCACGCCTATCTGCTGCAGCACCGGCTGGCGCTGGCGCGCCGCCTGATCGCGCGCGGCACGGGCCTGGCCGAGGCGGCGGGCGCGGCCGGCTTTGCCGACCAGAGCCATATGCACCGGGCCTTTGTGCGCTGCCTGGGTTTCACGCCCGGCGCCTACCGCGCTGCAATTTCGTTCAAGACCGCGCGCCATCCGTCCGCCAGCATCTGAGCCTTTGGAGGGCGCGATGATGGTGGATGAACGCAAGGGCCAGGCCTATGCCGGGCTGGCGATGCTGCTGGTGGGCAGCACGGTGGTGGTCAGCAAGCTGATCGCGGCGGGGGCGCCGCCGTTCGCGGCCACCGCGCTGCGTTTTGCGCTCGCGCTGCCGCTGTTGCTGGGCCTGCTGCACTGGCGCGGCCTGGCGCTGCCGCGCCCCGACCGGCACGACCAGGTCCTGCTGTGGCTGCAGGCCGGCGCCGGCAGCGTCGGCTACACGGTGTTGCTGATCAAGGGCCTGGCCTGGGTGAGTGCGGCCGATGCCGGCGTGCTGACCGGCACGCTGCCGGCGGTGGCGGCGCTGTTCGCGGTGCTGGCGCTGGGCGAGCGGCCTGCGCCCGCGACGCTGGCGGCGATCGCGCTGGCCAGCCTGGGCGTGCTGGCGCTGAACCTCCGGCAGGCGGGCATCGGCCTGGGCTGGGGCCAGGTCTTGCTGTTGGGCGCGGTGCTCTGCGAGGCCTTGTTTATCCTGCTCAACAAGAAGCTGCGCCGGGCCCTGCACCCGCTGCAGCTCGCCACCCTGATGGTGGGCGGCGGCCTGTTGCTGGCCCTGCCGATGGCCGCGCTGGAACTGGCGCAGGCCGGCGGGCGCTGGATGAGCCCGGCGGCGCTGGCCGGCATTGCCTATTACGCCCTGGTGCCCACGGTGCTGGGCTTTGTGCTCTGGTATGCCGGTGCGGCGCGCATCTCGGCAGCCCAGGCCGCACTGCTGACCGCGCTGATGCCGGCATCGGCCCTGCTGCTCTCGGCCCTGGTGCTGGGCGAGCCCATCACGGGCCAGCAGCTGCTGGGCCTGGCGCTGGTGCTGGCCGCGATGGCGCTGCTGGCCTGGGCGCAGCGCCGCGCCTCAACCCACCAATAGCTTGTGCACCAGATCCGGCGTGGTGGCGGCGCCGTACTTCTTCATCAGCCGCGCGCGGTAGACGTCGACGGTGCGCGGGCTGATGGCCAGCCTCTTGCCGATCAGCTTGCTGGTCAGGCCCTCGATCAGCAGCGCGGCGATCTCGCGCTCGCGCGCCGTCAGCTCGGCGCGCACGGCCTTCAGCTGGCGGTGCGCGGAGAGGTCCTCGAAGCTCCAGATGCCCTGGGCATGAGGGTTGCGCGGGTCGAGCGCGCGGCCCGAGACATGGCACCAGAACAGCTCGCCGTGCCGCGGCCCGGCCAGCCGCTTCATGATGCGGTCGTCGGCGTAATAGCCCTGGCGGTCGAGGCTGGCGACGATGCGCTCGCCGGTGCGCTCGAACTCGGCGGGGCTGGGGTAGAGCAGCTCGAAGCTGTGGCCGATGAACTGCTCGCGCTCGGCGCCGAACATCGCCAGCACATGGCGGTTGCAGTCGAGGATCTGGCGGTTCTCCGACAGCACCAGGCCGATCGGTGCAAGGTCGAAGGCGGTGCGGTAGTCCAGGCCCATGGCGCCGCCGTCTTCAGAGCAGGGCGTAGGTGGTGGTGGCCTGGGCGGCGAGCTTGCCGTCGGCGCCCAGGATGTCGATCTGCCCGAAGGCCAGGCTCTTGCCGCTGCGCAGCACCTGGGCATCGATCAGGCAATGCGCGCCGCTGACGGGGCGCAGAAAGCTGGTCTGCAGCTGCACCGTGGTCATGGGCCGGAACTCGCCCAGCGTGGCCATCATGGCCAGCACCATGGCGGTGTCGGCCGCGGCCATCGCGGCCTGCCCGCACATCACGCCGCCCACATGCACGAACTCGGGTTTGACCGGCAGGCGCAGCCGCACGCGGCCGGGCTCGGCGCTCAGCACCTCCAGGCCCATCTGGGCGATCCAGGGCGCGAAGATGCGCGGAATTTCCTGCTGGAGCTGCTCGATCTGCATGGGTGGCGGGCCTGGGTGGAAGCGAAGGCGCCAGCATAGCCGCGCGGCATGCCGCGCTGGTGTCCATCAGGGCGCGTACAGCACTTTCATGCTGGCATCGACCTGGCTGGCGTCCAGATAGGCGATCGCGCCCGGGTTGGCCAGCAGCGCGGCGCGCAGCTGCGCCGGGTCGGCAAACTCGCGCGGCGCATGGCCCTTGCCGCTGAACACCAGGCGCGACCAGGCGGCCTTGACCTGGGCCGCGTCGCGCTCCAGCACCCTGGCGTAGAACTCGTCGCGCAGCGCACCGCCGCTGGCCAACAGCTGCGGCGCGCTGCCGTCGGGCAGGGCGCGCGCCTGCCCGAGGTAGAGCTCGCTCACCTCCTGCCTGCTGAGCCGGGCCAGCGGGCTCCGCGCCGAGCTCACCACCACCGGCTGGCTCACCAGGTAGCGGGCCAGGATGCGCTCGATCTGCCCGCTGCTGCGCAGCCGCTCGATGGCGGCGAGCATGAGTTCGCCGCCGCTGCCACCGGCCTCGCCACGCCCGCTCTTGGGCACGGCGCAACGGAACTCGGCCTTGAACAGCGGCAGCCGCCAGTAGGCGATGTTGTGCCCGGGGTTGGCGCGCTGGTACCAGCTCACCTCGCGCTGCTCGGCGATCGCGTAGGGCACGCGGTTGAGGCTGAGCTTTTGCAGCGAGCGCTCGATGGCGATGGTGTCGTCGCGCCGCAGCCGGCCGTCGGCCACGCGCTCGTCGACGCCGGGATAGACGAAGCCCAGCACCGTGCCCAGCGCCTGGCCGCGCGGCAGCTGCTCGAGGCTGGCCAGGGCCTCGGCGGTCTGGTGGCCCACCAGCACGTTCTCCAGCTCCAGCAGCGGGCTGCTCCACAGGTATTGCTCGGGCATACGCGTGAACTCGGGGCTCAGATGGCAGCGCAGGTCGATCTCGCCGGCGGCCACGGCGGCATCCACGCGCGGGCGCGGCAGCAGCACATGCTGGACCGGCAGGCGCAGCGCCTCGCCGATCGCCTGGGCCAGATCGAAGTCGATGCCGCCCACCAGCGCGCCGTCCTTGAAGATGGCGTAGGGCGCGCCCCAGGCCGGGATCACCGCCATGCGCAGCGGCCTGGGCTCGGCGGCGCCAGCCGGCCGGCCCGGCAGCAGCAGGTAAAGACAGAGCAAGAGGCGCAGCAGCATGGCCAGGTTCAGAACACGAGGTCGAGGTTGAGCGTCAGCACCCGCACCTGCCCGTCCCAGCGCGGGCCTGTATAGCCGCCCAGCGGCGGTGCGAAGGGGTAGCTCACCACGGTGTTGAGGCCCAGCCCGGTCTCGCGCGTGTGGCGCAGGCTCTCGAGCTGGAGTTTCAGCGCCAGGTTCTCGCGCAGATCCCAGCGCAGGCCCAGCTGCCAGATGTGGCGGTCGTTGGGCGCTTGCAAGTAGCGGTCGAGGGCCGCATTCGCCGCGGCCGCCGCGGGCCCGGCCTGCGCATCGGTGAGCAGGCCCAGCGGTGCCTCGGTGAAGCGCTGCTGGCCGATCACCGCATAGGGCGTGAAGGCGCCCAGGCGCAGGCTGGCCTGCAGATACCAGGCGCGCACATCGGGGATTAGCAGGCCGTCGGAGGCGCGCCGCATGGCCTCGCCCTGCAGGGCGAAGCGGCCGTTGTCGTAGACCATGGCGATGGTCTCGGTGCGCACCTGCAGGCCCTGCGCGCGGCCGCGCGCGTCCAGCACCGCGGCGCAGTTGCTGCAGCCGGTGCTGCCCGAGCGCAGCTGCGCAAACAGCTGCTCGAACACCGGCAGCCGCGCGTCGATGCGGTACTGGGCATGCGCCAGCCGCAGCGTCCAGTTGCGCCGCGTCCATTTGCCGACCAGGGTGGCGACGCGGTCGGCGTCGATGGAGCCGGTCGCGACCTCGACCTTGGAGCGTCCCAGCGCCGCCTCCAGGCTCAAGTCGCCCTGGGCCCCATGCTGGTTCCAGAGCGCGTTCGCGCCGTCCACATGGGTGATGGGATTGAGCTGGTAGACGGTGTTGGCCGGCCGCACCGCGGTCTGGGCATAGCCGAGGTAGCGGGTGTCGGAGTTCAGGAACACCGGCAGCGAGGTGCGCCCGAGCTTGAGCTGCAGCTGCGGGCCGGCGTCCCAGGCGGCGTACAGCCATTCGACGCGCGGGCGCAGGCGGTCCGGCACCTCGTCCTTGGCGATCAGCTGCAGCACCGCGCGGGTCTCGCCGGGCGTTTTCAGCGTCAGCTGCAGGCCGGCGAGGCTGTCGCCGTCCAGGCGCCATTGCCGCAGCGAGGCTGCGGGCGCGCGGGAGTCGGCGCGCACGCTGGCCACCGGGTCGTCGGCGCGGTAGGCACCCAGGGTGCCAAAACCATCCAGTGCCAGCCAGTCGGGCAGGCCGGCTGCGGCTGCGGCGGCGGCCGGCGGCCCACCCAGGCACAGCAGCGCGGCGGCCATGGCGAGGCGGCGCGTCATTGGAATTCCTGCGGCATGGCGCGATGGTAAGGCCGACCCGGGGGCGCGATCTGCTGGCAAACCGCAGGTGGATTAGGTGAATTCGCGTAACGACTACGTAAAGCCATACGTAGTACGCTCGGCGGCGTTGCGAACACAGCTTGATTGGAGACAGCAATGAACAAGCTTTATCCCAGTGCGGCCGCCGCGCTGGATGGCATCGTCAAGGACGGCCAGCTGCTGGCGGTCGGCGGCTTCGGCCTCTGCGGCATTCCCGAGGCCCTCATCGCCGCGCTGCGCGATACCGGGGTGAAGCATCTGACGGTGATCTCCAACAATGCAGGCGTGGACGGCTTCGGCCTCGGCCAGCTGCTCGAGACGCGCCAGATCAAGAAGATGATCTCCAGCTATGTGGGCGAGAACAAGGAGTTCGAGCGCCAGTACCTGGCGGGCGAGCTGGAGCTGGAGTTCACGCCCCAGGGCACGCTGGCCGAGAAGCTGCGCGCCGGCGGCGCCGGCATCCCGGCCTTCTACACCCGCACCGGCGTGGGCACCATCGTCGCCGAGGGCAAGGAGCTGCGCGAGTTCGATGGCCATACCTATGTGATGGAGCACGCGCTCAACCCCGAGGTGGCGCTGGTGAAGGCGCATACCGCCGACAAGAGCGGCAACCTGGTGTTCCGCCGCACCGCGCGCAACTTCAACCCGGCCGCCGCGATGGCCGGCAAGATCACCGTGGTGGAAGTGGAGCATGTGGTCGAGACCGGCAGCATCGACCCCGACGCGGTGCACCTGCCCGGCATCTATGTGCACCGCATCGTGCACAACCCGAACCCCGAGAAGCGCATCGAGAAGCGCACTCTGAGCGAAAAGAAGGGAGCCTGAGATGGCCTGGACGCAAGACCAAATGGCGGCGCGCGCCGCACAGGAGCTCGAAGACGGCTTCTATGTGAACCTGGGCATCGGCATCCCCACCCTGGTGGCCAACTTCGTGCCGGCTGACAAGGAAGTCTGGCTGCAGAGCGAGAACGGCATGCTGGGCATCGGCCCGTTCCCGACCGAGGACGAGGTCGACGCCGACCTCATCAACGCCGGCAAGCAGACCGTCACCACCATCGCCGGCTCCAGCATCTTTGGCAGCCACGACAGCTTCGCGATGATCCGCGGCGGCAAGATCAACCTCTCCATCCTCGGCGCCATGCAGGTGAGCGAGCAGGGCGATCTGGCCAACTGGATGATCCCCGGCAAGATGGTCAAGGGCATGGGCGGCGCGATGGACCTGGTGGCCGGCGTGAAGCGCGTGATCGTGCTGATGGAGCATGTGGCGCGCAAGAAGGACGGCAGCACCGACCTGAAGATCTTGCCCAGCTGCACCCTGCCGCTCACCGGCGTGGGCGTGGTCAACCGCATCATCACCGACCTCGCCGTGATGGACGTGACCCCCGAGGGGCTCAAGCTCGTCGAGCTGGCCGACGGCGTCACGCGCGAGGAAGTGCAGGCCAAGACCGGCGTGCCTTTGCGCTGATCCCGGCGTTTGTGCCATCCCTAGTCTGCAGCGCCTAGATGCTGGCTTGCGCGGCCCGTCCTGACACAAAATCGCGCTCGGCTCATCCACAAGGTGGATGGCGCCGGGCCGGTGGAACAGGGGGCACAAGATGCAAGCGTTGCTGCAATCCCAGGGCGTTGACGAGCCGCGCCTGAGCTGGGCGGGGCTGGGTCTGGCGGACTATCGCGGGCCCGAACGGCGCCGCCGCGCGACCGGGCTGAGCCTGCCGAGCGGCCTGTTCTCGCGCGCCTTGGACGAGATCGATCTGGGGCTGCTGCTGGTCACCGAGAGCGGCCAGCTGCATTACGCCAACCACATGGCGCGCAGCCGCCTGGCCCACCATGCCGGGCTGTGCCTGCACAACGACTGCCTGAGCGCCAGCCTGGATGCCGACCAGCTGCGCCTGAAGGCGGCCCTGCAGGCCGCCGCCCTGCAGGGCCTCAGGCGGCTCATCACGCTGGGCAGTGGCGCGGCACGGCTGATGCTGTCGGTGATCCCGATGGCGCTGGGCGACAACCGGCCAGGCGCCCTGGTGCTGCTGGGCAAGCAGCAGCTCTGCGGCGAGCTCTCCATCCATGCCTTTGCGCGCGAGCATCGCCTCACCAGCGCCGAGCAGCAGGTGCTGCAGGCGCTGTGCGAGGGACTGCAGCCGCAGGACATCGCCGCCAAGCACCAGGTGGCCGTCTCCACCATCCGCACCCAGATCGCCAGCCTGCGCGCCAAGACGCAGGCCGAAAGCATCCGCGACCTGGTGGGCATGGTGGCGATGCTGCCGCCCATGCTGGGCGTGCTGCGCGGCCCGACCCAGGGCTGAGCTCCCGCTGCGGCTAGGATGGCGGCCTCGGCATCCACTCCTACGCCCTCATGCGCTTGTTCGTGAAATGGCTGGCCCTGGCGCTGGGCCCGGCCCTGCTGCTGGCCTGTGCCAGCCCGCCCCCGCCTCCGCTCGCACCGGCCCAACCCGAGGCGGCGAGCGGCTGGACCGCCAAGCCCGGTTGGGCGACCCGGCATTTCGCGGTGGCCGCGGCCAATCCGCAGGCGGTGGAGGCCGGCTACCAGATCCTCAAGGCCGGCGGCAACGCGCTTGACGCCGCCATCGCCACCCAGCTGGTGCTGGCCCTGGTGGAGCCGCAGTCCAGCGGCATCGGCGGCGGCGCCTTCCTGATGCATTGGGATGGGCGGAACCTGAGCGCCTGGGATGGGCGCGAGACCGCGCCTGCCGCGGTGGATGAGCGGCTCTTCATCAAGCCCGACGGCCGCCCCATGAGCATGGGCGAGGCGGTGGTGGGCGGCCGCGCGGTCGGCACGCCCGGCGTGCTGGCGATGCTGGAGGCCGCGCATCGCCGCCATGGGCGCTTGCCCTGGGCGCGCCTGTTCGAGCCCGCCATCGCGCTCAGCGAGCAGGGCTTCGAGGTCGGCGCGCGCATGCACCTGCTGCTCGGCGGCGCCAGCGGTTTGCGCCGCGATGCGGTGGCGGCGCGCTATTTCTTCGACGCCGACGGCAAGCCCTGGCCCCAGGGCCAGCGCCTGCGCAACCCGGCGCTGGCCGAGGTGCTGCGGCGCATCGCCGCCGAGGGCAGCGAGCAGGCCTTCTACCGCGGCAGCGTGGCCCGCGACATGGTGCGCCGGGTGCGCGGTCATGCCGGCAACCCCGGCCTGCTCAGCGAGGCCGACCTGGCCGCCTACCGGCCGCGCGAGCGCCAGCCGCTGTGCACCGACTGGCGCCGCGACGCGCCTGCGGGTGCCGGCCCGGGCTGGCGCGTCTGCGGCTTTCCACCGCCGTCTTCCGGACACCTGACGGTGATGCAGATCCTGGCCATGCTGCCGCCCGGCGACGCCGCCCGCGATCTGCAGGATGGCAAGCCGCGCGCGGCCTGGCTGCACCGCTATCTGGAGGCCTCGCGCCTGGCCTTCGCCGACCGCGCCCAGTACATCGCCGATCCCGATTTCGTCGGCGCGCCGGCGGGCGACTGGGCGAGCCTGCTGGACCCCGACTACCTGCGCCAGCGCGCCGCCTTGATCGGCCCGCGCAGCATGGGCGAGGCGCAGGCCGGCACGCCGCGCCAGGCGCGCAGCGCCCATGCGCCGCAGGCCGCGCAGGTCGAGCATGGCACCAGCCATATCAGCGTGATCGATGGCGAGGGCCATGCGGTGGCGCTCACCACCACGGTGGAGGCGGCCTTCGGGGCGCAGATCATGAGCGATGGCGGCACCGGCCTGGTGGGGGGCTTCGTGCTCAACAACCAGCTCACCGATTTCTCCATGCTGCCGCGCGATGCCCAGGGCCGGCCGGTGGCCAACCGTGTCGAGCCCGGCAAGCGCCCGCGCTCCAGCATGAGCCCGACCCTGGTGTTCGACCCGCGCGACGGTCGCCTGCTGATGAGCCTGGGCTCGCCGGGCGGGCAGGCCATCATCCATTTCGTGGCCAAGACCTTGCTGGCCACGCAGGACTGGGGCATGGACGTGCAGAGCGCCATCAACCTGCCCAATGTGGGCAACTTCAACGGCCCCTCGGTGCTGGAGCGCGGCCTGCTGCCGCCGGCCACGGTGCAGGGCCTGCGCGCGCTGGGTCACCAGGTGATCGAGCTCGATTTCCCCAGCGGCCTGCAGGCGATCGAGCGCCGCGGCAGCGGCTGGTTCGGCGGCGCCGACCCGCGCCGCGAGGGCATCGTCAAGGGCGATTGATCGGCCGCTTGAAGAACGGCAGGTCGGGCAGGTTGGGGAGCTTGGGCAAGGGGGGCCGCCAGGGCTTGCCGGTCAGCTGCGCACTGATGGCGGCCTTCAGCGGCGGCAGCCGCCCGGCCAGCGCCAGCACGCCGCGCCGCAGCAGGCGTGCGCCGGGGCGCTCGTCGGTGAACAGCTTCACCACCGCATTGGTGCCCTGGTAGATCGGCCAGGTGGCGCGGCGGTGTTCGGCCGCATAGCGTTGCAGCAGGGCGGCGTCGCCAGGGTCGGCCGCACCCTTCAGCAGCCCGGCCAGGGTCTGCACGCCATAGAGCCCGAAGTTGTAGCCATGCGCGGTGACCGGGTGCATGCCCACCGCGGCATCGCCGATGAGGGCAAAGCGCTGCGCGGCGAAGCGGTGCGCGTAGGTGGCCACCAGCGGGTAATGGTGGCGCGGGCCGATCAGCTGCAGCTTGCCCAGCTGGCCCAGGCTTTGTTCCTGCACCCAGGCGGTGAAACGCGCCTCGTCCCAGGCGAGCATCTCCTGCAGCGGCTGGCTGTCCATCGTCAGCACCAGCGAGCTCTGGCGGCCATTGAGCGGCAGCCAGGCCATGGTGTGGCCGTAGTGGAAGCATTCCAGCGCGGTGGCTTCGTGGTCTTTTTCCTCATGCGCCATGCGGCAGACGATCACGCCGCGGCCGAAGTCGCGCATCTCGGCGCCGATGCCGGCCAGGCGGCGGGCATTGGAGAAGCGGCTGTCGGCGGCGATCAAGAGCGGGGCCCGCAGCGTTTCGCCGCTCTCCAGCGTGACGCTGGCCGCGTCGGCCTGCAGGCTCAGGCTGCGCATGCGCGCCTCGCAGCGCAGCTGGATCAGGCCGGCGCGGCGCAGCGCGCCCTGGTAGGCGATGCGGCGCAGCCAGTGGTTGGGCACCAGGGCGCCCAGCTGGCTCGCAGCATCGGGCTCGCCGGGCTCGAAACCCAGGAAGCGCGGCTCGCTACCGTCGAACACATGGGCGCGCCTGAGCGGCGAGATCTGCTCCGGGGGCAGGTCTTGCCAGGCGCCGAGCTGCTGCAGCACCGCCATGCCGCGGTGGGTGAGCGCGATCTCGCGGCCGTCCTCGGCCGGGTCGGCGATCTGCGCCAGCGGCGCCTGTTCCAGCACGGTGCTGGCGAGGCCGGCATCCGCCAGCGCGGCGGCCATGGAGAGGCCGGCCGGGCCGGCGCCGATGATGAGGACTTGGGGCTGTTGCTCTGCTTGCATCCGGCGAGGCTAAGGCCGGGCGGCCCGCCGCGCCTTGATCCGGCTCAGGTTTTGCGCAGGGCCAGCAGGCTGGCGATGGCCGTGCCGGCGAACAGCAGGCCGGCCCAGACCTCGTAGGGCGCGCCCAGCACCGTGTAGGCCGAGGCCTCGGAGCAGGAGGCCGTCACCATGAAGACCGAGGGCAGCAGGGTCTCCAGATCCAGCGCGGTGAGGATGCGGTCGGCCAGGGTCATGTCGCAGGAGGCCAGCTTGGCCACCACCTCATGCTGGTAGATGGCGGCCGTGAGCCCGGCCAGGGCCAGCAGGCCGCAGACCAGCAGGCTGGCCTTGCGCAGCGCCGGCTGGCGCTTGCCCAGCCAGCCCAGGCCGGCGCAGGCGGCCAGCAGCAGGAAGATGCCGCGCTGCATCACGCACCAGGGGCAGGGCTTCACATTGAAGGCATGCTGGGCGATCAGGGCGAAGGCCACCGAGCCCAGGCTGGCCAGCGCGATCAGGCCGAGCGTGCGGGCCGGCAGTTTCGAGGGCGTGAGGAACATCAGGCGGCTTCGGCGCTGTCGTGGATCTCGGCGATCAGCTCGATCTCGACGCAGGCACCCAGCGGGATCTGCGCCACGCCGAATGCGCTGCGCGCATGCTTGCCGGCCTCGCCGAAGACCTCGCCCAGCAGCTCGGAGCAGCCGTTGGTGACCAGGTGCTGCTCGGTGAAATCGGGCGTGCTGTTCACCAGGCTCATCACCTTGACGATGCGGCTGATCTTGTTCAGATCGCCCACAGCAGCGTGCAGGGTGCCGATCAGGTCGATGGCGATGGCGCGGGCGGCCAGCTTGCCGGTGGCGGTGTCCACATCCTTGCCCAACTGGCCCACCCAGGGCTTGCCGTCCTGCTTGGCGATATGGCCCGAGACGAAGAGCAGCTTGCCGCTGCGCACAAAGGGCACATAGGCGGCGGCCGGCACGGCCAGCGGCGGCGGCGTGATGCCCAGGGCATTCAGGCGGTCATACACATTGTTGCTGGCGGGGGTGGCGCTCATGGCTGTTCGCAGACTCAAAAAGGGGTTAGAACTTTGGCGCGCATCCTACACCGGCGGCCAATTCCGGCGCCCGGACCGAAGGGAGTGGTGAAGCATCATGCTGGCGACGACGAGACCCGCGCCGCGTGCCTGGCATGGCGTGCTGCTGATGTTGGCCTGGCTGGGCGGCCTGGCGCTGCTGCAGCAATGCGCGCGCCTGCCGGCGCCGGCCGAGCTGGCGGGCCTGTTGCTGCTGGCCGGGCTGGCCCTCGGCCTGGCACGCCTGCTGCCGCACCGGCGCCTGGCTTGTCGCGCGGGGCTGGCCGCGCTGGCGCTGGCGCTGCTGGCCTTTGCGCAGGGCGCCTGGCGCGCCGAGCAGCGCCTCGCGCTCGAGCTGCCCAGCGCCTGGGAGGGTCAGGACTTGCTGCTGCGCGGCCGCATCGCCTCGCTGCCCCAGGCGGTGCAGGGCCATGGCGGCGCGGCCGGTTGGCGCTTCGAGTTCGAGCCGGAGCCTGCGGCAGGCGACCCGCTGACATCGCCACCGCCCCTGCCACCACGCCTGCTGCTGAGCTGGTACGGCGAGGCCGACGGCCCCGCGCCGGCCCTGCAGGCGGGCGAACGCTGGCAGCTGCCGCTGCGTTTGCGCCGCGTGCATGGCCTGGCCAACCCCTGGGCCTTCGACCATGAGCTCTGGATGTTCGAGCGCGGCCTGCGCGCCACCGGGGTGGTGCGGCCCGGCGCCGCCGCGCAGCGCCTCGCCGCCGCACCCTGGTGGGCGCTGCTGCGCTGGCGCCAGGCCCTGCGCAGCGCCATCCAGGCGCAGCTGGGCAGTGCCGATGCCGCCAGCGCCGCCAGTGCCGGTGTGCTGGCGGCGCTGAGCCTGGGCGACCAGGCCGCCATCGCCCGGCATGAGTGGGACCTGTTCCGCGACACCTCGGTCGCGCACCTGATGAGCATCTCGGGCCTGCATGTCACCATGTTTGCCTGGTTGGCCGCCGGCCTGGCGGCGCGCCTGTGGCGGCGCAGCGCCTGGTTGTGCCTGCGCCTGCCGGCGCCACTGGCGGCTGAGGCGCTGGGCGTGCTGGCGGCCTGGGCCTATGCGGAATTTTCCGGCTGGGCCGTGCCCTCGCAACGCACCGTCTGGATGCTGCTGGTGCTGGCTCTGCTGCGCCTGACCGGCTGGCGCTGGCCCTGGCCGATGTGCCTGCTGGCCTCGGCCTGCGTCGTCACCCTGCTCGATCCCTGGGCGATCGCCCAGCCGGGCTTCTGGCTCTCCTTCGCCGCGGTGGGCCTGCTGATGGGCAGTGCTTCCGACAGCGCCCATGCCGCGGGGTCAGGTCTTGCCAAGGCCCTAGACCAGACACTGCCCCAAGCCTTGCTCCAAGCCCTGCATGGCCAGTGGGTCGCCACCCTGGGCCTGGCGCCGCTGACCCTGCTGTTCTTCCAGCAGCTCTCGCTGGTGGGCTTGCTGGCCAATCTGCTCGCCATTCCCCTGGTGAGCTTCGTGATCACGCCGCTGGCCCTGCTGGGTGCCGCTTCGCCCTGGCTGTGGCAGCTGGATGCCTGGATCGTGCAGGGCCTGCTGGGCTATCTGGAATGGCTGGCCAGTTGGCCTCTGGCGGTGTGGCGCGTGCCGGTTGCGCCGGCATGGGCGCAGCTGCTGGGCCTGCTGGGCGGCGCGCTGCTGGTGCTGCCGCTGCCCTGGCGCGCGCGCGGCCTGGGCCTGCTGCTGGCCCTGCCGCTGCTGTGGCCCGCGCCGGCGCGCCCCGGGGAGGGCGAGTTCGAACTGCTGGCGGCCGATATCGGCCAGGGCAATGCGGTGCTGGTGCGCACCGCCGGCCATGCGCTGCTCTACGACGCCGGCCCGCAGGTCGCCCCGGGCATCGATGCCGGCCAGCGCGTGCTGCTGCCGCTGCTGCGCGCCATCGGGCAGGGGCAGCTGGACCTGTTGCTGCTGAGCCATCGCGACAAGGACCATGTGGGCGGCGCCGGCTCGCTGCTGGCGGTCCTGCCGATCGCCGGCCTGCTCAGCTCGCTGGAGCCCGCACATCCGCTGCTGCAGGGTGGCCCGCCGGCGCAGCGCTGCGAGCGCGGCCAGCGCTGGCGCTGGGATGGCGTGGACTTCGAGCTGCTGCATCCGGCCGCCGCCGACTATGCGCAGCAGCCCGCCAAGAGCAATGCGCGCTCCTGCGTGCTGCGCATCATCAGCAGGGGCGGCCGCGCCGCCCTGCTGACCGGCGACATCGAGGCCGAGCAGGAGGCCCTGCTGCTGGCGCGTGGTGGCGCAGCGCTGGCCAGCGAGGTGCTGCTGGTGCCCCACCACGGCAGCAAGACCTCATCCACCGAGGCCTTCATCGCCGCGGTGGCACCACGCCTGGCACTGGTGCAGGCCGGCTACCGTAACCGCTTCGGCCACCCGGCGCTGCAAAGCCTGGCGCGCTACCAAGCCCAGGGCAGCCAGCTGCTCGCCAGCCCCTCGTGCGGTGCCTGGGGCTGGCGCAGCAGCGATGGCGCCTGGTGGTGCCAACGCGAACGCGAGCGGCGCTATTGGCATTGGCGCGACGATGGGCCGGCCGCGGACGAAGCGATGGGGCCGGAGCCCGAGCCGGGCTACGGCTTCTGACGATTGACCGTGGTGTCAAGCAGCCTTGTGCGGTACCAGCTTGACCTGCAGATCGCAACCCACGGCCGATGCATAAATTCTTCAATGTGGCCAGTGATGGCGTATGACGGCCGGCGGACTCAAGCCGAGAGATGGCACTCTTGGTTGTTCCAATGCGTTCTGCCACGGCGTCCTGCGTCAGCCCCGCCTTCGAGCGAGCCTTCAGTATCTGACTGACGAGCGCGTACTCGAGTTCGAGCCCTTCGTACGCTTCGGAAAAACCTTCGCGTTGTTTCGCCTTGGCGATGAAGTCAGCGTGGTCGTGGCGCACGGGCTTGTATGGCAGATCAGGTATGTTGCACTTCCTTGAGGCGCTTACGCGCAAGCTTCAGTTCACTATTGCGTTGAAGCCTCCCAGTCTTCCCCAGCAAGGCGATCTTCTATCGCTCGGGGAAGATTGACCAGCTTCTGCACGACCTGAGTCCCGTACCTGCTGACAACTGACTTGATATGTGGCGCCATAAATCCGTCGGCCCGGAACAGGTCTACATAGGGAGCGTACGTCGCATGGAGAGCGTCTACAAAGTCGCTGTGCGATGGTGGCCGAGGCGTAGTTTTCTGCAGGCTTGGCCAAAGGGCGGAGTAGACGGTTCTGAACATGGTCGTAAAGCCCGGCGACCGCAACTCGATGATGTCTGCCGTTGGGGCGCCGCCGCCACAATGAAAATGCTCTGCCAGACTCATGAAAACTGAGCTGAAGGCAGAGTCACCAACGGCTTTCCATTCACGGCTGCTGATGACGGCCGCACCAACGTTAGGGTCGGTCTGATGGAGTTGCTGGGCAGATAGCATCGCCGCTTCTGCTACCTCTTTCATGTCTCGCGCTGATGCACGAATGATTTCGGAGAACAATCTACATTCGTCGGGGGTCGCCAACAAGTACTCCAGAAGCCTGACCGGGTTGCCAAGTTCCTCGGCGAGCGCGCGCGACACTTCGACTTCTCCAATCACTCCGGCGCCGGCGCGTAGCAACGCCAACTTCACCTTCGGTGGTAATGGCGATGCGCTCAGTTCTGGCGGCATCTTGTTGGCGCGCAGCATTGCCCCCAGTTTCTTCTGTGTCTGCCTGCGCGCTTGCCGATTCATCCCCTCAAACAAACTGAGTTCGTTTGCCATCGAGGCAGCAGGCAACCATGTTCCGGCCACTGGATCAGGTGCATCGGCTGAGCGAAAGCCAACAGCTGCATTCAGCTCCGCACAAAGCAGGTCTTCGTGCCAAGCAAGCGAATTTCCTTCGCAAAGAGTGTTGAGCAGCTCAAATTTCCGCAGAGAGAAGGCGTTAGCCTTCTCCTCAACGGGGGTCATCTCGCAGATGATTGTTGCAGAGTAGAAGAAGTGAACCCTCTGACTTTCTTTGTACCGAAGCAGTGTCCGTAGCACTTCCTTTAGCTCGGGCGTTTCACGCGCCGGATCCGCCAGCGTGGAGTAGTCGCTTTGGTCAAGAAAGACCCGAATTGGTTTAGTCATCTGGCGAGCTGATTTGTAGGACAGAGGGCCAAAATTGGCGAAGCGGGCAGAGCGTCATTACTCCCCTCGCTGCACCCGACCCAAGGTTCGAGCCATTTCATACAAGGCATCAGGGCAGCGCTCCCCGTTGCTGCTGCCGTCGCCGAATGCGGCAAGGCGAGGGCCCTTTCGCTCATAGAGGCGTCGGGCGCGCGGGCTGTTGACAGCATGCCGATAACGGCGTCGGCAAAGCAGGCCAGGGGCACTTCGCAACGGGGAATCAGCGTTGCGTCCAGCCATTGCCGCAGTGCCGCGTCGGAGTGGGTCAGGAGTGTGCATTGCATGGCGCCTGGCTGGATGCACGCAGAATCGCCCGAGCGCAGGAGCGTTTGAAGCGATGCGGGGCGTAGCGTGAGCGCATCATGACGATGCTAGGGCTTTCCTTGCGCGCCCGCCGCCCGCCATGCCGCCAGCGTGCGGCCCAGTTCGATCACCGCCATGGCGTAGTAGCTGGACCAGTTGTAGCGCGTCAGTGTGAAGAAATTCTCGCTGCCGGCGACATAGCTGGGTGCGGCGTCGCCGTTCTGCAGTTCGATCACCGCCAGCAGGCCGGCATGGGCCTGGCCGGCCTCGGCCAGGCGCGCACCCTGTTCGGCCAGTTGCGCGGCCGTGAAGCTGGGCTTGATGTCGGGCGCCAGCAGCGTGGCGCGCGCCGCGGTGTCGACCGGCAGCGCGATCTCGAAATGCGTGGGCAGGCCGCGTTGCCAGCCGTGATTGGCGAGGAAATTGGCCACCGAGCCGATCGCGTCTTCGGGGCTGGCGATCAGGTCGATGCGGCCGCTGGCATCGAAGTCCACCGCATGGCGGTTCCAGCTGCCGGGCATGAACTGGCCGTAGCCCAGCGCGCCGGCATAGGAGCCCTTCACGGCCAGCGGGTCCAGGCCCTCGCGCTGGCACAGCAGCAGGAACTGCCGGAGTTCCTCGCGGAAGAATTCGCTGCGGTCCTTGCGGCCGGGCGGGAAATCGAAGCTCAGGGTGGCGAGCGCGTCGATGACGCGGAAGCCGCCCATGATCTGGCCGTAGAAGGTCTCCACGCCGATGATGCCGGCCACGATCTCGGCCGGCACGCCATAGCGCTCCTCGGCGCGCGCCAGGGCCGCCTCATGCTGCTGCCAGAAGGCCAGGCCGGCGGCCAGCCGACGGGGCTCGACGAAGCGGGCGCGGTAGGCCGCCCAGTCCTTGGCCGTGCCTACCGGCGGCGGCATGATGAGCTGCTGCACCCTGGGGTGGCGTTGCGCCTGGGCCAGCAGGTGGCGCAGCGCGGCGGGCTCGTAGCCGAGCTCCTGGGCGTACTGGTCGGCAAAGCGCATCACGTCGGCGCGCTCGCCATAGGCCTGCGGCGCGGCGGCCTTGGCATGCTTGGCCTTGGCGGGGGCAACGTGCTGGCGCGGCGGCTTGGCTTGCACCGATGGGGCGAGCAGGCAGGCGACGAGCGCAAGGGAAAGAAATTGTGCGAGACGAGGACGCAAGGCGAGGCTACTTTCGGGTCAGATGGCGGCTGCGCAACGGAGCTGCCGCGCGGGTGAATTCTCGCTGCCATCGCCAGCGCGCCAGCAGGCCAAGCGCGGGCGCCGGCGCCGCGGCATAGCGGCTGCGCTCCAGCTCCAGCAGCAGCTCGGCCAGTGGCGCGGCCGCGCTGCCATGCCGGGCCATCAGCAGTTCGGCCCATTGGCGCAGGCCCTGGTGGGCCTGGGCGGCAATGCCCAGCCGCGCGAGCCGGGCCATCAGCCATTGGCGCTGGCGCGACCAGGCATCGTGCGGGCGCGCCTGCCAGCTTGCCCACAGCCCGCCGGCCGCGGCGATCAGCGCGATCAGGCCGGCGCTGAGCTGGCCCAGCGCGCTCCAGTCGGGCGCGCTCCAACCCAGGCGCTTGAGCAGATCGAACTGGTCGCTGCGCGAATAGCCCAGCACGGCCTGCTGCCAGCGGTTGTTGATGGTCTCCCAGGCGCGCCGCATTTGCAGCCAGAGGGCGGGGTTGACCTGCCCGAGCGCGCCGGCCAGCGGCCCCGGCGGCGGGCGCAGCGGCTGACCACCGCGTATGCGCTCGGGCGCCACCGCGGCGGTCGGATCGGCGCGCAGCCAGCCGCGGCCGGGCACCCAGTATTCGGCCCAGGCATGGGCCTGGCTGTTGCGCACCACCAGATAGCCATCCTGCAGCTCGGCATCGGCGCCCTGGAAGCCGGTCACCACCCGCGCCGGCACGCCCATGGCACGCATCACCACCACGAAGGCGGAGGCGAAATGTTCGCAAAAGCCCAGGCGCCGATCGAACCAGAACTCGTCCACCAGGTGCGGGCTGGTCTCGCCGTAGCGGCCCGGCGCGAGCGTGTAGATGAACTCCTCGCTGCGCACATGGGCCAGTACCGCGTCCGCCAGGGCGACGGGCAGGCGGCTCGCGTCCAGGTCGGCAAAGCGTGGCTGGCGGCGCAGCTCGCTGGCCCAGCCAAGGGTGCGCGGGTTGCGGCTGGGCGGCAATTCCAGATAGGGCTGCAGGCCCAGGTCCGCTTGCAGCGGGCCGACGCGGTAGTCCAGGTAGGCGCTGGCCTGCAGGCGCAGGCGCTCGGTGATGGGGCGCGGCGCCTGCCATTGCAGGTCCAGGCCACGCCGCAGGCTCAGCTCGCCCGCCTGCAGCTCGCTGCCCGGCGCTTCCGGGCTCATCTCCAGCAGCGGCACCACCGGCAGCCGCAGCGGCTCCAGCGTGAGCTCGTAGCGCAGGCGCGGGCCGGCCACCTCGGGCTGGCTGGCGCTGCGGCGGCTGAACTGGCTGAACGCATCGCCGGCCGTGCGCGCGCGCCAGGTCCTGCCGTCGAACAGTGTCAGCACCGGGCCGCGGAAGTACAGCGCCCAGGGCGGCGGCAGCACCACGCCGGGCTCGAAGCGCAGCCGCAGCGCGATGCTGTCGTCGTTGGCCAGCTCGGCCACGCCGCCGAACTCCATCTGGTTGGACAGGCCGGTGCGGCCGGTCGCGTCGCTGGGCACGCCCCACAGCGGCCCGATGCGCGGGAACAGCAGATACAGCGCCACCATCACCGGCAGCCCCCACAAGGTGTTGCGCGCGGCGTGGCGCGCCGCCAGGCGCAGGTGCGGCTGGCCCACCGGCATCTGCGCCAGGATCAGCGCGGCCAGCAGGCCCCAGACTGTGGCCAGGGTCCAGAGCGCGGTGAGCAGGGACTGCGAGTAGAGGAACTGCGTCAGCACCAGGAAGAAGCCGAGGAAGAACACCACGAAGGCATCGCGGCGCGCGCGCAGCTCCATGGTCTTGAGCGCCATCAGCATCACCAGCATGGTCAGCCCGGGCTCGCGACCCACCAGCCGGTGGTGCGTCAGCAGGGTCAGGCCCAGCACCAGCAGCAGCGCCGCCAGCAGGGTCCAGCGCCCCGGCAGCGCCGCGCTGCGCCAGGCCAGCACGCCGCGCCACAGCAGCACCAGGGCGGTGATGGCGCTGCACCACAGCGGCAGATGTTCCGCGTGCGGCGCCACCGCGGCGGCGATCACCGCCAGCAGGAACAAGGTGTCGCGCGCCTCGCGCGGCAGCGGCTTCATGCGCGCTCCTGGGCGCGCGCCAGCAATTCCAGGCAGGCCTGCCGGTGCGCCGGTCCGGCATCGGGCCCGAGGCTCTGGCCGCCCAGGCGCAGGCCATAGGGCAGGGCTTGCGCATCGGCGCGCAGCACCCAGGCGCACAGGCGCGACAGCCGCGCCTCCCAGGCCAGGCCCTGGGTCTGGCCCAGCTCCAGCCAGAGCTCGTGGCCGCGCGGGCTGCGCGTGTCGCGCACCCAGAGCTGGGCATCGCCATCGCCGGCCTGGGCGGCCTTCTTCCAGAGGATCTGGCGCGGCGAATCGCCGCGGCGGTAGCCGCGCACCTCGTCCAGGTCCTGCCCGGGCGGGGGGGCGAGCTGCACGGCCCGCTGCGGATCCGCCGCACCGCTGCCGGCCGGCAGCGGCGGGCAGGGCTGCTCGGGCGCGGGATAGACCCAGACCTGGCAGGCCGGCCGCCACACGCTCCAGGCGCCGAACAGGCCGAAGGGGAAGCGCGTCTCGATGCGCAGCGTGGGCAGCGCGTGCAGGCCGCGCCGCGGCATGGCCAGGCGCAACTGCAGCTGGCTGTGGCCCTGGGCCGGCACGTCGGTCCAGGCGCGGTGCTCGGCGCGGTGCTCGGCGGCGCGCAAGCCGATGCCGTAGCGCGCCGCGGCCGGGTTGTGCAGGCGGATCTGCAGGCCGGCCTCCTCGCCGGCGAACACCGGCGCGGGGGCGCGCAGGTCAAGGCTTAGGCCGCGCAGATTCGCGTGCGTCACATGCATGGAGACAAAGCCCGCACCGGTGAGCAGAAAGGTCAGCAGATAGCCCAGGCTGAGCTGCTCGTTGATGGAGGCCAGCAACAGCACCAGCAGGGTGGCGCAGAAGAACAGGCCCGGGCGGCTGGGCAGGATGTAGATATTGCGCTGGACCATCAGGTGCGTGTCGCTGGGCGGGTGGCGCAGCGACCACCAGGCCTGGAAGCGCTGGCGCGGCTTGCTCAGCATGGCGCCGTCAGGGGATGGGCACCGCTTCGATCATGGCGCGCACCTGCTCGCGCGCGCCGCGCCCACTGCTAGCGCGCGGCGTGAGGCGGTGCGCGATGGTCTGCGGCAGGATGGCCTGCACATCCTCGGGCGAGACATAGTCGCGCCCGCTCAACAAGGCCTTGGCGCGCGCGGCGCGCAGCACCGCCAGGCCGGCGCGCGGGCTCAGCCCCTCGGTGAACCAATGGCCCGAGCGGGTGGCGGCGAGCAGGGCCTGCAGATAGTCCAGCAGCGCGTCGGCGGCATGCACCTGCAGCACCGCCTGCTGTGCCGCCAGCACCTGGGCCGGCGTCATCACCGGCTCGAGCGCACGAATCGCGGCGCGGCTGTCCTGGCCCTGCAGCAGTTCGCGCTCCGAGGCCTGGTCGGGACAGCCCAGACTGATGCACATCAGGAAGCGGTCCAGCTGCGATTCGGGCAGCGGGTAGGTGCCCAGCTGCTCGCTGGGGTTCTGCGTGGCGATCACGAAGAAGGGCTGGGGCAGGGCATGGGTGGTGCCGTCGGCGCTGACCTGGAACTCCTCCATCGCCTCCAGCAGCGCGCTCTGCGTCTTCGGGCCGGCGCGGTTGATCTCGTCGGCCAGCAAGACCTGTGCGAATACCGGACCGGGGTGGAAGCGGAACTTGCCGCCGTCTTTTTCGTAGATGCTCACGCCCAGCAGATCGGAGGGCATCAGGTCGGCGGTGAACTGCACGCGCGAGAACTGCAGGCCCATCGAGCGCGCCAGCGTATGCGCCAGCGTGGTCTTGCCCACTCCCGGCATGTCCTCGATCAACAAGTGGCCACCGGCGATCAAACAAGCCACGCAGTCGGCGACCTGCGCGGATTTGCCTTTGATGATCGTGCTAATCTGGTGCTGCAATGCCTGGAGTTGGTGCGCCAGCGCGGACTGCGAGTCTCGTTGCGTCATGCGGCGCACCTTAACCCAAAACAGCGAAGTACGAGGTTTCTGCCCGCATGTCCACCGCCTATCTCAGCCACCCCGATTGCCGCCGTCACGACATGGGTGCCGGCCACCCGGAATGCCCGCAGCGCCTGGATGCGATCGAGGACTGGTTGATCGCCCACGGCCTGGATGTGGCGCTGACCCGGTACGATGCACCACAGGCGCGCATCAGCGATGTGGAGCTCGCCCACACGCACGGCTATGTGGCGGAGATCCGCGACACGCTGGAGACCCTGGCCGCCACCGGCGAGACGCGCGCCGTCGACCCCGACACCATCGCCAACCCCTATACCTGGGCCGCGGCCCTGCGCGCCGCCGGCGCCGCGGTGCGCGCCACCGATCTGGTGATCGACCGCCAGGCCGAGAACGCGTTCTGCGCGGTGCGCCCGCCCGGCCACCATGCCACGCGCGACCAGAGCATGGGCTTTTGCTTCTTCAACAATGTGGCGATCGCGGCGCGCCATGCGCTGGACGTGCGCGGCCTCAAGCGCGTGGCGGTGGTGGACTTCGACGTGCACCATGGCAACGGCACCGAGGACATCCTGGCCGGCGACGAGCGCGTGCTGATGGTGAGCATCTTCCAGCATCCGCTCTACCCCTATTCGGGCGCCGTGCCCCAGGGCGAGAACATGGTCAACGTGCCGATCCCGGCCTACACGCGCGGCGCCGAGATCCGCGAAATGATCGAGGCCATGTGGATGCCGGCGCTGGAGCGCTTCCGGCCCGAGATGATCTTCATCTCGGCCGGCTTCGATGCGCACCGCGAGGACGACCTCGGCCAGCTCGGCCTGGTGGAGGCCGATTACGAGTGGATCACCATGCGGGTGAAGGACATGGCCGAGCGCCATGCCAAGGGCCGCATCGTCTCGGTGCTGGAGGGCGGCTACCATCTCGGGGCCCTGGCGCGCAGCGTCGGCGTCCATTTGAGGGTGCTGGCTGGCGTCTGAACTCCGAGTCGACGAATTGAATCAGACCTTCAGTTTTGAAGAGCTGCAGGCCTTGCTGGCCTCGCTGCTCAGCCCCTCCGCATTGACCGAACTGGGCCTGCTGCTGGCCTGCATGGGCCTGGCCTGGCTGATCGTCTGGCGCCTCAAGCAGCGCGTGCAGCAGCGCGCGCGCTCGGTGCTGCTGGGCAGCCATGTGGTGGACGGCGTGCTGTTCCCGGTGCTGGCGCTGCTGCTGGCCCTGGGCGCGCGCCGCGCCATCCCGCTGCTGGGCCTGAAGGTGGCGGTGTTCAAGCTCGTCATCCCGGTGCTGACCTCGCTGGTGGTGATACGCCTGATCGCGCGCGTGCTGCGCGCCGCCTTGCCCGATTCGGGCTGGATCCGGCTGCTGGAGCGCAGCGTCTCCTGGCTGGCCTGGGGCGGCTCCATCCTCTGGATCATCGGCGTGCTGCCGATGGTGATGGAGGAGCTGGACGATGTGCGCTGGAAGGTCGGCGCCACCCAGGTCTCGCTGCGCGCCATGATCGAGGGCGGCCTCACCGCGGCCTTCGTGCTGGTGCTGGCGCTGTGGATCTCCTCGGCGATCGAGCAGCGCCTCTTGCGCAACACCAGCGTCGACCTGTCGATGCGCAAGATCGCCGCCAACCTGACGCGCGCGCTGCTGATGTTCATCGGCCTGCTGGTGGCGCTGACCGCCGCCGGCATCGACCTCACCGCCTTGGGCGTGCTGGGCGGCGCTTTGGGCGTGGGCATCGGCTTCGGCCTGCAGAAGCTGGCCGCCAACTATGTGTCGGGCTTCGTGATCCTGGCCGAGCGCTCGCTGCGCATCGGTGACATGGTGAAGGTGGACAACTTCGAGGGCCGCATCAGCGACATCAAGACCCGCTACACGGTGATACGCGCGCTCAATGGCCGCGAAGCCATCATCCCCAACGAGACCCTGATCACCCAGCGGGTGGAGAACTCCTCGCTGGCCGACCCGCAGGTGCTGCTCAGCACGGTGGTGCAGGTCGCCTATGGCTGCGAGATCGAGGCGGTGATGGCGCAGCTGGCCGAGGCGGTGAAGGCGGTGCCGCGCGTGCTGCAGCAGCCCGGGCCGGCGGTGCAGCTGAGCAGCTTTGCCGCCGACGGCCTGGAGCTGACGGTGATGTTCTGGATTGCCGACCCCGAGAACGGGCAGGGCGGCGTGCGCTCCGACGTGAACCTGGCCATCCTGCGCTGCCTGAATGCGCTGGGAGTGGAGATTCCCTACCCCCAGCGGGTCGTGCATCAGGTCCAGGCGCCGTTCCCTCAGAGCGCGACTTAGAGCGCGACTTGAGCGGCGCGGTAGCTGCGCCGCCAATGCCAGGTCAGCCCGGCGGCGCCCAGCAACAGCGCGCCGCTCACCGCGCCCGGCCCCTGCAGCCCGAACAGGGCCCAGCAGGCCGCACCCGCGCCGGCATACAGCGCCGGCAGCTTCTCATACCAGTAGGCTGAGATCCACATCCCTCATCTCCCTCGACTTTTGCGATTCGTCGTGGCTGCGGGCGCTGGCCGCTTTTACTGCCGGCTCATGGCTGCCTTCGCATCCGTGGGAGGGATCTTCGCTTCTAGGGGCTTGCCAAGCACATCCCCCGTGGGTAGGAGGCGGGCCCCTCAATCAGGGGGTCAGGCGCCGGCGTCCAGCACCACCCGGTAGCGCGCCTTGCCGCTGCGCAGATGCTCGACGGCCTCGTTCACCCGGCTCATCGGGAAGCGCTCCACCTGCGGCAGGATCTGGTGGCGCGCCGCGAAGTCCAGCATGCGCGCCAGCACCGCCGGGGCCGGCGTGGGCGAGGCCGAGAGGCTGCGCTGCCAGCTCAGCAGGCCGCCGCTCTTGATCGCCATCTTGTCGGTCACCACCCCCACCATGTGCATGCGGCCCTTGGGTGCGAGCGTGCCGATCAGCGCGTCCCACTCGAGGCTGGCGCCGACGGTGATGAGCAGGAAGTCGAGCGAGCCGGCGGCCGCCTTCAGCTCCTTGAGGTCGACGCTGGAGACGGTCTTGTGCGCGCCCAGCGCCAGTGCCTCCTCGCGCTTGGATGGCGAGGAGGTGAAGGCCGTGACCTCGCAACCCCAGGCGCGCGCGAACTTCACCGCCAGATGACCCAGGCCGCCGATGCCCACCACGCCGACGCGGTCGGTGGGCTTGATGCTGTGGATCACGAAGGGCAGGAAGACGGTGCCGCCGCCGCACATCAGCGGGCCGGCCGCGGCCGGATCGAGCGCCGCGGGAATCGGCACGGCCCAGCTCCAGTGCGCGCGCAGGCGATCGGCAAAGCCGCCGTGGCGGCCGATGATGGTGGGCTGGCGCTGGCCGCAGAGGTTCTGCTCACCGCCCAGGCAGAACTGGCAATGCGAGCAGCTGGCGGTGTGCCAGCCGATGCCGACGCGCTGGCCGATGCTGCGGCCCTTGGCGCGCGGGCCCAGGGCGGTGACGATGCCGACCACCTCGTGGCCGGGCACCACCGGATAGCTGGCCGGGAACCATTCGCTGTCGACCATGGCGAGGTCGGAATGGCAGATGCCGCAATGCTCGATGCGGATCTCCACCTCTTCATCGCCCAGCGGGCCGGGGTCGTAGTCAAAGGGCTGCAGCGGGCCGCCGGCGGTGCTGGCGGCCCAGGCGTGGATCTGGCTCAAGATGGGCTCCTTGGGGTAGCAGCCGATTCTCAAGCCTGCGCGCGCCCGGGCGGGTCACCCAGGCGACGCCCGCTGCCATCCAGCCATCACCAGTCCGCCGAACGCATCGCCGAGACCCAGCGACCCTTCTCGATGGCGTAGACGCTGATGGTGCCGAACTTCTGCTCGCCCTGGGCGTCGTAGCGCAGGCTGGCGGTGACCGGGCCATGCAGGTCCAGCGCCTTCATCGCCTTCAGCACCGCGGCCGGATCGGCCGAGCCGGCACGCGTCAGGCCCTGGGTGATGGAGTAGACCGCGTCGTGGGCGTAATGCGCGCCGTAGACGATGCCTTGCTTGGCCAGCTCGCTGTAGCGCTTCTCGAAGGCCGGGCCGGCATTGAACTCGTAGGGCTCGATGATGGGCGAGGTCGCATACACCGCCCTGATGGGCAGGTCCAGCTTGGGCAGGGTGCTGGTCTTGATGGTGTCGCCGCCCAGCAGGGTGGCCTCGCGCAGGCCGGCCTTGCCCATCGCCTTCACCAGCGCCTCGACCTGGAAGTCCGCCAGCGTGGTGATGACGCAATCGATGCGGGCCGCCACCAGGCGCGCCACCAGCTCGTCGAACTGGGTGGTCTTGGCGTCCAGGCTGGCGCTCACCGCGGGCGCCTTGTCATGCTTCTTCAGCAGCGCCGCCACGCCCGCCATCAGGCCCTTGCCATAGGGCGTGGCGTCGTCCACCAGGGCATAGCGCTGCGCGCCGATCTGGCCGAGCGCATAGCTGGCCATGGCCTTGGCCTGCATATCGTCGTTGGCCACCAGGCGCAGGGTGGTGGCCAGCTCCAGCTGGGTGTAGCGCGGGTTGGTGGAGATCGCCAGCTGGGCAATGCCGGCCTTGGCGTAGATGGGCGCGGCCTCGATGCTGACGCCCGAGTTCAGGTGGCCGATCACCGCCACCACACCGGCGTCCACCAGCTCCTGCGCCACCGCCTTGCCGGTGGCGGCGTCGGACTTGTCGTCCTTGGCCAGCACCTCGAGCTGCACGCGCTTGCCCTGCACCGAGAAGTTGGCGGCATTCAGGTCCTGCACCGCCATCTGCACGCCGGCCAGCATGTCCTTGCCCAGCGCGCCCAGCGGGCCGCTGAGCGGCTGGGCCACGCCGATGCGCACGGTGTCGGGGATGCGGGAGCAGGCCGCAAGCAGGGCGGTGAGGGGTGCCGCGGCGGCGGCGAGGATCAGGTTTCTACGATGCATGTCGAGTGCTTGTGAATGTGAAAAAGCCACCGCATGCGGTGGCCCTGGAGCAAGGTTCGGCGCTTCAGGCCGCGTTGACCGGAATGGCCACGGTCTTGCCGCCGGCGATGCGCTGCTGCCACTCGGCCGGGCCGGTGACATGGGCGCTGGTGCCGCCGGCATCGACCGCCACGGTGACGGGCATGTCGACCACGTCGAACTCGTAGATCGCTTCCATGCCCAGATCGGCAAAGCCCACCACCGGCGCGGCCTTGATCGCCTTGCTGACCAGGTAGGCGGCGCCGCCCACGGCCATCAGGTAGGCGCTCTGGTTGTCCTTGATCGCGTCGATGGCGATCTGGCCGCGTTCGGCCTTGCCCACCATCGCGATCAGGCCGGTCTGTTCCAGCATCATGCGGGTGAACTTGTCCATGCGGGTGGCGGTGGTCGGGCCGGCTGGGCCCACCACCTCGTCGCGCACCGGGTCGACCGGGCCGACGTAATAGATCACGCGGTTGGTGAAGTCCACCGGCAGCTGCTCGCCCTTGGCCAGCATGTCCTGGATGCGCTTGTGCGCGGCATCGCGGCCGGTCAGCATCTTGCCGTTCAGCAGCAGGGTGTCGCCCGGCTTCCAGCTCGCCACCTCGGCCTTGGTGAGGTTGTTGAGGTCGACGCGCTTGCTCTTGTTGTAGTCGGGCGCCCAGTGCACATCGGGCCACAGATCCAGGCTCGGCGGGGTCAGGTAGCTGGGGCCCGAGCCGTCGAGCACGAAATGCGCATGGCGGGTGGCCGCGCAGTTGGGGATCATCGCGATCGGCTTCGACGCGGCGTGCGTGGGGTAGGTCTTGATCTTGACGTCCAGCACCGTGGTCAGGCCACCCAGGCCCTGTGCGCCGATGCCCAGCGCGTTGACCTTCTCGTACAGCTCGATGCGCAGCTCCTCGAGCTTGTTCTGCGGGCCGCGCTCGAGCAGCTCGTACATGTCGATGTCGTCCATCAGCGCTTCCTTGGCCAGCAGCGCGGCCTTCTCGGCCGTGCCGCCGACGCCGATGCCCAGCATGCCCGGCGGGCACCAGCCGGCGCCCATGGTCGGCACGGTCTTGAGCACCCAGTCGACGATGTTGTCGCTCGGGTTGAGCATATAGACCTTGCTCTTGTTCTCCGAGCCGCCGCCCTTGGCGGCGACGATCACGTCCACCGTGTTGCCGGGCACCACCTCCATGAAGACCACCGCGGGCGTGTTGTCCTTGGTGTTCTTGCGCTCGAAGATCGGGTCGGCCAGCACCGAGGCGCGCAGCTTGTTGTCCGGATGGTTGTAGGCGCGGCGCACGCCCTCGTTGACGGCGTCCTGGATCGAGCCGGGGAAGTCGCCCCAGCGCACGTCCATGCCGATCTTCAGGAACACGTTGACGATGCCGGTGTCCTGGCAGATCGGGCGGCGACCCTCGGCGCACATGCGGCTGTTGGTGAGGATCTGCGCGATCGCATCCTTGGCCGCCGGGCTCTGCTCGCGCTCGTAGGCGCGCGCCAGATGCTGGATGTAGTCGGCGGGGTGGTAGTAGCTGATGTACTGCAGGGCGGCGGCAACGCTGTCGACGAGGTCGGCATAGCGGATGGTGGTGCTCATGGGGCGTTCCAGGAGGAAAGGTGTTGAAGCTTGGCCCAGTGTACGAGGCCAGGCTGACTCAATGCTTGTCGTCGGGCGCGTGGTGTGCCAGCAGCCGGTCGGTCATCGCGATCGCCATCGCCGAGAGCAGGAAAGCGATGTGGATCACGGTCTGCCACAGCAGTGTCTTCTCGGCGTAGTTGTCGGCATTGATGAAGGTCTTGAGCAGGTGGATGCTGGAGATGCCGATGATGGCGGTGGCCAGCTTGACCTTGAGCACCGAGGCGTTCACATGGCTCAACCATTCGGGCTGGTCGGGGTGGCCCTCGAGGTTCATGCGGGAGACGAAGGTCTCGTAGCCGCCCACGATCACCATGATGAGCAGGTTGGAGATCATCACCACGTCGATCAGGCCCAGCACCACCAGCATGATGATGGTCTCGTTGAGCTTGAGCGGGCCGGCGTCGGCCTTGTAGCCGATGCTCTTGACCAGCAGTTCGAGCGCGGCGCTGTTGCCGAAGGCAGCCTCGATCAGGTGCACCAGCTCGGTCCAGAACTGGAACACATAGACAGCCTGGGCCAGGATCAGGCCCAGGTAGAGCGGCAGCTGCAGCCAGCGGCTGCCGAAGATCAGTTGCGGCAGCAGGCCGAGCTTGGGATTGCTTGGGGGTTGTGAATTCATGGGTAGCTCGCTTGGGTGTTGGCGGCGGATTCTAGTGAGACCCTGTGACTGTCACTGCGGTGACGGCAGAATGTCTTCTACAAGAGTAAGCGGTTCGTCAGATGCAGGCCGCACAGTAGCGCCCAGCGCTTTATTTCAATTCTGAGACCAGGAGAGAGACACCATGAGCAATTCACCCGCAACGCTGTATCTGCCCTCGGAGGCCGCAGCGAAATCGGCCCATGTCTCGGGCATGGCGGCCTACGAGGCCCTGGTCAAGGAGGCCGAGACCGATTACGAAGGCTACTGGGCGCGCCTGGCGCGCGAGTTCCTGAGCTGGAAGACGCCCTTCACCAAGGTGCTCAACGACAGCGAGGCGCCGTTCTTCAAGTGGTTCGAGGACGGCACGCTGAACGTCTCCTACAACTGCCTGGACCGCAATATCGAGGCGGGTAAGGGCGACAAGACCGCCATCATCTTCGAGGCCGACGGTGGCGAGGTCACCAAGGTCACGTACAGCGAGCTGCTGGCCAAGGTCGCACAGCTGGCGAATGCGCTGAAGGCGCGCGGCGTGAAGAAGGGCGACCGTGTCGTCATCTACATGCCCATGTCGGTGGAGGGCGTGGCCGCGATGCAGGCCTGTGCCCGCATCGGCGCCACCCACTCGGTGGTGTTCGGCGGCTTCTCGGCGCAGAGCCTGCGCGACCGCATCCAGGATGCCGGCGCGGTGATGGTGATCACCGCCGACGAGCAGGTGCGCGGCGGCAAGCAGCTGCCGCTCAAGGCCATCGTCGACGAGGCCCTGGCCGACAACGCCTGCCCCACGCTCAAGGACGTGATCGTCTACCAGCGCACCGGCGGCAAGATCGCCTGGGTGGCCGGCCGCGACCTGTGGCTGCACGAGGTGCTGCAGGGCCAGTCGAGCAGCTGTGAGCCGGAGTGGGTGAGTGCCGAGCATCCGCTCTTCCTGCTCTACACCTCGGGCTCCACCGGCAAGCCCAAGGGCGTGCAGCACAGCACCGGCGGCTATCTGCTGCATGCGGCGCTCACCACCAAATGGACCTTCGACCTGAAGGACGACGATGTGTTTTGGTGCACCGCCGACATTGGCTGGGTCACCGGCCACACCTACATCAGCTACGGCCCGCTGGCGCTGGGCGGCACCGAGATCGTGTTCGAGGGCGTGCCCACCTACCCGGACGCCGGCCGCTTCTGGAAGATGATCCAGGACCACAAGGTCAGCATCTTCTACACCGCGCCCACCGCGATCCGCTCGCTCATCAAGGCGGCCGAGAGCAACGAGGCCGTGCATCCCAAGAACTACGACCTCGGCTCGCTGCGCATCCTGGGTTCGGTGGGCGAGCCCATCAACCCGGCCGCCTGGGAGTGGTACCACCAGCACATCGGTGGCGGCCGCTGCCCCATCGTCGACACCTTCTGGCAAACCGAGACCGGCGGCCACATGATCACCCCGCTGCCGGGTGCCACGCCGCTGGTGCCGGGCTCCTGCACGCTGCCCTTCCCGGGCATCCAGGCCGCCATCGTGGACGAGTTGGGCAATGACGTGCCCAACGGCCAGGGCGGCATCCTGGTGGTGAAGAAGCCCTGGCCCTCGATGATCCGCACCATCTACGGCGACCCCGAGCGCTTCAAGAAGAGCTACTATCCCAGCGAGCTGCGCGGCTACTACCTGGCCGGCGACGGCGCGATCCGCGACGAGAAGACCGGCTACTTCACCATCACCGGCCGCATCGACGACGTGCTGAACGTCTCCGGCCACCGCATGGGCACGATGGAGATCGAATCGGCCCTGGTCAGCTGCACCGAGCTGGTGGCCGAGGCCGCGGTGGTGGGTCGCCCCGACGACACCACCGGCGAGGCGATCTGCGCCTTCGTGGTGCTGAAGCGGCCGCGCCCCACCGGCGACGAGGCCAAGGCGATTGCCAAGCAGCTGCGCGACCATGTGGCCAAGGAGATCGGCCCGATCGCCAAGCCCAAGGACATCCGCTTCGGCGACAACCTGCCCAAGACCCGCTCCGGCAAGATCATGCGCCGCCTGCTGCGCTCGGTGGCCAAGGGCGAGAGCGTGACCCAGGACACCAGCACGCTGGAGAACCCGGCGATCCTTGAGCAATTGGGCCAAGCCTATTGAGGCAAGGCGCAAGCCAAAAGGAAAGGCCCGCTGATGCGGGCCTTTTGCTTTGGAGCAGAGGGTTTACTTCACTGTGAGGACCCACTTGGCCAGCGTCTCGGCTTCGGCCGGGCTGACCTGCGTGTTGGCGGGCATCGGCACCGGGCCCCAGACGCCGGAACCGCCCTTGACGATCTTCTCGGAGAGCTTCTTCACCGCATCCTTGTCCTTGGCGTACTTGGCGGCCACGTCTTTGTAGGCGGGGCCGACGAGCTTCTTGTCCAGGGCATGGCAGGCCATGCAGTTCTTCTTTTGCGCCAGCTCGGCGTTGGCGAAGGCGGCGGGTGCGGCCAGGGTGGTGGCGACGGCGGCCAGGGCGATCAGGGTCGACTTCATAGCGTCCTTTCGGGGGTCATGCACGAGGAAGGGTAACTCTCGCGCCGGCTCGACCAAACTGCTCTACAGTCCCGTCAAGCAAGCTGCTGAAATGATTGTAGGGGCGCGTTCCCGCGCCATCACGTCAGCAGGGTTTCAAGCGTGCGAAAGGAGTTGTCAATGTGGTTCTTAGCCATCGGCCTGGTGCTGTTGTTGCTCAAGCTGGCAGCGGTGGCGCCCGTGGTCGACTGGAGCTGGCTCGTCGTGCTGGCGCCTTTCGGTCTGGCCATCGCCTGGTGGGGCTGGGCCGACTCGCATGGCTACACGCAGAAGAAGGTGATGGAGCGCATGGACGAGAAGAAGGCCGCGCGCCGCGAGAAGGCGCTGGAAGCGCTGGGGCAGGGCGAGAAGCAGCGCCGCCGCTGAGCGTGGCGGTGCCGCCGGCTTGGCACTCAGCTGCAGTGTGGAATCTCGGGCTTGGCGTCGGCGCGCATGCATTGCTGGTAGCCGTTGGGCAGCTGATGCAGTTCGCGCGTCTGCCCCACCGGCACGCTGAATTCCTCGATCACCTGATGGGTGCAGCTGGTGGCGGCCTTGCCGCCCGTGCCTTCCAGACTATGGCAGCGGCTGGTGTAGAGCGCGTAGAAGCATTGGCCGCTGGCGCTCTGCACGCACTGGAACTTGGCCGTGCCGGTGCTGCGCATGACGCGCTGGCCGGTGGGGCCGCCGTCGGCATTCACGGTGATGGCGCAGGCGCTGAAGAGGCTGGCGATGCCGAGCGCGAGCACGGACTTGAGGGCGAGGTTCTTGATCATCATGGGCAATCGGTCTGATCGGGCCCACAGCGGGCCCGCTTGACGTGATTGTTCGACAGCGGGCTGCGGCCCGTGCCCGCCATGCGATGAACTGCACGATGGCGGGATCAGGCCGTCAAGACCTGACCCCGAGCCCGCCTCACTCGAACTTGTCAAGCACCGCGCCCGAGCTCGCGCTCGACGCGTTCTTGGCGAACTTGGCCAGCACGCCACGGGTGTAGCGCGGTGCGGGCTGCACCCAGGCGGCGCGGCGCTTGGCCAGCTCGGCGGCGTCCACATGCAGCTCCAGCAGCAGTTGGTGTGCATCGATGGTGATGCGGTCGCCCTCGTGCACCAGCGCAATCACGCCGCCCTCGTAGGCCTCGGGCGCCACATGGCCGACCACCATGCCCCAGGTGCCGCCGGAGAAGCGGCCGTCGGTGATCAGGCCCACGCTCTCGCCCAGGCCCTGGCCGATCAGGGCGCCGGTGGGGGCCAGCATCTCGGGCATGCCGGGTCCGCCCTTGGGGCCCAGATAGCGCAGCACCATCACGTCGCCGGCCACGATCTTGCCGGCCATGATGGCGGCCAGCGCCGATTGCTCGTCGTCGAAGACGCGCGCCGGACCGGTGATGACGGGGTTCTTCAGGCCGGTGATCTTGGCCACGCAGCCCTCGGGCGAGAGATTGCCCTTCAGGATGGCCAGGTGGCCCTCGGCGTAGATGGGCTTGCCGACCGGGCGGATGACGTCCTGGTCGGCGCGCAGGTCGGGCACCTCGGCGAGGTTCTCGGCCACGGTCTTGCCGGTGATGGTCATGGCGTCGCCATGCAGCAGCCCGGCCTTGAGCAGCTCCTTCATCACCGCCGGGATGCCGCCGGCATGGTGCAGGTCGATCGCCAGGTAACGCCCGCTGGGCTTGAGGTCGCACAGCACCGGGGTCTGGCGGCGCACGCGCTCGAAGTCGTCGATCGTCCAGTCCACCTCGGCCGCATGCGCGATCGCCAGGAAGTGCAGCACCGCATTGGTGGAGCCGCCGGTGGCCATGATCACCGCCACCGCGTTCTCGATCGCCTTCTTGGTGACGATGTCGCGCGGCTTCAGATCCTTCTTGACCGCCTCGACCAGCACCGCGGCGGCCTTCTTCACGTTCTCCACCACCTCGTCTTCCACGTTCGCCATGGTGGAGGAGTAGGGCAGGCTCATGCCCAGCGCCTCGAAGGCCGAGCTCATGGTGTTGGCGGTATACATACCGCCGCAGGAGCCGCTGCCGGGGATGGCGCGGCGCTCGATCTGGCAGAAATCTTCCTCGCTCATCTTGCCGGCGCTGAACTGGCCCACCGCCTCGAACACGCTGACGATGTTGAGGTCCTGGCCCTTGTACTTGCCGGGCAGGATGGTGCCGCCGTAGACGTAGAGCGCCGGCACATTGGCGCGCAGCATGCCCATCATGCCGCCGGGCATGTTCTTGTCGCAGCCGCCGATCACGATCACGCCGTCCATCCACTGGCCACCCACGCAGGTTTCCACGCAGTCGGAGATCACCTCGCGCGACACCAGGCTGTACTTCATGCCCTCGGTGCCCATCGCCATGCCGTCGGAGATGGTGGGCGTGCCGAAGATCTGCGGGTTCGCGCCGGCCTCCTTGAGGCCGATGACGGCCGCATCGGCCAGCTTCTGCAGGCCCGAGTTGCAGGGCGTGATGGTGGAGTGGCCGTTGGCCACGCCGATCATGGGCTTGCCGAAGTCGCTCTCCTGGTAGCCCATGCCGTAGTACATGGAGCGATTGGGGGCGCGGGCCACGCCTTCGGTGATGTTCTTGGAGCGGCGGTTGTAGCTCATGGTGTGCGAAGCAGGGTAGGGGAGGTGCGGTGAGTATGCAGTTGGGCCAGTCTCTGGTCCAATATATGTTTCATGAGTTAATGATTCATAGGGTGTATCAGTGATCGAGACCCGCAGCCTCCGGCAATTCCTGGTGCTGGCCCAGCAGCTGCATTACGGGCGCGCCGCCGCGGCCCTGCACATGACCCAGCCGCCGCTCAGCATGGCGATCCAGAAGCTGGAGCAGAGCCTGGGCGTGGCGCTGTTCGAACGCAACCGGCGCTCGGTGGCGCTGAGCCCCGCCGGCGCCGCCCTGCTGCCGGTGGCGGCCAAGCTGCTCGAAGAGATCGAGCAGCTGCCCGCGCTGCTGCAATCGGCCGCCGCGGGCCTGCACGGGCGTTTGCGCCTGGGCTTCGTTTCCACCGTCGGCTATGGCGAGCTGCCGCAGTGGTTGCGCAGCTTCCGCGCTGCGCATCCGGGCATTGCGCTGGCCCTGCGCGAGGCCACGCTGGACGTGCAGCTGCATCACTTCGAGCGCGGCGATCTGGATGCCGGCTTCGTGATCCATCCGCCCGGCGCCGCGCCGGCCGGTTTCGAGGCCCTGCGCATCAGCGTCGAACCCATGGTGCTGGCCCTGCCCGAGAGCCTGGCGCTGCCCAGGGCGCCGGCCGCGGCGCTGGCGCTGCTGCTGAGCGAACCGCTGGTGATCTTCCCGCGCGAGATCGCGCCCTCGCTGTACGACGCGCTGCTGAGCTTTTACCGCGGCCATGGCGCCACGCCGCAGATCGCGCAGGAGGCGATCCAGATGCAGACCATCGTCAACCTGGTGTCGGCCGGCATGGGGGTGGCCTGGGTGCCCGAGGGCTTGAGCGCGCTGCAACGGCCGGGCGTGCGCTACCAGCAGCTGCAGGCGCAGGTGCCGGCCTGCGAGACCAGCCTGATCTGGCGCGCCGGCGCCAGCCCGGTGGTGGCGCGCTTTGTCGAGCATGTGCGGGCGGCGCTGGCGCAAGTGCCGAAAGCCAGGACTGGCAAGCGTGCGGGCGCTGTGCACAATGCGCCCACTTCAAGGCCGTCAACCAAGCGTCCCACGCAACGTTGAGCCCAGACCTACTCACCCATTCACAAGCCCTCATGCGCAAACACCGTCTTCTGTGCCTGGTCTCACTGTTGCTGGCCACCGCTCTGTCTGCCCAGGCGGCGGTGTTCAAGGATCCGCAGCTGCAGTCGGTCTGGGAGGGCGGCAAGGCGGAGGAGCTCGACAAGATGGCGCAGGCGCGCCTGCGCGCCAATCCGGCCGACACCCAGGCCGCCGCGGCGCTGGCGCTGAGCGCGCTGGATGCGGGCGACGGCGCCCGGCTCGATGCGGCCGCCAAGACCATGCAGCAATGCGTGGAGCGCCAGCCCAGGGATGCCATCTGCCATTTCGCGCTGGGCCGCGTGCTGGGTGCGCAGGCGATGGGCGCCAGCATGTTCAAGGCCATGAGCCTGGCCGGCAAGGTCAAGGAGGCATTCAGCAAGGCCTTCGAGCTGGAGCCCGGCTCCTTCGAGATGCGCAGCGCCTTGCAGCAGTTCTATCTGATGGCGCCCGGTGTGGCCGGCGGCAGCGTCAGCAGGGCCAGGGAGCTGGCCCAGGATCTGCGGGACATGCCCGAGCATGGCAAGCTGATGCGCGCGCGCGTGGCCCAGCATGAGGACAACTATGCCGAGGCCGAGCGCGAACTCGCGAGCCTCAAGCCCGGCAAGGACCTGGGCCTGCAGACCGAATGGCGCGAGGCCTGGGCGGGGCAGGGCTACCAGTACCTGCGCGACAAGCAGTACGCCAAGGCCAAGGCCTGGTTTGAGCAGCTGCAGCGCGAGCAGCCGCAATATGCCGCGGCGGGTTACGGCCTTGGCCGCGTGGCCACCGAAACCGGCCAGCTCGACGAGGCGATCCGCCAGTTCGAGCGCGCCCGCGGCCTGGAGGGCGCCGAGGCCTTGCCCTTGGACCACCGCCTCGGCGTGGCCTGGCAGATGAAGGGCGACAAGGCCCAGGCCAAGGCCCTGCTGGAGCGTTTCGTCGCCAACAAGAAGGCCAATCCGCGCAATCTGGAAGACGCCAAGAAGCGCCTGGCCGAGCTGGGCTAGAGTGTCCGCATGAGACTGCTGCGACTGCTTCTTTGTACTGGCCTGCTGGCATGGCAGGGCGCCCAGGCCCTGGTGTTCACCGACGGCCCTTGGCAGGGCCTGCTGGATGCGGGCCGCAGCGACGAGATGGAACGCCAGGCGCAGGCGCGCCTGCGCGAGCAGCCGCAGGACCTGCAGGCGAGCGCGGCCTTCGCGCTCTCGCAGATGACGCTGGCGGACCGCAAGCGCGTGGATGCCGCCGCGCGCCTGATGCAGGACTGCGTGGACCAGCATCCCGACGAGGCCATTTGCCATTACGCCCTGGCCTCGGTGATGACCATGCAGGCGCGCAACGGCGGCGCCATGAAGATCATCAGCCTGGCCGGCCCGATCAGAAAGCATTTGCAGCGTGCCCTGGAGCTCAAGCCCGATTTCATCGAGGCGCGCAGCAGCCTGCACCAGTACTACCTGCTGGTGCCGGCCTTTGCCGGCGGCGGCGTGGGCAAGGCGCGCGAGCTGGAAGAGCAGGTGCGCGCCAGCCAGCCCGAGTTCGCCAAGCTGATGCGCGCCCGTGTGGCCGGCAGCGAGAAGAACTGGGCGCTGGCCGAGAAGGAGCTGCTGAGCGTGCGCATTGCCGCCGACCCCAGCCTGCTCAATGAATGGCGGCTGGTGTGGGGCGTGCTGGGCAAGGAGTGGCTGGACCAGCGCCAGTACGCCAAGGCCATCGCCGGCTTCGAGCGCATGCTCAAGGAGCAGCCCCGTCAGGCCCTGGCTGCCTATGGCTTGGCGCGCATCTATTTCGCCCAGGAGCAGTACGACGAGGCCATCCGGCAGTACGAGCGCGCCAAGGAGATGGACGGCGCCGAGGACTTCCCGCTCGACCATCGCCTGGGCATCGCGCTGCAGGCCAAGGGCGACAAGGCGCAGGCCCGGGCGGCCTTTGAGCGCTATTTGCAGAACCGCCGCGCCAGCCCCAGCAATGCGGAAGACTGCCGCAGGCGTTTGAAGGAGATAGGCCCCGTATGATGCGCGCCAGTTCTCATCAAGAGGAAGTCGTCGCATGTGGGTCCATCCCCAGTTCAATCCGGTCGCGCTGCAGCTAGGCCCGCTGGCCATTCATTGGTACGGCATCACCTACCTGGCCGCTTTCGGCATGTTTCTCTGGCTGGCGAACCTGCGCGTGGCGCAGCCGGCACATGCCGCGCGTGGCTGGGTCAAGCGCGACGTCGATGACCTCTTGTTCTTTGGCGTGCTGGGCGTGGTGCTGGGCGGACGGCTGGGCTATGTGCTGTTCTACAAGCCCGCCTATTACCTGGCGAACCTGGGCGAGGTGTTCGCGGTCTGGAAGGGCGGCATGGCCTTTCATGGCGGGCTGCTGGGCGTGATCCTGGCGATGGCGCTGTTCGCGCGGCTGCGCGGGCGCAGCTTCTTCGAGGTGACCGATCTGATCGCCCCCTGCGTGCCCACCGGCCTGGCGGCCGGACGCGTGGGCAACTTCATCAACGGCGAGCTGTGGGGCCGCGCGGCCGACCCCAGCCTGCCCTGGGCGATGGTGTTTCCGCAGTCGGGCTCGGCCCTGCCGCGCCATCCCTCGCAGATCTACCAGTTCCTGGGCGAGGGCCTGCTGCTGTTCGTGTTGCTGTGGCTGTATGCGCGCAAGCCGCGCCTGACCGGCCAGGTCTCGGGCATGTTCCTGATCGGCTACGGCATGCTGCGCTTTGCCGCCGAATTCTTCCGCGAGCCCGACGACTTCCTGGGCCTGCGGGCGCTGAACCTGAGTCAGGGACAATGGCTGTCTTTGCCGATGATTGCGGCGGGGCTGCTGATCTGGTGGTGGGCCAGCCGCCGCCGCCCCGCCTGAGCGCTCCTTCATTCTTCCCCATGCGTCAGATATTTTTCGATACCGAAACCACCGGCCTGCGTGCCGAGGCGGGCGACCGCATCATCGAGGTCGGCTGCGTCGAGATGGTGAACCGCCAGCTCACCGGCAACAACCTGCACCTCTACATCAATCCCGAGCGTGCGAGCGACGAGGAGGCGGTGCGCATCCACGGCCTGACCGACGAATTCCTGGCCGACAAGCCGGTGTTCGCTAGCGTGGCCGAGGAGTTGCTGGAGTTTCTGCGCGGTGCCGAACTGGTGATCCACAACGCCGGCTTCGACGTCGGCTTCATGAACGCCGAGCTGCGCCGGCTAGGCCAGCCGCCCATCACCGACATCGTCGGCGGCGTGCGCGACACCTTGCTGATGGCGCGCGACATGTTCCCCGGCAAGGCGAACTCGCTCGACGCGCTGTGCAAGCGCCTGGAGGTCGACAACTCCAGCCGCACCCTGCACGGCGCCTTGCTGGACGCCGAGCTGCTGGCCGAGGTCTACATCCGCCTGACGCGCGGCCAGGACTCGCTGGTGATGGACGAGGGTGGCGGCAATGCCGGCAGCGGCAACGCCGACTTCCAGCTCGAGGCGATCGACTTCAGCCGCTTCCAGCTGCCGGTGCTGGCTGCCAGCGCCGCCGAGCTGGAGGCCCACCAGAGCCTGCTGGCGGATCTCGACAAGGCCAGCGGCGGAAAAAGAATCTGGCAAGAAGCTTGATCGAGCCAGTAATGTCGTGGCATAATCGTGGGCTTCCCGGTTGACGAATTGAGAGTTTGAACTTTTAATTCGTTCGGCAACAGGACCGGGCGGTTAGCTCAGCGGTAGAGCACTGCCTTCACACGGCAGGGGTCGCAGGTTCGAACCCTGCACCGCCCACCAGAATTCAGAGATCGGCAACCGTATCGATTTCGCTTCTGACCTTGTTGCACGAAGCCCCCAGATACCGGGCGGTTAGCTCAGCGGTAGAGCACTGCCTTCACACGGCAGGGGTCGCAGGTTCGAACCCTGCACCGCCCACCAGATCAACCCCACAAGGCGCAGGCCTCGTGGGGTTTTTTTCTTGCTCGCGCGGGGCTTTCGGTGCTGCTGGACGGCATGGCACACTGGCGTCGCTGCAAAGGTAGGGGGGGCGAGCTTGAAGTTGCGGTTCGATAGGCTGGGTCGCTGGCAATGGATGTGGGGTCTCGCAGCCCTATGCGGCAGTGCGTCCAGCCATGCGGAATTGAGCTTTTGCGGCGATCCCGACCCACCGCCCTCGCTGTACTGGGTCAAGGATGCGGACGGCCAGCGCAGCACCAACGTCAGCGGCTATGCGGTCGAGTTGATTCGATTGGCGTTGCCCGCAGGGCAGGAGCCCCGCTTCATCGGCATGCCCTGGGCGCGCTGCCTCAGGGAGGTTGAGCAGGGGCGGATCGACTTCGCGATGGGCGGCTATTACGACGCTGAGCGCGCCAAGCGTTTTGACTATTCACGGCACTATCGCTCACTCACGCCCCAGGTGTTCTTCAGGGCCGATGCGCCTCTCGAGTTGGCGAGCAAGGCCGATCTGAGGAAGTACCGGGGCTGTGGCATGGCCAGCGGTAGCTATGCGCACTACGGCCTGAAGGCCGCGGAACTGCAGATCAGCAACAGCGGCTATGAGGGCATGATTCGCATGCTGCTGCGCGGGCGCTGCGACTTCTTTGTCGAGGAGTTGGAGCTCATCAGCAATTTCAAGTACCTGGGCAAGGACTTTCTCTCCATCCGCGAGCTCGCGCATGCCGAGCTGCCGGATGTGGATGCGCCGGCAGCGCATTTGCTGACCATGAAGGACGGCCCGGCAGCCGGCTTGCTACCCGAGATCAACGCCGGCATTGAGCGACTCATCCGATCGGGCGACGCACGCCGCCTGTGGCTCAAGCACGGCGGGGAAATGCCCTTCAAACCCTGAGCGGACGCAGCTTTCACGGTCTCAGACGTGGCAACGGCCCGCGCAGGCGGGCCGTTTGCTCAGGCTTCAGCTGCTCTTCAGGCGGCGGCGGTTTCGGTCGTCACGGCCACCGTCTTGGCGGCAGCGCGTACCGGCTTGGCCTTTGCTGCCACCACCGGCTTCATCGCCTTCGCGGCCTTCACGGCGGGCTTGCGGGCGGCAGGCTTCACGGCCGCCTTCACGGCGGGGCGCGTCGGACGCACGGCGCGCTTGGCGGGCTTGGCACGTTTTTGGGCCGGCTGCACCGCCTTCACCAGGCTGTCGGCGCCGGCGGCGGCCTTGCCGGCCACGGCCAGCAGGGCCAGCGCGGTGGGCAGGCTCAGGCGCGAGGCGGTCTGCAGGCCGTTCGCCAGCATCTCGTTGTCCACGCCCTTCACCAGCTTGGCGGCCTTGCTCAGTTGGGCGGCGGCGGTGTGCGCACCGAAGTCGATGGCCTGGGTGCTGCGCTCGGCCACCTGTTCCACGCCCTTGGCGACCCAGCCGGTCAGACCCGTGATGCGGGGGCTCACGGCGGTGTTGGCCAAGGCGCCGTCCAGCTTGCCGATGACGCGCTGGCTGCCCAGGCGGTAGGCCAGCACGAACTGCTTGGCGGCGATGCGGCAATGCTCGACGGTGTTGAGGGTGACGCGGGTCAGGGTGGGGTTGCGCATGGGGTGGCCTCGCTGCGGGTAGTTGATTGGTTGGATGGTTCGCCTGCAGTATGGGCGGCGAGTTCTAGAGAGGGATACCCAAGAGGGGCGCAATTCCTAGTGTGAGCGCTCCAAATTGGCCCCGGGCGGCCTCCTAGGGCAAACACTCCCTGGCGGAAACTGACTGCCACCTGGCGGGCCCAGACATCGCTGCCGGAGGGCGGAGTCGCGACCATGCGAGCACCCCAAGCCGCTGGAGCCCGCGATGTATTTTCAGCAGATCAGCACCTCGGTCATCGACGATGAGTCGCTGCCCTGGCTGCCCTTCACGCCCTATTCGGAAGGCGTGCAGCTGAAGGTGTTTCGCGTCGATCCGGTGCGCGGCGAGATGATTCTGCTGCTGCGCGCGCCGGCCGGTCTGAACCTGCCGCGCCACCATCACTCGGGCGCGCTGATCGTCTTCACCGTCAGCGGCCGCTGGAAATACCGCGAGCACGACTGGATTGCCGGCCCCGGCAGCGTCGTGTTCGAGACTGCCGCCGCCATCCACACGCCCGAGGCGCTGGGCCACGCGGGCGAGACCCTCACCTTCAACGTCATTGCCGGCGATCTGTCCTTTCTTGACGAGCACGGCCAGGTGCTCGCGGTCGAGAACTGGAAGACGGTGATGCAGCGCTACCTCGCTTATTGCGCGCATGCCGGCGTCGAGCCCATGGACATCAGTGCCTGCCACTGAGCCTGACCTTTTCCTCCTCCCTCCACATCCATAAAAGTCCAGGAGACAAACCGATGAATCGTCCAGCCCAGATGCGCGTGACCGCGCTCGGCCTTGCCGCGGCGGCCCTGTTCGCCAGCGGCACGCTGCATGCCTTTGAAATCGACACCGGCAACGCCGATCTGGTGCTGCGCTGGGACACCACGCTGCGCTACAACCTCGGCAGCCGTGTCGAGCAGCAGGATGCCGCCATTCTTGGCAACCCCAACCAGGACGATGGCGACCGCAACTTTGCCAAGGGCAAGCTGGTGGCCAACCGTCTGGATCTGCTGAGCGAGGCCGATCTGGTGTGGAACAAGCGCTTCGGCGCGCGCCTCAGCGCCGCCGGCTGGTACGACGCCGCCTACCGCAGCCTGGACGGCACCTCCACCGCCACGGCCAACACCCTGGTGGGCGGCAAGCCGGTGGCCGGCGCGCTCTCGCCCTATGCCAGCCGCTTTGCCAAGGGCGCCTCGGGCGAATTCCTGGATGCCTTCGTGTTTGCCAACGCCGATGTGGCCGACATGCCGCTGACGCTGCGCGCCGGCCGCCATACCGTCTACTGGGGCGAGAGCCTGCTGGGCGGTGGCGCCATCCACGGCATCTCCTACGGCCAGTATTCGCTGGACCTGTGGAAGGCCCTGGCCACGCCGGGCATCGAGATCAAGGAGCTGTTCCGGCCGCGCAACTCGCTCAGCGCGCAGCTGGTGGCCACGCCCGAGCTGACCCTGGCGGCGCAGACCTTCTTCGATTGGGAGGCGGCGCGCTACCCCGAGGCCGGCACCTTCCTGACCGTCAACGACGGCCTGCTCAAGGGCGGCGACAGCCTGGTGGTGGGCCCCAACCAGCGCATGCTGCAGGGCGCCATGGGCTCGCCCAAGAAGACCGGCGACTGGGGCCTGATGGCGCGCTGGAGCCCCGAGTGGCTGGACGGCACGGCCGGCCTCTATCTGCGCCGCACCGCCGACATCCAGCCGCAGCTGAGCGTGGCGCCGGCGGTGGCCGCCTTGCCCGCCGCCACCTGCGGCGCGCTGGGCTTCACGGCCCTGGCGCCCACCACCTGTTATGTGAACCCGGCCGCCGCCACGGTGCCGCAGATCCTGTCGGGTCAGATCGGCCAGTACCGCGCCTACTACGGCCGCGACATCGACATCCTGGGCCTCAGCCTGTCGCGCAATATCGCGGGCGTGAGCGTCGGCGCCGAGCTGAGCTACCGCCGCAACATGCCGCTGCAGAGCGCGCCGGTGACCCTGCTGCCGGCCAAGATCGCCAACCCGGCCGCCGGCCAATTGGCCAGCACGGCGGTCACCGACGATGCCCCCGGCGCGCGCGGCAACACCGTGCATGGCGTGCTGGCGCTGATCGGCTCCCTGCCCAAGACGGCGCTGTTCGACAGCGCGATCTGGCAGGCCGAGGCGGTCTACAACACCTGGACCAAGGTGACGCAGAACGCCGCCGTCTTCAAGGGTGGTGCGGCCTATGCGTCCAACCCGGCCAATATCGACGCGGCCAGCAAGAACTTTGTCGGCCTGGGCATCAACTTCGTGCCCACCTGGTACCAGGTCTTGCCCAGCGTGGACCTGAGCCTGCCGCTGTCCTGGTCGGCTGGCATCAAGGGCAACTCGGCCGTGGTGTCGGGCGGCAACAAGGACTCGGGCTCCTTCTCGCTGGGCCTGGCCGCCGACATCCAGGGCAAATACAACCTGGCGCTGCGCTATGTGGGCTTCTACGGCGACTACAGCCAGCTGGCCAACGGCGCCATGAACGTGCCCAACGGCACGCCGGCCCTGCTGTCCGATCGCGGCCATGTGCTGCTGACCTTCAAGACCACCTTCTGAGAGACAAGCCATGAGCAAGAAGACGAATCTGCATCTGATCGCCGGCGCCGTGCTGGCGCTGGCCGCCGCCCAGGCCCAGGCCGCCGTGAGCGCCGACGAGGCCAAGAAGCTGGGCGCAAGCCTCACGCCCATGGGCGCCGAGATGGCCGGCAACGCCGACAAGAGCATCCCCGACTACACCGGCGGCCTTACCGCGCTGCCGGCCGGCTACCAGAAGGGCTCGGGCCTGCGCCCCGACCCCTTCGCGGCCGAGAAGCCGCTGTATTCGATCAAGGCCGGCGATGCCGCCAAGCATGAGGCCAGGCTGACCGCGGGCGCCAGGGAGTTGCTGAAGCGCTTTCCCGACATGCGCATCGACGTCTATCCCTCGCACCGCAGCGCCGCCTATCCCAAGTACGTGATCGACAACACGATCAAGAACGCCACCTCGGTGAAGACCACCGACGGCGGCCTGGGCGTGGAGGGCACCTACGCTGGCATCCCGTTCCCCATCCCCAAGACCGGGCAGGAGGTGATGTGGAACCATCTGCTGCGCTTCAACGGCCATAGCTACTACACGCAGTACGACTCGATCAACGTCGACTCCTCGGGCAAGGCGGTGCTGGCCACCAGCGGCCAGATCAATGTCGAATATCCCTTCTACGACCCCAAGCGCAGCGCGGTGTCGGCCGACAGCGACGTCTACTTCCGCACCAAGATCGCCTACACCGCACCGGCGCGCCGGGCCGGCGAGGGCGTGCTGGCGCAGGACTACATCAATCCGATGAAGAACAACCGCAAGGCCTGGCAATACCTGCCCGGCCAGCGCCGCGTCAAGCTCGCACCCGACATCGCCTACGACACGCCCAACCCCGGCGCCGCCGGTGCCTCGACCTATGACGACGCCTGGGTCTTCAACGGCGCGCTGGACCGCTACGACTGGAAGCTGGTCGGCAAGCGCGAGATGCTGGTGCCCTACAACAACTACAAGCTCACCTACGCGGCCGACCCCTATGCCGCCACCACGCCGGGTCACCTGAACCCCGACCATGTGCGCTGGGAGCTGCACCGCGTCTGGGTGGTCGAGGCCACGCTCAAGGAAGGCAAGCGCCACATCTACGCCAAGCGCAACTTCTACATCGACGAGGACAGCTGGTTCGCGATCGCCTCCGACCAGTACGACGCGCGCGGCCAGCTCTATCGCTCCGGCTTCGCCTTCATGACCCCCGGCTACGACCTGCCCAGCCCCTCGGCCTCGGCCCAGGTGTTCTACGACTTCGTCGGCGGTGGCTACAACGTCTCCGGCCTGCTGGGTGCCTACAAGGTGGGCATGAAGTTCATCGACGCGCTGCCCGCGGGGCAGTGGTCCAGCGAGGCGCTTGCCGGCGCCGGCATTCGCTGATGGTTTCGGGGCGCGGCCGGTGTCTCCTTCCTGAAATACCTACCTTGCCGGTTGCGCCCCACCTATTGCCATGCATAAACAAACCCTGATACTCGCCGCCCTGCTGCTGGCCCTGCAGCCCGCCGCCCAGGCCGACCCGCTGGCGCGCCCGGCGCGCCCCACGGCGCTGCTGAGCCAGCGCCTCGTCACCGCGATCGCCGCGGCCGGCCCGCAGCGCCTGGTGGCGGTGGGCCAGCGCGGCCACATCGCCTATTCCGACGATGGCGGCCAGGGCTGGACCCAGGCGCGCGTGCCGGTCGCCTCCGATCTCACCGCGCTGCAGTTCGTCGATGCGAAGCAGGGCTATGCGGTGGGCCACGACGGCGTGGTGCTGGCCAGCAGCGATGGCGGCGCCAGCTGGAGCCTCAAGCTCGACGGCCGCCAGGCCAACAGCCTCTTGCTCAAGCATCTGCAATCCCTGCCGGCCTCCGAGGCGCGTGAACGCCTGCTGGCCGAGGCGCAGCGCAATGCCGAGGCGGGGCCCGACAAGCCTTTTCTCGATCTGTTCTTCAGCAGCGCCAGCGAGGGCTTCGTGGTGGGCGCCTACAACCTGATCCTGCACACCGCCGACGCGGGCAAGACCTGGACCCCTTGGTTCGAGCGCACGGACAACCCGCGCCTGCTCAACCTCTATGCCATTCGCCCGCACCGCGGCAGCCTCTACATCGCCGGCGAGGCCGGCCTGCTGCTCAGGCTGGACGCCGCGCAGCAGCGCTTCGTGGCGCTGGACGGCGGCTACCAAGGCAGCTTCTTCGGCCTGCTCGATGCCGGCGACACCCTGATCGCCTACGGCATGCGCGGCCATGCCCATGCCACGCGCGACGCAGGCAAGACCTGGACCCGCCTCGACACCCCGCTGCAGGCCAGCATCACTGCGGCGAGCCGCGGCGCCGCGCAGGAACTCTGGCTGGCCGACCAGACCGGCAGCGTGGCGCTGAGCCGCGACGGCGCGCAGAGCTTCCGGCGCGTGGCCCTGCCCGAGACCCTGCCACTGGCGGCCCTGGCCGCCACGCCCACGCGGCTGCTGCTGGGCGGCGCGCGCGGCCTGCGCAGCCTGCCGCTGCCCAAAGACTGAACATACAAGATGGCGATCAGCACCACCTCCACCGAAATGCCGGTCATCCATGACCTGGCCGACTTCCCGCGCCATTCCGGCAACTGGCTGGAGCGTGCGGTGTTCAACCGCCGCCGCAGCATGCTGCTGCTGTGCGCGCTGGCGACCCTGCTGCTGGGCTTCATGTGCACGCGCGTGACGCTCAACGCCAGCTTCGAGAAGATGATCCCCACCGGTCATCCCTATATCCAGAACTTCCTGCAGCACCGCCAGGAGCTGCGCGGCATGGGCAACCAGCTGCGCATCGTGGTCGAGAACCCCGGCCTGGGCAATGGCACGGTGTTCGACGCCAAGTACCTGGACGCGCTCAAGCACCTCAACGACGAGCTGTTCCTGAGCGCCGGCGTGGACCGCGCCTGGGTCAAGTCGATCTGGATGCCGGCGGTGCGCTGGACCGAGGTCACGGAGGAGGGCTTCAACGGCGGCGCGGTGATGCCCGATGGTTTCGACGGCTCGCCCGCCAGCATCGAGCAGCTGCGCCTGAACGTCTCGCGTGCCAACCTGGTCGGCAGCCTGGTCTCCAACGACCTGAAGAGCAGCGCCATCGTGCTGCCCCTGCTGGAGCGCCGGCCCGACGGCAGCCGCATCAACTACTGGCAGCTGGGCCACGACCTCGACCAGCTGCGCGCCAAGTACGAGGCCCAGGGGCTCAAGGTTCACATCATCGGTTTCGCCAAGATCGTCGGCGACCTGCTCGACGGCCTCGTGCAGGTGGCGCTGTACTTCGGCATCGCCATCGTCATCGCCGGAGCACTGCTCTACGGCTACACGCGCTGCGCGCGCTCCACCGCGCTGGTGCTGGCCTGCTCGCTGATCGCGGTGGTCTGGCAGATCGGCCTGCTGGCGCTGTTCGGCCTGGAGCTGGACCCCTATTCGATGCTGGTGCCCTTTCTGGTGTTCGCCATCGGCGTGAGCCATGGCGCGCAGAAGATGAACGGCATCATGCAGGACATCGCGCGCGGCACGCACCGCTTGGTGGCCGCGCGCTACACCTTCCGCCGCCTCTTCCTGGCCGGCGTCACCGCGCTGCTGGCCGATGCGGTGGGCTTTGCGGTGCTGGTGCTGATCCCGATCCCGGTGATACGCGAGCTGGCCATCACCGCCAGCATCGGCGTGGCGGTGCTGGTGTTCACCAATCTGCTGCTGCTGCCGGTGCTGCTGAGCTTTGTCGGCGTCGGTGCGCAGGCGGCGCGCCGCACGCTGGAGCTGGAGCAGCGCCAGCTCGCCGGCCACCGCGGCCTGTGGGTCTGGCTCGATCACTTCGCGGCGCGCCGCAGCTGGGCCGCCACCACCGTGCTGGCGGCGCTGGCGCTGGGTGTGGGCGGCTTCGTGCTGAGCCAGCGCCTGCAGATCGGCGACCTCGACCCCGGCGCGCCCGAGCTGCGCCCGCAGTCGCGCTACAACCGCGACAACGCCTATGTGAGCGGGCATTACGCGCTCTCCAGCGATGTGTTCGCGGTGATCGTGAAGACGCCGCCCGAGGGCTGCCTCAAGTACGAGACCCTCGAGCTGGTGGACCAGCTCGCCTGGGAGCTGCAGCAGCTGCCCCAGGTGCGCATGACCCTGGGCCTGCAGGACGTGGTGCGCCAGATCACCGCCGGCAGCTTCGAGGGCAACCCCAAGTGGCTCACCATCAGCCGCAACCAGGACGTGCTGAACTACGGCGCCCAGCAGGCCTCGGTGAACAACCCCGACATGTTCAACACCGAATGCTCGGTGATGCCGCTGGTGGCCTTCCTGGCCGACCACAAGGCCGCCACGCTCTCGAGCGCGCTGGCCACGGTGGAGCGCTTCATCGCCGAGCATCCCACCGACCCGGCCCGTCTGCAGCTGCTGCCGGTGGCCGGCGGCGCCGGCATCGAGGCCGCCACCAATATCGTCGTGAAGCAGGCCAACACCACCATGCTGCTCTACGTCTACGCGGCGGTGATCGCGCTATGCCTGATCACCTTCCGCAGCTGGCGCGCCACCGTGGTGGCGGTGCTGCCCCTGGTGCTGACCTCCATCCTCTGCGAGGCTCTGATGGTGTGGCTGGGCATGGGCGTGAAGGTGGCGACGCTGCCGGTGATCGCGCTGGGTGTGGGCATCGGCGTGGACTACGCGCTCTACCTGCTCTCGGTGCAGCTGGCCGGCCAGCGCCGCGGGCTCACGCTGGCCGAGGCCTATGGCGACGCCGTGCTGTTCACCGGCCGCGTGGTCGCGCTGGTGGGTGTGACGCTGGCCGCCGGCGTTATCACCTGGGCCTTCTCGCCGATCAAGTTCCAGGCCGATATGGGCGTGCTGCTGACCTTTATGTTCGTCTGGAACATGGTCGGCGCCCTGGTGCTGATCCCGGCGCTCTCGCATTTCCTTCTGAACGATCAACACATCCGCAAGAAAGCCGCTTGATATGAACGGACTCATGATGCAGCAGCCGCTGCTGATCTCATCCCTGCTGCGCCATGCCGAGCGGCATCACGCCGAGCAGGAAGTCGTCAGCCGCCGCTGCGAGGGCGACATCCACCGCTACCGCTTCAAGGACCTGGCCGCGCGCGCGCGCCGCCTCGCCAAGGCCCTGCGGGCGCTGGGCGTGGGGGAGGGCGCGCGCGTCGGCACGCTGGCCTGGAATACCTACCGCCATATGGAGCTGTACTACGCGGTCTCGGGCAGCGGCGCGGTGCTGCACACCCTGAACCCACGCTTGCATCCCGAGCAGCTGGCCTGGATCGCCGCCCATGCGGAGGACCAGGTGCTGTGCTTCGACCTGAGCTTTCTGCCGCTGGTGGAGGCGGTGGCCGCCCAGTTGCCGGGCGTCAAGCATTTCGTGCTGATGAGCGATCGCGCGCACATGCCTGCCGACAGCAAGGTGGCGAACCTGCTTTGCTACGAGGAACTGGTCGAGGCGCAGGACGACGATTACGCCTGGCCCGTCTTCGACGAGAACCGCGCCTCCGGCCTCTGCTACACCAGCGGCACCACGGGCAACCCCAAGGGCGTGCTCTACAGCCACCGCTCCACCGTGCTGCACAGCTATGCCGCGGCCCTGCCCGATGCGCTGAACTGCTCGGCGCGCGACGTCATCCTGCCGGTGGTGCCGATGTTCCACGTCAACGCCTGGGGCCTGCCCTATGTGGCCTGCATGGTGGGCGCCAAGCTGGTGTTCCCCGGTCCGGGTCTGGACGGCAAGAGCCTGCACGAGCTGTTCGAGGCCGAGCGCGTCACCGTCTCGGCCGGCGTGCCCACGGTCTGGCAGGGCCTGCTGGCCCATGTGGAGGCGCAGCAGCTGCAGTTCAGCACGATGCGCCGCACCGTCATCGGCGGCTCCTCCTGCCCGCCGGCGATGCTGCGCAGCTTCCAGGAAAAGTACGGCGTCGAGGTGCTGCATGCCTGGGGCATGACCGAGCTGAGCCCGCTGGGCACGGTCTGCACCCTCAAGCCCGCGCAGCAGCAGCTGGATGCCGAGCAGCGCTATGCGGTGCAGGCCAAGCAGGGCCGCGCCATCTTCGGCGTGGACATGAAGGTGGTGGGCGAGGACGGTGTCGAGCTGCCCTGGGACGGCAAGAGCAGCGGCGAGCTGCTGGTGCGCGGCCCCTGGGTGCTGAGCCAGTACCTGAAGGGCGAGGGTGGCGATGCGCTGCTGGACGGCTGGTTCCCCACCGGCGATGTGGCCCATATCGATGCCCAGGGTTTCATGCAGATCACCGACCGCGCCAAGGACGTGATCAAGAGCGGCGGCGAATGGATAGGCTCGATCGACCTGGAGAACATCGCCATGTCGCATCCGGCCGTGGCGATGGCCGCCTGCATCGCCGCCAGGCATGCCAAGTGGGACGAGCGCCCGCTGCTGGTGGTGGTGAAGAAACCCGGCGCCGCGCTCAGCAAGCAAGAGCTGCTGCGGCACTACGAGGGCCGCATCGCCAAATGGTGGACCCCCGACGACGTGCTTTTCGTCGACGCGATTCCGCTCGGTGCCACCGGCAAGATGCAGAAGAACAAGCTGCGCGAGCAGTTCCAGGATCACCTGCTGCAAGGAGCAACGGTATGAAGACAAGCATAGGCCTGAGCCTGAACCTGGGCCTGAGCGCGCTGCTGCTGGCGCAGGCGCAGGCGGCCACCCTCAGCGGCACGGTGACGAGCGAGGGCAAGCCCCTGGCGGGCGTCATGGTCACCGCCATCGACGCCAAGCAGGAGCGCCGCGACACCGTCTACACCGACGAGCAGGGCCGCTACGCGTTGACGGTGGACTTCAGCGGCAAGGTCAATCTGCGCGCGCGTGCGCCCTATTACAAGGACGAGAGCCTGGCGCTGGACCTGCCGGCCGGCCCGGCCGAACTCAAGCAGGTGTTCGCGCTGGCGCGCCATGGCGTCGCCGCCGAACTCTCGGCCAGCCTGAGCGCCTCGGCCCAGCTCACCAAGCTGCCCTGGCAGAGCGTGGACAGCCGCTCGGCCTTCATCAGCCAGTGCAATTACTGCCACCAGATGGGCAATGAGCTGACGCGCGCACCCAAGGACCCGAAGGCCTGGGCCGAGACGGTCAAGCGCATGGAGGGCTATTTCGGCATGCTCACGCCCAGGGAGGCCAAGGACATCACCAAGGTGCTGGCCCAGGGCTTCGACGGCAAGCCGGTGGCGGCCGTGCAGACGCATCTCTTCCACGCCGGCCTGGCCAAGGCCAAGGTGAAGGAATGGGTGGTGGGCGATGGCATGAGCTTCATCCACGATGCCGATGTCGGCGAGGACGAGCGGCTCTACGGCGTCGACGAGGGCCACGACGTGATCTGGGAGCTGGACCGCGCCAGCGGCAAGGTCAGCGAGCACAAGCTGCCCGACGTCGACCTGCCCAAGGGCGGTGTGTTCGCCGGCGTGCAACTGCCGATCGGCGTGTTCACCGGCAAGCATGGGCCGCATTCGATGGCCCAGGCCAAGGACGGGCGCTTCTGGTTCACCAATGCGCTCTCGTCCAGCCTGGGTTCCTTCGACCCGGTCACCAAGGCCATCAAGCTCTACGAGATGGGGCGTACCCACCTCTATCCGCACACCGTGCGTATCGACAAGGAGGGCATCGTCTGGTTCACCATCGTGGCTTCCAACGAGGTGGGCCGTTTCGACCCCAAGACCGAGAAGTTCACCATCCTCTCGTTGCCGCACAACGGCTTCTGGCGCGGCGTGTCGGACATCTTCTTCCCCTATGTGCTGAAGATCGCCGGCTGGTTCCCCGAGAAGAACCTGCAGATGGGCGTGTCGCACCATCGCTGGGCCAACCAGGGCCGTGAGGCCTTTGCCTTCCCCTATGGCATCGACGTCAACCCGGTCGACGGCTCGATCTGGTACGCCAAGCTCTATGCCCACAAGATCGGCCGCATCGACCCCAAGACCCTGCAGGTGCAGGAGTTCGACACGCCGCTGAAGGGCCCGCGCCGCCTGCGCTTCGACGCCAGCGGCAATCTCTGGATCCCGGCCTTCGACGAGTCGGGCGTGATGAAGTTCGACACCCGCAGCAAGACCTTCGAGACCTTCAAGCTGCCGCTGCTGGCGCACAACGAGTACGAGGTGCCCTATGCACTGGCCGTGCATCCCAAGACCCAGGAGGTCTGGATCACCTCGAACATGTCGGACCGCATCTTCCGCTTCGACCCCAAGGCCAAGCAGTTCGCCAGCTACCCGATGCCGACGCGGGTGACCTGGCTGCGCGATCTGGTGTTCGCCAAGGACGGCGGTATCTGCTCGTCCTCGTCGAACCTGCCGGCCTATGGCATCGAGGGCGGCCGCGCCTCCTTCATCTGCCTCTATCCGGACGCCGGCAACTAAGCAGGAGCTTCTCATGGACTTCCAAGAATTCCTCGTCTACCTCGTCATCACCGTGCTGATGAACCCGCTGCTGCTGGTGCTGGGCCTGCCCTTCATCCTGCTGGGCAAGCTGTTCCACCACTTCGGCGCGCTGTGGCTCAAGGATGGGCCGCGCTTCGCGCTGGCCTGCGGCATCGCCGCTTTGGGCATCGCCCCGGCCTACGACGAGCACCGCATGCCCACGCCCATCTACACCTGGCTGATGGGCTGGGACATCGCGGGCGATGCCAGCCAGCTGAGCCTCACCGCCATGCTGCTCTCGTTTGCCATCACCTGGGCCATCGTCTGGGCCAAGGCGCACAAGCTGGCCAAGAAGCATTGAATCCGGAGACGCGCATGAACGACCGACACGACATCGCGGCCCTGCAGGTGGCCGACCTGTTCGCCCGCCAGCAGCAGGCTTTCCTGAAGCACACGAACCCCAGCGCGGCCGAGCGCCGCGAGCATCTGAAGGCGCTCAAGCGCCAGCTGAGCCGCTACCAGGACCTGCTCTGCGAGGCGATCGCGCAGGACTTCGGCCAGCGCGCGCCGGCCGAGACCAAGATGCTGGACCTGTTGACCACCACGCTGGAGGCCAACCACGCCATCACCCATCTGGGCCGCTGGATGAGGGCCAGCAAGCGCTGGCCCGAGCTGCTGTTCGCCAGCAACAGCCTCAAGGTGGAATACCAGCCCAAGGGCGTGGTGGGCGTGATCGCGACCTGGAACTTCCCGGTCTACCTCTCGCTGGGCCCGCTGGTGACGGCGTTGGCGGCCGGCAACCGCGTCATGATCAAGATGCCCGAGACCACGCCGGCCACCAATGCCACGCTCAAGGCCATGCTGGCCGAGGTGTTCGACGAGGACCATGTGGCCCTGATCGGCGCCGAGCTGGTCGACCCGAATGCCTTCAGCTCGCTGCCCTTCAACCACATCGTCTTCACCGGCTCGCCGGCGGTGGGCAAGCTGGTGATGGCGCAGGCGGCGCAAAACCTGACCCCGGTGACGCTGGAGCTGGGCGGCAAGTCGCCGGCGGTGGTGCTGAACGACTACTCGATCGCCGATGCCGCCTACCGCATCGCGCATGGCAAGGGCGTCAACTGCGGCCAGGTCTGCGTGGCGCCCGATTACGCGCTGGTGCCGCGCGCCAAGGTCGGGGCCTTCGTGCTGGAGCTGAAGAAGAGCTTTGCCGCCCTCTACAAGGGCCAGACCGCCGGCAGCAGCGACTACACAGCGATCGCCAGCGAGCGCCATGCGGCGCGCATCGAGGGCCTGCTCGACGATGCCCGCGCCAAGGGCGCCGGCATCGATGTCTGCGGTGCCCTGGATGGCCAGGGCCGCCAGCAACCGCTGCACATCGTCACCGGCGTGAGCGCCGAGATGGCGCTGATGCGCGAGGAGATCTTCGGCCCGATCCTGCCCATCGTGCCCTACGACAGTCTGGACGAGGCGATCGAATACATCCAGAACCGCCCGCGGCCGTTGGCCCTCTATGCCTTCAGCCACGACGTCAAGGCGCGCGGCGAGCTGCTGGCGCGCACCCACTCGGGCGGTGTCACCATCAACGACTGGGCCTGGCATGTGGTGAACCACGACGCGCCCTTCGGCGGCGTGGGCAACTCGGGCATGGGCAACTACCACGGCGAGGAGGGCTTCCGCGAGCTCTCGCATGCGCGCACGGTGTTCAAGCGCCACCGCTTCTTCCCGATCTCGCTGTTCTATCCGCCCTACGGCAACATCGTCCAGCACCTCTCGCTGGCGCTGTTCCTGGGCCATGGCGACAAGAAGCTGACGAAGAAACCCTTCTGAGGCGGCTTCAGTCGAAGCGGCGCTCGATGCGGCGGAACTCTGCCGACTGGCGCTGCTGTGACATCGCCGTCCAGAGCGCCTCGGCCTCGTCCCGGTGCGTCTGGAGATAGGCGGGGCTCGCCACCGCGAACAACACCGCCTCGAAGACGGGCGGCTGCAGGCGCTGCAGACGGCCGGCGAACTCGGGCTGCGCCAACAGCGCGTCGGCCTCGTTGCCGGCTAGCAGGGCCAGTCCGGCACGGCCGGCCAGCAGCATGCGCGCCATGTTCACGGTGGCGACAGAGGCAAAGGCCTCGACACCCCGCTCGGCGGCCCAGTCCCGCGCCGCCAGATGGCCATTGCGGTAGAGCAGCGGGCCGCGCAGCCCGCTGAGGCGCTGCCCATCCCAGCTGGCCGTGCCACCCACCGGCGCGAGGAAGACCACCTGCAGCTGCGTCAGGGCGCGGCGCACGTCGACCTGCTGGCCGTTCATCGGGTAGGCCAGCCGCGCACGCAGGCTGGGCGTGTCGACGGCCGCAGCCAGCCAGTCGTAGCGCCCGGCGGCCACGCTCTCCACGCAGCGTTGGCGCGGTTCCACCGCAAAGCGTATGCGCAGCCCCAGGCGCTCGGCTGCCTCGCGCAGCAGGTACTGGTGCCGGCCTTCCCGATCCGGGTAGCTCACCGGCGCGAACGCCAGGTCGGAGATACAGGCAGTCAGCTCGCGCGCCGGGGTAGCCGGGGCAAGCTGCCAGCACGCCCCCAGGCACAAGGCCAGCAGGGCGGGGCGCAAGCGGGGCCATAGGCGGGGCGGGCGGCGTGGGCGAACCATGCCGCAGCATAGCCAGATACGCAGGGTTTTCCAGAGTCTGTCGGAATCTGACAGGCGCATGGCAGCCGGGGCACGTGCCCCATGCGGCGCTGCCCACCATCATGCGAGCACCCCCTGCTCAAGCAAGAAAGCCCGCATGAAGGAAAGAAGCACCAGCGCCTGGTCCCGCTTGCGCGCCGAGCCCCTGCTGCACTTCCTGCTGGCCGGCGCGCTGCTGTTCGGCCTGCATGCCTGGCTGCAGCTGCGGCGCGACCCGCAGACGATCGCGATCGACGCCCAGGATCTGGAGCGCCTGCGCGCCATGGCGCGCAAGCAATGGGGGCGCGAACCCGACGCGGCCCAGCTGGATGGCCTGCTGCAGGCGCAGCTGCGCGAGGAGGTGCTCTACCGCGAGGCCCTGGCCCAGGGCCTGGACCGCGACGACGTGGTGATACGACGGCGCCTGGCGCAGAAGATGGAGTTCCTGGCCCAGGGCGATCTGCAGGCACCCGACGCGGCGCAGCTGCGTGCTTGGTACGACGCGCATGCGCAGCGCTATGCCGATGCGACACGCTGGTCGCTGGAGCAGCGCGCCATCGACGGTCGCGTGCTCGGCCCCGCGCGCCTGGACCAGGCCGATGCGGCCCGCATCACGGCCGAGTTCGGCGCCGACTTCGCGGCGCGCGTGGCCGCGCTGACGCCCGGCGTCTGGTCCGAGCCGATCGCATCGCCGCTGGGGCGGCACAGCGTGCGCGTGAGCGCGGTGCAAGCGCCCAGCTTCGAGGCGCTGCGCGAACAGCTGCAGCGCGACTGGGCCGAGGCCAGCCAACGCGAGGCACGCGATGCCGCCTATGCCCGGCTGCGCGAGCGCTACCGCATCATGCTGCCGCAGCAGCGCGTGGCCGGCCTGCAGCCATGAGGCGCTGGCTTGGCATCTGTCTTGCGTTGCTGTGCCTGGCCGGTGCGGCAGGGGCGCACGAGACCCTGCCGGCCGCGCTGACCCTGCAGGAGCGCGGCCCGGGTGTGTGGGACATGGCCCTGCGCATCCCCGCCACGCAGGGCCAGCCGCCGGCGCTGCGGCCGCTGCTGCCCGCGCATTGCGCGGCCTTGCCCGACCCCGCCGAGCGGCTGCTGCCGGCGGCGCGCCAGCTCGATTGGCACGGCGTGGCCTGCGCATTGGCGCCGGGCGACAGCATCGCGGTCGACGGCCTGGCCGCCACCCAGATCGACCTGCTGCTGCGCATCGTGCCTGCCGATGGACAGGCGCTCAGCCAGCTGCTGCGCCCGCGCGAGCCGGCTTGGGTGCTGCCCGCGCCGGCGCAGGCGGCCCCGCCGGTGCGCGCCTATTTCGGCCTGGGTGTCGAGCACATCCTGGGCGGCACCGACCACCTGCTGTTCGTGCTCGCGCTGGCGCTGCTGGTGCGCCGCATGCTGCCGCTGCTGCGCACCATCACCGCCTTCACGCTGGCGCACAGCCTGACGCTGGTGGCCGCGGCGCTGGGCTTTGTGCAGGTGCCGGGCCCGCCGGTGGAGGCGGCCATCGCCCTGTCTATCGTGTACGTGGCGCGCGAGCTGCTGCGCCCTGTGCCCGGCCTGGCGGCGCGGCGGCCCTGGCTGGTGGCACTGGCCTTCGGGCTTCTGCATGGCTTCGGCTTTGCCGGCGCGCTCGCCGAGGTGGGGCTGCCAGAGGGCGAAATCCCGCTCGCACTGGCGCTCTTCAATCTGGGCGTGGAGGCTGGACAACTGCTGTTCCTGGCGGCAGTGCTGCTGGCCTGGCGCTTGATCTCGCTGGGGCGCAAGACCCGGCCCCGCTGGCTTGAACACGCACCGGCCTATGCGCTGGGTGCGGTGTCGAGTGGCTGGTTGCTGCAGCGCCTGACGCTGCTTTGATGGAGTGATGTTGCGATGAAGATGCGGAAAATTCTGGGCTACGGAGCCTTGTCCCTCGTGCTGCTGGCCGCGCTGGCGGCCTGGAAGCTCACCCAGCGCGAGCCCCAGCCGCTGCCGCGCGGGCCGCTGCTGCCGCCGCCGGCGCAGGCCGCGCAGCTGCCGCCGCCCAATCCCGAACGCAACGCCTACTTCGGCGAGACCCATCTGCACACCAGCTACTCGATGGACGCGAATCTGTTCGGAACCCGCAACGACCCGCGCACCGCCTACCGCTTTGCCAAGGGCGAGGAGGTCGACATTCCCGAGACCGGGCTGCGCCAGCGCCTGCGCGCGCCGCTGGACTTTGCCGCCGTCACCGACCATGCCGAGGGCCTGGGCCTGTACGCGCAGTGCAACACGCCCGGCAGCAGCGGCTACTGGAGCATCGATTGCGTGGGCATGCGCCACCAGGTGCTGCTGGTGTTCCCGCGCCTGTTCAAGGCGAACATCCAGAGCGGGCCCGAGCGGGCGCATTACCCGGCCGCCGGTTGTGGCGCCGATGGGCGTGCCTGCATCACGGCCGCGCGCGATGTCTGGCGCGACACCCAGAACGCTGCCAACGAGCATTACCAGCCGGGCCGCTTCACCACCCTGATCGGCTTCGAGTACAGCCCCACGCTGGCCGACGGCGGCATGATCCACCGCAATGTGCTGTTCCGCGGCCACCAGGTGCCCGACAACGTGTTCGGTGCCGGCGACGGCTTTGCCGAGGACCTGCTGCGCTGGCTGGACGTGCAGTGCAAACCGCCGGCCTGCGCGGCGCTGGCGATCCCGCACAACCCCAACTTTTCCTGGGGCCTGATGTTCGGCGATCGCAATGCCGATGCCAGCGCCATCACGCCCGAGGCGCTGAAACTGCGCGCGCGCTACGAGACCCTGGTGGAGGTGTTCCAGGCCAAGGGCAGCAGCGAATGCGCGGCCGGCCTGTCGGTGAACGATGAGCAATGCGGGTTCGAGAACTTCTGGCCGGTCTGCACGCCCGAGCAGGCCCGGATAGACCCCAAGACCGGCCAGCATGCGGCGCATTGCGTGGCCGAGACCGACCTGGTGCGTGGCGTGCTGAGAAAGGGCCTGCAGCTGCAGCGCCAGCACGGCTTCAACCCCTACCGCTTCGGTTTCGTGGGTGCGACCGACAACCACAACGGCACGCCCGGCGATACCGACGAGGCCACCTACAAGGGCCATGGCGGCAGCAACGATGGCGCGCCCGAACAGCGCCTGGGCCTGAGTTCGACGCCGGTGAGTAGGACCCTGGGCATCAAAGGCACCGAGATCAATCCCGGCGGCCTCGCCGGCGTATGGGCCGAGCAGAACACACGCGAGGCCATCTTCGACGCGCTGCAGCGCCGCGAGACCTGGGGTACCAGCGGCACGCGCCTGCGCGCGCGCCTGTTCGGCGGCTTCGCGCTGCCGGCCGGGCTGGCGCAGCGGCCGGATCGCATCAGCGCCGCCTATGCGGCCGGTGTGCCCATGGGCGGCGATCTCGGCGCGGCCAGCGCCGCCGCGCCGCGCTTCTTCGCCTGGGCGCAGCGCGACGTCAACTCGGCGCCGCTGCAGAAGCTGCAGATCGTCAAGGGCTGGCTGAAGGCCGACGGCAGCACCGCCGAGCAGGTCTGGGACATCGCCTGCTCGGACGGCCTCAAGCCCCAGGCAGGGCGCTGCCCGGCCAATGGCGCGAGCGTGGACCTGAGCAATTGCCAGCCCAGCAGCGGGCAGGGCGCCGCCGAACTGGCGACCGACTGGGTCGATCCCGATTTTCGGCCCGAGCAATCGGCCTTCTACTATCTGCGCGTGCTGGAGAACCCGGTGTGCCGCTACAGCCAGCGCGACGCGCTGGCCACCGGCAAGCCGCATCCGGCGGGCTTTGCGCCCACCATCCAGGAGCGCGCCTGGACCTCGCCCATCTGGTACACGGCCAAGTGAGCATCGGCAGCATGAACATCCTCAGAACCCCGGCGCAGCGCTTCGAGAATCTGCCCGATTACGACTTCGCGCCGCATTGGCACCAGCTCACGCCGCAGCTGCGCCTGCACTATGTGGACGAGGGCCCGCGCCAGGCCAAGCCGGTGCTGATGCTGCATGGCGAGCCGAGCTGGTCCTATCTCTACCGCCACATGATCAAGCCGGTGGCCGCTGCGGGCCTGCGCGTGCTGGCGCCGGACCTGATCGGCTTCGGCAAGTCCGACAAGCCGGCCGCGCGCGGTGATTACAGCTACGAGGGCCAGGTGGCCTGGCTGCGCGCCTGGCTGGAGGCCCTGGACCTGCGCGACATCACCCTGGTGTGCCAGGACTGGGGCTCGCTGATCGGGCTGCGCCTGCTGGCCGAATGCCCCGAGCGCTTCGAGCGCGTGCTGATGGGCAACGGCGGCCTGCCCACCCATGCGATGCGGATCAGCCGGGTCTTCAAGCTCTGGCGCGCCTTCTCGCGCTGGAGCCCCTGGTTCCCGATCGGCCGCATCCTGCAATACGGCACGAAGCGCAAGCTGACGGCGGGCGAGCTGGCCGCCTACGAGGCACCGTTCCCCGACGCCCGCTACCAGGTCGCCGCGCGCATCTATCCCTCGCTGGTGCCGGTGGCCGGCTTCAATGCGCGCGGCAGCGCCGACAACGAGCGTGCTTGGGGCGTGCTGGAGCAATGGCACAAGCCCTTTGTGCTGTGCTTCAGCGATGGTGACCCCATCACCCGCGGCGGCGATGCCGAATTCCTGCGCCGCGTGCCCGGCACCCGCGGCCAGCCGCATTGCACCCTGCACGGCGGGCATTTCATGCAGGAGGACGATGCGGCGCGTTTCGCCCGGCTGATCGTGGATTGCTGCCATCTGGATACCCAGGGCAATCCCGCGCCCGTCGGGAATTGACTGGCAGCTGGCGGCTCGCAACCGTGCCAGCCGCGGGGCCGCCACCCATCATCGCCCCATCTTCTTCCCAGCATCAGGAAACGCGATGAAAGCCGTGGTCTGCCAGAACAAGCAACTCTCCCTCGTCGATCTGCCCGAGCCCAAGCCCGAGGAGGGGCAGCTGCTGGTCAAGGTGCTGCGCTGCGGCATCTGCGGCTCCGACCTGCATGTGCGCCAGCATTGCGACCATTGGGGCCAGCTGATGAGCCGCAGCGGCTACCGCCAGCTCACCAGCAGCGCGCAGCCGGTGGTGTTCGGCCATGAGTTCAGCGCCGAGGTGCTGGACCAGGGGCCGGGCGGCAGGAAGGCTGGCTTCAAGCCCGGCACCAAGGTGGTGGCCTTGCCCTTTCTGCGCGTCGGCAAGGAGATCGACGCGATCGGGCTGTCCGAGCGTATCGGCGGCGCCTATGCCGAGCGTCTGGTGGTGCAGGAGTCCATGACCCTGGCGATCCCGAATGGCCTGGACCCGGCCGTGGCCGCGCTCACCGAGCCGATGTCGGTGGCCTGGCACGCGATCCGCCGTGGCGAGGTCAAGAAGAAGGACGTGGCCATCGTGATCGGCTGCGGCCCGGTGGGCCTGGCCACCATCTGCCTGCTGAAGGCCAAGGGCGTCAAGCATGTGGTCGCGGCCGACTTCTCGGCCGGCCGGCGCGCCCTGGCCAAGCGCTGTGGCGCCGATGTGGTGGTGGACCCGGCCGCCGAATCGCCCTACGCGAACTGGCAGGCCTGGGGCTGCATCGGCGATCTGCCGGGCATGCTGGAGCTGGCGGTGGGCACGCGCGAGCAGCTCGGCCGCCTGCCCCTGATCCCCTGGTGGCACACCTGGCGCCTGGCCGAGGCCCTGGGCGCGCTGCCCAAGCGCCCCATTATTTTTGAATGCGTGGGCGCGCCGGGCGTGCTGCAGAGCGTCATCAACGGTGCGCCGCAATTCGCGCGCATCGTGGTGGTGGGCGTGTGCATGCAGGCCGACCAGATCGAGCCGGCGGTGGCCATCAACAAGGAGGTCGACCTGCGCTTCGTGCTGGGCTACTCGCCGCTGGAATTCCGCGACACCCTGCACATGATGGCCGAGGGCCGGGTCGATTGCGCACCGCTGATCACCGGCGAGGTGGGCCTGGGCGGCGTGGAGGCGGCCTTCAACGCGCTGGGCGATCCAGATCGCCATGCCAAGATCCTGATCGACCCGGCCAGCGCGCTCACCGTGCCGGCCTGATTTCGATCCAGCGAGTTCAGGTCGAAGGCGTGACCGCCGTGCGCGGCCGCTGCTGGTATTCGCTGGGCGTGATGCCGATGACGCGGCGGAAGGAGCGGCTGAAATTGGCCGAGTCGCTGAAGCCCAGTTGCAGCGCCACCTGGGTGACGGTGGCACCCGGCTCGCCCAGCAGCTCGCAGGCGAGCTCGAAGCGCACCTGCTCGGCCAGGCTGCGGAACTGCAGGTTTTCCTTCTTCAGGTAACGGTCGATGGTGCGTGGCGAGACGTGGATGCGTTCTGCCAGATCCTCCAACGTGACCAGGCGGCCGGGTGTCTCGCGCAGCAGCATGCGCACATAGTCGCCCCAGCCGGTCTCGCCCACCGGCGGGCGCTGACCCAGCGCGGCGCAGCGCTCGTCGACCTCGCGCACCACGTTGGCGTCGGCCATCGGCAGCGGCCGATCCAGCAGGTCGGCGCCCATCAGCACGCGCACGCCGGGCAGGGCCTGGGCGTCGAAGTGAAAGCGTGCCGGCCCCAGCGCCAGGTAGCGCTGCGCATGCGGTGGCGGCGGCATCGAGAGGTAGATGTCGTAGGCCGGCTCCTGGCCGCCCAGCATCAGGTGAATCTGGTTCTGGTGAGCCACCGCCAGCGCCTCGTAATAAAAGCGCAGCGTCTCCAGCGGCATCGCGGTGAGCGGCGTGTAGACGGCCTCGCCGACCCCACCGCCGATGCGCCGGTAGCGCAGCGAGAAGGTCTCGATCATCAGGTGGTAATGCCGCGCCACCAGCTGCATGGCCTCGCCCCAGTTGCGGCAGCTGAGCATGCCGTAGCCCAGCAGCTCATGCGAATTCATCTTCACCAGCCGACCCAGTTCCAGCCCCAGGTCGGTGCGCCCGGTGAGCTGGCGCGCCGAACTCACAAAGGCCTCGATCTCGCTGGGCAGCAGGGTGGTGCCGCGCTGCGTCACACGCTCGGCGTCGAGGCCGGCCATGCGCAGCAGCTGGGGCACGTCGGTGCCCTGGCTGCGCAGTAGATCCAGCAGCAGCGTGAAATAGCGCACCGGCACCCGACGTGGCTGAGCCGGGCCGGCGCGCTTGGACGGGGGCAGCGCGCTCATCGCGTGATGGGGAGTGAACTTCGCACCCAGACATGCTAGCCAAGCCGGCGCCCGCCTGTCCATGCAGGATTGCCGGGGGGGCGTGGGCTGCGGCGCCACACCCTGGCTGCGGGAATTCCCTGGCCTGGCAGGAATTGACTGGCAGCTGACGGCGCCTGCACATGCCAGGCCGTGCGCGGCTGCGCATCATGGCTCCGCCCATCGCTTCGGAGTCTTTTCACTCATGCCCCAGTTCGAAACCCGCCGCCTCAGCCTGAATGGCGTGACGCTCAACATTGTCGATCAGGGGCGCGGCGAGCCGGTGCTGCTGGTGCATGGTTTCCCGGACGACCATGAGGTCTGGCGCCAGCAGATCCCGGCCCTGCTGCAGGCCGGCTACCGTGTCATCGCGCCCGATATGCGCGGCTGCGGCGAGTCCGAGGCGCCTGCCGGCGTGACCCCCTACAAGCTCGACCAACTGGTGGGCGATCTGCTCGCCCTGTTGGACGCGCTGGGCCTGCCCAAGGTCAGGTTGGTGGGGCACGACTGGGGGGCGGTGATTGCCTGGACCCTGGCGATCCGCCATCCGCAGCGCGTGCACAACTATGTGGCCCTGTCGGTGGGCCACCCCAGCGCCTATACGCGCGCGCCGCTCGAGCAGAAGCTGATGGGCTGGTACATCCTGATGTTCCAGTTACGCGGCTTCGCTGAATGGCTGATGATGCGTCGAGACTGGCGCTGGACGCGCGGCTTCACCGGCCAGCATGGCGAACTCAAGCATTGGCTGCGCAAGCTGGCGCGCCCAGGCCGGCTGACGGCGGCGGTCAACTGGTACCGCGCCAACCTCGCCATGATCCTGCCCTTTGCCCTGCCCAAGCCGCCCATGCCGGTGCTGGGCCTGTGGAGCGATGGCGACGCCTACCTCTGCGAGGCGCAGATGCGCGACAGCGAGCGCTGGGTGACGGGCCCCTGGCGCTATGTGCGCCTGAACGGCGCCTCGCACTGGCTGCAGCTGGACCAGCCCGAGCGCGTCAATCGCCTGATCCTGGACGAATTCCAACGCCATCCCCTGAACGCCTGAAAGCGCCACCCATCATGTTGAGTACCCGCTACCGTTTCGAGCTGATCCTGGCCCTGCTGTTTGCGCTGCTGTGGGGCGGCGTCTGGCTCTGGCAGAACCCGCACAAGCCCATCCAATCGGCCGAACTCGAGCAGTTCATGGCCGACACCGAGAAGGTGCCGTTCCCGCCCGAGGAACGCGCCGAGATGCGCCTGGCCTTGCGCGCCTGGATGGCGGCCGACGATGGCAAGCCCGTCTACATGCTCAACCTGATGCGCTACTACCCGCAGCTGCGGCGCTACCAGGGTTCGCTGGCGGCCAACCAGCTCAGCCCGGCGCAGAGCAACACGCATTACGAGGACGTGGTGATCCCGATGCTGTTCAAGCTCGGCGGCTACCCGCTCTACGCCGGCCAGACCCAGGGCAAGAATCTGCTGGTGCACGATGCCGGGCTGGACGACTGGAGTCGCGTGCTGGTGGTGCGCTACCCGAGCCGCCGCGCCTTCATGGAGCTGGTGACCGACCCGGCCTACCGCGAGGTCGCCCCCTACAAGCTGATGGCGCTGAAGGTGGTGCTGACGCCCACCGGCTTCGAGCTGGCGATCCCCGAGCTGAGCTGGCTGCTGGGCGCGCTGCTGAGCATCGTCTGGCTGCTGCTGGCCTGGCGCCGCGCGCTGCGGGCCTGAGGCGCAGCCGCCATGTTCCAACAGCAAGTGGTGGTGATCACCGGCGGCTCCAGCGGCCTCGGCCCGGCGCTGGCGCGGCGCTTCCTGGCCGCCGGCGCCCGGCTGGCCCTGCTGGCGCGCGATGCGCAGAAGCTCGCCCGCGTGCGCGCCGAGCTGCTGGCGGGCGCGCCGCCCGGGGCCCGCGTCGAGACCCTGGTCTGCGATGTCTGCGACGAGGCCGCCTGCCGCCTCGCCATGCAGGCGATTGCCGCCAGCCTGGGCAGGCCCGATGTGCTGGTCAATTCGGCCGGCATCGTCGCCGAGGGCTATTTCCAGCAATCGGACATGGCGACGCAGCGCCGCATCTTCGAGACCAATTACTTCGGCGCCGTCAACATCACGCTGGCGGCCATGCCCTTCTTCAGCGCCAGGGGCAGCGGGCGCATCGTCAACATCGCCTCGCTGGCCGGGCGCCTGCCGACCTTCGGCCTGACCGCCTACGGCCCCTCCAAGTTCGCGCTGGTGGGCTTCAGCGAAGGCCTGCGCCTGGAGCTCAAACCGCGCGGCGTGCGCGTGCAGCTGGCCTGCCCGGGCGAGTTCCTCACCCCCATGGCCACCGCCCTCGAGGCCACCCGCACCGCCGAGAACCGGCAGATGAACCAGGCGGTGCCGGTGCTCTCGCTGGACGCGGTGGCGGACGGCGTGTTTGCCGGCATCGCCGCGAACCGCTTCATGATCGTGCCGGGCCGCCTCGCGCGCACGCTCGACTGGCTGCACCGGCTGATGCCCGGCCTGGTGCGGCGCTTGCTGGATCTGCGGCTCAGGCAGATCTATGTCGGGCCGTAGCCAACTGGAATCAGCACCCATGCCCAGACCCTTCTCCTTGTTCTCCATGCGTCGGTTGCCTTGGCTGCGTTTGCCGGCATGGCGGCTGTCGGGCCGGCTGGCCGGTGGCTTCGGCCTGGTGCTGGCGCTGCTGCTGCTGACCATGGCCGCGGGCCTGCTGGGCATGCAGCGCATGAGCCAGCAGACACGCGAGATCGTCGAGGTATCGGGCCGGCGCGGCGATGTGGCGCAGGCCATGATGGCGGCGGCCAACGACACCGCAGTGGCGCTGTACGGCTTCTTGCTGGTGAGCGACGAGGAGGATACCAAGCAGCAGACGGCCCTGTTCGAGGCCGCCCTGGCGCGCTACGAGCAGGCCGCCGCGGCGCTCAAGCCGCTGATCGGCGCCGAGCCGGACGCCACCACCGCCCAGCTGCTGCAGACGCTGGAGGAGGCCGGCTCGCCGGCCCGCACGATGGCGCGCAACGTGGTGCGCATGGCCGGCATGGGTGGCAACGCCAGCGCCGCCTTCAATGCCATGAACCCACGCGTCGTGATCGACGAATGGCGCGCCGCCATCGTCAAACTGCTGGCCCATGAGGCCGAGGCCGCGGCGGCCAGCGCAGCCGGCGCCCAGGCCAGCTACGAGACGGCGCGCGCCGTTCTGGCCCTGACCAGCCTGCTGGGCCTGCTGGTGGGCGGCGTGGCGGCCTGGCTGATCCTGCGCAGCGTGGCCGGCCCCCTGAAGCAGGCGATCGGTGAGGCGCAGCGCATCGCCACCGGCGATCTCAGCCGCGCCATCGACGGCAGCCGGCGCGACGAGACCGGCGAGCTGCTGGCCGCGCTGGCCGCGATGCAGGAGCAGTTGCGCGGCCTGGTCGGCACGATACGCAGCTCCACCGACAGCATTGCGCATGCCAGCGCCGAGATCGCGCATGGCAATCTGGACCTGAGCCAGCGCACCGAGCGCACCGCGGGCGAGTTGCAGCGCGCCGCCGGCGCCACCGGCGCCCTCAGCCAGACGGTGCGCGGCGCCACCGCGGCGGCCGGCCAGGCCGATGCGTTGGCGCGTCAGGCCGAGCAGGTGGCCCAGCGCGGTGGCCACGCGGTCGGCGAGGTGGTGCAGACCATGGGCGAGATCGACCGCAGCGCGCGCCAGATCGGCGACATCATCGGCGTGATCGACTCGATCGCCTTCCAGACCAATATCCTGGCGCTCAACGCCGCGGTGGAAGCGGCGCGCGCCGGCGAGCAGGGGCGCGGCTTTGCCGTGGTGGCCGCCGAGGTGCGGGCACTGGCGCAGCGCTCGGCCGATGCCGCCAAGCAGATCAAGACCCTGATCCAGGGCTCGGGCGAGCGCGTCGAGGCCGGCGCGCGCCAGGTGCAGCTGGCCGGCAGCACCATGCAGGACATTGTCGGCAGCGTGGTGCAGCTCGGCGCTGCGCTGCAGGAGGTGACGCGCAGCGGTAGCGCACAGAACGAGGGCATCGCACAGCTGGAGGCGATGGTGGCCGAGCTCGACCAGATGACGCAGAGCAACGCGGCCCTGGTGGAGCAGGGCGCCGCCGCGGCCGAGAGCCTCAGCCAGCAGGCCACCGCGCTGGCGCAGACGGTGGCAGTGTTCCGGCTCTAGCCGGCGGGGTGCAAGCGCCTGTCCGGCTCGAACAGCCTGATGGCAGCTGCGGAACTGTGCGCCGCCGGCACGCCCGCCGAACATCGGGTCACCGCAACACCTGACCCCTTGCACCATGACCCAAGCCTACCGCCAGCTCGGCGTGCCGCTCTCGCTCTACAGCGGCAAGACGCGCAGCTATCTGCTGCACAAGGGCCTGCCCTTCAGCGAGGACCTGCGCGGCGGCGCCAAGGCCTTCTTCTGGGACATCCCGCGCCATACCGGCGCCGCCGCGCTGCCAGCCGTGATCACGCCGGAGGGCGCCTGGCTGCAGGACAGCAGCTGCATCATCGACGCGCTGGAGCAGCGCCACCCCGAACGCCCGGTGCTGCCGGCCACGCCGGTGCTGCGCTTCGCCGCCTACCTGTTCGAGCTCTGGGGTGACGAGTTCTGGGTGCCCCTTGCCATGCATGCACGCTGGAGCCATGCCGAGAACATGCCGCTGTTCGTGCGCGAATCGGGCGATGCGCTGATGCCGGGCCTGCCGCGCTGGCTGAAGAATCTGCTGGGCCGCAACCATGTGCGCAAGATGCAGGCGATCTGCCGCAATGTCGGCATCCGGCCCGAGCAACTGGCCCTGCTGGACCGCTTTGCCCAGCTGCAGCTCGACGCACTGGATGCGCATTTCGCCCGCCATCGCTTTCTGTTCGGTGGGCGGCCCTCGCTGGGCGACTACGGCCTGATCGCGCCGCTCTACGCCCATCTGGGCCGCGACCCCTGGCCGGCGCGCGAGCTGATCGCGCCGCGCCCGCATCTGCAGGCCTGGATTGCGCGCATGTTCGAGCCGGCCAGCTCGCAGGGCGGCGAGTTCCAGGCCGAGGACCTGCCGGCCGCCAGCCTCGCGCCGGCGCTGCGCTCGATCTGCGCGGAGCTGCTGCCCTTTGTGCAGGCCTGCGCCGAGCGCCTGGCGCGCGAGACCCCGGTGCTGCCGCCGCAATCGCGCCGCGCCCAGCGCTATCTGAGCGAGGTCTGCACGCCGATGGCGGGCGGGCTGTTCCGCCGCCAGGGCCTGAGCTATCCGGTCTGGATGGCGCAGCGCCTGCAGGATGCCTGGCGCGCCATGAACGCCGAGGACGCCGCGTGTGTGCGCGAATGGCTGCGGGACCAGGGCGGGGAGGGCTGGCTGAGCACCGAGCTGCCGCGCGTGCGCCGCGTCGGCCTGGCCGCGGCGCGGCTGGCCTGATCAGCCTTCGCCCTGCTGCGCGGCTTGTTGCTGCTGCTGGTATTCGCTGGGCGACTGGCCCAGCACGCGCCGGAAGGCGCGGCTGAAGTTGGCGCCGTCGCTGAAGCCCAGCTGCAGCGCCACCTGCACCACGCTGGCGCCGGGTGCGCGCAGCAGCTCGCAGGCGCGCTCGAAGCGCAGCTGCTGCGAGAGCTCGCGGAAGTTGAGGTTTTCCTTCTTCAGATAGCGGTCCAGGGTGCGCACCGAGAGCTTGACCCGGCGCGCCAGATCCTCCAGCGTGAGCTGCTCGCCCTGGGCCTCGCGCAGCATCATGGTGACGTAGTCGCCCCAGCCGCCCGCGCCGCCGCCGCCGGCGCGCGGGCGCTGCGCCATCGCGGCGCAGCGCGCGTCGATCTCGCGCAGCACGCGCTCATCGCCCATCGGCAGGGCGCGGTCCAGCAGCGCCGCATCCATCACCACATGCACGCCGGGCACGGCCTGGGCATCGAAGTGAAAGCGCACCGGCGCGAGCCGTTCGTAACGCCGCAGATGCGGGGGCTCTGGCATGGCGAGGTGGATGTCGTAGGCCACCGGCCCGAGCATCAGCTGGACCTGGTTCTGATGCGCCAGCGCGAGCGTCTCGTAGTAGAAGCGCAGGGTTTCCAGCGGCATCGCCAGCGCGGGGGTGTAGACGATGTCGCCGCGCCCGGGCGAACGCTGGTAGCGCAGCGTGAAGGTCTCGGTCATCAGGTGGTAATGCCGCGCCGCCAGTCGCATTGCCTCGTCGAAGCTGCGCGCCGAGAGCATGCCATAACCGAGCAGGTCGTGCGAGTTCATCTTGATCAGCCGGCCCATCTCGAAGCCCAGATCGCTGCGGCCGGTGAGGCGGCGCGCGCTGGCGATGAAGGCCTCGACCTCGGTCGGCGAGAGCGTGGCATCGCGCTGCTCGAAGCGCTGGGGCTCGATGCCGGCCATGCGCAGCAGCGCGGCCTGGTCCATGCCCTGGCCGCGCAGGGCATCGCAGAGCAGGGCGAAATAGCGGACCGGAACGCGGCGCTGGCTGGCGGCTTGCATGTGGGCCCATGCTAGCGAGAGCGGGGCCGTCGCGTCTACGCGAGCAAACGCGCAAAGCCATGACAATGCGCGCATGCTGCCCGATCCCACCCTGCTGCGTGCCTGCCTCGCCCAGGCCCGCCAGCCCTTGCCGCAGGGTTGGTTGCGCTTGCGCCTGGGTGCGCTCGAGCTGGGCTGGATCGCGCCCGCGCGTGCCGAGGCCTTTCTGCGGACCTGGCCGGACTTGCATGCCATGCCCGGTGCCTTGGCTTGGCTGGCTGAGGCTGCCGAGGCAAGCACGCGTTCCGCGCGCATCCAGGCGGTGGCCGAACAGCTTGCCGCCGCCGGCCTGATCAGCGGCTGGCGCAACGAGGCCTATGCCTGCGAGGCGCCGGGCGCCGATCCGCTGCAGGTGCAGGGGGCCGAGCTGTTCCGTCTGGAGCGTGCCGCCTTCCGCTTTTTCGGCCTGATGAGCCGGGCCGTGCACATCAATGCGCGCTGGCCCGATGGTCGCATGCTGTGCGGGCGCCGCGCCCTCGCCAAGGCCACCAACCCGGGCGCGCTGGACAACCTCGCCGCTGGCGGCCTGCCGGCCGGCGAGGGTCTGCTGGACTGCGCCAGGCGCGAGCTGTGGGAGGAGGCCGGCGTGCCGCCAGCGCTGACAAGAAATCTGCGCCCCTGCGGCGCGCTGCGCAGCACGCGCGTCGAGCCCGAGGGTCTGCACGACGAGATCCTGCATGTCTTCGAGCTGCAGCTGCCGGCCGGGTTCTCGCCGCGCAACCAGGACGGCGAGGTGAGCGAGTTCCTGGCGCTGGACGCTGCCGAGCTGCAGGCGCGGCTGGCCGCCGGCGAGTTCAGCCCCGACGCGGCCAGCGTGATTGCCTACGGGCTGCTTAGACCAGCAGGAAGCTGAGCCGGCCCTCGCCGGCGCCGGGCACTTGCAGCACCAGGTCGGTCCGGCCGCTGTTCTGCAGCAGCAGGCTGGCGAGCTTGTCAAAGGGCTGGGCGGTCAGGCGCGCGGCGCTCATGCTGGGCTGGTCGGTGACGCTGCGCTTGCGCAGCACCGACCCCGCGGCGCGCATGAAGCGCGAGGCATGCTCGACCATCTTGGCGCTGGGCTGGCTCTGCGCCATCGCCAGCTGGATCTCGGCCGCGCTGCAGCCCGCGGCCAGGCCGCCGATCAGGCAGCAGCTTTGCAGGTCCAGCACGCCCAGGGCGTAGACGCCGCTGCGGCCGGTGCTGCTGTAGAGCGCGATCAGCTGCGGCAGCTGGCGCGGTGCGGCGTCGGCCAGCTCGCTGCGGCGCAGGTCGAAACCGCGCGTGCCCAGGTGCGCGAACAGCTGCTGCTGCATCTGTGCGATCGACTCGAGGGCGGCCGGGCCCTTCCTGGCCTCGGCATCGGCGGGACGGCCGGCCTGCGCGCTCTTGCGCGCCTGCTGCAGGGTCTTGCCCACGGCCTCGCGCAGGGCCAGGTCCTTGAAGGGCTTGTTGAGCACGAAGGCCGCGCCATTGCTGCGCGCCTCGATCAGGCGCTCGTCATTGGTCTCGGTGGTCACGAAGCCCACCGCCACCTCGGTATGGCCGGTCTGGCGCAGCGCCTGCAGCATCTCGATGCCCGAGACGCCGGGCATATGCCAGTCGGACAGCACCAGATCGGGCCGGAAGCTGTCGACCTTGTCGAGCGCATCGGCGCCGTCGTCGGCGGTGAGGAATTGCAGGGGGCCGAGTTCGGACGTTTCCAGCACCTGGCGGATGATGGCCTGGATGGCCCGGCTGTCGTCGACGATCAGTACGCGGCGCGCGTCGCTCGCGGGAATGCTCAGTGACATGGGAACTCCTGCTCCTTGATGGCAGCATGGTCGAGGCGGCGGGTTGCGCGGCCGTCGTGGACTCCCTGGACCTCACTGGCAGGCTGGTGGGCCGGCGTGGATCGTTGTTTTGTTCGGCGTACTGCTTGTTCTCGCTGGATCGGGAGTGTCTTGTGCGCGGAGCGCCCCGATGCTGGGAAAAGCCCTTGCTTGGGCGCGCAATTCGACGCCGGCGTGACTTTGTGTGCGTTTGTGACTCGCGTCCGTGGTCCCTTGGTGACAATGGCGGCATGGAACAAGTCGATGCCGTGGTGGTGGGTGCCGGTGTGGTGGGTCTGGCGGTGGCGCGCGCGCTCGCCCGGCAGGGGCTGGAAACCCTGGTGCTGGAGCGCGAGACCGCGATCGGCCAGGGCGTGAGTTCACGCAATAGCGAGGTCATCCATGCCGGGCTGTACTACCCGCCGGGTTCGCTCAAGGCCAGGCTTTGCGTGCGCGGCAAGCAGCTGCTCTACGAGTTCTGCGCCAGCCACCAGGTGGCGCACCAGCGCTGCGGCAAGCTGGTGGTGGCCACCGATGCGGGGCAACTGGCCGGTCTGCACGCCCTGCAGGCCAAGGCCGCGGCGAATGGCGTGCACGATCTGCAATGGCTTGGCGCCGCCGAGGCGCGGGCCCTCGAGCCGCAGCTGCGCTGCGAGGCGGCGCTGCTCTCGCCCTCCACCGGCATCGTCGACAGCCATGGCCTGATGCTGGCCTTGCAGGGCGAGCTGGAGCGCCATGGCGGCGCCGTGGGCCTGGCCTCCGAGGTGCGGGCGATCGCCCCGGCCGCGCAGGGTCAGGTCTTGAGCGTGGCGATGCCCGAGGGCGAGCAGATGGCCCTGCAGGCCCGCCTGGTGGTGAATGCCGCGGGGCTCTGGGCGCCCTGGCTGGCGGCGCGTACAACAGGCTTGGCCGGCTTGGGCACCCAGCCGACCGCGCATTACAGCAAGGGCTGCTACTTCAGCCTGCAGGGCCGGGCGCCGTTCGCGCGCCTGGTCTATCCGCTGCCGCAGGATGCCTGGCTGGGTGTGCACCTCACGCTGGACCTGGGCGGGCAGGCCCGCTTCGGCCCGGATGCGCAGTGGCTTGAGGGCGTGGCGACGCCGGATCAGCTGGACTATGCGGTGGCGCCGGAACGCGCCGATGGCTTCTACGCCGATGTGCGGCGCTACTGGCCGGGCCTGCCGGACGGGGCGCTGCAGCCCGCCTACAGCGGCGTGCGGCCCAAGATCCATGGCCCGGGCGAGCCGGCGCCGGACTTCCGCATCGATGGCCCGGCCCAGCATGGCGTGGCCGGCCTGGTGAACCTGCTGGGCATCGAATCGCCGGGGCTGACGAGCGCGTTGGCGATCGCCGAAGAGGTGCTGCTGCGCCTGGGGCTGGATGCCGCTTAGTCGCGCTGCTGCCACTGCCCGTCGATGAGCAGCTGGTGCGGCCTGAACTTGCTCTTGTAGGCCATCTTGGGGCTCTCGGCGATCCAGTAGCCCAGATAGAGGTGGGAGAGGCGCAGCTGGCGCGCCTGCTCGATCTGCCACAGCACATTGAAGCTGCCGTAGCTCTTGCCCTCCTCGGGCTCGTAGAAGGTGTAGACGGCCGAGAGCCCGTCGGCCAGGATGTCCAGGATCGACACCATCTTCAGCAGGTTCGAGCCATCGGGCTGCAATTCGCGGAACTCCACCAGGCGCGAGTTGATGCGGCTTTGCAGCAGGAACTGGGTGTACTGGTCGACGCTGTCGTGGTCCATGCCGCCACCGCTGTGGCGGCCGGCCTGGTAGCGCAGATAGAGCTGGTAATGCTCCTCGCTATAGCCCAGGCGCATCACGCGCGCCTGCAGCTGCTCATGCTGCTTCCAGGCGCGGCGCTGGCTGCGCGTGGGCGTGAACGCGGCCACCGGGATGCGCATCGCCACGCAGGCCTTGCAGCCGTCGCAATAGGGCCGGTAGGTGAACATGCCGCTGCGGCGAAAGCCCGCCGCCACCAGGCCCGAATAGGCGTCCGCATGGATCAGATGGCTGGGCGTGGCCACCTGCGAGCGTGCCTGCCGGTCCGGCAGGTAGCTGCAGGGGTAGGGCGCCGTGGCATAAAACTGCAGCTCGGCCAGCGGAAGTTCTTTGGGATGCGTCACGAATGTGGCGTGGGCTCGGGTTCGGAAGGCCCCAGCAGGGCCCACAGGTGTGGATGATAGGTCCAATCGTCGGGGGCGGGCTCGCCCACCACCCGCGCCAGATGCCCCTCGAAGGCCGCGCGCGGTACTTCTGCCGCACCCAGCGAGGCAAGGTGGCGGGTGTTCTGCTGGCAGTCGATCCATGTGATGCCATGCTGGCGGCACAGGCACACCAGCGCGGCCAGCGCGATCTTGGAGGCATCGCTGCGGCGCATGAACATCGACTCGCCATAGAACATGCGGCCCAGGTTCACGCCGTAGAGGCCGCCCGCCAGCTCGCCGTCCATCCAGGTCTCGACGCTGTGCACCGTGCCCTCGGCGGCCAGGCGCGCATAGGCGGCCTGCATCTCGGGCAGGATCCAGGTGCCGGATTGGCCTTCGCGCGGCGTGCCGGCGCAGGCGCGCAGCACCTCGGGCGTGGCGCTGTCCACGCGGATCTCGCAGCCCGGCGTGGCGCGAAAGCGCGCGATCGTCTTGCGCAGCGAGCGCGAGAGCTTGAAGTTGCGGGTCTGCAGCACCATGCGCGGGTCGGTGCTCCACCACAGGATGGGCTGGCCCTCGGAATACCAGGGGAAGATGCCGCGCGCGTAGGCGGCGCGCAGGCGCGCGGGGCTGAGGTCGCCGCCGGCCGCCAGCAGGCCGGGGGCATCGGAGTCCGGCCCCAGCGCCAGGCTGGTGGGCGGGAAGAAGGCCGGGTCGCGGTCATCAAGCCAGGGAATCATTGGCTTCATGGTAGCGTGCTCGACCATGACGACGATTCTTTACGGCATACCCAACTGCGACACCGTCAAGCGCGCGCGTGCCTGGCTGGATGAGCAAGGCCTGGACTACCAGTTCCACGACTTCAAGAAGGCCGGCGTGCCCGTCGCCGAGCTGGCGCGCTGGCAGCGCGAGCTGGGCTGGGAGAAGGTGCTGAACCGCGCCGGCACCAGCTGGCGCAAGCTCGACGAGGCCAGCAAGGCCGCGGTGGTGGACGCCGCCAGCGCCGCCGCGCTGATCCAGACCCAGCCCAGCCTGGTCAAGCGCCCGGTGGTGCAATGGGCCGACGGCCGCCTGAGCCTGGGTTTCTCGCCCGAGCTGTTCGCCAGCCATCGCTGACGCCGGCACCGACGTGGTGCGAAACAGCACCACGGCAGTGCCACAGGCTCGACGCTGGTGCGCGATACGGCCGCAGGCCATGCCCCAGTCTGGGCATCATTCTTGCTGAATTGGTGCAAAGGAAAACCCAAGCCGGTGCGCCGGCAGGCACGACCAGCAGCAAGGACGAGGCAATGGAGAACTTCAAGCAGGGCGCGGATGCGCTCTTTATTTTGCTCGGCGCCATCATGGTGCTGGCCATGCACGCCGGTTTCGCCTTCCTGGAGCTGGGCACGGTGCGCAAGAAGAACCAGGTGAATGCCCTGGTGAAGATCCTGGTGGACTTCGCGGTCTCCACGGTGGCCTATTTCCTGGTTGGGTACACGGTCGCCTATGGCACGCATTTCTTCACCGGCGCCGAGGCCCTGGCGGCCAAGAACGGCTACGAGCTGGTGAAGTTCTTCTTCCTGCTGACCTTTGCCGCGGCGATTCCCGCCATCGTCTCCGGCGGCATCGCCGAGCGCGCCCGCTTCGGCCCGCAGCTGATGGCCACCGCGGTGATCGTGGGCCTGATCTACCCGCTCTTCGAGGGCGTGGCCTGGAACCAGGCCTTCGGCTTCCAGGCCTGGCTCAAGGCCAGCATGGGCGCCGAGTTCCATGACTTCGCCGGTTCGGTGGTGGTGCATGCGGTGGGCGGCTGGATCGGCCTGGCGGCGGTGCTGCTGCTGGGTCCGCGCTACAACCGCTACCGCAAGGACGGCGCCATCAGCGCCCACCCGCCCTCCAGCATCCCCTTTCTGGCCCTGGGCGCCTGGGTGCTGGCGGTGGGCTGGTTCGGCTTCAATGTGATGAGCGCCCAGACCCTGGACAAGCTCAGCGGCCTGGTGGCGGTGAACTCGCTGATGGCGATGGTGGGCGGCACGCTGGCGGCGGTGCTGCTGGGCCGCAACGACCCCGGCTTTGCGTACAACGGCCCGCTTGCCGGCCTGGTGGCGGTGTGCGCCGGTTCCGACCTGATGCACCCGATCGGCGCTCTGGTGGTGGGCGGCGTGGCCGGCGCGATCTTCGTGAGCCTGTTCACCCTCACGCAGAACCGCTGGAAGATCGACGACGTGCTGGGCGTCTGGCCCCTGCACGGCCTGTGCGGCGCCTGGGGTGGCATCGCCTGCGGCATCTTCGGCCAGCAGGCGCTGGGCGGCATCGGCGGCGTGAGCTTCTGGTCGCAGCTGCTGGGCACCCTGGCCGGCGTGAGCTGGGCGCTGGCCGGCGGTTTCGCCGTCTACGGCCTGCTGCGTCAGCTGACGGGCCTGCGCCTGAGCCAGGAAGAGGAGTTCGACGGTGCCGACCTCAGCATCCACAAGATCGGCTCGACGCCGGATCGCGAGGTCAGCTGGTAAGCTGCCGGCCTTGTTATCCAAGGCAGTTGCTCCATGTTCACAGGCATCGTCCAGGGCGTCGCCAGCGTCGCCGCCATCACCGACCGGCCCGGTCTGCGCAGCTTCACGCTGCAGTTCCCGCCCGGTTTCTGTGCCGGCCTGGAGATCGGTGCCAGCGTCGCCTGCGACGGCGTCTGCCTGACCGTCACCGCCCTGCACGACGGTGAGCGCGCCGACTTCGACGTCATGCAGCAAAGCCTGGCCCTCACCAGCCTGGCCGGCCTGCAGCAGGGCAGCCGGCTGAACGTGGAGCGCGCCGCCCGCGACGGCGCCGAGATCGGCGGCCACCCGCTCTCCGGCCATGTCGACTTCATGGGCGAGATCGCCGAGATCCGCCGCCCCGAGAACAACCATGTGCTGCGCGTCGCGGTGCCGGCGCGCTGGATGCGCTACATCTTCGCCAAGGGCTATATCGCCATCAACGGCGCCAGCCTGACGGTGGCCGAGGCCCATCGCGAGCCCGGCCAGCCCGGCTGGTTCGAGGTCTGGCTGATCCCCGAGACCCTGCGCATGACCACGTTTGGCGAGAAGGGCGTGGGGTCAGGTCTGAACATCGAGATCGAGCGCCAGACCCAGGTCTTCGTGGACACCGTGCGCGACGCCATCGAGGAGCGCCTGGGCCCGCTGCTGCCGGTGCTGGAGCGGCTGCTGGCGCAGCAGGGCCAGAGCCTGCTGGACATGGCGCCGCCGCGCGCGGAGAAGCGCTGAATAAGGGCCCTGTTTTGTGCGGCAGCCCCGGCCGCGGCATGCTAGCCTGGGCGGAGTCAGGATGTCCTGACGTCCGCGAGGAAGGGCCGAACCATGCGATTGAGCGTCAGACACCGATTGATGCTGGGCTTTGGCGTGATGCTGCTGCTGCTGGCCGTGGTGGCCGGGGTGGGGCAGCAACAGCTGGCCAATATCCAGCACTTCAACACCGAGCTGGACGAGCGCGCCTTCCGGCTCGCGCTGGCCTCCGACTGGGCCACCCAGGTCAAGATCGCGGTGGCCAGCAAGGCGCCGGTGCCAGGTCTTGAGATCGAACCGGTGAAGAAGCTCGGCACGCTGACGCAGGCGGATGCCGAGAAGCGCGCGCTGAGCGCGGCGCTGAGTTCCCATACCGGCAGCCCGGAGGCGCACCGCGATGCGGTGGACCAGCTGGCGGGCAAGCTGGTGGCGCTGCAGATCGCCGACAGCGGCCAGCTGCAGGCCGCGCTGACGCGTGCCGTCACGCTCAACTGGACCGTGCTGGCGCTGGGCGCCGTGCTGGGCATCGTGATCGCGATCAGGCTTTCCAACGGCATCCTGCGGCCGATCGCGCGTGCCGGCCTGGTGGCCGAACGCATTGCCTCGGGCGATCTCTCCAGCAGCATCGACGGCCAGGCCCACGACGAGGTGGGCGCGCTGCTGGTCTCGCTGGGCCGCATGCAGGACAACCTGGCGGGGCTGGTGGCGAATGTGCGCCAGGGCTCCGAGGGCGTGGCCACCGCCTCGGCCGAAATCGCCCAGGGCAATCACGACCTGTCGGCGCGCACCGAGCAGCAGGCCAGCTCGCTGGAGCAGACGGCCTCCAGCATGGAGGAGCTGGGCTCCACCGTGAAGCAGAACGCCGACAGCGCGCGCCAGGCCAACCAGCTGGCGCTGAACGCCTCCACGGTGGCCGAGCAGGGCGGCGCGGTGGTGGGCGAGGTGGTCGAGACCATGAAGGACATCAATGAGTCCTCGCGCAAGATCGCCGACATCATCGGCGTGATCGACGGCATCGCCTTCCAGACCAATATCCTGGCGCTGAACGCCGCGGTGGAAGCCGCGCGTGCCGGCGAGCAGGGCCGCGGCTTTGCGGTGGTGGCCTCCGAGGTGCGCTCGCTGGCGGGCCGCTCGGCCGACGCCGCCAAGGAAATCAAGAGCCTGATCGGCGCCAGCGTCGAGCGCGTCGAGCGCGGCAGCGCCCTGGTCGACCGCGCCGGCAGCACCATGCACGAGGTGGTGACGGCGATCAAGCGCGTCACCGACATCATGGGCGAGATCAGTGCCGCCAGCATCGAGCAGTCGAACGGCGTCTCGCAGGTGGGGGAGGCGGTCAACCACATGGATCACGCCACCCAGCAGAACGCCGCGCTGGTCGAGCAGATGGCCGCCGCCGCCAGCAGCCTGAAGGCGCAGGCCGAGGAGCTGGTGCGCGTGGTGGCGGTGTTCAAGATCCGGCGCGGCTGAGCGCGGACCCTAATCGATGGCCCGGCGCCGCAGCGCCTCGGGCAGCTGCTCGTAGTAGGCGGCGATGCGCGCGCCGTAGCGTGCGCGCGCCTGCGGGCTCAATTCAGGGTCGAAGCTGGCCTTCAGCGATTGCACGCCGGCCGGCGTGGCCAGCAGGGCGGCGAGGCGCCGCACCACCCTGGCGCCCCAAGGCGTGCGTGGGCAGGCGATGCCCGAGACCAGCATCTCGTCGTGGCCCATCAGCGGCACCGGGGTCAGGTCTTGCAGCGCCGGCATCATGGCCTTGCGCTGCTGCAGCGCGAAGTCGTAGTCGATGATGTAGTCGACCCGGCCCAGCAGCATCATCTCCAGCAGGCGGTGGCCGAAATCGGCCGGCGTATAGCTCTTCGGTTGGCTGCTGCCGGCGCGTTGGGCCAGCAGCTGATCGAGCGCCGGGCCGTAGCTGCGCCCCTCGACGACGGCGCCCTGCAGCTCGGTGCGGCGCAGCAGGCGCCAGATGTCGACCTCGCCGGCGGCATTGCGCGGCAGCCGCGGCAGGGTGGCGGCGCGCACGATCAGCTGCAGCGGCGGCACCAGATGGGTGTCGACGAAGTAGGCCATGGCTTCGCGCTCGGGCGTGTGCAGCGCCATCAGGTGACAGGCATTCTCGCCGGCACGCAACATGCCCCAGCTGCGCTTGGCGTTGGCGATCACGAGCCGGTGCCGGGTCGCGCCGCCCCAGCTGCTGCTGAGGTGCTCGAACAGCGGCCCCACCACGGTCCGTTCCTGCCCCGGATTGCCGGCGCTCATCGACACATCGGCGGCCAGCCAGGTCATGGTGGCCTCGGCCCCCGCGTCCTGGGCGCTGGCCCTGAAGGTCAGCAACAGCGGGACGGCCAGCGCCAGCCGGCGACTCGGCATCGGTACGCGGCCGTTGTCCATGATCGGGCCTCCCAGCGCTGGCAACGCCTAGAGCATAGGCGTGGCCGGCGCGGCGGGCAAATATCCTAGCGCCTAGATTACCGGCGCGCTGCCGGGCGCAGCTCAGCCGGCCAGCAAGGCGCGCAACACATAGGGCAGGATGCCGCCATGCTGGTAATAGGCCACCTCGATGGGGGTGTCGACGCGCAGCAGCAGGGCATGCTCGCGGCGCTGGCCACCGCCGGCGGGGTGTACCACCAGCCGGGCCCGGCGCTGCGGCGCCAGCGCGCCGTCCATCTCGATGTCGATCAGCTCGTCGCCGCGCAGGCCCAGGCTCTCCCAGCTCTCGCCGGGCATGAACTGCAGCGGCAGCACCCCCATGCCGACCAGATTGGAGCGGTGGATGCGCTCGAAGCTCTTGGCCACCACCGCCTTGATGCCCAGCAGCTGGGTGCCCTTGGCGGCCCAGTCGCGGCTGGAGCCGGTGCCGTATTCCTCGCCGGCAAAGATCACCGTGGGCGTGCCGGCGGCCTGGTAACGCATCGCGGCGTCGTAGATGGCGAGCTTTTCATCCGGTCCGCCGCTCGGTTGGTAGAGCGTCAGGCCGCCTTCCTCGCGGCTGCCGTCGGCCGCCGGCGGGATCATCAGGTTCTTGATGCGCACATTGGCAAAGGTGCCGCGCATCATCACCTCGTGGTGGCCGCGGCGCGAGCCATAACTGTTGAAGTCCACGGGCTTGATGCCCTGGGCCTGCAGATACAGGCCGGCGGGCGAGCTGGCCTTGATGGCGCCGGCGGGCGAGATGTGGTCGGTGGTGATGGAGTCGCCGAACAGCGCCATGATGCGGGCGCCGCGCACGTGCGTGCCGCCGGCCTCGGCCAGGGCGGGCTGCATCTGGAAGCCGGCGAAGAAGGGCGGCTGGGCGATATAGCTGCTGGCCGGCCAGCTGTAGACCTGGCCCGCCACGCCGCTGATCTTCTGCCACAGCTTGCCGGGCTTTCTGGCCACCTGCTCGTAGTTGGCGCGGAAGGCCTTGGGGTCCATGGCATGCTGCATGAGCGCTTGGATCTCCTCGCTGCTGGGCCAGATGTCGCCGAGGTAGACGTCGCGGCCGTTCTTGCCCTTGCCCACCGGTTGCGTCATCAGATCGACCCGCACATTGCCGGCCAGCGCATAGGCCACCACCAGCGGCGGCGAGGCCAGGAAGTTGGCCTTCAGATTGGGGTGGATGCGCGCCTCGAAATTGCGGTTGCCCGAGAGCACGGCGGCGCAGATCAGCTGCTGGCTCGTGATGGCCTCGTTGATCTCGGCGGTGAGGTCGCCGGCATTGCCGATGCAGGTGGTGCAGCCATAGGCGGCCACGTTGAAACCGAGCTTTTCCAGATAGGGCAGCAGCTTGGCGCGCTCCAGGTACTCGGTGACGATGCGCGAGCCCGGCGCCAGCGAGGTCTTGATGTGCGGCGCCACGCGCAGGCCCGCCTGCACCGCCTTCTTGGCCAGCAGGCCGGCGGCCAGCAGCACGCTGGGGTTGGAGGTGTTGGTGCAGGAGGTGATGGCGGCGATCAGCACATCGCCATTGCCGATCGAGAGCCCGCTGGGCGTGCTGACGCGCGCATCCAGCGTCTCGGCCGGGCGGTTGAAGCCGTTGGCCGCGGCGCCCTGGCTGTAGAGCGCGGCGAACTGGCTGGCCAGGTGGGTGATCTCGATGCGGTCCTGCGGCCGCTTGGGGCCGGCCAGCGAGGGCGTGACGCTGCCCAGGTCCAGGCTCACGGTGTGCGAGTAGGCGATCTCGCCCGCGGCCTGGTCGGCGCCGGGCGCACCGGGAATGCCGAACATCTGCTGGGCGCGGAAGTAGGCCTCCAGCGCGGCGATCTCGCTCTTCGTGCGGCCGGTGCCGCGGAAATAGTCCAGCGTGCGCTCGTCCACCGGGAAGAAGCCCATGGTGGCGCCGTACTCGGGCGCCATGTTCGCGATGGTGGCGCGGTCGGGTACCGAGAGGCTGGCGGTGCCGGGGCCGAAGAACTCGACGAACTTGCCCACCACCTTCTCGCGCCGAAGCAGCTCGGTGACGGTGAGCACCAGGTCGGTGGCGGTGACGCCCTCGCGCAGCCGGCCCTTGAGCTCGAAGCCCACCACATCCGGCGTCAGGAAATAGACCGGCTGGCCCAGCATGCCGGCCTCTGCCTCGATGCCGCCCACGCCCCAGCCCACCACGCCGATGCCGTTGATCATGGTGGTGTGGCTGTCGGTGCCCACCAGCGAGTCGGGGTAGTAGAGCTTCTCGCCCTTTTTGCCGCTCTTGTGCACGCCGCGCGCCAGGTACTCCAGGTTCACCTGGTGCACGATGCCAAAGCCCGGCGGCACGACGCGGAAGGTGTCGAAGGCCTGCATGCCCCACTTCATGAATTCGTAGCGCTCGCGGTTGCGCTCGAACTCCAGCTTCATGTTCAGGTCCAGCGCCTGCTTGCTGCCGTAGTGGTCGATCATCACCGAGTGGTCCACCACCAGGTCCACCGGCACCAGGGGCTCGATGGTCTTGGGGTTCTTGCCGGCCGCGGCCGCCACATTGCGCATCGCCGCCAGATCGGCCAGCAGGGGCACGCCGGTGAAGTCCTGCAGCACCACGCGCGCCACCACGAAGGGGATCTCGTCATTGCGCGGCGCGTTCGGCGCCCAGTTGGCCAGCTGGGCCACATGCTCGGGCAGCACGCGCTGGCCATCGCAGTTGCGCAGCACCGACTCCAGCACGATGCGCAGCGAGATCGGCAGGCGCTGGATGTTGGGGAACTGCCGGGCCAGCGCCGGCAGCGAGTAGAACTGGCCGCTCTTGCCCGCGGGCGTGCTGAAGCTGGCAAGGGTCTGGGCGTAGGGATGCGACATGCGAGGCTCCTGGTGAACGGGTGATTGTGCGCGTCAGGACAAGAGGGCGATCAGGCTGCTCGGGTGCAATTGCCAGCCGGCCAAGCCCGCCAGGCCCATCAGCACGCCGAAGAAGGAGGGCAGCAGCGCGGCCCAGTAAAGGCGCTGGCTTTGCGTCAGCGCGGTCACCGCCAGCATCGCCACCGCGATCGCCAGCAGGGCGTCGCTGAGGTCGAACTGGTCGTCGCGGTAGTTGAGCGCGTCGTAGTTGCGCTGGTCCTGCTCGGCCTGGGCGCGCAGCTCGTCCTTCTTCCTGGCCTGGTCGGCGGCGAGGGTGCGGTACTTGGCGAGCGCGCTGGCATAGCCGGCCTGGGCCTCGGGCTTGGCGCTCAGCTGCGCCAGCTCGAGCTGCACCACGCTGGCCTCGGCCACCTCCTGGCGGATATTGCGCGCCTGGTAATAGGCCCAGTGGTCCAGCTTGTCGGCCTGGGCCTGCTGCATGGCCTGCACGATGTTGTCATCCTTGACCTTGCAGATGCCCATGAAGGTGGCCAGCAGCGCCACCGTGATGGCCACGGCGGCGTTCAGGCGCGAGGGGCGCTCGGCCGTGGTGGGCGCGGCGGCCTGCTGCGCGGTTTCAACAAGGTCTTTGGGGTCGATGTCCATGTGCGTCCTGGCTTGCTGCAAGCGGGGCAGGGCAGAAATGCGCTACCGTTCCGGCCATGCGCATTTTGCTTGTAGAAGATGACCCCACGTTGAGTTCCATCGTGCAGCGCAGCCTGAGCGAGGCCGGCCACCTGGTGGACCTGGCCGGCACGCTGGAGCAGGCACGCTTTCTGTGGCGCATCCAGGAGCTGGACGCCGTGCTGCTGGACCTCAGCCTGCCCGACGGCAACGGCCTGCAGGCCCTGCGCGAGGCGCGTGCGCGCGGCGATCGCACCCCCGTGCTGGTGCTCACCGCGCGCAACCGCACCGACGAGCGCATCGCCGGCCTTGACGCCGGCGCCGACGACTACCTCGGCAAGCCCTTCGACCTGGCCGAGGTGGAGGCACGCCTGCGCGCCCTGGTGCGCCGCCGCCTCGACCTGGACGACCAGGTGCGCGTGGGCCAGCTGATGCTGGACCGGCGCGCGCGCCGGCTCTACCTGGCCGAGGCGCCGCTGGATCTGCCGGCGCGCGAGTTCGAGGTGCTGAGCGAGCTGATGACGCCGCCCGGCCGGGTGGTCAGCAAGGCCCGGCTCAGCGACAAGCTCTCGGGCTTCGACGATGCGCTGGGCGCGAATGCGCTGGAGACCTTCATCTCGCGCCTGCGCAAGAAGCTGGCCGGCAGCGGCGCCGGCATACGCACGCTGCGCGGCCTGGGTTATGTGCTGGAGCCTGAGGCATGAGCGAACCGGCGAGCCGCAGCAGCAGTAGCAAGCCGCCGCTGCGCCGCCGCCTGCTGCGCCATGTGCTGGGCCCGCTGATGCTGACCTGGGCGCTGGGCAGCCTGCTGGCGCTGTGGGTGGCCTCGTACTTCACGCAGCGCGCCTTCGACCGCTCGATGCTGGACGACGCGCTGCTGCTGGCCCGCCATCTGGAGGTGGGCGCGCAGGGCCTGCAGCTGACCATGTCCAGCGAGGATCTGGGCACGGTGCTGTACGACCAGAGCGAGCGCGTCTTTTACGCGGTCTATGCCGTGCACGACGGCGGCAGTCGCCTCATCGTCGGCAGCCCGGGCCTGCTGCCGGCGCCACCACGCGGCGGCGCCGCGCCGCCCGAGCTGCAGTACCTGGACCAGGACTACCGCGGCCGTGCGGTGCGCACCCTGGTGCTGCGGCGCGACGCACCCCAGCCGGCCCTGGTGGTGGTGGCCCAGACCACGGTGATGCGCCAGCGCATGCGCGAGGAGCTGCTGCTGTTTGCGCTGCCGCCCCAGGTGTTGCTGCTGGTGGGCCTGGCCGGCTGGCTGCGCCACCGCATCGGCCGCGACGTGCGGCCGCTGGCGGCGCTGCAGCAGGCCCTGCAGGCGCGCCCGCCCTCCGATCTCTCGGCCCTGCCGGCCGAGCTCAAGACCGAGGCGCCTTCGCGCGAGCTGGAGCAGCTGGGCCATTCGATCGACGGCCTGCTGGCGCGCGTGGAGGCCAGCGTGCGCGCCCAGCGCGAGTTTGCCGGCAATGTCGCGCATGAGCTGCGCACGCCGCTGGCGGGCGTGCGTGCGGCGGCCGAGTACGGCCTGGCGCAGAGCGAGCCGCAGCGCTGGCGCGAGCAGCTGCAGGCGGTGCTGGCCAGCGAGGGCCGCGCCAGCCATCTGGTGGACCAGCTGCTGGCCCTGGCCCTGGCCGATGAGTCGCGCGGCCGGCTGCGCCTGCAGCCACTGGTGCTGGGCGAGCTGGTGCGCGAGCTGCTGCTGCGCTACCTGCCGCGCGCCGACCAGGCCGGCGTGGAGCTGGGCGCCGGCGGGCTGGAGGGCGGCGAGCAGGTGCTGGGCGATGCCGGGCTGATCGAGGGCATGCTCGGCAATCTGCTCGACAACGCGCTGCGCTACGGCCGCGCCGCCAGCGGGCCCAGCAGCATCAGCGTCGAGCTGCAGCCCGACCAGCAGGCACAAGGGCAGGGGCTGCGCCTGTGCGTGATCGACAACGGGCCCGGCATTCCCGCGGCCCAGCGCAGCGCCGTGCGCCAGCGCTGGGCGCAGGGCGAGGCCTTGTGCCAGGCACCGGCGCTGGGCCAGGGGGCGGGCCTGGGCCTGTCCATCGTGGAGCGCTATGCCAGCCTGCTCGGGGCCAGCCTGAGCCTGGAACCCGGGCCGGATGGCCAGGGGCTGAGAGCCTGCCTGGTGTTTCCGCCGCTGGCTCAGGCTGCCAAGGGGTAGCTCGGGATCTGCAGCCCGACGCCGCCGGCCGCCTGCAGGCTGGCCGCCACGCTGGCGCAGGCGGTGCGCAGCAAGGCCTCGCGGCGGCGCGCCTCGGCGCGCTTCTTGGACGGCAGGCTGGCCAGGTCGATGCTGGGCTCGCGCAGGCAGTCGAGCCGATAGTCGCCATCGTGGCTGGGCAGGGCGCCCAGCTCGGTCCAGAGCTGGTCGTAATCCGAGCTGATGTGCCAGCGCCGCCACGGGTTCAGCGCGATGCGGTGCCGGTTGCTCACCAGCTGCACGCCCGCACAACCCAGCAGGTAGGCGATGTGGCGCACCACCGTGATGAGCAGGCTGGTGGGCCGGCAGGCATGCAGCTGGCGCGTGGCCTCGCGCACCAGCTGGCGCGCCTCGTCGCCGGCCAGGCCCTGCAGGCGCCCGACCATCAGCAGCGGCCCCTGCGCGCCGCCGCGTATCACGAAGGACAGCGAATACAGCCGCTGCCCCGCCAGCTGCAGCGCCAGGCACAGCTCGCCCTCGCGGTGGCCGTCGTGGATGGCGCTCAGCGTCAGCGCGGCGCTGCCGCCGTCCTTCAGCGGCAGCTGGCCCAGGCAATGCGGCCGCTCGGCGGCGGCGCAGCTCCAGGCCAGCAGGCCGCGCTCGTGCATGAAGCCGTAATGCTCGCTGAGCACGCGCACGCGCGCGCCGCAGCCCAGCCCGGTGCAGAGGTAGGGGCGGTAGATCTTGTGCGCCAGCACCGGATGGCGCTGCAGCTGCGCCTGCAGGCAGGCGTGGCGGGCCAGGAAGTCCTGCCAGCGACGCGTGGCGCGTGGATGGAGCCAGCCGCCGAGGCGCAGTTTCACGCGGGTCTTGAGGTCGGAGCGAGGCGCATCTTTCGTCATGCGCTCTTTATCGTCGCGAGCGCCTGTCTGGAACCTGACCTACGCCCCCAGCCTTTGACTCAGCCGCGCCGCCGCCGCCTTCACCGCCGCGCCGAAGCCGGCTTGCAGCCGGTGGCTGGGCAGGGTCAGGGTGATGGCGCCCACCAGCTCGCCGGCGGCGCCGAACACCGGGGCCGAGATGCCGCTGAGGTCGGGCACGCGGTCGCCCGAGAGTTCGGCCAGGCCGGCCTCGCGGATGCGCGCATAGAGCGCGCCCTTGGCGCCGCCGAAGGCCAGCAGCACGCGCCCGCCGGCGCCGCGCTCCAGCGGCAGCAGATCGCCGGCGCGGGTGTGGTCGCGCAGCAGCTGGGGCGAGTCGACCCGGTACAGGCACAGGCGCTGCTCGCCCTGGCGCACATGGAAGGCGGCGCTCTCGCGCGTGGCCGCCACCAGCTCGCGCAGCACCGGCATCACCACCGCCTCCAGCGAGAACTGGCCGGCCTGCACGAGCTGCAGCCGCGCCAGCTCGGGGCCCAGCACGTAGCGCCCGTCGGCCTGCCTGAGCAGCAGGCGCGCATGCTCCAGCGAGGCCAGCAGGCGCAGCGCGGTGCTCTTGTAGAGCCGCGTGCGCTCGGCCAGCTCCTGCAGGCTCAAGCCCGCATCGCCGGCGCGGAAGGCGCACAGCAGCGACAGCGCGCGGTCCACCGCCGCCGCGCCGCCGGGGGCGGCACGCTCGTCCGCCAGGGAGGGGGTCAAAGCCTTCTTGGGCATGCTGGCTTCCTTGACTCGGGCAATATCTGAATTTAGTATTGTCAGAACGTAATTCTATCTAACAGAATCGCAATGTCGAATCGGCCGGACATCCACATCAGCGAGGTGGGCCCGCGCGACGGCCTGCAAAGCCTGCGCCAGACCATGGCCACGCCCGCCAAGCTGGCCTGGATCGATGCCCTGCACGCCGCCGGCCTGTGCGAGATCGAGGTCGGCTCCTTCGTGCCGGCGGCGCTGCTGCCGCAGCTGGCCGACAGTGCCGAGCTGGTGCGGCATGCGCGCGGCCTGGCCGGGCTCACCGTGCTGGCCCTGGTACCGAATCTGCGCGGCGCGCAGGCGGCGCTGGCGGCCGGCGTGCACAAGCTGACCCTGCCGCTGTCGGTCAGCGCCGCGCATTCGCTGGCCAATGTGCGCAAGACGCCGGCGCAGATGCTCGAGGAGCTGCGCGGCATCGCGGCGCTGCGGCGCGAGCGTGCGCCGGACGTGGGCCTGGAGGTGGGCCTCTCCACCGCCTTTGGCTGCACCCTGCAGGGCCGCGTGGACGAGGACGAGGTGATCCGGCTGGCGGTGCAGGCCGCCGCGGCGGGCGCTGACGAGGTGGGCCTCTCCGACACCAGCGGCATGGCCGATCCGGCCCAGGTGCGGCGCCTGTTCACGCGCCTGCGCGCCGAGCTGGGCGCGCGCGCCGGTGCCGCCCATCTGCACAACACGCGCGGCCTGGGCCTGGCCAACTGCCTGGCCGCCTTCGACGTGGGCGTGCGTAGCTTCGACGCCTCGCTGGCCGGCCTGGGCGGCTGCCCTTATGCGCCGGGCGCCTCGGGCAATGTGGTGACCGAGGACCTGGTCTTCATGTTCGAGGCCATGGGCCTGCGCACCGGCGTGGACCTGGAGCGCCTGCTGGCCGCGCGCGCGCCGCTGCGCGCCGGCCTGCCGGGCGAGCCGCTCTACGGCATGCTGGCCGAGGCGGGCCTGCCCAAGGGCTTTGTGGCACAGCCGGCGGCCGGCCATGTCTGAGCAGCCGCAACAAGCCTTGCCGCAAGCCTTGCCCCTCGCCGGCCTGCGCGTGCTCGAGTTCACGCATATGGTGATGGGCCCCAGCTGCGGCATGATCCTGGCCGACCTGGGCGCCGAGGTCATCAAGGTCGAGCCGCTGGCGGGCGACAACACGCGCCGCCTGCTGGGCTCGGGCGCGGGCTTCTTCGCGATGTTCAACCGCAACAAGCGCAGCCTCGCGGTCAACACCCAGGACCCGCGCGGCCTCGAGATCGTGCTCAAGCTGCTGGCCGGCGCCGATGTCTTCAGCGAGAACTTCAAGCCCGGCGCGATGGAGCGCCTGGGCCTGGGCCCCGCCGCGCTGGCGGCGCTCAACCCGCGCCTGATCTATGTCTCGCACAAGGGCTTTCTGCCCGGCCCCTACGAGCAGCGCACCGCGCTCGACGAGGTGGTGCAGATGATGGGCGGCCTGGCCTATATGACCGGGCCCGAGGGCCGGCCGCTGCGCGCCGGTGCCAGCGTGAACGACATCATGGGCGGCATGTTCGGCGCCATCGGCGTGCTGGCGGCGCTGGTGCAGCGCGCCCAGACCGGCCGCGGCCAGCAGGTGCAGAGCGCGCTGTTCGAGAACAATGTGTTCCTGATGGCCCAGCACATGATGCAGTTCGCCGTCACCGGCCGGCCGGCCGCGCCCATGCCCAGCCGCATCTCGGCCTGGGGCATCTACGACGTCTTCAGCGTGCAGGGCGGCGAGCAGATCTTTCTGGCGGTGGTGTCCGACAGCCAATGGGCGCTGTTCTGCGAGGCCTTCGAGCTGGCCGATCTGCGCGCCGACGCGCGCCTGCTCGGCAACAACCAGCGCGTGCAGGCGCGCGACTGGCTGCTGCCGCTGCTGCGCACGCGCCTGGCCGAGCTCAGCGCGGCCGAGATCGGCGCGCGCTTCGAGGCGCGCGGCCTGCCCTATGCGCCCATCACCAAGCCGCAGGCGCTGTTCGACGATCCGCACCTGTGTGCCACCGGAGGCCTGGCGGCCGTGACGATCCCGCCCGACGCCAGCGCCGCCGGCCATGCGATCGAGACGCGCGCGCCGCTGCTGCCGCTGAGCCTGGACGGCCAGCGCCTGCCGCTGCGCCTGCCGCCGCCGGCGCTGGGCGCCGACACCGCGGCCCTGCTCGGCGAGCTGGGCTATAGCGCGGCCGAGCAGGCGCGGCTGCTGGCGGATGGGGTGGTGGGGGGCGAAGGATAGGCGGGTGGCCTGGCGCACGGGCCATGTTGCCTGGCGTAGCCGCGTGCTAGCCTTCGGCCATGAACACCGCTGCCAAACCCAAACTCACCTATTTCGACGCCCCGGTCAGCCGCGGCGAGGAATGCCGTCTGGCCCTGCACCTGGCCGGCGTCGATTTCGAGGATGTGCGCATCAAGGGCCCCGATTGGCCGGCCCTGAAGCCGAGCACGCCTTACGGCAGCATGCCCTTCCTGGAGCTGCCTGGCCATGCGCCGCTGGCCCACACCAACCCCATCCTGGTGCTGATCGGCCGCCGCCACGGCCTGCATCCGGCCGACGACTTCGAGGCCGCGCGGCACGAGGGCATGATGCAGCATGTGGAAGATCTGCGCGCCGTCGTCGGCCCCACGATCCGCATGGATGCCGACGAAAAGAAGCGCGTGCGCGAGCAACTCGCCGCCAGCTACCTGCCGGCCTGGGCCGCGGCCGCTGAGAAGAACATCGTGGGCAGCCAGCCCTTCTTCGGCGGCGACAAGCTGCAGGTGGTCGACCTGAAGCTGCACATGGCCGTGCGCTGGTTCATCGGCGGCGCCGTCGATCACATCCCGGCCACCATCTTCGACGGGTATCCGAAGCTGATGGCCATCTACACGGCGGTGCGCGAGCACGCCGGCGTCAAGGCCTGGTACGCCAGGGGCTGATCGCCCCATTCACGGCGAAGCGGCCTGCAGGCCCTGCTGCGCGGCGCGGTTAGCGCTGCCATTCGAAGCCGGGCGTGGGATCAGTCCTTGTTCTTCGCAAGGCGAGCTGCGAGCTTCATCAGCGTGGGCAAACGCTTCCTGCCGTGCATCGCACGCAGTCGTGCCTTGGCCGCGCCAATGTCGATGCCCGCGCACGTGACATACAGGGACTGCGCTTCCTCTTCACGCATGACTTCGAACTGCGCCCCCAGGCCCGCAAGGCGCTTCTTCGAAACACCGACGATCGGCACCCTGCCGCCCAGCGCGTGATACAGGTGCTGGCCAAGCCCCGGCGTTTCGTCGGCATCGAGATGGACGAAGCCGTCAACCAGGATGAGCTCGGGCTCCAGCCGGTGCTCGCGCAGCAGTTGCATCACGCAAGGCAGTTCTCGCAGGTCAAGTTCCCCGCGGACGGCCGGCTCGACATGGGTTATTCGCGAGACGTAAGTCTTGGTCGCTTCCGCAGCATCCCAGGCGTCGAAAGCCGCAGCAGCAGCCTGCGCCTGCGCGCCTTCGAAATGAACAGCGACGATGAGTTTCATGCAGGATTATGAGCCGCAGCAACTCACACGCTTGGCCATCGGCGGCGGTGCTGGGCTTGCGCCGCCACAGCGCCATCAACAGCGCATCCAGAACCAGGCTGGTGTCGATGCGGCTGTCTACAGAATCCGGGGCGATTCAAATGGCATGGGCAGCTCAACGCTGGGCCTGCGGCATTCACCGTGAACAGTGACTGACTGCGGCGACCGAAAAGTAGTCAGCGCCCAATTGCCTGTCGGGGAGCGTCATTTGCGGGCATTGCGCTGTCCCACCAAGTAGCGCGGCAAGGTGCACCTTGAATGGCCGCAGCTTTCGTCCGAACGGACGTTGGCAACCGTCGTCGTTCAGCTCGATACTCGTGCCAGAACTTTGCTGATCTGCACCTGGGATGATCGCTGGACGGTCATTGGCATGTGCGGCTGTAAGTTCGTCAGCCCGCTAGCGTCACGAGCCAGCCCCAAAGCGGCGGACGCATCGCTCGTCAGACGCCGAAGGAACTCCGCCCGCAGTGCCCTCGGGGACATGGCAATGCCGACTTTGGTGGACTTGATGATGGACCAAATCGTCCATGTCGTGAGGGCCTCTTCCCCGTTGAGCCCGCAAAGCACCGGCTCGTGAAGGTCGAGACGTCGTGCGAATCGCTCCTCTCGAAGCCGTCGATAGCGCAGCCAAGTCTGCCAGAAGTGCAAAGGAGCAAATCGCGCCGACGAGGAGTGCGGCATCAGCACGCACGTCAGACCTCCGCGGAGTTTCTCAAGGGCGCCAACATGCAGCATGGCCAACTCAGACGGCTTCATTGCGGCCCAGAACACCAAGTTGATCGCAACCTGCGCACGCATCTCAGCTTCGGAGTCATTGGAAGCTGAACCGCATAGGAGCGCGGCTGGAAGCCCTGCTGCTCGGGGTCGAGGTTTTGCCGGCTCCTGCCACTTGTTGCCTATCCGCGCCTCCTCGGCATTCGCGGGCTCTGGCGCCGACCAATCTGGCGCCGGCCATCCGATCAGGCCGTTCTCCTGCAGCCATCTCACAAAGGCGCGTGTAATCCGTTGCGCTTGCCGAGCGCTGCCTTCGGACAAGTTTTCCACACGCTTGGAGCGCGTTCCGATGCGTCCCGCGCGCAGCACGGCCGTGTACGCGAGCCAGAGATCTACCGACAGCTGCTCCACACGTCGCACATGCCGAGTCATGCAGAACTCTTCGAACCTTCGCACCTCTCCGGCGTAGGTCGACAACGTATGCGCTGACAGGTGGGATTTGCCTTCCAACCACCGCTCGCGAAGGTCTGAAATCAAGTGACTCATTCCAAGATTATGTGCATAATCTTAGACTACGCAACGTCATTTTGCTGCCCCGCATGACTGCACTAGACGTCTATCGATCACCTCTGCGTTGGGCAGGGAGCAAACGCAAGCTCTTGCCCACCCTGGAGCAGCTAGCACCGGCAAAGTTCAAGCGATATGTCGAGCCGTTCTGCGGCTCGCTGTGTCTGTACGTCGCTCTCAAGCCCGCCTCGGCGCTGGTGGGAGACATCAATGAAGAACTGGTGAACTTTTATCGCATGATCGCGTGGCGGCCCAAGGCCATCGCCACCGCAGCTCATGAGCTCACCGATGACGACGCGACCTATTACGAACTGCGGGGCTGCGATCCGCTCACCTTGAAGGCGCAGGATCGCGCCGTCCGCTTCTTATATCTGAACCGGTTTTGCTTCAATGGCGTATATCGAACCAACCGCCAAGGTCAGTTCAACGTCGCTCGTGGAAAGCACATGGGTAGCATTCCGCCGGTTCAAGAGCTGGTCGATTTCGGACGACTGATGCGTCGCGCAACCGTGCGCCGGTGCGATTTCCAAGAGCTAGTCGATGCCGCGAAGCGAGACGACTTCATCTACCTCGATCCGCCGTATGCCGGCCGAGGCGTGCGGGACCGCGGCGAGTACGGGGTCGGGGCTTTCAAGGAAGAGGATCTTGACCGCCTCGCCGAGGCTCTGCATCGTGCTAGCGCCCGTGGCGTAAAGGTGCTGCTGTCATACGCCGACCTTCCTGATATTCGAAGCCGATTTCGAAACTGGAACGCCACCACCTTGGAAGTCGCGCGCAACGTGGCCGGCTTCGCTGGCGCGCGGAGCTCTGTGTCCGAGCTGATTCTGCGAAACTACAACGCGTGATCCACGAGTAAGCAAACACTCGATGACTTCGATTCGGCTTGCCATCGCATCAGACCTTCATTACGTCGATCCGCCCAGAGACGGCGTCTCCCTGCCAGCAGCGGCCAATTCGAATCCCGCGGGCGATCCCATGCAGGGACTGCTGACAAGGATCCGGAAGGATTCGGCTAGCGGCGCGACGCACGAATTTGAAGCCGACTACCTCGTCTGCCCGGGTGACGTCACGAATCAGGCCTCTGCGACCGGCTTCGAGACTGGCTGGGGGAAACTCAAAGAACTTCAGGCGGCGCTGGGCGCCCGGCATCTGATCGCCACGACGGGTAATCATGAAGTTCACTCGCGCGCGGGCGAGAAGGATAACGTCATCGGCTTAAGCACCCAGGTGCTCGATCCGCTTGCCGCAATCCAGCGGCACGCCGACTATCCGTGCACCTGTCTTGAGGATGAGGCCCGGTGGGTGTACTGGGGGCGAGGCTACCAGATCGTGGAAGAGCCCAACATCCTCTTCTTGGTCATCAACTCAAGCCATTTTCACCCGACCACGCGAGCCAACGAGTTCGAGCGGGGCCGTATTAGCGACATCGCACTCGAGTCCTTGAGAGCCGAGCTGGCACAGCGCATCGCGAAGGACAAGAAGCGCGTCTTCGTGGCGTTACTGCATCATCACCCTATTCCTCATGAGGCGGGAACTGCCCCGGAGGAGAACATTCAGATGCACAACGGCTCGCAGCTCATCCGGCTACTTGAGGACACGAACGTGGCCTGGTTGGTAATTCATGGCCACAAGCATGAGGGACGCCTGATCGATGCGCAGGGGTCCAATAATCCACCAACGGTATTCGCCGCAGCGAGCTTTGGCGCATCGCTCGATGGCGTGCTGGCCACGAAGACGCGCCAACAGTTCTACGTCCTGCATCTCGAGATATGCGACCAAGCGATCGAACCAACGGCGAAGTTTCGCGTTCGTGCTTGGCACTGGACCGGGACCAGCTGGGAGCCCGCGCGCAAGTGCGCCGAGGGCCTCCCCGACCGGTGCGGGTATCAACGACCTTCGTTCCAACGTCAGCCAGTGCTCGACGCGCTCATGGGCACGTTGACGGAATCCGAGTCGTTCCTGAAGTGGGACGAAGCCGCAGCGAAACACCCGGAGCTCGGCCACCTCACGCCTGATCAGATCCGTTTCATGAAAACAATGATGTCGAACAAGGGCATCAAGACCACCTGGGGTGACGACGACTGGTTTCCGCAGGAGGTTGGGGTATGACCAATGCCACCGAAATTTCCGGCGGCGATGTCTTCAACGCCCGGGATCTAGCACCCAACCAAGTCGCCTCCAACTTCCTCGCACCGCCCGTTTTCGAAGGGCTGCTGAGCAAGGTCAACAGTATCCTTGAGGGGCCTCGCGGCAGTGGCAAGACCACGCTGCTGCGCATGCTGACGCCAGAAGCTTTTTCCCTCTGGCGCGAGGCGACGCCAGGCAAGAGCATCGAGTTCATCGGCGTGTTCGTTCCTGCCGACGTGCGCTGGGCCAAGCAACTGACAGCTCGGACAGAGCGAATATCCAATTCGGTCGCCAAGGATGCGCTGCTGCATGCAGTCTTCTCTGTAGCGCTGAATCTCGCGCTGGTGGAAACCATCCAGTCGTGTGCGACCTTGCACGCCAGGTTCGGTGAAGCCCACCCGGCCATCTTCTTCCCTTTGGATCGAAAGTACGAGGCGCAGGTCGTGGAAGCGCTTTCGTATGTCTGGTCGCTCGAGGTGCCGCTTAGATCCTTCAATGGCATTCGCCTGGCACTGCGCAGGCGCCAGCATGAGCTTAGCGCAGCAGCCGCCCAACTTGCCGACAGCCGGCCTCTGCTTGAGGTGCAGGCTGAACTCAAGTACATCACTAGCACTTGGCTCGACAACCTCGTCACTGCCGTAGAGAGCGTCAATGATGTGTTGAACCGACCGGATCAAATTTGGGCGATCCTGCTGGATGAGCTGGAAATTGTTCCTCCAGCCTTGCTTCAGACCATCGTCGATGCTCTGCGATCGACCTCCAACAAGCTGCGGTTCAAACTCGCCTTGAGCCCAACAGGGTCAGACCTCATCCCTCACGATCAGCCTGGATCCTCCAGCCACTTCGAGGACTACCGGCCGGTCAAACTTTGGTACGAGCGCAAGAGCGACGCCCGCGATTTCGCCAGCCGCCTCTTCGCTTCAAGCCTGTCTCGGATGCTGGGCGAGTCGATCACAGAGGCCGATCTGCTGCAGACCCTCGGTTCAAGTTGGGCACGGGCGAGTGACGAGGCGGATCAAGAGTATGCGGATGCGCAGGCAGTCTCCGTGGATACGCCGCAGATGCAGCGTTTACGCATAAGTGCGTTCAAGATCCTCTACGACCGCGACGAGTCATTCAGGCAACTGCTTGACCAAAAGGGAATCGACCCGAGCAATCCATCTGACCGAGATGCTAGCCCCGAAGGGACGTTGGTGCGCAAGATCACCCAACTGGTGCTGCACCGGGTCCAAGAACTCAAAAGTTACACCTTGGCAGCAGGCGCTCGCCAGCGAGGCGGCGCGCGCAACCAGCGCGCCTACCTCGGGTTCCCCAATCTGATCGACCTCACTGAAGGGAATCCTCGCTGGGTGATCACTCTGGCCGAGTCGGTAGTCGCTGAACATCGATCGAAGGGTTTATCGATCGCGGCGCAGTCCGTGCAATCAAATGCGGTCCGCGAATTCGTTCAGCAGATGGTCGCCAAGCTCACCGTTTACCCCACAAAGTCGAGCTCACCTGGTCGCCGCTGGACTCCATACGACTTCGTCAAGGCGCTGGGCACGTCGATCTCCTCGCAGCTGTTCGAAGGTCCGTTCAAGACGGACCCGGCCATGTCGTTTGTCATTGACCAAGCGGCGATCGACCAGTTCGGCGACTACATCCGGACCGCCATCGATCTGGGCGCTCTAGTCATCATGCGTCGTGGCGGCCTAGCGCCCCTCGCGAGCGCGGAAAGCGCTCAAACGCTAGTGGGCTCGCGCGTTAGGCTGACCTACCGACTCGCGCCTGAGTTCAGGCTGCCTCTCTTGTACCTGAAGGAGCGCAGCCTCAGTGCCGCCCTGAAGGCGGGTGAGTTGCTCCCGGAGTCGGAGGCCAGGGGTAAGAACTCCCAGCGCACGCCAACGGAGTCCGCTGAGCAAGAGAACCTTCCAATTCAAGGGCGCTTGCTATGACCGTCCAGTTGATGTTCGACATTGCACCCGACGATGCTCGTGGTGCTGACCTTTTTATCTATGGCCGCACTAAGGATCCCCGCGGCTTGCATATGCTCTCTTCGGTGGGGCTGAGCGCTGCGCAGCGTTGGGAGATCAGGCAGACGGAGGGCGGAGTCAGAGACGTCGAGAAGTCCGATTCCGGCCGTGCGATCGGAATCGGTGTCGATCAGCTGCCTCTGACTTTGGCAAAGTGGATTGAGACTTGCGCCGGTAACCCGCGAATTGCGATCGACATTTCGTGTATGTCGCGGCCGACAATGGCCACGGCCTTTCAAGCGATCCTTGACGCCGGCGATCGAAAAATGGTGCGAATGGACGTTCTCTATGTGCTGGCCGAGTACACGCCGCCTCCCACCCAGTTGCCGCCCAACGAAGACATTCGACCGATCAACGACTGGTTCGCCGGATGGCCCACAAATGCCACGGCGAGCACGTCCTTGGTTGTTGGGCTTGGCTATGAACGCGACAAGGCCAGCGGTGCTTGCGAGTACTTCGACGCCAGCGAAACTTGGGTGTTCGTGCCGCAGTCGGCTATCGAGGACTATCAAGCAGCTGTCGAAGGCAACAACGAAGTTCTGCTCGCACGTGCGCGTCGACGTGACCTCTCGGCGACCTATCGCGTGGAACGGCCCACCGAGACCTTCGGACTCTTGGCAAGTACGATCTCGCGGATCGTGCCAGAAATGAACCCCGTGCTGCTTCCCTTCGGCCCCAAGATCTTCTTCGCTCTAAGCCTGCTCGTGGCATCCGTCTATCGAGAGGCGGGCGTGTGGCATGTCACCGGGGACAGCGAGTTGCCGGATGTGCCGCATGCGCCGTCTACCCACGCTCCGGCGTTTCGCGTTGAACTTGGGCCGGTCGCGCGAGCGTAAAAGCCGATAAGGAAACCGCCACCTAAAAGCGCCGCGTGTTAGCAAGGCCCTGCGCTGGGAGGCGCTGCAGCGCCAGCTGGCGCATGTGTCGGCGGCTGGCGGCTGATCCCGCCGTCGCCCCTCACCGCGTCACGATCGCGAAGTTGCCAGGCGCCTTGTCGATCAGGCCGAAGAAGCGCACCAGGGCGATGCGGCTGCCGCCGGTCTTCAGGTCGTCGCTCAGCAAGGTGTCCTTCACGCCGGCGGTGCCGGCCATCATCTTGATGAAGATGGGTTTGGTGAGGGTCAGCGTGGCGTCGGCCTCGGGGTCGGCCGGCTTGGCCACGCGGTGGTGCAGCACCGCGTTCTCGGTCCAGAGCAGATAGCTTTCGCCCACGTCGCTGAGCACCAGCTTGACCTTCAGGTCTACGCCCTCGGCCTTGGGGCCGTTCAGGCCGGCGGCCATCGCTTCGAGAAAGCGTTCGGTCGGCGTCTGCGCCAGCATGTCGATCAGCGCCGCGCGGCTCACGCCTATAGCCGGCGGGCCCTGGCGCAGCTCGGCCGCGGCGGTCAGGTAGCTGTTGCGCCAGGTGGCGGCCTCGGCGGCATAGCCCAGCTGCTCGTAGCTGCGCGCCAGCAGCTGCTTGGCGCCGGCATGCTCGGGCGCGCCGAACACCACCTGGTTCAGCAGCTCGGCGGCCCAGCGGTACTCGCCCTGGTCAAACGCCTGCTGCGCCGCGGCCACCGCCTTGTCGGCGCCGCCCATCAGGGCCAGATAGCGCTTGGCCGATTCGGCCGGCGGCAGCGGGTTGAGGTTGGCGGGGTTGCCGTCGTAGGCGCCCAGGTAGTGCTGGTAGACCGCCTTGACGTTGTGGCGCAGATCGCCGTAGTAGCCGCGCGCGCCGAAGTGCTGCTGCAGCGATTTGGGCAGCTGGATCTGCTCGGCGATCTCGCGCGGCGTGAGGCCGGCGTTGATGAGGCGCACCGTCTGGTCATGCGTGTACTTGTAGACATCGCGGTGCGTGGTGATGAAGCGGCCGATGCGCGCCTGGCCCCAGATCGGCCAGTTGTGCTGGCCGAAATAAACCTCGGCGCCCGCGGCCTGCACCTGCTCCAGCGCCTGCTGCATGTATTGCGACCAGCGCAGCGCATCGCGCACCTTGGCGCCGCGCACCGGCAGCAGGTTGTGCATGGTCTGGGCCAGGTTCTCGGCGCCGCCATAGGCCTTCAGCTCGGGCAGGGCAAAGCTCAGCTCGGCCGGGGCCTCGGCGCCCGGCACGTTGTGGAACACGAAACGCACGCCGTCCAGGGTCAGGTCTTGCGTGGCCTCGCTGATGAGCTGGTTGGGCGGCAGGATGCCGATGCTGCCATAGGCCACGTTCTTGCCCAGGCCGGTGTCCACCAGGCCCTTGGGCGAGCGCTCCAGGTCGCGGCCGAACTGGTAGATGGAGCGGCGCGCCATCGCCGTGCCCACCATCACGTTCTCGCTGGTGGACTCTTCCATGAAGCCCGCCGGCGCCACCACCGGGATCTTGCGCGCCGCCACTTCCTCGGGCGTGACGACGCCCAGCGCGCCGCCGAAATGGTCGGCATGGCTGTGCGTGAACACCAGCGCGCTGACCGGCTTGTTGCCGAGCTGCTGGCGCGCAAAAGCCATGGCGGCGGCGGCGCTCTCCCTGGAGGTGAGGGCGTCCACCACGATCCAGCCGCTCTTGCCCTCGATCAGGGTGATGTTGGCGATGTCGAAGCCGCGCAGCTGGTAGATGCCCTCGCTGACCTTGAAGAGGCCGATCTGCGCGTTCAGCGCCGCATGGCGCCAGAGGCTGGCGTTGACGCTGTCGGGCGCCGGGCCGCTGACGAACTTGAAGGCGTCGAAGTCCACCAGCACGGTGCCGTCGGCCATCGTGATCTTGCCCTCGGGTCGGGCGATGAAGCCGCGCCTGGCGTCCTCGAAGTCCTGCGGGTCGGCCAGCGGCAGCTCCTTGGCGAGCTGGGCATTGAGGGCCTGCACGCTGGCGGCGGCCTCGCTGGCGCTGCCGCCGATGCCACTGCCTTGCTTGCCGCAGCCGGACAGGGCCGCCAGCAACATCGGCAGCAACAGCATCGCGAAAGTGGTCGGTAGGCAGTTCTTCAAGGGCATCTCCGGTGGGTGCGCTGGCGCAGCTTCGGCCCAGTCCGGCCAGATGTCCAATGCATAATGAATCGGCATTCATTGCGCCAAACACATAATGGATCCGCGCCAGCTGCAGCACCTGATCGCCCTGGCCGACTGTGGCCGCTTCGTCGTCGCGGCCGAGCGGGTGCATCTGAGCCAGGCGGCCTTCAGCCGCAGCATCCAGGCGCTGGAGGCCAAGCTCGGCCTGCGCCTGTTCGACCGCGGCCCGCGCGGCGCCCAGCTCACGCCGGCCGGCAAGGTGGTGGTGGAGCGCGCGCGCCAGCTGCTGTTCGACCAGCACTGCTTCAAGCGCGACCTGGAGCTGCTGCGCGAGGGCTTGCTGGGCGAGCTGAACTTCGGCGCCGGGCCGGTGCCTGCGGCCACCATCGTGCCGCCCCTGCTGGTGGCGCTGCAGCGCCAGCAACCGCGGGTGGTGACGCGCGTGCGCAGCGGCCATGCCGACAGCCTGCTGGCCCTGCTGCATGCCGAGCAGATCGACTTCTTCCTGGCCGACCCGCGCATGCTGCCGGCCGACGCGCGCCTGCAGACCGAGGCGCTGGGGCCCATCCATGGCGGCATCTATTGCCGGCCCACGCATGCGCTGGCGCGCAAGCGCGAGCTCAGCGTGGCGATGGTGCTGGAGGCCGGCATCGCCACCGTCGCGGCCTCGCCGCCGCTGCGCGAGATGCTGCGCGCCGCCTTCGGCCTGGGCGCCACGCAGGCGCTGCCGCTCAAGCTGGAATGCGATGACATGACGACGCTGGCGCGCCTGGCGCGCGACAGCGACACCCTGGTGCTGCTGCCGCATGCGGTGGCGGCCGAGTTCAAGGGCTTGAAGCGGCTGCGCATGGGCGGGGCCGCGCCGGCGATGGCGATCGCCATGCATGCGATCTGGTTGCGCGGCCGCAGCCTTTCGCCGGCCGCCGGCCTGGCCCTGCAGCTGGCGCGTGAGCTGGCTCAGGCCTTGCCGGGCGAGGGCGGGGCGGCGCTGTCCCACAGCCGCAGGCTCACGCCGAAGCCCTGAGCGCCCAGGCCGCCGGGGCACAGCAGCAGCCGGCCCTGATGGGCGCCCGCCACCAGCGCGGCGAGGCGCAGGCCCAGGCCGGTCTCGCTGTCGGCCTGCGCCAGCTGGGCGCCGAGCGCGGCGCGCCGCTCGGCGCTCAGGCCGGGGCCGTCGTCCAGCAGGGTCAGCACCTGGGCCGCGCCGTCGGGCTCGCAGCGCAGCACGCAGCGGCTGGCGCCATAGCGGCGGCAGTTCTCGAACAGATTGGCGAGGGCGGCCGCCAGCAGGTTCGGGTCCGCGCGCAGCGGGCCCTGTTGCTGCACCTCGACCTGCAGCGCCTCCGGCGCGAGATGCGGCACCAGGCTGGCCAGGCTGATGTCCTGCACCTGCAGCTCGCCCTCGCTGCGGAATAGCAGCAGCAGCGAGCTGACCACGCGCTTGAGCCGGTGCACCGCCTCGCGCGTGCGCTCCAGGCGCGGGCGGCCGGCGCTGGAGGCCTCCTTCAGCGCGATCGCCAGCTGTGCCTCCATGCCGGCCAGCGGCGTGCGCAGCGCATGGGCGGCATGCGCGGCGAAGGCCTGCTCGCTGGCCAGGCGGCGCGCCAGGCGCTGGCCCAGCTCCATGATGGCGGCGCGCACCTCGACGAATTCCTGCCGCGCCGGCGGCGGCAGATCGGTGGCGGCACGCGTGGGGTCGTAGGCCTGAACCTGCTGCGAGAGCTCCTGCAGCGGCAGCATGGCCTGGCGCACGCGCCGGCGCAGCCACAGCGCGCAACCTAGGCCCACCAGCAGGGCGCTGGCGCCCACCAGGCCGATCGCCTCGTAGCGCGATTCGATGCGGTCCGGCCCGGGCTGGCCGACGTAGAGCACCTCCTGGTCCTGCGGCAGCGCCATCGCATAGACGCGGCTGTGCGCCTCGGCATCGCTGAAGCCGGGCTTGAAGGCCGGCAGCAGCGGCGTGGTGGGCGCGCGGTGCGAGCGCAGCACCACCTGCTGGCGCGCATCGACGATCTGCCACACCAGGCTCTCCTCGTGCGGCGGCGCCGGCATGGTGACGCCGGCGCCGCGCGGCATGTCGTGGTGGTGCAGCACCAGCATGCCGTAAAGCATCTCGGCCGATTCCTGCAAGGTGTTGTCCAGCAGGTCGTCGACCTCGTGGCGCACGCTCAGTGCCACCACCAGGAACACCGCCGCCAGCCAGCCCAGGCTGGTGAGGGTGAGGATGCGCGCCAGCTCGTGGCGAAGCGAGGGCGGCGGGCTCATGTGCCGATGCGGTAGCCGAGACCGCGCACCGTCTGGATCAGCTCGCGGCCCAGCTTGCGGCGCAGATTGAACACATGCACCTCCAGCACATTGCTGGACACCTCGCCCTCGAAGCCGCTCACCAGCGCGTCCAGGTCGGGCTTGGAGACCACCCGGCCGGCGCGCGCGGAGAGCGCATCCAGCAGCGCCCATTCGCGCGCGGTCAGCTCCACGCGCTGGCCCTCGCGGTAGACCGCCTTGGCGCTGCTGTCGATCTCGACCGCGCCGATGCGCATGCGCGGCGCCCCCTGGGCCGCGCTGCGGCGGCGCACCGCGCGCAGGCGGGCGGCCAGCTCCTCGGGCGCGAAGGGCTTGACGAGATAGTCGTCGGCGCCGCTGTCCAGGCCCTTGATGCGGTCGCTCAGCAGGTCGCGCGCCGTCAGCACCAGGCTGGGCGTGGTGACGCCGCGCGCGCGCAGGCCGCGTATCCATTCGACCCCCGAGCCGTCCGGCAGCTGCCAGTCCACCAGCAGCGCGTCGTAGGGCTCGCTGATGACGGTCTGGGCGTCCAGCAGGCGGGTGAACCAGTCCACCACATGGCCTTCCAGGCGCAGGAAGTCGCGCAGGCCCTCGCCCAGGATTTCGTCGTCTTCAAGCAGCAGCAGGCGCATGATGGTGTGGTGATCGCAGGCTCGACGGTAGCATCCCGCGCCGGGCGCCGGCTTCAGCCTAGCTTCAGCTTGCCGCGGCATAAACGCAGGCCCCACGCAGACACCCCCATGCAGCCGGACCACCTCCTGATCTATGGCACGCTCGCCGCCGGCGCGGTGGGCCTGCACCTGTGGCGGCGCGGCCGGCGCGAGCGCGGCGCCGCCCAGGCGCACCAGCAGGCGCAAGAAGCCGGGCTCAACGAGCCGCCCTCGCTGCATCCGGTGGTGGACCCGGCACGCTGCATCGGCTCGGGCGGCTGCGCCACGGCCTGCCCGGAGGGTGCGCTGGGCATCGTGGGCGGGCGTGCCACCCTCATCAATGCCTCGGCCTGCATCGGCCATGGCGCCTGCCATGCGGCCTGCCCGGTGGAGGCGATCTCGCTGGTGTTTGGCACCGAGCGGCGCGGCGTCGACATCCCCAGCATCACGCCGCAGTTCGAGAGCAATGTGCCGGGCATCTTCATCGCCGGTGAGCTCGGCGGCATGGGCCTGATACGCAAGGCCACCGAACAGGGCCGCCAGGCCGTCGAGGCGCTACGCCAGCGCCGCGCCGGGCCCGCTGAGCTGGATGTGGTGATCGTCGGTGCCGGGCCCGCCGGCATCTCGGCCGGCCTGGCGGCCATGCAGCATGGCCTGCGCTACCGCCTGATCGAGCAGGAGGATTCGCTCGGCGGCGCGGTCTACCACTACCCGCGCAACAAGATCGCGATGACGGCCCCGGTCAAGCTGGCCCTGGTGGGCACGGTGCGCATGAGCGAGGTGTCCAAGGAGAAGCTGCTGGAGTTCTGGCATGGCGTGGTCGAGAAGACCGGCCTCAGCCTGCATTTCCGCGAGCGCATGGAGCGCGTCGAGCGCCGCGGCGAGGGCTTCGTGGTGCACACCAATGCCGGCAGCCATGCGGCACGCTCGGTGCTGCTGGCGATCGGCCGGCGTGGCTCGCCACGCAAGCTGGAGGTGGCCGGCGAGGAACTGCCCAAGGTGGTGTACCGCCTGGTGGACGCCGAGCAATACCGCGGCCAGCGTGTGCTGGTGGTGGGCGGCGGCGACAGCGCGCTGGAGGCGGCGCTGGCGCTGGCCGAGCAGCCCGCCACCACGGTGGCGCTGAGCTACCGCGGCGCCGCCTTCAACCGCGTCAAGGAGAAGAACCGGCGCGCCCTGCAGCAGGCCGCCGAGGCCGGCCGGCTGGAGCTGCTGCTGGGCAGCGAGCTGCTGGAGATCGCGCCCGAGGCCGTGCGCCTGCGCGGCGCGAGCGGCGAGCTGCAGCGCCCCAACGATGCGGTGATCGTGTGCGCCGGCGGCGTGCTACCCATCCCCCTGCTGCAGCAGATGGGCATCGCTTTCCAGACCAAGCACGGCAGCGCCTGATCGGCCCTGACTCAGGGCTTGGCGCCGCCCAGCGCGGCCTGGCGCGTCAGCGCGGCGGCATAGTCGGCCTTCAGGCCGGCATCGTCGGGGCTCAGGGCCAGCGCCTTCACATAGGCCGGCAGGGCCTCGGCATGGCGGCCCAGGGTGGCGTAGGAGCGCGCCAGCATGGCCCAGCCGGCGGCGTCGTCGGGCCGGGCCCTGAGGCGCTCGGCCAGGCCCTGCACCATCGCGAGCATCTGCTGGTCGCCCAGCGCATGCGGCGCGCTGGCGGGCGTGCCCGGGGTGGCGGCGCTGGGGGCTGGGGCAGGGCCGCCACCGCCGTCCAGCGTTGTCAAGGCATAGGCCAGCGCGGCGGCGCCCAGCAGGCCCGCGCCCGCCAGGCCCCAGAGCCAGCGCGTGGCCAGGCCGGCGCGGCGGCTCTGGGCGGGCGTCTGGCCCAGCAGGGCGCCCAGCATGGCCTGCTCGAGCGTGCTGCGCGCGGCCTGGTGCGCGCTGGCGCTCAGCACGCCGGCCTGGGCCAGCGCGTCGAGCTGCTGCAGCTGGGTGGTGGTGTTGGCGATGTTGTCCGTCATCGATGCCTCAGAGGTCGTAGCGCAGGCCGAAGTACCAGAACGAGCGGTTCGAGGACTCGTTGCGGTTCGGGCCGCTGATGTCGCTGAACTCCATGCTCAGCTCGGATTCCAGCGCCAGCTTGCTGCTGGCACGGTAGGTGACGCGCAGGCCCGGGGCCCAGCGCTGGCTGCGCGTGCCGTTGCTGTCGTTCTGCAGGTAATAGCGCAGCGCCGGCTCCAGCTGCCAGCCGCCACCGACGCTCGACGAGTTGTTGTAGGAGAGCAGCTTGCCGGTGTAGCTGAGCCCCTTGAGCAGGGTCAGCACCAGCACATGGGTGTCGCGCGGCGAGTAGAGGTTGGTGCCGATCAGCTGCAGACCGCTGCTCCAGATATTGCCGGTGCCGGGCTGGCCATTGGGCAGGATGTCGGGCACCGGCAGCAGCGCGCCCACATTGGTCAGGCGCAGGTCGGCGCCGAGCTGCCAGTTGGTGCTGATGGGCCGCGTCACGCTCAGCATCGCCTGGGTGCTGTAGGCGGTGGTGTCGCGCACCTGCTGGCGCAGCAGGGCCAGGCTCTGGCTGGCCAGCAGCTCGGCCAGGCGCGAGGCCTGCACGCCCAGCACCGGGTTCTGGAAGAACAGGCTGTTGCCCAGCATCAGCATGGGGGTGGAGCGGCGGTCGTAAAGCGCGTTGACCACCATGTTCTGCTCCGAGATCCAGGTGGCCTGCAGCGAGGCGATGTTGAGGCCGCGCAGCTGGGTGTCGTAGTCCAGCATGCCGGAGGCGGAGAGATTGCCGGCGAGAAAGCGCAGCTCGCTGCCCACGCCGCGGCGGTCGATCTCGCCGTCGATGCGCTGCTCGATCAGGTAAACGCTGCCGCCCAGGCCCTTGGCGAGTTCGTCGGCATCCAGCGAGGCACCGTAGAAATGGCGCTGGCTCTGCAGCAGGCTGTCCGAGGGCCGGCCCGCCACCGCATTGACGCGCCACTTGGGGCTGAAGCGGTAGCCGAGCTGCGCGCCATCGAAGCGCCCCATCACGCCGGCGCCGGTGGGCGACTGCCGACCCAGGCGCAGGCTGAGGCCCTGGCTCTGCAGGCGGTAGTCGGCATAGAGGGCCGAGAGCTTGTTCTTGCTCTTGGCGCTGCGCAGCAGGTCGGCGCTGTAGCTGTCGCGCAGCACCAGGCGCAGGTCGCTGTCGGCATCGCGGCGGCGCCAGTTGATGTCGACGCTGGAGATCAGCTGCTTCTGGTCGGTGTTGGAAAGGGTGGCATCGGACACCAGCTCGGGCAGGCCACTGAGCGGCGAGTCCTGGAAGTCCTGGGTGCGGATCTTGGACTGGCCGCCGTAGTAGAAGCTCGCGAGCGAGCCGCTCAGCGTGGTGCTGACGGCGGGCTGCGCACCGGCCTCCACCAGCTGCGGCGCCGGCGGGGCCAGGGTGAGCAGGGCCTCGCGGGCGCGCTCGGCACCGGCGCCCTGCGGGTAGAGCCTGAGGTAGAGCTCGTACTCGGCGCGCGCGCGCTCCGGATCGCCCTGGCGCCAGCGCGCCTGCGCGATCAGCTCCTGCGCCTCCTGCGTGGCGCTGCTGGGCGGCAGGGCCAGCAGCTCGTCGAGCTGGTTGATGGCCTGCTGATGCTCGCCGGCCGCGATGGCCTGGCGCGCCGCCGCCAGCAGGGCCTCGGCCTTGCCCTGGGCTTGCGGGCCGGGAGCGGGCACGGGGGTGGGCATGGCGGCAGGCGCGGGCAGGGTGGCAGCGGCCGGCGTGCCGGCGCCGGCCAGCGCCGCACCCTGGCCGCGCAGCACCAGCTCGATGCTGCGGCCGCCCTGGGTGCTGCGCGCCACGAAGGGCGTGTTGGCGCTGAAGCGCAGCACCAGCTTGCGGCTGCGTTCGGCCCCGCCGGCGGCTTCGTCGGTGAGTATCAGCAGCGGGCTGCGGGCGCCGGCCGGCAGGCGGCGCTCGGAGCTGATGGCGAGATTGAGCGGCTCGCGCGTCGGCAGCAGGTCGTAGTAGACCTGGCCCAGATCGCCGCTGCGGGCGCTCAGGCTGCGCAGCAGCTGCACCGGGGTGACGAAGCGCACCTGCAGCACCGCGTCCTCGCCCTCGCGGCGTATCTCCACATCGTCCACCAGCTGGGCCTGGGCGGCGGCGGCAAGCAGTGCGAGATGCAGCGCCAGCAGGCGCGGACCCTTTTTCTTGATTTTCATGGCAGCTTTCATCAGTCCCATTTGGTGTAGGCCGCGCCCTTGTTGCCCAGCGGGCGGTGGCAGCCGGATTCGGAGCAGTCCGTCGGCACGGGCGTCTTGGTGCGATGGGTCAGGGCCTTGCGCTCCATGCTGCCCAGGTAGCTGGTGCCGCTGGCGTGGCAGGCCTTGCACCAGCCCGCGCCGCTGCCCATGCTGGCGTTGTGATTCATGCGCTGGCTCCACGCGGTGGTGCTGGTGTGGCAGGCGTTGCACTCCAGCGCCGCGCCGTTCAGCAGCTGCGACTCGGGAATGTGGTTGCTGGGCTTGGCCACCGCGCCCTGCGAGAGGTAGCTGCCGTTGTGGCATTGCTTGCACTGGCCGTTCACCGTCACGCTGCTGTGCAGCCTGCCGTTGGCCCAGCTGGCGTAGCCGCCCTTGTGGCAGGTATTGCAGTTGCTCGCCACCACGCCGGTGAGCGCCTGGTAGGGGATGTGCTGGGCCGGCTTGCCATCGGCCGGCGGGTAGCTGCCGTTGTGGCAGCTGGCGCAGTCCAGCACCGCGATCTGGGTGTGGTTCCATTTCGTCGGCTTCCAGCCGACCGTGCCGTGGCAGGCGATGCAGTTGGTGGTCTGCACGGGGATGTGGTTGACCGGCTTGCCGGTGGCGGCCGTGCCGTTGTGGCAGCTTGAGCAGTTGGTGGCCACCGTGAAGCCGCTGTGGTCCACCTTGGCGCCCGTCCATGTGCTGGTGCTCTTGTGGCAGTTCTCACAGACGGTCTGGCCCGCGTGCACCGCGGTGGCCGGGCGGTTGCTGAGGTGGCAGCTGCTGCATTGGCTGCTCACGCTGACGCTGCTGTGCAAGCGGGCCGGCGTCCAGCTCGCGTAGCCGGCCTTGTGGCAACTGTCGCAGTTGCTGGCCGCGATCGTGGCCACCAGCTGATAGGGCGTGTGCGCCGCGGGCTTGCCATCGGCGGGCGGGTAGGCGCCGCTGTGGCAGCTCGCGCACTGGTTCACCACCGTCACCTGGGTGTGGTTCCACTTCGTCGGTTTCCAGCCGCTGGTGCCATGGCAGGCGATGCAGTTGGTGGCGGCCACCGGGATGTGATTGGCACTCTTGCCGGTGGCGGCGCTGCCGTTGTGGCAGCTTGAGCAGTTGGTGGCCACCGTGAAGCCGCTGTGGTCCACCTTGGCGCCCGTCCAGGCGCTGGTGCTCTTGTGGCAGTTTTCGCAGACGGTCTGGCCCGCGTGCACCGCGGTGGCCGGGCGGTTGCTGAGGTGGCAGCTGCTGCATTGGCTGCTCACGCTCACGCTGCTGTGCAGCTTGGCCGGCGTCCAGCTCGCATAGCCGGCCTTGTGGCAACTGTCGCAGTTGCTGGCGGCGATCGTGGCCACCAGCTGGTAGGGCGTGTGCGCCGCGGGCTTGCCGTCGGCCGGTGGATAAGCGCCGCTGTGGCAGCTCGCGCACTGGTTCACCACCGTCAGCTGGGTGTGGTTCCACTTCGTCGGCTTCCAGCCCGCGGTGCCATGGCAGGCGATGCAGTTGGTGGCGGCCACCGGGATGTGATTCGCGCTCTTGCCGGTGGCCGCCGTGCCGTTGTGGCAGCTGCTGCAATTCGTCGCGACGCTGAAGCCGCTGTGGTCGACCTTGGCGCCGGCCCAGCTGCTGGTGCTCTTGTGGCAGTTCTCGCAGACGGTCTGGCCGCTGTGCACGGCGGTGCTGGGCTTGCTGCTGGCGTGGCAGCTGCTGCACTGGCCGCTCACGGCCACGCTGGCATGCAGCCTGGCGGGCGTCCAGCTGGCGTAGCCGGCCTTGTGGCAGCTGTCGCAATTGGCCGAGGCCAGCGCGCTGACGTTCTGGTAGGGCGTGTGCGTGGCCGGTTTGCCGTCGGCCGGCGGGAAGGCGCCGCTGTGGCAGCTGGCGCATTGGTTGGCCACGGCGAGCTGGCTGTGGTTCCACTTGCTGGGCTTCCAGCCGTTGCTGGCGTGACAGCTGCCGCAGTTGGCGCTGCCCACTGGCATATGGTTGCCGGGCTTGCCGCCGGCGGCGCTGCCGTTGTGGCAGCCGGCGCAATTGGTGCTGGCGTTGAAGCTACCGTGGTCCACCTTGGCGCCGGCCCAGCTGCTGGTGCTCTTGTGGCAGTTGTCGCAGACGGTCTGGCCCGCGTGCACCGCGGTGGCGGGCTTGAGCGCGGCGTGGCAGCTGGCGCAGCTGCCGGCCGCCACGCCGGCATGGTTGAAGTTGGCGGCCGGCTTCCAGGCGCTGCTGCGGTGGCAGCTGTCGCAGGCGGCGCTGGTGCTGAGGTGAACGTCGGGCTTGCCGCTGGCCTGGCTGCCGTTGTGGCAGCTCTGGCAACTGCCCTTGGCCACGCCGCTGTGGTCCATGCGCGCACCGCTGAAGCTGCGCGTGGAATGGCAGCTGTCACAGGTCTGCTGGGTGGGGATGTGCGCGCTCGGCTTGACCGTGTTGGTGCGCGCAAAGCGCGCGCCGCTGGTGTGGCAGGACTCGCAATCGCGCGGCGTGCCCTTGAACACGCCGCCGATATGGCAGCTCTCGCAGCGCTGGTTCTGGTGCGAGCCGCTGAGCGCGAAGCCGGTGCGCAGATGGTCGAACTCGCTGGGCGAGGCCGCCTGCGCCGGCCCGCATGCCCACAGCAGGGCCAGCATCCAGAGTCTCAAGAGCCGGCTCATGGCAGACCTCCGCGTGTGGCGTTGTTGTTTCTCACCAGCTGCCATCGCGTGGGCTGGTGGCATTGCTCGCAGCGCGCACCGAAGCCGCGGTCGTGCGCATCGTCCTTGGCATGGCAGGCCACGCATTCGCGCTGCAGTGCTGCCGTTTTCTTCCCGCCCGCCGGTGCGGGCTGGGTGTGGCAGCTCTCGCAGCGCAGCTTGGCATGCGCGCCCAGCAGCTTGTAGTCGGTCTGGCGCTCGTGATCGAAGCGCCAGAGCCGCCAGGCGCGCACGTTGTGGCAGCTCTCGCAGGCGCTGCCCAGGCGGGCCTTGTGCTTGTCGGCCTTGAGGTGGCAGCCCACGCAGTCGCGCGCGGCATCGCGGAAGCGCGGCGTCTGGTGGCAGGCCTTGCATTCGAGGGCCAGATGCGCACCCGCCAGCGCAAAGCGCGCCTTGGCATGGTCGAAGCGGGTGTCCTTCCAGCGCAGCTCGGCGTGGCAGCTCTCGCATTGCTCACCAAGCTGGCGTTCGTGCTTGTCGTCCTTGCGGTGGCAGCTGAGGCAGTCCAGCGGCGTGGCGCGGAAATGGCGCAGGTCCTGGTGGCAGGCCTTGCAGGCCAGCGTGGGCGCGGCATGGGCGCCCCGCAGGGCAAAGCGCGTGCGCGCATGCTCAAAGCGCGGAGCCTTCCAGTCCTGCTCGCTGTGGCAGTCGGCGCAGCGCTCGCCCAATGAGCCAGCATGCTGGTCGTCCTTGCGGTGGCAGGCCACGCAGTCCTTGGGCGCCTCGCGATAGACCAGACTCTGGTGGCAGTCCTTGCAGCCCGCCCTCGCATGCCGGCCCAGCAGGGGAAAGGCGCTGCGGTCGTGGTCGAAGCGCTGCACTTCCTTCCAGCCGCGCTCGCTGTGGCAGCTCTGGCACTGCGTGCCCAGGCTGGCCTTGTGCTTGTCGTCCTTGCGGTGGCAGCTCACGCAGTCGCTGGCGAGCTTGTCCTTGTAGAGCGGGCCGCCGTGGCAGGCGCTGCAGCGCAGGTCCCGGTGCTTGTCGCGCAGCGGGTAGCGTGTGTCGAGCTCGTGGCGGAAGCTCACCTCCTTCCAGCGCTGGGTGGCATGACAGCTCTCGCACTTCTCACCGAACTGCGCCTTGTGCTTGTCGTCCTTGCGGTGGCAGCCGATGCAGGTTTGCGGGGTGTCCTTGTATTCACGCGTCTTGTGGCAGGACTCGCAGCGCGCCGGCAGGTGGGCGCCGGTGAGCGGGTAGCGGGTCTTGCCGTGATCGAAGCGCGTTTCCTTCCAGCTCTTCTCCTCGTGGCAGTTCTCGCACTTGGCGCCCAGCGCGGCCTTGTGCACATCATCCTTGCGGTGGCAGGACTGGCAGTCATGCGGCGCCGCGCTGTACTTGGCGGCGGGCGCATGGCATTTGGCGCAGTCCAGTTCGCGGTGCCTGCCGCGCAGCAGGTAGTCGGTCTGTTGGTGGTCGAACTTGGGCTTGTCGAAGGCGGCGATCTGCATCTCACGCCCCCGGTGTTCGGTGTGGCAGGCGCGGCAGGGCTGCGGCTTGATGCGGCCATGCATGCCGCTGCGTTCGGCCAGGTCGCGCGCGATGTCCTTGTGGCAGTCGGCGCAGAGCTTGTCCTGCGCCTTGCGGTCGAAGGGCACATGGCAGCTCTTGCAGCTGTCTTCCCATTTCAGGTGGGCCTTGCTGAGCGCGCCGGGCGAGAGCACCGATTCCATGCTCTGCGCCCAGGCCGGCACCATGCCCGTGCACAGGCACAGCCAGATGAGGCAGGCGCGCAGCAGCCTCATGCCTGGGCCCGGGTGCGCTGGGGCTGGCCATGCGGCATCTCAGTACGCGTGCACCGCGATGACATGCGCCACGGCGCAGATCAGCATCAGGTAGACGAAGGGCACATGCAGCACATGCCAGAGCGAGAACAGCCGCACCGCGGCCTGGAACTGCGCCACCCGCTGTACCGCCTGCAGATAGCCGATCACCGTCTGGCGCAGCAGCCGGTGCTGGCGCCGCCGCGTCGCCTCATCCCAGCCCTGCAGCCCCGCCTGCTTGCGCAGCGCCGGGCGCAGCGCGCGCAGGCAGCGCTCGCGCGTTGCGGCATGGCGCAGCGGCAGCAGGGTGTAGGCGCGCAGATGCTGACGCAGGCTGCCCTGGCCGGCCAGGGCATAGGTCTCGAAGCGCAGCAGGCTGCGCTCCAGCAGGGGCGAGAAGCCCAGCGCCGAATGCAGGCCGTCGTGCTGCAGGCCCAGGCTCCGCTGCAGCTGGGCCAGGCTCTGGCGCTCGCCGCTGAGGCCGCGGTGGATGCGCAGATAGAGAAAGCGCCCGACCACGCCGCTGCCCGCCACGATCAGCATGCTGTAGAGCGCCACGCCGGCGTTCAGCGAACCGATCTGGAAGCCCGAGTGCACCAGCACCAGCCAGGGCCCGCCTATGCCCAGCACCATGTGCACCGCGAACCACCACTTGGCCGCGCCCCAGCGCGCCATCAGGCGCAGGCGCTTGCGCAAGGGGTAGGCAAACAGCAGCAGCATCATGCAGCCGCCCGCCACGCCCAGCCAGTAGCCGCGCTCCGAGGCGGCGTGCAGATCCAGCGCCCGCACCGCCAGCCAGGCCGCCGCCACCAGCGCGGCAATGCCCAGGTAGAGCAGGGCCTCGGCCCACCAGGGCCGCTGCCGGCTGGCCGGCCTGGTGGCCGCGACATGCATGGATGAGAGCGTGTTGGACATCGATTCCCGACGACTTGTTCTTGATGGCTTGGGCGCTTGGCCAGCCTGGTTGGGGCGCAGTCTGCGCAGGCGGCCGCGCTTCATCATTAAGGCGGTAAGCGCTTGTTGCGCCTGCCCGCGCTCGCAACCTCCGCTTACATCCATGCTCTTGAAAGTGCATTAAGCCGACATGAAGCGCGGGCGGCCGCGTGCGCTTCATCTGGGCTTAAGCCGGCGCGGCAAGGCTGGCGAGGTGAAGCAAGCCTTACCCTCCCGCGCCCCCGATAGCGCGCACGCCTTTCGCGCCCTGCTGGCGCTGGACGACCCTGCGCTGCAGACCCAGCTGATGCAGCTGCTGGTGGAGCGCGGCTGGCGGCCGGTGCTGGCGGCCGACGCCGCCGCGCTGCGGCAGGCCTTGCAGACCCAGGCCTTCGACGCGCTGGTGCTGGATTACGCCGGCGCCGCCTGGTGCGAGCCCGAGCAACTGGTGCGCGGCACCTCGCCGGTGGAGCGCCCGCATCTGCTGGTGTGCTGCGCGGCGGCCGAGCTCGCGCCGCTGTTGCGCAGCGCGCTGCCCGCCCATTCCTATGCGCTGCGGCCGGTCGACGTGGCGCAACTGGCAGCGCGCCTGCAGGCCATGGTGCTGGGCGGCCGCGGCAATCTGGCATCGGCCCTGCTGGCGGGGGCGCTGGTGCTGGACGCCCAGGGCCGCTGCGCCTTCGAGCAGGGCCGCGCGCTCGGGCTGACGAGCCGCGAGTTTGATCTGCTGGCGCTGCTGATGGCGCCCGCCGGCGCTCTGTGCACGCGCGACCAGATCCTCGCCCAGCTCTACCGCTGGGGCCAGGACCTGGAAAGCAATGCGATCGACGTGCATGTGCACAGCCTGCGCCGCAAGCTGCTGCTGACGCGCATCGAGACCGTGCGCGGCGAGGGCTACCGCCTGCTGCCTGCGGATTAAGCGCCGCTGAAGGCGGGGCGTCATGCAGGGCTTTTGCCTTGCGCTGCCGCAAGCCTGCTGCGTTAGACTGCGCGCCCATGCGCTTCAAGCCTGCTCTTCACCTGCTGCTGATGTTGTGCCTGTGCTGGCAGGCATTGGCGGCCGCCGGTGTGGGCGTGCTGCTGACGCGCGGCGACAGCCAGCTGAATGCCCAGTTGCATTTTCTCAAGCTGGAGAGCCATCACCACGACCGCGATGGCTCGGTGCACAAGGACCGGTCCTTGGCCTCGCAGCAGCATGCGCTGGACGATGCCTGCGTGCATGCGCCGAGCCTGCTGATGGACTTCGATCTGCCACTGCTGTCCGCCAGCCTGTGCGCGCCCGCCGAGCCGCAGCGCACCGCCATCCAGCTGCCGCCACTGCGCAGCCTGGAACGTCCCCCACGCGCCTGATGCTGGCCTGATTGCGGCCTGCCCGGCGGAGCGCCGGCGCGGCCGCCGTTCCCGTCTCGTTTCCTCTCTTACGGAGTCATCACGCATGATCGTTGATCCGATCGCGCGCGCAGCCCTGCGCGCCGGCCATTCCTTCCTGCCCCTTTTGCTCGCCGCGGCTGGCTGCGCGGCCAGCGCAGAGCCCGCGCCGGCGGCCGCATTCGCGGTCTCGCCCGCCCAGCTGCAGACCCTGGGCGTGCGCCTGCACACGCTGGCGCCCAACGCCGCCGCACCGACGCTGCTGCACAGCGCCAAGGTGGTGCTGCCGCCCGGGCGCGAGCAGGTTCTCAGCGCCCCGGTGGGTGGCGTGGTGGAGCGCCTGTTCGTGAGCGGGCAGGAGCTCGTCAGGCCCGGCCAGCCCCTGCTGCGCCTGGCCAGCCCGGAGTACGCCGAGCTGCAGCTGCGCCTGATGGACGCCGCCAGCCGGCATGAGCTGGCCGCCAAGGCGCTGGCGCGCGAGCAGCGGCTGCTGGAGGAGGGCGTGATCGCCGAGCGCCGCGTGCTGGAGGCGCAGGCGGCCGAGCGCAGCGAGCGTGCCCGCCTGCAGCAGGCCGAGGCCGCGCTGCGCCTGGCCGGTGCCGACGCGGCCCTCATGCAGCGCCTGCGCGCCGGCGGGCCGCTGGAGCAAGGCCTGACCCTGCGTGCCAAGGTGGCGGGGCAGCTGACGGCGCTGGAGCTCAGGCCCGGCCAGCGCGTGCGTGAGGCCGATGCCTTGCTGCACATCGCCGAGCAGGGCGAGCTGTGGTTGGAGGTGCAGCTGGACGCCCGGCCCGCGGCCCTGCCGCCCCGGGCCGAACTGACGGTGCCGGGCCGTGCCATCAAGGCACGCGTGCTCTCGCTCGCCGGCCAGGTCAGCGAGGGCCAGACGCTCACGCTGCGGGCGCGCGTCAGCGAGGGCGGGGCGCTGCTGCGCCCGGGCGAGGTGCTGCAGGTACAGCTGCCCGCCGCCGCAGCCAAGGACGCCTGGGTGCTGCCGCTGGCGGCGCTGGCGCGCCAGGACGAGCAGGCCTATGTGTTCGTGCGCAGCGAGCAGGGCTTCCGTGCCACGCCGGTGCAGCTGCTCGCCAGCGGCGGCGACAGCGTGCAGGTGCGCGGCCCCTTGCAGGCCGGCCAGCAGGTGGCGGCCAGCGCCGTGGTGGCGCTGAAGGCCGCCTGGCAGGGCAAGAGCGGAGGGCAGTGAGATGCTCAAGCAGATGGTTCAGTTCGCCCTGGCGCAGCGCCTCTTCGTGCTGCTGGCCACGGCGCTGCTGGCGGGCGGCGGCTGGTACGCCTTCCGCCAGCTGCCGATCGACGCCTTCCCGGACGTCTCCAGCACCCAGGTCAAGATCATCATGAAGGCCGCGGGCATGACGCCCGAGGAAGTGGAGACCCGCATCGCCGCGCCCATCGAGGTGGAGATGCTGGGCATCCCGCAGCAGCGCATGCTGCGCTCGGTGTCCAAGTACGGCCTGGTGGACGTGACGGTGGACTTCCAGGACGGCACCGATGTCTACTGGGCGCGCCAGCAGGTGGCCGAACGCCTGGCCACCATCCAGGCCGAGCTACCGCCCGGCGTGAGCGGCGGCATGGCGCCCATCACCACGCCGCTGGGCGAGATGTTCCAGTTCACCGTGGAGGCGCCCGAGCTCTCGCTGGAGGCGCGCCGCAGCCTGCTGGACTGGGTGATACGCCCGGCGCTGCGCACCGTGCCCGGCGTGGCCGATGTGAACGTGCTGGGCGGCAAGCTGCGCGCCTTCGAGGTGCTGCCCGACCCGGCCAAGCTGGCCGCGCTGGGCCTCGGCAGCGCCGACGTGCAGGCGGCCATCGCCGCCAACAACCGCAATGACGGCGCCGGCCGCCTGACCGAGGGCGACGAGGTGCTGCTGGTGCGCAGCGAGGGCAGCATCCAGAGCCTTGCCGATCTGCGCGCCGTCGTGGTGGCCCGCAAGGCCGGCAGTATCTTGCGCCTGGGCGACCTGGCCGAGGTGCGCGAGGGCAGCGTGACGCGCAACGGCGTGGTCACGCAGAGCGGCCGCGCCGAAGCGGTGGAGGGCCTGGTGCTGGGCCTGGCCGGCGCGAATGCGCAGCAGGTGGTGGAGGGCGTGGAGCGCAAGCTGACCGAGCTGCGGCCCAGCCTGCCGCCGGGTGTGCGCGTGCAGGTGTTCTACAACCGCGCCGAGCTGGTGCAGAAGGCGGTGGGCACGGTCTCCAAGGCGCTCATCGAGGCCACCCTGCTGGTGCTGCTGCTGCTGGGCGCCTTCCTGGGCAATCTGCGCGCTGCCATCGTGGTGGCCCTGGTGCTGCCGCTGGCGGCGCTGTGGACCTTTGTGCTGATGCGGGTGGCCGGCATGTCGGCCAATCTGATGAGCCTGGGCGGGCTGGCGATCGCGCTGGGCATGCTGGTGGACGCCGCGGTGGTGGTGGTGGAGAACATCGTGCAGCAGCTCGCGCACGAGCGTGCCGGCGGCAAGCTGCCGCGCCTGCACATCGTGCTGCGCGCGGTGCACGAGGTGGCCGCGCCGGTGGTGGCCGGCGTGCTCATCATCGTCACCGTGTTCCTGCCGCTGCTGAGCCTGCAGGGCCTGGAGGGCAAGTACTTCGCGCCGGTGGCGCTGACCATCGTGTTCGCATTGGCCGGCTCGCTGCTGCTCTCGCTCACCGTGATCCCGGTGCTGGCCTCGCTGCTGCTGAAAAAGCTGGCGCACGAGGAGCCCTGGCTGCCGCGCCAGCTGCTGCGTCTGTACCGGCCGCTGCTGCGCGCCGCGCTGCAGCGCCAGCGCCTGGTGTTCGGCCTGGCCGCGGCGCTGCTGGCGCTGGCCGGCCTGCTCTACACCCAGGTGGGCAAGACCTTTCTGCCGGCCATGGACGAGGGCGACCTGATCGTCGGCATCGAGAAGCTGCCTTCCATCAGCCTGGAGCAGAGCGCGGCGCTGGACCTCAAGATCCAGCAGGCGCTGATGCAGATCCCCGAGATCCGCGGCGTGGTGGCGCGCGCCGGCTCCGACGAGATCGGCCTCGACCCGATGGGGCTGAACCAGACCGACAGCTTCCTGGTGCTGAAGCCGCGCGCCGAATGGCAGCTGGCCGACAAGGAGGCGCTGATCGCGCGCATCCGCAGCCAGCTGGACCAGATCCCCGGCATCAGCTACAGCTTCACCCAGCCGATCGAGATGCGCGTCTCCGAGATGATCATCGGCGTGCGCGGCGATCTCGCGGTGAAGGTGTTCGGGCCCGATCTGGCGACGCTCAACACGCTCAGCCAGCGCATCGAGGCGGCGCTCAAGCGCGTGCCCGGCAGCCAGGATGTCTACACGGTGGAGAACGACGGCGTGCAGTACCTGCGCGTGCGCGTCGATCGTCTGGAGGCGGGCCGCCATGGCCTCACGGTGGAGGAGGTGCAGGATGCGCTGCGCGTGCAGGTGGAGGGCCTGCGCGTGGGCCAGGTGCTGGAGGGCAACCGCCGCACCCCCATCCTGTTGCGCGGCCCGGATCTGCTGCGCGTCTCGCCGGCCGAGTTCGCGGCCCTGCGCATCACCACCCGCGAGGGCCTGGCGGTGCCCTTGCAGGCCCTGGCCACGCTGACGCGCGAATCGGGCCCGGTGAAGATCGAGCGCGAGCTGGGCAGCCGCTACGGCGTGGTGATCGCCAATGTCAGCGGGCGCGATCTGGTGGGCTTTGTGGAGGAGGCCAAGGCGCGGGTGGCCGAGGCCGTGCCGCTGCCGGCCGGCTACCGCCTCAGCTGGGGCGGGCAGTTCGAGAACCAGCAGCGCGCCGCGGCGCGCCTGAGCCTGGTGGTGCCGCTCTCGCTGGGCTTCATCTTCCTGATCCTGTTCTCCACCTTCGGCTCGGTGCGCCAGGCCCTGCTGGTGCTCAGCAACATCCCCTTCGCACTGGTGGGCGGGGTTGCGGCCTTGTGGCTCAGCGGTGAGTACCTGTCGGTGCCGGCCTCGGTGGGCTTCATCGCGCTGCTGGGCATCGCGGTGCTGAACGGCGTGGTGCTGCTGAGCTATTTCAACCAGCTGCAGGCCGAGGGCCTGAGCCTGCGCGACTGCGTGCTGCAGGGCGCCGAGCGCCGCCTGCGGCCGGTGCTGATGACGGCGGCCATTACCGCCTTCGGCCTGATCCCGCTGCTGTTCGCCAGCGGGCCGGGTTCGGAAATCCAGCGGCCGCTGGCCATCGTGGTGATCGGCGGGCTCATCAGCGCCACCGCGCTGACGCTGATCCTGCTGCCCATTCTGTATCTGCGCTTTGCCGCGCCGAGCGCGCCCGCGAGCGCCAAGGAGGCCGCCCATGGCTGAGTACTGCCTGACCCTGATCTGCCCACCTTCGGTGGAAGAAAAGCTGCTCGATGCGCTGCTGCTGCATGTGGGCGACGAGCTCTTCACCAGCAGCCCCACCTTCAGCCACGGCACGCCGCATGGCCGGCTCAGCCCCACCGAACAGGTGATGGGGCGCAGCCGCTCGGTGCAGGTGCAGGTGCTCCTGAGTGCGGAGGAGCTGCAGGTGCTGCGCACCCGGCTGCGCGATGAATTCGCCGGCACGGGCCTGCGCTTCTGGGCCCATGCCCTGGTGATGGAAGGAGAGTTCTGATGCGTGCCCTGTTGATCTCTCTGTCGATGTGCTGGGGCCTGACGCTGCCGCTGCGCGCGTGGGCACAGGTGCAGGCCCAGCCCACGCCGGCGGGCCTGCCGGATACCGCGCAGGCCGCGGCCTGGCTGGAGCGCGACCCGATGGTGCTGCAGGCCCAGGCGGCGCTGGGCAGCGCCGGCCATGGCGCGGCCGCGCTCGCGGCCTCCTCGCACGAGTGGCTGCTCAAGGCCAGTGGCCAGCGCCGCCGCGTGCGCGAGCTGGGTAGCTCGCAGGAATGGAGCCTGGGCCTCGAGCGCACCCTGCGCCTGGGCGGCAAGGCGGCGCTGGACCGCCGGCTCGGCGAGCTGGACCAGGACATCGCCCGCGCCCGCCTGGGCGAGGCGCGCCACGAGGCGGCGCGCACCCTGGCCGAGCTGTGGCTGGACTGGCAGGCCGCGAGTGCCGCGCAGGCGCTGGCGCAGCAGCAGCTGGCGCTGGGCGAGGCGAATCTGCAGGTGGTGGGCAAGCGCCTGCGCGCCGGCGATGCCGCCCGCCTGGAGCATGGCCTGGCGCGCAGCGAGCTGGCCGAGCTGCAGCGTCAGCGCAGCGCCGCCGCCAGCCGCCTCGCGCTCGCGCGCCTGCGCCTGCAGCGCCGCTTTGCCGAGCTGCCGGCCCATCTGCCCGTTGAAGCGCCGGCGCTGGCCGATCCGGCCGCCATCGCGACACCGGCGCTGGACTGGGCGCCGCGCATCCTGGCCGAGTCCGACCTGCTGCGCACCGCCGAGGGCCTGCTGCAGCGTGCCGAGCTGGAGGCGGCGCGCGCGCGTGCCGACAAACGGCCCGACCCCACGCTGGGCCTCTACACCGCCTCCGAGGCCTTTAGCAACGAGCGCGTGGTGGGCATCAGCCTGAGCCTGCCGCTGGGCGGTGCCTACCGCGAGGCGCGCTTGCAGCAGGCCCTGGCCGAGGTGGAGGTGGCACGCGCCGCGCTGGCGCGCGAGCGCGAGGCGCTGGAGCTCGAGCTGGCCGGCGGCGTGGCCGAATGGGATGCGGCCCTGGCGCGCTGGCAGCTGGCCGCGCAGGCGGCCGGTCTGGCGGGCGAGAGCGCCGCCATGCTGCAAAAAGCCTATGCCCTGGGTGAGGGCGAGCTGCAGGCGCTGCTGCTGGCGCGCCGCCAATGGCTGGAGGCGCAGCGCGCCGAGCAGGAGGCGCGCGTGCAGGCGCTGCGCGCGCGCCACCGCCTGCTCATCGACGCCCATCTGATCTGGGGCCTCGAGCATGACTAGGCGCGCCGCCGCGCTCGGGCTGGCAGCGGTGATGCTGGCGGGCTGCGCGACGCTGCCGGAGCCGACGGTAGCGCCGCTGCCGGGCCGCATATGCCAGCAGCAGCTCAAGCCGCGGCGCCTGGTGTGCGTGGACGCGCCGCCGGTGGAGCCGGCACGCGCGGCGCAGGCGCGCACGCTCGCGCCCATGGGGCCGGGCAGCACCGTCTACATCCTGCGCCAGCATTGGAGCGACGACATCAAGCCGGTCAGCGTGAGCGCCGGCGCGGGCGCGCCGCTGGCCACGCTGCCGCGCAGCGTGGTGCGTCTGCAGCTGCCGCCCGGCGAGCAGCTGCTGCGCCTGCAATGGCAGGGCGGCAGCTACCAGCTGCGCCTGCAGGCACGGGCCGGCGAGGTGCGGGTGCTGCGGCTGGAGGGCTGGGTGTTCTGGTCGCTGCGCGAGTACTGGCTCACGCCCATGGAGGCGGCCGAAGCGCGGCCGCTGCTGAACGGGCTGCGCTTTCTGGGCGAACGCTGAGGGATTGCGCTGCGTCAACGGCCGGTCTGGGCGGCGGCCTACATTGGCTCGACAAGCGCAGCAGCCGCTGGGGAGCAAGCATGACGAAGACGAGAACACCCGATGCCGCGCCGCACCGTCCGGCCGCGGCCCCAGCCCTGCCCGATGGCGCCGGCTGGATGCAGGACCTGCTCAAGCTGCAGGCCGCGCAATGGCAGGCGATGCTGATCTGGCAGGACGCGATGCGTGCCGTCGGCCAGGATTGGTGGGAGGGCTGGATGTGCCGCTGGACCGGGGGCGTGCCTATCGACGGTTGAGACGGTTGATCATTGCACCGGCAGCAATTTGAGCAGCAGCCCGGCGCCGGCGCAGGCCGCCAGCAGCGGCAGCACGCCCAGCTTGAAGCGGAACAGTGCGACGCTGGCCGCCAATGCGATCAGGGCCGAGACCCAGTCGAAGAGGCCGCCAAAGCCGCGCGGCCACATCACATGGAAGGCGAAGAACAGCGCCAGGTTGAGGATCACGCCCACCACCGCGGCGGTGATGGCGGTGAGCGGCGCGGTGAACTTCAGCTTGCCATGGGTGGATTCGATCAGGGGCGCGCCGGCGAAGATGAACACGAAGGAGGGCAGGAAGGTGAAGAAGGTCACCACGCTGGCGGCCAGCGCACCGCCCAGCAAGAGCGCGTCGGGCCCGCAGACCTGCTTGACCCAGCCGCCCACGAAGCCGACAAAGGCCACCACCATGATGAGCGGGCCGGGGGTGGTCTCGCCCAGCGCCAGGCCGTCGATCATCTGCGCGCCGCTGAGCCATTGCTGCTGTTCCACCGCGCCCTGGTAGACATAGGGCAGCACCGCATAGGCGCCGCCAAAGGTCAGCAAGGCCGCCTTGGTGAAGAACCAGCCCATCTGCGTCAGCGTGCCCTGCCAGCCCCAGCGTGCCAGCAGCAGGCCGAACACCAGCGCCCACAGGCCCAGGCCCAGCAGCAGCACGCGGGCCAGCCGCGCGCGGCTGAAGAGGGCGTGGGGCGGGGTGGGGCTGTCGTCGTCGATCAGGGCCGGCCCATGGCCTTGCGGCCGGGCCTGGCCATGCGCGCCGCCCGGCGCGAACAGCGCCGGCGCATACCGGCCACCCAGATGGCCGAGCAGCGCCGCGCCGAGCACGATCAGCGGGAAGGGCGCATCGAGCGCAAAGATGGCGACGAAGGCCGCGCCCGCAATCGCCCATAGCCAGCCGTTCTTCAGCGCGCGCGTGCCGATGCGATGGGCGGCATGCAGCACCAGCGCGGTGACGGCGGGCTTGAGGCCATAGAAGATGCCTGCCACGACGGGCAGCTGCCCATGTGCCATGTAGAGCCAGGACAGCCCCACCAGGATGAACAGCGAGGGCAGCACGAACAGGCCGCCCGCGACGATGCCACCCCAGCCGCGGTGCAGCAGCCAGCCGATATAGGTGGCCAGCTGCTGGGCCTCGGGGCCGGGCAGCAGCATGCAGTAGTTGAGCGCATGCAGAAAGCGCCGCTCGCTGATCCAGCGGCGCCGCTCCACCAGCTCGGCATGCATCACCGCGATCTGGCCGGCCGGGCCACCGAAGCTGATGAAACCCAGCTTGAGCCAGAACCGCAGCGCAGCCCAGAAGCTCAGGGGCGCGGGGCGCGCATTGCTGTCGATCTCGGGCTGCGGATTCATGGCGCCGCATTACACCAGTGAAACGCGGCGTTTGCGTGGCGGCGCAGGGGCGCTACATTCGGGGCGGATTTGCATCGATCCATCCATCCAACCCAACGCTTTTGGAGCCCGCCCATGCCCGCACAGCCCATGCAAAACCTGGCCACCCTGCTGGGGCGCCTGCTGCTCGCCTGCCTGTTCCTGCCCGCGGGCCTCGCCAAGCTCGGCGGCTTTGCCGGCACGGTGGGCTATATCGCCTCGGTGGGCCTGCCGATGCCCCAGGTGAGCGCCGCCCTGGCCCTGGTGGTGGAGATCGTCGGTGCCCTGGCCCTGATCCTGGGCCTGGGCACGCGCTGGGCGGCACTGGTGCTGGCGCTGTTCACGCTCGCCGCCTCGGTGTTCTTCCACGCCTTCTGGGCCGCGCCCGAGGGCCAGCAGATGATCCCGCAGTTGCTGTTCTTCAAGAACATCGGTGTGGTGGGCGGCCTGCTGATCCTGGCCGCCTGGGGCCCGGGCGATTGGAGCCTGGACGCGCGCCGGCAGCGCTGAGCTGCCGACGATGGTGATGGTGGTGGAGAGGAGGAGGATCGAACTCCCGACCTCCGCATTGCGAACGCGGCGCTCTCCCAGCTGAGCTACCCCCCCAACGCAGAGAAAGTATAGCCAGAGTCCTAGGGCTTTTGCGGTAGCGTTCGCCCGGTGGACCTGGGGAAACTACCGGGTCTTGATGCTTGTTTGCGGAGGATTCCATGTCCAGCCGGTCGCCCGAATGGTTCGATGCCCAGTACAACAACCGCGCCCGCGTGGCCGACAGCGCGGTGCTGCTGGAGCGCTGGCAGCGGGCCTCGCAACTGGTACGCGAGCAGCTGGCCTGCGAGCTGGACCTGGCCTACGGCGCCGGGCCCGACGAGCGCCTGGACCTGTTCCGCACCGAGAGCGCCAAGGCGCCGGTGCTGGTGTTCCTGCATGGCGGCTACTGGCGTGCGCTGGACAAGGCCGATCATTCCTTCATCGCGCCCGCCTTCACCGACGAGGGTGCCCTGGTGGTGCTGCCCAACTACAGCCTGTGCCCGGGCGTCAGCATGGAGCGCATCCCCTTGCAGCTGACCCAGGCGCTGGCCTGGGTGTGGCGCAACATCGCCGATTTCGGCGGCGACCCGAACCAGATCGTGCTGGCCGGGCATTCGGCCGGCGGCCATCTGGCCGCGATGCTGAGCTGCTGCGACTGGAAGGCCGTGGCGCCCGACCTGCCGCGTCAGCTGGTCAAGGGCGTGCTCTCGCTCTCGGGCCTGCATGATCTGGCGCCGCTCCGCCAGACACCCTATCTGCAGCGCGATCTGCAGCTCGGCGCCGATGCGGTGCGCCGCCTCAGCCCGGTGAACTTCCCGCCCCCCGATTCGCCCCTCTACGCCCTGGTGGGCGGGGCGGAGAGCGAGGAGTTCCAGCAGCAGAACAGCGCCATCCGCCGCGCCTGGGGCGAGCGTGCGGTGCCGGTGTGCGAGACGCTGCCCGGGCTCAACCACTTCACCGTGCTGCACGACCTGGCCGACCCGCAGGGGCGCAGCCACCAGCTGGCGCGCAAGCTGCTGGACCTGCGCTGGTATAGCGCACTGCTATGAGCCAGATTGATTCTTGGTATTGGCGGGCCCTGGTGGCTTGAGTTAGCGTCGCCCTGTGCTGCCGGGTGTCGCAGTTTCGGGCCTCTCAGGCAGCCACCGACCGACCAACCATCACTGGAGAGCGACATGGGCTTGAAAGGATCGAAAACCGAGCAGAACCTGAAGGACGCGTTTGCGGGTGAATCGCAGGCGAACCGACGCTACCTCTACTTCGCGAACAAGGCGGACATCGAGGGCCAGAACGATGTGGCCGCGCTGTTCCGCTCCACCGCCGAGGGCGAGACCGGCCATGCGCATGGCCATCTGGAGTTTCTCGAGGCCGTGGGCGACCCGGCCACCGGCCTGCCGATCGGGCCGACGCGCGACAACCTCAAGGCCGCGGTGGCCGGCGAGACGCACGAGTACACCGATATGTACCCGGGCATGGCCAAGACCGCGCGCAGCGAGGGCTTTGACGAGATCGCCGATTGGTTCGAGACGCTGGCCAAGGCCGAGCGCTCGCATGCCAACCGCTACCAGAAGGCCCTGGACGCCCTGGTAGACATGTGAGGAGGGCTGTGGCGGCGCCCTGAACAAGTTTTCAGGACGCCGCCCCTGTATGCGGGAGCAAAGCATGACGGGCAAGCGCGAAGGCAATCTCGAAGCCCCCACCCGGCACCCGCTGGACTGGAAGAACCCCGCCTTCTACGACGAGCAGCAATGCCTGCACGAGATGGAGCGCATCTTCGACATCTGCCATGGCTGCCGCCGCTGCGTGAGCCTGTGCCAGAGTTTCCCGACGCTGTTCGATCTGGTGGACGAGGGCAAGACCGGCGAGCTCGACGGCGTGGCCAAGCAGGATTTCTGGAAGGTCGTGGACCAGTGCTATCTCTGCGACCTCTGCTACATGACCAAGTGCCCCTATGTGCCGCCGCATGTCTGGAACCTGGACTTCCCGCACACCATGCTGCGTGCCAAGGCGATCAAGTTCCGCAAGGGCGAGGTGGGCGCGGGCGAGCGCTTCTTGGCCTCCACCGATGTGCACGGCCAGTTCGCCGGCATCCCGGTGGTGGTGCAGCTGGTGAATGCCGTCAACAAGACCCGCGTGGCGCGCCAGGCCATGGACGCGGCCCTGGGCGTGCATCCCGAGGCCTGGATGCCCGAGCTGGCCGGCCAGCGCTTTCGCTGGGGCGCGGCCAAAAGTGCAGGTGAGGGCCCGGCCACGCATGGCGAGCGCACGCCCGGCAAGGTGGCGATCTTCGCGACCTGCTACATCAACTACAACGAGCCCGGCATCGGCCACGACCTGCTCAAGGTGCTGGCCCACAACGACATCCCCTACGTGATCGTCGAGAAGGAGAAATGCTGCGGCATGCCCAAGCTGGAGCTGGGCGATCTGGCCACGGTGGAGAAGCACAAGGACGCCAACATCCCGGTGCTGGCGCGCTATGCCCGCGAGGGCTATGCCATCCTCTCGGCCATCCCCAGCTGCACCCTGATGTTCAAGCAGGAGCTGCCGCTGATGTTCCCGGACGAGGCCGATGTGCAGCTGGTGATGGAGGCGGTCTGGGACCCCTTCGAGTACCTGATCGCGCGCCACAAGGACGGCCTCTTGAAAACCGATTTCAAGGCCGCGCTGGGCAAGGTCAGCTACCACATCCCCTGCCATGGCCGGGTGCAGAAGATCGGCCGCAAGACCGAGGAGATGTTCAAGCTGATCGGCCAGACGGTGAGCGTGCAGCTCAACACCGTGGAGCGCTGCTCGGGCCATGCCGGCACCTATGGCGTGAAGACGCCCTACCACCCGGTGGCGATGAAGATCGGCAAGCCGGTCTTCAAGGCCATGGCCAAGGACGAGCCCGACCATATCGCCAGCGATTGCGCGCTGGCCGGCCACCACATCGCCCAGGGCATGCAGCAGGCCGGCACGCCGGCCAGGCATCTGGCTCACCCGCTGAGCCTCTTGCGCATGGCCTATGGATTGACCTAGGAAGACGAGCGAGCACATGACCATCACCCGCGACAGCCTCATGACCCTGGAGGCCTATGCCCGGCACCGCAAGCAGCACCACGGCGCGGTGATCGCGCACCGCCGCCTGCGCAGCGTGGCCCTGGGCGAGCACATGAGCTTGCAGTTCGAGGACGAGCAGACCATCCGTTATCAGATCCAGGAGATGCTGCGCATCGAGAAGATCTTCGAGGAGGAGGGCATACAGGGCGAGCTGGACGCCTACCTGCCCTTGGTGCCCGATGGCACGAACTGGAAGGCCACCATGCTGCTCGAGTATCCCGACCCGCATGAGCGCAAGCGCGAGTTGGCACGGCTGATCGGCGTGGAGGACCGCCTGTTCGTCGAGGTCGAGGGCCATGCACGGGTCTACGCGATCGCCGACGAGGATCTGGAGCGCGAGAACGCCGAGAAGACCTCGGCCGTGCATTTCGTGCGCTTCGAGTTCACGCCCGCGATGCGCGAGGCGCTGCGCGCCGGCGCGGCCGCCAAGCTGGGCTGCGACCACGCCAACTACCCGATCCACGGCCAGATCCCGGCCGAGACCCTGGCCAGCCTGGCTGGGGATCTCAGATAGCCAGGTAGCGCCCGGGACGGTGGTTCACCGCCAGCGCGGCATTCATGGCCGCCATGCCGATCAGCGACAGGCCGATGCGCTCCGGCGCCACCCAGGCGAGCGAACTCAGGAGGATCGCCGCGTCGAGCGCCGCCTGCACATAGCCGGCGCGCCAGCCGCGCTTTTCCTGCAGGAACAACACCAGGATGTTGAGCCCGCCCAGGCTGGCCTTGTGGCGGAACAGGATCAGCATGCCGGCGCCGATCAGCAGGCCGCCGGCAATCGCGGCAAACCAGATGTTCAGCTGCGCAAACTGCAGCCAGCGCGGCAGCACCTCGGCCAGCAGCGACATCAGCGTCACCGCGCAGACGGTCTTGACGGTGAAGGCCAGGCCCATGCGGCGGTAGGCCAGCCAGTAAAAAGGCAGGTTCAGGCAGAAGAACAGCGCGCCGAAGGGCAGGCCGCTGGCGTAGTGCAGCAGGAAGGCGATGCCCACCGTGCCGCCGGTGAGCATGCCGGCCTGCTTGAACAGCGCCACGCCCAGCGCCACGAACAGGGTGCCGGTGATGAGGGCCTGGGCATCCTCGAACAGCGAGTGGCGGAAGCTGCGCGTGCCGGCTTTGTTGCTATTGCTCATTCGCCCAGGCCGCTCAGGAAGTACTTGATCAGGCCCTTGGCGGCAAAGCCCACCAGGCCGAAGCCCAGGCCCAGCAGCAGGATGAAGGTGCCGAACTTGCCGGCCTTGGACTCGCGCGCCAGCTGCAGGATGATGAACACCATGTAGAGCATGAAGGCCGTGACGCCGAACGTCAGGCCGAATTGCGCGATCTGCTCTTCCGAGTATCCGAACATGGGGTCAGGTCTTGCTTCAATCGATGCGGGCCATGCCCGAGGTATCCACCAGGTCGCGGTAGGCATGCCAGCTGGCGTGGCCCAGCCAGGGCAGGATCACCACCAGGCCCAGCATCAGCGTGGCCATGCCTACGAGGGTCAGGGCCATGATGAGGGCGGCCCACAGCGCCACCGGCGCCGGGTATTCCATCACCGCGCGCCAGCTGGTGAAGACGGCGCCGAGCACGCTGATCTGGCGATCCAGCAGCAGCGGCACGGCAATCAGGGTGGAGGCGAACACCGGCGCGGCCAGCACCGCGCCCAGCGCCAGCCAGGCTTCGAACAGGTGCGAGCCCTCGTTCAGCACCACATGGCGCACGAAATCCAGCGGCTTGGTGATGGGCACGCCGGCAAAGCCGGTGATGAGCGCCGCCGAGGTCAGCACCCAGCCGCTGCCGGCCAGGGCCAGCAGCAGGCCGAAGCCCACCAGGCGGCCGTCGCGCGGCTTCCAGACTTGCAGCACGGTGGCGAGCGTCGCGCGCCGGCCGCGCTCCAGCTCACGGCTGATCGCGTAGAGGCCGGTGGCCAGGATGGGGGCGACGAGCAGAAAGCCGCTGAAGGCGCCGGCCAGCAGCCAGAAGCGGTGGCGCGCCAGCATGAAGATGGCGGCGCCGGCCAGCGCCAGCACCAGGCCGTGCAGCAGCGAGGGGCCGGGGCAATGCACCAGATCGGCCCAGCCGCGCGCCAGCCAGCCCAGCGGGCGCAGCACGGGCACGGGCTTGACGCCGAAGCGGCGCGACTCCTGCAGGGCTTTCTCGGTATGTTTGTTGGGCATGAAGATCATCATGCTGCCATGCTCGCACGGCAGGCGGCTTGATGGTCATCAAGAGAACCCTTGGCCGCATGCGCGCGGGCCCCTTCGAGGGCGCTCAGCGCAGCAAGGTGCTGGCGTCGACCGCGCTGCCCAGGTCGGCGCGGCGCGCGCCGGTGAAGCGCTTGGCCCAGTAGGCCTCGCGCATGTCTTCCACGCGCACGGCGCTGCCGGTGCGCGGGGCGTGGATGAATTTGCCCTCGCCCACATAGATGCCCACATGCGAGAAGGTGCGGCGCATGGTGTTGAAGAACACGAGGTCGCCGGGCTTGAGCTCGTCCTGCTTGATGGGCATCAGGCTGGAGAGCCGGGCCTGCTCGTCGGCGCGGTGCGGCAGCACCAGGCCCACGCTCTTTTCGAAGATGTGGCGGGTGAAGCCGCTGCAATCGAAACCGCTGTCGATCGAATTGCCGCCGCGCTTGTAGGGCACGCCGAGGAAGTTCATTGCCGACAGCACCAGGTCGGAGGCGGTATCGCGCACCGAGCTGAGGAATTTGTTGGACTCCAGTTGCGCCTGGCTCAGGAGGCCGCGCTCCTGCAGAAAACGGGAGACGGCGTCGGTGGCGTTGTTGGCGTTGTTGGCATTTTGGCCAGCTGTCGCCGGGGCCGGCGCGACGGCCGCGGGCGCTTGTTGCAGCAGGCTCTGGCCATAGGCGCCGGTCATCGTGCCGGGCGGTGGGGTCAGGTTTTGCGGCGCTTGCTGTGCCCAGGCCCCGCTGCCCAGCAGACCCGCGCACAGGCTCACCCCGCAAGCCAGTGGCTTGAGACGGGCAGGGCGGGTGGGGGAGGGGAAGCGGCGCGCGACTGTCATGGTGTCCGGCGCGCAGCTTAAGGAGGGGCTGTCCGGGGTGTCAAGCAAGAGGATGTAAAACTCCGGGTAAGCCCGGGGCCGGTTTTGAAATTGCAAAATGCGGGAATACCCGCATTGGACCACAGGCTCATGGGGCCGGCGCCTTGCGCAAGCTCAAGTCGCGTGCAGCTTTGCACGGCGGGTCAGGCTGTCGTCAGTCCCTCTGCATGAAATGCGCGCCAAGCATTGTTTGGGAGTTCGCGCATGTCCACTTCGTCTTACGCCGAGTTCTACCGCCGCTCGATCGAGGATCGCGATGCCTTCTGGGCCGAGCAGGCCCGGGCGATCGAATGGCATCGCCCCTTCGAGCAGGTGTGCGACTACAGCCGGCCGCCGTTTGCGCGCTGGTTCGTTGGTGGCGAAACCAATCTGTGCCACAACGCGGTGGACCGCCATGCGCGCGACCGTGGCGAGCAGAACGCGCTGATCTGGGTCTCCACCGAGGTGGACCAGGAGCGCATCTACAGCTTCAGCGCGCTGCAGCGCGAGGTCGAGCGCATGGCCGCCATCCTGCTGGCCCAGGGCGTGAGCCAGGGCGACCGAGTGCTGATCTACATGCCCATGATTCCCGAGGCCGCGTTTGCGATGCTGGCCTGCGCGCGCATCGGCGCGATCCATTCGGTGGTGTTCGGCGGCTTCGCCAGCCACAGCCTGGCCAGCCGCATCGACGATGCCGAGCCGGCGCTGATCGTCAGCGCCGATGCCGGCAGCCGCTCGGGCAAGGTCGTGCCCTACAAGCATCTGCTGGACGAGGCCATCCAGCTGGCGCGCCACAAGCCGGGCGCGGTGCTGATGGTGGACCGCGGCCTCGCGCCCTTCGAGCGCGTGGCCGGCCGCGACCTCGACTACGCCGCGCTGCGCGAGCAGCACCTCGACGCCCAGGTACCCTGCACCTGGCTGGAGGCCAACGCGCCCAGCTACACGCTCTACACCAGCGGCACCACCGGCAAGCCCAAGGGCGTGCAGCGCGACACCGGCGGCTATGCGGTGGCGCTGGCCGCCAGCATGCAGCACATCTACTGCGGCCGGCCGGGCGAGACCTATTTCTCCACCAGCGACATCGGCTGGGTGGTGGGCCACAGCTACATCATCTACGGCCCGCTGCTGGCGGGCATGGCCACCATCATGTACGAGGGCCTGCCCACCCGGCCGGACGCCGGCGTCTGGTGGAGCCTGGTGGAGAAGTACCGGGTCACGGTGATGTTCAGCGCGCCTACCGCGGTGCGGGTGCTGAAGAAGCAGGATCCGGCCTACCTGAGCAAGTACGACCTGAGCTCGCTGCGTGCGCTCTTCCTGGCCGGCGAGCCGCTCGACGAACCCACCGCCAAGTGGATCGCCGAGGCGCTGGGCCGCCCCATCATCGACAACTACTGGCAGACCGAGACCGGCTGGCCCATCCTCTCGATCGCCAATGGCGTGGAGACCAAGGCCAGCAAGTTCGGCTCGCCCGGCGTGGCCATGTATGGCTTCAACGTCAAGCTGCTGGACGAGAACAGCGGCGCGGAGCTGACGGCCCCGAACCAGAAGGGCGTGGTGGCGATCGCCGGCCCCTTGCCGCCCGGCTGCCTGCAGACGGTGTGGCGCGACGATGCGCGCTTCGTCAACACCTACTGGTCCAGCATCCCGGGCCAGCAGCTGTATTCGACCTTCGACTGGGGCATCCGCGATGCCGACGGCTATTTCTACATCCTTGGCCGCACCGACGACGTGATCAATGTGGCCGGCCACCGCCTCGGCACGCGCGAGATCGAGGAGAGCATCTCCAGCCATCCCAATGTGGCCGAGGTGGCGGTGGTGGGCGTGGCCGACCAGCTCAAGGGTCAGGTGGCGATGGCCTTCGCGGTGCTCAAGGACGCCAGCCGCGCCGCCACGCCGCAGGCCGCGCTGGCCCAGGAGGGCGAGATCATGAAGCTGGTGGACGAGCAGCTGGGCGCGGTGGCGCGCCCGGCGCGCGTGCGCTTCGTCAACGTGCTGCCCAAGACGCGCTCGGGCAAGCTGCTGCGGCGCGCCATCCAGGCGGTCTGCGAGGGGCGCGATCCGGGCGATCTCAGCACCATGGACGACCCGGCGGCGCTGCGCCAGATCAGCGAGCTGCTTGGTGCCTAATCCGGCCTGAGCCGCTGCTCCAGGGCCATCGCGGCCGCCGGCGCGCGCTCCTTGGCGCCGCTGATGAAGAACATGAAGACATCGCGCGGCACGCCGGCCGGCGCGGGTGCCTGCACGCGCGGCAGCGCGGCGGGCTCGTGGCCGGCATGCCAGGCCTGGGCACAGGCGGCGATCGCATCCAGGGCCTGCGGCGTGCAGCCCTCGGGCAGCTCGGCCTGGGTGCGCATCATGCGCGTGTAGACGAAGTCGCCGCTCAGGTCGGCAAAGCTGGGGTAGTCGTCCGAGTCGGTGAACACGCTGGCCACGCCATGGCGCCTGGCCAGGGCCAGGTACTCGGGGCAGAGAAAGCTGGCATGCCGCACATCCAGCGCGTGCCGCAGCGCAATGCCATCCACCGCCGCGGGCAGCAGGGCCAGGAAGGCCGCAAAATCCTCGGCCTCGAAGCGCTTGCTGGGCGCGAACTGCCAGACGATGGGCCCCAGCTTGTCGCCCAGCTCGGCAATGCCGCTGTGCACGAAGCGTTGCACCGATTCGCCCGCCTCGGCCAGCACGCGCCGGTTGGTGGCAAAGCGCGAGGCCTTGAGCGAGAACATGAAGTCGTCGGGCGTCTGCGCGCGCCAGCGCGCGAAGCTGGCGGGGGATTGCGAGCTGTAGTAGGTGCTGTTGATCTCGATCGCGCTGAGCCGGCGGCTCGCGTACTCCAGCTCGCGTGCCTGCGGCCAGCCGGCCGGGTAGAAATTGTTGCGCCAGGGCTCGAAATTCCAGCCGCCTATGCCCACGCGGATGCGGTTGCTCTGTGCTGCGGTCATGCGCTCCTCCTAGGGTTCCTACGCTGTGCCTTTTGGCCCGATTTTTGACCCGCGGGCACAATCCGTGCCCTTGCCGCCCGGATCCTAACGTTGGGGGCGGCCCCGCAACTGGAGTCCGCATGAATACCAAGCCTTTGCGCGCCGCCGCCTTCGCGGCCGGCGCCATCCTGCTCGGCGCCAACGCGCTGGCGCAAGCCAGCCTGCCCGGCCCGGCCTTTCCCCAGCTCAAGAGCGCCGCGCAGATCAAGTCCGCCTGCGATGCCGGCCTGGCCGCCGCCAAGAAGCGCGTGGCCCAGCTCGAGCGCCACAAGGTCGACGCCGGTTGGATTGCCGCCTACGACGACTATTACGCCTTTGTCGAGGACACGCTGAGCCCGATCGACTTCGTGCTGAACGTGCATCCGGACGCCGCCGGGCGCGACGCCGCCCAGGCCTGCTCGCTGCGCTGGTCGGATTTCAATTCCAGCTTCAACCAGAACGAGAAGATCTTCCGCGCGCTCAAGAGCGCCCCCACGCCCACGCCGATCGAGCGCGAGCTGCAGCGCATTGCCCTGGGCGGCTTCGAGGACAGCGGCGTGAGCCTGACGGCACCCAAGCGCCAGCGTGCCAAGCAGATCCTCGACAAGCTGACCGAGCTGGACCAGCAGTTCAACAAGAACATCCGCGACGCCAATGTGCAGGTGGCCTTCAGCGAGGACGAGCTCAAGGGCGTGCCCGAGGGCGTCTGGGCCAAGGCCAAGCGCGACGCCCAGGGCCGCGTGCTGCTGGGCGTGGACTACCCGACGCTGCGCCCGCTGCTGCAAAGCGGCGAGAACGCCGCCGCGCGCGAGCGCCTCTGGCGCGCCAAGGAGAACGAGGGCGGCGATGCCAATCTGGCCCTGCTGGGCGAGATCGCCAAGCTGCGCAACGAGTACGCGCAGCTGTTCGGCTTCAGCAACTTCGTCGACTTCAATCTGCGCCGCCGCATGGCCAAGGACGCCGCCACCGCCTGGAAATTCCTCGACGAGGTGAAGGACACCGTCAACGCGCGCGAGCGCGGCGATGTGGAGGAGCTGCGCGCCGCCAAGGCCAAGCACCTGGGCCAGCCGCTCGAAGCCACCAAGATCGAGCGCTGGGACAGCAGCTTCTACGCCGAGCGCCTGCGCAAGGAGCGCTTCAGCGTCGACCAGGAGGCCTTCCGCGAGTACTTCCCGGCCCAGGAGAGCCTGAAGTTCGCGATGCATGTGATCGAGAAGCTGATGGGCGTGCGCTACACCGAGGTGCCGGCCGAGCTCTGGCACCCCGAGGCCAAGGCCTTTGCCGTCAGCGATGCGGCCAGCGGCAAGCCGATCGCCACCCTCTATGTGGACATGTACCCGCGCGAGGGCAAGTACAACCATGCGGCGGTGTGGCCGCTGCGCTCCAGCGCCTCGCGCATCGGCCGCACCTCCACCGCCGCCCTGGTGGTGAACTTCGACCGCAAGGGCCTCACCATCGACGAGATGGAAACCCTGCTGCATGAGCTGGGCCATGCGGTGCACAACAACCTCAGCAACACCCGCTATGCGCTGCAGGGCGGCACCAGCGTGATGCTGGACTTCGTCGAAGCCCCCTCGCAGATGCTGGAGGACTGGGTGGTGGACAAGAAGGTGCTGAAGCTGATGGCCGATGTGTGCCCGAGCTGCAAGCCCGTGCCCGACGAGTTGGTGGACCGCGCCAAGGCGGCCAAGGAATTCGGCAAGGGCTCGGCCTATGGCCGCCAGCACCTGTTCGCCAGCTATGACCTGGCCCTGCATGGCAAGGAGGTGCCCGATCCCCTGGCCCTGTGGGCCAAGATGCAGGGCGCCACGCCGCTGGGCTATGTGCCCGGCAGCAAGTTTCCGGCCGGCTTTGCCCATATCGCCGGCGGCTATGGCGCCGGCTACTACGGCTACCTCTGGAGCCTGGTGGTGGCGATGGACCTGCGCACCGCCTTCGCGGCCGACAAGCTGAGCCCCGAGGTGGGCCTGCGCTACCGCAACACCGTGCTGGGCCAGGGTGGCCAGAAGCCGGCGCAGGAGCTGGTGCACGACTTCCTCGGCCGCGATTCCAACTCCAAGGCCTTCTTCGACTATCTGCGCAAATAAGTAGTCGCCGAGCGCACAGGCAAGCCCGCTGAGCCCCCGGCCAGCGGGCTTTTTCCATATGCTGCGGGCCATGCCTTCCGACCCCGCACGCCCCGCACTCGATGCGGCCACCCGCCGCTTCCTGCCCTGGGTGGTGGCGCTGGCGTTCTTCATGCAGACGCTGGACACCACCATCCTCAACACCGCGCTGCCGGGCATGGCGCTGGCGCTGGGCGAGCATCCGCTGCGCATGCAGTCGGCGGTGATCGCCTACATGCTCACCGTGGCGCTGCTGATCCCGGCCTCGGGCTGGCTGGCGGACCGCCTGGGCACGCGCACCCTGTTCCTGTGGGCGATCGCGCTGTTCAGCCTGGGCTCGCTGGCCTGCGCGCTGGCGGGCTCGCTGAACTGGCTGGTGGCGGCGCGCGTGCTGCAGGGCGTGGGCGGGGCGCTGCTGGTGCCGGTGGGGAGGCTGGTGGTGCTGCGCGCCTTTCCCAAGGAGCAGTTCCTGCCGGTGATGAGCTTCATCGCCATCCCGGGCCTGATCGGGCCGCTGATCGGCCCGGCGCTGGGCGGTGTGCTGGTGCAGTTCGCCAGCTGGCACTGGATCTTTCTCATCAACCTGCCGGTGGGCGTGGCCGGCGTGCTGGCAGCGCTGCGCTACATGCCGCAGCTGAAGGCGCAGGCGCTGAAGGCCTTCGACTGGCCCGGCTTCGTGCTCTTCAGCCTGGGGCTGATGCTGCTCTCGGTGGGGCTGCAGGGTTTTGGCGAGCGCATGGTGTCCACCGCGCTGAGCCTGGTGCTGCTGGTGGCCGGCCTGGCCAGCATGGCGGCCTACTGGCTGCATGCGGCGCGCGCCGAGGCGCCGCTGTTCCAGATGGGGCTGTTCGCCATCCCGACCTACCGCATCGGCATCATCGGCAATGTGTTCGCGCGCCTGGGCAGCGGCGCCACGCCCTTCCTGACCCCCATGTACCTGCAGCTGGGCCTGGGCTACAGCCCCTCGGAGGCGGGCCTGTCCATGGTGCCCACGGTGCTGGGCGCGATGCTCACCAAGACGCTGGCGACCCGGCTGATCCAGCGCCAGGGCTACCGCCGCGTGCTGGTGGCCAACACCTTGCTGCTGGGCGCGCTGATCGCCAGCTTCGCGCTGCTGGACCGCCAGACCAGCCATCTCTGGCTGGCCATCCACCTGGCCATCTTCGGCATGGTGAACTCGCTGCAGTTCAGCGCCATGAACACGCTCACCCTGGGCGATCTGGACGCGCAGACCGCCAGCAGCGGCAACAGCCTGCTGGCGGTGGTGATGCAGCTGTCGATGAGCCTGGGGGTGGCCACCTCCAGCGCCTTCCTGCTGCTGTTCTCGGGCGCCAGCGAGCTGCCGCGGGGTCAGGACTTGCTGCCCGCCTTCCATGCCACCTATCTGTCCATCGGCGCCATGGCGGCGCTGGCGGCCTTCATCTTCTACCAGCTGCGCCGCCACGAGGGTGCCGCGGATGCGGGCGACACCATGGGGCAGGAGTAGTCATGGCCAGGCGTGCACAATGGGCCGGCGGTGATGCCCATCGCGCCAACCGGAGCATGTCATGGGACTGATGGATTCTTTGCTGGGCGCGGCCCAGCAGGCATTGAGCGGCCAGCAGGCGGCGGGCGGTGGCAGCGACTGGGTCGGCATGGTCTCGGGCCTGCTGAATCAGCAGGGCGGGCTGGCCGGCATCCTGCAGCAGCTGCAGGCGGGCGGCCTGGGCGAGCAGGTGCAGTCCTGGATCGGCACTGGCGCGAACCTGCCGGTGTCGGCCGATCAGCTCAGCGCCGCCCTGGGTGGCAGCGACGCGCTGAGCCAGCTGGCCAGCCAGGCGGGCGTCTCGCATGCCGAGGCCGGCGCGCAGCTGAGCCAGTGGCTGCCGCAGATTGTCGACAAGCTGAGCCCCAACGGCCAGTTGCCCGACAGCGGCGACCTGGGCGCCATGCTGGGGCAGTTGCTGGGGCGTTAGGCGCGCCCGGAGTCGCCCCTGAGGTCGGCCCTGAAGTCGGCCTCCAGGAAGCGCAGCACGCTGTCCTCGTGGTGCGGGCCGATCACGGTATGGGCTTCCCGCTTGACCGCATCGATGGCGTTCGCCACCGCGATGCCGCGGTGCGCGGCGCGCAGCATCTTGACGTCGTTGACATGGTCGCCAAACACCACGATCTCGCGCTCGGCCAGGCCGTAGCGCTCGGCCAGGGTCTTGATGGCCTGGTCCTTGGTGGCGCGGCGGTCGTGCACGGTGAGCCAGGGCCAGCCGGGCTTGTAGAGGTCCTCGGCCAGATGGGTCTCGACGGCATCGCCGCAGAGCGCGTCGATCTCGGCCTGCAGGGCTTGCAGCGGCGCCTCACGCTCCACCACCACGAACACCACGGCCGGGTCGCGCAGCGCGTCCTGCAGGCGCGGCGCGTGGCGCAGGCGCGGGTCGGCCTTCTCGATGCGCTCGTCCACAAAGGCCTGCTGCGCCTCGTTGTGCACCGATTGGTAGAACAGCTGGTCGCCCCTGGGGCCATGGGTGGAGATGAAGGGCATCAGCCCATGCCGGCGTATCAGCGCAAAGATCGCCTCGCCCAGCGCCGGCGCTATGGTGTTGACCAGCTCATGCCGGCAGCTCGCCATCTCGCTGATATAGGCGCCGTTGGACGAGATTACCGGCAGGCGCAGCGGCAGATCGCCCAGGATCTGGCGGATCGACGACACATGCCGGGCACTCGCGACGGTGAAGGTCAGGCCCTCGTCGAGCAAGCGCGTCAGGCCGGCCCGCGTGGAATCCGCGAGCCGGCCTTGCGGGTCGAGCAGGGTGCCGTCTAGGTCGCTGACATAGAGCGTCACAACACTTCCGACGCAAAGTCCGCCAGGCGCGAACGCTCGCCGCGCGCCAGCGTGACATGGCCGCTGTGGGCCCAGCCCTTGAAGCGGTCCACCGCATAGGTCAGGCCCGAGCTGCCCTCGGTGAGGTAGGGCGTGTCGATCTGCGCCAGATTGCCCAGGCAGACGATCTTGGTGCCGGGGCCGGCACGCGTGATCAGGGTCTTCATCTGCTTGGGGGTCAGGTTTTGCGCCTCGTCGATGATGACGTATTTGTTCAGGAAGGTGCGGCCGCGCATGAAGTTCAGGCTCTTGATCTTGATCTTGCTGCGCACCAGGTCGTTGGTGGCGGCGCGGCCCCATTCACCGGCCGAGCTGTCGCCGCGCGCCAGCACCTCGAGGTTGTCGTCCAGCGCACCCATCCAGGGGCCCATCTTCTCTTCCTCGGTGCCGGGCAGGAAGCCGATATCCTCGCCCACCGGCACGGTCACGCGGGTGACGATGATCTCGCTGTAGCGGCGCTCATCCAGCACCTGGGAGAGGCCGGCGGCCAGGGTCATCAGGGTCTTGCCGGTGCCGGCCGTGCCGGTGAGGGTGACGAAGTCGCACTCCGGATCCATCAGCAGGTTGAGGGCGAAGTTCTGCTCGCGGTTGCGCGCGGTCACGCCCCAGACGGCGTTCTTCTGGTGGCCGTAGTCCTTCAGCGTGCGCAGCACCGCAGTCTTGCCGGTGATCTCGGTGACCTTGGCATAGAGCGGCGCGGCGCCGGGTGCTTCCAGGTAGATCAGCTCGTTGACCAGCAGCGAGGGCACCAGCGGGCCGCTGATGCGGTAGAAGGTGATGCCACCTTGCTGCCAGCTCTCCATGGTCTTGCCATGACGCTCCCAGAAATCGGCCGGCAGGGCCTGCACGCCGGTGTAGAGCAGGTCGGAGTCTTCCAGCGTCTTGTCATTGCGGTAGTCCTCGGCCGGCAGGCCTAGGGCACGCGCCTTGATGCGCATATTGATGTCCTTGGACACCAGCACCACCTCGCGCTGCGGCTGCTGGACCTTCAGCGCCTGCACCACGCCGAGGATCTGGTTGTCGGCCTTGCCCTGGGGCAGGCCCTGCGGCAGCGGGGTGTCGATCAGCTGGGTCTGGAAGAACAGCTTGCCGCCGGCCTCGCGGTGACCGGTGCTGTCCAGCGGCAGGCCCTTGGCCATTTCCTCCAGCGTGCTGCTCTTCAGGCTGGCCGCCAGCGTGTCGAGGTCGCGGCTGACCTGGCGCACATTGCGCGCCACCTCGGTCATGCCCTTCTTGTGCCCGTCCAGCTCTTCCAGCGTGATCATGGGCAGGTAGATGTCGTGCTCCTCGAAGCGGAACAGCGACATGGGGTCGTGCATCAGCACATTGGTGTCGAGCACGAAGAGCTTGGGTGCCTCGTTGCTCTTGGGCTTGGCGGCCTTGGGCCTGGGGGGTGCCACCGGGCGCAGCGGCGCCGCGCTGGTGGCCGGCGCCACCAGGGCCAGGTTGGCGGGGGCGCGCATCTCGGGCGCGGCCGGTGCGGCGCTGGTGCTTCTGCGGCGATTGCCGTTGGGCATGGCCCGCGTCACGGCCGGGGCGGCCTGGGCCGCCTGAGTGGCCTGGGCGAGCGGGGGGGCGGTTGTTTTCTCTGGGGCATGGGCAGCCACCGGTACTGCCTGGTTCTTGCTGACCGCCAGACTGGCGGCATATGCGGTGGGCTCTAGGCGACTGGCGCGCTTGGTCGGAGGCTTGGGCAGTGGCATGAGTGCAGCTTGCCAGAGAGCAAGCTTGGGTTGGAAAGCAAAAGATAGAGGTCCGGGCCGAAAAAGCAAAAAGCCGCACGGCGAGCGATGCGGCTTTGGCTTGGAATGCGGATCGGGGAACTCAGGGGCATGAGTCCATTATGCACAAAGCGCCGTGACCGCCAGCCCTGGGCCGGCGTCGCGGCGCGCATGCAACGCCGGATGCCAGTAAACGCAAAAAGCCGGCTCAGGAGCCGGCTTCGCTTGGATACTGCAATGCTGCCGGATGGCAGCCGAGGCCCGCGCCGAGGATCAGGCGGCTTCCTTCTTCAGGGCCTTGACGGCCTTCAGCACTTCGTCCACATGGCCGGCCACCTTGATGCCGCGCCATTCCTCGCGCAGCACGCCGGTCGCGTCGATCAGGAAGGTGGAGCGCTCGATGCCCTTGACCTTCTTGCCGTACATGATCTTGTTCTTCACCACGCCGAACATGTGGCAGAGCTTCTCTTCGGTGTCGGCGATCAGCTCGAAGGGCAGTTCCAGGTTCTGCTTGAACTTGTCATGCGACACCATGTTGTCGCGCGAAACACCCAGCACAACTGCGCCAGCCTTCACGAAATCCTTGTGGCGATCGCGGAACTGCATGGCCTCGGTGGTACAACCGGGGGTGTTGTCCTTCGGGTAGAAGTACAGCACCACCACTTGACCTTTGAAGGCCTGGGGTGTGAACTTCACGCCTCCGGTAGCAAGAGCTTCAATTTCCGGAAGGGGTTTGTTGAGCGCTGGCGTCATGTGGGCGTTCTTTAGAGAGGTGTGCCCGGGTGGGCATAGCCGCGAATTATACGTCGAACCGCAAGTCTCCCCGTCGCCACTTCGGGGGATTGCCGGCTTGTGCCCGCTCAGGTCGACGTTGCGCCCTCGATCAGCAAGGCCGCCAGCACGGCGCGCCCCTCGCTGGCCAGCACGTTGTAGGTGCGGCAGGCCGCCGCCAGGTCCATGGTCTCCACGCCGATGCGCGCCTCGATCAGGCCGCGGTAGAGCCTGGGATGGGGAAAGCGCAACCTGGCGCCGCTGCCGAAGATCACCAGCTCGGGCTTCAGGGCCAGTATCTGCTCGAAATGCGCCTCGATGAGCGCATCGAAGCTGCGCAGGGCCCAGGCCTGCACCTCGCCGCGCCAGGGCACCAGCAGGCTCTGCTGGTGGCGCTGGCCATTCACCCAGACCTGGCTGCCGTCGTGGCGCGAGATGCTGTTGCCGCCCTGCTGTTCATCGAGTTGGAATTTCATGAGTGCCGTTGTCTGCGCGAAGCCTGCTTGCGTGGTTTGCGAACCCAGTGTCGCCGGGTCTGGGGGAATGCCCTGATCCCTGTGTTTAAATTCCACGCCTGCAGTGCAGCATTTTTGCACCAGTCAACCACCGGAGCCCCTCTTGAAGCCGATTTCCAAGTCCGCCAAGCTCGCCAATGTCTGTTACGACATCCGTGGTCCCGTGCTGGACAAGGCGCGAGCGATGGAGGAGGAGGGGCAGAAGATCATCAAGCTGAACATCGGCAATATCGCCGCCTTCGGCATCGAGCCGCCCGACGAGATCGTGCAGGACATGATCCGCAACCTGCCCGCGGCGGCCGGCTACACCGATTCCAAGGGCCTGTTCGCGCCGCGCAAGGCGGTGGTGCATTACTGCCAGGAGAAGAACATCCGCGGCGTCGGCATCGACGATGTCTATCTGGGCAATGGTGCCTCCGAGCTGATCGTGATGGCGCTGAACGCGCTGCTGGACACCGGCGATGAGGTGCTGCTGCCGGCGCCCGACTATCCGCTCTACACCGCCGCGGTGGCGCTCTCGGGCGGCACGCCGGTGCACTACATCTGCGACGAGAGCAGCGACTGGTATCCCGATATCGCCGATATCCGCCGCAAGATCACGCCCAATACCAAGGCCATCGTCGTCATCAACCCCAACAACCCTACCGGCGCGCTCTACCCCGAGAGCCTGCTGCTGGAGATCATCGAACTGGCCCGTCAGCACCAGCTGATCATCATGGCCGACGAGATCTACGACAAGACGCTGTACGACGGCAATGTGCACACCAGCATCGCCTCGCTGGCCGACGACGTGCTGTGCCTGACCTTCAACGGCCTGTCCAAGAACTACCGCTCCTGCGGCTACCGCGCCGGCTGGATGGTGGTGTCGGGCGAGAAGCGCCATGCCAAGGACTACATCACCGGCCTGAACATGCTGGCCTCGATGCGCTTGTGCGCCAACACGCCGGGCCAGCTCGCCATCCAGACCGCCCTGGGCGGTTACCAAAGCATCAAGGACCTGGTGGCCCCCACGGGCCGCCTGTGCCGCCAGCGCGACCTGGCCTACGAACTGCTGACCCAGATCCCGGGCGTCAGCGTCGTCAAGCCGAAGGCCGCGCTCTATATGTTCCCCCGCCTGGACCCCAAGATCTACCCGATCGAGGACGACCAGCAGTTCGCCTACGAGCTGCTGGCCGAGGAAAAGGTGCTGATCGTGCAAGGGACGGGCTTCAACTGGATTGCCCCCGATCACTTCCGCCTCGTGTTCCTGCCCAACTCCGACGACCTGAAGGAGGCGGTGGGCCGCATCGAGCGTTTCCTGACGCATTACCGCAAGCGTCACGGCACCTGACAACTGACAGCAAAGAGACACCATGAAAGCGATCAAAGTCGGCCTCCTGGGCATTGGCACCGTGGGCAGTGGCACCTTCAACGTGCTGCGCCGCAATCAGGCAGAGATTCGTGGCCGTGCCGGCCGCGGCATCGAGATTGCGATGGTGGCCGACCTCAATACCGAGCGCGCCCGTGAAATCGTCGGCGACGCCGCGGTGGTGGTGAGCGACGCCCGCGCGGTGATCGCCAACCCCGAGATCGACATCGTCGTCGAGCTGATCGGCGGCTACGGCATCGCCAAGACCCTGGTGATGGAGGCGATCGCCGCCGGCAAGCATGTGGTCACCGCCAACAAGGCGCTGCTGGCCGTGCATGGCACCGAGATCTTTGCCGCCGCCAGCGCCAAGGGCGTGATCGTGGCCTTCGAGGCGGCCGTGGCCGGTGGCATCCCCATCATCAAGGCGCTGCGCGAGGGCCTCACCGCCAACCGCATCGAATGGATCGCCGGCATCATCAACGGCACCACCAACTTCATTCTCTCGGAGATGCGCTCCAAGGGCCTGGACTTCGGCGTGGTGCTGAAGGAGGCCCAGCGCCTGGGCTATGCCGAGGCCGACCCCACCTTCGACATCGAAGGCGTGGATGCCGCGCACAAGGCCACCATCATGTCGGCCATTGCCTTCGGCATCCCGGTGCAGTTCGACAAGGCCCATGTGGAGGGCATCACCCAGCTGCAGGCGGCCGACATCAAGTACGCCGAGCAGCTGGGCTACCGCATCAAGCTCTTGGGCCTGACGCGCCGCCGTGAGAATGGCATCGAGCTGCGCGTGCACCCGACCCTGGTGCCGGCGAATCGCCTGATCGCCAACGTGGAAGGCGCGATGAATGCGGTGGTGGTGCAGGGCGATGCCGTCGGCACCACGCTCTACTACGGCAAGGGCGCCGGCTCCGAGCCCACCGCCTCGGCGGTGATCGCCGACCTGGTGGACATCACCCGCCTGCACACCGCCGACCCGGACCATCGCGTGCCGCACCTGGCCTTCCAGCCCGATGCGATGAACGACACGCCCATCCTGCCGATGGAACAGGTGCTCACCAGCTTCTACCTGCGCCTGATCGTGGCCGACGAGGCCGGCGTGCTGTCGCGCATCACCACCATCCTGGCCGAGCACGACATCTCGATCGACGCGGTACTGCAGCGCGAATCCGCCGAGGGCGAGAAGCAGACCGACCTCATCATTCTCACCCACGAAACCGTGGAAGGCCGCATGAACAAGGCCCTGGCGCAGATGCAGGCCCTGCCCACCGTGCTGGCGCCCATCGTGCGGCTGCGCAAAGAGGAACTCGCCTGATGAAGTACATCAGCACCCGCGGCGACCAAAACGACCATTCCGGCGAGCGCCGCTTCTGCGAAATCCTGCTGGAGGGCCTGGCGCCCGATGGCGGGCTCTATCTGCCGGTGGCCTACCCGCAGGTGGACGATGCCACGTTGACGAAGTGGCGCGGCCTGTCTTACGCCGATCTGGCCTTCGAGATCCTCTCGCTCTATATCGACGACATCCCGGCCGATGATCTGCTGGCCATCACGCGCCGCACCTACACGGCCGAGGTCTTCGGTACGTCCGAGATCACGCCGCTGAAGGTGCTGGAGCCAGGCCTGGCGCTGCAGGCGCTGTCCAATGGCCCGACCCTGGCCTTCAAGGACATGGCCATGCAGCTGCTGGGCCAGCTGTTCGAGTACGAGCTCAAGCGCCGCGGCGAGACCCTCAACATCCTGGGCGCCACCTCGGGCGATACCGGCAGTGCGGCCGAGTACGCGATGCGCGGCAAGGCCGGCGTGAACGTCTTCATGCTCAGCCCGCACGGCCGCATGAGCCCCTTCCAGCAGGCGCAGATGTTCAGCCTGCAGGACGCCAACATCCACAACCTCGCGGTGGAGGGCGTGTTCGACGACTGCCAGGACATCGTCAAGGCGGTCTCCAACGACCTCGACTTCAAGCGCCAGTACAAGATCGGCACGGTCAACTCGATCAACTGGGCGCGCCTGCTAGCCCAGGTGGTGTACTACTTCGCCGGCTACTTCCAGGCCACCAAGAGCAACACCGAGAAGGTCAGCTTTACCGTGCCCTCGGGCAATTTCGGCAATGTCTGCGCCGGCCATGTGGCGCGCATGATGGGCCTGCCGGTTGCCAAGCTGGTGGTGGCCACCAACGAGAACGATGTGCTGGACGAGTTCTTCCGCACCGGCGTCTACCGCGTGCGCGGCAGCGCCGAAACGCACGAGACCTCCAGCCCCTCGATGGACATCTCCAAGGCCAGCAATTTCGAGCGCTTCGTGTTCGACCTGCTGGGCCGCGATGGCGCGCGCGTCAAGGCCCTGTTCGGCGCCGGCGGTTTCGCGCTGACGGCCGACGAGCACGCGCGCATCGCCCGCTACGGCTTCGTCTCCGGGCGCAGCACGCATGCGGACCGCATCGCCACCATACGCGCCACCCACAAGCAGTACGGCCAGATCATCGACACCCACACCGCCGATGGCCTCAAGGTGGCGCTGGAGCAGCGCAGCGCCGGCACCCCCATGCTGGTGCTGGAAACCGCCTTGCCGGCCAAGTTCGCCGCCACCATCAAGGAGGCGCTGTGGATCGATCCGCCGCGCCCGGCCGGCCTGGAGCACATCGAGGACCTGCCCAAGCGCGTCACCGTGCTGCCGGTGGATGTGCAGGCGGTGAAGGACTTCATCCGCAACCATGTCTGATCCGCAAGCCCCGCGCGCGCCGCTGCAGAGCCTGGACGAGGCGCTCGCGCGCCTGCTGGGCCGCGTCGCCCCGCTGGCCGTCACCGAGACCCTGCCCACCGCCGCCGCGCTCGGGCGCGTGCTGGCGCTGCCGGTGGTGTCGCAGCTGGATGTGCCGCCGGCCGACAACAGCGCCATGGACGGCTACGCGCTGCGCGCCGCCGATCTGTTGGCAAGACCTGGCACCGCGCTGCCGGTTTCGCAGCGCGTGCCGGCCGGCGTGGTCGGGGCGGTGCTGGAGCCCGGCACGGCGGCGCGCATCTTCACCGGCGCGCAGATTCCGCTGGGCGCCGATGCCGTGGTGATGCAGGAGCAATGCGAGGCCGTGGCCGCCGCCGCGGGCTTGGGGCAAGTGCGCATCCATGCCGAAGTCCGGCCCGGCCAGTGGATACGCCGCCGCGGCGAGGACGTGCAGGCCGGCGCGGTGGTGCTGCCCGCCGGGGCGCGGCTGAACGCCGCCTCGCTGGGCCTGGCGGCCTCGGTGGGGGCGGCCGCCTTGACGGTGGCCAGGCGGCCGCGCGTGGCGCTGTTCTCCACCGGCGACGAGTTGCAGATGCCCGGCGAGCCGCTCAAGCCCGGCGCCATCTACAACTCGAACCGTTTCACGCTCACGGCCCTGCTGCAGGGCCTGGGTTGCGAGGTGGTGGATCTGGGCATCGTGCCGGATCGGCTGGACGCCACGCGTGCCGCGTTGCGCGAGGCTGCGGCGCAATCCGATCTGATCATCACCTCGGGTGGCGTCTCGGTCGGCGAGGAAGACCATCTCAAGCCCGCTGTGCAGGCCGAAGGCGAGCTGGACCTCTGGCAGATCGCCATCAAGCCCGGCAAGCCGCTGGCTTTCGGCAAGGTGCGAGATGCCTGGTTCATCGGCCTGCCCGGCAACCCGGTCTCCAGCTTCGTGACCTTCTTGCTGCTGGTGCGTCCGGTGATCCTGCGCCTGCAAGGTGCCAGCGAGCTCACGCCCAGGCGCTATCCGCTGCGCGCCGACTTCGCCTGGCCCCGGCCCGACAAGCGCCGCGAGTTCCTGCGTGCGCGCATCAACGAGCAGGGCGGGCTGGCGCTGTTCCCCAACCAGAGCTCGGGCGTGCTGACCTCGGCCGTGTGGGGCGAGGGGCTGGTCGACAACCCGGCCGGCGCGGCCATTGCCGACGGCGCTACAGTGCAGTTCATTCCCTTCTCCGAACTCCTGCATCCATGATCACGATCCGCTATTTCGCTTCCCTGCGCGAGGCGCTGGGCAGCAGCGAAACGCAGGACTGGCAGGCCGGCCTGAGCCTGGGCGCCTTGCGCGATCAACTGCTGGCGCGCGGCGAGCCCCATGCCAGCGTGCTGGCGCGCACGCGTGCGGTGCGCTGCGCGCTGAACCAGCAGCTCAGCAAGGAAGACGCCTTGATCCCGGATGGCGCGGAAGTCGCATTCTTCCCGCCCGTGACTGGGGGCTGAGTGGAGGGGCTCCATCTCGTGGCCGACCTGCGCGGCTGCGATCCCGCCCAGGCGCTGATGCTGCGGCCCGAGACCCTGCGTGCCCTGTGCGTGCAGGCGGTTGCCGAGGCCGGCCTGGGTGCCGTGGCCGAGCTGTTCCACCGCTTCACGCCCACGCCTGGGAGCGAGCAGTCGGGCATCACCGGCGTGGTGCTGCTGGCCGAGTCGCATCTGGCCGTGCACACCTGGCCCGAGCTGGGCGCGGTGACGCTGGACGTCTATGTCTGCAATCTGGGGCAGGACAACAGCAGCAAGGCGCAGGCCCTGATGGACAGGCTGGTGGCCGCGTTTGCACCCGCCAGCGCGGCGCGCCAGGCCCTGCGGCGCGGCCTGGCCTGACTCAGTGCGCGCCGGCGTCGGCCGGGGTGAGGGCGGCCTCGTCCAGCAGCCAGTCGACCACCGCCTGCACCGCGGGCGTGCTGCTGCCAGGGCGCCGCAGCAGCCAGTAGGCGTGCTCGCAGGGCTGGGCCACGGCCTGGGCGTCGATGGCGCGCAGCCGGCCATCGGCCAGCATGGGCGCCACCAGCGCGACCCGCCCCAGCGCCAGACCCTGGCCGGCCAGGCAGGCCTGGATCACCTGGTCGTACTGGTTGAAGCGCAGCATCGCGCGCGGCTGCCGCGCGCTGAGGCCGCGCGCGGCCAGGGTGTCGGCCCATTGCAGCCAGGGGCGGCGGGCGTCGTCGAATTCCAGCAGCACCTGCTGCGGCAACAGCTCGGCCAGATCCTGCCCCTGGGCCAGCAGGGCGGGGTGGGCCACCGGCAGCACCGCCTCGCCGAACAGGCGCGCGCTGCCGGCGGGCGGCTGGCTCATGGCGCAATAGCGCAGCGCCAGGTCGATGCCATCGGCGCGCAGGTCCATCACACGGTCGCTGGCGGCCACGCGCAGATCGATGTCCGGATGCCGCTGCTGCAGGCCGCGCAGGCGCGGCAGCAGCCAAAGCGAGGCCACGCCAATGCTGGCGGTCAGCGTGACGCTGCCACGACGCTGGGCGGGCGCCAGCAGCTCGGCGAGGCCGTCCTGCAGCTGCTGGAAGGCCGGATCGACGCGGCGGAACAGGCGTTCGCCCTCGGGGCTGAGCTTGATGCTGCGATAGCCGCGCAGGAACAGCGCGCAGCCCAGGTTGGCTTCCAGGGCCGCGATCTGCCGGCTCACCGCGGACTGCGTCAGGCACAGGTCCTGCGCCGCCAGCGTGATGCTCATGCGCCGGGCCACCGCGACAAAGCCGCGCAGCAGGTCCAGCTGGGTCAGTCGGGTGAGCGGAAGTGACATTCCAGATGCGAATGTGAAGGTGTCGCAGAGATTGCTTGATGAGGGCCGTGCCGTCAAGACAGACTGGGTGCCAGTTCGGGTCATCGCATTCGCATCGGGAAACTCATATGAAGCCTTTGAGACGCTGGGCCCTGCCGATTCTGTGCGGCGGCCTGATGATGGGCCTGGCGCTGGGCGTGCGCCATGTGCAGGGCCTGTTCCTGCTGCCCATCGGTCTGGAGCGCGGCTGGGGCCGCGAGAGCGTGGCCCTCGCGCTGGCGCTGCAGAACCTGGTCTGGGGCCTGGCCCAGCCCTTCACCGGCATGCTGGCGGACCGCTTTGGCTCGCGCCGGGTGGTGATGGCCGGCTGCCTGCTCTATGGCCTGGGGCTGTGGGCCATGGCCACGGCGCAGAGCCTGTGGCTGCTTTACCTGGGCTCCGGCCTGCTGGTGGGCCTGGGCCTGGGCTGCACCGCGTTCGGCGTGGTCTATGGGGCCCTGAGCCGCATCGTCGCGCCGACGCAGCGTGCGACGGTGCTGGGGCTGACCGGCGCCGTCGGCGGGCTGGGCCAGTTCCTCGCCGTGCCGCTGACCCAGGGCTTGATGCAGGGGCTGGGCTGGTCGGCCACCCTGCTGTGCCTGGCCGTGCTGATCGCGCTGGCCCTGCCGCTGGGCTGGCCGCTGGACGACCGCCAACCGCGGGCTGCTGGCGTGGGCGATGGCGGGTTGGGCCGCGCCTTGCGCGACGCCTTTGCCCAGCCGGGCTTCTGGCTGCTCAATCTGGGCTTTCTGGCCTGCGGCTTCCAGCTCGCCTTCATCGCCACCCACCTGCCGGCCTATCTGCTGGAGCGCGGCCTACCCGCCGGCCAGGCGGCCAGCGGCCTGGCCCTGATCGCGCTGAGCAATATCGGCGGCACCTATCTGTGCGGTTGGCTGGGCGGGCGCTGGCGCAAGAAACAGCTGCTGACCCTGCTCTACCTGCTGCGCACCGCGGTGATCGCGCTGTTCCTGCTGCTGCCGCTCAGCAACTGGAGCGTGCAGCTGTTCTGCATCGCGATGGGCCTGCTGTGGCTGGGCACGCTGCCGCTCACCAACGGCCTGGTGGCCCAGGTGTTCGGCCTGCGCTATCTGTCCACCCTGTTCGGCTTCACCTTTGTGGGCCATCAGCTGGGCTCCTTCCTGGGCGTCTGGCTGGGCGGGCGGGTGTTCGATGCCACCCACAGCTATGCGCCGATGTGGTGGATCGCGATGGCCCTGGGCCTGCTGGCGGCGCTGCTGCACTGGCCCATTGACGACAGCCCGCGGCCGGCGCTGGCCGTGGCGTCGTGAAGCGCTGGCGGCATCTGGCGCTGCTGCTCATGCTGATGGCGCTGGCCCTGCTGGCGTTGCCGGCCTATCTGGAGCGCGCCGAGCTGCAGCTGTGGCTGCTGGGCCCGGCCTGGTGTGGCTAGCTAGCGCTTCAGCTGCGCGGCCGCCTGGCAGCCGGCGGTATAGGCCTCCTCGAACACCGAATAGCCGGCCAGGTCGCTGTGCGCGAAGTGCAGCCGGCCCTGCGGTTTTCGCAGCGCCGCCAACGCCGCCGAGCCGCGCAGGCCGGGCACGGGAATGCTCATCGCATGGCCCCAGCGCATCAGGTCCACGCGCAGCAGCTGGCGGTCCAGCTCGGGGTGCAGGGGGCGCAGCTCGGCCAGCACGCGCTCGGTCCATTCGGCCCAATCGCCCTGCAGCAGGATCGCACGCTGCTGGCCGGGCAGGGCCCAGTAGGCGCTCAGCACCGTCGGCCCCGGGTAGGGGCGCAGGCTCTGGTGCATCGCATCCACATAGCCCAGCGCGGCGCTGCCGTAGCGCACATTGTCCCAGGCGGGTGCGGCGCCCAGGCGCTGCAGCGGCGCCTCGGCCAGCTGCAGATTGGCCACCAGCCAGGGCGCGTAGCGCAGCTGCTGGCCAAGCTCGCGCAGCGCCGCCGGCGGGTGCTCGATTAGGCGGCCGGCGACCAGCAGCGGCGTGGCCAGCACCGCCTGCGGGGCCAGCCAGCGCTCCAGCGTCTGCGTCGCTTCGTTGAATGCCAGCACCTCGACCTCGTGGCGCCCCTCGCGCAGCCGCAGCACCGTGCGGCCCGTCTGCAGTGCATCGCCCAGGGGTTCGGCCAAGCGCCGGGCGAGCCAGGCATTGCCCTCGGGCCAGGTCAGCACGGCCTCACGCTCGGCGCTCTCGTCTTCGGGGGGATGGAAGCCATGCCGGCTGGCGAAATAGTGCAGGCCGGCCCAGGCCGAGACCTGGGCCGCGTCGGCGCCGAAATCGTCGCGGCAGCAATAGTCCAGATACCAGCGCAGCTGTGCGTCGTCCAGGCCCTGGGCCTGCAGCCAGGCGGCAAAGCTCTGGGCATCGAGGGCGGCGTGTGCGGGCGTCCAGGGTGCGCGCTGCGTGGGCATGGCAAAGCCCAGCCGCATGGCCTGCTGCACGGCGGCGGCGAACTGGCGGTACTGCCGGCGCGTGGCCTCGGTCTGCGCCGGTGGCAGCAGGCCCTCATGCCATTGGCCCTCGAAGAACAGGCGCTCCTGCGGGCTGTGGCACAGCATGCGTTCGTCATAGACGGTGCGGCCCAGGGCCTGCCGCGCCAGGCCCAGCGCGTGCAGCAGCTCGCTCACCTCATGCGCATGCGGCCCCGGCAGCGGCAGGTAATGCGCGCCGAGCGGGCAGGCCATGCCGCCCATGCGATGGCCGCGGCTGTTGCCGCCGACCTCGTCTTCCAGCTCCAGCAGCGCGAAGTCGATGCCGGCCGCGGCCAGGCCGCGCGCGCAGGCAAGACCTGACACCCCGCCGCCGACGATCAGCACCTGGCTGCGGCGCGTGACGGCGGGCGCCGCGCTCGGCAGCGGCGTGCGCAGGCGGTGGCCGCGCGCCGCGCTGGCGCCGACCCAGCCGCCTTGGAGGGGCGGCTGCCCGGCCCGGCAGCCGGCGAGCAGGGCCGAGCCCGCGGCCAGCAGCTCACGCCGCCTCAATGGACCTTGCCCCACTCGGCTTCAAACTCGTGCACCAGCACCTGGTTCGAGAGCCGATTGACCTCGGTCGGCACGCGCGCCATGTCCGGCGGGAAGTCGCGCAGCGCCGCCATGCCCTCGGGCGTGAGGAAGCGCAGGCCGGCCGGCAGCGCGGTCGGGGCACGCCAGGGCCGCCGGCTGGCGATCACGAAGCCCCATTCGCCGAAGCTGGGCACATGGGCGTGGTAGGGCGTGGTGGCGAGGCCCACCGCCTCCAGCGTCGTCACCACGGTCCAGAAGCTGCGCCGCGCCAGCAGCGGCGAGGTGGTCTGCACCACCGCGAAGCCGCCGGCGGCCAGGCGCTGGTCCAGCAGCTGGTAGAAGCTGGTGGTGTAGAGCTTGCCGAGCGCGAAATTGCTGGGGTCGGGGAAGTCCACCACGATCACGTCGAACTGCGCGTCGGGGTGCTGCTCCAGCCAGCCAAAGGCGTCGGCATTGACGATGCGGAGCTTGGGGCTGAGCAGGGCGTCCTGGTTCAGCTGGCGCAACAGCGGCACGTTCGAGAACAGCCGCGTCATGTGCGGGTCCAGCTCCACCAGGGTGACCTGCTCGACGCTGGCCCAGCGCAGGATCTCGCGCACCGCCATGCCGTCGCCACCGCCCAGCACCAGCACGCGCTTGGGCGCGCCCTGGGCCGCCATCGCCGGGTGCACCAGGGCCTCGTGGTAGCGGTACTCGTCGCGCGAATGGAATTGCAGATTGCCGTTCAGGAACAGGCGCACGCCCGCGCCGCCCTGGGTCAGCACCACGCGCTGGTAGTCGCTGGTCTCGCGCAGGATGATGTGCTCGCCGTAGAAGCGGTCCTCGGCCCAGGTGGTGAGCTGGTCGGCGCCCAGCATGGCGGCCAGCAGGGCGGCGACGGTGAGGCCGCAGGCCCAGGCATGGCGCGACCAGGCGCGCAGCTCGGCGCGGAACAGCCACAGCGCCCACACCGCGACGAAGGCGTTCAGGAGGCCGAAGAAGATGCCGGTGCGCACCAGGCCCAGCTGCGGCACCAGCAGCAGCGGGAAGGCCAGCGCGACCACGAGGGCGCCGAGGTAGTCGAAGGTCAGCACCTGCGAGACCAGCTCGCGCAAGGCATAGCGCTGGCTGAAATGCTTCTTGAGGATGCGCATCACCAGCGGGATCTCCAGCCCCACCAGCGCGCCCACCAGCAGCACCAGCCCATACAGCAGCACGCGGAAGGCGCCCAGCTGGGTGGGCGGCAGCAGGCTGTGGGCGGTGAACAGCGCGGCCGGCATGAGCCCCCCGATCAGGCCCACCAGCAGCTCGATCTTGAGGAACTGCGCCACCAGCTGGCGCTCCAGGTAGCGCGACAGCCAGGAGCCCAGGCCCATCGCGAACAGATAGGTGCCGATGATGGTGGAGAACTGCAGCACCGAGTCGCCCAGCAGATAGCTGGCGAGCGCGCCGGCGGCCAGCTCGTAGACCAGGCCGCAGGCCGCCACCACGAACACGCTGGCGAGCAGCAGCAGCTCGTGCAGCGAGATGCGGGCGACAGGAGGGGAGGAAGAGGCGGCGGGCGCGTCGGACATGGGGCGAGAGGCTATCACGCGCTCACCCCCGGGCGGCTCAAGGTTGGCGCAGTTTCAGTGCCAGTTCCTGGTAGCTGGCCAGGCGCGGGCCACCCAGCGCAATCGCCCGTTCGATCGCCTCGCGCGCTGCCTCGCGCTGGCCCCGCTCCATCAGCACCTGGGCCAGGTTGTTCCAGGCATCGGCGGCGGCCGGCAGGCGCTGCACCGCGCGCCGGTAGGCGGCCTCGGCGCCGGCCAGATCGCCCTGCGCGTAGGCGGCGTTGCCGGCGCCCAGCAGCAGGGCCGGCTGTTCCGGCCAGCGCATCAGGGCCTGCTCGTAGGCCTGGCGTGCCGGCGCTGGCTGCACGCGTTCCAGCGCCGCGATCGCGGCCGCCAGTGGCGCGGCCTGGGCCGTCGCCGGCAGCCGATCCGGCGGCAGGGCCACCATCGCCCAGTAGCCGCCGCGCTCCCAGGTGCGCTCGAAGGTCGACAGCGACATCTCGAGCTCGGGCGTGTGGCCGGAATGCAGGTAGAGGCGGTCGCGCTCGCGGTCGAAACCGAGCACCACGGCGTAATGCCAGACCGGGTAGACCGGCAGGGCCAGGTTCTGGAACACCAGCACCGGATGGCCGGCGGCCAGCTCCTGCAGCAGGGCCGGCAGCCTGGGCTCCAGGCGATAGGCCGGCAGGCCCTGGCGGCGCGCCGCCACCAGCAGCTCGGTCTGCAGCGAGCCGCGGCGCCCGGGCAGGAAGACCTGGGGCCGCAGCTGCGCCGGCGTGGTGGCGAGGCCGGCCGATTGCAGCAGCATCGCCAGCGCCGCCGGGCCGCACTCGAACTCGTCCTGGTCGATGAAGGGCACGGTGCCGACCTGGGCCCGCGCCGGAAGGCCAGCCGGCCAGTCGGCCCGCAGCGCCTGCACTTGCGGCGTGCCGGCGCAGCCGCTCAGCAGCCCGGCCAGGCAAAGGACGAAAACGAAAAACCCCGCCGTGGCGGGGTGTTGCTGGCGCGGGCGGCCGGCGCCAGCCATGCTCATCGAATCGAGCGGGTGAAGGGGAAGACCTTGGTGAAGCCCAGGATGTCGGTCACCAGCAGCACGATGAAGAGGGTGAAGAGAATGCCCAGCACCTCGCCGCCAGCGGGGGCCTGCTCGATGCGGCCGGCCAGCTGCGCGGCCTCGGCATCGCTCATCGCCGCCACGCGTGCCAGCGCCGCCTGCGGGTCCACGCCCTGCTGCACCAGGGCCAGGCGCACGTCCTCGCGCGCGAAGAAGGCGTCGATGCGGGCGCGCTGCCCGCTCGTGTCGCCGGCCTCGGTCTCGACAAGGGCCTCGGTCGGCACGATGAGGGCATGGACGGGCATGCTCATCAGCGTGCAGGACAGCACCAGGGTGGAGGCAATCAGGCGTTTGGCGATCGTCATGGTTGTTTTCCCAACATCAAAGCGCGCCGAGTCTAGGCCGCCCGTGGCACGCGGCCAAACACATTTACATCCGGCGACAGCTGGGCACGCTTGCTAGCGGCCGTTCAGGAAGGTCGTGTCGTAGAGCTGGCGGATGCGCTGCACGCCCTCGTCGTCATGCCAGCTCTCCAGCATGCGGCGGTAGGCGGGCGTGGGGCGTTCCGCCAGCAGCACCGCATCGACGGCCGCGATCACCTGGCGCCCCCATTCGGTCTTGGGGCACATCACCCGGTCCAGGCTGTGGCTGGACATTTCCTTGAAGGGCAGGGCCATCAGCGCGCCCTCATGGCCGGAACGCTTGGCCAGGTAGAAGGCCATCGCCGGGTATTCGAGCAGGTAGTCGATGCGCTCGGCCAGGATCAGCTGGACCGCCACATGGCGCGTCGAATGCAGATGGCCGGGCGGGTTTTGCAGCAGCAGCGCGTCGACCTCGGGGCTGTAGGCGCGTTCGCGCATGAAGCTGGCGCGTTCCGGATGCTGTTCCAGCAAGGTCTTCAGCGACAGCTCGCCCATGCCCTCGTAGGCCTTGCGATGGTCCTTGCGGATGATGATGCGGGGCGGCATCACCAGCGCGGCGGGCAAGGAGAAATAGGCAAATGCCTCGCGCTCCGGCGTCTTCCTGGCCGCCAGCCAGCACCAGTGGCTCTCGGCCTTGATCTCCTTGAGGATGCGCGGGATCGGCGCCGCCACCTCCTCGTGCTCGTACTGCGGCAGGCGCTTCTTCAGCAGGGCACGGATCTGGTCGTAAATGCCCTGGTCGCGATCCGGCCCCTCGGGGATCATGAAGGGGGCCGAATCGGCCCAGCCCCAGCTGATCTTGTCGCCGGCCCAGGCCGGCGCGGCCGACAGGGCCAGCAGCAGGGCGGCGCACAGGAGGCGGGTCGGCAGGCCAGCCATGGCGTGGCGCCGCGCTCAGCCGTGGATGGCCGCCGAGACGATCATGCCGATCGAGATGCACATCGCCGCCACCACGATGGCCAGCGCCAGGTTCTTCTCCTCGACGATCTGCTCCCACAGCTTGTAGGGCGTGAGCTTGTCGATGATGACGAAGCTGATCCAGAACACCAGCACGCCCACCACCGCGTAGAGGATGGAACCCAGCACGATGCCGGGCTTGAGCCATTCGAGTCCGTCCATAGTCTTCTCCTTGTTCGCCTACTTGTGTCCACCGCCGCCGCTGCTGAAGCCGCCGAAGGAGCCGCCACCCGAGTTGATGCGCACACCGCTGCCGTTGCTGCGCTGCCGGCATTGCTGGTATTCGCTGCTGGCTTCGCCGTAGGCGTCCTTGTAGCTCTGGCAATCGTCGCTGCTGCAGGCGCGCACCAGCATGAACAGCACCATGATGACAAACACCGCCACCACCAGCTTGAAGCCCAGGCTGTGCTCGCTGGCCGGGCCGGCGTCGCGCGCCAGCGTGGCCTGCGCCTCCGGCGCGAGCTTGGGAAAGGCGCGCGCCACCTCGGCGGCGTCGAGCTTGCGGCCATGGCTCCAGCTGATTTCCTGGCCCGCCTGCTCCTCGCGCGACAGCAGCTCGGTGCGGGCACCGCTCTTGTATTCGTAGTCGCTGACCTGGATGCGCTCCTCGCGGCGCAGCCGCCAGTAGAACTCGCCCAGCACATAGGTGCTCTTGGCCATATAGGTGTAGCGCAGCTTGAAGGGCTTGCCCTGCCATTCGACGCTGGCGCCGGCGCCCTTGGGCACGCCGGTGAGCGGCCGCACGATGGACCAGCCTTCCTCGGTGTCGACCAGGAAGACAAAGCCCTCGTTGCGGTTGTAGAGCAGGTATTCGCGCCAGAAGGTCTGTTCTTCATCGTCGTCGCCCGGAGAACCCTGACTTCCGGGCAGATCGCAGCGCTCCTGGTAGCCCACCACCTGCCAGGGCAGAGGCGCGCCGCCCGCGACGGCCAGGCTGCCGATGCTGCCCAGCGGGATCTGCGGCGCCATGCCGTTCTGCTGTGCATAGTGGGCCAGGTCGGCACCCAGGCCTTGCGAGATGTCCACCACCGCATGGCACTGGCCGCAGACGATGCTCTTGCTGTCCTGCAGCCTGGGTGCCAGGGCGGCGCCGCAGCTGGGGCAGGCATAGGTCCTGGAGGCCATCGCCTTGGCGCCGGCCTCGGCCTCGCGCAGGCCGCTCATGGCCAGCTCGGCAATGCGCACCGGCCGCCCCACCGACCACAGCGGCGCCTCGGCCTGGCTGTATTCCAGCGTGCCCACCTCGTTCTGCGGATTGCGCAGATCGGCCACCAGGAACTGCCGGCCCAGCGCCGGCGGGTGGGGCAGCTCGCCCTGGGCGGCCGCTAGCGTCACCTGGGTCAGCGAGGCGACGCGCCAGGCCTGGCCGGCCAGCGGCAGCTGCGCGCCCAGGATCAGCTCATGGGCCTGCGGTGCGCGCTCGGCCAGCGGGGCCTCGAAGCCCAGCACGAAGCTGCCGTTGTCCTCGGCCAGCCAGGCGCTGCGGCCCGAGTCGAAGAGGGCGTGCCACTCGTTCCAGCTGCCGCCCTCGTAGGCCAGCTGCAGCCGGCCCACCAGGCGAAAGGCTGCGCCGGCAAAGCGGCCGGCGGCACCCAGCTGCAGCGGCGAATAGTCGTCGAACAGCTCGGCGCTCTCGCCGATCTTGCGCAGCGCCTCGCCCTCGCGCAGCAGGCTGCTGCGGCAGAAGCTGCAGACGGCGCTGGCCGAGGCCGCCGAGGCGAACTCGACCGGCGCGCCGCAGTTGGGGCAGTTGGCGCGCCAGCGGCGCTGGGTCTCCTCGCCGGCCAAGATTTACGCCAGCTTCTTCAGCAGCTCGGCCTTCTTGGCGGCGAATTCCTCGTCGGTCAGGATGCCCTTGGCCTTCAGGTCGCCCAGCTTCTCGATCAGGGCGATGATGCTTTCGGAAGTGGGCGTGGGTTCGCCGGTGACCGCGGCATGCGGTGCCTGCGCTGCCGCCAGGCCCTGGGCCAGCTGGCTCGCCATGGTCTGGCCCAGGGCAAGACCTGCCCCCAGGCCCATGGCGTCGCCGGCAATGCTGCCGCCCCCGCCTCCGCCACCACCCGCGACGCCTTCGGCGAGCTTGGGAATGGCCTGTGCGGTCTGGTACTGCATGAACTGGCCCATGCTCTGGCCGCCGATCATGCCCATGCCGATCTTCTGGTCCAGGATCTTCTGCAGCTCGTCGGGCAGGGAGACGCTTTGCAGCGTCACCAGCTCTAGCTTCAGGCCCAGCTTCTCGAATTCGGGCGCCGTGGCCGCCTGCAGCTGCTTGGCGAATTCGATCTGGTTGGCCGCTAGATCCAGGAAGGGGATGCCGCTTTGCGCCACCGCATCGCTGATGTGCTGCAGCATCAGGCCGCGCAACTGGCCATCCAGATCCTGCACCGTGTAGCGCTCGCGCGTGCCGGAGATCTCGGTGTGGAACAGCTTGGGGTCGGCCACGCGGTAGGCGAAGTTGCCGAAGGCGCGCAGGCGCACCGCACCGAAGTCCTTGTCGCGGATGGTGACCGGCTGGCTGGTGCCCCAGCGCTGGTCCACCTGCTGGCGCGTGCTGAAGAAATAGACATCGCTTTTGAAGGGCGACTCGAAGAGCTTGTCCCAGTTCTTCAGATAGGTCAGCACCGGCAGGGTCTGGGTGGTCAGCTTGTAGGTGCCGGGGCCGAACACATCGGCCACCTTGCCCTCGTTGACGAACACCGCCATCTGCGACTCGCGCACCGTCAGCGAGCCGCCATACTGGATCTCGAAATCCTGCATCGGGAAGCGCCAAGCCAGCGTGCCATCGCTGTCCTCGGTCCATTGCAGGATGTCTATGAACTGTTTCTTGATGAAGTCCATCAAACCCATGGTCGCGCTCCCGATATTGCAGTGAGTTCGCGGCGCTTGCCGCCGCGAGCGAAGTATCCACCAGCGCAGGGCCCATGTCCTTCCTCACGAAGGGTGGGTACTCAATGCCACAATTCATGTCATGAACGACAGTCGCGTCAGCATCCAGACCCAAGACTTCGACCTCGGTGCCGAGACGCTGGCGCTGCGCCAGCAGGACGGCGGCGTGGGCGCGGTGGTGAGCTTTGTGGGCACCGTGCGCGAGGCCAGCGATGGCGAGCAGGTCAGCCTGATGGAGCTGGAGCATTACCCGGGCATGACCGAGGCGGCCATTGAGGCCATGATCGATCAGGCCTTGCAGCGCTTCGACATCCGCGGCGCGCGCGTCATCCACCGCGTCGGGCCCCTGGCGGCGCGCGAGCAGATCGTGCTGGTGCTGGTGAGCTCGGCGCACCGCGGCGAGGCCTTCCAGGCCTGCGAGTTCCTGATGGACTATCTGAAGACGCAGGCGCCGTTCTGGAAGAAGGAGCACACCCCCGCCGGTGCCCATTGGGTGGATGCGCGCGTGGCCGACGATGCCGCGCTGGCGCGCTGGGGCATTGATGCCGGGAACGCCGGCGCATGAGCTTGAGCATGCTGAACCAGATCGCGGCGGTATCGGTCGGTGCCAGCCTGGGGGCGCTGGCGCGCTGGCGCGCCGGCATCCTGTTCAACCAGGTCTGGGCCGGCTTCCCGCTTGGCACCCTGCTGGTGAATGTGCTGGGCGGGCTGATGATAGGCATGGCGCTGGAATGGCTGGCGCGCTTCCCCGACGAGGGGCTGCGCCTGCTGCTGGTGACGGGCTTTCTGGGCGGGCTGACCACCTTCTCGACCTTTTCCGGTGAATCGCTGGCGCTGCTGCAGCGCGGCCTCTATGGCCTGGCGCTGGCGCACACCGCCGCCCATGTGCTGGGCGGGCTGGGCGGCGCGGTGCTGGGCCTGAAACTGATGCGCGACTTGATCTTGCTCAGGGTCTGAGCGTCTGGGGCCTTGCCGAGCGGCCCCAGTCTTGAAATCCTCGGGCTGGGTCCCACTTGCGTCCCAGGCGAGCAAGAACCCCCGGAGGATTTCAACCATGCGTGTCGACAAGTTCACCACTCTGTTCCAGGAAGCCCTGGCCGAGGCCCAGAGCCTGGCCGTCACCAAGGACAACCCCTATATCGAGCCGGCCCATGTGCTGGCCGCGATGCTGGCCCAGGCCGAGGGGCCGCGCGCCCTGCTGGAGCGTGCCGGCGTCAAGCTGGCGGCGCTGAAGACCTCGGTGGACGCGATCCTGGCCGGCCTGCCCCAGGTGCAGGGCGAGGGCCAGCAGGTGCAGCCCAGCCGCGATCTGGTGAGCCTGATGCAGAACGCCGAGAAGGAAGCGGCCAAGCGCGGCGACCATTTCATTGCCAGCGAGATGTTCCTGCTCGCCCTGGCCGATGCCAAGAGCGATCTGGCCGGCATTGCGCGCGGCCATGGCCTGACCCGCAAGGCGCTGGAGGCCGCGGTGGAAGCGGTGCGCGGCGGCCAGAAGGTCGACAGCCAGGAGTCCGAGGGCCAGCGCGAGGCGCTCAAGAAGTACACGCTCGACCTCACCGAGCGCGCCCGGCAGGGCAAGCTGGACCCGGTGATCGGCCGCGACGACGAGATCCGCCGCGCCATCCAGGTGTTGCAGCGTCGCAGCAAGAACAACCCGGTGCTGATCGGCGAGCCTGGCGTCGGCAAGACCGCCATCGTCGAGGGCCTGGCGCAGCGCATCGTCAATGGCGAGGTGCCCGAAACCCTGAAGGGCAAGCGCGTGCTGGTGCTGGACATGGCGGGCCTCTTGGCCGGCGCCAAGTTCCGCGGCGAATTCGAGGAGCGCCTGAAGTCGGTGCTGAAGGAGGTGGCGCTGGACGAGGGCCGCATCATCCTCTTCATTGACGAGCTGCACACCATGGTGGGCGCCGGCAAGGCCGAGGGCGCGATCGATGCCGGCAATATGCTCAAGCCCGCGCTGGCGCGTGGCGAGCTGCACTGCATCGGCGCCACCACCCTGGACGAATACCGCAAGTACGTGGAGAAGGACGCCGCGCTGGAGCGCCGCTTCCAGAAGGTGCTGGTGGATGAACCCAGCGTCGAGGCCACCATCGCCATCCTGCGCGGCCTGCAGGAGAAGTACGAGGTGCACCATGGCGTGCAGATCACCGACCCGGCCATCGTGGCCGCGGCCGAGCTGAGCCACCGCTACATCACCGACCGCTTCCTGCCCGACAAGGCCATCGACCTGATCGACGAGGCCGCGGCCAAGATCAAGATCGAGCTCGACTCCAAGCCCGAGGTGATGGACAAGCTGGACCGCCGCATGATCCAGCTGAAGATCGAGGCCGAGGCGGTCAAGCGCGAGAAGGACGAGGCCTCCAAGAAGCGCCTGGCCCTGATCGAGGAAGAGCTGCTCAAGCTGCAGCGCGAGGCGAATGACCTGGAAGAGATCTGGAAGGCCGAGAAGGCCCAGGCTCAGGGCAGCGCGCATGTGAAGGAAGAGATCGACCGCATCAAGCAGCAGATCGAGGAACTCAAGCGCAAGGGCGATTTCAACAAGGTGGCCGAGCTGCAGTACGGCAAGCTGCCGGAGCTGGAGAAGCGCCTGAGCGACGCCCAGGCCAAGGAGGCCGGCAAGTCCGGCACGGGCGCCGGCGGCACGCCCAACAAGCTGCTGCGCACCCTGGTAGGGGCCGAGGAGATCGCCGAGGTGGTGGCGCGTGCCACCGGCATCCCGGTCTCCAAGCTGCTGCAGGGCGAGCGCGACAAGCTGCTGCAGATGGAAGCCAAGCTGCACCAGCGCGTGGTGGGCCAGGACGAGGCCATCACCGCGGTGGCGGACGCGATCCGGCGCTCGCGCGCCGGCCTCTCGGACCCGAACCGCCCGCTCGGCAGCTTCCTGTTCCTGGGCCCCACCGGCGTGGGCAAGACCGAGCTGTGCAAGGCGCTGGCGGGCTTTCTGTTCGACAGCGAGGATCACATGATCCGCATGGACATGAGCGAGTTCATGGAGAAGCATTCGGTGAGCCGCCTGATCGGCGCGCCGCCCGGCTATGTGGGCTACGACGAGGGCGGCTACCTGACCGAAGCGGTGCGTCGCAAGCCTTACAGCGTGCTGCTGCTGGACGAGGTCGAGAAGGCCCACCCGGACGTCTTCAACGTGCTCCTGCAGGTGCTGGACGATGGCCGCCTGACCGATGGCCAGGGCCGCACCGTGGACTTCAAGAACTGCGTCATCGTGATGACCAGCAACCTGGGTTCACAGCACATCATGGCGCTGGCGGGTGAATCGAGCGAGGTGATACGCGACGCCGTGTGGGGCGAGGTGAAGGCGCATTTCCGCCCCGAGTTCCTCAACCGCATCGACGAGACCGTGGTGTTCCATGCGCTCGACAACAAGCACATCGCTTCCATCGCCAAGATCCAGCTGCAGGCGCTCGAGGCGCGGCTGGAGAAGCTGGAGATGAAGCTGGACGTCAGCGACGAGGCCCTGGCCGAGCTCGCCAAGGTCGGCTTCGACCCCGCCTTCGGCGCCCGGCCGCTCAAGCGCGCGATCCAGCAGCGCATCGAGAACCCGCTCTCCAAGCTCATCCTGCAGGGCCGCTTCGGGCCCAAGGATGTGATCCCGGTGCGGGTGGAGGGGGGCGAGTTCGCGTTCGAGAGGGTGGTGCACTGAGCGCCAGGGCTCAGTACACCCAGCGCTCGAACAGGCGCTGCAGGTTCACGCCTGCGGCGCCTTCCATCGCCTGTTGCAGATCCGCGGCCCGCACGCTGCGGCCCGCGTTCGCCTGGGTGTAGCGCCGCAAGCCCTGCCAGAACGCCGCCTCGCCCAGTTCCTGGCGCAGCGCATGCATGAAGAGCATGCCCTTGCTGTAGTGGATGGCGCGCTTCAGCCCAAGGCTGGGGTAGTCGCCCGGCCAGCTCAGTGGCTTGTCGAAGCCCGCCGCCTTGGCGCGCTCCCAGCGCCTGGCGGCCAGTTCCAGCTCGCGCTGGTAGGCGGCCTCGCCCCAGCGCTGCTGCTTCCAGGCCGCGGTCATGAAGCTGGTGATGCCCTCGTTGAGCCAGAACTCGTTCCAGTCGGCGCAGGTGATCAGATTGCCCCACCACTGGTGCGCCAGTTCATGCGCGATCACCCAGTCCTCATCGGGCGTCTCCAGGATGGGGTCCAGCATGGCCTTGCCGATCACCGCATGCCGGCTCACTTCCTGCGCCGCGCCGCCCGGCACCAGCAGCTGGGTGTACTCGGCGTGCGGCAGGGGCAGGCCAGCCTTGGCCTCGAAGAAGGCCAGCATCGCCGGCGTGCTGGCAAAGCGCGCGCGCAGGCCGGCCTCATCGTCCACGGCGCCCAGATAGCGCAGTGTCCTGCCGCTGGCGGGCTCGGTGACCTCCTTGAATCGCCCGGCGGCAAAGCCCAGCACATAGAGCGGGTAGGGGCGCTCGGCATCGCTGGCCACACTGAGCCAACCGGGCGGCAGCTCGAACTCGACGTGCAGTGTCGCGCGCTCCAGCAGCCGGCCCACGCAGGGTAGCCAGTTGCAGCTCTGGTAGGCGGTGTAGACATAGTCCGGCCCGAACACCAGCCCCTCGGCCGCCGGCGCCTGGTAGCTCAGCGCCAGCGTCAGCGCCGGCCCCGCGCCGGCGGGCAAGCGCAGATGCCAGCCCGCCTCGCTGTGCCGTAGGGGCAGTGTTTGCCCGTCCAGCCGGGCGCTGGCGAGCTGCAGGCCGGGTGCGGCCAGCAGCAGCTCGCGGCTGCCGGGCGGCACGCCGCTGATCTGCAGCCGGGCCTGGACCTGCAGGCGCTGCGCCTCGATGTCGGGTCGCACATGCAGGCTGTAATGCTCGGCGCGCTGTGCCAGCGCCGGGCCGGCCAGCGCCAGCAGCGCCAGCAGGCGCCAGACGGATGTCGGGGCCATGGGGGTCAGTTGCGCGCGTGCGTGACGCGGTATTCGGCCACGCCCTCAAGCTCGTGCAGACGGCTGGAGAAACGCGTCAGCGTGGTGCTCTTGTAGTTGCGCTTGGCGGTGCAGACGAAGCGCCATTCCTCGCGCTCGCCATTGCGTTCGATGCTCAGGGAGCCGGGGGCGAAGCGAAAGCCCAGGCGCTCGGAGAAATCGGCCAGCTCGTCCTGCTGGAAATGCCGGCCCGGCTTGCCGCGTATCAGCACCGAGATGGCGGGGTGCGAGGGCAGCTTGGCCTCCAGCTTGGCGCCCCACATCATCAGGCCGGCGCACAGCAGGGTCAGCATGATGGCGGCGAAATAAAAGCCCATGCCCAGCAGGATGCCGATCGCCGAGGCCGCCCACAGCGAGGCCGCCGTGGTGAGGCCGCTGATGTTCATGCCCTCGCGCATGATGACGCCGGCGCAGAGGAAACCGATGCCGGTGACCACGCCCTGGATGACGCGGGTCGGGTCGGTGAACTGCGGCGTGCTGCCGCCGGCCACATGGCCGCCGAACCATTGGTCCGGATAGCCCACCAGAATCGTCACCGCGCAGGCCGCCATGCAGACCAGGGCATAGGTGCGCATGCCGGCGGCCCGGCCGTGGAAGGCACGTTCGTAGCCGAGTATCAGCCCCAGCAGCATGGCGCCCATCAGGTGCAGCAGCATCAGCACATTGGCCTGCCACTGCGCGGCGGTCCAGTAGCGCAGCAGGTGGTCGAAATCGAGCAGGTTCATGGGGCCATGCTAAACCCGCGCCCGCGCCTGGCGAGGGCAAGAAAAAGGGGCCTTGCGGCCCCCGTCTCGATTCTGCAACGTCGGCCTCAGACGGCCAGCAGTTCCACTTCGAACAGCAGCGTGGCATTGGGCGGGATCACGCCGCCGGCGCCGCGTGCGCCATAGCCCAGCTCGGCCGGGATCACCAGCATGCGCGTGCCACCCACCTTCATGCCTTGCACGCCCTCGTCCCAGCCACGGATCACCTGGCCCTGGTCCAGATGGAAGCGGAAGGGGTCGCCGCGGTCCTTGCTGGAGTCGAACTTCTTGCCGCGCAGGCCGTTCTTGTAGAGCCAGCCGGTGTAGTGCACGGTGACGCGCTGGCCGGACTTGGCCTCGGCGCCTTCACCCAGGGTGACGTCCTGGAACTGCAGGCCGGAGGCGGTGCTCCGCAGCTCGAGGCTGATCTCGGTATCGCCGCCGCTGACCGCCAGCAGCTCCACCTCGAACATCAGCGTGGCATTGGGCGGGATCACGCCGCCGGCGCCGCGCGCGCCATAGCCCAGCTCGGGCGGGATCACCAGCACGCGCGTGCCGCCGATCTTCATGCCCTGCACGCCCTCGTCCCAGCCGCGGATCACCATGCCGCCGTCCAGCTCGAACTGGAAGGGGTCCTTGCGGTCCTTGCTGGAGTCGAACTTGGCGCCCTTGACGCCGTCTTTGTAGAGCCAGCCGGTGTAGTGCACGGTGACGTCCTGGCCGGACTTGGCTTCGGCGCCGGTGCCCGTCACGGTGTCGTCGTATTGCAGGCCGCTGGGGGTGGTGTTCATGTCATTTCCTTTTCTGCGGAGGCCGGCATCATGCCATCAAACCGGGCCTGGCAGCCGGTAGGGCCAGGCGGCCACGGCCTCGGCCAGGGCTTCGGGCAGGCTGCTGGCCTGCAGCGCCAGCCCCAGCGGCAGCGCCGCCTGCTTGAGCGCGGCCAGCGGGTCGGCCAGCTCCACCGGCAGCGCGCCGTTCTGCTTGGAGAGCTTCTCGCCATTGGCACCCAGCACCAGGGGCGTGTGCAGATAGGCGGGCCGCGCGTAGCCCAGCAGCTGCTGCAGGCGGATCTGGCGCGGCGTGTTGTCGGCCAGGTCTTCGCCGCGCACCACATGGCTGATGCCCTGCTCGCCATCGTCCACCACCACCGCGAGCTGGTAGGCCCACAGGCCGTCGGCGCGCTTGAGCACGAAGTCGCCCACCGCATGGGTCAGGTCTTGCGCTTGCGCGCCCAGGCGGCGGTCGTGCCAGGCTATCAGCAGCGGCCGCTCGTCGGCCCGGCCCGCTGTGCTGCGCAGCCGCCAGGCCCGCAGCGGCCGGCCCTGCGTGCCGGCGCGGCAGGTGCCGGGGTAGACCAGCTCGCCATGGCGCTGCAGCGCCCCGCCGGCGGCGGCGATGGCGGCAGCGACGTCCTTGCGCGAGCAGGCGCAGCCATAGACCCAGCCCTCGGCCTCCAGCCGCGCGAGGGCCTGCGCATAGTGCGCGCCGCGCTGCGATTGCCACAGCGGGGCCGCGTCGGGCAGCAGGCCCAGGGCGGCTAGCTGGCCCAGGATCAGGCGGTCGGCGCCGGGCACGCAGCGCGGCAGGTCCACGTCCTCGATGCGCACCAGCCAACGGCCGCCATGGGCGCGCGCGTCCAGCCAGCTGGCCAGCGCCGCCACCAGGGAACCTGCGTGCAGCAAACCGGTCGGGGAGGGCGCAAATCGACCAACATAGCGCCCGACATAGCCCAGGCTCACAAGAGCAGCCCCTCGTGCTGCTCCACCAGGGCCTTGCGGGTGGTGGTGCTCTGCAGCTGCTGCAGCCACCAGGCCAGCGCCTTGGCCGGCGGGTGGCCTGTGCTGCGCCATGCATAGTGCAGCGGGATCAGGCGGCGCTTCTGGTAGGTGCTCTTGTGCACCAGCCGGCCGGCCTCGATATGGCGCCGCACCATCGGCGCGGGCAGGGCGCCGCAGCCCAGGCCGCGCAGCATGGCCTCCAGCTTGGCGGCCATCGAGGGCATGGTCAGCACCTCCTGGCCGGGCATCACGCCCACCGTCATCGGCTCCATATGGCGGGCCGTGTCGGCCACGGTGACGATGCGATGCTCGGCCATGGTGGCGGCCGAGAGCGGCTCGGGCCGCTCGGCCAGCGGGTGGTGCGGCGCCACGCAGAACATCATTTCCATCTCGGCCAGCGGCTCGCACACCACCGCCGTGCCGGGCGGTTGCGCCGAGGTGCCGATGGCCAGATCGGCCTGGCCCGACATCAGTGCCTCCCAGGTGCCCGACAACACTTCCACGCGCAGCTTCAGCCGCGTGGGCGGGGCGCCGCCCTCGGGCAGGCGCTGGCTGTAGAAGGCCTCCATCAGGTCGAACACGGCGCGGCGCGCGATCGCATCGTCGATGGCGATGGTGAGCTGGCTCTCCCAGCCGGTGGCCACGCGCCGCACGCGATTCGCCACCGCGTCCATTTCCTGCAGCAGGCGGCGGCCCTCGTTGAGCAGCTCCTGGCCGGCGGCGGTGAGCACGGCCTGGCGCGAGCTGCGGTCGAACAGCAGCACGTCCAGCGCCTCCTCGAGCTGACGCACGCTGTAGGTGAGGGCCGAGGGCACCTTGCCGATCTCGCGCGCGGCGGCGGCAAAGCTGCCGGTGCGGGCGATGCTGTCCATCATGGACAGGGCTTCGGGGGTGAGGACGCGGCGCTTGTCCGTGTTTTTGCTCTGGGTCGACATGGTTTCATCTTATTTGAACGCTGGCTTCAAGGCGTTCCAGCCACGCCGCCGGGGTGCGCTCCTACATTGGATGCCAACAAGGAGCGACGCACCATGCTTGAACTGATCCGATCCTGCGACCGTGGCTATGCCGACCATGGCTGGCTGAAGAGCTATCACAGCTTCTCGTTTGCCGACTACTACGACGCCCGCCGCATGGGCTTCGGCGCGCTGCGCGTCATCAACGAGGACCGCATCGCTCCCGGCACCGGCTTCGGCACCCACGGCCACCGCGACATGGAGATCATCAGCTATGTGCTGGATGGCGAACTGGCGCACAAGGACAGCATGGGCAATGGCCAGGCCGGCGCCGCTGAATCGGGCAAACAAGCCGGCGTGATACGCCCGGGCGACGTGCAGCGCATGAGCGCCGGCACCGGCGTGATGCACAGCGAGTTCAACCACGCCAAGGACCGCAGCACGCATTTCCTGCAGATCTGGATACAGCCGGACGTGCGCGGTGTGGCGCCCGGCTACGAGCAGATCCATGTGCCGGCCGAGCAAAAGCGCGGCCGCCTGCGGCTGCTGGCCTCGCCCGATGGCGCGGAGGGCTCGGTGCGCATCCATGCCGATGCGCGCCTGTACGCCGGCCTGTTCGATGGTGCCGAGGCCGCGCAGCTGAACCTGAGCGCCGCGCGCCTGGCCTATGTGCACCTGGTGCGCGGCGAGCTGACGGTGAACGGCAAGGCTCTGAAGGCCGGCGACGCGCTGCAGATCAGCGAGGAGACGCGGCTGAGCCTGGGCCAGGGCCGCGACGCCGAGGTGCTGGTGTTCGACCTCCAGCCCTGAGGACGGCCCTGATCAGCTCGGCAGCGAGACCGCGTCCAGCAGCTCGCTCTCGATCTGCAGCTGCAGCTTGTTCTGCTGCAAGGCGGCGCCGTCCACCAGAAAGGTGTCCTCGACGCGCTCGCCCAGGGTGGAGATCTTGGCCAGCTGCAGATTGATGTGGTGGCGCGCCAGCACGCGCGCGATCGCGTAGAGCAGGCCGGCGCGGTCGCTGCTGCTGATCGAGAGCAGCCAATGCTGGGCGCGCTCGTCGGGCCGCAGCGTGACGCGCGGGGTGAAGGGGAAGGACTTGACCCGGCGCGACAGGCGCCCGCGGCGCGGCTCGGGCAGCGGGCCGGTGGCCGCCAGCGCCTGCGCCAGCTTGGACTCCACCAGCGAGACCAGGTCGCGGTGATGCAGCTCCTGGTCGGGCGAGATGATCTGGAAGGTGTCGAGCGCAAAGCCCTGGCGCGTGGTGTGCACCTTGGCGTCCAGGATGTTGAAGCCGGCGCTGTCGAAATAGCCGCAGATGCGCGCGAACAGGTCCTGCTGGTCGGGTGCATAGACCAGCACCTGCAGGCCTTCGCCCACCGGCGAGGGGCGCGCGCGCACCACCGGCACGGTGCTTTGCACATGGCGCCACAGCGAGCGCGCATGCCAGGCCAGGTCGCTGGCATCGTGGCGGGCGAAATAGCTGACGGTGAGCGTTTCCCACAAGGGGCCCTCGGTGCCCGGCAGCATCGAGCGCAGGGCCAGGTCTTGCCTGGCTTCCTGCTTGCGGGCCTCGATCTCGACGTCCATGCTCACCCGGGCGCCGCCCAGGGCGCGCAGGGTCAGGCGGTAGAGGTCTTCCAGCAGCTTGCCCTTCCAGGCATTCCAGACCTTGGGGCTGGTGCCGCGGATGTCGGCCACGGTCAGCAGATAGAGGGCGGTGAGGTGGCGCGCATCGCCCATCTTCTTGGCGAAGGTCTCGATCACCTCGGGGTCGGAGAGATCCTCCTTCTGCGCCACGCGCGACAGCGTCAGGTGGTGCTGCACCAGGAACTGCACCAGCTCGGCATCCGCCTTGGCCAGGCCATGTTCGCGGCAGAAGCGCCGCACCTCGCGCGCGCCCAGGTCGGAGTGGTCGCCGCCGCGGCCCTTGGCAACGTCGTGGAAGATCGCGGCGATGTAGAGCAGCCAGGGCTTCTCGAACTGCGCCGCCAGCTGCGAGCAGAAGGCGTACTCGTGCGCATGCTCGGGGATGAAGAAACGCCGCACATTGCGCAGCACCATCAGGATGTGCTGGTCCACCGTGTAGACGTGGAACAGGTCGTGCTGCATCTGCCCGACGATGCGGCGGAACACCCACAGATAGCGCCCCAGCACCGAGGTCTGGTTCATGAGCCGGAAGGCATGGGTCTGGCCCTCGGGCTGCTGCAGGATGCGCACAAAGGTGGCGCGGTTCACCGGGTCGCGCCGGAAGGCGCTGTTCATCAGCTCGCGCGCGTTGTAGAGCGCGCGCAGGGTGCGCGCCGAGAGACCGTTGATGCCGGGCGTGCGCTGATAAACCACGAAGGTCTCGAGGATGGCATGCGGGTCGCGCTCGTAGAGATCGTCGCTCGCCACCTCCAGCATGCCGGCGCGGTCCAGAAAGCGCTCGTCGATACGGCGCATCGGCGCGTTCTGCGAGCCGTTGATCTGCTCTTCCAGGTTCAGCAAGAGGATCTGGTTGAGCTGGCTCACCGCCTTGGCGGCCCAGTAGTAGCGCCGCATCAGCACCTCGGAGGCGCGCTGGGCCTTGCTGGCCTGGTAGCCGAAACTCTCGGCCACGGCGTTCTGCAGGTCGAACACCAGGCGATCCTCGCGCCGGCCCGCCACCACATGCAGGCGTGCGCGTATCAGCTTGAGCACGCCCTCGTTGCGCTGCAGCTGGCGGCTCTCGAAGGGCGTGATCAGGCCCTTGGCGGCGAGCTGGGTCCAGGTCTTGCCCAGGCCGGCGGCGCGCGCGATCCAGATCAGCAACTGCAGGTCGCGCAGCCCGCCCGGGCTTTCCTTGCAGTTGGGCTCCAGCGCGTAGGGGGTCTCGTCGTACTTGGTGTGGCGCTGGCGCATCTCCAGCACCTTGGCGCGCAGAAAGGCCTTGGCGTCCATGGCTGCGGCGATGCGCTGCTCGAAGCGCTTGAAGAGCGGCTTGGCGCCGGCCAGCAGGCGCGCCTCCAGCAGCGCGGTCTGCACCGTCACGTCGCCGGCGGCCTCGCTGACGCATTCGTCCACCGTGCGTACCGAGGAGCCGATCTCCAGGCCGATGTCCCAGCAGGCCGTGATGAAGGCCTCGATGCTGGCCTTCAGCGGCCCGGGCTGGTAGGGCTCCAGCCCGTCGGGCAGCAGCAGCAGCACGTCCACATCGGAGTAGGGGAACAGCTCGCCGCGGCCATAGCCGCCCACCGCGGCCAACGCCGCGCCCTCGGGCAGGCCGGCCTGGCGCCACAGGGTCTGCAGGGTAGCGTCGACATGGCGCGCCAGCTTGCGCATCAGACCGGTGGCGGCCCCCACGGTGGGCTCGGCGTCGCGGAAGGCCTGCAGCAGGCCGGTCTTGCCGGTCTTGAAGTGCTGTTTCAGTTCGGCAATGCCGATGACCGGAACGGTCATGGATCAGCCGGTGATGAAGGCCGGCGGCGGCGGGCTGCCGGCCGAGAGCGTCATCACCTCGTAGCCGGTCTCGGTCACCACCAGGGTGTGCTCCCATTGCGCGGACAGCGAGCGGTCCTTGGTGACGATGGTCCAGCCATCGCCCATCTCGCGGATCTCGCGGCGGCCGGCGTTGATCATCGGCTCGATGGTGAACACCATGCCGGGCACCAGCTCTTCCAGCGTGCCGGGGCGGCCGTAGTGCAGCACCTGCGGCTCTTCATGGAACTTCTGACCGATGCCATGGCCGCAGAACTCGCGCACGATGGCGAAGCCGGCGTTCTCGGCAAAGGTCTGGATGGCATGGCCGATGTCGCCCAGGCGCGCGCCCGGCTTGACCTTGGCAATGCCCTTCCACATCGCTTCGTAGGTGAAGGCGCACAGGCGCTTGGCCGCGATCGAGCCCTCGCCGACGATGAACATGCGGCTGGTGTCGCCATGCCAGCCGTCCTTGATGACGGTGACGTCGATGTTGACGATGTCGCCGTTCTTCAGCGGCCGGTCGTTCGGGATGCCATGGCAGACCTGATGGTTGATCGAGGTGCAGATGGACTTGGGGTAGGGCGTGTAGCCCGGTGGGCAGTAGTTCAGCGGCGCGGGGATGCCCTGCTGGACGTTCACGATGTGATCGTAGGCGAGCTTGTCGAGTTGGTCCGTCGTGATGCCGGGCTTCACATGGGGGGTGAGCATGTCCAGCACTTCGGAGGCCAGGCGGCCCGCCACGCGCATCGCGGCGATATCGGCCGCGGACTTGATGGTGATCGTCATAGGGCGCTATTTTAGTCAGCCCACACGACCAGCCCGCTCCAGGCCGTGGCCAAGACCACGATGCCAAAGGCGATGCGGTACCAGGCAAAGGGCACGAAGGTATGGCTGGAGATGTAGCGCAGCAGCCAGCGCACGCAGATCCAGGCGCTCACAAAGGAGAACAGCAGGCCCACACCGAACAGCGGCAGGTCGGCCATGCTCAGCAGAGCGCGCTCCTTGTAGAGGCTGTAGAGGCCGGCGCCGATCAGGGTGGGGATAGCGAGGAAGAAGGAATAGTCGGTGGCGGCCTTGCGCGACAGGCCCAGCAGCATGCCGCCGATGATGGTGGCGCCCGAGCGGCTGGTGCCGGGGATCATGGCCAGGCATTGCACCAGACCCACCTTGAGCGCATCCAGCGGGCCCATGCCGTCCACGTCCTGGATCTTTACCGTACTTTGCGGGCGCTTCTCGGCCCACAGGATCACGAAGCCGCCCAGGATGAAGGTGCTGGCCACCACCGTGGGCGTGAACAGATGGGCCTTGATGGCCTTGCCGAACAAGAGGCCCAGCACCACGGCCGGCAGGAAACCGATCGCCACGTTCAGCACGAAGCGGCGCGCGCGCGCATCGCTGCCAAGGCCGGCGGCGGTCTCGGCCAGGCGCTGCCAGTAGACCAGGATGACGGCGAAGATCGCGCCGGTCTGGATCGCGATGTCGAAGACCTTGCTCTTGTCGTCGCTGAAGCCCAAGAGCGAGCCGGTGAGGATCAGGTGTCCGGTGGACGAGATCGGCAGGAATTCGGTCAGGCCCTCGACGATCCCCATGATCGCGGCCTTGATCAACAGCATGGCGTCCACGCGCGCTCCAGATGACTAGCAGGGGCGGGATGATAGCCGGCGCGACGAAGGCGTCCACCTGCCGTCTTGACCCGCTGGAACGAGCCGCCTACATTACTGACCGGTCAGTCAGTATGAGCCCATGGCCAGTTCCACCCCCTCGCCCCGTCAACGCCGCAAGGAAGCCCGCCCGCAGGAGCTGCTGGACGCGGCGCTGAGCCTGTTCGTCGAGAAGGGCTACGCGGCCACGCGTTCGGAGGAAGTGGCGGCGCGCGCCGGCGTGTCCAAGGGCACGCTCTACCTCTACTACCCGTCCAAGGAAGAGCTCTTCAAGGCGATGGTGCGCGCCAGCCTGGTCTCGCCGATCACCGAGAGCGTGGCCCTGGCGGCCCAGCATCGCGGCAGCATGGCCAGCCTGCTGCGCACCCTGATGGCGGACTGGTGGGCGCGCATGGGCATGAGCCCGGCCGGCGGCATCACCAAGATCATGATGGCCGAGGCGCGCAATTTCCCCGAGCTGGCGCAGTTCTATGTGGACGAGGTGATCCGGCCCACCCAGGAGCTGCTGGCCGGCCTGCTGGCCAAGGGCGTGGCCAGCGGCGAATTCCGCCCGGTGCCGGTGGAGCATGCGGTGCATGTGCTGATCGCGCCGATGCTGCATCTCGTGTTACACAAGCACTCCTTTGGCGCCTGTGCCCTGCACGGCCCGCCCCTGGATGCCAAGGCGGTGCTGGACGTGCAGCTGGATCTGATGCTGCGCGGCCTGCTGGCGTCGCCGCCCTGATGCCAACGAACCAATACATTCCCGCGGAGACGAACGCATGAAAGCTGGGTGGAAGATTGCTGTGCCGGTGCTGGCCCTGCTCATCGTGGGCGGCCTGGGCGCCAGCTATCTCAAGGGCAAGAAGGCCAGGGAGGCCGAGGCCGCCGCGCCCAAGCCCGCCACGGTGCTGGAGCTGGGGGCGCTGGACCTCGTCACCCTGAAGCCGCAGCGCTTCGCGCGCAGCCTGGACATCTCGGGCAGCTTGCGCGCGGTGGACATGGCGCTGCTGAAGGCCAAGGTGGCCGCCGAGCTGAAGAGCCTGGCGGTGCGCGAGGGCGACACGGTGCACGCCGGCCAGTTGCTCGGTCAGCTCGACGCCACCGAATTCGATTGGCGCCTGCGCCAGGCCGAGCAGACCGCGCTGGCCGCCAAGGCCCAGCTGGACATCGCCAGCCGCAGTGCCTCAAACAACCGCGCCCTGGTGGCGCAGGGCTTCATCTCCTCGACGGCGCTGGAGGCCGCGCAATCCAGCGAGGCCAATGCCAAGGCCAATCTGCTGGCGGCCGAGGCGGCCGTGGAGCTGGCGCGCAAGTCGCTGGCGGATACGCGGCTGCTGGCGCCGATTGCCGGCCAGGTCTCGCAGCGCCTGGCCCAGCCGGGCGAGCGCGTGGCGGTGGACGGCCGCATCCTCGAGATCGTCGATCTTTCGCGGCTGGAACTCGAGGCCGCGGTGCCGGCCGAGCAGGCCGCCGGCCTCAAGATCGGCGCGCCGGCCCTGCTGCAGGTGGAGGGGCTGGCCGCGCCGGTGCAGGCCCAGGTGGCGCGCATCAGCCCGAGCGCCCAGGCGGGCTCGCGCGCGGTGCTGGCCTATCTGCGGGTGGCCGGTCAGGCGGGCCTGCGCCACGGCATGTTCGCACGCGGCCGCCTGGTGCTGGAGGAGCGCGAGGCCCTGGCCCTGCCGACGGGTGCGGTGCGCGTGGACCGCGCCCAACCCTATGTGCTGCTGGCCGATGCCGGCAAGGTGCGCGCGCAGGTGGTGCAGCTGGGTGCCGCCGGCGAGCAGGGCGGTGTGCCCGCGCTGGAGCTGCGCGGCGGCCTGGCGGCCGGCGCCCAGGTGCTGACGGCCGCGGCGGGCGCGGTTGCGGAGGGCAGCCTCGTGCGCGTGGCGCCCACGGCCACCTCTGCCGCCAGCGGTGCGGCGCACTGAGCGCGGGACCCGACCATGTGGTTCACCCGACTCTCCATCCAGAACCCGGTGATGGCCGTGATGGTCATGCTCGCCTTCGTGGTGCTGGGCCTGTTCAGCTACCAGCGTCTGGCGGTCGACCAGTTCCCGAACATCGATCTGCCCACCGTGGTGGTGGCAATGGACTATCCGGGCGCCTCGCCCGAGATCGTCGAGGCCGAGGTCACCAAGAAGATCGAGGAGGCCGTCAACACGGTGGCCGGCATCAGCTCGCTGTACTCGCGCTCCTACGAGGGCACGGCGGTGGTGATCATCGAGTTCAACCTCGACATCGACGGCCGCAAGGCCGCCGAAGACGTGCGCGAGAAGGTGGCGCTGATACGCCCGCTGTTGCGCGACGAGGTCAAGGAGCCGCGCATCTCGCGCTTTGATCCGCAGAGCGCACCGGTCTTCAACGTGGCCCTGCTGTCCGAGGACGGCAAGACCAGCACCCAGGACCTCACCACCTGGGCCACCCAGGTGCTGCAAAAGCGCCTGGAGAACGTGCGTGGCGTCGGCTCGGTGCAGGTGGTGGGCGGTCTGCAGCGCCAGATCCAGCTCTTCCTCAAGCCGCAGGCCATGGAGGCCCTGGGCGTGGGCGTGGACCAGGTGCTGGCCGCGGTGAAGAGCGAGAACCAGGAACTGCCGATGGGCAATCTGCGCTCGCGCGAGCAGGAGCGCGTGGTGCAGATCAATGCGCGGCTGAAGCGCCCCGAGGATTTCCGCGACATCGTGGTGGCGCGCCGTGCCGGCACCCCCATCAAGCTCTGGCAGGTGGCCGAGGTGGTGGACGGGCCGCAGGAGGTCGAGAGCCTGGCGCTCTACAACGGCCAGCGCACCGTGCTGCTGTCGGTGCAGAAGAGCCAGGGCGAGAACACCATCGCGGTGGTCGACGGCCTGATGGCGGCGCTCAAGGACGCGCAAGGCCTGACCCCCAAGGGCGTGAAGCTGGAGGTGAACCGCGACAACTCGCGCGCGGTGCGCATCTCGGTGGCCAACGTCAAGCGCACCCTGTTCGAGGGCGCGGCGTTGACGGTGCTGATCGTGTTCCTGTTCCTGAACAGCTGGCGCTCCACCGTCATCACCGGGCTGACGCTGCCGATCGCGCTGATCGGCACCTTTCTGTTCATGTACCTGTTCGGCTTCACCATCAACAACATCACCATGATGGCGCTGTCGCTATGTGTGGGCCTGTTGATCGACGATGCCATCGTGGTGCGCGAGAACATCGTGCGCCATGTGGCGATGGGGGTGAGCCCGCGCCAGGCGGCGCTGGACGGCACCGAGGAGATCGGCCTGGCGGTGCTGGCCACCACGCTGTCCATCGTGGCGGTGTTCCTGCCGATCGGCTTCATGGGCGGCATCGTCGGCAAGTTCTTCCACGAGTTCGGCATCACCATCGTCGCCGCGGTGCTGATCTCGATGTTTGTGAGCTTCACGCTGGACCCGATGCTGTCCAGCGTCTGGCACGACCCGCATGCCGGCCATGGCGCGCCCAAGGAAGGGCCGCTGAGCCTGTACGACCGCACGGTGGGCCGCGTCACCGGCCAGTTCGATCGCTTCACCAACTGGCTGTCCGACGTCTACCAGCTGATCCTCGCCTGGTCGCTCCAGCACAAGGGCAAGACCCTGCTGATCGCGCTGTCGACCCTGGTGCTGAGCTTCGTGCTGCTGGGCGGGGTGGGCAAGGAGTTCGTGCCCAAGGCCGACCTCTCCGAGACCCAGGTGAACTTCTACACCCCGGTGGGCTCCTCGCTGGAGGTGACCGAGGCGCGCGCCCGACAGATCGATGCGGTGCTGCGCGCCATGCCCGAGGTGCGCTACACCGTCACCACCATCAACAGCGGCTTTGCCGCCGGCAAGATCTATGGCGCCATCTATGTGCGCCTGGTGGACCGCAAGGACCGCCAGCGTAGCGTGGCCGATCTCGCCACGCCGCTGCGCGAGAAGCTCGCCACCATCCCGGGCATCACCGTCACCAATATCGGCCAGACCGATCTGGGCGGCGGCAAGAGCCTGCAGTTCTCCATCCAGGGCTCGGACCTGAAGGAGCTGGAACGCATCGCCAACCGCGTCACCGAGAAGCTGCGCCGGGTGCCCGGCCTGGTGGACCTTGACAGCACGCTCAAGCCCAACAAGCCCACCGTTTCGGTGGAGGTGAAGCGCGATGCCGCGGCCGACGTGGGCCTGAACGTGAACGCCCTGGCGAGCTCGCTGCGCACCCTGGTGGCCGGCACCACGGTGGGCAACTGGCGCGCGCCGGACGGCGAGAACTACGACGTCATCGTGCGCCTGCCGCCCGGCCAGCGCGACAGCCTGGCCGATCTGCAAGACCTGCCCCTCAATGTGGCGGCCGCCAGCGACGGCTCGGCGCGCGTGGTGCGGCTGGCCCAGGTGGCCGATATCCTGCCCTCCACCGGACCCAATCAGATCAACCGGCGCGACATGAACCGCGAGATCACCATCGACGGCAACGCCCTGGGGCGCAGCTCGGGCGAGGTCTCGGCCGACATCCAGAAGATCCTGCAGGAAAGCGAGTTCCCGCCCGGCTACCGCTATTCCTTTGGCGGCTCGACCAAGAACATGAACGAGAGCTTCCAGTACGCGGTGGGCGCGCTGGGGCTGGCCATCATCTTCATCTACATGATTCTGGCCAGCCAGTTCAAGAGCTTCCTGCAGCCGCTGGCGCTGATGAGTTCGCTGCCACTGACGCTGATCGGCGTGATCCTGGCGCTGCTGCTGTTCCGCTCCACGCTGAACATGTTCAGCATCATCGGCATCGTCATGCTGATGGGCTTGGTGACCAAGAACGCCATCCTGCTGATCGACTTCGCGATCCGCTCGCGCGAGGGCGAGCATGGCCATGGCGTGGATGCCGAGCCGATGAGCCGCGATGCCGCGCTGCTGCACGCCGCGCGGGTGCGGCTGCGCCCTATCCTGATGACCACGCTGGCGATGGTGTTCGGCATGGTGCCGCTGGCCTTTGCGCTCTCCGAGGGCTCGGAGCAGCGCGCGCCGATGGGCCAGGCGGTGATTGGCGGTGTCATCACCTCCTCGCTGCTGACCCTGGTGGTGGTGCCGGTGATCTACTGCTACCTGGACGATCTGTCGCAATGGGCCAGGCGCAAATGGTCGCGCGGCATGACGGATGGCAATGGCGCAGCGCGCGCCGGGAAATAGAATCGCGCCGGAAGATTTGAGCCAAGGATGAGCATGAACTACGAACAAGCCCGCTTCAACATGATCGAACAGCAGATCCGGCCCTGGAATGTGCTGGACCAGGATGTGCTGGGATTGCTGGCCGCGGTGAAGCGCGAGGACTTCGTGCCCGCCGCCTACCGCGCCATGGCCTTCTCCGACACCGAGCTGCCGCTGGGCGAGGGGCGCAGCACGCTGGCCCCGCGCGTGGAAGCGCGCCTGCTGCAGGAGCTGAAGGTGGCGCGGCATGAGAAGGTGCTGGAGATCGGCACCGGCAGCGGCTTTCTTGCCGCCATGCTGGGGCACCGCGCGCAGCGCGTCGTGACGCTGGAGTCCAGCCCCGAGCTGGCGCGGCAGGCGGCCGAGAACCTGCGCCGCGCCGGCCTCAGCAATGTCACGGTGCGCGAAGCGGCCGGCGCCCAGGGCCTGGCCGGCGAGGCGCCGTTCGACGCCATCCTGCTGTCGGGTTCGGTGGCCGAGGTGCCCGCGGCCCTGCTGGCACAGCTGAAGGTGGGCGGGCGCCTGCTGGCCATCGTGGGCGAGGAGCCGGTGATGCGCGCCACCCTCACCACCCGGGTGGGTGAGAAGGAATACAAGAGCGTCGAGCTGTTCGACACCGCGGCGCCGCGCCTGCCGGGCTTCGAAGCCGCCTCCGGCTTCGTGTTTTGAGCCCTCGCATGCAGCAGATCTCGGTGACGGAACTGCGCGCCATGCTGGACGCGCCGACGCCACCCCTGCTGCTGGATGTGCGCGAGCCCTGGGAGGTGGCGCTGGCCAGCATCAGCCCGCCCGGCGTCGACACCCTGGCCGTGCCGATGGGGCAGATTCCGGCGGCGCTGGCGCGGCTGGAGCCGGCGCGGCCCGTCGTCTGTTATTGCCATCATGGGATGCGAAGTCTGCAAGTCGTCGCATTTCTTGAGCGCCAGGGCTTTGAAACCGTCTATAACCTCGCCGGCGGCATCGAGGCCTGGTCTTGCGAGCAAGACCCCATGGTGCCCAGATATTGATCCGAACCCTCCCTTATGTGGGACCTAACTATGCTGCAAGGAAGCGTCATGCCTGCTGTCCGTGAGAACAAGTCGAACAAAGCGCGCACCGCATTGCGCCTGAGCACCCTCGCCATCGCGCTCGGCCTCTTCGGTGCGGGCGCGCAGGCACAGAGCCTGAACGAGCTCTATGATGCGGCGCGGGCCTATGACGCCACCTACCTGGCCGCGCGTGCCCAGGCCGATTCGGCCCAGTACAAGGCGGCGCAGGCCGACGCGCTGGCGCGTCCCACCCTGGGCCTGGGCGCTTCCGCCACGCACCAGCGGGTCGACCCGCCGAGCGGCGGCAACCTCAATTCCGACACCTTGCAGGCCGGGCTGAAGGGCAGTTATGCGCTCTACAACCGCGGCAATGCGCTCACCATCGACCAGGCCCAGCGCGCCCTGGGCGCGGCGCAGGCGGATCTGGAATCCGCCGAGCAGGACCTGATCTTCCGCGTGGCCCAGGCCTACTTCGACGTGCTGGCGGCCGGCGACACGCTCGCCACCACGCGCGCCAACAAGACGGCCATCAGCGAGCAACTGGCCTCGGCCAAGCGCAATTTCGAGGTCGGCACGGCCACCATCACCGACACGCGCGAGGCGCAGGCCAAGTACGACCTGGCGACGGCGCAGGAACTGGCGGCCGACAACGATCTGCGCGTCAAGCGCGTGACGCTGGACCAGATCGTCGGCCGCGTGGGCGTGGAACCCAAGCCCCTGGCGGTGCCGGTGGCCCTGCCGGCGCTGCCGTCCACCAATGTGGACACCTGGGTGGCGCAGGCCGACGAGCAGCACCCCGGCGTGCGCAAGGCGCGCCTGGGGCTGGAGGTGGCACAGCTGGAGACGCAGAAGGCCAAGGCTGCTGAGGGCGTGACGGTGGACCTGAACGGCAGCCTGGGTGCGCAGAACCTGCACAACAACCTGAGCGGCCTGGCCGCCGCCCAGTCGGGCGTGGGCACCACCAAGAACGCCTCGCTGGGCGTCACCGTGAGCTTCCCGCTCTATACCGGCGGCGCGACGCAGAACCGCATCAAGGAGACCCTCAAGCTGGAGGAGAAGTCGCGCAACGATCTGGACTATGCGCGGCGCTTTGTCTCCGAGAAAACCAAGAGCACCTTCTTCCGCTGGCAGTCCAGCATGGCCCAGGTGAAGGCCTACGAGGCGGCCGAGTCGTCCAGCAAGCTGGCGCTGGAAGCGACCCAGCTGGGCTACAAGGTCGGCGTGCGCGTCAACCTGGACGTGCTGAATGCCCAGACCCAGCTCTACAGCACCCAGCAGAACCTGGCCAAGGCGCGCTACGACACCGTGCTGCTGAGCCTGGCGCTGCGCCAGGCCGCCGGCCAGCTGCGCCCCGATGACGTGGCCGCGGTGAACCAGCTGCTCGCCAAGTAAGCCGGGCCCCGCATCGGTCAACCGCCACGGCCGCCGGCCCTGGCGGTTTTTTCATGCTTGGGCGCGGGCTCCGTCGGGGTCAGGTCTTGCATGGCCGGCCGCAGCGGCGCGTGCTCGCGCAGGCTGCGCAGGATGATGGCGGTGGAGGTCTCGGAGAGCGCGCAATAGCGCTGCAGCACCTGCTCCAGATGCGCCACGTCGCGCACAGCGATCTCCAGGATCCAGCTGTCCTCGCCGGTGACGTTGTAGGCGGTCAGCACCTCGGGGCTGGCCTCGATGGCGCGGCGCATGCGCGGCTCGTCGCAGCGGCCCACGCGTATCACGCCGCGGATCGCATAACCCAGCTTGGCGCTGTCCACCACCGCGCGGTAGCCGGTGATGACGCCCAGCGCCTCCAGCTTGCGCACCCGCTCGGTGACGGCCGGCTGCGAGAGAAACACGCGCCGGCCCAGCTCGGCCATGCTGAGGCGGGCGTCCGCCTGGAGTTCGGCAAGAATGCGGCTGTCATGGTGGTCCAGGTCATCGATCATGATTTCAAAGGCTGCATGGCGGAATTTCCATGAAGTTTAAGGAAATACCGCGGTCAAGTCTTGAATATTGCATTTAAGGGCGCGGCCTATTTGCTTAGCATTTGGGCCATGAATCAAACCGCAAGCCTGCCCGCCGGCACCGGCCTCAGCCCCCGCATCCTGGCCTGCCTGGCCGCCACCTGGCTGGTCTGGGGCTCGACCTATCTGGCCATCAAATACGCCTTGCTGAGCTTCCCGCCCTTCTTTCAGATGGGTTCGCGCTTTCTGGTGGCGGGCGTGGTGCTGGCGCTCTGGATGCGCGGCCGCGGCGCACCCTGGCCGAACCGGCGCCAGTGGCTCAATGCCCTGGTGGTGGGCGGGCTGATGCTGGGCGGTGGCATGGGCGGCACGGCCACCGCGGAGCAAAGCGTCGGCTCGGGCCTGGTGGTGGCCTTCATCGCGGTGATGCCGCTGATGATCGCGGCGCTGAACCTGTTGTGGCGCGTGATCCCCTCGCGCCTGGAGCTGGCCGGCATTGCGGTGGGGTTGGTGGGCGTGCTGATGCTGACGCTGGGGCAGGGCTTCGGCGCCTCGCCGGCCGGCCTGGTGGCGATCACGACCGCCTGCGCCTGCTGGGCGGTCGGCAGCGTGCTGTCGCAGCGCGCGCTGCCGCTGGCGCCGGGTGCGATGGGCTTTGCCAGCGAGATGCTGGCGGGCGGCCTGGTGCTGATGTTGCTGAGCCTGGGCAGCGGCGAGACCCTGAGCCAACCGCTGCGTGCCGAGGCGGTGCTGGCCTGGAGCTATCTGGTGGTGTTCGGCTCGCTGATCGCCTTCAACGCCTACATGCTCTTGCTGGCCGAGGCCTCGGCCTCGCTGGCGTCCAGCTACTCCTTCGTCAACCCGGTGATCGCGATGCTGCTGGGGGTGGCGGTGGCGGGCGAGGTCATCAGTGCTTTTGAATGGCTGGCGGCCCTGGTGGTGCTGGTGGGGGTGGTGCTGCTGATGCTGGGGCGGCGGCGCTGAGCAAGGCTGTTCATCCAGGCTGCCGCGCTTGGGTGAGAATGCCGGGCGCTTTCCCATCCCGCCCGCCCATGCTCTATCTGCTTTCTCCCGCCAAGTCGCTCGATTACGAAACCCCGGTGCCCGCGGCCATCGCCAAGCTGGCGACCCAGCCGCAGTTCGTGCCCGAGGCCCAGGCCTTGATCGATCTGCTGCGTCCCAAGAGTGCGGCCGAGGTGGGCGAGTTGATGGAGTTGTCGCAGGCGCTCGCGGAGCTGAACGTGGCGCGCTACGCGGCCTGGACGCCGGCGTTCACGCCCGCCAACAGCAAGCCCTGCGTGCTTGCCTTCAACGGCGATGTCTACGACGGCCTGCAGGCGCGCAGCCTCAGCGCGGCGGATCTGCGCTGGGCCCAGCAGCACCTGGCCATCCTCTCGGGCCTCTACGGCGTGCTGCGCCCGCTCGACCTAATGCAGCCCTACCGGCTGGAGATGGGGACAGGTCTTGCCAACCCGCGGGGCCGCAATCTCTACGCCTACTGGGGCGAGCGCCTGGCCGAGCATCTGAACCAGCGCGCCGCCGCCGAGAAGGTGCCGGTGATCGTCAACCTGGCCTCGCAGGAATACTTCAAGGCGGCCGACCGGCCGAGCCTGAAGCCGCGCGTGATCGATTGCCAGTTCGAGGACTGGAAGAACGGCAAGTACAAGGTCATCAGCTTTTTTGCCAAGCGTGCGCGCGGGCTGATGGCGCGCTATGCGATCACCGAGCGCATCGATCGGCCCGAGGGCCTGAGCGCCTTTGCGGCCGACGGCTACCGTTTCGATGCCGGGCAGTCCACGCCCGAGCGATTGTTGTTCCGGCGCCGCGTCGAGTAGCGGGCGCTTTGGGCAGAATGTTCGCCCATGAGTACGCAAACCATCACCGGCGAACTGCGTCGCTGGATTCAGGACCATGCCCAGGCGGGCACCTCGCGCGAGACGATTCTGCAGTCGATGTGCGCCAGCGGCTGGTCGCAAAGCGTGGCCCTGCAGGCCCTCGCCGAGACCCTGGACGGCGCCTCGCCCGAACTACCGCCGCCATCGCCGGTGCCCGAGCCCGATCTGCGCCGCTCGCCGGCCGAGATCCAGCTGAGCGACCGGCGCGTACAGGTGCTGCTGCGCGTCGAGCACCCGCGCGTGGTGGTGTTCGGCGGCCTGCTGTCGCATGAGGAATGCGATGCGATGGTGGCGGCCGCTAACCGGCGGCTGGCGCGCTCCGAGACCGTGGCCAACGACAAGGATGGCAGCGAGATCAACGCGGCCCGCACCAGCGAGGGCATGTTCTTCGAGCGCGCCGAGAACGAGATCTGCGCCCGCGTGGAGGCGCGCATCGCCGAGCTGCTGCACTGGCCGGTGGAGAACGGCGAGGGTTTGCAGGTGCTGCATTACCGCGCCGGAGCCGAGTACCTGCCGCATTACGACTACTTCGATCCCACCCATGCCAGCACGCCGGCGATCCTGGCGCGTGGCGGCCAGCGCGTCGGCACCCTGGTGATGTACCTCAATACGCCGGAGCAGGGCGGCTCGACGGTGTTCCCCGACATCAAGCTGGACGTGGCGCCCATCAAGGGCAATGCGGTGTTCTTCAGCTACGAGCGCGCGCATCCCTCGACCCTGACTCTGCACGGCGGTTCGCCCGTGCTGGCGGGCGAGAAGTGGGTGGCGACCAAGTGGATGCGCGAACGCGAGTTCACTTGATCTTGCCCCGCTCGGCGCGCGCCGGCTGGCGCTAGACTGGCGCTGTTGCTGCAGTTCTGCGGCGCCCCCTTTTGGAGTTCTGACATGAAGAAATCAATGCTGGGCCTGGCCCTGGCCGCCTTGTTCGCCACCGCCAGCTTTGCCCAGACGGCCACCCCGGTGGTGCAGCCGCCCGCGCCCGCAGTGCTGGGCCAGGCGGTGACCGAGACCGCCGCACCGGCTGCACCCGCTGCTAGCGCCAAGGCGGCGGTGAAGCACAAGACCAAGAAGGCCAAGAAGGCTGCCAAGAAGGGCGCCAAGAAGACGCTGGCCGCGCACGCCAAGCACAGCAGCAAGCTGAGCGCCAAGGCCAAGAAGCAGCACAAGCTGCAGGCCTGAGACGCCGGCGCGTCAGCGCCTGAGCGGCAGCTGGCTCTGCTTCAGCTGCCGCAGCACGAAGCTGGACTTGCTGTGCCGGATGCCGGGAATCTTGTAGAGGCGTTCGCGCAGCAGGCGCTCGTAGTCGCGCGTGTCCGCCACCGCGATGCGCACGTAGTAGTCGTAGTCGCCCGAGACCAGGAAGGCTTCCAGCACCTCGGGGATCTGCTCGAGGGCACGGCCGAACTCGAACAAGGCCTCGTCCGAATGGCTCTCCAGCGTCACCTGCACGATCACCGTGTCGCCCAGCCCGATCAGGGCCGGGTTCACGCGCACCGAATAGCCCTCGATCACCCCGGCCGCCTCCATGCGCTTGATGCGCGTCCAGCAGGGTGAGCTGGTCAGGCCCACCAATTCGCTGAGCTGCTGCAGGCTCATGCGCGCGTCCTGCTGCAGGGCGCTCAGGATGGCGATGTCGAATTTGTCCAGGGTCATGCTGTGGTTTGCGCATTGCGCAGAATGATTTTCTGAATTCAGCGAATTCGCGCGGAAGAATAGCAGCCTTTGCTGGGGCGATTGCGGCAAAGTCTCGGGCATGTCTGCTACTCACGCTACGCCCTGCAATGGCGCCCAATCGCTCATCGCCACCCTGCTGGCCCTGGGCGTCGATACCGTTTTTGGCTACCCCGGCGGCGCCGTGCTGCCGCTCTATGACGCCTTGCATGGCGAGCCGCGCCTGCGCCATGTGCTGGTGCGGCACGAACAGGCCGCCGTGCATGCGGCCGAGGGCTATGCGCGCAGCACCGGCCGGCTGGGCGTGGTGTTCGTGACCTCGGGGCCGGGCATGAGCAACACCACCACCGGGCTGCTGGATGCGCTGTGCGATTCGGTGCCGGTGCTGTGCGTCAGCGGGCAGGTGGCGACCAGCGCCATCGGCACCGACGCCTTCCAGGAATGCGATGCCCTGGGCATCTCCGGGCCGGTGACCAAATGGAATGCCCAGGTGCGCGCCGCCGATGATGTGGCGGCCGTCGTTGCCGAGGCCTGCGCGCGCGCCATGGGCGGGCGGCCCGGTCCGGTGCTGGTGGACCTGCCCAAGGACGTGCAGCTGGCGCCGCTGCTGCGGCCGCAGGCAGCCCTGCCCATGCATGGCGCGATCGCCGAAGAGCCGCCTGCGGGGGACTCGATCGACGCCGCGCTGGCGCTGCTGCGCCAGGCCCGGCACCCGGTGTTCTACGGCGGCGGCGGGCTCATCAATGCCGGCCCGGCCGCCTGCGAGCTGTTCACGCAGCTGGTGCGCCGCAGTGGCGCGCCCTGCACGCTCACCTTGCTGGGGCTGGGCGCCTTCCCGGCCTCGGACCCGCAATTCCTGGGCATGCTGGGCATGCATGGCACGCTGGAGGCCAACCTGGCCATGCACCATGCCGACCTGGTGGTGTGCGTGGGCGCGCGTTTCGATGACCGGGTGACCGGCCGGCTGGACGGTTTCTGCCCCGGCGCCAAGGTGATCCACCTCGACATCGACTCGCGCTCCATCCACAAGGTGGTGCGCGCCGACGTCGCCTTGCGCGGTGATTGCCTGCCCAGCCTGCGTGCCTTGCTGGCGGGCAGGGTGGCTGCGCCGGACCTCGGCCCCTGGTGGGCGCGCATCGAGCGTTGGCGTGCCCAGCACAGCCTGAGCTTCGAGGACGAGCGCGATCGCATCCTGCCCCAGGCCCTGATGAGCCGCCTGCAGGCCGCGCTGGCCGGGCGCGATGCCATCGTCTCCACCGACGTGGGGCAGCACCAGATGTGGGCCGCCCAGCATCTGCGCTTCGAGCGCCCGCAACGTTGGCTGACCTCGGGCGGCGCCGGCACCATGGGCTATGGCCTGCCGGCGGCCATCGGTGCGCAGATTGCGCATCCCGACAAGCTGGTGGTCTGCGTTAGCGGCGATGCTTCGGTGCTGATGAATATCCAGGAGCTTTCCACCGCCGTGCAGCACCGCACGCCGGTCAAGCTGGTGCTCTCGAACAACGGCTATATGGGCATGGTACGGCAGTGGCAGGAGCTGATCCACGGCGGCCGCTACAGCCACAGCTATACCGAGGCGCTGCCGGACTTCGTGGCACTGGCGCGCGCGTTTGGCTGGCAGGCCCAGCGCGTCAGCGAGCGCGGGCAGCTCGACGCGGCCCTGCGCACCTGCCTGCAAGCCGAGGGGCCGTATTTTCTGGATGTGGCGGTGGCGGCGCAGGAGAACTGCTTCCCGATGATTCCGGCCGGTGCCAGCCATGCCGAGGTATGGCTTGGCAAGGGGCGGGTCTATCGGGAGCTGCAGGCGTAAAAAAAGCACCCCGCGGGGTGCTTTTTTTTGCTGCGCTGAGCCGCTGGCTCAGACGCGCTTGCGGTACTCGTGGGTACGCGTGTCGATTTCGATCTTGTCGCCCTGGGCCACGAAGATGGGCACCGGGATTTCGAAGCCGGTGGAGATCTTGGCAGGCTTGAGCACCTTGCCCGAGGTGTCGCCCTTGACGGCCGGCTCGGTCCAGGTCACTTCGCGCACCAGCGAGGTGGGCAGTTCGACCGAGATGGCCTTGCCGTCGTAGAACACCACTTCCACGGGCATGTTGTCTTCCAGATACTGGATGGCATCGCCCATGTTCTCGGCTTCCACCTCGAACTGGTTGTACTCGGAGTCCATGAACACATACATCGGGTCGGCGAAGTAGGTGTAGGTGCAGTCCTTCTTGTCCAGAATGATCTGGTCCATCTTGTCGTCGGCCTTGAAGACGACTTCGGTGCCCGAGTTGTTCAACAGGCTCTTGAGCTTCATACGCACGGTCGCGGCATTGCGGCCGCCGCGGCTGTATTCGGTCTTGAGCACAACCATGGGGTCCTTGCCGTGCATGATCACGTTGCCGGCGCGAATTTCCTGAGCGATCTTCATGTTGATTCCGAGAGATTGGGAGGCCAGATTGGGGCAGGGCTACCGTCGCATCAAGCGCGACAGCACCGTCATTGCTGCCTAGGCGCACCCGCAAGCCTGGTATCGGGCGCGACGAAACCCGGCATTTTAGCCTGATTCGGCGACGAATCGGAGCAACTGGCTGCACAGATCCTCGGCCTTGCTCATTTCGTCACGCCACCGCAGCGCCTGCTGCCGGCCTGGCTTGAGGCGGGTCAACCAGGCCCTGCCGGCCTCGGGCGACCAGGGCGCCAGGCCGTTCCAGGCGCGCCAGACCTGGCGCAGCGCGGCCGCCCCGTCAGCGTCGGCATGGGCCAGATACTGGTCCATGAAGGCCTCCAGCTTGGGGCCATGCGCGCCATCGTCTTGTGGATAGATATGCCACAGCAGCGGTTTGCCGGCCCAGAGGGCGCGCACCAGCGAGTCTTCGCCGCGCACCAGATTCAGGTCGCAGGACCAGAGCAGGCGGTCGTAGTCTGCTTGGCTCAAGTAGGGCAGGGAGATGCAGCGCAGCGCTTGCAAGGCCGCCGCCGCCGCGGCGGGCACCTGCTGCTGTGGGGCGCCGGGGCAGAGCAGCAGCAGGGTGGGCGCCTCGGCCAGACTGGCCAGCAGCTGGGGCCAGGCGGCGTTGGTGTAGCAGAACACGCTCAGCACGCGCTCGCCCTCGCGCGGCTGCCAGCCGCGCGCGGCCAGCCAGGCGGGCGCATTGAACGCCGCTTGGGCTTCCATCAGGCCGGGCTCGCGCAGCAGGCCGCCGGTGCGTGCGCTGAAGCCGGGGTAGAAGAACCATTTGTCGAGCCCGCGGCCCGGCCCGGCGAGCTGCGGCGAGCGCAGGCGGTGCGAGCGTTCCACATAGAGCTCGGCGCTGAGGTATTCGAGATTGATCCAGCAGGGCGCCTTGGGGCGTGTCGCCATGCGCTGCACAAAGGCCGCCGGCAGCTCGCAGCCGAAGGTCTCCAGCACCACGTCGCCGGGCAGCGCTTCGTGCTCGGCCTCGGCCCAGGGCCGCACCTGCAGGCCCGCCGGCAGGCCGTCGGCGGCCATCCAGCCCAGTGCCGAGGCGTCGTCCACCCACAGCCGCAGCTGCTGGCCGCGTTGGGCAAGATCGCGCGCCAGCCGCAGGCACACGCCGATGTCGCCATAGTTGTCGACCACCCGGCAAAACACATCCCATTGCAGTGCTGACGTCATGGCGCAGGATTATGGGCGGTGCCCGCGGCACAATGCCGGCCCATGAGTGATGTGCCCGTCAAGCCGCCAAGCCCCCCGCAGCCTTCGCCGCTGCTGTCACCGGTGCCGGAGCAGGCCGCCGAACTGGGTGAGCAGGCCCTGGCCGGCTGGGCGCAGGAGCGCGAGCAGGTCGAGGCGGCCGAGGCGCGGCGCGTGGCCGAGGTCGAGAAGGTGGCCCGCGAGGTGCGCGAGCAGGTGCTGGCCGAGGTGCTGGCACTGCCGCCGCTGCCCGGGGTGTACCGCTACTTCGATGCCCAGGATCAGGTGCTCTATGTGGGCAAGGCCAAGAACCTGAAGAAGCGCGTCTCCAGCTACTTCCAGAAGGACCATGGCGGCACCCGCATCGGCCTGATGGTGGCGCGCATCGCGCGGCTCGAGACCACGGTGGTGCGCACCGAGGCCGAGGCCCTGCTGCTCGAGAACAACCTCATCAAGGCGCTGAACCCGCGCTTCAACATCCTGTTCCGGGATGACAAGAGCTACCCCTATCTGAAGCTCAGTGGCCATGCCTTTCCACGCGTGAGCTATTACCGCGGCGCGGTGGATCGGCGCCATCGCTACTTTGGCCCCTTCCCGAGTGCCTGGGCGGTGAAGGAATCGATACAGCTGATCCAGAAGGTGTTCCGCCTGCGCACCTGCGAGGACACGGTGTTCAACAACCGCAGCCGGCCCTGCCTGCTGTACCAGATCCGGCGCTGCTCGGGGCCCTGTGTGCCCGCGGGGCAGGGGTCCGAGTACGCGCGCAACGTCGCCAATGCCGAGCGCTTCCTGCTGGGCGAGACCGACGAGGTGATGCAGGGCCTGCAGGTACAGATGATGGCCTATGCGGATGCCATGCAGTACGAGTTGGCGGCCGAGGTGCGCAACCAGATCAGCTCGCTGTCCAAGGTGTTGCAGCAGCAGGCGGTGGACGAGAACAGCGCCAGCGGCCGCGACCGCGACGTCGACGTCCTGGCGGTCAAGGTGCAGGGGGGGCGCGCCTGCGTCAATCTGGCAATGGTGCGCGGCGGCCGCCACCTGGGCGACCGCGCCTACTTCCCCAAGCATGTTGACGATGCCGCCGCGGTGCTGCTGGAGGATGACGAGGAGACGGGTGGCGCGCGCCCCAGCGTCGAGCGCCAGGTGCTGGAGGCCTTCATCGCCCAGCATTACCTGGAGGCCGCCGTGCCCGCCCTGCTGATTCCCAGCGAGGCGGTGGACGAGACCCTGGCCGCGGCGTTGAGCGAGCAGGCCGGCTACAAGGTCAGCACGCAGGCGCAGCCGCGCGGTCAGCGTCGCATCTGGCAGGAGATGTGCGTGAAGGGCGCCGAGCTGGCGCTGGCGCGGCTGCTGTCGGAGGAGGGCTCTCAGCAGGCCCGCACCCTCGCCCTGGTGGAGGCGCTGGATCTGAGCGTGCCCGAGCTCGACAAGTTCCGCATTGAATGCTTCGACATCAGCCATACCGCGGGAGAGGCCACCATGGCCTCCTGCGTGGTGTTCGAAGATCACCAGATGCAGAGCGGCCAGTACCGCCGCTACAACATCGAGGGCATCACCGGCGGCGACGACTATGCGGCGATGCGCCAGGTGCTGACACGCCGCTACAGCAAGCTGGCCGAAGGGGCGCAGCTGGGCACGGCGCGGCTGCCGGACCTGGTGCTGGTGGATGGCGGTAAGGGCCAGGTGGCGATGGCGCGTGAGGTCTTCGAGGAACTGGGCTTGGACCTCGGCCTGATCGTCGGCGTCGAGAAGGGCGAGGGGCGCAAGGTCGGCCTGGAAGAGCTGGTGTTTGCCGATGGCCGCGAGAAGGTCTATCTGGGGCGTGACTCCGCTGCGCTGATGCTGGTGGCGCAGATCCGCGACGAGGCGCACCGCTTTGCCATCACCGGCATGAGGGCCAAACGTGCCGCGGTGCGCACCGGCGGCTCACGCCTGGAAGATGTACCTGGCGTCGGCCCCAAGAAGCGCGCCCAGCTGTTGCAGCGCTTCGGCGGTGTGCGCGGCGTGGCCACCGCCAGTGTGGATGAGATTGCCAGCGTGAAAGGCATCTCCAAGGAACTTGCCGAGGAAATCTATCGTGTCCTGCATTGACGTACTGATGAACAAGCGTGGCGGCCGCGGGCTGTGGTCCTGCCTGGGGCTGGGTCTGGTGCTGGCGGGCTGTTCTTCGGGGCCGTCGGCGCCGCCCGCCGGGGAGAGCGCGGCACCGGCAGCACCGGCCGCCGCGGCCACGGCGGAGCCGCATGGCAAGGCGCCTGCGCCACCCGTGGCGAAGAGCGGGGCCGCGGCACTCGCGCCGCCCAAGCCGGTGCGCACGCACGACGAGTTGCGCAAGCAGGCCGCGCTGCGTCTGGTGGAAGCCAATCCGGACCGCACCTATATGGGCGAGGTGCCGGCGGTGCTGCTGGCCATCCCGGTGCTGGAGATCGAGCTGCGCCAGGATGGCAGCGTGAAAAACATTCATGTGCTTCGCAAGCCCGGTCAGGCCCTGGACACGGTGCAACTGGCCATCGATGCGGTGCACCGTGCCGCGCCCTTCGGCAATGTCGCGCGCCTGCCGCAGCCCTGGAAGTTCAACGAGGTGTTCCTGTTCAACGATCAGCGCCGCTTCAAGCCGCGCACGCTGGACTGAAACGGGCTGCATCAGCAATAAAGCGACAAAGCCGAGGCAAAGCGAAGGCAAAGCGTCCGGGCGACCCGGCGTGGTGCATGCTTTTGGGCACAATGCCCGCATGTTCTTCACGCTGCCAACCATCCTGACCTGGGCCCGCATCGTGGCCATCCCGCTGATCGTCGGGGTGTTCCACCTTGAGATCTCGCCGGCCCAGCAGAACCTGCTGGCCACGGTGCTGTTCGTGGCGGTGGCCCTGACCGATTGGCTGGACGGCTACCTGGCGCGCAAGCTCAACCAGACCTCGTCCTTCGGCGCGTTCCTGGATCCGGTGGCCGACAAGTTCCTGGTCTGTGCCGCGCTGCTGGTGCTGCTGGAATTGGGGCGTGTGAACGCCCTGGTGGCATTGGTGATCATCGGCCGCGAGATCGCGATCTCGGCGCTGCGCGAATGGATGGCGCAGATCGGCGCCTCGCGCAGCGTGGCCGTGCACATGGTGGGCAAGCTCAAGACCACGGTGCAGATGGTGGCCATCCCCTTCCTGCTGTTCGATGGCCCCTTGTTCGGCGTGATCAACACCCATGTCTGGGGCACTGCCCTGATTCTGGCGGCGGTCGTGCTGACGATCTGGTCGATGGTCTACTACCTGCAGAAGGCCCTGCCCGAGATTCGCGCCAAGGCCCGATGAGGCGCTGGCGCGATCGCGATGGACGCGCGGCTTGAACGCTGGCAGGCCTATGTGCCTGCCGTCTTCGTGGCGATCTGGAGCACCGGCTTCGTGGCTGCCCGGCTGGGCATGCCCCACGCGCCTGCCGCCAGTTTTCTGGCGCTGCGTTTTGCGCTCTCCGCGCTGTGCTTTGGACTCTGGGCGCTGCTGGGCCGCGCGGCATGGCCGAGCGGGCGGGCGCAATGGGGGCATCTGGCCGTGGTGGGTGGGCTCGTGCACGGGGTTTATCTGCTGTCCTCCTGGAGTGCCGTCAAGCTCGGGCTGGGGGCGGGCACGATGGCACTGATCGCCGGCATGCAGCCGCTGTTGACGGCGCTCTGGTTCTCGCTGTCGTCGGCCGATGCCGTCGAGCGCCTGGGGCCGCGCCAGTGGCTGGGCCTGCTGCTGGGGGCTGCGGGCGTGCTGGTGGTGGTGTCGAGCAAGCTCGGCGCCGGCGAGGCCTCGGCGGGCAACATCCTGTTGGGCCTGCTGGGCCTGTGCGGCATCACGGCGGGCAGCATCTATCAGCGCCGCTTTCTGGCGCCCTGCGACACGCGCAGCGCCATGGGCATCCAGCTGGCAGCGGCCTGTCTGCTGAGCCTGCCGCTGCTGCCCTTCGAGGCGCAGTCGATGCAATGGCATGGCGATCTGGTGGCGGCCATGCTGTGGTCGGTGCTGGTGCTGACTCTGGGCGGTAGCTCGCTGCTCTTCATCATGCTCAAGCATGGCGCGGCCACGCGCGTCAGCAGCCTGATGTTTCTGACCCCGCCCTGTGCCGCCCTGATCGCGCATTTCTGGTTCGGCGAGAGTCTGGCTTGGGCGGTGGTGCTGGGCATGGGCCTGAGCGCCCTGGGAGTGCGGCTGGTGATGCGCTGAGGCGGCGCCTCTGGCCGCGCTCGACTGTGCCAAAAGTCCCGTCTCCCCCATGATTTGTATCGGGGCTTTTCCCTGCTCGGTGGGGCTGTTGATTGCGTCTAGAATCCGCTTCCCGCGGTGGTTTCGGTCGTCGCTTCGCAGGCGCTGCGTGCGTGCAGTTGCCGGGTGCCGGAGCCCGTGGGCAAGACATTTCTCTTCGCTGACTGATGTGCGCCGAGATGGCGCCGTCGTGGTGCAAGCCGGTCGCGTCGTGCAGTGAAACCTACTGAGGGGGTACCTTCGTGAACAAGTCCGAACTGATCGAGCACATTGCCAAGCAGGCCGACATTTCCAAGGCGGCGGCGGGGCGTGCGCTGGAGGCGCTGATTGGTGGTGTGAAGACCACGCTGAAGAAGAATGGCTCGGTTTCTCTGGTAGGCTTCGGCACCTTCAGCGTCACGAAGCGTGCTGCACGCAGCGGGCGCAATCCGCGTACCGGCGACACGATCAAGATCAAGTCGGCCAAGGTGCCCAAGTTCCGCCCTGGCAAGGCACTCAAGGACGCGGTGAACTGATCGACAGGTCAGCTGCAATTCCCGGAATACCGGGCGCTTAGCTCAGTTGGTAGAGCGGCTCCCTTACACGGAGTAGGTCGGCGGTTCGAGCCCGTCAGCGCCCACCAGTCATGCCTGCAAGTTGCGGGTATGGGCAGTGGCTAGAATGTCACCCGACGCAAAGGCGAACCATGGTTCGCCTTTGTCGTGTTTGAGGCCGGGCGAGGGCGGTGCTGTTGGCTGCCGTCTGTCGATCCTGGGCCATGTTTACTCAGCGTTTGAACGCGTAGGCGCTAAGCCTGTCAGAGGTTCTCGATGTTTGATTTCGTACGCAAGCACAACCGACTGTTTCAGTTCCTGTTGCTGATACTGATACTGCCGTCGTTCGTGCTGCTGGGCGTGGAGGGTTACACCCGCTTCATGGACGGCTCGAATGCGGGGGTGGCCAGCGTCGACGGCCGCAAGATCACGCAGGTGGAGTGGGATGCCGCGCACCGCGACCAGGTCGAGCGCATCCGGCGCCAGTCGCCGAATGTGGACCCCAAGCTGCTGGATGCGCCCGAGGTGCGCAAGGAAGCGCTGGAGGGCCTGGTGCGCGAGCGCGTGCTGCAGGCTGCCGCCCAGGCACAACATCTGGTGATCAGCGATGAGCGCCTGCAGAGCCTGTTCCGCAGCGACCCGCAATTCGCTTTTCTGCGCAACCCGGACGGCAGCGTCAACAAGGGCATGTTGGCCGCCCAGGGCATGAACTCCGAGATCTTCGCCTACCGCTTGCGGCAAGACCTGACCCTGCGCCAGGTGCTGCAGCCGATCAGCGCTTCCGGCCTGGGCGGCAACGCCAGCGCCGCAGTGGCCTTCGATGCGCTGCTGCAGCGCCGCGAGGTGCAGGTGCAGCGCTTCGATCCCAAGGATTTCGCGGCCAAGCTCGCGCCCAGCGACGCGGAACTGGAAGCCTTCTACAAGGATCCCAAGAACTCGGCGCAGTTCCAGCTGCCGGAGAGCGCCAACATCGAATACGTGGTGCTGGATGCCGAGGCGCTGAAGGCGGGTGCGAGCTTCAGCGAAGAAGATCTGCGCAAGTACTACGAAGAGAACCAGTCGCGTTACAGCGTGGCGGAAGAGCGCCGCGCCAGTCACATCCTGATCAAGGCCGAGAAGTCGGCCGCTGCGGACGAGCGCGCCAAGGCGAAGGCAAAGGCCGAGGCCCTGCTGGCGCAGGCGCGCAAGAACCCGGCCGGCTTTGCCGATCTGGCCAAGGCGAACTCGCAGGACGAAGGCTCGGCGACGCGCGGCGGCGACGTCGATTTCTTCGGCCGTGGCGCCATGGTCAAGCCGTTTGAGGATGCGGCCTTCGCGCTCAAGCAGGGCGAGATCAGCAATGTGATCGAGACCGACTACGGCTATCACATCATTCATCTCACCGGCGTGCGCGGCGGCGACAAGCGCAGCTTCGAGTCGGTGCGGGCCGAGATCGAGGCCGAGGTGCGCAAGGCGCTGGCGCAGAAGCGCTATGCCGAGGTGGCCGAGCAGTTCAGCAACACCGCCTACGAGCAGTCCGACAGCCTCAAGCCGGTGGCTGAGAAGCTCAAGCTGACGATCCAGACGGCCACGGTGCAGCGCAGCCCGGCGCCCGGCGCGACCGGCCCGCTGGCCTCGGCCAAGCTGCTGGAGGCCGTGTTTGGCGTCGAGGCATTGCGCAACAAGCGCAATACCGAAGCGGTGGAGACGGGCTCCAGCCAACTGGTTTCTGCGCGCGTTGTGCAGCACAACCCGGCGCGCCTGCAGGCCTTGGCGGATGTGCTGCCGCAGGTGCGCGAACAGCTGTTGCGCAAGCTGTCGCGCGAACTGGCGGCCAAGGCGGGCCAGGAGCGTCTGGCGGCCCTGCAAAAGGCGGACGATGTGGCCGGCCTGGATGCCGCCATGCTGGTGTCGCGCGCCCAACCGGGCAAGCTGAGTGGCAAGGCCCTTGAGGCGGTACTGCGCGCCGACGTCAGCAAGTTGCCGACCCATGTGGGCGTGGACACGGAAGACGGCAGCTATCTGGTGGTGCGCATCAGCAAGATCGAGGCGCGTGATCCGGCCGTGGTGGATGCCAAGCGCGCCCAGGCGCAGTACACGCAAGCCTGGACCGCCGCCGAGGGCCAGGCCTTCTATGGCGCCTTGAAAGTGCACCACAAGGCGACGCTGAAGGTCCCGACCGTAGCGGCGGCGGCCTCCTCGGCGAGCAATTGAAAATAGTGCTTCCCAAGAAGATTTAAATCGGCCTATAATCGTAGGCTCTGCGGTGGCTGTAGCTCAGTTGGTAGAGTCCAGGATTGTGATTCCTGTTGTCGTGGGTTCGAGTCCCATCAGCCACCCCAAATAATTCAAAGACCCCGCGGCGCAAGCCCCGGGGTCTTTTGCATTGGCGGTTTCAACGCCTCAATTTGCGGACTTGCGTCACTGTACGTTTATACAGTACATTCGTATCCATGCTTGCCGCCTGGCAAGTCGAGTGGGCTGCCGGCCCGCTCTAGCGTTGGAGCGACATGATGCAAGTGCGAGTGAAACTGGGCAAACTGATCTCCCTGGCGAGCTTGGCGAAGGATCCGCAGAACTGGATCAGCTTGATTGCGGTGGTGACGCTGCTGGGGCTGTGCGGCGGCGTCTTCGATCCGCACGAGGGGCGGCAAGAGGCGCACATGGCGCAGACCGAGGGTTCAAGCCACCTGGTGGTCCTGCAGGCGCAGGCGGATGGATCGGGTGAGCGCCTTTAGACCAGGCCTTGCTTGCTGGCCAGAACGGCAGCCTCGGCGCGGCTCGACACGTTCAGTTTCTTGTAGATCGACTTGATGTGGTCGTTCACGGTGAACCACTTGATGCCCATCAGGTTGGAGATTTCCTTGATGGTGAAGCCCTTGCTGAGATAGGTCAGCACTTCGTTTTCACGGGGCGTCAGGCGCTCCCATTCCGGTGCGGGGTCCAACACCACGCCGCGGTTGCTGTGGGTCGCGGCACTGGAAGACAGGCTGCCAAAGCCGGAGTTCAGGCCCATCGGCCCGCTGTCGCCGGTGGATCCGGGGCGGAAGTGCGAGAGCAGGCGGCGCGCGATCGCGGGTGACAACGGCGGTTGGCCGCGCACGATGCGCTGCAATTCCTCCACCAGTACCTCGAAGCGGTCTTCCTTGAGCAGATAGCCATCGGCGCCGCATTGCAGGGCCGGGAAGAGATGGTCGTCGTCGGAGTAGAGCGTGGTCACGATCTTCACCGCCGGCGTACCCACCAACTCGGCGAGGAACTCCATGCCATTGCCATCCGGCAGCTCCAGATCCACCAGAATCAGCTTGAAGCCGAGCTCGGAATTCTCGTGGTTCAGCTTGGCGACCTGACGGCGAGCGCCCTCTAGGTCGCCGACCTCGATGATTTCCATGGCATCACTGAAGCTCTCGCGCACCACGCGGCACAGAAAACTGCGCGCGACCGGGTTGTCTTCGATGATGAGTACTTTGACTGCCATGGCCTGAGATTGAGCTGGTTGCCGGATCCTAGCGCACATGGCCAGGCTTGCATGCCCCGTGAAGAAGGGAGGGGGTGTTGCTTCGAAGTCATTCTCCCCCGCCCGCCGGCAGCCCGCCTTCAGTCGGTGGTAACCACAAGTTTGCCCACCACCTGGCGCGAACTCATGCGCTCGAAGGCTGCGGGCAGCTGTGTCATCGGCAGCACCCGGTCGAGCACCGGTTTCACCAGGCCGCGCGCGTACCACTCGGCCAACTGGCCCAGCATGCGCGCATTGCGCTCGGGTTCGCGCTTGGCGAATTCGCCCCAGAAGACGCCCACAATGGAGGCGCCCTTGAGCAGGGCCAGGTTCAAGGGCAGGGCAGGGATCTCACCCTGCGCAAAGCCCACCACGAGGTAGCGACCACGCCAAGCGATGGAGCGGAAGGCTTGCTCGGCCAGGCTGCCGCCCACCGGGTCGTAGATCACATCGGGGCCCTTGCCGCCGGTGAGCGCCTTCAGTTCGTCGCGCAGGCTGGCGCTGCCGTAGTTGATGCTGGCGTCTGCTCCCAGTTCGATGCAGCGGGCACATTTCTCGTCGCTCGATGCGGCCGCGATGACGCGGGCACCCGCAGCCTTGGCGATCTGGATGGCGGCCGTGCCGACACCGCCCGCGGCGCCAAGGATCAGCACGGTTTCGCCGGTCTGCAGGGCCGCGCGATCCATCAGCGCATGATGGCTGGTGGCATAGGTGCAGATGAAGGCGGCGGCATCGGCGAACGCAAAGCCCGGAGGCAGTGGCATCGCCAATGCGGCGGGGATGCAGGCATGGGTGGCGAAGCCGCCGGTGCCGGCAAAGGCCGCCACCGCATCGCCGGGTTTGAAACCCTTCACGCCATCGCCAACGGCCTCGACGATGCCGGCGAATTCGGTGCCCGGCACGAAGGGCAGCGGCGGCTTCATCTGGTACTTGTTCTGGATGATCAGCAGGTCCGGAAAGTTCAGGCTGGCGGCCTTGATGGCGATGCGCAGCTGACCGGCTTGTGGCTCGGGCGCGGGCATGTTGGTCCAGCGCAGGGCGTCGACGCCGGTGGGGTTCTCGCACAACCAAGCTTGCATGGCTCACTCCTCGATGATGGGACGGCGGATCATAGGCAGGCGCGGCAACGCCGGGGGTCGCTCAGGTGACGCCGCGCCTGCCTACAATGCGCCGCATGCGCATACTGATCGCCAATGATGACGGCTATTTGGCCCCCGGCCTCCAGGCCCTGGTGAAAGCCTGTGAAGGGCTGGGGCAGATCGAGGTGATTGCCCCCGAGCAGAATGCCAGCGGCACCTCGAATGCGTTGACGCTGACGCGGCCCTTGTCGGTGTTCACGGCGTCGAATGGCTTCCGCTACGTGAACGGTACGCCCTCGGACTGCGTCCACGTGGCCCTGACCGGGCTGCTGGACTACAAGCCGGATCTGGTGCTCTCGGGCATCAACAATGGCGCCAATATGGGCGACGACACGCTGTACTCCGGCACCGTGGCCGCGGCCACCGAAGGCTTTCTGTTCGGCATCCCCTCGATCGCGTTTTCCCAGGTGGAGAAGGGTTGGGGGGAATTGGACGCCGCCGCCGCGCTGGCGCGCGAACTGATCCAGCAGGTGGTGGCGGGAGGCCTGGGCCGTCCCTTCCTCTTGAACGTCAACATCCCCAATCGCGCCGATGCCGTGGCCCTGCCCCGCCTGGTGACGCGCCTTGGGCGTCGCCATGCCAGCGAACCGGTGATCAAGCAATCGAGCCCGCGCGGCGAGCCCATCTACTGGATCGGGCCGGCGGGCGACGCGCGCGAGGCCGGCGAGGGCACCGACTTTCATGCGACCGCGGCGGGCGCCGTTTCCATCACGCCCTTGCAGGTTGATCTCACCGATCATGCGGCGCTGCCTGCCTGGCGCGCCAGCCTGGCGTCGAACGGCGGAGCGCGTACTTGAACTCGCCCGGAGCCCGCGGCAAGCGCTTTCCTCTGGCGCTCGACAAGGTCGGCGCCCGCGCTGGCGGCGGCGTAGCGCGCGAGGTGCTGATGCCGCAGCGGCATTTGCAGCAGGCCGCCGCCGATGCGGCGCGCCTGACCACGCCCAGCGGGCTTGGCCTGGATTCGGCCGGCGTGCGTCAGCGCATGGTGCAGCGCCTGCGCCTCGATGGCCTGCGTGATGAGCGGGTGCTGGCCGCGCTGGCGCAAGTGCCGCGTCACGAATTCGTGGACACCGCACTGGCAACCCAGGCCTATGAGGACACCAGCCTGCCCATCGGGCATGGCCAGACGATCTCCAAGCCATCGGTGGTGGGCCGCATGATCGAGTTGATGCTGGCCGCGCCCGGCGCGCAGCAGCGCGGCCATCTGGGCAAGACGCTGGAGATCGGCACCGGCTGCGGCTATCAAGCGGCCGTGCTGGCGCAACTGGCCAGGCAGGTGGTGTCGATCGAGCGGCTGCGGCCCCTGCACGACAAGGCCCGCGTCAATCTCGCCGCCATCAAGGCCCTGCACATCCGCCTGCTCTATGGCGACGGCATGCTGGGGCATGCGCCGGCGGCGCCTTACGACAGCATCATCGCCGCCGCCGGTGGCGACGATCTGCCTGCGGCTTGGTTGGCCCAGTTGGCCCCCGGTGGCCGATTGGTGGCGCCGATGACGGCGCCCAGCGGGCGCGGCCAGGTGCTGGTGGTGGTGGACCATCTGGTGGAAGCCGGCGTTAGCCAATTCATACGAAGCCTGCAGGAGTCGGTGCTTTTCGTGCCCCTAAAATCCGGTGTCTTGTAGGCCGCTGACCGAGCCCACGCGGGTTCTGGTTCAGTCTTGCCCCTCAGCCTTTGCAATCGAGAGCGCATGCAACAGATCTTGAATCGTCGATGGACCTCCCTGGCGGCCGGCGCGCTGGTGCTTTTGCTGGCCGCCTGTGCCTCGCCCAGCCACCGCGCGCCCGTCGAGGAGCGCGCCGTGGGTGCGCCTGCCAAGCCGGCTGCCACACCTTCGCCGACCACGGCCGCGAGCACGACACCCGAGGGCAAGCAGCCGGCCGGTAGCGAGAACGCCGGCAAGCCCGGTTACTACACGGTCAAGCCGGGCGACACCCTGATTCGCGTCGCCCTGGAGAACGGGCAGAGCTGGCGTGATCTGGTGAAGTGGAACGGCCTGGAGAATCCCAATCTGATCGAGGTGGGTCAGGTCTTGCGTGTGGTGGCGCCAGGGGTGGATGCCGCGGGCGTGAATGCCCGCCCGGTCAGTTCGGCCAAGGTCGAAACCAAGCCGCTGGACGGCAAGCCAGCTGCGGCTGCCGCAAGTGCGGCATCGGCGGCGGCCAGCGCTGCTGCGCCCGCTCAGTCGACAGCGCCGGCCGTGGCGGCGGCCAAGGAGGGGGACGATGAGCCGCAGTTCGGTTGGCCTGCCGCCGGCGGCATTCTGACGGGCTTCGACGAGGTCAAGAACAAAGGTCTTGCCTTTGCGGGCAAGGCCGGCGATGCTGTGCTTGCCGCCGCCGACGGCCGCGTGATGTATGCAGGATCTGGTTTGCGAGGCTATGGCAACATGATCATCATCAAGCACAACGCCACTTACCTGACGGCGTATGCCCACAACCAGACCCTACTGGTGAAGGAAGACCAGCCGGTGCGCAAGGGCCAGAAGATTGCCGAAATGGGCTCCAGCGATGCGGACCAGGTCAAGCTGCACTTCGAGGTGCGCAAGCAGGGCAAGCCCATAGATCCGGCCAAGCTCTTGCCGGCCCGTTGATGGATGGAGGCGCCGCGTCATGTCACTGCATCGCGTTGCCTCTACCAGCCCGACCCGGCCGCCCATCGACCTGGCCGAGTTTGATGCCGACGCCAAGCCGGCGCCGGATGACGATGACGTGCAGGCGCTGCGCCTGCCGATCACGAATGGTGCCGATGTCGAACTTGGCAATGCGCTGCAGGCCTATCTGCGCGACATTCGCCGCACGCCGCTACTGACGCCGCAACAGGAATACGACACGGCCGTGCGTGCGCGTGCCGGCGAGTTCGCGGCGCGCCAGGCGATGATCCAGCACAACCTGCGGCTGGTCGTCAGCATTGCAAAGAACTACCTTGGCCGCGGCCTGCCGATGAGCGATCTCATCGAGGAGGGCAATCTCGGCCTTATGCACGCGATCGGCAAGTTCGAGCCCGAACGCGGCTTCCGCTTTTCTACCTACGCGAGTTGGTGGATACGCCAGAGCATCGAGCGTGCGTTGATGCATCAGGCGCGGCTGGTGCGCCTGCCGGTGCACATCGTGCGCGAGCTCAACCAGGTGCTGAAGGCGCGGCGCGCATTGGAGGCCCTGGCCAGCCAGAATGGTGGCGAGGCCCAGGTGCGTGCCGACGAGGTGGCCGCGGCGCTGGGGCGGCCGCTCAGCGAGGTTTCCGAGCTGCTGGCCTATGCCGAGCTGCCGAGTTCGCTGGATTCGCCCGTGGACCGCAACGGTGAGGGCGGCGAGTCGATGATGGATCTGGTGGCCGACGAGCAGGCCGTGGATCCGATGGGCCTGCGGCTCAGCCACGAGCTGGAGGAGTTGCTGGCCCATGGGCTGGCGGCGCTGAACGATCGCGAGCGCGAGGTGCTGGCGGGGCGCTATGGCCTGGCCGATCGCGAGCCCGAGACCCTGGACGTGCTGGCCATCCGCCTCGGACTCACGCGCGAACGCATCCGCCAGATCCAGATCGAGGCACTCAACAAGCTCAAGCGCAACATGATGCGCCACGGCATCAGCCGCGACGCGATCTTCTGAGGCCGTGAGGCCGGGCGCGGGGCTGGGATAATGCCGCCCCATGACGCAAGTATCTGAATGGCTCAAGGTCGAATCGCTGGACCTGGAAGCCCAAGGTGTGGCCCACAACGAAGAGGGCAAGGTGGTATTCATCGAGGGCGCCCTGCCCGGTGAAGAGGTCCAGGTCCAGGTCGGCCGCAAGAAGAACAACTGGGAGCAGGCCGCGATGGTGGCGATGCGGCGCGAGAGTTCGCAACGCGTGCGCCCCGGCTGCCCGAACTTCGGCCTGCATGCCGGCGCTTGCGGGGGCTGCAAGATGCAGCATCTGCATGTGGCCTCGCAGGTGGCGGTGAAGCAGCGTGTGCTGGAGGACAACCTCTGGCACCTCGGCAAGGTTAAATCCGAAATGATGCTGCGCCCGATCGAGGGGCCGGCCTGGGGCTATCGCTATCGCGCGCGCCTGTCGGTGCGCTATGTGGCCAAGAAGGGCCATGTGCTGGTGGGCTTCCACGAGCGCAAGAGCCGCTATGTGGCCGACATGCAGGTCTGCAAGGTGCTGCCGCCGCGCGTCAGCGACATGCTGGTGCCGCTGCGCGAGCTGATCGCCAGCATGGACGAGCGCGACCGTCTGCCGCAAATCGAGCTGGCCATTGGCGAGTCCAGCGGCACGCTGGTGATCGCGCTGGTGCTGCGCCATCTGGAGCCCTTGGGCGATGCGGACAAGGCGCGCCTGCGCGCCTTCGCCGCACAGTACGACGTGCAATGGTGGCTGCAACCCAAGGGGCCGGACACGGTGCATCTGCTGGACGAGGGTGGTCCCGAGCTGGCCTACACGCTGCCGGAATTCGGTATCGTGATGCCCTTCAAACCCACCGATTTCACCCAGGTCAACCACCATATCAACACGGCCCTGGTCGGGCGCGCCCTGCGTCTGCTGCAGGTGCAGCCGGGCGAGCGCGTGATCGACTGGTTCTGCGGCCTGGGTAACTTCACCCTGCCGCTGGCCACCCAGGCGCGCGAGGTGCTGGGCATCGAGGGCAGCGAGGCCCTGGTGGCGCGTTCGCGCGAGAACGCCAAGCGCAACGGGCTGGACCACAAGACCCGTTTCGTGGCGCGCAATCTGTTCGAGATGACGCCGGAAATTCTGGTGGCTGATGGGCAATCGGACCGCTGGCTGGTGGATCCGCCGCGCGAGGGGGCGTTTGCGCTCTCCAAGGCCCTGGCCGATGTCGTGCAGGACCCCTCGCTGGCGCCCGGCTGGACGCCGCCCAGGCGCATCGTCTATGTCAGCTGCAACCCGGCAACGCTGGCGCGCGATGCCGGCTTGTTGGTGAATCTGGCGGGCTACCGCTGCACGTCGGCCGGTGCGGTGAACATGTTCCCGCACACCTCGCATGTGGAGTCGATCGCGGTGTTCGAGCGCGACTGATTGAAATAGCAGCGGAAATAAAAACGGGGCCGCTGGCCCCGTTGATCCTTGGCGCTGGCGCGGCCCGTTATTCGCGCTCGCCGCCGAAGATGCCCAGCAGCGACAGCAGGCTCTGGAACACGTTGTAGAGGTCCAAATAGATCGCCAGCGTGGCGCTGATGTAGTTGGTCTCGCCGCCATCAACGACGCGCTTGATGTCATAGAGCATGAAGGCGGAGAACACCGCCATGCACAGCACCAGCAGGGTCAGCATCAGCGCCGAGGACTGCACGAAGGCATTCACGATACCGGCCACCATGATGATGATGGCGCCGATGAAGAGGAATTTGCCCATGCCGGAGAGGTCGCGCTTGATCACGGTGGCCAGGCTGGCCATGGCGAAGAAGATCGCACCGGTGCCGGCAAAGGCCGTCATGATGAGCGAGCCGCCGTTCTTGAAGCCCAGCACCGCGGCCAGCAGGCGCGAGAGCATCAGGCCCATGAAGAAGGTGAAGGCGAGCAGGGCGGCCACGCCGGTGCTGGAGTCCTTGGTCTTCTCGATCACGAACATCAGGCCATAGGCGCCGGCGAAGAACACGATCATGCTCATCCCCGTGCCCATGCTGGCGAGGATGCCGGTGCTGACGCCAATCCATGCGCCCAGTACGGTGGGCAGCATGGACAGGGCGAGCAGCCAGTAGGTGTTGCGCAGCACGCGCTGGCGATCGGCTGCCAGGCCGGTACCGAATGTCGTGCCGTATTGGGTATTCAAGCTGTCGTTCATCGTGGAGTCCTCCGGACCTTGGGTGGCGCAATTCTAGGCGGCTTCGCGCGTGCAACAGTTTTGCACCGCGGCCACCGAATCGAGCTGCGCCTGTCGGTAAAGTGGCGGCCTCCACTCCAATTTCAAGCCCGATCATGAAGACCAAACCTTATCTCTGCCTGGATGATGTCAAGCGCATCGCCGCCGCTGCCGAAGCCGAGGCGCTGGCCAACCAATGGGCGGTGAGCATTGCCATCGTTGACGACGGTGGCCACCTGCTGTGGCAACAGCGCCTGGACGGCGCGGCCGCCATCTCGGCTCAGATCGCGCCTGCCAAGGCGCGCACCGCGGCGCTGGGGCGACGCGAGTCCAAGGTCTACGAGGACATGATCAACCAGGGCCGCACCTCCTTCCTGAGCGCGCCAGGCCTCGACGGCCTGCTGGAGGGCGGTGTGCCGGTGTTGGTGGATGGGCATTGCGTGGGCGCGGTGGGCGTCAGCGGCGTGAAGTCCATCGAGGACGCGCAGATCGCCAAGGCGGGCATCGCGGCCTTGGCTTGAGGCGGCCGGGCCAGGGCGGCTGATGGCGGGCATGACGAGCCCGCCGAGTTTCTTTGCGCAAAATCTTCTCGGTGATTGCCCTGGTCGGGTATACTCAGCAGGTTTACCCGCAACCCACCGCACCTAGCGAAACTCCCCCGTTTCCCCCACCGGATTCAGGCTCTTCCATGGCATCTGCCGTGGGTACAGGAGCAGAGCTGGGCGCGCGCACAATAACGGAGTTACCCGTGCTGCCCGACCTGCCTCAATTCATGAATGCGGCGCCTGCCGCGATCCTCGCCCTGGCAGACGGCACGGTCTTCAAAGGCAGCTCTCTCGGCGCTGCTGGCCACACGGTTGGCGAAGTGGTGTTCAACACCTCGCTCACCGGCTACCAAGAAATCCTCACCGACCCCAGCTATTGCCGGCAGATCGTGACGCTCACGTATCCGCATGTCGGCAACTATGGCGTCAACGACGAGGATGTCGAGGCCACGAAGATCTTTGCCGCTGGCCTGATCATCAAGGAAGCACCCATCCTTGACTCCAATTTCCGCAAGACCCGCACCCTCGCCCAGTACCTGAAGGACGAGGGCACGGTGGCGATCTCGAACATCGACACCCGTCGCCTGACCCGCGTGCTGCGTACCACCGGCGCCCAGAACGGCTGCATCCTGGCGCTGGCCGCCGGCGAAGCCATCACCGAGGCCCATATCGCCGACGCGATTGCCAAGGCCAAGGCCGCGCCCAGCATGGCGGGCCAGGATCTCGCCAAGGTGGTGAGCACCGGCGCGCGCCTGAACTGGACCGAAACCGAATGGACCCTGGGCAAGGGCTATGGCGAGCTTGCCAACCCGCGCTTCCACGTGGTGGCCTACGACTTCGGCGTGAAGCGCAACATCCTGCGCATGCTGGCCTCGCGCGGCTGCAAGATCACCGTGGTGCCGGCGCAGACGCCCGCATCCGAAGTGTTTGATCTGGAACCGGATGGCGTCTTCCTGTCCAATGGCCCTGGCGATCCGGAGCCTTGCGATTACGCCATCAAGGCGGCGGCACAGCTGATCGAGGCCGGCATCCCGACCTTCGGTATCTGCCTGGGCCACCAGATCATGGCGCTGGCCTCGGGCGCCAAGACCTTCAAGATGAAGTTCGGCCACCACGGCGCCAACCATCCGGTGAAGGATCTGGACAACGGTCGCGTCTCCATCACCAGCCAGAACCATGGCTTTGCGGTGGACGCCGACTCGCTGCCCGCGAACCTGCGCCCCACGCACGTCAGCCTGTTCGACGGCACCCTGCAGGGCCTGGCGCGCACCGACAAGCCGGCCTTCTGCTTCCAGGGCCACCCCGAGGCCAGCCCCGGCCCGCATGACATCGCTTATCTGTTCGACCGCTTCATCGGTCTGATGGCCAAGGCCTGACCCGGCACGGATGGAGTAGAGATCACAAAATGGCAAAACGCACAGACATCAAGAGCATCCTCATCATCGGCGCCGGCCCCATCATCATCGGCCAGGCCTGTGAGTTCGACTATTCCGGCGCCCAGGCCTGCAAGGCCCTGCGCGAGGAAGGCTACAAGGTCATCCTGGTCAACAGCAATCCGGCGACCATCATGACCGACCCGGACACGGCGGATGTGACCTATATCGAGCCCATCACCTGGCAGGTGGTGGAGAAGATCATCGCCAAGGAGCGCCCGGATGCGGTGCTGCCCACCATGGGCGGCCAGACCGCGCTGAACTGTGCGCTGGATCTGCACAAGCATGGCGTGCTGGAGAAGTACCAGGTCGAGATGATCGGCGCCAACGAGAAGGCGATCGAGAAGGCCGAGGACCGCCTCAAGTTCAAGGACGCGATGACCAAGATCGGCCTGGACTCGGCCAAGTCGGGCATCGCGCACTCGCTGGAAGAGGCCTGGGGCGTGCAAAAGCGCATCCATGCCGAGATCGGCGGCGATGGCTTTCCGATGGTCATCCGCCCCAGCTTCACGCTGGGCGGCACGGGTGGCGGCATCGCCTACAACCCCGAGGAATTCGAAGAGATCTGCAAGCGCGGCCTCGACCTCTCGCCCACCAACGAGCTCCTGATCGAGGAGTCGCTGATCGGCTGGAAGGAGTACGAGATGGAAGTGGTGCGCGACAAGGCGGACAACTGCATCATCGTCTGCTCGATCGAGAACCTCGACCCGATGGGCATCCATACCGGCGACTCCATCACCGTGGCGCCCTCGCAGACCCTCAGCGACAAGGAATACCAGCTGCTGCGCAATGCCTCGATCGCGATCCTGCGCGAGATCGGCGTGGACACCGGCGGCTCCAACGTGCAGTTCTCCATCAACCCGCGCGACGGCCGCATGGTGGTGATCGAGATGAATCCGCGCGTCTCGCGCTCCTCGGCGCTGGCCTCCAAGGCCACCGGCTTCCCGATCGCCAAGATCGCCGCCAAGCTGGCGGTGGGCTACACGCTGGACGAGCTGAAGAACGACATCACCGGCGGCGTGACGCCGGCGTCCTTCGAGCCCTCGATCGACTATGTGGTCACCAAGATCCCGCGCTTCGCCTTCGAGAAATTCCCGATGGCCGACTCGCACCTGACCACGCAGATGAAGTCGGTGGGCGAGGTGATGGCGATGGGGCGGACCTTCCAGGAAAGCTTCCAGAAGGCCTTGCGCGGCCTCGAGACCGGCATCGACGGCCTGACCGAACGCAGCACCGATCGCGAAGAGATCGTGCAGGAGATCGGCGAAGCCGGACCCGAGCGCATCCTCTTCCTGGCGGACGCCTTCCGCATCGGCATGAGCTTGCAAGAGGTGTTCGACGAGACTGCCGTGGACCCCTGGTTCCTGGCCCAGATCGAGCAACTGGTGCAGATCGAGAAGAGCATCGCTGGCCGTGCGCTGGACAGCCTCTCGACCGACGAGCTGCGTTTCCTCAAGACCAAGGGCTTCTCCGACCGGCGCATCGCCAAGCTGCTGGCTACCAACCAGCATCTGGTGCGTGAAAAGCGCTGGGCCGCGGGCGTGCGCCCGGTCTACAAGCGCGTGGACACCTGCGCGGCCGAGTTCGCCACCCAGACGGCCTATATGTACTCCACCTATGACGAGGAGTGCGAGGCCGAGCCCACCGACAAGAAGAAGATCATGGTGCTGGGCGGTGGCCCGAACCGCATCGGCCAGGGTATCGAGTTCGACTACTGCTGCGTGCATGCCGCGCTGGCGATGCGCGAAGACGGTTACGAGACCATCATGGTCAACTGCAACCCCGAGACCGTCTCCACCGACTACGACACCAGCGACCGCCTCTATTTCGAGCCGGTGACGCTGGAGGATGTGCTCGAGATCGTGGCCAAGGAACAGCCGGTCGGCGTGATCGTGCAGTACGGCGGCCAGACGCCGCTGAAGCTGGCGCTGGATTTGGAGCGCGCCGGCGTGCCCATCATCGGCACCACACCCGACAGCATCGACATCGCCGAAGACCGCGAGCGCTTCCAGAAGCTGCTGCACGAGCTGGGCCTGAAGCAGCCGCCCAACCGCACCGCGCGCACCGAAGAGGCCGCGCTGCAACTGGCGCAGGAGATCGGCTATCCCCTGGTGGTGCGCCCCAGCTATGTGCTGGGCGGCCGCGCGATGGAAATCGTGCACGGCGACAAGGACCTGGAGCGCTATATGCGCGAAGCGGTGCGCGTCTCCGACAAGTCGCCGGTGCTGCTGGACCGCTTCCTGGAGGATGCGCTTGAGGTCGACGTCGACTGCATCAGCGATGGCGTGGACGTGATGATCGGCGGCATCATGGAGCACATCGAGGCGGCCGGCATCCACTCCGGCGACTCGGCCTGCTCGCTGCCGCCCTACACGCTGTCCAAGGCGCTGCAGGACGAGCTGCGCCGCCAGACCGCGGCGATGGCCAAGGCGCTCAAGGTGGTCGGCCTGATGAATGTGCAGTTCGCCATCCAGGGCGATGTGACCAAGGGCCTGGAGGCCGCCACCGTCTATGTGCTGGAGGTGAACCCGCGCGCCTCGCGCACGGTGCCCTTTGTGTCCAAGGCCACCGGCCAGCAGCTCGCCAAGATTGCGGCGCGCTGCATGGCGGGCCAGAAGCTCAAGGACCAGCGCGACCGCCTGGGCCGTGTGCCGGCCGAGGTGATTCCGCCTTACTTCAGCGTCAAGGAAGCGGTCTTTCCCTTCAACAAGTTCCCCGGCGTGGACCCGATTCTGAGCCCGGAAATGCGTTCCACCGGCGAGGTGATGGGGGCCGGCCGCACCTTTGGCGAGGCGATGCTGAAGAGCCAGCTGGGCGCGGGCTCGCGCCTGCCGCGCCAGGGCAATGTGCTGATCACGGTGAAGAACTCCGACAAGGCCCGTGCCGTGGCCGTGGCCAAGGACCTGGCGGCGCTGGGCTTTGGCGTCGTGGCCACCAAGGGCACGGCAGCGGCGATCGCCGAGGCCGGCGTGCCGGTGCGCGTGGTCAACAAGGTCAAGGACGGCCGCCCGCACATCGTCGACATGATCAAGGGCGGCGACATCCAGCTGGTGTTCACCACCGTGGACGAGACCCGCACCGCGATCGCCGACAGCCGCCACATCCGCCAGGCCGCACTCGCCAACCGCGTGACCTACTACACCACCATGGCCGGCTGCGAGGCCGCCGTGGAGGGCATGAAGCACAAGGATGGCCTGCTGGTGCAATCCCTGCAGGAACTGCACGCGGAACTCGTCTAAACTCCGCTCCGTCAGTAGATTCCGCCGCCGCGGCTCAGGCTTCCTGAGCGGCTGCGGCGGTTTGTTTTGTCTCTCAAGGTTTACACATGGCCACGATCCCTTTGACCGTACGCGGCGCCGAAAAGCTCAAGCAAGAACTGCATCAACTCAAGTCGGTTGAGCGCCACGCCGTGATCAACGCCATTGCCGAAGCCCGCGCCCAGGGTGATCTGTCCGAGAACGCCGAGTACGAAGCGGCCAAGGACAAGCAGGGCTTCATCGAAGGCCGCATCCTCGAAATCGAGGGCAAGCTGGCCGCTGCCCAGGTCATCGATCCGGCCTCGGTGGATGCCGGCGGCCGCATCGTGTTCGGCACCACCGTCGATCTGGAAGAAGAAGCCAGCGGCGCCGAGGTGACCTACCAGATCGTCGGCGACGACGAGGCCGATCTGAAGCTGGGCCTGATCTCGATCAGCTCGCCGATTGCGCGTGCCCTGATCGGCAAGGAGGCCGGCGACGTGGCCGAGGTGCAGGCGCCCGGTGGCGTGAAGCGCTACGAAATCGTTGAAGTCCGCTACGTCTGAGCGGATGAAGAGGCTGTACCGCGCCCGCGCGCTGCTGGCCGCCCTCTGGGGCGGCCTTCTGCTTTGCGTGGCCGGCGTGGCCGCGCCCAGTGCGTTTGCGGTGCTGGAACGGGCCCAGGCCGGCAAGCTTGTGGGGCGCGTGTTCGAGCTGGATGCCCAGATCGGCCTGGCCGCGGGGCTCCTGCTGCTGATGATGGAGCGCCGCCTGCAGCGCGACGCCCGCGTGCCCAGCAGGGTGTTCACGCCTGAGCTGTTGCTGCCCCTGGTCGCCCTGTTCTGCGTGGTGGCCGGCTATTACGGCCTGCAGCCGCTGCTGGAGGCAGCGCGCGCAGGGCAGGGTGCTTGGTCCTTCGGTGCGCTGCACGCGGTTTCCAGCCTGCTGTTCGGGCTCAAGACCCTGGCGGTGCTGCTGCTGGCCTGGCGCGCGTCCCGCGCGCCGGCCTGAAGAGAAGTTCAGTCGGCGACCGTCTTCTTCACGCTGGTGATGCGGCGCTTGGCGCGCTTGATCTCGCCACCCTGGGCGACGCGCTGATTGCCCAGCACCTGGACCTTCTTGATCTGCGGGCGGTGGTTGCCGCTCTTGGAGAACTTCACGATCTTCACGACCTTGGGGCCGCGCCTGGAGTCGTCGCGCTCGGCCTCTTCCTTCTCGGGCATCGGGCGCCACAGCACCAGCAGCTTGCCGATGTGCTGGATGGGCGCCGCGCTGAGCTGGTCGGCCAGGTCCGCGAAAATGCTCTCGCGGTTCGCTCGGTCGTCAGACAGCACGCGCACCTTGATCAGCCCGTGGGCGTTCAAGGCGGCGTTGGTTTCCTTCACGACGGCGGGCGTGAGTCCGTCCGCGCCTATCATCACCACGGGGTCCAGATGATGGGCGTCGGAACGTTTTTCCTTGCGCTGGGCAGGGGTCAATTGAATCGCAGGCATAGTCGCATTATCGCGTCTCGCGCCAGACATCATGAAAATCGATAGCAAAAGCAAGAAGATCAACAAGGCCTGGCTGCACGACCACATCTCCGATCCCTATGTGAAGCTGGCGCAGCGCGAGGGCTATCGGGCCCGCGCCGCCTACAAGCTCAAGGAGATCGACGAGGAGTTGAAGCTTTTCCGGCCGGGCCAGGTGGTGGTAGATCTGGGCTCGGCGCCGGGCGCCTGGAGCCAATACCTGCGGCGCCGCTTTGCCCCCAAGGAGGCCGGCGTGGGCGGCGCGGCGGTCGGCGAGCTCAACGGCACCATCATTTCGCTGGACCTGCTGGAGATGGAACCGATCGAGGGCGTGCACTTCATCCAGGGAGATTTCCGTGAGGACGAGGTGCTGCAGCAGCTGGAGGCGGCGCTGGCGGGGCGCGCGGTGGATGTGGTGGTGTCGGACATGGCGCCCAATCTGTCCGGCATCGCTTCCACCGATGCGGCGCGGATCGAGCATCTGGTCGAGCTGGCCATCGATTTCGCGCGCAATCACCTCAAGGCCGAAGGGGCACTGGTGACCAAGGTCTTCCATGGCGCCGGCTACAACGAGCTGGTCGAGCTGTTCAAGCAGAACTTCAAAAAGGTCAAGCCGATCAAGCCCAAGGCCTCGCGCGACCGCTCCTCGGAAACCTTTCTGGTGGGCATAGGCCTCAAATAGTCACGCAGCTTGTGCATGACTATGGTCAAGCTTGAGAAAGCCAATCAGGCTTCGGGGCTTGACTGCAATAGAATCAACCCCATATGCCGGGCATCGATCGCACAGTGACGGTCGGTGTGACATCGAATAAGGAGTCGCGGTGAACAATCAGTGGTTCTCGAAAGTAGCTGTTTGGATGGTGATAGCTCTGGTGCTGTTCACCGTCTTCAAGCAGTTCGATCGGGGCGCGGCCCAGGGGAACCAGATCGGTTACTCCGATTTCCTCGAAGAGGTGAGAGCGCGTCGCATCAAGCAGGTGACCCTGCAAGAGGGCAATGGCGGTACCGAGATCATCGCCACCACCAATGACGACAAGAAGCTGCGCAGTACGGCCACCTATCTGGACCGTGGCCTGGTGGGCGACCTGATCAACAACGGCGTCAAGTTCGATGTGCGTCAGCGTGAAGAGCCTTCGCTGCTGATGAGCCTGCTGGTCAGCTGGGGTCCGATGCTGCTGCTGATCGGCGTGTGGGTCTACTTCATGCGCCAGATGCAGGGCGGTGGCAAGGGCGGGGCGTTCAGCTTCGGCAAATCCAAGGCCCGCATGCTGGACGAGGCCAACAATTCCACCACCTTCGCCGACGTCGCCGGTTGCGACGAGGCCAAGGAAGAGGTCAAGGAACTGGTGGACTTCCTCAAGGATCCGCAGAAATTCCAGAAGCTGGGCGGACGCATTCCGCGCGGCGTGCTGCTGGTGGGCCCTCCGGGCACCGGCAAGACGCTGCTGGCCAAGGCCATCGCCGGCGAGGCCAAGGTGCCGTTCTTCTCGATCTCGGGCTCCGACTTTGTCGAGATGTTCGTCGGCGTCGGCGCGGCCCGTGTGCGTGACATGTTCGAGCAGGCCAAGAAGAGCGCGCCCTGCATCATCTTCGTGGACGAAATCGACGCCGTCGGCCGCCACCGTGGTGCCGGCCTGGGTGGCGGCAACGACGAGCGCGAACAAACGCTGAACCAGATGCTGGTGGAGATGGATGGCTTCGAGACCAATCTCGGCGTCATCGTGATGGCAGCGACCAACCGTCCGGACATCCTGGATCCCGCCCTGCTGCGCCCCGGCCGTTTCGATCGCCAGGTCTATGTGACCCTGCCGGACGTGCGCGGCCGTGAGCAGATCCTCAACGTGCACATGCGCAAGGTGCCGGTGGGGCAGGACATCCGTGCCGACATCCTGGCCCGTGGCACGCCCGGCTTCTCGGGCGCCGATCTGGCCAACCTGGTCAACGAGGCTGCCCTCTTTGCCGCACGCCGCAATGGCCGCGTGGTGGAGATGGTGGACTTCGAGAAGGCCAAGGACAAGATCATGATGGGCCCCGAGCGCAAGTCCATGGTCATGCCCGAGGAAGAGCGCAAGAACACCGCCTATCACGAGGCCGGCCATGCCCTGGTGGCGCGCCTGATGCCCAAGACGGATCCGGTGCACAAGGTGACGGTGATCCCGCGTGGCCGCGCCCTCGGCGTGACCATGCAGTTGCCGGAAGGTGATCGCTACAGCATGGACAAGGAGCGCATGCTCTCGACCATCTCGGTGCTGTTCGGTGGCCGCATTGCTGAAGAGGTGTTCATGAACCAGATGACCACCGGCGCCAGCAACGACTTCGAGCGCGCCACCCAGATCGCCCGCGACATGGTGACGCGCTACGGCATGACCGACGAACTGGGCCCGATGGTCTATGCGGAGAACGAGGGCGAGGTCTTCCTGGGCCGCTCAGTCACCAAGACCACCACCATGTCGGAAGAGACCATGCGCAAGGTCGACCAGGTCGTGCGCCGCATCATCGATGAGCAATACGGCATTGCCCGCAAGCACATCGAGGAAAACATGGACAAGATGCACGCGATGGCCAAGGCCCTGCTGGAATGGGAAACCATCGATGCCGACCAGATCGACGACATCATGGACGGCCGCCCGCCGCGCCCGCCCAAGGACTGGACCCCGCCCAGTGGCGGCAAGAGCGATGGCAATGCCGCCGCCCTGAGCGCCGGTAACGCGCACGCCGCGGCCTGACGCAAGAAACATCAACATTCCCGATGGGGCCGTCTGCAAGGACCGGCCCCTTTTTCATGGCTCATCGCACGGCTCACCGCATGGCTCACTGGCAGACCACCCGCTTTCGCATCGCGCTCGACAAGCCCCTGGTGATGGGCATCGTCAACGTCACACCGGACTCCTTCTCGGATGGGGGCCAGCATGGCGAGGCGCATGCGGCGATCGCCCATTGCGAGCAGCTGCTGGCCGAAGGCGCCGATCTGCTGGACATCGGCGGCGAGTCCAGCCGCCCGGGGGCGCCGACGCTGAGCCCGCAGGAAGAGTGGGCGCGGGTCGAGCCGGTGCTGAAGGCCGCGCTGCGCCAGGGGGTGCCGGTCTCGGTCGATACCTACAAGCCCAGCACCATGCAGCGCGCGTTGGATCTGGGGGTGGACATCGTCAACGACATCCAGGCCCTGCAGCTGCCCGGTGCGGCCGAATTGGTGGCCGCCCATCCGAGTTGCGGCATGTGCTTGATGCATATGCGCGGCGACCCAGCCAGCATGCAGGGCCTGACCGGCTATGGCGACATCACGGGCGAGGTGGCCGAGTTCCTGGCAGCGCGCGCTGCCCATCTGCGCCAACTCGGTGCCGCCGCCGATCGCATCCTGCTGGACCCGGGTTATGGCTTCGCCAAGACGGTGGATCAGAACTTCCAGCTGCTGCGCGAGCAGGCGCGGTTGCTGAAGCTGGGCTATCCGCTGCTGGTGGGCTGGTCGCGCAAATCGTCGCTGGGTGCCATCACCGGCCGGCCGGTCGAGCAACGCCTGGCCGCCAGCCTCGCCGCCGCCTTGGCCGCGGTGGCGCAGGGCGCGCGCGTGCTGCGCGTGCACGATGTCGCGGCCACGGTCGATGCCCTCAAGGTTTGGGGGGTGGCCGGTGGCAGTACCGGTCCGGCGATCGGCGAGAATCCAGCCATAGAGATTTCAGGAGGACGCTCGCAATGAGCCGTACGTATTTCGGAACCGATGGCATCCGTGGCACCGTGGGCCAGTCGCCCATCACGCCGGACTTCATGCTGCGCCTGGGCCATGCCGTGGGCCGCGTGCTGCGCAAGGGCGGTGGCCGGCCCACCGTGCTGATCGGCAAGGACACCCGGATTTCGGGCTATATGCTGGAGTCGTCGCTGGAGGCGGGTTTCGCCTCGGCCGGCGTCGACGTGCTGCTCACCGGCCCTCTGCCCACGCCCGGCGTGGCCTACCTGACGCGCGCACTGCGTCTGGATCTGGGGGTGGTGATCTCGGCCTCGCACAACCCCTTCGCCGACAACGGCATCAAGTTCTTTTCCGCCAAGGGCGAGAAGCTGCCAGACGCCTGGGAGCTGGCGGTGGAGCAGGCGCTGGAGGAGGCGCCGAGCTGGGTGGATTCGGCCAACCTCGGCCGGGCCCGCCGCCTGCAGGATGCGCGTGGCCGCTACATCGAATTCTGCAAGAACAGCTTCGGTTCGGACCTGACCCTCAAGGGCCTGAAGATCGTGGTGGATGCCGCCAACGGCGCGGCCTATCACGTGGCACCCGATGTGTTCCATGAGCTCGGTGCCGAGGTCATCTCGATCGGCTGCAGCCCCGACGGCTTCAATATCAACGACGGTTGCGGCGCCACCGCACCGGCGGCGCTGGTGAAGGCGGTCAAGGAGCATGGCGCGCATTACGGTGTGGCGCTGGACGGTGATGCCGACCGCCTGCAACTGGTGGACGCGCAGGGCCGGCTCTACAACGGCGACGAGTTGCTGTATGTGATGGTGGCCGACCGCCTCAACCAGGGCCTGCGCGTGCCGGGCGCGGTGGGCACGCTGATGACCAATATGGCGGTGGAGCTGGCGCTGAAGAGCCGCGACGTCGAGTTCGTGCGCGCCAAGGTGGGCGACCGCTATGTGCTGGAAGAGCTCAGCGCACGCGGCTGGCAACTGGGCGGCGAAGGCTCGGGCCATCTGCTGGCGCTGGACAAGCACACCACCGGCGACGGCATCGTCAGCGCGCTGCTGGTGCTGCAAGCCATCAGCCGCACCGGGCGCAGCCTGGCCGAGCAGCTGCAGGGGGTGGACCTGTTCCCGCAGACCCTCATCAATGTGCGCCTGCAGGCCGGCCAGGACTGGAAGAGCAATGGCGCGCTGGCGCAGGCCCAGGCCGAGGTCACGGCCGAGCTGGCCTCGCGCGGCCGGGTGCTGATACGCGCCTCGGGCACCGAGCCGCTACTACGCGTGATGGTGGAGGCCAGCGACGCCTCGCTGGCCAGGAGCTGCGCCGAGCGTCTGGTGGACGCCGTGCGCGCCTGAGCGAGCGCCTCGCTGCATCGAGAAGGGCCACCTCGCGGTGGCCCTTTCGCATGGGCGTCTTCTTTACTTCTTCGGCGGCGTCAGCACGCGATCGATCACATGGGCGACACCGTTGGTGGCCATGATGTCGGCCTGTTGCACCATCGCGTCCTCGACCGTCACGAACTCGCCGGCGCGCGCCAGCGCCACAGGGGCGCCCTGCACGGTCTTGGCGTTGCCGGTCTGCACATCGGCGGCGGCCAGCTTGGCGTTCAGCAGGTGGTAGCTCAGCACCGCCTTCAGCTCGGCGGGGTTGGCGGCCAGGGCATCCAGGGTCTTGGCCGGCACGGCCTTGAAGGCCTCGTCGGAGGGGGCGAACACGGTCAGCGGGCCGGCGGCGCGCAGCTGCTCCTGCAGGCCGGCCTGCTGCACCAGGCGGTTGAAGGTGCTGAGTTGCGGGTTGCGGGCCAGGGTGTCGGCCAGGCGGGCGGGCGCAGGCGTGCTGGCACAGGCGGCGAGCAGGCAGGCCAGCGCGGCGGCGGCAAGTCGGTAAAGCTGGTTCATGAGGGGTCTCCTTCGGCTAAACGGGTTCTGACAGGGGCCCATTCCCCCGCTTCTTCCCCTTCGCGGCCAGCTTATGCAGGCTTTGTGACAGGCCCGTGAACCGAATGTGACGCTTTGGCGCCGTGATACGCCGGGTGACAGGCCTGTCACTGGCATGTCATATTGGGGTCATAGCATCCGCTCCATCGCCAACCAACCCCTTGCGATAGGACCTGTATGACCTTGAACCAACTCCGAGTCGGCTTGATCTTTGCGGCTTGCACCGTGGCTCTGCCTGCAGCGCAGGCGCAGGACGTCACCGGTGCTGGCGCCTCCTTCCCGGCACCTATCTATGCCAAGTGGGCCGATGCCTACAACAAGGCCAGCGGTGCGCGCATCAATTACCAGTCGGTCGGTTCGGGCGCAGGCATTCGCCAGATCAAGGCCAAGACGGTGGACTTCGGTGCCTCCGACGCGCCGCTGAAGGACGAAGAGCTGGCCAAGGATGGCCTGGTGCAGTTCCCCACCGTGATCGGCGGCGTGGTGCCGGTGGTCAATGTGAAGGGCATCGCCCCCGGCCAGCTGCGCTTGACCGGCCAGGTGCTGGGCGACATCTATCTGGGCAAGATCACGAAGTGGAACGATGCGGCCATCACGGCGCTCAACCCCGGCGTGGCCCTGCCCGACGCTGCGATCGCCCCGGTGCGTCGCGCCGATGGCTCGGGCACCAGCTTCCTGTTCACCAACTACCTCTCCAAGGTCAACACCGAGTGGAAGAGCAAGGTGGGCGAGGGCACGGCGGTCAACTGGCCGACCGGCGCGGGCGGCAAGGGCAATGAGGGCGTGTCGGCCTTCGTGATGCGCCTGCCCAACTCGATCGGCTATGTCGAGTACGCCTATGCCAAGCAGAACAAGATGTCCCATGTGCTGCTGAAGAACCAGGCTGGCAACTTTGTCGCGCCTGCCGACAGCGCCTTCAAGGCCGCCGCCGCCGGTGCCGAGTGGACCAAGAGCTTCTACCAGGTGCTGACCGAGCAGCCCGGCAAGGACAGCTGGCCCATCACCGGCGCCACCTTCATCCTGATGCACAAGCAGCAGGACAAGCCGGCCAATGCCTCGAACTCGCTGAAGTTCTTCGACTGGGCCTATGCCAATGGCGACAAGACCGCCGACGACATGGACTATGTGCCGCTGCCGGCCTCGGTGAAGGAACTGGTGCGCAAGCTCTGGGCCGACAATCTGAAGGATGCCGCCGGTAAGGCAGTCAGCTTCAAGTGATGTCCGGGCGCCGGGTGTTCGCAGACGGGTCGCAAGGCCCCTGCTGCCACCACGGCGCCACTTTGTTTTCCTAAGCGGAGGTCCCGTGGCCGCCATACTCCCAGCCAACCCGATCAGCAGTGACCCCAGCCTGGAGCGCGTACGGCCCCAGGGTAACCCGCCGACCCGCAAGGTGGTGGCGCCCTGGGCCGATGCCTTGTTCGCCACCCTGGCGCAGGGGGCGGCCTGGCTGACCCTGTCGCTGCTGGTGGGCATCCTGGTCTCGCTGCTGTTCGGCGCGGCGCCGGCGATCGAGAAGTACGGCCTGAGCTTTCTCTGGACCAGCGATTGGGACCCGGTGCAGGAAAAGTTCGGCGGCCTGGTGATGATTTACGGCACCCTCACGACCTCGCTGATTGCCCTGGTGATTGCGGTGCCGGTGAGCTTCGGCATCGCCGTGTTTCTGACCGAGCTCTCACCCAGCTGGCTCAAGCGCCCGCTGGGCATCGCCGTCGAGCTGCTGGCCGCCGTGCCCTCCATCGTCTATGGCATGTGGGGCCTGTTGGTGTTCGGTCCCATCCTCGCCACCTATGTGCAGCAGCCGCTGCAAAGCCTCTTGAGCGGCGTGCCCTATCTGGGCGCCCTGGTGTCGGGCCCGCCGGTGGGCATCGGCATTCTGTCGGCCGGCATCATCCTGGCCATCATGATCATTCCCTTCATCGCCTCGGTGATGCGCGATGTGTTCGAGGTCACGCCGCCGATGCTGAAGGAGTCCGCCTACGGCCTGGGTGCCACAACTTGGGAGGTGGTCTCGCGCGTGGTGCTGCCCTATACCAAGACCGGCGTGATGGGCGGCGTGATGCTGGGCCTGGGCCGGGCGCTCGGCGAGACCATGGCCGTGACCTTCGTGATCGGCAATATGAACCAGCTGAATTCACTCTCGGTGTTCGAGGCCGCCAACAGCATCACCTCGGCGCTGGCGAATGAGTTCGCCGAAGCCGGCGAGGGCCTGCACCAGGCCTCGCTGATCTATCTGGGCCTGGTGCTGTTCTTCATCACCTTTGTGGTGCTGGCCTGCTCCAAGGTCTTGCTGGCCCGCCTCAAGAAGAGCGAAGGAGCGCGCGCATGAGTGCCACCATCTCCGCCTCGCGCCTGCGCATGCATGCCAAGCGCAAACGCGTCAACGCGATCGCGCTGACGCTGTCGCTGGCCGCCATGGCCTTCGGCCTGTTCTGGCTGTTCTGGATCCTGTTCGAGACGGTGCGCCTGGGCTTTGACGGCCTGAACCTGGCCACCTTCACCGAGATGACCCCGCCGCCGCAGGCCGAGGGCGGTGGCCTGGCGAATGCCATCTTCGGCTCCATCGTGATGGTGGGCCTGGCGACCGCGCTGGGCACGCCGATCGGCATCCTTTCCGGCGTCTATCTGGCCGAGTACGGCCAGAAGACCTGGCTGGGCAGCACGGTACGCTTCATCAACGACATCCTGCTCTCCGCGCCCTCCATCGTGGTGGGCCTCTTCATCTATGCGGTGGTGGTGGCGCGGCTGAAGAGCTTCTCGGGCTTTGCCGGCGTGCTGGCGCTGGCCCTGATCGTCATCCCGGTGGTGATACGCACCACCGAGAACATGCTGAGCCTGGTGCCCAATGCCTTGCGCGAGGCCGCCTATGCCCTGGGCACGCCCAAGTGGAAGGTGATTCTCTCCATCACCCTGAAGTCGGCGCGTGCCGGCGTCATCACCGGCATCCTGCTGGCGCTGGCGCGCATCTCGGGCGAGACCGCACCGCTGCTGTTCACCGCCCTGTCCAACCAGTTCTGGACCAGCTCGCTCAGCGAGCCCATGGCCAGCCTGCCGGTGACCATCTTCAAATTCGCGATGAGCCCCTACGAGAACTGGCAGAAGCTGGCTTGGGCGGGGGTGTTCCTCATCACCATGGGCGTGCTGCTGCTGAACATCCTGGCGCGCGTCCTGTTCAAGAACAAGCACTGAAGCGAGACCCGACCATGGACGCCAAAGTTGACCTGCCCGTGAGCGAGAAAGCCAAGCTCTCGGTGCGCGACCTGAATTTCTATTACGGCAATTTCCACGCCCTCAAGAGCATCAACCTCGACATCCCCGAGAAGAAGGTCACCGCCTTCATCGGCCCCTCGGGTTGCGGCAAGTCCACGCTGCTGCGCACGCTCAACCGCATGTTCGAGCTCTACCCCGAGCAGCGCGCCGAGGGTCAGATCTTGCTCGATGGCAATGACATCCTCTCCAGCGGCGAGGATGTCTCGCTGGTGCGCGCCAAGGTCGGCATGGTGTTCCAGAAGCCCACCCCGTTCCCGATGTCGATCTACGACAACATCGCCTTCGGCGTGCGCCTGTTCGAGACCCTGCCGCGGGTGGAGATGGACGAGCGCGTGGAATGGGCGCTGAAGAAGGCCGCGCTGTGGACCGAGGTGAAGGACAAGCTCAACCAGAGCGGCTCGGGCCTCTCCGGCGGCCAGCAGCAGCGCCTGTGCATTGCGCGCGGCATCGCCATCAAGCCCGAGGTGCTCCTGCTGGACGAGCCCTGCTCGGCGCTGGACCCGATCTCCACCGGCAAGATCGAGGAGCTCATCCACGAGCTCAAGAACGACTACACCGTGGCCATCGTGACCCACAACATGCAGCAGGCGGCGCGCTGCTCGGACTACACGGCCTATATGTACCTGGGCGACCTGATCGAATTCGGCCCTACCGCCGAGCTCTTCATGAAGCCCAAGCGCAAGGACACGGAAGACTACATCACGGGCCGCTTCGGCTGAATCAAGAGGAGGATCACCCCATGGTTGACAAGCATCTCTCGACCCAGTTCGACGCCGAACTCAGCGGCATCTCCACCCGTGTGCTGGAAATGGGCGGCATCGTCGAAGCCCAGGTGGCGCATTCGGTGGAGGCACTCACCACCTACAGCAACGAGCTGGCCGATGCCGTGCTCAAGCAGGAAGAGCGCGTGAACCAGATGGAAGTGGAGATCGACCGCGATCTCTCCACCATCATCGCGCGCCGCCAGCCCACCGCGCGCGATCTGCGCCTGCTGATCGCCGTCTCCAAGACGATTGCCAATCTCGAGCGCGTGGGCGACGAGGCCGCGCGCATCGCGCGCACCGTGCAGCGCCTGGTGAACTCGGGCATCTCGAGCCGGCTGCGCCTGCCGATGTCGGACCTCTCCTACGAGGCCGAGCTGGCGATCGCGCAGCTGCGCAAGGCGCTGGACGCCTTCGCGCGCCTGGACGTGGAGCGCGCGCTGGAAGTGCTGAAGCAGGACGACCAGATCGACAAGGAATTCGAGGGCCTGATGCGCAAGCTCATCACCTACATGATGGAAGACCCGCGCACGATTTCCTCCAGCATCGATCTGGTGTTCGTGGCCAAGGCGATCGAGCGTGTGGGCGACCACGCCAAGAACCTGGCCGAAGTGATCATCTACGTGGTCAAGGGCACGGACGTGCGGCACAACACGCCCGACGCCGTCGAGAACATGGTGCGCTGAAGCGCGCCGCGAGGAGAGGAGAAACGCATGAGTCGTGTACTGGTGGTCGAAGACGAATCGGCGATTGCCGAGCTGATCTCCATCAACCTGCGCCACGCAGGTTTCGACGTGACCCTGGCCGGCAGCGCCGATCAGGCCCAGCTGGAAGTGGACCGGGTGCTGCCCGATCTGGTGGTGCTGGACTGGATGCTGCCCGGCGCGTCGGGCCTGACCCTGGCGCGTCAATGGCGTGGCCAGGCGCGCACCCGCGAGCTGCCCATCATCATGCTGACGGCGCGCGCCGAGGAGACCGACAAGGTGTCGGGTCTTGATGCCGGCGCCGACGACTACCTGACCAAGCCCTTTTCCACCAACGAGCTGCTGGCGCGCATCCGCGCGGTGCTGCGCCGCAAGGCGCCCGAGGCGCTGGACAGCGTGGTCGAGGTCGGCGGCCTGAGCCTGGACCCGGGCACGCGCCGCGTCGGCCGCGAGGGTGTGGAAGTGAAGCTGGGCCCCACCGAGTTCCGCCTGCTGCACTTCTTCATGACCCACCCGGAGCGCGTGCACAGCCGTTCGCAGCTGCTGGACCGCGTCTGGGGCGACCATGTCTTCATCGAGGAGCGCACGGTGGACGTGCATGTGAAGCGCCTGCGCGAGGCGCTCGAGAAGGTCGAGTGCCAGCGCATGATCGAGACCGTGCGCGGCGCCGGTTACCGGCTCACGCAGCAGGCCGGCGCGCTGTCGGCCTGAGCACGCCGTGACCTGGCTGCTGCCTCGCATCATTGTCTCGGCCATCGTGGCCGCCCTGGGCGGACTGCTGGGCCTGTGGGTCGGGCAGTGGCTGGGGATTCCGCTGCTCTCGCATCTCCTGGGCGCGGCCCTGGCGGTGGGTGCCCTGGTGATGCTGGACGCGGTGCGCGCCCATCGCCTGATCCAGTGGCTGCGCGGCGCGCAGGACGGCGAGGCGCCGCGCGACACCGGGCTCTGGGGCGAGCTGGGTTACCGCTTCGAGCGCGCGCTGCGCGACCGCGAGCGCCTGCTGCAGCGCGAGCGCCTGCAGCTGGACCAGTTCCTGTCCGCCATCGAAGCCTCGCCCAACGGCGTGCTCTTGCTGGATGCGCAGGACCATATCCTGTGGTGCAACAGCGTCGCGGCCGATCACTTTTCGCTCGACCCGGTGCGCGACCGGCAGCAACGCATCACGAACCTGGTGCGCTACCCGTCCTTCGTCGCGCATCTGCAATCGGGCCAGTATGCGCAAGGCCTGACCCTGACGAATGCACGCGGCCGTGCCACCCTGCAGGTGATCGTGCGCGGCTACGGCGAGGGCATGCGCCTGGTACTGTCGCTGGACGTCACCGAACGCGAGCGCGCCGAGGCGATGCGGCGCGATTTCGTCGCCAATGTGTCGCACGAGATCCGCACGCCGCTGACGGTGCTGGCCGGCTTCATCGAGACCATGAGTTCGCTCAACCTCACCGAGGCCGAGCGCCGCCGCGTGCTGCAGCTGATGGGCCAGCAGACCCATCGCATGCAGAGCCTGGTGAGCGACCTGCTGACCCTGGCCCAGCTGGAAGGCAGCCCGCGGCCGGCCGCCGATCAATGGATCAATCTGGACAAGCTGCTGGCGCGCGTGGGCGCCGACGCCCTGGCGCTGTCGGCGGGCCGCCATCAGCTGACCCTGCCCGGCGAACAGCATGCGGAGCTGGCCGGCGTGGAGGCCGAGGTGCTGAGCGCGGTGAGCAATCTGCTCAGTAATGCGGTGCGCTACACGCCGGAGGGCGGTGCCATCACGCTCGGCTGGCGCATCCAGGCGGATGGTTCGGGCGAGCTGTGCGTCAGCGACAACGGCCCGGGCATCGCGCGCGAGCACCTGCCGCGCCTGACCGAGCGTTTCTACCGCGTGGACGGCAGCCGCTCGCGCGACACCGGCGGCACCGGCCTGGGCCTGTCCATCGTCAAGCATGTGCTGCAACGCCATGGCGGCGAACTGGACATCCAGAGCGAGCTGGGCGCCGGTTCGCGCTTCCGGCTGGTGTTCCCGGCCGCAAGGGTGCGGCTGAACGACGATCTGGCGATCGGCGCCGAGGCCGCGATGGCGCCCGCAGGCCGCTGAGGCTTCAGCGCTGGGCCTGGCGTGCCAGCACGACCAGGCTGGCGTTGCGCTCGGTCGGGCGCTTCACCGTGCCGATCGCCTGCCAGTTGGCGTCGGCCCGGGTGGCGGTGTCGACGCTGACGACCGCATAGGCGCAATCGCTTTGCGCCAGCGCTTTGCTGGCGTCAACCGCCCAGCCGCCCTGGAACTCCATCGCCGCCAGCACATGCAGGGGCAGGCCGGGCGCCGCCACGCAGCCCGCCTGCCTGGGCAGATGCGCGGCCAGGCGCTGCATCAGGGGCAGGTTGCTGCGCGCATAGTCGATCGGCGGCAAGCCCAGCGTCATCAGCAGCAGCCAGCCCAGCGCCACGCCGCCGGCGGGCAGCACCAGGCTCTTCCACAGCGCATGCTGGTGGCGCGCAGTGCGCCAGCGAACCAGGGCCAGCCAGGCCAGGCTGCCGAGCAGGGCCAGCGCGAGGGCGGCGGCGCTCCATTGCGGTTCGAAGCCATCGGCGAGGCGGCGGATATTGGCCAGGGGCGTGGCCGGCCAGCCCGTCTGCATGGACAGGTAGTAGAGCCAGATGAACAGCACCACGGCGCTGAAGAAGAACACCGAGAACCAGTCGATCGCCGCCGAGACGCCGCGGCGCAGCGTCGGCAGGGCAAAGGCCGCCAGCACCGCCATGGGCGGCAGGGCCAGCATCATGGCGCGGTCGGAGGCGTTCATCAGCAGGCTGGTGAGCAGGGGCACGGCCGCGATCACCAGGGGCACGCGGATATGGCGGCGCGTCAGGTGGCCGCGCCAGCGCCACAGCGTCCAGGCCGCCAAGGGCCAGGCCGGCCAGCAGAACCAGCCCAGCAGGCTGAGGTAGCGCGGCAGCAGCTCCCAGGCCCAATGCGCGCGCAGGCGCCAGGCCCAGCCTTCCATCGGCCAGGCGGCCAGCGCGGCGAGGGCGCTGGACAACAGCAGCCAGGGCAGCAGCTTGCGCACCGCTTCATAGTGGCTGCCGCGGCATACCAGCGCGCCCGCCAGGCCCAGGCCCAGGGCTACGGCCGGCGCACCGCTCATCGCCAGCATGGGCAGCGCCACCAGGCTGGTGAGCAGGCTCTTGCGCGGCCGGAACGGCGCGGCCGCCAGCGCATAGGCATACAGGGCCGTGGCCAGCAGCTGCATGATCTCGGGCGTGGTCTCGTGGCCCAGTTGCAGCAGGCCCAGGCTGGCCATCAGGGCCAGCAGGGCGCCATCGGCGAGCGCGCGCGCATAGTCGGTGGCATGCGCCTCGCCGCCAAAGGCAAAGGCCACCGGCTGGGCGGCCTCGGTACGTGCCAGATGGAAGGTGGCGTACCAGACCAGGGCCAGCACGCCCGCCAACGCCATGCCGAAGGGCAGGCGGGCCGCCAGATCGGCTGAGAGAAAGGGCAGCAGCTTGATCGCCAGCGCGCCGACCCAGTAGGGCAGCAGGCCGCCTTCGGCCGGGATGCCCGCGATCGCCGGCACATGCCAGGGCGCATGCCCCTGCGCCACGCTGGCCATGAAGCCAAAGGCGCTCAGATCCGCATTGCGCCAGGGGCCGCGCCCCACCAGGCCGGGCAACACATAGGCGGCGCAGAACAACAGCAGGATCCAGCGCGGGATGCGCTGGGCGCCGCGCTCGGGAACGATGGCAGGGGTGGGCAGGGTCACACGCGGATCTGTTCGTTGGGGTTGCGGTCCGCATGATGCCTGAGCCGGACCCTGAATCACCATGAAGGCGCCATGAAAAAAGGCAGCCGAGGCTGCCTTTGTGCAAGTCGATGTTGAATCGACCCGAGTCGACGCTGGTCTTACTTCTTGATGCCGAGGCGTGCGAACTTGGTGCGGAACTTCTCCACGCGGCCGCCCAGGTTGTCGATGCTCTTTTGCTGGCCGGTGTAGAAGGGATGCGATTCGCTGGTGGTTTCCAGCTTGACCAGCGGCAGCTTACGGCCGTCCGCGAGTTCCACGCTGTCCTTGGTCTGCACGGTCGAACGCGTGACGAACTGGAAGCCGTTGGATTGGTCCACGAAGGCCACTTCGCGGTAGTTGGGGTGAATGCCGTCTTTCATGGAGAACCTCTCGCTGCAGTGCCGGGAGCCAGGCCACACCATGTGGCGCACTTTCCGACAGCGGAAAACCGCGGATTATAGCAATGTTTTTGACTCAGCCGCCTCGGCGCATCATGTCGAAGAAGTCGTGGTTGTTCTTGGAGGCCTTCATCTTGTCGAGGATGAACTCCATCGCCTCGATCTCGTCCATGTTGTAGAGCAGCTTGCGCAGGATCCAGCTCTTTTGCAGGATCTCGGGCTTGAGCAGCAGCTCTTCGCGGCGTGTGCCGGACTTGTTGATCAGGATCGAAGGGTAGACGCGCTTTTCGGCCATGCGGCGATCCAGATGGATTTCGCAGTTGCCGGTGCCCTTGAACTCTTCGTAGATCACTTCGTCCATGCGGCTGCCGGTGTCGATCAGGGCCGTGCCGATGATGGTCAGCGAGCCGCCTTCCTCGACATTGCGCGCCGCACCGAAGAAACGCTTGGGGCGCTGCAGGGCGTTGGCGTCGACACCACCGGTCAACACCTTGCCGGAGCTGGGCAGCACGTTGTTGTAGGCGCGGGCCAGGCGGGTGATCGAATCGAGCAGGATCACCACGTCCTTCTTCAGCTCCACCAGGCGCTTGGCACGCTCGATCACCATCTCGGCCACCTGCACGTGGCGCGCGGCGGGTTCGTCGAAGGTCGAGCTGATGACCTCGCCGCGCACGGTGCGCAGCATTTCGGTCACTTCCTCGGGGCGCTCGTCCACCAGCAGCACCATCAGGTGGGCGTCGGGGTGGTTGGCGGTGATGGCATGCGCGAGCTGCTGCATCATCACCGTCTTGCCGGTCTTGGGCTGGGCGACGAGCAGGGCGCGCTGGCCTTTGCCGATGGGTGCGATCAGGTCGATGATGCGGCCGACGATGTTCTCGTCGCCCTTCATCTCGCGTTCCAGCTTGAACTGCTCCTTGGGGAACAAGGGCGTCAAGTTCTCGAACATGATCTTGTGCTTGCTCTCCTCCGGCGTCAGCTCGTTGACGCGGTCCACCTTGACGAGGGCGAAGTAGCGCTCGCCGTCCTTGGGCACGCGCACCTCGCCTTCGATCATGTCGCCGGTGTGCAGATTGAAGCGGCGGATCTGGCTGGGCGAGAGGTAGATGTCGTCGGTCGAGGCCATATAGCTGGCATCGGGCGAGCGCAGGAAGCCGAAGCCGTCGGGCAGCACTTCGAGCACACCGTCGCCGAAGACCTGTTCGCCAGCCTTGGCGCGCTTCTTCATGATCGCGAACATCAGTTCCTGCTTGCGCAGGCGTGCGACGTTGTCGATCTCCAGCTCTTCGCCCATCTTGATGAGGGCGGAGACGTGAAGCGCTTTCAGTTCAGAAAGATGCATGGGGGAAACCCGGTTGGGTCGTCCAGGGCCAGCCAAGAACCCAGGACACAAACTGCGGCAACCAGAGCCCTGTGCCCGATGGATTCGCGCATCTGCGCGAGGGGCACGTCAACAAAACACTTGGGAGCTTGGTGCCGAGTCCACGCGCCAAAACCTGGTGAGGCCGGGCGTGGTGGCTAGTCTGCTGCCGGGCGCTCTTCGCATGAGGCGCACCCAGCAGTTGAGGGGATTATAGGTTAGCGTCGAGGAAGGACGTCAACTGGGCCTTGGAGAGGGCGCCGACCTTGGTGGCGGCGAGCTGGCCGCCCTTGAACAGCATCAGCGTCGGGATGCCGCGGATGCCGAACTTGGCGGGCACTTCGCGGTTCTCATCGACGTTCATCTTGGTGATCTGCAGGCGGTCGCCATATTCCTTGGACACGTCGTCCAGGATGGGGGCGATCATCTTGCAGGGGCCGCACCATTCGGCCCAGTAATCCACCAGCACGGGCTTGTCGGCTTGGATCACGTCGGCTTCGAAGGACGCGTCGGAAATGTGTTTGATCAGTTCGCTGCTCATGGATGGGTCCTTGGTCGGCAGGCCGGACGGCCGCCTGGGCCTGAAGGGTTGACCTCATGCCGCCGTCTGCACGGGCTGGCGAGGTCTGAGATCAGTGCACAATGATTCTGACACAAAGCCTGCAGGCCTGCGGGCGGATGGGCGATTCAAGGGCCACACGGGCCATCCGAAGACCGAGGGATTTCATGCAGACGATGCGCTTGCCGCTGGACGCGCGCCATGCGGCAGATCAATTCTGGCTGCGCGTGGCCGAAGCGGGCGAACAATGGCTCGCCGAACAGGGGCTGGCCAGCCGTGACGCGGTGCTGCTGCTGCCCTTTGCCCAGCATCTCGCGCCCGCCCGCCGGGCCTGGATGCGGCTGGCGAGCTGGCCGCCCCGCATCGAGACCACCACCAGCCTGGCCTCATCGCTGGGCCCCAGCCCGCTCTCGCAAGGCCTGCAGATCAGCTTCGATGCGGCTATCGATGCCCTCAACGCGCGCCAGCTGCTGGCCGGACAGAGCTGGGCCGAGGCCCTGCGCCAGCGCGATCCGCGCGCCTATCAGCTGGCCTTGCAGCATCTGGTGGAAGCGGCGCAGGCCTTCGCCCGTCATGCCCAGACCTTGGGGCCGGGCGGGCGCGCCGCCTTCTGGCCGCAGGCGCGCCAGGCCCTGCTGAACGGCGGGCTGAACGGTGGGCTGCCGGGCGGCCCGGCCGAGCTGGAGCAGGCGCTGAGCCTGGTGGCGCTGGAATGGGCCGCCAGCGACGGCCGGTCGCCGGCCGCGGACGCCTTGTTCGGGCTGCGCCCCAGCGCCTGGCTGCTGCTGCGTGCCGGTGGTGCCGACGCGCTCAGCGATGCCTTGCTGCGCGAGGCCGAAGCCCAGGGCGTGGCCTGCCTGCTGCTGGATGCCGATGCCAGCCTGGAGGAGCTGCAGGCACCGCCGGCTGCGCTGCGGGAAGCCGTCTGCAAGGATCGCGAGGAATTGGCCCAGTGCACGGCCGCGGCCGTGCTGGCGCATCTCGGGCGCCGCGAGGCGCCGGTGGCCCTGATCGCGCAGGACCGGGTGCTGGTGCGTCGGGTGCGCGCCATGCTGGAGCGCCAGGCGGTGCGCCTGGGCGATGAAACCGGCTGGACCCTGGCGACCACGCCCGAGGCCGCCCAGCTGATGGGGCTGCTGCGCGCCGCCCAGCCGCGCGCCGCGGTGGACGAGTTGCTGCAGTGGCTCAAGGGGGCGCTGGGCCGCAGCCTGCGCGAGCGCTGCGGCGCCGCCGCCGTCGATCAGCTCGAGGCGCAGTGCCGGCGCCTCGGCTGGGTGCAGGCGGGCGCCGTGCAGGCCGACAAGCTCAAGGGCGCCGCCGCAGGCCTGTGGCGTGAGGCGCAGGAGCAGTTGGCCCTGTTGCGCGCCGGCACCGCACAGCGCAGCCTGGCGCAATGGCTGGAGCAGCTGGGCTGGCTGCTGGAGCGCCTGCAGGCCAGCGCCTGGCTGGACGAGCAGCCTGGCGGGCGCCAGTTGCTGGCGGCACTGTGGCTGCAGCGCGCGCCCTGGCCGGATTCCGCGCACGAGCTGGCGCTGCAGGGCACGCAGCTGGGCAGTGCCGACTTCCTGGCCTGGGTGAACGAGACGCTGGAGGCGCAGCAGTTCGTGCCGCCCCTGCCGCAGGACTTGCAGGTGCTGATCACGCCGCTGTCGCGTGCCATGCTGCGCCCCTTTGCCGCGGTGGTGCTGCCCGGCGCGGATGCGCAGACCCTGGGCGCGGTGGCCGCCGGGCCGGTGCTGCTGCCGGATCGGCTGCTGCGCAGCGTGGGCATGGCGGAGCAGGCGACGCGTCGCGCGCAATTGGCGGCCGGCTTCGTGCAGCTGCTGCGCGCGCCCGCCTTGACCTTGCTGCGCTGCGGTTTTGCCGGGGCCGAGCCGCTGGCGGCCAGCCCCTTGCTGGAGCGCCTGGCGGCCGCGCGCGAGCGCGCCGGCCTCGGGCCGCTGCCGCGCTGGGACGACGCGCGGCCCAGCCGCGCGCTGCAGGCCCAGCCCGCGCATCGGGCCCAGGCCCTGGCCGCGGGCCAGCTGCCGCGTCGCCTCAGCGCCAGCGGTCTGGATGCGCTGAGAAACTGCCCCTACCAGTTCTTCGCCCAGCAGATCCTGGGCCTGCGCGAGGAAGACGAGCTCAGCGAGGAGCTGGACAAGCGCGACTACGGCAACTGGCTGCATGCCGTGCTGTACCGCTTCCACCAGCAGCGACTGGCGCAGGGCGAGGATGTCGGCGCTCCGCGCATGGCCGACCTGCTGGCCGCGGCCGAGGCCGAGCGCGCGCGCATGGGACTTTCGGAGGCGGAATTCCTGCCCTATATCGCCAGCTTCCGGCGCCTGCTGCCGCGCTATCTGGCCTGGCTGGACACGCATGAGGCCGAGGGCTGGCGCTACCAGGCCGGCGAAGAGGCGCGCGAGTGCCAGCCCTGGACGCACGAGGCGCTGCGCGCGCTGAGCCTGCAGGGGCGGCTGGACCGCCGCGACGGCCAGCCCGGCCGGCGCCTGCTGCTGGACTACAAGACCGGCTCGGTGGAGGGCCTCAAGGCCAAGCTCAAGCGGCCGCTGGAGGACACGCAACTGGCGGTCTATGCGCTGCTGTGCGCGGACGATGACGCGAAAGATGACGTGGATGGGGCCGAGCCGGCACAGCTGGGCGCCGCCTATCTGGCGCTGGACGACAGCAAGGGCCTGCAGATGATCGAGCACCCCGAGGTGGCGCTGACGGCCGAGCTGCTGCGCCAGGGCCTGGAGGCCGACCTGGCCGAGCTGCAGGCCGGTGCGGCGCTGCCGGCGCTGGGGGAGGGCAAGGCCTGCGGCTTCTGCGCGGTGCGCGGCCTGTGTCGCAAGGACGATTGGTGGGAGGGCGCGGTCTGATGCCGGCGGAGATTCTTATGAACGAGGGCCGGCAGGCCGCTTACACCATCGACGGCCAGTTGCGGCCGCGCGAGCGCTTTTACGAGCTCGCCTGCGACCCGCGCCGCAGTGTGGTGGTCGAGGCCTGTGCCGGCGCCGGCAAGACCTGGATGCTGGTCTCGCGCATCCTGCGCGCCTTGCTGGACGGGGTCGAGCCGCAGCAGATCGTGGCCATCACCTTCACGCGCAAGGCCGCCGGCGAGATGCGCCAGCGCCTGGCCGAGTGGCTGGCCGAATTCGCGCGCGGCAGCGAGGCGCAGCGCGTCGAGGCACTGGTGCAGCGGGGCATGGCCGAGGCCGAGGCGCGCGCCGCCGCGCCGGCGCTGCAGGGCCTGCAGCAGCGCCTGCTGGAGGGCGGCCGGCCGGTGGAGATACGCACCTTCCACGCCTGGTTCTCGCAGCTGCTGCGCGCCTCGCCGATGGCCCTGCTGCAGCAGCTGGGCATCGCGCCCGAACTGCAGCTGCTGGAGGACGAGAGCGAGCTGATGCCCGAGATCTGGCGCGGCTTCCATGCGCAGGTGCTGGCCGATGCCGACCTGCTTGCGGACTACCAGGCCCTCGTCGACGAGTGCGGGCGCAGCACGGTGCTGCGCTGGCTGCTGGCGGGCTTCGACAAGCGCGTGGAGCTGCGCCTGGCGCAGGCGCAGGGCCTGCTGATGGAGAGCGTGGGTGGCGCGGCCGAGGTATCGCCGCGCTTCGCCGCGGCCGCACCCTTGGAGGTGTTTGCCGCGCTGCGTGGGCAGCTGCAGGCCCTGGCAATCGAGCTCGGCCAGGGCCGCAACGAGACCATGCGCAAGGCCGCCACCGCCATCGAGCAGGCGCTCAGCGCGCAGCTGGCGCCGGCCGCGCTGTTCGAGCTGGTGCGCAGCAAGCTGCTGACCAAATCGAACACGCCCGTCAAGGCGCTGGCCAGCAGCCCGCTGGCAGCGGCCCTGGCCGACGAGGTGGAGCTGGTGCTGCGCGGCCTGGAGCAGGAGCGTGCACGTGCGCTGCATCAGCGCCTGGCGCGCCTGAGCCTGCAGCTGATTGCCAGCTTCGATCGCCTCAAGCACGGCCGCGGCCTGGTGGACATGAACGACCTGGAGCGCGGCGCCCTGGCCGTACTGGGCGACGCCGAGCTGGCGGGCTGGGTGCAGGAGCGCCTGGACGCGCAGCTGCGCCATCTGCTGATCGATGAGTTCCAGGACACCAGTCCGCTGCAGTGGCAGGCCCTTTATGCCTGGCTGTCCGGCTACAGCGGCGCGGGCGGCGGCGGCAGCGGGCAGCGCCCGTTGTCGGTCTTCATCGTCGGCGATCCCAAGCAGAGCATTTACCGCTTCCGGCGCGCCGAGCCGCGCGTGTTCGCGGCGGCGCGCGACTTCGTGCGCGATGGCCTGGGCGGCGCGGTGCTGGCCTGCGACCACACGCGCCGCAATGCGCCGGTGGTGCTGGCGGCGGTGAATGCCGCCCTGTCCGAGGCGCAACGACTGGGCGAGTACGAGAACTTCCGCGCGCACTCCACCGAGGTCGGCGCGGCCGACGCGTTGGAGGGCTTCCTGCGCCTGGACGCGGAAGAGGGGGGCGGGGAGGATGCAGACGACGCGGACGCCGGCGCTACCCTGGCCGACGCGGCCTGGCGTCCCAGCCTGCGCGAGGCGCGTCACGAGCCCGAGCTGCAGCGCCGTGCCGCCGAGGCCGGGCGTATTGCGGCGGCCCTGGCCGAACTGATCCATGGCCAGGGCCTCAAGCCCGGCGAGGTCTTCGTGCTGGCGCGCAAGCGCGAGCCGCTGCGCGTGCTGGCCCAGGCGCTCAAGGGTCTGGGCATTCCGCATGTGGCGCCCGAGGAACAGAACCTGCTGGACGCGCCCGATGTGCGCGACCTGCTGGCCCTGCTGGACGCGCTGGCCTCGCCCGCGCATGACCTCTCGCTCGCCCACGCGCTGCGCAGCCCGCTATTCGACGTCAGCGAGGCGGGCCTGTTGCAGCTCTCGCGCGCCGCCGGTGCGGTGCGCCGCCTCAGCGATGCCGTGCCGGACGTGGAGGACGGGCAGGAGAATCAGGAGCGGGTCCGCAGCAGTTTCTGGCAGGCCTTGCTGGCCGCCGACGAGGCGGCGCTGGAGCCGGCGCTGCAGCGCGCGCGCCGGCTGCTGCAGGCCTGGAGCGAGCGCGTGCAGCAATGCACGCCGCAGGAGCTGCTGGACCAGATCCTGCACGAGGGCGATCTGCTGGCCCGGGTGGCGGCGCGCGTGCCGCCCAGCGAGCGGCGCGCGCGCCTGCATGCCTTGCAGGCCCTGCTGGGCCTGGCGCTGGACCTGGACGGCGGGCGTTATGTCACCGTCTATGGCTTTGTGCGGGCCCTGCGCCAGCGCGCGCTGAACCTGCCTGCCTACAGCGAGGCCGATGCCGTGCAGCTGTTGACCGTGCATGGCGCCAAGGGCCTGGAGGCTCGCGTGGTGGTGCTGATGGACAGCGATGCCGCGGCGGCGCGCGCCGATCATGCGACCCTGTTGGTCGACTGGCCGGTGCAGCAACCCTGGCCGCGGCGCGTCGCCTTCCTCGGCTCGGAAAGCCGTCCGCCGCCGGCCCTGGCCGAGCTGATGCGCGTCGAGCAGGGGGAACGTCAGCGCGAGGAGCTGAATGCCCTGTATGTGGCGATGACGCGCGCCAAGGCGCGCCTGGTGCTGAGCCGCAGCCGTTCCGCCAAGGCCGGGCCGGCGGGCAGTTGGTGGGCCCGCCTGCAGGCGCTCGCGCCCGCCTGGGTGCCTGCCGCAGCGGCCGCTGCCGACCTGGGCAGCGCCGAGGTCCGCCTGCTCGAGCTGCCGCAGCTGCCGCCCGCCGCGGCCCGGCCGGCCACGCCCGAGCCTGCCGAGCTGGTGGTGCGGACGGCCGAGCTGGACGAGATGGCCGCCCTCGGCGAGGCCATGCACCGGGTGCTGGAATGGGCCAGCGGCCCAAATGGGCAAGGGCAGGGGCAGGCACAGGGTCAGGTCTTGCCAGCGCTGCTGGGCGCGGCGGCGCAGATGTATGGCCTCGACGCCAAGCGCAGCGAGCGCCTGGCGCGCGCGGTGCAGGCGATCCTGGGCAGCGCGGATTGCGCCCCCTTCTTCGACGCGGCGGCCCTGCTGTGGGCCGGCAATGAGGTGCCGGTGAGCCACGAGGGCGCCGACCTGCGGCTGGACCGTCTGGTGCAGCGCGCCAGCGAGGGCGGCGGGGGTGGCCGGCCGGAATGGTGGGTGCTGGACTACAAGCTCAACGATGCGCCACAGCGCCAGCCCGAGTATCTGGAGCAGCTGCGCGTCTACCGTGCCGCGGTGCAGCGGCTGCAGCCGGGCGAGCCGGTGCGTAGCGCCTTCATCACCGCCCAGGGGCGCCTGATCGAGGTGGGCTGAAACTGTTTTTCGGGCGGGGCTGAAATCCGGGCTACAATGGCTGGCTTAGTCGGGGCGTAGCGCAGCCTGGTAGCGCATCTGCTTTGGGAGCAGAGGGTCGCGAGTTCGAATCCCGCCGCCCCGACCATGTCTTGACACCATGCCAACCCGCTGCGGACGCCGTCCCCAGCGGGTTTTGCTTTTTGAAAAGGGCCGCGCCGAGCTTGCGCCCCCAGGTCAACCCGGACAGCCAGCGTTGACCGCGGCTGGGACAATCCGCGCGCACCGCGACAAGCGCGGTCGCCCGCCTGGCCACAAGCCGGCGCGCGGCCTGCCCCCGAGATTCAACAGATCGATCAAGCACAGCATGGCGATACAACAGCTCAGCGAAGAACAGATCCACACCTGGACGCGCGCCCAGAAGGACGAGTGGTGGTTCAAGAACATCTACCGCGGCGACATGGCGCAGCTGAGCCTGCGCTCGGGCCTGACCGGCTTCCTGCTGGGCGGCGTGCTGGCCGCCACCAGCCTCTATATCGGTGCCAAGACCGGCATCGGCATCGGCGTGGGCCTGACCTCGGTGATCCTGGCCTTCGCGATGTTCCGCATGATGCATGCCGCGGGCTGGGCCTCGGACTACACGGTGCTGGAGAACAACTGCACCCAGTCCATCGCCACCGCCGCCGGCTATGTGGTCTCGCCGCTGTTCTCCAGCATGGCGGCCTATATGCTGGTGAGCGGCAAGATCATCCCCTGGTGGCAGCTGATGATCTGGATCGCGGTGATCTCCACCCTGGGCGTGCTGGTGGCCTTCCCTATGAAGCGCCGCTTCATCAACGAAGACCAGCTGCCCTTCCCCGAGGGGCGTGCCTGCGGCGTGGTGCTGGATTCGCTCTACACCGGCGAGGCCGGCGAGGGCATGTACAAGGCGCGCCTGCTCGCCAAGGTGGCGGTGCTCACCGCCACCTACCAGGCCATCGTCAGCGACGGCTGGATGAAGCTGCTGCAGTTCAAGCTGCTGCGCATGGACCAGTGGGCCGGCATGAAGGAACCCTGGACCTTCCACGAGCGCCTCGACCAGTACTACTACCAGGCTGCGGTGAAGGCGGACCTGTGGATCCCCAAGATCCTCGGCACCGACTTCCGCGCCCTCGGCCTGCGCTTCACGCTCGACGCCGCGATGCTGGGCGTGGGCGGCCTGATGGGCATTGCCGTGGCCACCAGCTGCCTGCTGGGCGCCTTCATCAACTTCGTGATCCTCGCCCCCATCATGATCCAGGCCGGCGACATCGTGCAGCGCGTTGCGCCCAGCGGTGCCATCGTGCCGATCTCGCGTGCCGAGATCGTCAACCAATGGTCGATGTGGTGGGGTGTGGCGATGATGGTGACGGGCTCGCTGGTGAGCCTGGCCGCCAAGCCCGAGCTGTTCACTGCCGCCTTCAAGTCCGTGACGGGCAAGAAGACCAAGGCCGATGCCGGCACCGATCTGCTGGCGCATATCGAGGTGCCGCTGTGGGTCTCGTATGTGGGCGTGCCGGTGTTCGGCCTGCTGGGTGCCTGGATCACGCATGAATTCTTTGGCGTGCCCCTGCTGCTGGCCCTGGTCTCGCTGCCGCTGATCTTCGTGCTGACGGTGATCTGCACCAACTCGATGGCGCTGACCTCGTGGACGCCCACCGGCTCGCTCTCCAAGATCACCCAGTTCACGATGGGCGCGATCGACAGCTCCAACCCGGCCAGCAATCTGCTGCCCGCGGGCATGACCTCGGAGATCGCCTCCAACGCCGCCAACCTGCTGTCCGACATCAAGCCCGGCTACATGCTGGGCGGCAAGCCGCGCCACCAGGTGGTGGGCCATCTGATCGGCATCATCGCCGGCGTGCTGGCTTGCGTGCCGCTGTTCTTCCTGCTGTTCCTGCCGCCGGATGTGAACGGCGTGCGCTCGGTCGCCACCCTGGTGTCCGAGCAGTTCGCGATGCCCGCCGCCATCCAGTGGAAGGGCGTGGCCGAGATCATCGCCAAGGGCCTCAAGGGTCTGCCGAGCTCGGCCCTGATCGCGATGGGCTTCGCGGTCGTCAGCGCCATCATCCTGGAAGTGGCGCGCATCGCCAGCAAGGGCCGGTTCCAGATCTCCGCCGTCTCGGTGGGCCTGGGCGTGGTGTTGCCGCCCGAGTCGACCCTGGCCATGTGGCTGGGCGCGCTGATCTTCTGGCTGCTCTCCAAGCGCTTCAAGGACGCCCGCAGCGCCGGCTACAAGCGCTGGGTGGAAGGCTGCGAGCCGATCTGCGCGGGCCTGATCTCGGGTGCGGCGCTGATGGGCATCGGCAACGCCATCGTGAACGTGCTGATCGGCTGATCGGCCTTCTTGACCGTTGCCGGGGCTGCCCGAGGCCCATGGCACAATTCAAGGGCATCAAGGGCAAGGCCTGCGTGGGAACGCAGGCCTTGTTCACACACACTGCCCGTAGCTCAACTGGATAGAGCAGCTGCCTTCTAAGCAGCAGGTCGGGGGTTCGAGTCCCTCCGGGCAGGCCAGTCCGCAGCCGCGGCGGTTTCCAAAGTTTTTCTTCGTTCGGCATTTAAGTCCTGCGGGCGGCGCGTCGCCTTGTGTGGCTGAGGGCAAGACAACTTGTCCGATCACGACGACAAACTTCTGGAGCTTCCCATGCTTAGCCTGCACACCAACGCCGCTGCTCTTTCCACGCAAAACTCGCTGGGCGCTTCGCAGCGCGCTCTGTCCACCTCGATGACCCGTCTGGGCACGGGCTTCCGCGTCAACTCCGCCATGGACGACGCCGCCGGCCTGCAGATCGCCACCCGTCTGGACGCCCAGACCCGCGGCCAGGCCGTGGCGATGCGCAACACGCAGAACGGCATCTCGATGCTGCAGACCGCCGAAGGCGCGCTGAACGAAGTCTCGAACATCCTGCTGCGCATGAAGGACCTGGCTACCGAGTCCGCCAGCGGTTCGTCCACCACCAAGGATCGCGACGCCATGCAGGCCGAGTACGACGCCCTGGGCGGTGAGCTCAACAACATCATGAACAACACCAGCTTCGGCGGCAGCAAGCTGCTGGTGGGCGGCACCATGGCCGCAGCGGTGACCTTCCAGATCGGCGCTTCGTCGAGCGAGAAGATGACCGTGGACATCAGCGCCGATTTCACCCAGGCCGGCACCGACCTGACCGCCGTCAGCGCCAAGTACACCGCCCCGGGCGGCGCCGCCGGCACCGAAATCAATGCCGCCAGCGCCAACGGCGCGATCGACAAGGTCAACACCGCGCTCGACACGATCGGCAAGATCCGCGCCGGCATGGGTGCCGCGGCCAACCGCCTGGACCATGTCTACAACAACCTGCAGAACGTCAGCACCAACGCCGCCCAGGCCCGTGGCCGCATCATGGACGTGGACTACGCCACCGAGACCTCGAACATGACGACCAAGCAGATGCTGATGCAAGCCGGCTCGTCGATGCTGAAGCAGAGCAACAGCATGTCCGGCCTGGTCATGTCGCTGCTGCAGTAATACCGCCAAGGCACTGCCTGCAAGCGAGAAACCCGGCGTGCGAGCGCCGGGTTTTTTTGTTTTGAGCCCTTCGATGCCTCGAACTCATGGCCTCCTCCATCACGCCCGTCCCCGCGCTGCCGGCCCTGCCCGCACTGTCTCCGGCCGCCGCGCGCGCTGCGCGCCCGGCGGCGCCACCCGTCGAGGTGCTCGCGCCGATCGCTGCGGAGCCGATGGATGTCGCCATGCTGACGGCGATGCGCGTGGAAACGCTGCACGAGCAGCCCGACGCCGCCACCGAGGCGGCGCGCTGGCAGGCGCAGTTGCTGGACGGCAGGCTGGCGCTGAGCATGGCCGCGGCGCTGCCCCAGCAGGGGCTGCGCTTCATGGCCACGCCGCAAGCGCCCTGGCGCTGGCCGCGCGATTGCGACGAGGCCCATGCCGGCGGCGCCGCGCAGGAGGACCCGAGCCTGGCGCTGGGCCTGCTGCTCGATGGCGAGCCGGTGTTGGTGCTCTTGCACTGGCAGCAGGGCCTGTGGCTGCAGCTCGGCGCGCGTTCGCCCGCCACCCTGCAGGCCTTGCGCGCGCTGGTGCCGGCGATCGCCACCGCGCTGGCGGCGGTGCCGCTGCGCCTGCGGCGCTGCTGGCTGGTGCGCCTGACGCGGCCCATGCCCGCGCACGCGCCGGCGTCTCAGCCCTTGGCGCTGGGGCATGGCGCCTGGCTGCTGCGCGCCGCGGCCGAAATCGCCGCGGTGCTGCGTCAGCGCGAGGCTGGGCTCAGCCCAGCGAACCCAGCACGCTGATCTCGCGCTGCTCCGGCACCTCGTTGTAGGAGAGCACGTTCAGGCCCGGCGCGAACAGGCGCGCGTAGCGGGCCAGCAGCGGCCGCACCTGCGGCGTCACCAGCAGCAGCGGGGTGCTGGCCTGGGCCTTCATCGCGTCGCGTGCGGCGGGCATGTGCTGCTGCAGCTGGCCCAGCAGCTGCGGGTCTACGGGATAGCTGTCCAGGCTGACCTTGGCGCCGCCCTGGCGCGCCTGGTTGAGCGCGCCCAGCAGCAGGTTCTCGAGCTCGTTGCCGAGGTTGAAGACCTTCATGCCGCCCACCGGGCCGCAGATGCTCGAGACGATCTGCCGGCGCAGCGCGCAGCGCAGCTCGGCGGCCAGCAGGATCGGGTCCTTGGTGGCCTCGGCGTTTTCCACCAGGGTGCTGGCGATCAGCACGATGTCCTTGATCGAGACGTTCTCGGCCAGCAGCAGGCGCAGAATCTTCAGCAGCTGGCTGTGCGTGTAGGCCTTCTCCAGCGCCGCGGCCAGCTTGGGGCTTTGCGCCGTCAGCCGCTCCATCAGCGCGGTGATGTCCTCATAGCGCAGCAGCTCGGGCAGATGGTCGCGCACCAGCTTGGACAGGTGCGTGGCGATGGTGCTGGCCAGGTCCACCACCTGGTAGCCCAGGCCCAGCGCGTGGGCCTTGTGCTGGGCCTCGATCCAGGTGACGGGCATGCCATAGGCCGGGTCCAGGCCGGGCACGCCGTCCAGCTCGCCATAGACCTGGGTCGAGGCGATCGCCATCAGGCGCTCGGCATAGACCTCGCCCTGGGCGATCACGCTGCCGTTCAGCAGCACGCTGTACTGCGTCGGCTTCAGCGACAGATCGTCGCGCACCGTCAGGCTGGGCAGCAGCAGGCCGAGGTTCTCGCTGAGGCTTTGCCGCATGCCCTTGACGCGCTTTTGCAGCGGCGCGCCATGCGCGGGGTCTATCAGCTGCACCAGCTTGTAGCCCACCGCCACCGAGAGCGGCTCCACCACCGGCAGCGCGCGCCAGTCGGGCTCGGGCTGGGCCTCCACCAGCAGCGCCGTCTCCAGCGCCGCGGCCGGCTTGGGCGCGGCCTGCTGGCGCTGGCTCATGCGCCAGCCCACAAAGCCCAGCACCGCGGCAAAGGCGCTGAAGGTCAGCACCGGCATGCCCGGGATCACGGCCAGGCCCAGCATCACCGCCGCGGCGCTGTAGAGCACCGCCGGCGAGGCCAGCAGCTGCTCGCCGATCTGGTCCTCGATGTCGCCGGCATCGCTGATGCGGGTGACGATGATGGCCGCCGCGGCCGACAGCAAGAGCGCCGGGATCTGCGCCACCAGGCCGTCGCCGATGGTCAGCAGCGCGTACTGGCGGAAGGCGTCGCCAAAAGACAGATCGTGCATGAAGGCGCCGATCGCGACGCCGCCAATCATGTTGATGAGCAGGATCAGGATGGAGGCGATCGCGTCGCCGCGCACGAACTTGGAGGCGCCGTCCATGGCGCCGTAGAAGTCGGCCTCGGCGCCCACCTCCTTGCGCCGCGCTTGAGCCTTCTCCTGGTTGATCAGGCCGGCGTTGAGGTCGGCGTCGATGGCCATCTGCTTGCCGGGCAGGGCGTCCAGCGTGAAGCGGGCCGAGACCTCGGAGATGCGCTCGGCGCCCTTGGTGACGACGATGAAGTTCACCACCATCAGGATCACGAACACGACGATGCCGACGACGAAGTTGCCGCCGATCACCACATTGCCGAAGGATTCGATCACCTGGCCGGCCGCATGGGTGCCCTCGTGGCCGTGCAGCAGCACCACGCGCGTGGAGGCCACGTTGAGCGACAGACGCAGCAGCGTGGTGGCCAGGATGATGCTGGGGAAGACCGAGAAGTCCAGCGGCCGCTTGCTGTTGACGCTGACCAAGATCACCACCAGCGCGAGCACGATGTTGAAGGTGAACAGCATGTCCAGCAGCACCGGCGGCAGCGGCAGTATCACCATGGCCAGGATGGCCATCAGGAACAGCGGCGAGGCGACGCGGTGGCGGGCCATCAGGGCGGTCAGGCGCGAGAGCATGGTCATGATGAAGCTTGCTGATGGGGCTCGGAAAGATGGGGCGGCACGGCCAGATCGGCCGGCAGCTGGGGGAGGGTGGCGCGGGCGCCGCGCTGGAAGGCCTTGAGCTGCATCACATAGCCCAGCACCTGGGCCACGGCGTTGTAGAGCGAGGCGGGGATCTGCTGCTGCACCTGGCTGGTGTTGTAGATGGCGCGGGCCAGCGGTGGCAGCACCAGCACCTGCACGCCATGCTCGGCGGCGATCTCGCGGATGTAGAAGGCCATCTCATCGACACCCTTGGCCAGCACGAAGGGGGCCTCGGCGCGCTGCTCGTCGTACTTCAGCGCCACCGCGTAATGCTCGGGGTTGACCACCACCACATCGGCGCCCGGCACCGCCTGGCGCACGCCGCGCTTGGCGAGCTGGCGCTGCAGCTGGCGGATGCGCTGGCGCACCTCGGGCCGGCCCTCGTTCTGCTTGTACTCTTCCTTCACATCCTGCTTGCTCATGCGCTGGCCGCGCAGGAAGAAGAACTGCTGCAGCGGCAGGTCGATGACGGCGAACAGCAGGAACACGCTGCACATCACCATCGCGCCGTCCAGCATCAGGCCGCTGCCCTGCAGCAGCGCCTCATGCAGGCTCAGGGCCTGCAGGCCGGCCCAGTCGCGCGCCATGCCGCGCGCCACCTGCCACAGCGCCAGCAGCAGGCACAGCACCTTGGCGATCGAGACGCCCAGCTCGCTGAAATGCTTGGCGCTGACCAGGCGCCCCAGATTGCTGAGCGGGTTCAGCCGGTTCAGCTGCGGCATCCAGTGCTGGGCGCTGAACACCAGGCCGCCGGGGAAGGCCGAGGCCAGCAGCACGGCGGCCGGCACCAGCAGCAGCGGCGCCACCATCTTGGCCACCAGCCAGAGCGCGTCCAGCATCGCCGCGGACAGCAGATTGTCCAGCGCGCCCTCGCTCTCCAGCGTGGCGAAGCCGATTCGGAACAGGCGCCCGAAGTCATCCAGATAGCCGGGCAGCAGGGCCACCAGCAGCTTCAGGCTGAAGAGCACGGCGACGGCCGTGGCGAGATCGCGCGAGCGCGCCACTTGGCCCTGCTCGCGCGCCTTCTTCAGCTTCTGCGCCGAGGGCTTTTCGGTCTTGTCGCCGTTGCTGGCCTCAGACATGGCCGGGTACCCCGGCCTTCAGGCCATGATCGATCAGCTCCAGCACGCGCTCGGTGAGGCGCAGATAGTGGGCCGGCACGGCGCTGAGCAGCTGGCTCAGCATGAAGAGGCCGAACAGCGTCACCACCGAGAAGCCCAGCGAGAACAGGTTCAGGCTGGGCGCCACCCGGTTCAGCCAACCCAGGCCGATCTGCACCAGCAGGGTGGAGAAGATCACCGGCAGCGCCAGCAGCAGGGCGGCCGAGAACACCCAGGCGATGTTGTAGGCGATGGTCTCCAGCGACAGCGCCGCAAGACCCGACCCTACCGGCCAGGCCTTGAAGCTGGCCCCGACCACGCCCACCAGCAGCAGATGGCCGTCGATGGCAAAGAACACCAGCATGCACAGCACGCCCAAGAGGCCCGACACGACGTCGGACGAGCTGCCATTCATCGGGTCGTTCATCACCGCCATCGCCAGGCCCAGCTGGGACGAGAGCAGGAAACCCAGCAGATTGATCACCGCCAGCGTCAGGTGGAAGGCCAGGCCCAGTACAAAGCCCAAGAGGGCTTGCTCGGCCGCCACCGCCACGCCCTGCAGCGACCAGGGGTTGACGGCCAGCGCCGTGCTTTGCGAGATCGGCAGCAGCACCACGGCCAGCGCCAGCGACAAGAGCACGCGCACGGTGACGGGCACCATCGCCTCGCCCAGCAGCGGCGCGGCGCTGAGCATGGCCATGACGCGGCAGAACGGCCACCACAACGCGCTGAGCAGGCCGGCCAGCTGCATGAACTCGAGGTCCATGATCCGTCTCAGCCCACCAAGGTGGCCGCGCGCTCGAAGATCGAGACGCAGAAGTCCATCAGCGAGCCCACCATCCAGCGGCCCATCAGGCCCACCACCAGCAGGGTGACCAGCAGCTTGGGCAGAAAGCTCATGGTCTGCTCGTTGATCTGCGTGGCGGCCTGGAACAGGCTCACCAGCAGGCCCACCAGCAGGCCCGGCAGCACCAGCAGCGTCACCAAGAGCATCACCAGATGCAGGCTCTCGCTGATCAGGTCGATGGCGATCTCGGGGCTCATTTCAGTAGGCCCTCACGCTGCTGACCAAGGTGTTGACGGTCAGCGTCCAGCCGTCCACCAGCACGAACAGCAGCAGCTTCAGCGGCAGCGAGATCACCAGCGGCGACAGCATCATCATGCCCATCGCCATCAGCACCGACGAGACCACCAGGTCGATGACCAGGAAGGGGATGAAGAGCATGCAGCCGATCTGGAAGGCGGTCTTCAGCTCGCTCAGCACAAAGGCGGCCAGCTTGACGGTGAAGCCATGCGCCTCGGGCTTGTCGACCTGCTCCTCGCCGGCCAGCTTGGCGATCTGCGCCAGCGCGCTCTTGCTGGTCTGCGCCAGCATGAAGCGCGACAGCGGCGCCTCGGCCACCTTGAGCGCCTCGGTGAGGGTGATCTTGTCGGCGTCGTAGGGCACGAAGGCCTTTTCCCAGATCTGCTCGCCCACCGGTCGCATCACCAGAATCGTCAGTATCAGCGCCACGCCGGTGATGAGCCGGTTCGGCAGGCCCTGCTGCAGGCCCAGGGCCTGGCGCAGCAGCGACAGCACGATCACGAAGCGGGTGAAGCTGGTCATCATCAGCGCCAGCACGGGCAGCAGCCCGAGCAGGGTCATGATGATGAGGACCTGGGTCTTGACGGTGAAGTCGCCAGCGCCGCCCGCGCCCATGCCGCTGATCTTCAGCGTGTCGGCCAGGGCGGGGTGGTGGGCCAGGCTCAGCGCCGCGCCCAGTAGGAGCAGGCCCGCGCGCCGCAGGCGCTTGAGCATCATGGCTGCAGCTGCTCCAGATCGAGGCCGGCGATGTCGATCACCTTGAGCGCGTAGTTGTCGCCCGAGACCACCACCTCGGCGCGCCCGATGGTGGCGCCGTTGACCTTCAGGGTCAGCGGCTCGCCGGCCAGGGTGTCGAGCTCGACCACGCTGTCGGCACCCAGCTGGGCCAGCTCGTGCAGCGAAATCTTCGCCTCGCCAACCTCCAGGGTGAGCGTCACCGGGATCTTGCGCATCAGCTGCGGCAGCGCGCGCCGGGGCGGCGCGGGCGCCAGCTCGGGCTGGCCCAGCAGCGCCGGCTCGGCGCCGTCGAGATCGTCCAGCAGATGTTCCAGGTCGGGGGTGTCGTTCATGTTCATGGCTTACTCGGCATCTTCAAAAGAGGTCAGGCACAGCTTGCCCTGGTGCTCGGCCACCGCGGCGGTGAACAGGCGCGCGCCGCCCACCAGTACCTCGGCATGGCCCATGTGGATGGGGATCAGGCTGCCGGGCCGCAGCGCCAGCAGCTCGCCCAGCTCCATCGGGCGCTCCAGCAGGCGCGCCTGCAGGGTCAGCGGCAGGCGGCGCGCCAGCGGCGGCTGGGCCGGGGTGGGCGCGCCGGCGCGTGCCGGCGCGAGGCGCTGCAGCACCGCGTCCAGATAGGCCGGCGCCAATGCCAGCACCAGCTTGCTGGCCAGGCCCTGGCCGGGCTCGCGCAGGTTCAGGCGCAGCAGCCAGCTGCCGGCGGGCAACTGCGGCGCCATCTGCGCCTGCAGCTCGCCCAAGGGCGCAGGTTCGACCGGCTCCAGCAGCAGGGCCTGCAGCGGCTCCAGCAGCAGACGGCTCAGCCAGGCCTGCACGCGCTCCTCGCTGGAGGTCTCGGGCGGGTTGGCGCCGGCGTCCGGCAGTGCGCCATAACGCTGTGCCATCACGGCCAGCACCAGCGGGCGGTCGATGCGGCAGCCCAGTACGCCGGCCGCACCCTTGCCGAGCAGCCAGCGGCCGGCGGCCGGCACGCCCTCCAGCGGCTGGAAGCCGAGATCGCTGACCTGGTACTGGCTGCGGTAGCGTCGGTTCAGCTGCAGGCGCAGGGCCTCGTTGAAGGCCTCGCGCAGGCTTTCGGCCAGGCGTGGCAGCAGGTGCACCGGGCGGCCCAGCGTGCGCGGGTCCAGGGGCAGGGTGGCGTTGGCCTGTGGCAAGGCTTGTTGCGGCATGGGGCGGCGGGGCCGGAGCGGCCGGTGGCTTCGCGAGGCATGGGCGCGGATTGCGTGGATGGCAATCGGCCCGGCGGATGTCCTGCATTTTAGGAACTGGCCACCGAATATGTAGGGTTGCCTCTAATATTAGGGTTTGCGGGCGGCATGATTTCACGATTTTTGGCGTCGACGCTTAATAAAAATGGTTTTCAGGTCGCCATATCGAGGGGTGAGCATGATTTGGTCGTGGATATGCCGGAGTGCGGCGTGTGGGTATTGGCTGAAAGCCGGGTCGGGAGACCCGGTGGGCGCTTTGGGGTGGTGCTGCCTGTGAACTAGTTCACGGGCAGCGGGGGCGCCGTCGCTAATATCGATGCGGAGGCTTGCGGCGGTATCGCAGGCTCTGTACAGTTGGATACATCAGGGCACACCCGAGCGAAAGCCGGGGTCGCAAAGCCTCCGGTCTACCATCCGGGCGGCGCTCCCACAGGGGCGCGGTTCGGGTAACGATAGCGGGGTTGCCAGACCTGAGTCTGCCGATCCACGTGCTGCGTGGGTCTGTGGGTGCTCTCGCCTGCCGGGCCACGCCAGTGGCCTGTTGTGACCTTTGCTGGCCTTCGCCAGGGCTTGCCGCCGACCTTCAGGGCCATTTGGGCCCGATTGGACCAGCGCATGAGCAAGCTTTATCGATTCCTTCTTCCTCCTGAACTGGCGCCACCTGGCGCGGGTCTGGCCCTGCGCGTCGGCACGAGCTGAGCGCCGGGCGGCTCGTCGCCGCGTTCATGCACCCATCCTGAGCTGCAATTGCCGCGACGTCGGGCAAGGGGATGGGTTTGTCTTGAATATGGCGACGGAATGAATTGCTTGAGTTGCTCATGCCTGCGGCATGAATATATGCTGCTATTTTTGTAATTGATCTTGATACTGCGCTCATAAAAACAAGAAAGGCGAAACGGGAGTATCAAATGGGCTTGCATCTGCGTATTTGAGGTCGAGTTTTTGTCGGGTTTTCGGTTGTCATCGCCGAAGGCCGCGTCCAGTATTTCTGTTTGCTTGTCATTACTCCATGCTTGGGGGTAAGGCCTGCGTACGTCCTGAGTTTGTGTCGGGCACCGCCGAGGCGGCCCGCACTATATTGAAAAGGGGTATCCATGAGCGCCATCGCGATCACGCCAGCGGCCCTGTCGGCCGGCCACGGCGGCGCCATCGCACAGCCGGTGCAGGCCGAGTTGGCCCGCATCGAGCAGGATGCGCTGCGCCTGGCCTCGCCCATGGCGGGCGAGGCCGGTGCGGCGGGCTTCGGCCACAGCCTGCAGCAGGCGCTGCATCAGGTGGACGGCAAGGAGCAGCAGGCCATCGAGCGCATGGGCGCGGTGGAGCGGGGCGAGAGCGACGACCTGGTGGGCGCGATGCTGGCCAGCCAGGACGCGAGCCTGTCCTTCTCGATGCTGATGCAGGTGCGCAACAAGCTGGTCGGCGCGATGGACGAGCTGATCAAGCTGCAGCTCTGAGCCCCGCAACGACCCCGCCATCCCCACCATGTTCAACACGCTCAAGTCCCGCCTGGGTTCCGCCTGGAACGCGCGCCCCGCCATGCCCGCCGGCCTGGCCAAGGGCCTGCTGCCGGTGCTGTCGCTGGCCGTGGCCGGCACCGCGCTGGCGCTGATGCTGATGTGGCGCGAGCAGGCCGCCTACAAGCCGGTGTTCGGCCAGCGCGAGCGCGTCGCCAACGGCGAGATGCTGGCGGTGCTGGACGCCGAGCACATCGCCTACCGCCTGCATCCCGAGACCGGCCAGGTGCTGGTGCCCGAGAGCGCGCTGGGCCGCGTGCGCATGCTGCTGGCCGCCAAGGGCGTGGTCGCCAAGCTGCCGGCCGGCATGGAGCTGATGGACAAGAACGACCCGCTGGGCGTGAGCCAGTTCGTGCAGGACGTGCGCTTCCGTCGCGGCCTGGAGGGCGAGCTGGCGCAATCGATGATGGCGCTGGACGCGGTGGAGGCGGCGCGCGTGCACCTGTCCATCGCCAAGTCCACCAGCTTTGTGCTCAACGACGGCCAGAAGAGCTCGGCTTCTGTGGTGCTGACGCTCAAGCCCGGCCGCAAGCTCAGCAACGAGCAGATCGCCGCCGCCATCAATCTGGTGGCCGGCAGCGTGGCCAGCCTGGAGCCGCAGCGCGTCAGCCTGGTGGACCAGGCCGGCAATCTGCTGTCGGCGCGCGTGGACCTGGCCGAGGGCTTCGAGGCCAACCAGGGCAACGAGGCGGCACAGCGCTACCAGGACGAGGTGCGCCGCAATGTGCACGACCTGCTCGCCCCGGTGCTGGGCGAGGCCAACTACCGGCTCAGCGTCACCGCCGAGGTCGACAACGACCGCGTGCAGGAGACGCGCGAGCAGTACGGCGACGCGCCGCGCCTCACCAACGAGGCGATGCGCGAAGAGAGCGACCGCGAGCGCATCGCCCTGGGCGTGCCGGGCTCGCTGAGCAACCGGCCGGTGAATGGGGCAGTCAACGCGGCGGTGAATGCGCCGGCTAACCTGCCATCCGGAGGCGCCTCGGCACCAGAGGGCGACAACGGCGCCAGCGCGCACAAGAACGCCAGCACCCGCCAGTACGCCTACGACCGCAACATCACCCAGATCAAGCGCAGCCGCGGCCGGCTGGCGCGCCTGCATGTCGCGGTGCTGCTCAACAACGCCGCCGCGCCCGGCGCCGAAAAGCTCTGGAGCCCGGCCGAGCTGGCCAAGGTCGAGAAGCTGCTCAACAGCGGCCTGGGCATCAACAGCGAACGCGGCGACCAGCTCACCGTCTCGCCGATGGCCTTCCCGGCACCGCCGCAGCTCGAGCCCTGGTACCAGCAGCGCGACAACCTGGTGGACATGGGCGGCTGGGCCGTCTATGGCCTGGGTGCGCTGCTGGCTTACCTGCTGCTTGCGCGGCCGCTGCTGCGCCTGGCCCAGCAGCGCCTGGCGCCCTCGAACGCCCTGCAGACGGTCGAGACCACGCCGCTGACCCCGCTGATGCCGGATGGCGCCACGCCACCCCTGGCCGCCGCGCCGGGGCTGGCCCTGCCGGCTGCGGTGCCGGGCGCGGCCGCCGCACCCGCGCTGGCGGTGGTGCCGCTGCTGGAGAACTACGACTTGCCGCCCCCCGGCTCGCCGGTGGATGTGTTGGTGGATCACCTCAAGGTGCTGGCGGCCAAGGAGCCCGAGCGCGTCGCCGAGGTGGTGAAACAGTGGGTGCAATATGGCCGAGGCAAGTGATCTGATGGCAGCGGCCGAGCCCGGCGCGCTGAGCGCCGTCGAGCGCGCCGCCATCGTGCTGCTGAGCATGGGCGAGGAGCCGGCCGCGGCGGTGCTGCGCTGCCTGTCGCGCGAGGAGCTGCTGGACGTGACCCAGGTGATGTCGCGCATGAGCGGCATCAAGGTCGATTCGGTGAAGACCGCGATCCAGCATTTCTTCGACGACTACCGCGAGCAGAGCGGCGTGCACGGCGCCTCGCGCTCCTACCTGAAGCGTTCGCTGGATCTGGCCCTGGGTGGCGACATCGCCAACAGCGTGCTGCACAACATCTATGGCGACGCGATCCGCCCCAAGATGCAGCGCCTGCAATGGGCCTCGCCCAAATGGCTGGCCGAGCACATCGCCTACGAGCATGTGCGCATGCAGGCGGTGTTCCTGGCCTTCCTGCCGCCGCACCTGGCCAGCGAGGTGATCGCCGCGCTGCCCGCCGAGGGCCGCGACCTGGTGCTGCTGAACGTGGCGCGCCTGCAGGAGGTGGACCGCGAGCTGCTGGTCGAGCTGGAGGAGCTGGTCGAGCGCTGCCTGGCCGGCCTGGGCCAGCAGAGCGCCAGCGTCGAGGGCGTGCGCCAGGTGGCCGAGATCCTCAACCGCCTGCCCGCCGACCGCCAGCAGATGGTGGAGCGCCTGCGCGCCCATGACCCCGATGTGATGGGCGAGATCGAACTCAGCATGTACGACTTCCTGGTGCTGTCGCGCCAGAGCGAGGCGGTGCTGACGCGCGTGATCGAGGAAGTGGCGCCCGAGCTCTGGGCGGTGGCCCTGAAGGGCGCCGAGGGCGCGGTGCGCAACGCCATCCTGGCCGCGATGCCGCGGCGCCAGGCGCAGAACTTCGAGGAACTGATACGTCGCAGCGGCCCGGTGCCGCTGTCGCGCGTCGAGCAGGCCCGTGCCGAGGTGATGGCCAGGGTCAAGGCCCTGGTGGATGCCGGCGAGATCGAGGTGCAGCTGTTTGCCGAGGCCACGGTCGAGTGATGAGCAAGCCCATGCGTCCGCACCGCTTCCCGCCCTTGGCCCAGCTGCAGGCCAGCCTGGCCCTGCCGGCCAGCTCGCCGGCGCAGTTGCAGGCCAGCCTGGCCCAGGGTTTCCAGGAAGGCCTGGCCAAGGGCTACGAGGAAGGCCATGCCAGCGGCCTGCAGGCCGGCAGCGAGGCCGCGCAGGCCGAGGGCCACGCGCAGGGCCTGGCGCTGGGGCGGCGCGAGTCGCTGGCGCGCTTCGAGTCGCTGGCCGCGCCGGTGGATGCGCTGCTGCACGAGCTGAAGGCGCTGCAGGCCGAGGTGCAGGCGGCGGCGCGCAAGGAGGTGGTGGAGCTGGTCGAGAAGGTGGCGCGCCAGGTGATCCGCTGCGAGCTGACCCTGCAACCGGCCCAGTTGCTGGCCCTGGTGGACGAGACCCTGGCCGGCATGCCGGTGGCGCGCGATGGCGTCGAGGTCTTCCTCAACCCGGAGGATTTGCGGCGCCTGCAAGACCTGGCCCCCGAGCGCGCCGAGGCCTGGCGTCTGCTGCCCGATGCGACGCTGGCGAGCGGCGAATGCCGGCTGCTGGCCGGCGGCCGCGAGGCCGATGCCGGCTGCGCCCAGCGCCTGGCGGCCTGCATGGCCCAGGTGCACAGCCAGCTGGTCGAGAGCGAAACCGAGCCGCAGGAGCAGGGCGCATGATCGCCGCCGCACTGCGTCGCGTCGAGCTGGGCGAGGTGCCGGTGGCCACGCCCACCGGCCGCCTGGTGGGCGCCTCCGGCCTGCTGCTGGAAAGCGCCGGTTGCGCGCTGCGCACCGGCCAGCGCTGCATGATCGAGGCCGCCTCGGGCGAGTGGATCGCCGCCCAGGTGGTGGGCTTTCGCGAGCAGATCTCCTACCTCATGCCCTTCAAGAAGCCCGAGGGCCTGAGCACCGGCGCGCGTGTGCTGCCGGCGCCGGAACGCGCCGGCCTGGCGATCGGGCCGTCCTGGCTGGGCCGCATCGTCAACGGCCTGGGCGAGCCCATCGATGGCCTGGGCCGCCTCGGCGGCGAGCATGCGCTGGCCAGCCAGCCGCCGCGCATCAATCCGCTCAAGAAGACGCCCGTGCACGAACCGCTGGACGTGGGCGTGCGCGCCATCAACAGCATGCTGACGCTGGGCCGCGGCCAGCGCGTCGGCCTGATGGCCGGCAGCGGCGTGGGCAAGAGCGTGCTCTTGGGCCTGATCACGCGCCAGACCGTCGCCGATGTGGTGGTGGTGGGCCTGATCGGCGAGCGCGGCCGCGAGGTGCGCGAGTTCATCGACCTCTCGCTGGGCCGTGCCGGCCTGGCGCGCGCGGTGGTAGTGGTGGCGCCGGCCGACGAGTCGCCGCTGATGCGCTTGCGCGCCACCGAGCTGTGCCACAGCATCGCCGCGCATTACCGCGACCAGGGCCAGCATGTGCTGCTGCTGGTGGATTCGCTCACCCGCTATGCGATGGCGCGCCGCGAGGTGGCGCTGGCACTGGGCGAGCCGCCCGCCACGCGCGGCTATCCGCCCTCGGTGTTCAGCCTGCTGCCCGAGCTGGTGGAGAGCGCCGGCAACGGCGAGCGCGCCGAGGGCAGCATGAGCGCCATCTACACCGTACTGGCCGAGGGCGACGACCAGCAGGACCCGGTGGTGGACACCGCGCGCGCCATCCTCGATGGCCATATCGTGCTGAGCCGCGCGCTGGCCGAGCGCGGCCACTATCCCGCCATCGACATCGCCCAGTCCATCAGCCGCTGCATGGCCCTGGTGGCCGGCCGCGAGCACCAGGCCTGGGCGCGCCAGCTCAAGCAGCTGGCCGGGCGCTATGAGCAGGTGCGCGAGCTGATGCCGCTGGGCGCCTATGTGCCCGGCGCCGATCCGCTCACCGACCGTGCGGTGCAGCTATTCCCGCGCATCGAGGCCTTTTTGCACCAGGGCGTCAACGAGGCCGCGCCGCTGCAGGACTGCCTGCAACAGCTGCAGGAGCTGCTGGCATGAACAAGACCGCGATGCAGCGCAGCCTGGACCTGATGCTGACCGTGCGCGAGCGCGAGCTGGAGCGCCGCAGCGCCGAGCTGGCGCGCAAGCAGGCCCTGGGCGAGCGCCTGCAGGCCAGCGTGCAGCGCCTGGATGCCCTGGCCGCCTCGCGTGGCCAGGGGGGCCTGGCCGCGGGCGCGCGCCTGGACGCCGGCCTGGCGCTGAACCAGGCCGCCTACCAGCAGGGCGTGCGCGACTTTGCCGACAGCCAGCGCCAGGAACTGGCCCTGCACGAGGCCGATACCGCGGCCACGCGCAGCGCCGTGCAGGCGCTCGCCTGCCGCCAGGAGGTGCTGGGCCAGGTGCTGAGCCAGAGCCTGGCGCAGAGCCGCTTGGCCGAGCAGCGCCGCGCCCAGAAGGGCCAGGACGAGCTGGCTGGCCAGGTGTGGCTGAGGGGGCGGACATGAGCGCAGCACCGCGCCGGCTTAAGCCCGGGGCCCTCCCGGTCGCCTTCTCCTTGGGTAGTCCCACCACCTATCCGCACGGAGTTCGCCATGGCTGATATCAACCCGACCTCGATGGCCCAGCAACTGGCCACCGCCTACACGCAATCGGCGCAGTCGCTGCTGGACGCCCAGAGCAAGAGCAGCAAGGCGACCGCGGCGGCGCTCAGCAAGCTGCAGGGCGCCCTGCAGGCCTTTGACGGCGCGCTGAAGAGCCTCTCCACCAAGCCCTCGCTGGCGCAGCTGAGCGCCACGCTGGGCAACCCGGCGATCGCCAACGCCAGCGTGTCGGCCAGCGCCAGCGCCGGCAGCTATCCGCTGTTCGTCGAGCAGGCCGCCAGCAGCCAGCAGATCGCCTTCCAGGACCTGCCCGCGGTGCCGGTGGCGATGGGCGGCAGCATGGCGGTGCAGCTGGGCAATGGCGCCGCCTTCAATGTGGACCTGAACAGCGCCGACGCCGATGGCGACGGCACGCTCTCGCAGACCGAGATCGCACGCGCCATCAACCAGGCGCCCAACAACGCCGGCCTGGTCACCGCGATGGTGATGACCGCCGGCGGCGTGACGCAGCTGATGCTGTCCTCGGGCGTGAGCGGTGCCGCGGGCGGCATCACGCTGGACACCAGCGGCCTGAACGCCGGCGACCTCAAGACCAAGCTCAGCGGCCCCAGTGTGGAACTGGCGCCGGCGCGCGATGCGGTGGTCTGGCTGGGCGCGCAGGGCAGCGGCGTGCGCATGCAGCAGAGCAGCAACAGCTTCACCGCCATCAGCGGCGTGACGCTGACCCTGCTGCAGGCCAACAAGCCCGGCGATGTGCCGGTGACCTTGAGCGTCGCCAAGGACGACGGCGCCACCACGGCGAATGTGAAGAGCTTCGTCGATGCCTGGAACGGTCTCGAGAAGACGCTCGACGAGCTGACCTCGGTGGGCAGCGCCAAGGACGGCGTGGCCGCGGCCGCCTTTGCCTCGGACTCCGGCGTGCGCGCGCTGCGCGACCGCCTGGGCAATCTGCTGCGCCAGAGCTATGGCGGCCTGAGCCTGCGCGAGCTGGGCCTCAGCGTGGACCGCAACGGCGCGTTGGCGCTCGACAGCGCGCGGCTCAACAAGACCCTGGCGGCCACTCCCGATGCGCTGGACAAGGTGTTCGGCAGCGCCGCCGCCGGCGCGGCCAGCGGCCTGATGGGCGACCTGAGCAAGCAGGTCGATCAGTGGACCAATCTCGGCAGCGGCCAGATCAAGCAGCGCCAGAGCTCGGTGCAGAGCATGCAGAAGGCCATCGGCCAGCGCCAGGCGCGGCTGGACGCGCAGTACCAGCAGTCCTACCAGCGCTACCTCAAGCAATTCACGCAGCTGCAGAACCTGCAGTCCCAGCTGGGCGATACCAGCAGCATGTTGGCCGGCTTGAGCGTCTAGCTCCCGGCCTTCCAACCCCTTCCCAGACCATGAGCCACGACGCCTATCAAAGCTACCAGACCGTCCATCTGCATGCCCAGACCGCCCAGGCCTCGCCGGTGCAGCTGGTGCTGATCCTGATGGACGGCCTGCTGGACGAACTGGCGCGCGCACGCGCCCACATCGAGGCGCGCCGCTACGAGCTGAAGGCGGCCAGCCTGGAGAAATGCGTCAGCATCATCAACGGCCTGTCCAGCGCGCTGGACCTGGACGCCGGCGGCGAGGTGGTGGGCAATCTGGCGCGCCTTTACGACTACTGCGCCGAGCGCCTCTACCGCGCCGGCGTGGCCCTGGACGTGGACGTGATCGACGAGGTGGTGCGCCTGCTGAGCCAGCTGCGCGGTGGCTGGCAAGGGGTGCAGGCGCGTCATGCCTAAGCCCATCGACCGACATCAGCAGTTGCTCGCGCTGAGCGCGCGCCTGGGCCAGGCCGGCGGCGAGCAGGACTGGCTGGCGCTGGCCCGCATCGACCGCGAGTTGGCCGGCCAGCTGGCCGCCTGGCAGGGCAACGCCGCATGGACGGCGGCCGAGCGCCAGGCCCTGGACGGCCTGCGCCTCCAGCATGGCCAGGCCAGCGCCCTGGTGCATACCGAGCTCGCCCGCCTGGGCCAGCTCTTGCAGCAACTCACCGAGAACCGCGGCCGCTGGACGGCGTATGCCGAAAGCGCCGACTGGGAGGAAACACAATCATGAAGCCCGTGAGCACGCGCACCGAGCTGCCGGCCGGCCCACCCTTGCCGGCCACGGCTGCCCCGACCCAGGCCGCGCCGCTGGACGAGGCCGGCCAGCTGGCGCAGGACTTTGCCAGCGCGCTGGCTGCCATGGTGCCCGCTTTGCCCGTCTCGCCCGCCGCCCCCGAGCTGCAGGCCGACCCGGCCGGCGACCAGCTGCGTGCCGAGCTGCAGGCCTTGCTGCGCATGCTGCAGCAGGGCCCGGCCGGCGAACCGCCGGCCGCGGCCGACGCGGGCGCCAGCAGCGAGCGCGCGACCGAGGAACCCGCCACGCCGGCGCAGGACATGCCGGCGATGGATGGCCTGATGCTGGCGCTGTTGCCGAGCGTTCAGCCGAGTGTTCAGCCGAGCGCCCCGCCGCCGGTCGAGCCAGCCAGCGCGCCGCCGGCGCAAGCCTCCGCGATGCCGGAGGCCTCGCCGGCCATGGCCGTACCGACCGTGGCCGGCGCCGCGACCCTGCTGCAGCCCGCCATGCGGCCGGCCGCGCCCGCCACCGGCAGCGCGCCGGCACCGGCGCGCCAGCAGCCCGGCGTCGACGCCACTCCCCCGAGCGCCGGCCAGGCGCTGGCGGCGCGCTTTGCCGCGGTGCTGCAGGCCGCCGTGCCGGCCGCCAAGCTGGCGCAGGAACCGGGCGCCAAGGCGGAGGCCAATGTGGCGCCCGCGCTGGACGCGAGCCTGGTCGCCAATGTGCAGGCCCCGGCGGCATGGGCCAAGCCCGCCGCGGCGGTGGCCGCACCGGCGGCCACGCTGGCGCTGCCGCAGGCCCTGCCTAGCCAGTGGCAGCAGCCGCTGCTGCTGGCCCTGGGCGACCGCCTGCAGCTGCAGATCGCGGCGCGCAGCGAACAGGCGGTGATACGCCTGGAGCCGCCGCTGCTGGGCCGGGTGGAGATCGCCATCCAGCAGCAGGGCGGCGAGCTGCAGGTGCGGCTGAGTGCCAGCCATCCCGAGGTGACGCGGCAGCTGCAGCACATCAGCGCCGAGCTGCGCCAGGAGCTGGCGCTGCGTCAGCCCGGTGAGGTGCAGGTGCAGGTCGCGCAGCGCGGCCTGGCCGAGCAGGACGCGCAGTCGGGGCGGCAGCAGCCTCAGGCCGAGGCCGAGGCTGCACAGCGCCCCGGCCGCGCCCTGCATGAGGGTGGCGACGCGCCCGAGACCGGCCCGCGCCCGTTCGCCCAGCGCCTGGGTGCCCAAATCCGCAAGGAGGACTGAGGATGTCCAAGATCAAGTTGATGCTGGCGCTGGCCCTGGCCGTGCTGCTGGCGGCCGGCAGCGCCGGTGGCGCGGTGTGGTGGAGCATGCGCGCGCCCCAGGCCAGCGCCAGCGAGCCGGTCGAGCCGCCGGCCAAGCCCGGCCCCGACTACAAATACGTCACGCTGGACAAGGTGCTGGTGATGCTGCGCGGCCGTGGCGGCGAGGCGATGGCGCATTACATGGCGGTGGACGTGGTGTTCAAGACCCTGCCCGAGCAGGAGAAGCGCACCAAGGAGCACCTGGCCCTGCTGCGCACCATCGCGGTGAAGGCACTGGCCGGCTACAACATCGACAGCGCCAGCGCGCTCACCATCGAGCAGATCGCCGACGAGCTGAACCGCGCCTACCGCGAGGGCTATGGCGCCGAGCATCGCGAGCCGCCCTTTGCCGAAGCCCTGATCGGCAAGCTCATCATCGAGTGAGCGCAGCGCCATGCAGATGCAAGAAGCCTACGCCGAGCTGAACCAGGTGGCCCAAGCGGCCCTGGGTCCGGCCTACGAGCGCGACCAGCTGCGCCTGCATGCGCCCCTGGTCAAGCGCATCGTGCGCCAGCTCGGCAGCCAGGTCAGCGCCGCCATGGACCGCGAGGACATGGAGCAGGTGGGCCTGATGGGCTTGCTGGAGGCGCTGCGCCGCTACGGCCCGCCGGACGCGGGCTTTGCCGGCTTTGCCACGCTGCGCGTGCGCGGCGCCATCCTCGACGAGTTGCGCCGCCTCGACTGGCGGCCCCGCTCGGTGCGCCAGGACAGCCACAAGCTGCGCGATGCGCTGCGCGAGCTGCGCCGCCGCCTCGGCCACGAGCCCAGCGAGGCCGAGATCCTGCTGCATCTGAAGCTCAGCCCGCAGGACTACCAGGCCTATCTGCAGGCCGATGTGGCCGAGGAGATGGCGAGCTTCGACGAACTGGTGGAAGAGCTCAGCCACCTGCCCAGCGAGAGCCGTTCGCCGGAGGCGCTGCTGGTCGCGCGCCGCAGCATCGAGCAGGCGCTGGCGTGCCTGGACGAGCGCGAGCAGCGCGTCATCCAGCTCTATTACGAGTACGAGCTGAGCCTGAAGGAAATCGCCGCCGTGCTGGACCTCACCGAGGCCCGCGTGTCGCAGATCAACAAGGCCGCCCTGCTGAAGATGCGCACGCATCTGCAGCCGGCCTGAACGGAACACCCCACCATGCAGCCCTTCATCGGCATCCTCATCGTCCTGGCCTGCGTCTTCGGCGGCTTCATGCTGCACGGCGGCAACTTCGGCGTCATCTGGCAGCCGGTGGAGCTGCTCATCATCGTCGGCGCCGGTGTCGGCTCGGTGGTGCTGGGCAATCCGCGCCATGTGCTCGGCGAGATGCTGCTGCAGCTGCGCAAGGTGATGACGCGCCGCCGCCCCGGCGAGGAATTCCAGCGCCAGCTGCTGCTGCTGATGTACGAGCTGCTGCAGACCGCCGCCGGCGGCCTGAAGGCGCTGGACGCCCACGTCGAGGCGCCGCACGAGAGCGTGCTGTTCAAGCGTTATCCCCTCATCCTGGCCGAGCCCAAGCTGCTGCACTTCATCGTCGACAACTTCCGCCTGATGGCGATGGGCAAGATCAATGCGCATGAGCTGGAGGGTGTGCTGGAGCAGGAGCTAGAGGCCATCCACGAGGAGATGGCCCAGCCCGCCAAGTCCCTGCACAAGATCGCCGAGGCCATGCCTGGCTTCGGCATCCTGGCCGCGGTGCTGGGCATCGTGATGGCGATGAACACGGTGGCCGAGGGCGCCGGCACCGCCGAGATCGCGGTGATGGTGGCGGCCGCCATGGTGGGCACCTTCATCGGCATCTTCTTCTGCTATGCGGTGCTGGATCCGCTGGCCAACATGATGAAGCAGCTCGTCAACGAGGAGCTGCAGGCGCTGGAGTCGGTCAAGGTGGTGCTGGTCACCCATGTGTCGGGCAAGCCGGCGCTGCTGGCCATCGACGCCGGCCGCCGCCTGGTGCAGCTCAATATCAAGCCCAGCTTCGCCCTGCTGGAGAGCTGGATCAACCAGATGCAGAGCGCCGGCGATCCCGATGCCACGCCGCGCCGCCGCGCCACCGATCGCATGCCGGGGGAGCGCCAGGGCGAGCGTCAAGGAGAGCGCCGTGCCGCCTAAGCTGAGCGCCGTCGACGCGCACCAGACCGTCGTCAAGCGCGTCTCGCGCAAGCAGGACGACGAGACCCATGGCGGTGCCTGGAAGGTTGCCTTCGCCGACTTCTGCCTGGCGCTGATGTGCCTGTTCCTGGTGCTGTGGCTGCTGGCCTCGCGCAATTCCGAGCGCATGCAGCAGCTGCTCAAGACCGCCGGCGCCGACCTGATCGAGGAGGGCCAGGGCCTCAGCAGCTCGCTGGCCTCGGGCTCGCGCGGCAGCATGCTGGACCGCAACCCGGTGCCAGCGCATGGCGAGGTGCAAATGAAGGGCAAGTCCACGCAGAGCAGCAATACCGAGCAGCCCGATGCCGACCCGCGCCTGAGCAAGTCGCGCTACGAGTCGGCCGCCGACATGCGCGAGCTCTCGCGGCTGATCGAGCGCATCGCCGCCGAGGTCGGCCTGGCCAGCAATCTGCACAGCGCGATCACGCCGCAAGGCCTGCGCCTGATGCTGCACGACACCGAGGCGCAGGGCATGTTCGAGCGCGGCAGCGCCAGCCCCAGCGCCCGCATGCGCGAGCTGCTGCGCAAGCTCGGGCCGCTGTTCGCGCGCATGGAGAACCAGCTCATCATCGTCGGCCATACCGACGCCACCGCCTTCGCCGACCGCAGCGCCGGCGCCTTCACCAATGTGGCGCTGTCCAACCAGCGCGCCATGAGCGCGCGCTACCAGTTGCTGGCCGGCGGCATGGCCGAGGAAACGGTGCTGCAGGTCAGCGGCATGGCCGATCGCGCGCTGCTGGATCCGGCCCATCCGCAGGCCGCCATCAACCGCCGCATCGAGCTGATGGTGCTGAGCAGCCAGCAGGCGCGCCAGCTCGGCGCCATGTACGGCATGCCGGCCGGCGGCCTGCAGGAGGCCGCCACGCCGGCCACCCTGCTGCAGCGCCTGCAAGGCCAGCTGGCGCCCTACCAGCCCGCCGCCGCCCGAGTCACGCCATGAGAACCAACAAGTCCCGAGGTGATCGCATGAGAGTCACAGCATCCAACCATCCGCTCGGCGGCCCGGCCGAAAGCCAGTCGGCCGGCGCGCCGGCGCCGCTCGACCCGGTGGCCGCGCCCGCTGGCGCCGGCGCGGCCGCGGCGGCGCTGGTGTCCGACCTCATCCAGCCGGCCCAGCAGGCGCTGGCCGAGCTGCCCGAGATCGACCAGGCCAAGGTGGCGGCGCTGCGCGAGGCGCTGGCGCGCGGCGAGATCAGCTTCGACGCCGGCCGCCTGGCGGCCCTGATCCAGCGCTACCACGGGGGCCGCGGATGAACGGCACGCCGCACGAGGCCCTGCTGAACCTGCTGCGCGGCCTGCAGGCCGATCGCGCCGGCTATGCGGGCCTGCGCGGCCTGCTGGAGGCGCAGTTCCAGGGCGCGCTGCGCCACGATGCGGCGGCCCTGCTGAGCCTGGCCGAGCAGATCGGCGCCCAGGTGGGCGAGCTGGAGCAGCGCCGCGTCGAGCGCGGCGAGCTGCTGCTGCGCCTGCTGGGGCGCGCGCAGCCGCCCAGCCTGGCGGCCCTGCTGCAGCGCCTGCCGGCCGGCCCGGGCGAGCGCCTGGCCGGCGTCTGGACCGAACTGGAGCAGCAGATCCGCGACTGCAAGGCGCTCAACCAGCGCAACTGCACGCTCATCATCGAGCAGCATGGGCTGATGCAGCGCCTGCTGGGTCAGGAAGGGGAGCTCTATGCGCAGCCTTGAGCTCGGCGCCCTGGGGGCGCAGATCAGTGGCCAGATCGCCGCCGAAGCGGGTGCGCGACCGAGCGCCTCCGGCGCGCCATTCAGCGCGCTGTTCCGCCAGCTGCAGGGCGAGGTGCATCAGTTCATCGAGCGCGGCGATGGCGCGAGCCCGGCCCAGGCCGGCGCGGCGCTGAGCCCGGAAGGCCGCTGGGGCCTTGCGCGCGCGCAGGCCGCCGCTGCGCGGCTCGAGGTGGAAGGCGCCGAGGCCAGCCAGGCCGCGCTGCCGGCGGACGGCGCCGCCTTCGTGCAGCGCATCGCGCCGCATGCCCAGGCCGCCGCGGCGCGCCTGGGCGTGGCGCCCGAGGTGCTGGCGGCGCAGGCGGCGCTGGAGTCGGGCTGGGGCCAGCAGGCGATCCGCCGCGCCGATGGCAGCGACAGCCACAACCTCTTCGGTATCAAGGCCGGCGGCGGCTGGCGCGGCGAGGTGGCGCTCAGCGCCACCACCGAATACGAGCAGGGCCAGCCGGTGGCGCGCCAGGAGAAGTTCCGCAGCTATGCGGATGCCGGTGCCGCCTTCCGCGATCTGACCCAGCTGCTGCTGGACAACCCGCGCTACCGCGCTGCCCTGCAGACCGGTGCGGACGCACGCGCCTACGGTCAGGCCCTGCAACGCGGCGGTTATGCCACCGATCCGGCCTATGCCGACAAGCTCACGCGCGTGGCCGCGCGCATCAAGGCGGGCCTATGAACGCGCAGCGGCAATCAGGGCTGGGGCGAGAGTTCGGCCGGTTCCACCAGGCCGGGGCCGAGCACGCGGGCGGCGATGACGCGGCCGGTGCTGGTGTTGCGCACCCGCACGGTTTCGTTGCGGTGGCCCGCCTCCAGCGCCTCGCCGCTGGCGTGCACCTCGATGCCGCCGTTGCGCGCGACGATGCGCAGCGCCTCGCCGCGCTTGATCAGCAGGGGCTCGGCCAGCTGGCTGCGCAGCAGCGCCTGGCCGGCGCGCAGGCCGGCGCGCGGGCTCAGGCCCAGGGCCGCGGCCGGATCGGAGAGCGCCTCGCCCAGCTGCGTCAACGCGCGGCGCTCCAGGCGCAGATCGGCCTCGGCCAGCGGCCGGCCGGAGGGCAGGGCGGCGGCGGCCACCAGCACCTCGGCGCTGAGCTCGGCGCGCAGCACCAGCTCCTGCGCGGCCTGCTCGTCGCCGGGGCAGCGTGCCGCCAGACGCAGGCGGCTGAGGAAGCGCGTGTCCAGCAGCTGCAGCTGCCAGCCGGCCGCGCAGCCGGGCACGCTCTTGGCCTTGGGCGGGGTCGCCACGCGCAGCTGCAGCTCGGGGGCCTGCAGGCCCTCGCGCTGCGCCTGCGCCAGCAGGCTCTGGCGCGCAAACGCCAGGGCCTGCGTGTCCAGGCTTTGCTGTGCCTGCGCCGCGCCGGCCAGCAGCGGCATGAAACCTATCACGAAGGAGCAAAGGAAGCGCATGAGCATTGATTTCAGCAAGGCGGTCGGTATCCACCCCGACGCGCTCCGACTGCGAGCCGAGAGAACCAAGATTCTGGCCTCCAACATCGCCAACGAAAGCACGCCCGGCTACCAGGCGCGCGATCTCGATTTTGCCGCCTCGCTGCGCCAGGCCCAGCAGGACGGCGCGGATGGACTGGCGCTGGACAGCGGCGCCGATGCGCTCAAGTATCGCGTGCCCTTCCATCCGGCACAGGACGGCAACAGCGTCGAGCTGGGCGTGGAGCAGGCGGCGTTCGCACAGAACGCCTCCGACTTCCAGACCAGCCTGACTTTCCTGAACCTGCAACTGAAGGGGCTGGCCAAGGCAATCGCCGGCCAGTGACAAGCATGTCATTCAAACAGATCAGCCAGATCGCCGGCTCGGCCATGTCGGCCCAGACCGTGCGCATGAACACCATCGCCAGCAATCTGGCCAACGCGCAATCGGCCAGCGGCAACGAGGCCGACACCTACCGCGCCCGCAAGCCGGTGTTTGCCGCGCTCGCCGCCAGCGGCCAGGGCGAGCAGCAGCTGGCCGGCAGCCGCGTGCAGGTGCTGGACGTGGTGGAAAGCAGCGAGGCGCTGCGCAAGGTCTACGAGCCCGGCCATCCGCTCGCCAACGCGGAGGGCATGGTGTTCTATCCCAATGTCAACTCGGTGGCCGAGATGACCGACATGCTCTCGGCCTCGCGCGCCTTCGAGAGCAACGTCGAGGTGCTGGGCCGCGTCAAGTCCATGCAGCAGTCGCTGCTGCGCCTGGGGGAGGGCTGAGATGAGCAGCGCAGTCAGCAACAACACGAACCTCGCGGCCGGCAGTGCCGCCGGCGGCGAGGTGGCGGGCAATGGCGCCATGTCGAATCTGTTCACCACCTTGCTGGTGGCCCAGATCAAGAACCAGGACCCGCTCTCGCCGGCCGACCCCAGCGCCTTCGTCAACCAGCTCACCCAGCTGAGCCAGATGGAGGCCTTGCAGAAGCTCGCCAGCCAGGGCAGCAGCAACAGCGCCAGCCTGCAAGGCCTGCAGATGCTGGGCCTGGGCGCCCAGGTGGGCAGCCTGGTGCAGGCCAAGGTCGAGCAACTGCACCTGGCGCAGGGCGCGGTGCAGACCAGCTTCAGCCTGCAGAGCCCGGCCGCCGAGGCCAGCCTGCTGCTCACCGGCAGCGATGGCCAGACGCAGCGCATTGCGCTGGGCAGCCGCCCGGCCGGCGAGTCCAGCTATCTGCTGGACCCCGTCAAGCTGGGCCTCAGTCCGGGCGACTACCGCCTGCGCATCGAGACCGACAGCAAGGAAGTCGCCCCGCTCGAGCTGGTGACCGAGCTGAGCCGCGTGAAGCTGGGTGCCGGCGGCAATGTGCTGCTGGCCCTGGGCACGCTGGCCGAGGTCGGCCCCGAGGCCATCACCCAATTCCGCGGCCGCGCCGCGACCCCCAGCCACTGAAAGGCCCACATCATGAGTTTTGAAATCGCACGCTCCGGCATCAATGCGGTGAATGGCAGCCTGGAAGCCATCAGCAACAACATCGCCAACGCCGGCACCTATGGCTTCAAGTCCAGCCGCGCCAACTTCTCCGCCATGGTGGCGGGCACGCAGGCGATCGGCGCCGAGGTCTCGTCCAGCACCCAGAGCATGGCCAAGGGCGGCGGCCTGCTGAGCACCGGCCGCGGCATGGACGCGATGATCCAGGGCCGCGGCTTCTTCGCGGTGCGCGACAGCGCGGGCCAGCAGGTCTACACCCGCGTCGGCATCTTCAGCGCCGACAAGGACGGCTATGTGGTCGACAGCCTGGGCCGCAGGGCGCAGGGTTATGCCGCGGTGCTGGACGCCGCCGGCAAGCCGGTGCCGGGCGCCGGCCTGGGTGCGCTGGGCGACCTCAAGGTGCCCACCGGCCAGATCGGCGCCGAGGCCAGCAAGAAGCTGGCCTTCAGCGGCAATCTCTCGGCCGACTGGAAGGTGCCGGGCGCACCCGGCCCGCTGCCGGCCTTCGACCCCACCGACCCCAAGACCTTCAACAGCTCGATCACCTCGGTGCTGTACGACTCGCTGGGCGCCAAGCACAGCGTGACGCAGTACTTCGTGAAGACCGCCGCCAACGCGGTGGACGTGCACTACAGCTTCGACGGCGCGGCACCCACCGGCCCGCAGGCGCTCAGCTTCGACGTCAACGGCCAGCTCACCGCACCGCTGGCACCGGTGCCCTATGGCGCCGCACCGGCGGGCGCGGCCGCGCTCGCCATCACGATCGACTACAGCGGCACGACGCAGTTCGCCGGCGACACCACCACGCTCGGCAACGCCGCCGACGGCTATGCCGCCGGCACCCTCACCGGTACCTCGCTGGCCGAGGATGGCAGCGTGCTGGCCACCTACAGCAATGGCCTCAAGCAGACGGTGGGCACCGTGGCCCTGGCCACCTTTGCCAACGAGGACGCGCTCAAGGCCATCAGCGACACCAGCTGGGAGGCCAATGGCGCGACCGGCACGGCGCTGTTCTCGCGCCCCGGCTCGGCCACCGCCTCCAAGCTCAGCACCGGCGCGGTCGAGCAGTCCAATGTGGACATGACCGGCGAGCTGGTGAACCTGATGTCGGCGCAGCGCAATTACCAGGCGAATACCAAGGTGATCTCGGCCGAGAACGAGATGATGCAAACGCTCATGCAGGCCATCTGAGCATGGACGCGCTGATCTACACCGTCATGAGCGGCGCCGAGCGCGCCCTGCGCGCGCAACAAGTGCATGCCAACAACCTGGCCAATCTGGAGACGCCGGGTTTTCGCGGCAATGTCGAGCTGACCGGCCGTCAGCAGGTGGCCGGCTACGGCTATGCGGCCCGCCACATGAGCGAGCTGCAGGCCGACGCCGTCAGCGCCCGCCAGGGCACGCAGCGCGACACCGGGCGCGAGCTCGATGTGGCGGTGCAGGGCGAGGGGCTGTTCACCGTGCAGTCGGGCGAGGGCGAGGCCTATACCCGCGCCGGCAACTTCAGCCTCAATGCCGAGGGCGGCCTGATGCTGGGCGAGCGCGCGGTGCTGGGCGATGGCGGGCCCATCGTGCTGCCGCCGCACAGCAAGCTGGCGATCGCCAAGGACGGCGTGATCTCCATCCTGGCCGCCGGCCAGACCGAGATGCAGCCGGTGGACCGGCTCAAGCTGGTCAAGCCCGCCATGGGCGAGCTGACCAAGAACGAGGCCGGCCTGCTGGTGCCGCGCCAGGGCGGCGAACTCGCCGCCGACACCACGGTGCAGCTGAACGCCGGCCACCTGGAATCCAGCAATGTCTCGGCGGTGGAGGAGATGGTCGCGACCATGAGCCTGAGCCGCGATTTCGAGCTGCAGATGAAGCTCTTCAAGGCGGCCGACAGCATGGCCGACGCGGGCAACCGATTGATGCGCGAGTGAGCGCAAGAAAGCCAAGGAGTACCCCATGAATCCAGCGATGTGGATCAGCAAGACCGGTGTGCAGGCGCAGGACGCCAAGCTCCAGGCCATTGCCAACAATCTCGCCAACGTCAACACGGTGGGCTTCAAGCGCGACCGCGTGATGTTCGAGGACCTGTTCTACCAGGTCGAGCGCCAGCCCGGCGCGGCGCGCGACGACAACAACGCCAGCCCGGCCGGCGTGCAGCTCGGCAACGGCACGCGCATGGTGGGCACGCAAAAGGTCTTCACCACCGGCAATCTGCAGACCACCGGCCAGTCGCTCGACGTGGCGGTGGTGGGCCAGGGCTTTCTGCAGGTGGACGGCCCGAACGGCCGGCCCGCCTACACCCGCGCCGGCCAGCTGCAGATCAATGCGGAAGGCAAGCTGGTGAATGCCCAGGGCCTGCGTCTGCAGCCCGAGATCAGCGTGCCGGCGAATGCCAGCGCCATCACGATCGGCGAGAACGGCATGGTCTCGGCCACGCTGGCCAACAACACCACGCCCACCGAGCTGGGCCAGCTCAAGCTGACCCACTTCGTCAACCCCGCCGGCCTGCTGGCGCTGGGCGACAACCTCTACCAGGAGACCAGCGCCAGCGGTGCGCCGGCCGAGGGCGTGCCCGGCGCCGATGGCCTGGGCAAGCTCAAGCAGGGCGCGCTGGAGGGCTCCAACGTGCAGGTGGTGGAGGAGATGGTGGACATGATCGCCGCGCAGCGCACCTATGAGATGAACACCAAGGTGCTGTCGGCGGCCGACAATATGCTGCAGTACCTGGCCCAGGCGGTGCGCTGATGAGCGCGCGCCTGCTAGCCGCCACCGCGGCCTTCCTGCTGAGCGCCTGCGCCGCGGTCCAGCCGCCGCCGCTGCCGCGCGGCGAGCTCGAGCCGCTGCCCCTGCAGCCGCTGGCGCGGCCGGCGCGCGGCCAGGCCGGCGGCCTGTTCGTGAGCGAGCGCGCCGCCTCGCTGACCGCGGACAGCCGCCCCTTCCGCCCCGGCGATGTGCTGACCGTGGTGCTGCTGGAGACCACGCAGGCGAGCAAGCGCGCCGACACCCAGCTGGGCAAGACCAGCAGCGCCGGCCTGCAGACGGCGGCCAAGATCGGCAAGCTGGACCTGAGCGCCGGCGCACAGCGCGATTTCAACGGCAGCGCCTCGAGCAGCCAGCAGAACACCTTGCAGGGCGCCATCACGGTGGTGGTGCATGAGGTGCTGGCCAACGGCCTGCTGCGCGTGCATGGCGACAAGAACCTCTACCTGAACCAGGGCGAGGAAATCATCCGTGTGAGCGGCTATGTGCGCGCCGCCGACGTCGACAGCGACAACCGCGTCTCCTCGCAGCGCCTGGCCAATGCCCGCATCCTCTACAGCGGCCAGGGCACGCTGGCCGACAGCAACACCCCCGGCTGGCTGACGCGTTTCTTCAACAGCCCGCTGATGCCTCTTTGATCGGGAGCAGCCATGAACAAAACCTGGATCTCCGGCCTCATCCTGGGCAGCCTGCTGGCGCTCGTTCAGCCCGTGCAGGCGGCGCAGCTGCTGCGCCAGCTGGTGAGCGTGGAAGGCATGCGTGACAACCAGCTGATCGGCTACGGCCTGGTGGTCGGCCTGAACGGCAGCGGCGACAGCAGCCAGGTCAAGTACTCGGGCCAGTCGGTGCAGAACCTGCTCAAGCAGTTCGGCGTCAAGCTGCCCGAGAAGACCGACTCCAAATCGCGCAATGTCGCCACCGTGATGGTCAGCGCGGTGTTCCCCAGCGGCTACCGGCGCGGCCAGTCCATCGACGTGACGGTGTCCTCGCTGGGCGATGCCAAGAGCCTGCGCGGTGGCGTGCTGCTGCTGAGCCAGCTGTACGGCGCCGACGGCGAGGTCTATGCCCTGGCCCAGGGCAATCTGGTGGTGGGGGGCTTGAGCGCCCAGGGCGCCAGCGGCTCCAGCGTCACCGTCAACACGCCCACCGCCGGTCGCATCCCCAACGGCGCCAGCATCGAGCGCGAGATCGAGACCGATTTCGACAGCCGCGAGCAGGTGCATCTGAGCCTCAAGCGCCCCAGCTTCCAGACCTCCACCGCCATCGTGCAGGCCATCAACAAGCGCTTCGGCGCGATTGCCAGCACGCGCGACGCCACCAGTGTGGCGGTGCAGGCGCCCGCCGACCCGACCGAGCGCGTCGCCTTCATGGCCGGCCTGGAGCAGCTGGAGGTGGAGCAGGGCCGCGAGAACCCCAAGGTGATCTTCAACTCGCGCACCGGCACGGTGGTGATCGCCGAGGGCGTGCGGGTGCGGCCGGCGGCGGTCTCGCATGGCGCGCTCAAGGTGGTGATCAGCGAGAGTTCGCAGGTCAGCCAGCCCAATGCCTTCGGCCGCGGCGACACCAAGGTCACGCCCCAATCGCGCGTGGCGGTGGAGCAGGGCTCGGGCCGCATGTTCCGCTGGCCGGTCGGCGTGAGCCTGCAGACCATCGTCGACACCATCAACAGCATCGGCGCGAACCCGGACGACATCATGGCCATCCTGCAGGCCCTGGACCAGGCCGGCGCGATCGAAGGCGAACTGCAGGTGATCTGATGCCCATCCAGCTCCATCCCGATGCCCCGCCCGCCGCCGCCGGCGACGACGCGCTGCTGCGCGCCAAGGCCGGCCAGGCGGCCGAGAAGTTCGAGGCCTTCTTCATCAAGCAGATGCTCAGCCAGATGCGCGCGGCCACGCGCGAGCTGGCCGACGAGGGCAGCGTGTTCAAGAACCGCGTCAACCAGGACATGCAGGACCTGGCCGATGGCCTGGTGGCCGACAGCATGGCGCAGCAGCGCGCCTTCGGCATCGCCGACGTGATCCTCAAGCAGCTGCTGCCGGCCGATTTAAGTGCCGGGCCCAAGGCGTCGCCTTGAGCTCCTGAAGCCCACCTAGCGAGCGAGTCCGCCATGTCCATGATCTACAACGCCCTCTCGGGTGCCCAGGCGGCCCAGGCCGCGCTGAGCGGCGCCAGCCAGAACATCGCCAATGCGATGACGCCGGGCTACTCGCGCCAGGGCGTGCTGCTGAGCTCGGTGCAGCCGCAGCGCGCCGGCACGACCGAGGCCGGCAGCGGCGTGGCGGTGTCGGCGCTGCTGCGCTTCAGCGACGGCTACAAGAACCTGCAGCTCTGGCAGGCCAGTGCCAACCTCGGCCAGGCCAACAGCACGCAAGCCTATTTCAACCAGCTCGAGCAGGTGATGTCGGACGACACCTCCAACATCAACAAGGGCTTGGACGATTTCTTTGCCGCGCTCAACGCCGCCAGCGTGCAACCCGATTCGGGCCCGCTGCGCGAGCAGGTGCTGACCGCCGCCGACGGCCTGGTGAAGCGCTTCGGCAGCCTGCAGCGCCTGCTGGACAACCAGCGCAACGCGGTGATCGAGCAGCGCGGCGCGGCGCTCGACCAGATCAACAGCATCAGCCGCGACATCGCCCTGCTCAACGCGCAGATCGCCGCCAGCCGCGGCAGCAATATCAACGCCGCCGGCCTGCTGGACGCGCGCGACCTCAAGACCGACGCGCTGGCCGCCCTGGTGGGCGTGCAGGTGGTGGACCTGCCGGACGGCACGCGCAGCGTCTCGCTGAAGAACGGCCAGCCGCTGGTGGCCGCCAGCGATGCGGCGCAGCTGAGCCAGGACGCCAGCGGCATGCAGCTGCAGTTCGCCAACACCGCCTTCAAGGTGCTGGGCCATGGCCTGGGCGGCCAGCTGGGCGGGCTGGACGATTTCGAGCAGCAGCTGCTCAAGCCGCTGGCCCAGAACATTGCCGAGCTGGCGCAGGGCGTGGCCGGCCAGTTCAACACCCAGCTGCGGGCCGGCTTCCAACCCGACGGCACGCCCGGCGTGGACCTGTTCGTCTATGGCGCGTCCGGCCTGAGCCTGAGCGGCATCGGCGCCGGCCAGCTGGCCTTCTCGAGCACGGCGGCAGCCAGCAGCGCGGCCGGCGACAGCCGCAATCTGGCCGCCCTGATCGGGCTGAAGGGCCAGAGCATCAACCTCACCGCCTTCGACACCGCGGGCCAGGCCCTGGCCGCGCCGGTGGCGGTGGTGCTGGGCGATGTCTATACCCAGCTGGTGGGCCGGCTGGGCGTGAGCAGCCAGCAGAACCAGGCGGCGCAGAAGACCGCGCAGACGGTGCACGACCAGGCGCAGGAGAACTGGAAGTCCACCAGCGGCGTCAACAGCGATGAAGAGGCGATCAACCTGATGCAGTTCAAGCAGATGTACGAGGCGAACATGAAGGTGATCGCGGTGGCCAACCAGCTGTTTGACAGCACGCTGGCGATGGTCGGCTGAAGCGGAGAAGCAAGATGCGCATTGCCAGCAATCAATACCACCAGACCATGAGCAGCGCGCTGCAGGCGGCCAACACCGGCCTCAGCACCGTGATGCAGCAGATGGCCTCGGGCCAGCGCGTCATGAAGCCCTCGGACGACACCATCGCCACCATCCGCCTGGCGCGCATGGCGCGCGAGGGCGCGGCGCTGCACCAGTACCGCGACAACATCAGCGGCCTGCGCACGCGCCTGCAGACCAACGAGGTGACGCTGGACGGCATGAAGCAGGACCTGCTGCTGGCGCGCGACCTGATGGTCTGGGCCGCCGACGGCACCAACACCAGCGCCGACCTGCAGGCCATGTCGGGCTCGCTGGCGGCGCTGCGCGACAGCCTGTTCTTCACCATCAACAGCAAGAACGCCGAGGGTCGCTACCTGTTCTCGGGCACCGCCACGATGGTGCCGACGGTGGAGCTGACCGGGGTGGTGCCCGGGGCGCGCTACAGCAGCGGCGTGGGCATCAACACCGTCACCCAGGACGTGGCGGTGGGCGACGGCGTGAGCCTGGCGGCGAATGTCAGCGTCGCCGGCATCACCGCCTTCCTGAACCAGCTGGACGACACCGTGGCCAAGCTGGGCGCCGGCAATGCCAGCACCGCCAGTGCGCAGCTGAGCGGCATCGACCAGATGCTGTCCACCATCGCCGGCCAGATCGGCGCCCTGGGCGGGCGCCAGACCGTGCTGCAGACGCTGGAAGACAACCACGATGCGGTGACGCTGTCGAACCAGCAGGCCAGCATCAGCCTGGGCCAGCTGGACTATGGCGAGGCGGCGGTGCGCCTGAACAGCTACACCCAGGCGGTGCAGGCGACGCAGAAGGCCTATGCCCGCGTCAGCAGCCTGAGCCTGTTCGACGCACTCTGAGGCCGGACCCTTGAGCAGCATCCCCGCACTCGCAGCGCCGCGCGCCAGCGGCGAAGGGCCGGGCCGCGCCGCCGCGGCGCCGCTGGCCGGCCCGGCGCTGGTGCGCGAGCTCGCGGCCGCGAGCCGCCAGCCCGCCGCCGCCAGCACCAGCGAGGGCAGCAGCGGCCGCGCACCACGCCCGGCCAGCCCCTACCGCGAGCCCGGCCTGCAGCAGCGCGTCGCGGCCTACCAGCAGGGGCTGGACCATGTCGACGGCCTGCTGGCGCAGCTGCAGCGCTTCAAGGCCGATCTGCTGGCTCAGGCCGAGCCGGCCGCCCTGCAGCGGCGGTTGCAAGACCTGACCCTGGCCTGGCAGCAGCGCCCGCAGGCCGGCGTGCTGGACGCACAGCTGCGCCTGGTGGAGCCCGGCCAGGCGCGCCAGCGCTTTGCGATCCGCGGCCTGGATCTGGCCTCGCTGCGCGACGATGGCCCGGAGACCCTGCGGTTGGCGCTGCCCGGCCGCGCCGCCACCATCAATGTGCCGATCGACCCCGGCGCGGGCCCGCAGGCGCAGCTGCGCCGCATCGACCAGTTGCTCGCGCCCGCCGGCGTGCGCGTGTCGGCCCCGGGCGGCGAGCTGCAGTTCAGCGTCGCCGAGGCCGCCTGGCCGGCGCTGCGCGAGGGCCTCAGCCTGAAGGGCGACGGGCGGCGCTTCCCCAGCGGGCAGCTGGTGCGGGCGCGCCTGGAGCCGCTGGGCGAGGCGCTGCAGCCGGCGCAATGGCGGCTGGATGGTGCGGCCGCGCAGCGCGAGACCCTGGCTCGGCTGGCCCAGGCCCAGCTGCAGCTGCAGCTGGCGCGGGCGGGTTTGTCTGAGTGCGTCGCCGGCCTGCAGCCGGTGGCGGGCCAGGCCGAGGAGCGGGCCAGCGCCGCCGCGATGCAGGGCCTGGCCGCCGGCTTTGCCGCCGAGCATGGCGACGCCGCCAAGCCGATGGACTACGAGACCTACGCGGCGCTGGCGCCCGCGCTCAAGGGCCTGCGGCGCGAGCGCGTGCAGCAGCTGCTGGGCGACTGAGCCCGGCGCTGCCGCCGCTCAGTGCCGCTTGTACTGGGTGGCGCCGAACAGCATCTCGCGCGCCTTGTCGTCCATCAAGGGCTTGCGCTGCTGGGCCAGCACCTCGACGCCGCGCTGCACCGCCGGGCGCGAGGCGATCTCGTCGAACCAGCCCTTCAGGTGCGGATAGTCCTTCAGTTCCACGCCCTGGTTCTTCCAGGAGCGCAGCCAGGGGAAGACAGCGATGTCGGCAATGCTGTAGTCCCTGCCGCCGATGTAGCGGCTGGAGGCCAGGCGCTTGTTGATGACGCCGTACAGGCGCTTGGCCTCGTTGGTGTAGCGCTCGATCGCGTACGCGATCTTCTCGGGCGCATAGATGCGGAAGTGGTGGGCCTGGCCCAGCATGGGGCCGACGCTGCCCATCTGGAACATCAGCCATTGCAGCACCTCGTACTTGCCGCGCGTGTCGGCGGGCAGCAGCTTGCCGGTCTTGCCGGCCAGGTAGAGCAGGATGGCGCCGGATTCGAACAGCGAGATCGGTGCGGCATCGGGGCCCTGCGGGTCGATGATGGCCGGGATCTTGTTGTTGGGGCTGATGGTGAGGAACTTGGTGTCGAACTGGGCTCCCGTGCCAATGTCCACGGGGATCACCCGATAGGGCAGCGCGCATTCTTCCAACATGATGTGAACCTTGTGGCCGTTGGGCGTGGCCCATGAATACACTTCGATCATTCGGTCGCTCCATCCTGCACTGGTGATGGTTCTCACGCTGTCATCGCATTGTCACGTCTCATGGTAATTAAGCAAGTCAAGCAATGGTTTGTGGCTCGTGCCAACGCGGCGCGCTGGAAGCCCATCGCCGAATGGGCCGAGGGCCGCGGCGGTGGCCTGCGCCATTCGCGCGATGGCGAGGGCTTCGTGCTCGAGTTCCCGCGCGCCTTGCCCGGGCCCCTGCGCATCGAGTGGGGCCCGTCGCAGCGCGGCTATCTGCCGGGCCATGAGCTGCGCATGCGCTGCGAGCTGCGCCTGAGTGGCGACCTGCAGATGATGGTGCTGTGCCGCCAGCTGATGGAGACGCTGGAGAAGACCGTCTTCGAGGCCTATACCGACACGCTCAAGACCCGCGTCGACACCGACACGCCGGAGGAGATGCGCTGGCTGGTGATGTTCCCCAAGTTCAATGGCTTCACCTCCAAGCTGGTGCGCCAGCGCTTCGGCGCCCTGGGCGTGACGCGCGAACTGCCGGCTGCCTGGCTGGAAGGCGAGTTGAACGAGGCGCTGGCCCAGGCGAGCCAGGACCTGCTGCCCGACGAGCGGCCTTTCGTGATGATGAGTCTGCGCGGCAACCTCTATCTGCGCACCACCATGGCCGAGGCCTCGCTGCCGCAGATCCAGTCGCTGGTGAAGCTGCTGGAGGTGGCCTGCCACGCGGCCCAGCGCGTCAACCTGCGCCTCAGCGAGGGCGGGCCCTGGCCCACCACCACCTCGGTGGCCTGGCAGAGCCAGACGCCCGAGGACGAGCCGCCGCTGGCGCGGCCGGCCCACTGAAGGCCAGCGCTCAGCCGCGCTGCGCGAACTGCCAGCCCAGCTCGGCCAGCGGCCGCGCGCCGGCGCCGGCCTCGCGCGCCTGGGCGCTGGAGGCGGTGCCGTCCTCGGCGCGCTTGGCAATGCCCTGCAGGATGGCGGCGATGCGGAACAGGTTGTAGGCCAGGTAGAAGTTCCAGTCCTTCGTCACCAGCGCCGGGTCGACGCGGCCGGTGCGCTCGCAGTAGCGGCGCACATAGCTCTGCTCGTCGGGGATGCCCAGCGCGGCGATGTCCACGCCGCCCAGGCCGCGTGCCGTGCCCGAGGTGCGGATGTGCCAGGACATGCAGTGGTAGCTGAAGTCGGCCAGCGGGTGGCCCAGCGTGGAGAGCTCCCAGTCCAGCACCGCCAGCACGCGCGGCTCGGTGGGGTGGAACACCAGGTTGTCGAGGCGGAAATCGCCATGCACGATGGACACCTCGCGCGGGTCGCGCGCGGACTCGGGGATATGCGCCGGCAGCCATTCGATCAGGCGGTCCATCGCCTCGATGGGCTGGGTGATGGAGGCCTGATACTGCTTGCTCCAGCGCCCGATCTGACGCTCGAAGTAGTTGCCCGGCTTGCCATAGCCGGCCAGGCCCACCGCCTGCACGTCGACCTTGTGCAGCGCGGCGATGACGCGGTTCATCTCCTCGTAATGCGCGGCGCGTTCGGCATTCGTCATGCCGGGCAGGGACTGGTCCCACAGCACGCGGCCCTGCACGAACTCCATGATGTAGAAGGCGCGGCCGATCACGCTCTCGTCCTCGCACAAGGCCAGCATGCGCGGCACCGGCACCTCGGTGTCCTGCAGCGCGCGCATCACCATGTATTCGCGCTCGATGGCGTGGGCCGAGGGCAGCAGCTTGGCCGCCGGCGCCGGCTTGGCGCGCATCACATAGGTCTGGCCCGGCGTGACGAGCTTGTAGGTGGGATTGGACTGGCCGCCCTTGAACTGCTCGATGCTGAGCGGGCCGGCAAAACCTGGCACCTGGCTGCCGAGCCAGGCGGCCAGGGCCTCGTTGTCGATCGAATGTGAGGGGGCACGGGTGCCGGTGAACGCTTCCATGGGTCTCCTGATTGCAGTGAATTCAGTGCGGCGACCCGGGCGGCGTGGCCGGGCTCGCTACTTGGCGGCGATCGCCATCAATTTTTCCTTGCTCAGCACCACCAGGCGCGTCGGCTCGACGCGCACCGCACCGTCGCGCTCGAAGCCCTTGAGCTCCTGGTTGACGCGCTGGCGCGAGGCGCCCAGCATCTGCGCCAGGTCTTCCTGCGCCAGCTGCAGGCCGATGCGGATTTCCTCGCCCTGCGGCACGCCATAGCTGCGTGCCAGCAGCAGGATCTGCTTGGCCAGGCGCGAGGCCAGCGGCCGCGTGTTGAGGTCTTCCACCACGTCGAACATCAGGCGCAGGCGCCGGCAGTTCAGGCGCAGCAGCGCCTCGTAGAGCTCGGAGTGGCGTGCCAGCAGTTCGCGGAAATCGGGTTTGCGCACCACCAGCAGGGTGGTGTCGCCATGCGCCGTGGCATCGTGGGTGCGCGGCAGGCCGTCGAACAGCGAGATGTCGCCGAACCAGGTGCCGGGCTCCACATAGGTGAGGGTGATCTGCTTGCCCGAGAGCGAGACCGAGCTGATGCGCACCGCGCCCTTGGCCACGCCCACCCATTCCTCGGCCGGCTCGCCACGGCAGGAGAGCAGGGCGTCGTCGCTGAGGCGTCGGACCGTGGCACGGGAGAGGATGTCGCTGCGCAAGGGCAGTGAGAGTTTTGAGAACCACGACCCCGACTCGATGTTGCTGCGTTCGGGAATTGTAAGAACCGGGCTATTCATGCTTAGTCGCTGACGTGACAGCTCCACATGGCCGTCCTTCCCTATTGTGTACGACTCACCAAAACCTACTGAAGCAGGAGACCAAGATGCCCGCAGATGCCGAACAACTCGAGGGTCAGCAGCGTTTCGGCGCGGCCGAATGGGGCTTGCGCGTGGACCTGGCGGCGGCCTACCGGCTGGTGGCGCTGTTCGGCTGGGACGATCTCGTCTTCACCCACATCAGCGCGCGCCTGCCCGGCCAGCACGATCAGTTCCTCATCAACCCCTACGGCATGATGTTCGAGGAGATCACCGCCTCCAGCCTGGTGAAGGTGGACATGCAGGGCAACAAGCTGGACGACAGCCCCTATCCGGTGAACCCGGCCGGCTTCACCATCCACAGCGCCGTGCACGCGGCGCGCGCCGATGCCGGCTGCGTGCTGCACACGCACACGCTCAACGGCGTGGCGGTGTCGGCGCAGCGGGGCGGTGTGCTGCCGCTCTCGCAGCAGTCGATCTTCGTGCTCTCCAGCCTGGGCTATCACGACTACGAGGGCGTGGCGCTGCGCGAGGACGAGAAGCCGCGCCTGGTGGCCGATCTGGGCGCCAAGAACTACCTGATGCTGCGCAACCATGGCCTGCTGACCCTGGGCGCCAGCGTCGCCGATGCCTTTCTGGCGATGTATCTGTTCGAGAGCGTGTGCGCGATCCAGCTGCGCGCGCAAAGCGGCGGTGGCGAGCTGGTGCAGGTGAACCCGGCCATCATCGGCGGCGCCCAGCAGCAGGCCGCGCAGGTGACCAAGGGCCTGGGCGGGGCGCTGGCCTGGCCGGGGCTGCTGCGCCGCCTGGATCGCCGCCTGCCCGGCTACGCCAGCTAAGGTTTCAACACCCTGACTGTGGGCGCGACGAAACAGCGTGCGGCCCGCAGCGCATTCCGGCGGCGCTGGCGCGGGGCCTCATGCTAGAGTGCCCCGCAGAACAACACAGATCCCGGGAATGGACCGAGCCAAACCAGCGCCGCAGGCCGGCGCTGCGTCCGCCAGACTGCGCACCCTCCTGCTTGCACTTCTTGCCGGCGGATGGACCAACGCCCATGCGGTGGGGGTGGGGCGTCCGCAGACCTTGTCGGCCCTGGGCCAGCCGCTGAGCCTGACCTTCCCCCTGCAACTGGCGCGCGGCGAGACGCTGACGCGCGATTGCGTGCGTGCCGAGGTGCTGGCCGGCGATGCCCGCATGCCGGCCAATCTGGTGCAGATCCAGCTCGAGGGCGAGGACGAAAGCTCAGTGCGCCTGGTGCGCTTGCAGACGGTGGTGCAGATTGACGAGCCGCTGGTGACCGTGAATCTGGCGGTGGGCTGCCCGGCGCGCTTCACGCGCCAGTACACCGCCTTCATCGACCCGCCCGCGAGCGGCGCGCCGTCCTTGCCTGACGCGGGCAGTGCACGCATGCCCAGCGCCGAGTTGCGCGAATACTCACCCGCCCTGCAGGCCGCGCTGGCGACCGCCAATGCCAAGCCGGCCAGCCTGCTGTCGGCGCAGGAACTGGCCACCTTGGCAGCGCCCGAGCAGGCGGCAAGTGCCGCCGCGGCCGCCGCGCCGAAGCCGCGCGCCAAGCGCGCCCCGGCGGCGGGCCCCCGCAGCACGGCCGGCGATGGCGCGGCGGGGTCGAGCGCCGCAAGTGGCCCAAGCGCCCCAGGCGCCGAAACCACCAAACCCAGGCGCAGCACGCGCACGCGCACCAGCGTGGCCGTCGCCGCGCAGGCCGCCAGTGCTCCGAAGGCCGGCGGCGGCAGGCTGAGCCTCGAGGCGCCCGAAGCGCTGCTCGAATCCAGCTCCCTGCAGGCGGCCCAGGCCGCCAGCGCCGCCAGCGGTGCGGCCAGTACGGCGGCCGAGGCGAGCGAGCGCATGGTCAAGCTGGAGCAGAGTTTTGCCAAGCTGCAGGCCGAACAGCGCCAGACGCAGGAACGCCTGCTGGCCCTGCGCGTGCAACTGGAGCAGGCCCAGCGTGCCCAGTACAGCAACGCCTTCAGCCTTGGCCTGCTGGCCCTCAGCCTGGCCCTGGCCGGCGCCTGCACCTATCTGGGCCTGACCCTGCGGCGCGAGCGGCGCCAGCATGGCGAGGCCTGGTGGTCCGGCTCCAGGCCCGAGGCGAGCGCGGCGGCGCCCGCAGCCGTGGCGCCTGCGCCGGCCGCTCCCGCCGTGCCGCGCATGGCGCCCGCCATGCCTCCCGAGGCGCTGGATACCACCGTGCCCGGCGCTTTGTCCACGCCGCCCGACGAGCGCACCATGTCCTTGCCCGGCCTGCTGGACCTGGGCGAGCCTGCCGCCGCCGCCGAGCAGGAACCGCTCAGCGTGCAACTGATCAACCAGGGCCTGCCGACGCAGCCGGCCGCCCTGCATGCGCCCAGCGCCGCACCGGTGCGGCAGCTGGACGCGCAGCGCATGGTGACGGTGGAGGAATTGATCGATCTGGAACAGCAGGTGGACTTCTTCCTCGTGCTGGGCCAGGAGGACGCCGCCGTCGAACTGCTCACCGAGCGCCTCGAGCAGGCGGATGGCAACGGCCTGCCCTATCTGAAGCTGCTGGAGATTCACCAGCGCCGCGGCGATCGCGCCGCCTTTGCCGCGCTGGCCGAGCGCTTTGCCGAGCGCTTCGATGCGCGCGCGCCGGCCTGGAGCGAGGATCTGAACGAGGGCCACGGCCTGGAAGCCTATCCCGAGGTGCTGCGCCGCCTGCAGGCCTGCTGGCACGATGCCGGCGTGAGCATGGCGGCCGTGCAGGCGCTGCTCGCGCGCGATGCGCTTGGCGAGGCCGGCCTGAACCTGCCGGCCTACCGCGATCTGCTGATGCTGTATGCGGTGGCGCGCGACATCTCCGAGCATGAGGTGCGCGGCGATGACATCGATGTGTTCCTGCCGCTGGACGGATCGGGCAGTGCCGCGGCCGCCGCGGGCGCGGGCATGATGGCCACCATGGTCTGGCAGAGCACGCCGCAGGCCAACTCGCCCATCGACGTGGACATCTCGCTGGACGAGCCGGCCGCGCCGCCGGCGCAGCAGGCCTGATTCACAGCCTGGTGAGCAGCTCCAACGCCTTGTTGAGCGTCTCGTCGCGCTTGGCGAAGCAGAAGCGCACCACGCGCTCGTGGCGGTCGGCGCCGCCAAATGCCGCCATCGGAATCGCCGCGACGCCGATCTCGCGCGTCAGCCAATCGCAGAAGGCCTCTTCCGGCAGCTCGCTCACGGCGCTGTAGTCCACGCATTGAAAATAAGTGCCTTCGCAGGGCAGCAGGCGCAGCGGCGTGCGCGCCAGGCCGGCGCGGAACAGATCGCGCTTGCGCTGGTAGAAGGCCGCCAGGTCCAGATAGGGCCTGGGGTCGTCGAGGTAGCGTGCCAGGCCATGCTGCATCGGCGTGTTGACGGTGAACACGTTGTACTGATGCACCTTGCGGAACTCCGCCGTGAGGGCGGCCGGCGCGGCCACATAGCCGACCTTCCAGCCGGTGACATGGTAGGTCTTGCCAAAGCTGGAGACGATCAGGCTGCGCGCCGCCAGCGCCGGGTAGCGCGCCGCGCTCTGGTGCAGCTGTCCATCGAACACCATGTGCTCGTAGACCTCGTCGCTGATCACCAGCACCTGGGTGCCCTCCAGCAGCGCGGCGAGCGCGCGCATGTCGGCATCGCTCCAGACCGTGCCGCTGGGGTTGTGCGGGGTGTTGATGACGATGGCGCGGGTGCGCTCACCCAGCGCCGCGCGGATGCGCGCGAAGTCCGGACGGAAGCTGTGCGGGTCCAAGGGCACGCGCCGCACGCGGCCGCCGGCCAGCTGGATGTTGGGCGCATAGCTGTCGTAGCAGGGTTCCAGCACGATCACCTCGTCGCCCGGGTGCACGATGGCGAGCAGGGCGGTGAAGATGGCCTGGGTGGCACCGGCGGTGATGGTGATCTCGCGGCCGGCGTCATAGGCATGGCCGTAGAGCCGCTGCAGCTTGGCCGCCACCGCCTCGCGCAGCGCCGGCACGCCGCTCATCATCGGGTACTGGTTGTGGCCGGCACGCATGGCCGCGTCCACCGCATCGATCAGGGCCGGGTCGCAGTCGAAATCCGGAAAACCCTGGCCCAGGTTGACGGCCTGGTGCTGCTGGGCCAGCGCCGACATGCGCGTGAAGATGGTGGTGCCCACATCGGGCAGGCGGGATGCAAGCGTGGGTGGCGTGGTCATCGGCAAGACGGGACGGGCGTAAGACTCAGAGTTCGTAGTCGCTGGCCTGGCCGTTCAGGGCGCGCTGCAGCAGGTGCTTGTTGAGGCGCTCGGACAGCAGTTCAGCAAAGGCATAGACATAGTTGCGCAGATAGGCGCCGCGCTTGAAGGCGATGCGGGCCACGTTCTGGCCGAACAGATGGCCCAGCGGCTTCGCCACCAGGTCGCCGCCCGGCGGATCGTCGCGCACCGCCATCTCGGCCACGATGCCCGCGCCCATGCCCAGGCGCACATAGGTCTTGATGACGTCGGAGTCGATCGCCTCCAGCACGATATTGGGCTGCAGGTGGCGCGCGGCAAAGGCGCGGTCGATGCGGGTGCGGCCGGTGAAGCTGGGGTGGTAGCTCACCAGGGGTTCGGCCGCCAGTTGCTCCAGCGTGGGGCGCTCCACCAGCGCCAAGGGATGGCCGGCGGGCACCACCAGCACATGCTGCCATTCGTAGCAGGGCAGGGAGATCAGTTCCTCGAACTCGCTGAGCGATTCGGTGGCGAGGCCGACATCGGCGGTCTCGTCGACCAGCATGCGCGCGACCTGCTCGGGGTTGCCCTGGTGCAGGCTCACATTGACCTGCGGGTACAGGCGCCGCAGCTGCGCCACCGGCCCGGGCAGCACATAGCGCGCCTGGGTGTGGGTGGTGGCGATGGAGAGCGTGCCGGCATCCTGCTTGGAATACTCCTCGCCGATGCGCTTGAGGTTGCCGACCTCGCGCATGATGACCTCGATGGCCTTGAGCACCTGCTGGCCGGGCTCGGTGATGCTGCGCAGGCGCTTGCCGTGGCGCGAGAAGATATCGACGCCGAGCTCCTCTTCCAGCTCCAGGATGGCCTTGGAGACGCCGGGCTGCGAGGTGAACAAGGCCTTGGCGGTCTCGGTGAGGTTGAGGTTGCGGCGCGCCGCTTCCTGGACAAAACGGAATTGATGCAGATTCATGGCGCGTGGCCCTCGTTCGCCGAGCCGGCGTTCAGCAGCCCCAGGCTGAGATCGGCCATCGCCTGCATCAGCGCGTCCTGCTCGCCGATGGCGGGATGCAGCAGCCATTGCACGCGCTCGCCCCAGGCGGCGCGCAATTTATCCACCAGCGGCGGCACGTCGCGCCGCACATGGCCGCTGGCGCCGAGGAAGAGCGGCACGATGTGCACGCGCGTGCAGCCGGCCTCGGCCAGCTGCAGCGCGGCGCTTTCGATGTCCGGCTGCATCAGCTCCAGAAAGGCCAGCTGCAGCGGCAGCGCGGGGCGCGCCAGGCGGATGCGGCGTGCCACTTCCTCGAAGGGGCGGGCCCAGGCGGGGTCGCGGGCGCCATGGGCAAACAGGAGCAGGCCATCCATCGTCGTCACCGGTACCGCACCAGCCAGCCGAAGGCGGCCAGCGAGATGCCCATGTAGAACAGACTGGGCGCCGCGGCCACGGCCCAGGGCGTCCAGTTCTTCAGCAGGCCCAGATGGCCCGCCAGGTTGTTGATCAGCACGAAGCTGATGCCCAGCATGATGCCGCCAAACACCTTCAGGCTGATGCCGCCGGCGCGGCCGTGCAGATAGGCAAAGGGCAGGGCCAGGGCCACCATCACCATGCAGGCTATCGGGTAGAAGGCCTTGCGCCAGAACTGGATGTTGTGGGCCTGGGCCGACTGCTCCTGGGCCGAGAGATGCTCGGTGTAGCGGTACAGCTCCAGCGTCGACATATTGGCCGCCGGCAGCACCGCGGCCGTCACCACCCCGAGGGTGAGGCTGCTGTGCCAGGGCAGTTGCGCCAGCCGATGTTCCACCAGGCCCGCCGGCGCCGGCCCGGTGCCAGGTCTTGCCGCCGGCGCCGCTTCCTTGCCAGGCGCCAGGCTCAGCAGCGGGCTGCCGGTCTGCCGCCATTGCGTGGCGCTCACGCCCTCGAGCGTCCAGACGCCGATGTTCGAGACCTTGGCGCTCTGGGCCGACAGGCGCGTCACCAGGCCGCCCTGGGCATCGAACTCGAAGATGCGGATCTGCTCCAGCAGGCCGCCGGCACGCGCGCGCTGCACATGGACCGAGTAGCTCCATTCGCCGGCCGGGGTGCTGAGCTTGTCCTTCAGCCAGGCGCCGCTCTCGCTCACCGCGGCGCCGGCATTGCGCGCGCGTGCCACCATCGCCTCGCGCCCGGTCAGGGGGGCGATGTAGTCACCGATCACGAAGGTGAGGGCCGCGAACATCAGTGCCAGGCTGGCGAGCAGGCCCAGCGCGCGCCCGGGCCCGAGGCCGGCGGTGCGCAGGATGGTGAACTCGCTCGACTGCGCCAGGCGCGCCAGGCTGTAGATGGTGCCGATCAGGATGGCGAAGGGTGCCAGCTCGTAGACATTGCCGGGCACCTTGAGCAGCGACAGCCAGGCCGCCTGGGCGGCGCCGGCGCCGACCCGGTTCATGCGGTCCAGGTCGTCCACGAAGTCGACGAAGAAGAACAGCGACAGAAAGCCCAGCATCACGAAGGACACGGCGCCGAACACATCGCGGTAGAGCAGGCGGCGTACCGTCCTCATGCGCCGCCCCCGGCCAAGCGGGGCTTGCGCCTGGGCAGGCACAGGCGGTTGCCCTGGTCGCGCCACCACAGCAGGCCCAGGGCCAGCGCGAAGCCGCTGCCGTGCACCGCCAGCAGGGCGCCGGCCATGCTCATGCGGCCGCTGGCAACCCAGGACTGCGAGAGGTTGATGAGATTGAAATAGACCACGAAGCCGAGCAGGGCGAACAGCAGGTTCCAGTTGCTGGCGCGGCGCGGGTTGCTGGCCGAGATGCCGATGCCCAGCAGCATCAGGTTGACGCAGCCCAGCGCCATGCCGAAACGCCAGGTCAGCTCGCCCTGGTTGCGCGGGATCGGCTTGTCCAGCAACTCGAGGGTGCCGATCGCCTTGGGCGGGCGTTGGTCGGTGGCGCGCATGGCCTGGTTGTCCACGAGCAATTTGTATTCCTCGAAGCGCGCCAGGGCCTTGGCGCCGGATTGGGGGGCCTGCTCATTGCGCTGGCCATGCTCGAGCACCAGGAAGCGCTGGTCCTTGGCCGTTTCGATATGGCCCTTCAGCGAGGTGGTGACCGATTCGCTGCGCTCGGAGTTCATCAGAATGAAGACATTGCGCGCGGTCTTGTCGTCGGCGCTGTCGCGCTCGATGAAGAACACGCGCGAGCCGTCGGCCGAACTCTGGAACTGGCCGGGCGCGACCCGCGACAGATCGCTGCGCTGCTCGTACAGCTCGCGCAACTGGCTGCTGTTCTGGTTGCCCCAGGGCCAGATCATCATCATCAGCACCGCCACCGCCAGCACCACCGGCCAGGCGGTGCGCAGCACCGGTTTGACGAAGCGGCCCAGCCCGACGCCGCTGGCAAACCAGATCGTCATCTCGGACTCGCGGTACATGCGGCCCAGCGTGGCGACGATGGCGATGAAGAGCGACAGGCTCAGCATCGTGGGCAGATGCGCCAGCGACATATAGCCCAGCAGGTAGAGCACATGCTGGGGGGCGACATTGCCGCCCGCCGCCAGGCCCAGGGTCTTGATCAGCATCATCGTCAGCACGATGGTGAGGATGACGACGAGGGTGACGCCGAAGCTTCTGGCCAACTCCTTGCGTACGGTGGAATCGAATAACATCCGGGCACTTTATCTATTTCTCGACATTATGGACTTCCGTACTCAGACTGCGTCCCTGGATGCATTGGCCAATGTGTCAGCGGATGCGCTGGTGGTGATCGTGGCGGGCGAGGCCGTGCCCGCTGGTTTGGATGCAGCCCTGAGCACCCTGCTCAAGGATGCGGTAAAGCTGGGGGATTTTGAATTCAAGGCCGGCAAGGCCCTGACCTTGCTGCGCCCGGCCGGCGTGAAGGCCGCGCGCGTGGTGTTCGCCGCCGCCGGCAAGGCCACGGTGAAGGCGGCACGTGCCGCGGTGCAGAACGCGGTGGGCCAGCTGAAGGGCCGTGGCGCCGCGCATGCGGCGATCGCCTTCGCTGGTTTCGACGCTGTGAGCGACGCTCTGGTCGAGCAGACCGTGCTGGCCGTGCGCGATGCCGTCTACGTCTACCGCCATACCAAGCCGAGCGCGCCCAAGGCCGGCGCCTTCAACAAGCTCAGCCTGCTGGCCTGCAAGGACGATGCCAAGGCCGTGAAGACCGGCCTGGCCCGTGGCCTGGCGATTGCCGAGGGCATCGAGCTGGCGCGCGAGGCCGCCAACCGCCCGGGCAACTACTGCACGCCCAGCTATCTGGCCGACGAGGTCAAGGCGCTGGGCCGCACGCATGGGCTGAAGGTCGAGGTGCTGGATCACAAGGCCTGCGAGAAGCTGGGTATGGGCTCCTTCCTGTCGGTGGCCAAGGGCTCGGACGAGCCGCTGCGCTTCATCGTGGCGCGCTACGAGGGTGCGGCCAAGACGCAGGCGCCGGTGGTGCTGGTGGGCAAGGGCATCACCTTCGACTCGGGTGGCATCTCGCTCAAGCCGGGCGCCGAGATGGATGAGATGAAGTTCGACATGGGCGGCGCGGCCAGCGTGCTGGGCACGCTGCGCGCCGTGGCCGAACTCAAGCCCAAGATCAATCTGGTGGCCATCATCGCGGCCTGCGAGAACATGCCCAGCGGGCGCGCGCTCAAGCCGGGCGATGTGGTGACCTCGATGTCGGGCCAGACCATCGAAATCCTCAACACCGACGCCGAGGGCCGCTTGATCCTGTGCGACGCGCTGACCTATGCCGAGCGCTTCAAGCCGGCGGTGGTGGTGGACGTGGCGACGCTGACGGGCGCCTGCGTGATCGCGCTGGGCGGCGTGCGCAGCGGCATGTACGCGAGCGATGACGAGCTGGCAGCCTCGCTGCTGGCGGCGGGCGAAGCCGCGCAGGATCTGTGCTGGCGCATGCCGCTGGACGAAGAGTACGAGGAAGGCCTGAAGAGCAACTTCGCCGATGTGGCCAATGTGGGCTCGCGCGCCGGTGGCTCGATCACCGCGGCCATGTTCCTCAAGCGCTTCGCCAGCAAGTACCGCTGGGGCCATCTCGACATCGCCGGCACGGCCTGGAAGGGTGGCGCCGCCAAGGGCGGCACCGGCCGCCCGGTGGGCCTGTTGACGCACTTCGTGCTGTCGCAGGTTCGTTGAGCGAGCAGGGTGGCAGGAGTCGGCGCATGGCAGAGGTGAGCTTCTACACCAATGTGGCCGACCGCCTGCCCTATGTGTGCCGCCTGCTGCGCAAGGCGCAGCTGAGCGGCGCACGCGTCGGGGTGCTGGGGCCGCCAGCCATGCTGGAGCGGCTGGACGCCGCGCTCTGGACCTTCGAGCCGACCGAGTTCGTCCCGCATGTGCGCGTGGCGGACGCGCCGCTCAGGCCCGCCTTGCAGCGCACCCCGGTGGTGCTGGCCGAGCGGGTGGAGTCGATCCCGCACCGGCACATGCTGCTCAACCTGGGTTCGGACCTGCCGCCTGCCTTCGATACCTTCGAGCGCGTGCTGGAGGTGGTGTCGCGCGATGAGCAGCAGGTGCAGGCCGGGCGCATGCGCTTCAAGCGCTATCGCGAGCTGGGTTGCCAGGTCTCGCATCACGTCGTCAGCGACTGAATCGCGGGCCGGCAGGGGCTCGGCACTGGGCGCAGGGGTCAGGTCTTGCCTCTCGCTTGGCGTGCCAACTCGGTGCGGCTGTGCCACATATCGATGCACCCCATATGAAACCGGCAGGGTAAGTACGGGTAAACGACAGCGGGAACGCATCAGACGGCATGCGGTTTTCCAGAGTTTCCCCCTGGAGTAAGGGGTGGAATTGGGGTATGTTTGCGCTCGTTGAGAATTCAACGTTAATAAGCTCTCCTTCTTCCAACTCGGAGGTAATACATGCAAGTCAAGTTGAATGTGATCGTGGGCGCCGTCGCGGCCGTGCTGTGCGGCACGGCGATGGCGCAAGACCTGGTCGTGAAGATCGGCCACGTCGGCCCCACCAGCGGCGCGATTGCCCACCTGGGCAAGGACAATGAGTTGGGCGCACGCATGGCCATCGATGAGCTGAACGCCAAGGGCGTCACCATCGGCGGCAAGAAGGCCAAGTTCGAACTGCTGGCCGAAGACGACGCGGGCGACCCGAAGCAAGGCACGGCCGCGGCCCAGAAGCTGATGGACTCCAAGGTCAACGGCGTGATCGGCCACCTGAACTCGGGCACCTCGATCCCCGCGTCCAAGGTGTATAGCGACGCTGGCGTGCCGCAGATCAGCCCCTCGGCCACCAACCCCAAGTTCACCCGCAACGGCTACAAGACCGCTTTCCGCGTGGTGGCCGACGACGTGCACCTGGGCGGCACGCTGGGCAAGTACGCCGTGAAGGAACTCAAGGGCCAGTCGATCGCCGTGATCGATGACCGCACCGCGTACGGCCAGGGCGTGGCCGACGAGTTCGAAAAGGGCGTGAAGGCCTCCGGCGGCAAGGTCGTCGGTCGCGAATTCACCAACGACAAGGCCACGGACTTCACCGCCATCCTGACCTCCTTGAAGGCCAAGAAGCCCGATGTGGTCTTCTTCGGCGGTATGGACGCTGTGGCCGGCCCGATGCTGCGCCAGATGAAGCAGCTGGGCATCGAAGCCAAGTTCATGGGCGGCGACGGCATCTGCTCGGGCGAACTGCCCAAGCTGGCCGCGGGCACCATGGGTGACGGCCAGGTGGTGTGCGCCGAGGCTGGTGGCGTGGAAGGCGAATCCAAGAAGTCGATGGAAGGCTTCAAGGCCAAGTTCAAGGAAAAGTACAAGGTGGACGTGCAAATCTACGCCCCCTATGTGTATGACGCCGTGAACGTGATGGTGGCGGCGATGGTGAAGGCCGGCTCGGCCGAACCTGCCAAGTACCTGCCGGTGCTGGCCAAGACCGACGGTTACAAGGGTGTGACCGGCACGATCGGCTTCGACGGCAAGGGCGACATCAAGAATGGCGCGCTGACCCTGTTCACCTACAAGGGCGGTGCGCGCGAGCAGATCGCCGTGGTGCGCTAAGCGCCAGGAACCGGCTTTTGCCAGGGGCGCCCACTTCGGTGGGCGCTTTTTTATTTGTGTCATCCCCACAGTGAGGGACGAGAAAACCGGATTGCCGTGGAAAACGCACGTGAGCGGCTGCACAGCATGTTTGGCTGGGCTGCGCTTGCTGGTTGAATGCACCTGGTTCAACACGGCGCCTCCAGCGCTGCGGAGTTCAGGAAAACGGCGGGAATGGAGTTTGTCCCCTGAATTCGTGAATAGCCGTGGTTCAAGCCACTCTCACCCTTCAAACGGGGGGCTTTCAAGAGTGTCTGCTGGAGGCATGATCGCCTCGCAGTACGGTTTGCGCCCTTTCGAAGCAGCTCCTTGGTCGGCGGATTCTGGTAGTCCTTCGACAGACCGCTAGATTCGGCTTGCTCACCAACCGAACGGTGCTGAAGGCGTGCAATTGGGGACAGGCATGATTCGGATATTCAACCACTACCTGCATAGACAGACTTTGGTCCAGGTCTTCTTTGACCTTGGACTGATCATCGTTGCCATCTTCTCGGTCGTGCTCAGTCAGGGGGATGGTGCTGGGCAGGTGATTCCTTTTGCTGCGTCGCACGGTCTTTCGCTCGCCGGTTGCATGTTCGTCATCAACTCGGCGTCCGGTTTGTATCAGCATGCTCACAATCGGTCCTTGACCGAGTCCTGCGCGCGTGCCTTGCTGGCACTGTTGATCGGCCTGCCGCTGGCCTATGGCATCTTCAGCTTGGTGCCGACCAATGCCAGCCATCGCGATCTGCTGATTCTTGCTGCCATGGGGGCGGTGGCGGCGGTGATGGTGCACCGCGTTTATGCCGCGCACCCGATCGGTCAAGCGCGTACGCGCACCAAGATTCTGATCTTCGGTTCGGGCGCTGCGGCGCTGTCGGTCGGCAATACGCTGCGCGCTTCCGATCCGCATGCGCAGGTGGTGGGCTATTTTCCCGGCCCCAACGAGGATCGCTCAGAAGTGCCGCGTGGCGAAGTGATTGAGTCCAGGGGTAGCCTGACCGAAACCGCCTTGCACCTGGGTGTGGACGAAATCGTGGTGGCGCTTTCCGAGCGCCGTGGGGGCAGCATGCCTCTGCGTCAGTTGTTGGACTGCAAGCTGTACGGCATCAAGGTGGTGGACATTGCCACTCATTTCGAGAAGACGTTGGCACAGATCAAGATCAGCCATGTGAATGCTGGATGGTTGGTGTTTGGCGATGGCTTCAATCAAGGTGCGTTCCGTTCGGCCGTGAAGCGCTTGTTCGACATCGTTTTTTCTTCCGCCATCTTGATGGTCAGCGCGCCCATCATGTTGCTGACCGCGCTGGCGGTGAAGCTGGAGTCCAAGGGCCCGGTGTTCTATCGCCAAGAGCGGGTCGGGCAGAACGGTGCGGTGTTTGATGTGGTGAAGTTCCGCAGCATGCGCACTGATGCCGAGAAAGACGGCAAGCCGGTCTGGGCCACCAAGAACGATGATCGTGTCACCAAGGTCGGCCGCTTCATCCGCAAGGTTCGTATTGATGAACTGCCCCAGTTGATCAATGTGCTAAAGGGTGAGATGAGCTTGGTCGGACCGCGTCCCGAGCGGGCATATTTTGTTGACGAGTTGGTTGCCAAGATTCCCTATTTTGCGGTGCGCCACAGCGTGAAGCCCGGCGTGACAGGCTGGGCGCAAGTGCGCTACGAATATGGCTCGACCATAGAAGACTCGGTCGAAAAGCTTCAATACGATCTGTACTACGTCAAGAACCACACCTTGTTCCTGGATCTGCTGATCCTGCTCGAAACTGTCGCGGTGGTGTTGACGGGCAAGGGCGCGCGTTGACGCAATGCCTGAGCTGCCGAGACCCATCGATCTTGTCAGTTTTTGCGTTGATGGCCGCTTGAAAACTGCCCCGGACGCGAGCATGCGTTAGGCTGTGCTGAATAATTGCCGCAATCTCTTGTGCGGCACTTGCCTATATCTCGCATGTTGGAACATGGCCTCAATCTTGGGGCAGCATCGGGACTGATTGCTGCCTTGGCTCACCTTGTGCTCGGCGCGCTGGTGTTGACAATGCTCGCCAAGTATCCCTTGCATCGCTCGGTCTCTGCGGCCTTCGTCGTGGCACTGTTGCTGACGGCCGGCTGGGCTTTGCTTGATGCCTTTTCGCAGATGGGGGGCTGGTCAAGGCGGCATTGGGTGATGGCGATGCTGCTGCCGGCACTTGATGTGCTGCGCTATGGCGCCTGGTTCGTGGTGCTGCTGGGTCTGCAGGGCGCCAGTGCTGCGCGCCAGAGGAGTGCCTGGCTGCTGTCGGTGGCGGCGTTTCTCGGCGTAGTCGCGCCGTTGGCACTGATCATTTACCGAGAGGCACTGCAAATGCCTCTGCTCAGTTTTGAGCGCGGACAGGCGTTTGCCTCCTTGTCCCTGGCGGTGATTGGCCTGTTGCTGGCTGAGCAGGTTTTGCGCAATGCCTCGGGCGATACCCGCTGGAGCGTCAAACCCCTGTTCTTGGGCTTGGGTGCGGTATTTGCCTTCGACCTATTTCTGTTTTCGCAAGCCGCGCTCTTTCAGGAGTTTGACGGCGACGCAGTCAGCATCCGCGCTGCCGTCCACACCTTGGCAGTGCCCTTGTTGTGGATGGCGAGTCGGCGTAATCGGCAGTGGGGTAGCCGTCTGCATGTATCGCGAGCCGCGGTCTTCCATTCGGCCACGCTGCTGCTGGTTGGCGGCTACCTGCTGATCGTTTCCGCCGTCGGGTATTACGTGCGCTATACCGGCGGGGAATGGGGGCGGGCCCTGCAGCAGGCCCTGGTAGCCGTGGCGGTGGTGGCATTGCTGTTGATGAGCCTTTCTGGATCCATGAGGGCTCGCCTGCGCGTCTACATCAGCAAGAACTTCTTCAGCTATCGCTATGACTATCGCGAGGAATGGTTGCGCTTCACCGCCATGCTTGCGTCAAGTGCGTCACCGCATCAGCTGGGCGAGTCCGTCCTGCAGGGTTTGGCAAACTTGGTGGAGAGTCCGGGAGGCTCCTTGTGGCTGAAACGTGGCAGCGATGGCGCATTCACTCAATCGGCGCGCTGGAATTTGCCCGAAATTGGCGCCGCTCTCGATGCCGACATTGAGCTCATCAAGTTTCTGCGCGAGCGTGCCTGGATCATTGATTTGGATGAATGGCGGCGGGCGCCCGAGCAATATCGGAGCTTGCAAGTGCCGGAGTCGCTGGCTGCCGACGTCAGGCACTGGTTGATCGTGCCCTTGCTGACGGGCGGAGATCTGACAGGGCTGGCACTGCTTGCCAAGCCGCGCACGCCGATTGAGCTGAATTGGGAGGTGCGCGACCTGTTGCGCACGGCCAGCAGTCAGGCGGCCAGCTACCTGATGCAGATGCAGGCCACCGAGGCGCTGCTGGAGGCGCGCAAGTTCGAGGCTTTCAACCGTATGTCGGCTTTTGTGGTGCACGATTTGAAGAACATCGTTACTCAGTTGTCCTTGATGCTGAAGAACGCAAAGCGGCTGCGTGACAACCCGGAATTTCAGCAAGACATGCTCGACACGGTAGAGAATTCGCTCGAGAAAATGCGTCAGTTGATGCTGCAGTTGCGCGAGGGCGCCAAGCCGCACGGCGTGACCGGCGGTGTTGATTTGGTGCAGATCGCCCGAAAACTGGCCGCGCTCGCGCAGCACAAGGGGAGGGTGCTTGAGCTGGAGCTCTCCGGCGCGCTTAGCACCCGCGGGCATGAGGATCGCATCGAGCGCGTTATCGGTCATGCGGTGCAGAACGCGTTTGACGCCACGCCCGCTGAAGGTCGCGTGTGGCTAAAGCTTTGGCAAAGTGGCAGTCACGCCTGTGTGGAAGTGGGCGATACTGGTTGTGGAATGACGAGCGAGTTCATCGAGCGGCGGCTTTTCAAGGCCTTCCAAACTACCAAGTCGGCTGGCATGGGCATTGGTGCCTACGAGAGCTTTCAATACTTGCAAGAGCTAGGCGGAAAAATCGACGTGGAGAGTGAATTGAATATCGGGACCAGAATCAAGATCTCGCTGCCGCTGTTTCATGCCGGTCAGGCGTCCAACCTGCATATGGCGGCTTCCCAATGACTCTGTCGGCGTCTGCATCGCTGCTGATTGTCGAAGACGACCCAGCGCTGCAAAAGCAGCTCAAATGGTCGCTCGATCGTTTTGAATCGGTAGTGGCGAGCGATGCTGCAAGTGCCTTGCTGCAATTCCGCCGCCACACGCCCGCCGTTGTCACCATGGACCTGGGGCTTCCGCCGGATCAGGACTCAGTCACCGAGGGTTTCAAGCTGCTTGAGCGCCTGATCGAATTGGAGCCCATGACCAAGGTGGTCGTGCTGACCGGTCAGAACGACCAGTCCAACGCCTTGCGCGCCATTCGCATGGGTGCATACGATTTTCTGGCCAAGCCGGTGGATCCGGATGTCTTGACTCTGACGGTAGAGCGCGCCTTCCGCCTGCACGAGTTGCAGCAGGAGAACCGTCGACTGCAGATGCAGCAGTCGCAAGACGCCCTGGGTGGTTTGCTGACGCGTGACGCGGGCATGCAGCGTATTTGCCGCACGGTGGAACGGGTGGCGCCCAGTGATGCGACGGTGTTGCTGTTGGGCGAGAGCGGCACCGGCAAGGAAGTTTTGGCTCTGGGGTTGCACAATGCTTCGCGGCGCAAGGGGCGCTTCATCGCCATCAATTGCGCCGCCATTCCCGAAGCGCTGCTCGAAAGCGAATTGTTCGGCTACGAGAAGGGTGCGTTTACCGGGGCAAGCAAAACTACCGTTGGCAAGATTGAAACCGCCCATGGCGGCACCCTGATGTTGGACGAGATTGGTGATCTACCAATGTCGTTGCAGGCCAAGTTGCTGCGGTTCTTGCAGGAGCGCAGCATCGAGCGACTGGGCGGCCGTGGGGAAATTCCTGTTGACGTGCGCATCGTTGGCGCCACCCACCAAGATTTGCGCGCCTTGATTCAGCAAGGACGATTCAGGGAAGATCTCTTTTACCGACTTGCGGAAATCGTGGTTGAGATTCCGCCACTGCGCCAACGTGAAGGCGATGCGGTGCTGCTCAGTCATGCGTTTCTGCGACGCTTTGCGTCTGAGCAACGTCGGCCGGTGCAGTCGCTGGCAGACGATGCCGTGCTTGCCATCGAAGCTCATGCCTGGCCTGGCAATGTGCGCGAATTGCAGAACTTGATGAAGCGCGCGTCCATCATGGCTGACGGCGATCGCATCACGGCCAATGATCTCGGCTTGCCGGTACCTGGCCGGGAAATTGAGCAGGCCGCCAGCCTGGATTTGCGTGCCATTCGCGAGCAGGCAGAGCGGCAGGCTGTCGTCATGGCAATGGCTCGCACGGATGGCAATATTGCCAAGGCTGCAGAGATTCTTGGCGTTAGCCGGCCCACACTCTACGACCTTGTGAGTCGTCTGCAGATCAAGTGAAACACTTCAGGGAGATGTTGTGAAGCTTTGCAAGGCGAATGTCTTGAGCGCGATAGTGCTCGGTGCTGGGCTGCTCGCGGGCTGTTCGGGCGAGTCGGCCGACAGCATGCTGGCAGCGTCCCGAATCAGCCTTGAAAAACGCGATACCAGGGCGGCCGTCATCCAACTCAAGGGTGTCCTGCAGAAGCAGCCGTCCAGTGCTGAGGCTCGGTATCTGATGGGACGGGCTTTGCTGTTGTCCGGAGATCCGGAAAGTGCCTTGATTGAATTCAACAAGGCCGAGGAGCTTGGCTACTCCGCGGAACTGCTGGCACCTGAGCATGCCCGTGTTCTGTTGTTGGTGGGCCAGGCGGCGAAAGCGCTGGATAAGTATCGCGATGTCAAGCTGCAGAGCCCCAGTGCGAATGCGCAGCTCTTGGCGCAGATGGCCGCGGCCTATTGGGCGATCGGCAAGAAAGACGAAGCCTGGGCGGTCATCAGTGCCGCGCAGAAGGCAGATGGCAATGACCGCACGGTCGGCCTTGTGCATGTGCGCATGCAGGCAACAGTGCCGCCATTGAGTAACGCTCAGGCTGAACTGGATGCCTTGTTAAAACGTTTCCCGGATTTTGCTGATGCGTGGATGCTCAAGGCCGATTTGTTGCAGCGTGCCGGCGCGTCAAAGGCACAAGAGATCGAGGCCTACAGGGAGGCACTGAAGTGGGACCGGGCAGCCCTTGGTGCGCATGCCGGCATCATCACGTGGATGTTGCAGGAACGGGATCTCAAGGGGGCCGAGAAGGCACTAGACGCTCTCAAGGTGGTCGCCCCCGGTAGCGGCCAAGCTGGCTACCTTTCGGCCTTGCTTGCCATGCATCAGGGCAATCAGCAGAAGGCGCGTGAGGAGGTGCAGCGCTTGCTCAAGCGGGCGCCAAGCAATGTGCCCGTTCTGCACTTGGCCGGTGCCATCGAGTTTCAGCGTGGGGCCCTGCTGCAGGCCGATGCGCACTTGAACAAAGCGCTTGCTCAGGCCCCGGAGGCTGCAGACATTCGTCTTTTGCTTGCTCGCGTCTATGTGCGTGCCGGTGAGGCTGGTAAGGCTCTGGCGGTGGCGCAACCGCTGCTAAGCGCGAAAGAACCGAATCCTGAGTTGTTCCCGCTGCTTGGCGAAGCCTTGCTGCAGACGGGGGACCCGCTGCGTGCCGAGCAGATGTTTGCCAAGGCGGCAAGCTTGAATCCGCAGGACGTGGCAAGCCGCGTCGCCGCGGTAATGTCGCGCACGCAGGCCAAATCCAAGTACGACGGCACGGCCGAACTGCGTGCCATCGCGGTCGAAGATAAGGGTGTCACGGCCGACTTGGCACTTGTTAGCGTCCTGTTGCGCAAGAAGGACTACGAGCAGGCCAGCAAGGCGCTGGATGCGTTGGCCAAGAAGGAACCGAACAAGCCCTTGGCGGACAATTTACGAGGCAATTTGGAGTTGGCCAGGGGTGATCAGGAGCGTGCGCGGGCCGCGTTCCAGGCCGCGCTCTCCAAGGATCCGACATTTTTCCCGGCGGCGGCGAGCCTGTCCAAGCTTGCTGTCGATGCAAATGACTTCAAGCGTGCGAGCCAGTACTTCGAGGGCATCCTGAAGGTCGAACCCAGGAATCTGCAAGCGCGGATATCGCTGATCAATCTGAAGGTGCAGCAAGGCGCGCCCAAGGACGCCCTTGCCATCGAATTGACGCAACTGGTTAAAGAGTACCCCGAGGCGGTAGCCCCGAGGGTTGCCTTGGTGCAATTGCAGATGGCACGGGGCGAGAACAAACTGGCGCTGGCGGTCGCGCAAGAGGGCGCAACATTGCTGCCTGACAACGTAGAAATCCTGCTTTCGCTGGGATCGGCACTCGCAGGGGCAGGCGACACGAATCAGGCCGTGGCTACCTATAGCCGGGCGGCGACGCTGAGTCCCCAGTCACCTCAGCCCCATATTGCCCTGGCCGAGGTGCATTCGCGCGCCAAGAACTATGGTGCGGCGACGCAGAGCCTGAAGCGCGCGCTGGCAATCAAACCGGGTAACTTGGCCGCAATGGGGGCCATGTATGGCGTGGAGATGGCTGCCGGCCGGATAGACGAGGCTTTGATTGTTGCAAGGAGCTTGCAAGGGCAGGAGACAACAGCGGCACTGGGATTCGTGCTTGAAGGCGACGCTGAACTGAAGCGGCATCATCTCGATGCTGCTGCTGAGGCTTATCGCAAGGCTTTGGACAAGGGCGCGGACACCAGTTTTGCGATCAAGCTTCATCGGACGCTTGCAAGCGCGGACAAGCGCATGCCAGATGCCGACAAGTTTGCGAAACGCTGGTTGGAGCAGTTCCCGAAGGATGCACTGTTCATTCACCATCTTGGTGACGTGGCGTTGAAACGCGCCGACTTGAACGAGGCAGCCAGGCGCTACGGAGAGTCCTTGGCGCTAGTGCCGCGAAATGCTTCGGCGGCCAATAATTTGTCATGGATCGCGCTGCAGCAAGGCAGGCGTGACGAGGCAGTCAAATATGGCGAAGCGGCAGTTGCCATCGAGCCCAACAATCCGCAGTTCCTCGACAGCTTGGCTTCAGCTCTGGCGAGCAGTGGCAAGCTTGATCGTGCGATCGAGGTCCAAAAGCGGGCGATTGAGCTTGCGCCCGATTTGCATATTCATCGCCTGCATCTGGCGCGCTTGCTGATCGATGCTCGCAAAGGCGACCTTGCCAAGCTTGAGTTGCAACGTCTGCTTGAGCTTGGTGATGCCTTTGCGCAGCAGGCTGAGGTGCGGGAAGCCCTGATCAAGTTGAAGCAATGAGATAACTGCTCAGTGGACAAGGTTCGTTGACTGCGCAATTCGAGCGGTATTGCGAGAATGAGCCTTAGACTGGGTATTAGTTTGCACTAAGGCCATCCTGTCATGAGCGGCATCAGGCGATCAGATCTACGAAAGGTGTTCCACCAGTGGCTGCGGCGCTCGTTTGCGCGCCTGCCGCGAGATATGCGTTTCGCGATTTACCGCTATATGGTCGATTGCGATCCGGAGCCAGATCAGCGGCTCGAGCTGAAAATCGCGGAAACCCAGGACGAACTGGAGCAATGCTTCCGCATTCTTCATGATGCCTATGTGGGCAGCGGCTTCATGAAGCCCGTTGATTCGGGCATGCGAGTGACGCTCTACCACGCGCTGCCAACCACCACCACCTTGTGTGCGAAGTATGACGGCCGGGTCGTCGGAACGATTTCGATGATACGGGAGGGCGTGTTTGGATTCCCTCTGCAGTCGGTCTTTGACCTGTCGCAGGTCCGGGCCAAGGAAGGGAATATCGCGGAAATTTCTGCGTTGGCCGTCCATACGGATTTCCGCAGAACCGGTGGCGCGATCCTCTTTCCGCTCATGAAGTTCATGTATACCTACTGCACGGAGTTCTTCGATACGCGGCATCTGGTAATAGCGGTCAATCCCAATATGATTGAGCTTTACGAGTCGCTGCTGTTCTTTGAGCGTTTGCAGGAAAACACGGTGGCCAGTTACGACTTTGCCAACGGAGCACCTGCCGTCGGGGCGACCTTGGATTTGCACAAGGCGCTTGAGCAGTTTCGTCGGGTGTATGCGCGTCGCCGGCCACGCAAGAATCTCTACAAGTATTTTGTTGGCCTGCGCTTGCCAAACATCAAGCTCCCCAAAAGGCGCTACTTCACCACGAATGATCCTGTGATGAAGCCGGCAGCCTTGGACTATTTTTTCAATCAGAAGAGTGCATGTTTTGCCGAGCTAGATGACCGCAAGCGCGCATTGCTTTGGTCCATCTATGACATGGCGGAATACCGTTCGGTGTTGCCCATGCTTAGCGGTGCGACTATTCCCTCTCAACCAGTGCGGCGACATCAGCGGTTTTCGGTGCGCTGCCCCGCGACCGTCATTGTGAGCAATGGCAATGAGGAACGACGCTACGTCGTGAGTGTGATTGAGCTTTCACTGGGCGGTTTCCAAGCGCTCTGCCGGATTGACATGCCCGAAGGGATTCAGGGACGAGTGGAAGTGGATCTCGGTGCCGACGAGCGTTCGACTGTCATGGCGCAGGTTGTGCGCAGGCACCAGGGCGTTGGTGGGAATTTCTATGGCTTCAAGCTTGACGAGCCCGATCCCGCATGGCGTAAATGCGTCGGCGCCTTGGAAACCGGCAACACCATGAGCGACCTATGAAGGACTCACGCCGCATCCTTGCGCCGACGACGCTTTTGGCTTGCTGTCTGACTTGCGCACATGCATCTGAGTTGCCCGACCTCATTGAGCGCGCCAAGCCGTCAGTGCTGTTAGTCGGTACATATGCACCGACGGACAGTCCTAGATTCACGTTCCGAGGTACCGGTTTCGTGGTGAGCGATGGCAACCTAGCCATTACAAATGTGCACGTCCTGCCGCCAACTGAAAGTCTAGGGGCGACGCGCGAGTTGATGGTTCAAGCCTTTGATGTTTCAGGAGGTATATGGCGCCCGCGCCTGGCCAAGGTGGTGGGTACGGACCCAGGTCACGATCTCGCGTTACTGAGCTTTGAAGGGCAGGCCGTTGCGCCTCTCGCCTTGGCTCGCGCGCCAGTTCGCGAGGGTGCCGCCATTGCTTTGATGGGCTTCCCTTTGGCTGGTGCGCTGGGCTACTCCATGGTCACGCATCGGGGCGTGGTTTCTTCCAAGACAAGCATCAGCGGTCCGGCTGGTGATGCCCGGCAATTGAATGAGCGCGCGCTTCGTCAGCTGAGGGTGGGTGCCTTTGAGGTGCTGCAACTCGACGCCATCGCCTACCCAGGCAATAGCGGTGGCCCGGTGTTTGAGCTGGAATCCGGCGCGGTTATTGGGGTGATCAGCATGGTGATGGTGAAGGGGACCAAGGAGTCTGCGTTGTCCGCGCCGACGGGCATTACCTATGCTGTGCCCACCCAGTATGTCGCGAATCTTCTGACGACATTTGTGCGATAGCCGCACCTTGAGACTGAAGTGCGTGGATGTCTTGTCGGAAATTTTGACATTGGACCTTTCTGCTGGTGGGGATTAAATCATAAGCTATTGATTTTAAAAGAATAATTTACATTGGCACGCATGCTGCTTCTGTTGATGTGCGGGCCCTTAGGAGTCTCTTCCCAAGCCCAGCCCTTTCAATGCAACAGGAGCATTTATGAGCAAGAAACTGATCTCGATCGCTGCCGCGGCCCTGGCTCTGGCTGCCGGTTCTGCGTCGGCAACGACCTATCTGGATTTCCAGGTTCAAGAGGGCTCGGTGCCTGGTGCCGGTGCCAATCTTTTCACCGCTGACAAGCTGAATGGCGGCTACACCGAAAAAGTCTATCTGACCAGCCCGACGACCTTCTCGGCGCAGGCCTATGCCAACTTCGGTCAGTACTTCAAGAATGACGGTACGGCTCTCGTGCCGACGCAACTGAACGGCTTCGGTGCTGGCGGTTATGGCCTGTACGCCATTTTCGGTGCCACGGGTACTGTGGTCGGCGGCACTCAATTCACTGGGGCCACCGGTCAGTTCTACCTGTACATTGATCCGAGCCAAGATACGACGTTCGTTGATAACGGGGATAGCCCCTTCACGACGGCTGGCAGTGGTGACGACTACCTGGTGGCGTTCACGAACAATCTGAGCACCGGCACCGGCGACATCGTTGGCCCTCCTGGCGCGTTTGACATTCGGTTTGATGGCTTCACCCTGACGGCTCAGGGCAAGAACTACTTTGTTGCCCCGAATCCGTTCTATATGTACACGCAAGTCAATGGCGACATTGATGGTTTGACCCCCGGCAATCCCATTACGATCACGGGCGACGTCAGCGCGGTGTTCCTGAACAAGGTTCCTGAGCCTGGCAGTCTGGCTCTGGTGGGTCTGGCCTTGGCTGGTCTGGGTTTCAGCCGCCGCCGCAAGGCCTAACAACTTGAGGCAAGTGGTTCGCCGCTAATGCCTAACAGTGCATGAGCTTCTTGCTCATGCCGCAAAAAAAGCGACGCGTAAGCGTCGCTTTTTTTCGTGCTGGGCGCCCGGTAGAGCATGGGGCGGAGTCTTGATAGCCGGGCTTGTTGCGTGCGGAAAAGGCTGGCTACATGCTCAATGCGCCCTAGAATCCCCTTGGGCATTCTTCTGCCGGAAATTGGGGAGCATCTATGGCCACGGAAGCCAACGCGATGAAGAGAAAGACCAAAGAAGAGATCGCGCTGGCGTACAAATCGCCTCCCGTTTGGTACGACATCCGAGGCTTCTTTATTCTTACCTTTGCCTACAACAGCACCCTGTGGGCTCAAGTTCGTTTCTTTGGCCGGAACATGGGACCTCGCCACATTGAGATTGCTTGTGGTACGGCAACGCTCACATGGTTGGTGATGCTGTGGCGCCGATGGCACAAAATGCCTGCCGTGCACGTCACAGGAATCGACTACGCGGAGTCCATGCTTGCAGGCGCCATTCAGCGCTTCAAAGATTGGCCCAATACCGAGTTTTTGCATGCCGACGCTGCAGTGCTGCCATTCGATGATGAGAGCTTCGACACTGCCAACATTGCCAACTCGGTGCACTGTTTTCCCGATGTCTTGGGCGCGCTCAAGGACGCTAAACGAGTGCTGAAACCGGGCGGTACGCTTGCCTGTAATGTGCTCCTGTATCCGCGCGGTGTTTGGCCCTTTCGCCAAATTGCGCAGGCGATCAATGACTGGGGTATTCGCAAAGGTATTCTCTACACGCCATTTGAGCGTGAGCAGTTTAGTGATTTGCTTGCGCAGGCTGGCTTTGAAGTGCTTAGCGAAATGGTGACAGGGAATTGCTTTGAAGCCCTGGTGCGCAAGCCACCCGCTGTTGCGTGATGCAGCGTGGAGCGGCCATGGTTGATTCCTCTTCCGATCTATTCGATTACAAGCAGGCCTTTTCTCGCAACATCGGCTGGGTCACGCAGAAGGAGCAGCAACAATTGCGGCAGGCTCGTGTGGCAATTGCCGGCATGGGCGGGGTGGGCGGGGCCCACCTCATGACGCTCGCACGCTTGGGGCTCGGGAACTTCAATATCGCGGATTTCGATCGATTTGAAGTGCATAACTTCAATCGGCAAGTTGGCGCGCAAATGGCTACGCTGGGTCAGCCCAAGGTCGAAGTGCTTGGGCGCATGGCGCTGGAGGTCAATCCGGAGGCGCGGGTGCGCCTCTTTCCGGAGGGGGTGCTGCCGGATAATGTGGATGATTTCCTGCGCGACGTGGATGTGTATGTGGATGGCATTGATTTTTTTGCCATGGATGCGCGCAAGCTGATCTTTTCGGAATGCGAGCGACGGGGCATTCCTGTGCTGACCGCTGCGCCGCTGGGTATGGGTGTGTCGCTGCTTTATTTCCGTCCCGGTGGGATGAGTTTTGAGGACTACTTCAAATTTGAAGGGCAGTCGGTGCAGGAGCAATATGCGCGCTTCATTGCTGGGCTGTCTCCGGCGATGCTTCAGCGCAGCTACATGGTTGCCCCGGAAGCTGTTAACTTCGTTGAGCGCCGGGGGCCTTCCACGATGATGGCCTGTGATCTATGCGCGGGGGTGATGGCAACTTCTGTCTTGAAGCTAATTCTCAAGCGTGGCGAACTTCGCGCCGCCCCCTGGGCCATGCAATTTGACGCCTTTCATCAGCGGCTGCGTTTTACATGGCGCCCTTGGGGTAACGCCAATCCCATGCAGCGGCTGTTGTTGGCATTTATTAGGCCGGTATTGCGCGGGCAAGCGGCTCAGAACTGACCAAGTGCAATGTCGGCAAGCCTGCCCAGGCGTGACGTAGTGCTGCTAAACGTGCCATGAGGCAGGGCGGCACTCAGTCGGGGGGTTTGCATGGTCGGGGCGACTAGGGTGCAATGCGCAGCCAATCAGCACGGTCGGTCTCGGCCTGATGTCGTGTGGTCCGTCACGCGTTTAGGCAAGAGCTTGAGGTGGTCGGCACGAAAGCTGTCGATACTTTGCTCACAGTGGGCGCTTGTGTTTGTTGGGTAGCTCAAGTCTGGTTTTCTGGTCCGCTCGACCTTTGTCGATGTGCCATGATTCCTGACCTGAAGAATTGGATCGTAGAGAGGATTCGTCGTGAAGCTTGGAATCAAGTCGTATCGCCGTGCAGTGCAAGCTGTGATCATGGGTTGCGTGGTGTCGGCGTTGTCTGCCTGCGCAGGTTTCGGTGGCAGTGGGTTGCCCGCAGCGCCAGCGAAGGTTGCCAGCCAGGATTACAGCTACATCGTCGGTGCGGGTGACAGCCTCAACATCATCGTGTGGCGTAATCCTGAGCTCTCGATGGCTGTGCCGGTACGTCCCGATGGAAAGATCGCGACACCGCTCATCGATGAACTCGTGGCGCAGGGCAAGAACTCGATCGAGATTGCACGGGACATCGAGAAGCAGCTGTCCAAGTACGTGCGGGACCCCGTGGTGACCGTCATTGTGACGGGCTTCGTGGGGCCGTACAGCGAGCAAATTCGCGTCGTCGGGGAGGCAGCCAAGCCTCAGTTTTTGCCTTACAAGCAGAAGATGACGCTGCTTGATGTGATGATCGCCGTGGGTGGCTTGACGGACTTTGCGGCGGGCAATGACGCCACTATCTTGCGATCGTCTGAAGGCAACAAGCAGTACTCCGTGCGATTGAAAGATCTGATCAAGCGCGGAGATGTATCGGCCAACGTTGAAATGCGTCCGGGCGACATCCTGATCGTGCCTCAGAGCATTTTCTGATTGGATTGAGCCCCTGCGGGCTTGGTCTTGTTCTCCTGTCCGGTTGCCGGCCCCGTGTTCGTCTTGACCGCTTCGGTCGTGAGGGCCGGTCGGTGAATGTGGGTTTCCCTCCTTACCAAGTGTTATTCCGATGGACTTATTGATAGCCCAGTTGCTTTCCGTCGCAAAGCGCATGTGGAAGTACCGTTGGTACGGTGTGGTCGTCGCGTGGCTTGTTGGCGCGATTTTGGCTGTCGTGGTGCTGCTGATGCCGGATCGTTTCGAGGCCAGTGCGCGTATCTACGTTGACACTCAGTCGATCCTGAAGCCGCTGATGTCCGGTCTGGCGATCCAGCCGAACGTTGAACAGCAGGTCGTGATGCTCAGTCGCACGCTGATCAGTCGACCAAATGTCGAGAAGCTCGTGCGTATGGCGGATCTGGATCTGAAGAGCCAGTCCAAATCAGAGCAAGAAGCGACAATCGATCGGGTGACCAAGGCGTTGGCAATCCAAAGCACCGCCCGGGATAACCTCTACACCTTGTCGTATCGAGACAAGGATCCCGAAACTGCCAAGCGAGTCGTTCAATCGTTTGTTTCCATTTTTGTTGAGTCAAGCCTGGGTGCGAGCCGAAAAGACACGGCCACGGCGGCGACCTTCATCAACGAGCAGATCAAGAACTATGAGGCGAAGCTGGAGGAGGCTGAAGGGCGTTTGAAAGCCTTCCGGCTGCGCAATATCGAATTGACGGCGGCCGATGGCAAGGACTCGGCTGCAAGGCTGGCTGAGCTGTCGGCGCAGTTGGATCGTGCCCGCCTCGAACTGCGTGAAGCTGAGAATGCGCGAGATGCCGCTGAGCAGCAATTCGCCGGCGATGCAAAGAATTCGGCCATGCCGAATTTGCTGCCGGATTCGTCCCTCGGGGTCTCTACGCCGGAGATCGACGCTCGCATCGATGCACAGAAGCGCAATCTCGACGTTCTGCTGCAGAGGTACACCGACATCCACCCCGATGTATTGAGTACGCGGAAATTGATCAAGGACCTGGAAGAGCAAAAACGCAAGGAGGTCGCTGAGCTTCGCAAGGCTGCACTGGCGGCTCCCGCAGGCAATGCGACGGGCGGCAACATCGCGCAGCAGGAATTGCAGCGCATGCTGGCCTCTAGCAAGGTGCAGGTCGCGGCGCTGCGCGCACGCGTTCAAGAGTATTCAAGCCGTTACGCAGCTGCGCTTAACGCCATGAAGACGTCCCCGCAATTGGAGGCGGAGGCGGCTCAGCTGAATCGCGACTATGCGATTCACAAGAAGAATTACGAAGACCTTGTATCGCGTCGTGAGTCTGCAGCGATTTCGGGTGAGCTGGATGTCGCCAGCGGTGTTGCAGACTTCCGCTTGATTGATCCGCCGCGCGCCTCCGACAAACCTGTCGCGCCTAACCGAATACTTCTCCTTGCCGGTGCCTTGGTGGCCTCCCTGATGGCCGGGATTTTTACTTGCTTCGTTGCATGCCAGCTGCGCCCGGTGTTCCATGACGCTGCAGAACTTCGAGCACGAAGCGGCTTGCCGATTCTTGGGGTGGTCTCAAGCTTGGTGACCGTCGGTGAGAAGCGGCGCGAACGCATCGACTTGCTGCGCTTTGGTGCTGCCGCCTTGGGGCTCATCGGTGCATTTGCTGTGGGAATGACGGCGATGGCGATTTTGTTGGCAAAGCAGGTGGGGTGAGCGATGAGTAGCCTGATTGAACAAGCCGCGCAGCGCCTCGAGCAGCTGCGCCAATCCGGGGTTAGCGTTCCTGAGCTGGAGCCGCAGGCGGTGCAAGCCGCAGCAGTAGCCGGGCAAGTTGCACCACCCGTTGCAAGCGCTGAGAGTCACGCCTTATCCCGGCGCGTGGATCTGGATTTGGACATGCTGCTTGCTCAGGGCTTGTTGACGCCGAATGCGCCGCGCTCGATGTTGGCGGACCAATATCGCGTCATCAAACGTCCCCTGATCAAGAATGCCATGGGCAAAGGGGCGGAGACCATCAATCACGCCAACTTGATCATGGTGACGAGCGCCTTGCCAGGCGAGGGTAAAAGTTTCACCTCGTTGAATCTGGCCATGAGCATTGCGGCGGAGATGGACAACACCGTCATGCTGGTGGACGCCGACGTCGCGCGCCCTTCGGTATTGCGCATGCTCGGCCTCCCGCCAGGGCCCGGTTTGCTCGACATTCTGGAGGAGCGTGCTTCCATTGCCGATGTGCTCTTGCGTACCAATATCGACAAGCTAACGGTATTGCCCAGCGGCACTCCCCATCCACGTGCAACTGAATTGCTTGCCAGTGACGCAATGACGGCCTTGCTGAGTGACATGGCCGAGCGCTATTCCGACCGGATCATCATTTTCGATTCGCCACCCTTGCTGCTCACTACGGAGTCGCGCGTGCTGGCGTCCCACATGGGGCAGATCGTTGTCGTTGTGCGTGCTGACACGACATTGCAAAGCGCTGTGCAGCAGGCCCTGGCTACGATCGAGGCCTGCCCGCTCAAGCTCATGATCCTCAACCATGCCCGCGGGGGGGCCTCAACCGGCTACGGCTATGGCTATGGTTACGGCTATGGCTACGGATATTCGAATGACGACAGTGCCAAGGCGGCTTGACGCAAGAATGTTCGGTCGGCCTGTTTTGACCAACCATGGCCGTGCGCGCGCTTGCCAGCTTGCGACCATGAGTTTGTTGTGTCTGGCCGGTGCTGCGCAGGCACAAGGACAGGGGGCGGGGGCGCCGGCAGTAGGCCTCAAAGTCGTGCCGCGCCTTTCCATTACCGAAATGGTGACGGATAACCTGCAGCTCGACGACGCGGCCAAAGACCGAGCCATCATCTCGACCTTGGCGCCTGGCGTCAGCATGTCGATGAATTCTGCAAGGGCGCGCTTTGTCCTGGACTACAGCCTGAGCGGTTTGGCTTACAGCAAGACCGATCAGAAGACCCGAACCCAAAACATGCTTGCAGCCAGTGCAAGTGCACAGCTCGTGGACAACTGGCTCAGCATGGATGCTCGAGCACAGGTGGGGCAACAGGCGCTGTCGGCATTCGGTGCGGTCGGCGGCAATAACTCGCTGGTGAACCAGAACCAGGCCGAGACAGCCCAGGTCAATCTGACGCCCATCATGAAAGGCCAGCTCTTTGGCTTGGTGCGTTATGACCTGCGTAGCAGCCTCACGGAGACACGCACCAAGAACAGCGCAAGCGGTGACGTGAGCGGCCGCCTCAGCTCATTGCGGGTTGAGAATCTGACTGGCGCGCAGCAGCCGCTCAGCTGGTACTTGAATTCGCAAGTCCAAGCCACCGATGTCAAGCTCGGCCGCAGCAGCCGGACCTCGTCCCAGACGGCCGGGCTGCGCTGGCGTCCAGACGTCGATTGGACCGCGGGCGCATTGGCAGGGGCAGAGCGCAGCGATTTGGGATCGATCACGCAGACCACCGGCACGACCTATGGCGCTGACGTCGGATGGACGCCGACACCCCGCACCAACGTGCAGCTCAGCTGGCAACATCACGTCTACGGTAATAGCCACAGCCTGCGATTCGAGCACCGCATGGCGCGTTCCGCTTGGCGGCTGAGTGACAGCGCTGATTCAAGCGCCGGTGGCGTCACTGGGGCGGGTGGGCAGTTGACGAGTTATGAACTGTTGTTCCAGCAGTTCGCCAGTATTCAACCTGACCCAGTCAAACGTGACGAGCTGGTCAAAGCCTACTTGCAGGCCAATGGGCTTTCACCCGATGCCATCGTCGGCAGCGGATTCATCAGCAGCGCACCGCTTCGAACTCGTCGCCAGGACGCCTCTTTTTCCTGGACCGGCGTACGCACCTCGCTCATTGCTTCGATTAATCAGAGCCGCTCTGTTCGCCTCGGGCCGCAGCCTGGCCGGGCGGACGATCTGGCCACCAGCGGCTTCGTCAGGCAGCAGGGTGTAGCGCTTAGCCTGAGCCACCGGCTGACGCTGGAGTCTTCGCTCTCTCTGACGACTAACTACCTCCGCACGCGCGGCGATCTGGCGAGCCAGAGTACGCATTTGAAGGCCATCGCGGCCAATTGGAATGCCCGGCTGGGCCGTCAGCTTTCCGGTCAACTGGGATTGCGCCATGCGCAGTTCTACAGCCTCATCAAACCCTACCGGGAGAACGCTTTGTCCGTCACCCTGGTCCAGCAGTTCTAGACCATGTATGAAGCGTTCTATGGGCTGAGCAGCAAGCCTTTTCAGCTCAGCCCCGACCCAAGTTTCTATTTCGGCAGCAAGCAGCACCGCCGCGCCAAGGCGTACTTGGATTACGGTGTGCTGCGCAGCGACGGATTTATCGTGATCACCGGCGAGATTGGCGCCGGCAAGACCACCTTGCTGCGCGGGCTGCTCGACAGCCTCAACCGCAGCAATGTGGTGATCGGCAACGTCGTGACCACGCAGTTGGACGCCGAAGACACGCTGCGCATGGTCGGGGCCGCCTTTGGCGTACGCGTCAAGGAGCTCTCCAAGTCCGAGCTTTTGATGGCGCTGGAGGCTTTCCTGGTGGGGCAGGTGGCGCAGGGCAAGCGTTGCTTGTTGATCGTGGATGAGGCACAGAACCTGACCTCGCGTGCGGTCGAGGAACTGCGCATGTTGTCGAATTTCCAATTCGGCAATCAGTCTTTGCTGCAGACTTTTCTGGTCGGGCAGCCCGAGTTCAGGCAAATTCTGCAGAGCCCGGAGATGGAGCAATTTCGTCAACGTGTGGCGGCGACCTGCCACATCGGGCCGCTGGCAGAGGACGAGACCCAGCGCTATATCGAGCATCGGCTGAAATGTGCCGGCAGTACCGGCAAGCCGAGCTTCGATCCGGAAACATTCGCCTCCATTCACAGCGCCAGCCAAGGCATTCCAAGACGCATCAATTCGCTGTGCGATCGTCTGCTCCTGCTGGGCTTCATGGCCGGTCGCACCCATCTTTCGGTCGCCGATGTTGAAGAGGTGCTGCAAGACGTTGCGAAGGAAAACGAGCTGCCGGCCGTTGCACCCGTGCAAGGTGGTGCGCAGCGGGCGCTTGCGGCATTGCCCGATGAAGGCGTAAGCATCGACGTGACTCAGTTTGAGCACGAACCTGGGGCATTGGATGGCATTGCTACCGATTTCGGCCAGCTCGGCCAGCACCAGGTCATGGATCGTTTGCAAAGCCTTGAGTCCAGCCTCATGAGGTTGGAGCGCATCAATCTGCAGACACTAGGACTGCTGCAAAAGTTCGTTGAGGCGGTGCGTGGTGGTTCCGGTGAGGGAAAGCCGTGAGCCAACTTCGCAACGCCATGACGATTGACGTCGAGGACTATTTCCAGGTCTCGGCATTCGCCCCGTACATCGCTCGTGGCGATTGGGAGCGGTGCGAGTGTCGCGTTGAGCGCAACGTCGACCGTATCCTGGCGATGCTGGACAGGCATGGAGTCAAGGCCACGTTTTTCACACTGGGCTGGATCGCTGAGCGCTATCCTGGTCTGGTACAGCGTATCGCGCATGCTGGACACGAGTTGGCGTCGCATGGCTACGGGCATGAGCGTGCGAGTGACCTGAGCGTGGATGCATTCCGCCAGGACGTCGTGCGCGCAAAACAACTGCTCGAGGACATTGCTGGGCAAGCGGTGCAAGGCTATCGCGCCCCCAGCTTTTCAATCGGCACCGCCAATCTGTGGGCGTTTGACGTGTTGCAGGAGGCGGGCTATCGCTACAGCTCCAGCGTCTATCCGATCCGGCATGACCACTACGGCATGCCTGATGCACCGCGCTTCGCGCATCCGGTGCGCGACGGCTTGCTGGAAGTCCCGATCACGACACTGGAGATGTTCGGCCGCAACTTGCCGGCCAGTGGTGGTGGCTACTTTCGCTTGCTGCCGTACGCGTTGTCGCGCTGGATGTTTCAGCGCGTCAACGAGCAGGCGCGGCAATCGGCGATCTTCTATTTTCACCCCTGGGAAATCGATCCGGAACAGCCGCGCGTGGCGGGCATAGACGCCAAGACGCGCTTCCGCCACTACGTGAACCTGCCTCGCAACGAAGCGAAGTTGGACCGGCTGCTGAGCGACTTCTCGTGGGGCCGCATGGACGAAATCTTCATGACGCCCGGGATGCGTGAGGTGCAGGTTGCCTGAGCCCGTATCGTTCACGATCAAACGCCTGGATGAGAGTGACGCCGCAGGCGCAGCGCGTTGGGATGCTTTTGTTGAAGGCAATCCTCAAGCCAGCTTCTTCCATCTCGCCGGGTGGCAGACGGTGATTCGCAAGGCCTTCCGGCACGCGACCTACTTTCTGTACGCCGAGTCGGGCAGTGGCGAGGTACTGGGAGTGCTGCCCTTGGCGCATATTTCCAGTTGGCTGTTCGGCAAATCGCTGACAGGCTTGCCGTTTGGCGTCTACGGTGGCGTGGCGGCAGTGGATGCCGACGCCGCCGAAGCCCTGGAGCGCGAGGCCTCGCGCCTGGCGCGGGAACTTGGGGTCGACTATCTCGAACTGCGCAATCAGCAGCGTCGGCATGGGGATTGGCCTACCCAAGAGCTCTATGTCACTTTCAAGCTGAACATACCGGCAGTGCTGGACGACAAGATGCTCTGCATTCCGCAGAAGCGTCGCAATATGGTCAGAAAGGCCGAGAAGCTGGGCTTGCGCGCGGTGGTTGACGACTCCGTCGAGAATTTCTATCCCGTCTTCTCTGAGAACGCTCGCAACCATGGCACGCCGGTGCTGCAGCAGCAGTACTTCCGGGAACTCAAGCAGGTGTTCGGAGCGCGCTGCGAGATCCTGTCCATCCACGACAGGGAAGGCCGCTGCATCTCGAGCATTCTGTGCTTCTACTTCAAGCATGAAGTGCTGGCCTATTACGCGGGCGAGTCCCGCGCGGCCCGCAACACCGCGGCCAATGATCTCAAGTACTGGTCGGTGATGAAACGTGCCGCCGAACGGGGGTGCACCGTGTTCGATCTGGGACGCAGCAAGAAGGGTACCGGTTCGTTCGAGTTCAAGCGGCTCTGGGGCTTCGAGCCGCAGCAATTGCACTATCAGTACGACCTGATCACTCGGGACAGCATTCCGCAGAACAATCCAACGAACAAGAAGTACCACCTGTTCATCGAAGGATGGAAACGCCTGCCCTTGCCGGTAGCCGAGCTGATTGGGCCAATGCTGGTGCGTAACCTAGGCTGAGCCATGGCCAATGTGCTCATGCTGGTGCATCGGATGCCGCTGCCGCTTTTCAAAGGCGACAAACTGCGTTCGTACCATTTGCTGAGGCATCTGCAAGAACACCATCGCGTGTTTCTCGGCACCTTTGTGGACGACCCTGGGGACGAGGAGTACCTGCCTGAACTGGAGCGTCTCTGCCCAGATCTGCAGGTCTGCCGTCTCCGGCCTTGGCGGGCAAAGCTGCGGTCGTTGATCTGTTTCTTGCGCGGTGAGCCTTTGACCTTGGGTTATTTTCACGATGCCGCGCTCCAGCGCTGGGTCAAGTCCACCGTCGACCGGCTGCGCATCGATGCTGTTGTCGTGTTTACCTCGGCGATGGCGCCGTATGCTCCGCGAGGCATTCCGACCGTGGTGGACTTTGTCGACGTCGACTCCGCAAAGTGGACCAAGTATGCCTCGGAGCATGGTTGGCCGATGTCTTGGGTCTATGCGCGCGAAGGTCGCCGCCTGCAGGCCTTTGAGCGCGCAGTCGCGGGACGCGCTCGCCAGTCCTTCTTTGTGACGCCGTACGAAGCGGCTCTGTTCCGCTCGACGGCGCCGGAGTGCAGTGACTCCGTGGGGGTGCTGCGCAACGGTGTGGACGCCGTCTTTTTCGCGCCTCATGCCGATCGAGCCAGTCCCTTTTCGTCCGATGAGCTGGCCCTCGTGTTCACCGGCTCAATGGACTATCTGCCCAATATCGACGGTGTCAGATGGTTCGTCAGCGACATACTGCCTCTTTTGCTGAATACTTGGCCGACACTGCGCTTTTACATTGTCGGGCGCAATCCGGATCCGCAGGTTCTGGCCTTGGCAAGCGAGTACGTGGTCGTCAGCGGTACCGTGCCTGATGTGCGACCCTATTTGCAATATGCCGCCGCCGTGGTGGCGCCGCTACGCCTTGCGGGAGGCATTCAGAACAAGATTCTCGAAGCGATGGCGATGGCGCAGGCCGTGGTGACGGTGCCGTCATGTGCCGAAGCTGTCGGGGCTTCCGCGGAGCAGGGCCTCTTTCGAGCAACAGACGCTGAGGCGTTTGCGGAGGCGGTCGGACGTCTGCTGCGTTTGGGCAGTGCCGACGTGCGGAGGCTGGGCATTGCTGCGCGAGAATTTGTGCTTGAACATTGTCGGTGGGACAAGCAATTGCGACCTATTGATCGCTTTATCGGACCTCGTCCTGTGCTGGAGAAGACCTCGTGCTGAGTGCTGACACCATCAACCTCCCGGCCGCGCAGCGCTGGCGTCTATCGGCAGTGCTGCTGGCTGGCTTCCTGCTCGGATTCTTCGCACTGTATTGGGAGACTGTGACCTCGCTGGTGGGGATGTGGGAAGGTTCGGAAAATTACCGGCACGCCTACGTTGTGCCACCTATTTCGGCTTGGTTGATTTGGCAGAAGAGGCGGGAGGTGCTCGCCTGCGTAATTAGGCCGTCGCCGATGTTCTTGCTGCCATTGCTGGCAGCTGCATTGATGTGGTTGATCGGCGAATTGGCAGCGACCAACGCGCTCAGGCACTTTGCGCTTGTCTCAAGTTTGGTCCTGCTGGTACCGGCCTTGCTGGGCATGCAGGTTGCGAAGGTGCTGATATTCCCGCTGGGGTTTCTCTTCTTTGCCGTCCCATTCGGTGAGTTCTTGTTTCCCGTCTTGACCTACGCGACCGCCGACGTCACGGTAGCGGCGCTGCGGCTTAGCGGCATTCCGGTCTTCCGCGAAGGGTTGCAGTTTGTGATACCGACCGGCCACTGGTCGGTTATCGAAGCCTGCAGTGGATTGAGGTATCTGATTGCCTCCGTGATGGTCGGCACCCTGTTCGCGTATTTGAACTACCAGCGCTTGAGCAAGCGATTGGCGTTTGTAGGTGCCTCGATCGTGGTGCCGATCATTGCAAATTGGGTGCGTGCCTATCTGGTGGTCTTGGTTGCGCATCTCACCGGCAACGAGCTGGGCACCGGCGTCGACCACATCATCGCCGGCTGGATCTTCTTCGGTATCGTCAGCCTGGGCATGTTCATGATCGGCAGCAGATTCGCCGACCCTGAGGGCACGAGCCCGCTGGGCAGGCCGATATCGGGCACCGCCAATGCCGCCAACGAGCGCAGCGCGCGCCAGACCTTCACGATGGTTGCCTTGGCGGCGGCGCTGGTACTGGGCGTGCCACACATTGCGTTGACATCGCTTAAGCATTTGGAGAAGAGTGGCGAGCCCGTGCTGACGCCCATCGCCCTTGCCGCCAACGGCTGGCTTGAGCAGATCTCGCCCGAATCATTCGGATGGGAACCCAGCTTTCTCCAGCCCTCCGCCGTGTTGAAGCAGACCTTCAGCAAGGACGACCATGTGCTTGGTTTGTATGTCGGGTATTACCGCCATCAGGACGCGTCGCGCAAGCTCGTCAGCGATCAGAACCAACTGGTGAGAACGGACAACAAGCAATGGTCTGAGGTCAGTGTTGGCCGCACACAATTCGAGCTAGGCGACCAAGCGTTGGCGCTGAACACCTCGGAATTGAGATCGAATGCTGGACAAGGGGCGCCAGAGGAACGGCTGCAGGTTTGGCAGCTGTATTGGGTGAATGGGCGCTGGACCGCCAGCAAAGCTGAGGCGAAGGCCTTTGGTGTGCTGTACCGCTTGCTGGGGCACGGAGACGACGGCGCCACCGTGGTGCTCTACCTCCCGAAGCGCCAGGGTGTGGACGGCGAAACCGTTGCCACCTCATTTCTGAAGGCCAACTTGACAGCGATAGACCGCGAGTTGCAGCGCGCGCGCGCCACCGGCTCCGCAGCGAATTGACGTCCTCAGGCCATGAACCCTGTGACATCCACATCGGCATCTGCTGTCGGCCAGACTGGGGCCTCGCTTGCGCCGTTGATCATGCACATGCTCTACCGTTTCGACATCGGCGGCTTGGAGAACGGTGTGGTGAACCTCATCAATCGGATGCCAGCGTCGCGGTATCGGCATGCCGTGGTGGCGCTCACGGAAGTTAACCCAGGCTTTGCGCGGCGCATCCAGCGCGACGATGTGCAATTCATCTCCCTGCACAAACCGCCGGGGCAGGGGTTTCGCCTTTACCCGGCCATGTTCCGCCTGTTCAGGCAACTGCGGCCCGCTATTTTGCACACGCGCAACTTCGCCGCGCTTGAGGCGGCGGTGCCAGCCTGGGCCGCCGGGGTGCCTGTGCGCGTGCACGGCGAGCATGGACGGGACGTGAATGATCTGGATGGCACGCGGCGGCGCTACCAAGTCATGCGCCGCGTCTACAGTCCCTTTGTGCATCGGTATGTCACCGTGTCCCAGGATCTGGCGGGCTACCTCGTCAAGCCCGTGGGCATTGCTGCAGATCGTATCCAACAAATCTACAACGGCGTGGACGCCATGCGCTTTCATCCGCCGGCGTCAGGGCGTGAGCCGATCCCAGGCTGTCCGTTCACGGACCCCGAGCTATTGCTTGTCGGCACCGTGGGTCGGATGCAAGCCGTGAAGGATCAACTCAATCTGGTGCGAGCCTTCATCGCGGCACTTCAGGTACGGCCCGGATTGCGTGGCCGCCTGCGCCTGGTCATGGCCGGTGACGGACCTTTGCGCGCCCAGGCGGCTGCTGAACTGGCCGCTGCAGGCCTGGCGGAACTGGCTTGGCTGCCTGGCGATCGGGACGATGTGGCATTGTGGATGCGCGGTATGGACTGCTTTGTGTTGCCCTCGCTTGCAGAGGGCATCTCCAATACCATTCTCGAGGCCATGTCCAGTGGCTTGCCGGTGATCGCTACGGCCGTGGGGGGCAATGTGGAGCTGGTCCAGGACGGTGTCACTGGTTGGCTGGTGCCGGCGGGGCAGCCGCAGGCACTGGCCGATAGGCTTGTGCAGATGGCCGAGGATACGGCTCTGCGTCATCGAATGGGCCGAGCGGCGCGCGCGGAAACGGAGCGGCGCTTTGCGCTGCCCGTCATGGTGGATGCCTATATGTCCATGTACGACGAACTGATGTCGAGCCGTGGCGTGCCGACACTACAAGCGAGAAGCTGATCATGTGTGGAATCACCGGAATCTTTGACACGCGTGAGCAGCGCAATATTGATGCCGCTGCCTTGCAGCGCATGAACGAGTCGCAGCATCATCGCGGCCCCGATGAAGGCAGTGTGCACATAGAGCCGGGTCTCGGCATGGGGCATAGGCGGCTGTCGATCATCGACGTCGCCACGGGCCAGCAACCGCTATTCAACGAAGACGGCAGCGTGGTGGTGGTTTTCAATGGCGAGATCTACAACTACGGCTCGTTGATCCCCGAGTTGCAGGCGCTGGGGCATGTCTTTCATACCAAGAGCGATACCGAGGTCATCGTGCATGCCTGGGAGTCTTGGGGTGAGGACTGTGTAAAGCGATTCCGCGGCATGTTTGCATTCGCGCTGTGGGATCGCAATCAGCAGACGTTTTTCATGGCGCGGGATCGATTGGGTGTCAAACCCATGTTCTATGCCGTGCTGGACGACGACCAGCTGCTGTTTGGTTCTGAATTGAAGTCCGTATTGGCCCATGGCGGGCTGCGGCGCGAGATGGATCCAATGGCGGTGGAAGAGTACTTTTCTCTCGGCTATGTGGCCGAACCCCGCACGATCTTCAAGCAGGCCAAGAAACTCTCGCCGGGGCACAGCCTGTGCATACGACGCGGCGCCGCGCCGGGGCAGCCGCGTGAATACTGGGACCTGCGTTTCAGCCACAGCAATCCCATCGGTGTTGAGGATGCCTGCAGCGAGTTGGAGGCGCGGCTGAAGGAGTCTGTCAAGCTGCGCATGATTTCAGAAGTGCCGCTGGGTGCTTTCCTTTCGGGCGGCGTGGATTCCAGCGCCGTCGTGGCGACCATGGCAGGACTGTCGGACACGCCCGTGAACACCTGTTCGATCGCGTTTGACGATCCGGCCTACAACGAGTCCGAGTTCGCGCAGATAGTGGCGGACCGATATCGCACCGCCCATTCGGTTGAAATGGTGAAGAGCGACGATTTCGATCTGATCGACACCCTGGCGCGTCTGTACGACGAGCCTTATGCCGATAGCTCGGCCATCCCGACCTACCGCGTCTGCCAGTTGGCACGCAAGCACGTCACCGTGGCGCTGTCGGGCGACGGTGGTGATGAGACCTTTGGTGGGTATCGACGTTACCGCTTGCACCTGCTGGAAGAGCGCATGCGTGCCTCCACACCGGAGTTCCTGCGCCGACCACTGTTCGGATTGCTTGGCCGCATTTACCCCAAGGCCGACTGGGCGCCGCGCGTATTCCGCGCCAAAACGACGTTTGAGGGCATCGCGCGCAATTCGGTGGAAGCTTACTTTCACACGATGTCCATCATGCGTGGTCCGATGCGTGAACAGTTGTTCAGCGACAGCTTCAAGCGTGAGCTCGCAGGCTACTCGGCGCTGGAGGTCTTCGAACGTCACGCGGCGCGCGTCGAGTCTGACGATCCGCTGGCGCTGATCCAATACCTTGACACCAAGACCTATCTTGTCGGTGACATCAATACCAAGGTGGATCGCGCCAGCATGGCGCATTCATTGGAGGTGCGCGAGCCGCTGATGGACCATGAGTTGGTGGAGTGGATGGCGACATTGCCGTCGTCGTTGAAGATTCGGGGGCAGGAAGGCAAGTACCTGCTCAAGAAGGCCATGGAGCCTCAGCTGCCTAACGATGTGCTGTATCGTCCAAAGATGGGCTTTGCCGTGCCCCTCGCGCGCTGGTTCCGCGGTCCGCTCAGAGACCGCATGCGGCAGGCTGTGCTGGGGCCTTGCCTTGAGGGCACCGGATGGTTCAACCGCGGCTATCTGGAGCATTTGATCGACGCCCACCTGTCAGGTGCCAGAGACTACAGCGCGCCACTTTGGACGCTGATGATGTTCGAGGCATTCCTTAGGCAGGTCCTACCCGCCACCGATCACAAGGTGCTGGAAGTCGGAGCCGATCGCCGTCGTGATTCAAGTGCAGCCACGGGAGCGCCCGTGAATGCGTGACATTGCCCTTGTGATCATCATCCTGCTGCTGGTGCTCAAGGGTATGCGCGCGCCTTGGGTGGCGGTGCTGGGCTGGACTTGGGTGAGCATGATGAACCCGCACGGCCTGAGTTACCGCCTGAACGACGCGCCAGTCGCCATGGTGTTTGTGCTGAGCGCTCTTGTCGGTCTGCTCGCTTCGCGAGACCGGAAGGAGTTTGTCGTCACGCGCGAGACAGTGGTGTTCATGCTGTTCATGGCGTGGATGTGCATCACCCTGCCGTTTTCAATCGTCTTCGACGACAGCTTCGAACTCTGGAAGCGCGTCATGAAGATTGATGTCATGTTGCTCGTGACGCTGGCCGTGCTTTATTCGCGCCGACATCTGCTGGCGTTTGCTTGGGTGGTGGCAGGCTCGCTGGCTTTCTACGGTGTCAAAGGCGGCTTGTTTACCCTGGCTACGGGTGGCAACTATCGGGTGAATGGACCCGAGGGCGGCTATATCACCGGCAACAACGAAGTTGGCTTGGCCCTTGTCATGGCGATCCCTTTGCTGCGCTTCCTGCAGACGACCGTAACTGCGAAGTGGAAGCGTCATGCACTGACCGGTGCGATGTTGCTCTGCGGTATTTCGGTGCTCGGCACACAGTCCAGAGGCGCTTTCCTGGCCGTCAGTGCCATGTTGGTGGTGATGTGGTGGCGCAGTGACAAGCGAATGCTTGGCTTGCTGCTTCTTCCCGTGCTGGCGGTGGCCGCCTTGTCGTTCATGCCCGAAACCTGGTGGTCTCGCATGGACACCATCAAGACATACCAGCAGGATGACTCAGCGCTGGGGCGCTTGAATGCCTGGGCGATGGCCTGGAATCTGGCGACCCACAACTTCTTCGGGGGCGGTTTCTCGGTCACGTGGCCGCAGATCTTCCTGATGTACGCGCCTGAGCCTGATCGGATGCACGCTGCGCACAGCATCTATTTCATGGTACTTGGCGAGCATGGATTCATCGGCCTTTTCCTATTCTTGCTTTTGTTCGTGTTGACCTTCATGTCGGCAGGGCGCCTTCGCACCCAAGCCCGTTTGCGGCCCGAAACATTGTGGCTTTCCTCCCTGGGCGCCATGTGCCAGGTCAGTCTGATTGGTTATGCCGTTGGTGGCGCGTTCCTCAGCCTCTCCTATTACGACCTGCCCTACAACATCATGGCCCTGGTCGTCATGGGCTGTCGATGGATGGACAACAAGCTATGGTTGACTGACGCCGATACAGGACCGCGCCAGCCTCAGATGGACTTAGCCCGCACGCCGACATGACTCCCTTGACGCTGGCTTTTTCGGCCTTATCGCCGGCCGGTGCTTCGGCCAAGTTGAATATCTTCATCTTTCATCGGGTATTGCCCGAGGTCGACCCCTTGTTTCCCGGTGAGGTGGATGCACTGCGGTTCGCCACCATGCTTGACTGGTTGAAGGCTTGGTTCGAAGTGCTTCCGCTCGACGCTGCCGTGCGTCGTTTGGCCGATGGCAGCCTGCCGTCCCGTGCGGCGGCGATCACCTTTGACGACGGCTACGCGGACAACTACACCGTGGCCATGCCGTTGCTGCAGCGTGCTGGCATGTCGGCGACTTTCTTCATCGCTACCGGCTTTCTCGATGGCGGCCGCATGTGGAATGACACCCTGATCGAGGCAGTGCGCCATTCCCCGCGGGAACGCTTGAATTTGCGTGAGTTGGCGCCTTGCTATGCCGACTTGCCCGAGCTGCCGCTTGGCAGTTGGGCCGAGCGGCGCATGGCGATCGATGCGCTTATCAATCGCAGCAAATATTTGGCGCCGAGCGATCGCCTGGCGCTGGTCGAGGCGGTGGCGCGCGAGAGCGGAGCCGCTGGCCTGTCTGACGCCTTGATGCTCAGCTCGACGCAGCTGCGCGCGTTGCACGCAGGCGGTATGGGCATAGGCGCGCACACGGTCAATCATCCCATCCTGGCGCGTCTGAGCGACGTTGAGGCCAGGCAAGAGATGGCGCAAAGCAAGGCCAGCTTGGAAAGCTTGCTTGGTGAGCGTGTTGGGCTGTTTGCCTATCCCAATGGCAAGCCAGGCACTGACTATTCGCCAGCCAGCGTCGAGCTGGCGCGAGCGTGCGGATTTGATGCCGCGGTGTCGACCACGCAGCGCATCGCCAGCCGCGGCAGCGACCCGTTTCAACTGCCTCGTTTTACACCCTGGGGCCAGACACGGTCGCGGTTTGGCCTGAAGCTGCTGCAGAACATGTGGCGCGGCTGAGCACCGCCGCGCTCTCGGGTCAAGCGCTCAGTTTGAAGTTCGGCGTCTTCGCTCGCATCCACTGTTCCAGCATCATCAGGATCCAGATCATTTCGCCGTAGTAGCCAGGCGTTTCTTGCAGCAGGCGGCCAAGCAGTGCATCGGCGAAAGCCGGGTTGACGATGCCACGCTCGACGAGTGAACGGACTGAGTCTTGCGAGAGCCGTTGCAATCCCGCATGCTTGAGCGTCCAGACGCCAAAGGGAAGGCCAAAGCCTTGTTTTTTCTTGGTCAGGATTTCGTCCGGGAGGAAACCACGCAAGGCCTCCTTGAAGAACCAGCGCAGCTTCAGCCCTTTGAGCTTGAAGTCATCCGGCAGGCGCAGGGAGAAATCGAGCAAATCATCGTCAAGCAGGGGGAATCCCACCGAGACGCCAGCAAGACGGGTCACTTCGCGAACCTTGGGTAGATCGCTTTCGCCCAGCGTGTAGCGCCAGTCAAACGCCAGCGTGGTGTTGAGCTCGCTGGCACCCCTTACTGATGACCATACCTGCTGTTGATGGCGCGGAGCCGCTTGCGGATCCATGTGCGCGAGTGCAGCCGGCGTCAGCACCTGGTCTGCGCCGAGGCGAAGCAGCAGGTTGTATGCCTGCAAGCGCTGCGGCATAGGGTCGGTCGCCTGTTCAACGTAGCTGTGTGCTTTTCTCAGCCCCGGCGTGTTGGCAGCAAACTTGCTGAGGAACAAGGGATCCAGCAAAGATTGACGCAGACCCGCGGGGACGTGATTCCACCAGGAAAACACGCGCTGCTTGGCATAGCGTGAATTGCCGCCGAAGAGCTCATCACCGCCGTCGCCCGCGAGCATGCGGTGGTAGCCGTCTTTGCGGGCTTTCAATGCACAGTAGTAGGCCGGTAGCGCTGAGGAGTTTCCAAACGGCTGGTCATAGTGCGCGGCCACCAAGGGAATACCGGCCACCAGATCGTCAGGGGTGACGTAGTACTCATGGTGATCCGTGCCGAACTGCTTTGCCGCGATGCGGGCGAACGCCATCTCGTCGTATCCATCGGCATCGAAGCCAATGGAGTAGGTGGTGGCGGGACGACCGGTGACGCGTCCAACCATGCCCGCCACCGTGGAGCTGTCCGTGCCGCCGCTCAAGAAGCAGGCTGTGGGGATCTCCGGATCCAGCTGGCGCGAAACCGCCGTTTCCAGATGTGCAAGAAACTCGCTTCGTGCACTGTCGAACTGCAGATCTTCGTTGGGCTGGAATTCGGCAACCCAATAGGGTTCGACGGTCAGTTGGCCCCGGTCAAACCAGACATAGTGACCCGGTGGCAGGCGGTACACCGACTGGAAGATGGTTCGTGGCGATGGAATGCAATGGAAGTACAGGTAGTCGAACACGGCCTGCAGGTCCAACTCGCCAACGTCGCCCAGCGCATCTGCCCTGTCCGCGCTGCGCAGCTGCGTGCCGTCCACCCGGTAGCACAGAGTCTCGATCGCAAAACGGTCAACTGCCAGCAGGCAGCGGCCCTGCCCGTCATGCAGTGCCAGCGCGAAGCTGCCGCCGATCGCACGCAAGCTTGAGCGGCGTTGTGCCGGCGTCAGCGCCGGGTCCAGAAGCGCCGCTGCCTGAGCCGGCAATGGAGCGTTGAGGCCATGCTGGGCAGCATTCGCGGCCCAGCGCGGCCGCCCGCGTATCGGCGTTGGATATTCGGCGTTGGCTTGCATGGATTCGACGGGCATGTTGGCAGATTGACTTGTTGATGGTGTGAGCAGCTCGCTGCGAGTTCATCTTGCCGATTACGACGGATCGTCGCCGTGGACCGCCAGTGGCAAGGCCAAATCAGCGCTTTGCCTGCAGATCAAAGCGGACCGACCGAACCTGTTTGCTGTGCTGCCAGCGCTGGAACTGTTCACTGCAGCGGCGTCGGCGTCGACCCCGACGCACTGGCGGCAGCGTCGGGCGTCGATGCCGCCGCGTCCGGTGCAGATGCCGCGGAAGCGGCCGCCTCGGGCGGGATTGGTTTGGCTTCGGGAATGTCCTTGAGGGAGCCGCCTAACTGCACATAGAGACGGCGTAGCGGCTCGGCGTTCGGGACCAGGGCGAGGCCGTCGCGAACCGTGCTCAATGCGTCCTTCTTGTTGCCCACCTTGGCCAGGGCATTGCCCCAGGCGAGGTAGGGCGGCCAATAGTCAGGCTTCACCGTCCATGCTTCGGCGTAGGACTCATAGGCTAGGCCCCAATTTTCCGTCACAACGGCAGCGTCTCCGCGCCGGGTCAGCATTTCGGGCAATAGCGGAAAGTTCCGGATGGGGCTACGGAGCAAATAGTCGAACTCATGGATTGCCTGCTTCGATATCCTGACACGCGCCTTGTCGCTTGCCGGCAGCGAGAGCGCGCGTTGCAACAGGACCATTCCATAACAGTAGTGATGGATTGCGTTGAATTGCGGGCCCATGCGCCCCACCCAATAGTTCCAGCGCGGGCCGTGCTGCTGGTAACTGTCGCCTACCTCGGAATCCAAGCAGTAGTTGGGCAGCGCGGCCAATTCAGCGCGGCTTATTTCATACAGCCCGGCATGCGCAGTGACTGGAAGGAGTGCGCCCAGCAGCGCTGCACAGAAAAGAACAGCGTTAATTTCACGATGCAGACTTGACCGGAGGAGAGGCAGTGTTTTCATGGATAACAGCGAATTGTGAGGCGCCCGTCATGCTTGAGAGCGCAATACCATGAGCGGGCCCTTGGACAGGCCCGGCAGATCAACGCGAGGCAGGTTTGATCTTCTTCAGAAATTGTGCCGCAATTTGATACCACGGTTTGACCGTGCGCCAGATGCGCTCACGTGAGCAAGCGACAAAACCGTCCAGGGATTTCGTGTTGTACGCAATGATGCCCCATCGTTCTCTGCGCTGATTCATCCATGTCTGTTTATAGGGGTCGTCACCACTCAGGAAATCAACTTCCGTTACTTTGTCGACGTCAAGCACGTGCTGCATCAGCAGGGCTGAGACGAGCGTGCCGATCGAGTAGTTCTTGAACTCTTCGCGGTATGCAACTTTGTAGATTTTTGCGCGACCATGCGAGACGATCCAAATCTGGGCAGCAATAGGGGCGCCATTCAGTCGTGCCACGCCCAGTCTGAGCCAGCCTTTACTGGCACATAAACGTATCAGCCCCGGCACGAATTCTGGAAACGGCTCCGGCTTTTTCCAACTGGCGGCATACACGGTCTCGTAGTCGGCGATAGCCCGGTCCAGCGCCTCACCCTCGGTGAGCATCTCCAGCGTCCCCCCATCGCCGGAGAAACGCTTCTCCATGCGGCGTATCGTGCTCCTGAGGGTGCCCGAGCGAGTCATCAGGTATTCGGCCCATGGCTGCGTCGGGGCCAGGAACCAGTTGCCGAAACAGAAGAACGTAAAGGGAGGAAGGCCGGCAAGTCGCAGTGCGTCAAGCGTCAATGCGAACGCGTGGCTTTCAGGATCCAGCGGTGCAAACCGGAAGCTTGCCAAGCCCGGGAACTGCTTGACTATCGCCCGGAACACGCGCGCGAGTCGGCGAGCATCGAGTCCAGGGTCAAAGGCCGGTTCATACAAGGTGGTGTAGTAGTTTCCCAAAGCATGAGCGTGACGCGAGCGACCTTGCGTCGTGACAAGCAATGGCAGCACCAGGACCGGCCGGGTCTGATCCCTAACCACGCAAAAGCATGCGCCAGGCTCCTGGGGGAAGACCGTGTCTATCAGGTTTGCGAACCAGTCTGCGCCAAACTCCATGTCACTGGCCTCATGCGCAGACAGCATGGCCAATACATCCGCTGGCAGTTCCCTGGGATGGGGGTGGAACTCGATGACGTCGCTGGCAGGACTCGTGGGCTGGCCGAGCCTGGCGGCGCTGGTGCTTTGCATGATGGATAGACGTCGGGTTGAGTGGTCAACGCTTCCTAGGCGGCGTTCAATTGGGACGGGCCGTGCGCGTGGCGGCAAGCACATCGAACAAGTTTGCGAATCTCTCGGCGGACTTGGCGCGTTCAAAGCCCGCGATTTGATCGTAGGACAGGGCGCCACAAGCTTGGTGTTCTATGTTCTGCACATAGCTGGCAAGTTCGGCAGCAATTCGCTCGACGTCGTCCAGTGGCGCAATCTGCCCGGCGCCCAGCGAGCGAATCAGCTTGGCCGTGTCGCCTTCATCGTCTGCCATCGCCAGGATAGGGCGGCCCGCACGGAAGTACTCGTAAAGCTTGGCTGGAATCGCCGGGTTGGAGGTGTAACCCTGGAAGACCAGCACGCCGTCAGCCTGCATCATTTCGGCCAATGCTTCTTCGTAGGGGATGGGAGGCTCAAAGCTGATGTGATCGCTCAGCCCAAGTTCCTTTAGCAGTGGGCCGTAGAGACTGTCGACCGAGGATGCCCGCATGATCACGCGCAGTTGCTTCGCCGCCGAAGGGCGCTGGTCAATGACGCGGCGGAGCGCCCGAAAGAAGTAGCTTGGGTCACGGTCAGGCGTGGGATAGATCGTGCCGCTGTGCAGCAGCAGGATGTCATCCGCGTGACGCCTTGCGGGCGCGCGTTTGCTGGCTGAGGCAAACGCAGACTCGTCGAACCCATTGGGTATCACCGACCAGTGGGTTTGAAGCGCGTCCGGAAAGCGCTGTCGGTAAATTTCAGCGGCACCGTCGGTGCAAAAACTCAGGGCTGCAGCGTGCCTTGCGGCCATGCCTTCAATGGCGAGCCTGCTGCGGCGCAACGCCGGCCACGTGGGGGCCCAACTGTTCGTACGATCGTCGAACTCGACCATAGGGTCTCGGAAATCCGCTACCCAGGGGATACCGCTGAGCCGATGCAAGGCGTGCCCAATCAAGTGTGCCGAGGCAATGGGGTAGGTGCTCCAGATCACGTCGGGCTTGTATCGGCGAATCATGGCCAAGCCGGTTGGAATGGCGCCCAACAGCCAGCTCTGCCATTTGTCTGGAAGAGTCACCCAACTGGGATATCGTCCAGCGACCGAGAAGAGCCGACTTGCATCCCTTGCAAAGCAACGCTGCACCACCGTCCCCTCAGGAATCTGCGCCATGCGCTCGGTGCTGACGGCCGGGTATGCCTTTTCTGACGCGGAAAGCACCAGCGGTTCCCAGCCGTGACGGGGAAGGTGGCGCGTCAATGCCAAGGTACGTTCAAGGCCACTGCTGACCTTGATCGGCGGGAAGTGAAAGGCGATCAGTAGTGCGCGTTTGCTCATGATGGGGTGTTGACGGGCGACCAGTCTGACTCTGCTGCGCGAGCAAGATCCAGCACCGCTGTCCGCGGGCGTCGTCCCTCGCAAAGGAGTCCGCAAGGCAGATTGTTGTCGTATCCGGTGAGTTCCAGGCGGCCGAAGGCAGTCATCCTGTGCGGCCAAACCAATCTGTGGGGCTCAGGCAGCCTAATGCCATCGAGCGGCTGAGCGCCCCGGTTTCGCCGCTGGTCGCAATCGGTCGCTACGTGGCGCTTCAACCAGGGACTCCACGCGCAAGCATTGACGGGCGTCCTGCATGAGCGGAGCAGTTCATGCAGCAAATTCCTGGACGCGCTAAGCCGTAACTCTTCATGCAAATGGGGCAGGGGGAAAAGCGGGGGAGGGCGCGGCATGATACTCGCGAACAGGCTTGAAAAGCGCGTTGCGGGCCGCTGCGCGGCAGCATGACACACAGCGCCGATCAGACAAGGGCGCCTGCAACCAGACGCTTGCCTGGGGGGAGTTCCAGCCCCACGCAATCGGATAGGATCGCCCGCACCGTCCTGTGGCGCAATGCTCCACGGTCGCGGCACCTGTTTGGGGTGCGTTTCTTGTTGCCGATCTGTGACAACGCGGTCAGCTATCGCCTATCGCGACGCAGTTTCCGCGCCAGAACTCCGGGTTTTCTGCAGGAGCTGCGGCGCTGGCGCGTCGTCTAGTCGCTGCCTGTGCCAGCCTATTTATTCGAGATGCATTTCAAGAGATTTGACCCCGGCACGTGCAAATTGGCGGCGCCCAAAGTTTCGGCCCTCCCCACCCTCAGCAGCGGGTCCTTGCAATGGCGCCGCTTGGCACCTGTCGCCGCTGCTGAAAAAAGAAGTGCGCATGCCTACATGCGTAGCCGATATGCGCTGACTGAGGCGTATCGCTTATGCGGCGTGGGTAAAGGCGGTGCATTGCTGGCGCCTGCCTACCATTGCCGGACCATGCTCGACCCCGCGCTCAGGTTGGGTGCGGAGTGTCACTTGTATCCGCTGGAGGCGGACCTGACGGTCAACGTGGCGGTCGTTGAGCGTCTTTTGGCGGCAGCGTCCGGCCGTGTGTCTGCCGTGCTGGCAACGCATTTCTTCGGTTTTACTCAGGACTTTCGCGCACTGGCGGAGTGCTGTCATCGGCACGGTGTTCACCTGGTTGAGGACTGCTCCCACTTGCTGCCGACACTTGGCGATGGTGGTGTTCTAGGTGCACTGGGGCGCTATAGCGTTTGGAGCCCGTACAAGTTCTATCCCTGCGAAGACGGTGGGTACTTGCAGGTGAATCGGGATGCAGCCGTGCCCGCAGGCGGCCTTGTACAGCAGTCGGCATGGGCGGAAGTAAAGGGCCTGGCCCGCTTGTTGAGGCGCTCGCGTAAAGCAGAAAACAAGGCGGGCTTTGCAACGCTAGAGGAGCAGCTCGCCTTGCATCCAACGGGTGCGCTGGACAGCGGCATTGATCTCGACGAGTCGACTTGCTCGCCGTCAGGGGACTATCTGCCGCAGCAAGAGCGGTCGGGTATGTCCATGGTCTCGCGCTGGATTGTCCGGCACGCAGAGGTGGACCGAATCAAGCAGCGTCGTCGCCAACGGTATCTGCAGTGGTTGAGGGCAGCCTCTGCGTGGCAGCACTGTCGGCCATTGCACGCGGACTTGCCGGACGACTGTGTCCCATACATGTTTCCACTCTACATGGAGCGCCCAGAAGCGCACTTCATGCCACTCAAACGGATTGGTGTGCCAGTCTGGCGCTGGGACAGCATGGCGGTATCAGAGTGCTCGGTAGCCAGCGACTACAGATTGCACATGTTTCAGCTGCCTTGCCACCAGGAACTCGACGACGCAGAGCTAGGCTGGATGATCGAGGCCGTCTCGCGGGTCGTGGCGGGCGGCACCACGTGATGCGTGCCTAACGATAATGTTGCGTGGTCGACGGCCGGTGCTGCCGAACGCCACCTCGATGGTGGCGAACGAGCAGATGGGCCGCTAGGCGAGGTCTGTTGTCGGTTGAGTCTTGCGCGCTTGCCGAGAGGCCCAGAATGCCCGTAGCGCAAGGCTGCAACGCAGCAGTTGACCGCGCAGGGTCTGATTGAAAACCAGATAGCGGCGGCGTGAATAGGTCTTCTTGGTCCACTGCGCCTTGTTGGAGTCGGCAGTTCCCGCCAGGTCGAAGGTGTGGATACCGCGGCGGGCAAATTCTGCCAACAGTCGCGCCGTGAGTGCGCTGCCGACGCCGTAGTCCTTGTAGTCCTTGTCGTAGCTGGTCTTTTCTCCGACATAGACACCATTCAGCAGGAAGCCGTATTGGAACGCCAGCGGGGCTCCATCCAGCAACAGCGCGGCGCCGAGAAACCACTGTTTCTCGGCAAACCTCGAGGTGACGACGTCGTAGAACTTCTGTTGCTTGGCGTTTGCCGTCATGGCTGTGCCGGCATCACTCTTCCATGATCGTGACTCGACGACCATCATGAGTTCCAGGAATTCCTTGACCTGATCGGGCGTCTCATACACCCGCATTTCAAACGTGCCCAGAGCCTGCAGTTCCTTGTCGCGACGTTTCAACTTGGTGCGCATATTGGACTTCAGATCCATCAGCACCTGCGAAGGATCCTGGTGGACCTCGATGTATGCCGAGTCCCAGGCGCGCACGAGCTGCGGCTTGGTGCGCTGACGTAGCAAGGCGCCTTGCTGCGCTTGATCCGAGCGGCTGCCTTCGATAACAGCGAAAGTGAAGCTGTCCCATGCGGGCAGTTCCTTGCGCGCAAATGCCAGGAGCTGGTCGAGTACTTCGGCGTCGCCGCCAACCAGGAAGCCTGTTCGCAATTCGTAAACGCTGCCGCTGATGAGCGAGAGTTGGCGATGCCGGATGCCTGCGACGGTCTGCCAAGAAATGGTGCAAGGCAGCAGTCCGCGCACACCGCTTTCGTCTTCCGCCACCAGGACGTACTGCGGCTCTTCGTTCAGAAAGCCTTCCCAGAGCGCCGCAGTCCAATCGAATGTCGCGGACACGTCGAATCCCGACACGCCGGAGCCCTCCAATTCGACCAGGCGTTCCCAATCAGCGCGGATGCCGCGGCACTCGTTCAGCGTGCGGAGAACACGTATCCTCAGACTCATGCGGGGCCCAATCTGGTGCAACTTGGTGGATTCGACAGCTTCATGGCGAGAGACGGTGGTGAGGTGCAGCGCCATGGCATGCGCCCATCGCGTTCGGCTACTTGGCGCGCAGATGAGCGCTGACGCAAACTCGGGCTGGTGCGAGCCGTGCTCATCGAATGGTGAGTTCAGCTGCAGCCAGAAACGGAAGGCAGTTCTTGGCCAGGTACTGCCGGCCTTTGAAGCCAAGCAAGCCCGCCACGGCGACGAGCACGGCAGTCGTGCGCGAGATCACGGCGGCGGCCCGACTGCTGGTCATCACCTGCCGTAGAAACTGCTTGAAGAAGGCCCGGTGGATAGCGTCTGCCTCCTGCTTGTCGTACCAGCCGTCCTGCCACTGTCGGCGCAACGTGCCATCGACGGGAATAGGGCAGGGTTGGTGGCCCGGATAGGCCTGCCAGGGGACCTCTCCTGCCCCCATGGGGAGGCGGGACATCAGCGCGTTGTAGAGCCGGTGTTCGAGAAAGTCATCCACCGGACTGCTCAGCACGGCGGCGATGAAGCGCGCATCAAAGAACGGCAGCACCAAATCCACTCGTCGGATGTGCAGCGTTTCAAAATACTTGACCAGGTGGCGGCGCTGATCGTTCAGCATAAAGAAGAGATGGCAATTGCGGCCAGCCTCAACCTGCGCGGCACGGGACTGCAAGTCTTCCACAATGCCCTTGAGCGGGGTGTCCGCAAGGTGGCGCCAGCGCGCGCGCAGAACGCGCGGCGACAGGACGTTTTTGTTTTCGGCCTGCATGAGGCGCGCGGCAGCCTCAAGGCCCGACGTACGCGCCTGTTGAACGGCTGCCTTGGTCAGATAGACATGACCCAAACCCACACTGCCGCCATCGCCTGACCAGATCAGCCCGGGTTGATCTGGCTGTGCCTCAGGCGCTGGATTGGCTTGTCGCCAGGCCTGCAACGCTTCGGTCTGACGCTCGCCGAAATCCGATGCCCCCTGAGCGTACTCAAAGTGCTTGCAGCCAAGGCGCTCCGCCGCCAGCCGCCCAAACACCAGGTCTTGCGAACCTGGCGGCGCGAAGTTGAGGCTGTGCACAGCCAAGCCTTGCTCACGCAAGCGAGCCGCGATCAGGCGCGAGTCCATACCGCCGGAAAGAAAGGCCATGACCTGCGACTGCCCCTGCATGCGCCTGTCCATGGCGTCATGAAAGGCCGCTTCAATGTGCTCTATCAGTTGCTCGCCCTGCAGCTTGTTCGCGGATAACTGTTCCCAGCTCCAATAGGGGACATCGCTGACGCCAGCGCGGCTGATATGCAGGCAATGCCCTGGGGCAAGTGCCGAGATTTGCTCAACCAGGGTGCGGTTGCCCAAAGGAAAGCCGAAAGCAGCGGTCTCGGCGGCGCCGCGCCAGTCGGGTGTCTGTGCTAACGCAGGCAGTGCCTGCAACGCCCAGAATGCCGACGCTATGAACAGATGCTCATCGGTCTGCGCCCAGTACAAGGGGCGTACGCCCATCTTGTCCGTGAACGCATACAGGTTGCCCGTTGGGCGACTCCAGATCAAGCCCGCGAAGGTGCCTTCGGCATCTCGCAGGGCTGCACTGCCCTCCGTGGGTACCCGTTGCATCAGGCGATCAATGGCTTCGCCGCGGCGCAGTGCGCGTGAACCTTCGCAAAGGACGGGGTCTGCGGCAACGACGGCGAACTCGGTCGCTGTTGAGCGGCTCGATGCCCCGGGCCAAATGCCGAGGTCCACATAGGCAATGGCGCAGCTGCCGTCTTGATGTACTAGCACATCGCCCGCGCGGGCCATGGCACTCTGCAGGCTTCGCACCAGCGGCTCTGCAAGTGGCGCACCGCGCAGGGATATCGCGCCAAGAAAGATCGCCATGTGTACCTTCCTTTAAATCGTCATCTCGAGTTGGCCGCTCAACGGCCAATCTTGAGCAAAGAAATGAGCTTGATCGCGCAAGGTCTGTCCAGCGTCCACAGCAGCATCAGATAGAGCGCTATGGCGCATGGCACCAGCATGCTGAGCCTGAGCCAGTCAGAGAGCTGCGGGCCGAGTCCGTGACCGAGCGCGAGTGTACTGGCTGCCATGACGCCGCTCAGAGCGACTGGCTTGGACAGCGCGAGCAATGCGTCGCGAATCGTCAGCTTCATCACGTCGCGCGCGCGGTGCAGGTTGACGACGATGAGCAAGGGAAGGCCGACGAGCCAGGCCAGAGCCAAGCCGGGGGCGCCGAAGGGGGCTCCAGCCAGGAAACACAGGGGCAAGAGCACCACGCCCGTCATGGTGTTGCGCACCTCCATGCCCGCCTGCCCCATGCCCTGCAAAACGCTGGAGAGCAGCACGCTGATCATGCGCAGCGGCAGCGCCAGGCAGACGATCTGCATCGGCAGCACCGCCTGCTCCCAATGCGGGCCGATCAGGCTGGAAATCAACCAGGGCGCCACCGCCGCCATTCCCCATAGCAGCGGTACGAGTACGTAAGCGAAGAGCCGCAAGCCTTCAAGCAACACGGGCTGCAGGCTTTGGCCTTCGCGGTGCATCTTGGCGATGGTGGGGTAGGTAACCTGATTCAGAATGCCCATCGCCTTGCTGACGGGCAACATCGCCAACGTCATCCCGACCGAGTACTCACCTAGCGCAGCTTTGGAGAGAAAACGTCCCGCGATCAGGACATCGCTTTGGCCAAAAACGGTGCTGGCCAATCTTGAGATCGCGACCTTGAAACCGAAGTCGAGCATGCCGGCGGCAGGCCGCAGGTTCAGGCTGGGGGCAAGGCGCTGTGGCGCCAGCAGATTGATCATGATCACACGAGCCAGGGCGCCAACCAGCGGCCCGGTCACGATAGACCAGACGCCGGCGCCATACCAAGCCATTGCCACGGTTGCCAGGCTTGCCGAAATGCCGGTGACAAATTCGATGACGGAGACGCCGCGAAAGCGCAGGTCGCGACGCAAGATGGCCTCGGGAATGGTGCTCAAGGGTGAGAGCACCAGATGCAGGGCCGAGGCACGAATCAGGTTGATGGCCTCCGGCGCGCGGAAGAACCACGTCAGCAGCGGCGCCGCCAACACCAGCATGGCCGCGCAGGAAAACGAGAACAGCAGTGAGGCGCCAAAGATGCTGCGGATCTGTGCGTCCTCCAGCTTCTTGGCTTGGATAACGCTGGCGCCCATCCCAAATTCGGCAACGATCATGACGATCGCAATGATGCTGGAACAGATTGCTGCCAGGCCGTAGTCCTGCGGCACCAAGGTTCGCATCACGTAAATCGTGCCGAGCCATGAAATCAATTGTGCCGACAGGCGCCCCGCAGCCACCCAGCGCAGACCCGAGGCGAAACCCGAATCGCTGCTCATGCCTGCTGTTGCCGCTTGTGCATCATTGCGCCGTTCAGCCACTCCACACTCCATCGTTCCAGCATCTCTTGCGCGGACCGTTGCGAGCAGGTGTGATCGGCGCCAGCCATCTCCCGTATCAGCGGGCGGGCGTGGCGCATGGCGGTGATCCAGTCGGGATCGCTGTTGGCGCAATCCGCGAATTCCTTGGCGGTGTAGTCGTGCTCGCTGAGCAGGATCTGCACCGGGCCGTCAAAGCCCCGCAGGGCCGCCGCCATGCGCTGTTGATAGCTGCTGACTGAGCCGGCCTGACTTTGCTTGTCGCTGCGCGCTGCACGTAGGCTGGCAAACAGCCCTTTGAGGGCTTGACCGGCCACCTTGCCGCTCAGCAGCTTGAGCCAGAACTCGCGCTGCCGCAGTCGATCCAGGTAGTAGTGCTTGAGGTGCGTGCGCGCCAAGCTCGCGTCCGAACGAACCCAGGGGTTGATCAGGCAAAGGCCGGCAACGCGCGGGTCGCGCCGCTCTTGTTGGTAGAGCAGGGCGGCGGAAGCACCATCGCACAGCCCCCAGAGCACGACGCGGCGCAGTCCAGGTGCAGCGCCTAGCAGCGCATCAACAGCCGCGCCGATATCGTCGCTGACATGCTCGAAGTTGCGCAATGGACCGCCACTGTCACCCATCCCGCGGTAGTCAAAGCGCAGCGCAGTGTGGCCCGCGTCGGCGATGCGGCGGCACAGTTGCACAAACTGACGGTGACTGCCGGCGCGGTATTGCGGGCCACCGACCACCACAAGCACCGCGATATCCGACGCCACGCTTGGGGTACTGAGAATGCCCGCCAAGTGTTCATCGCCGCAGCGAAAAGCCAGCACCGACTCATGATGGCCGCTCACGCCAAGGCCTCCGATTGCACGGCGGCCAGGCTGGCCTGCAGCAATGCCGGTGCGTCCTCGATCTCCGTGGTCTGCCAGAAGCCAGGGCCGTTCACCACATGGCTGCGAACACGATGGCCGGCGCCTTGCCATTGCGCCAGCGTCTTGCTTGCCGCAGGCGTGAGGGTGGCGTCGGGCCGCGTCGAGAGTTCTATCCACTCGAGCCGGCCCTGGGTGCTGGGAGGAGTCAGCTGCGCGGCCTCAAGGCCTTGGGCCAGCGCTGGCGCCAGGGCATAACCAGCGATCTCAAGCGCTTGTCCAGCGCTCAGTTGTTGGCGCAATGCCTCCATGCCGCCCTTGGATGCGCCGTCAAGCATCTCGCCGGCAAGCTTGAGTCGCAGGAACTGCTGTAGCAGGATCTTGCCCGATGCAGGGGCCTGCCAAAAGAGGAGGTGGTGTTCGCCCTGCAGGCGCTCAGCCGCCTGGCAGGCCAGCAAACAACCCGCGCGCAAACCCCACAGCCACAGCGGGCCGCTGGCGTGCTGCTTGCTCCAGCGCTCGGCCAGCAAGACGTCATCAATCCATGCGTCCCAACTCGCGTCGCCAAAGTCGCCGCTGCTGTCGCCGCAGCCGAGCAGGTCTATCTGCAGCACACTGTAGCCTGACCTTGCAAATGCACTGGCCTGCAGGGCGGCCATGCGGCGTGCCTTGTTCATCTCTTCGGCGAAGGGATGGACATAGACCATCCGGCCGCGCGGAGTGCCGACGGCGGGGTAGTGCACGCACAGGCGCTGCCCCTGGGACGCAGGCAGGAAAAACGTCTCGCGAGGGGCGGGGCAAGTCACGGGGCTGCTGCTTCGCAGATGCGCGCTGGCCTCAAAGCCTGGCGTTGACGAAATCGCTCAGTGAGCCCACGGTCGCGAAGATGTCGCCATCGATCTCGTCGTCACTTACGGAAAACCCCAGCTGTTCTTCGAGCGCGGTGAGCAGGGAAACCACGGCCATGGAATCCAATTCGGGGATGGCACCGAGCAAATGAGTTTCACGCGTGAAGGAGCTGGCCCGGCCATTCAGGCTGAGTACTTCGTCCAGAATTCGCAGGACGTCGTTGTTGATACTCATTGCGTCGAATCCTCAAGCCGGTTTCAGAGAAGGGCGGATTGTAGGTGAGCGAAATGCCCCTCATCCCCCCGCTTTTGCGGGGCTGGGCAGGCGCTGGCACGCGTTGTTCAAGATGAATCATGTGGTGCAGCGAATGGCGTCTGCATCACACCGATGCCTCATCGCGGAGGGGCGCCCTGGCGCGCCGGCGGCTGTGCACGCGGCATGCGCGCCATGGTCTTGGCCCGGTGCGGTGGCGTGCGATACTTTTTGCACTGAACTGCCCGCGGCCCATGCCGCCTTGTGGCCATCACCATGCGCATACTCGAATCTACGCTGCTCCACGAATTGATCACCGTTTCGGCTCAGCGCAGCCCGCAAGCCCCGGCCCTGTCTTACGGCGGCGCGCATTTGAATTACGCGGATTTGCATGGTGCGATTGAGGGCTTTGCCGCCGGTTTGATGGCCCTGGGCCTGGCTCGCGGCGAGCGCGTGGCCATCTATCTCGAAAAGCGCTTCGAGTGCGTGATCGCGAGTTTCGGCGCTCCCGCCGCGGGCGCGGTATTCGTGCCTTTGAATCCACTGCTCAAGCCTGAGCAGGTGGCATTCATCATCCGCGATTGCGACGTGCGTGTGCTGGTGACCTCACCGGAGCGCATGGGTCTGCTCGCGGAGGCGTTGGCGCAGTGCACGAGCCTGCGCCAAGTGGTGTTGACCGAAGCGGCACCGGAATCCGAAGCGGCCAGCGTCGTGCCGAGTCTGAGCTGGCAGGAGTTGCTGGCCAGTCCCGCTCGGCCTGGCCACCGCGTCATTGATGCCGATATGGCGGCGATCCTCTACACCTCGGGCAGCACGGGCAAGCCCAAGGGCGTGGTGCTGTCTCACCGCAATATGGTGGCCGGAGCCAAGAGTGTGGCCAGCTATCTTGACAACCGGCCGACCGATAGCCTGCTGGCGGCCTTGCCCTTGTCCTTCGATGCGGGATTCAGCCAGCTCACCACGGCTTTCCATGTGGGCGCGCGCGTGGTGCTGCTCAACTACCTCCTGCCTCGTGATGTCCTGAAGGCGATGGAGCGCGAGAAGATCACCGGGCTTACCGCCGTGCCGCCGCTCTACATCCAGCTGACGCAGCTGGAATGGCCGTCGGCCGTGGCAGAGCACTTGCGCTATTTCGCCAATACCGGTGGCCGCATGCCGCGTGAGACCCTGGATTTGTTGCGGCAGCGCGCACCGCACAGCTTGCCCTTCCTGATGTATGGCTTGACCGAGGCCTTCCGCTCGACCTATTTGCCGCCCTCCGAGGTTGACCGCCGGCCCGACTCGATCGGAAAGGCGATCCCGAATGCCGAGATCCTGGTGTTGCGCGAGGATGGCTCGCCATGCGATGCAGACGAGCCGGGCGAGTTGGTACATCGCGGAGCGCTGGTGGGCCTGGGTTACTGGAACGATGCTGAGAAGACGGCGGAGCGCTACAAGCTGCTGCCGGCCGGCGTTGCCGGCCGTGCCGCGGGCCTGCAACTCCCGGAATACGCGGTGTTCTCTGGCGACACCGTGCGGCGCGATGCCGAGGGTTATCTGTACTTCATTGGCCGCCGCGACGAGATGATGAAGACCTCGGGCTACCGTGTCAGCCCGACCGAGGTGGAGGAGGTGCTTTATGCCACCCGCCTGGTGGGCGAATGCGTGGCTTTTGGCGTGGATCACCCGCAAATGGGCCAAGCCATCCAGGTCATCGCGACGCCTTTGGCAGGCACCGAGCAGATCGACATGGCGGCACTGTCGAGCGAGTGTCGCAAACGGATGCCCGCGTATATGGTGCCGGCAGGCATCGAGCAACAGGCGGGGCCCTTGCCCCGCAACCCGAACGGCAAGATCGATCGCAAGCTGCTTTCCACCGCCTGGGTGGAACGCAACACCTGAGCCCAAGCAACATGACAGATCAAAGCACGACGCTGCGCCGTCCCCCCGTACATGCCCCGATGGCGCAGTTCCCGGTACAGGGCGGCGAATTGACGGTCGGTGGCCACAGACTCTCGGTGCTGGCTGAGCGTGTCGGCCAGACGCCGTTTTACGCCTACGACCGGGGCCTGCTGCGCGCACGTGTGACGCAGTTGCGCGCGGCGCTGCCAGCCAGCGTGAAGCTGCACTACGCCATGAAGGCCAATCCCATGCCCGCACTGGTGGGCCTGATGGCCGGCCTGGTGGATGGCATCGATGTGGCTTCGGCCGGCGAGCTCAAGGTGGCGCTGGATGCCGGTGCTGACCCTCGCGAAATCAGCTTCGCCGGGCCGGGCAAACGCGATATCGAATTGCGCCAGGCGGTGGCCGCAGGCGTGCTGGTGAACGTGGAGTCTGCCCGTGAGTTGCCCGTGCTGGCCGCAGCGTCGCAGGCCCTGGGTCTTCCGGCGCGCGTGGCCCTGCGCGTCAACCCGGATTTTGAGCTCAAGGGTTCGGGCATGAAGATGAGCGGCGGCCCCAAGCAATTTGGCATCGATGCCGAGTTGCTGCCGCCCGTGTTGACCGAGGTCGGACGCTTGGGCTTGGCCTTCGAAGGCTTCCACCTGTTCGCCGGCTCGCAGAACTTGAAGGCCGAATCGATCTGCGACGCGCAGCAGAAATCCTATGAACTCGCGCTGCGCCTGGCCGAAAGTGCGCCAGCGCCGGTGCGTTTCCTGAATCTAGGTGGCGGCTTTGGTATCCCCTACTTCCCTGGCGAGCAGCCCCTGGAGCTTGCGCCCATTGGCGCCAATCTTCAGGGTCTGGTGGAGCGGGCGGCGCGCGAGCTGCCGCAGGCGCATTTGGTGATCGAGCTTGGCCGGTATCTGGTGGGCGAGGCTGGGGTGTATGTCGCCCGCATCATCGACCGCAAGGTTTCTCGGGGTCAGGTCTTTCTGGTCACCGACGGCGGCTTGCATCACCACCTGTCGGCCTCGGGGAATTTTGGCCAGGTGATACGCAAGAACTACCCGGCCATGATCAGCCAACGGCGTGGCGAGACTTTGCTGGAGAGTGCCTCGGTCGTGGGCCCGCTGTGCACGCCGCTGGATCTGTTGGCGGACAAGATGGATTTGACCACCGGTCAGCCCGGTGATTTGGCCGTCGTCTTCCAGTCGGGCGCTTATGGGCCGAGTGCCAGCCCGCAGGGCTTTCTAGGGCACCCCGGCGTGGTCGAGGTGCTGGTTTGATGCCTGGATATGGTGCAGGGCTCAGCGCCCGGCGCCGAGTGGCTTGAGCAGGGCGCCGTAGAGCTCCACATAGCGTTCTACGCTGCGTCGCCAGTTACGCTCGTTCTTGACGAAGTCCAGGCCGTTCGCACGCAGCTTGGACTGCAGCTCGGGTGCGCTCAACAGCTCGTCGACGGCAGCGACCAGGGAAGCTTCGTTGCCAGCCTGGTAAAGCACGCCAGTGACGCGGTCCTGTATCAGCTCGTGGTGCCCGCCCACGTCCGAGGCCACAAAGACCTTGCGCTGAGCCATGGCCTCGAGGGGTTTCAGCGGCGTGACGAGCTCGGTCAAGCGCAGGGACTTGCGCGGGTAGATCAGCGCATCGATCACCGAGTAATAGCGTTCCACTTCCGCATACGGCACCTTGCCGGTGAAGATGACATGCTGGCCCAACTGCAAGCGCTGGACCTGGGCACGCAAGGCCTCGTCCTGCATGCCGCCGCCCACCAGCAGCAGCTTGATCGCCGGCTTCCTGGCCACCAGGGCAGGCATGGCGCTGATCAAGTCGTCCAGGCCCTCGTAGTCGTAGAAGGAGCCAATGAATCCCAGCGTGTAGCCGGCCGTGAGTCCGAATTTCTCTGCCAGCGCCTCGTCGCGCGGAAGCTCCTTGGCAAAGCGCTCATATTCCACCGCGTTGGGAATGACCGTGACCGGTGCGGTGCAGACGCCGCGGGCGTCGATGTCCTTCTTCAGCCCTTCGCAAATCGCGGTGACGCGGCCGGCGCGCCTGAAGACGAAATTCTCGAGGCCGCGCGTGAGCTTGTAGCGAAGGCCGTGCTCGCTGCTGGTGCCTTGATCCACCGCCGCGTCTTCCCAGAAGGCGCGCACCTCGTACACCAAGGGCAGACAGAAGCGCTTGGCTGCCCAGTGCGCGGCCAGGCCGTTCAATGCCGGTGAATGGGCGTGCAGGATGTCGGGCTGCAACTGCGGAATCAGCTCGGCAAGGCGCCGGTACATCAGCCACACGGCCCAGAACTGTTTCAGGACCGGCAGGACTCCCCAGAGCGAGGTTCGGTCCGCGGTGCGATAGAAGGTCAGGCCGGACACGATCTCCTGGCCGTTGTTCTCGGATTTCTGGCGCGGCCCCGTGACCGGGTAGACCGTCCAGCCGCGCGCCTGCTGCTCCTGGAGGATGGCCCAGCTCCTGGACGAATAGCCGTCTTGCAAGGGCAGCGAGTGGTCAAAGACGTGGAGAACCTTCATATTGCGCGCGGCCCGAATCAAGAAAAGCGGCCCAGGCGACGGTACAGGCCGCCGAGGGACAAGCAGTAGCGATGTTTGGCGAACAAATACGCCAGGCCCTTGGCATGCCGGATGGTGAACTTGTTGATCCCCAGGCCCTTGGGGCGGGAGATTTCCTGTGCATCGTGCACGACCGAGACCTCGGGGAAGTAATGCACCTGGAAGCCGGCGCGCCAGAGGCGGATGCAATAGTCCACGTCCTCGGGTGAATAGAAGATGCGCTCGTCCAACAGGCCGGTGGCCCGCACCGCCGCACTGCTGAGCAGCCAGCAGGCCGAGATGGCGTAGTCCACCGGGCCCGCCGCGCTGGGGGGCTCGCGTGCCTCCAGGCTACGCAGCGCAAAGAAGCGTTGTGCCTTGCGGGCAATGGTGGGAAAGGTATCCACGCTGAGCTGGAACTTGCCCGAGGGATAGATCAGCTTGGGCGCTACCATGCCGGCGCGCGGATGGGCGCGCTGGTACGCCAGCATCGCCGTCAGCGCCTGCGGATTCATATAGGCGTCCGAGTCGAGGATCAGGATGGCAGCGCCCTGAGCCTCGCGCAAGGCCAGGTTGCGCGAGCGCGTGGTGCCTGTGTTTTGGGGCAGATAGAAGACCTTCAGGCGCGCACCGAACTCGGCTTGCAGTCCGCGCAGGACGTCGACGCTGCCGTCGATGGAGCCGTTCTCTACCACCAAGATCTCGCCTGCCAGCGTGCAGGCGTCATAGCTTTGCACCAGGCTGCGCACGCAGGTCTCGATATAGCGCTTCGAGTTGAATGAGAGCACAACGGCAGAGACGTCCATCGCTTGTTCTTTCGCTATTGGGCTGGCTGTTGGTGGGCCAAGGGCTGTGAAAGCAGCTGCTTGCGCACCGTAAATTGAGCGTGCGGCACGCGCCCGGCAGCTTAGCCGAGGTGACGGGGCTGCTCGCGCGGCTCGCTACAAACTTTTGCCCGAGATGGTGGAAAACAGCCGGCATTGGGCCTCGGTTGTCTCGTCCCACGAGAAGCCCTCAGCATAGCGGCGTACAGCCGCGCGTTCCGGGTAGCTATCCAGCAGCGAGCGCAGCGCCGCCACCAGGTGGGGTACATCTCTGACCTCAGCGAGCCGCCCGGCCACGTCATTGGCGACGACCTCGGGTGTGCCGTTGACGCGCGTGGCCACCACCGGTGTGCCGCAGGCCATGGCTTCCAGCAGCACATTGGCCCAGCCTTCCCGGCTTGAGGCCAGCACCAGCGCGTTGGCGGCGCTGAACCAGAGCTTGAGCCTTTCATGCGCCTGCTGGCCCGCAAACATGACGCGCTCGCCCAGACCGAGCGACGCCGTGAGTGCTTCGAGGCGCGCTCGCTCCGGCCCGGAGCCCACGATCGCCAAGCGCGCCTCAGGGAATGCCTCGAGCATGCGGATCGCCAAGTCGTGCCCCTTTAACTCCACCAAGTTGCCCACCGATACAAGCAGCAGGCCTGGATGAGCGATGCCCAAGGTTTGGCGGGCCTCCTGTCGGTCCAGCATCGTGAAGCGCTGCAGGTCGACGCCGTTACGCATGACGTGGGTGCTCTCTGGCGGTGCCCCCAGTTCGATCATTTGCTGCACCAGGTCCGCGCTCACGCCAATATTGGCTTTGCTTTGCCGGAGCGTGCGTTGGATCAGCAGTCGCGCACGATCGAAGCCCTTGTAAAGCGTGATGTCCGAGCCGCGTGCCGAACAGACGAAGGGCTTGCCGAGCTTGTGCGACAAAATAGCGGCGGCGACGCCGTCGGGGTAAAAGAAATGGGCGTCAATGAGGTCGAAATCGAAGCCCTCGCGGATCAGTTGGCGCAGCGTGGGGAGGGCGCCCGCGGCAAGCACATAAGGTGCGATGTTCTGCCCGACCTTGGGTGGCAAGAAGTAGCGTGGGTGGTGTACCCGAATGCCGTGACGCTCCTCGAAGTGTGGCGTGGCCGCCATCTTGGCGTAGCTGCCGAAGCGTGGATGCTTGAAGGGGAACCAAGGCACCGGGGCAACCACACGGGTTTCTACTTGCCCGCTCTTGAGTAGCTCGCGCAATCGGGTCTCAATGAAAATCCCGTGGCCAGGTCGAACGCTGCTCGGGTACAAGGTCGAGAACAATATGGTCTTGATCTTCGCGCTCATGCGTTCAAATGCAGGTTGGGGAAGCCATGGCTTGCATTGTGGCAGCGGCATCGGGCCGCTCGCTCGTTTAGGCACAGACGAACAGATGAAAACTTTGACTTTCAACGCTTGCAGCATCACCGCGCGTGGTATCAGGCCCGTTCGATGAACTGGCTGTCCAGTCGCTTTGAACTTGCCCGCGGGGGCAGCGCTCAGAATGTGCGCCCCATGGAGGGCTTGCGTGGCCTTGCCGTGTTTTTGGTGTTTCTGGTGCACTATGTGACGCTCGTCCAGCCGTGGGTGGCGAACAGCCCTGAACTGCTTGGGCTGGGAGGCAAGCTCCACGCAGTGGGCAACACGGGCGTTGACCTATTCTTCGTGTTGAGCGGCTACCTGATCTATGGCTCGCTGATCGCGCGGCCACAGGCCTTTGGACGTTTCATCTGGCGTCGCGTCGTGCGCATCTACCCCGCGTTCCTGGTGGTGTTTGCGGTCTATCTGGGCTTGTCGTTTGCATTTCCTGCCGAGAGCAAGATACCCGGCTCGGCGCTCGGCGCAACGGCCTACCTGCTGCAAAACCTGCTGCTGCTGCCCGGACTGTTCCCGATCGAGCCCATGATCACGGTTGCGTGGTCGCTGAGCTACGAGATGTTCTATTACCTCGTGATCCCGCTGATCATTTGGGCGCTTGGCTTGCGCGAACGCAGCCCGGCTTGGCGTGCCGCATTCTTCTTGGGCCTGAGCCTGCTCACGATCGCGTATTGCGCCCGCTATGGTGGCCATGTGCGCCTCATCATGTTCGTGGCCGGCATCCTGGTGTACGAGGCACTCCCCTTTCTTCGCGCGGGTAGCCCGGGTGGCATGGCCGGCTTGCTGGCCTTGTTGTTGGGCTTGGCTGCCACATGGCTGCCCTGGGGCGGACCGGCCGCGTTCGCGTTGAAGATCAGCATCCTCTACGTGACATTCTTCGTTCTGTGCTTGGCCTGCTTTCGCGATCCAGCAATGTGGTTGTCGCGTCGTTTCTCGTGGACCCCGCTGCGATGGCTGGGCAATATAAGTTATTCCTATTACCTGCTGCACGGCTTGGCACTCAAAGCCAGCTTCCTGCTGCTGGGCAAGCTGCTGCCTCCGGGCGGGCACGAAGCTTGGTACTTCTGGACACTGCTGCCTCTGATGTTCGGCCTGAGCCTGCTACCGACGGCTGCCTTGTTTCTTCTGGTCGAGCGGCCGTTGTCGCTGGTGTCCGGCAGTGGGCGTGATGGCAGACCTGCGCCCTCCCTGAGCGCCAAAGGCTTGGTCTAAAGTGTGCGCAACCGGCACACCCATGAATTGCGCAGCGCAGGGCACGCCCCGAGGTATCGTGTGGCGCGGTTATGCCTTGGTCATGGCCAATATCTTTCCGGCGACCGAGCTCTGTCGCCGCCCGAACTAGCAACTCCTGACATGCACCATTGGCAAAGGTTGTCTCTCGTCTGGCGCAGCGGTGGCCCCCTGGTGCTTGCCAGGCTGCTGTTCCGCCGCCTGGTTTTCAAACGATGGGTGAGTGTGGTGTTCTCTGCCGATACTGTGAGCGGCAGGGAAGGCGGCGCAATGGCTGAGGGGTATGAGTACCGCTGGTACAGCAAACGTCGCGACCTGTCGTTGGGCGAGTGCGACCGGCTGCGCGCGGCAGGCGCAAGCGGCTTTCTGTCCGACTTGGCGGCGGAAGATGGGCTGTACGTGGTTTGGCGCGATGGCGAGGCGGCAAGCTGGGGCGCCGTGCCGCTCAAAACGCGTCAGCGCGCCGTACTCGGCTTGCCGGGCAATGCCCACCTGATCGGCTCATGTGAGACCCACATCACCCACCGCGGGCGCGGCCTGTATCGCGGGGCATTGGTTCGAACCGTCGAAGCACTGCGCTCTGCGGGCGAGCAGCCCATCTACATCGAGGTACTGGAGGACAACGCTGTGTCCATGGGCGCAATTGAGAAGGCCGGCTTTCGCCGCCTGGGTCGCGTGGACGCGCGCATTCTGTGCGGCTGCTTGGTGCTGCGAGACGGCTCCTGGTCCTGGCTGCAAGGGCAGGCATGAGCGCGCTGAGTCGAGTTCGCTTCAAGTACCTGCTGGGTGAGTTTCACCTCGCGAGTTGGAGGCCCCGGCTGCAGGTCGTTCACATGGGCGTCGAGGCCGAAGGCGGAGCAGATATCTTGACGCCGGCAGAGTTGAATGCGGCGGCCGAGGGTGTCTGGCTGCAGCGTGGCGCGGTCGGCAAATTCGATGTGGGCGTGAGCCGCCTGGGGCCGTGGATTTGCTATGTGCCCAAGACCGAACGCTTGCACTATGTGCGTATCGCCGGAGCATTTGAAGCCTATTTGAATCGGTGGAGTTCGAAGGCGCGCTACAACCTCAAGCGCTCGGTTCGCAAGCTGCAGGATCGCAATCCAGGCGGGGCACTGGAGATTGCCAGCACGCCTGAGGCGATGGATGCATTTCTGCGCGAGGCGGCGGCCATCTCACAGACGACTTATCAAAGCCGCTTGCTGCAATCCGGCCTGCACTACGACGCAAAGCTGGTTGAGCAAATGCGTGCGCTTGCGTCCAGCGGGGACGCCCGCGGGTATTTGCTGCGGGATCAGGGGCGGGCGATCGCCTTCGCATGGTGTTCGGGCTCCGGTACACGCCTGACCTACGATGTGATCGGCTATCTCGAAGATGCTGCAGCGCTGTCGCCCGGGTCGGTGCTGCTGTACCTGATCGTTGAAGATCTCTTTCGCCTCGGTCGCTTCCAGGTGTTTGACTTTGGCGTCGGTGATGCCCCCTACAAGCAGTTGTTTGCCACGGACGTGGATGAGTTTGCCGACGCCTATTTGTTCCGGCCGAGTTGGCGCCATCGCATGCTGGTCCGGGCGCATTGGCTGTTGGACAGGTTTTCTTCGTCGGTCGGCGCGGTGCTTGAAAGGGCTGGCTTGAAAGCGCAGGTGCGACGTCTCTTGCGTGCGCTGGGCTGAACATGCCGAGCCCCTCATCTGTTGGTTCCCCACAGGCGTGGCCCTGCGTCCACGCGAAGAGAGTCGGTACTTCTCGTTCAACGACCGCGATATCGAAAATGCTCAATCGGAACGTCATGGACATATCGCCCCGCCCCGAGCTTCGGCCGACCGTGAAGCACTCCGCGCTCAGTAGCCATGCTTGATGTCTTCTACACCATCGACGTTGAAGTGTGGTGCGATGGCTGGGAGAACATCGATCAAAAATTCCCGGACGCTTTCGCACGCTACGTGCACGGCTTGTCTGGAACATATGGCTTGCCGTATCAGCTCGATGTGCTCCGCGCGCACGGCTTGAAATCGGTCTGCTTCGTCGAGCCGCTGTTTGCGGGGCGCTTTGGCATGGGGCCCCTGGAGGAAATGGTCGGCCTGATTGAAGCTTCGGGGCATGAGGCGCAGTTGCATATGCATCCGGAGTGGGTGGACGAGGCGAGGCAGGCGCTGCTGCCCAACGTCCAGGGCAAACGCCAGCACCTCAGGTACTACAGTTTGGAAGAGCAAACCAGCCTGATAGCGACCGGTATTGAATGGCTGATGCGGGCTGGGGCACCTCGTCCCACTGCCTTTCGAGCCGGAAGCTTTGCCTTCAACGCGGACACGCTGACCGCGTTGCTGCGCAACGAGATTTTCATCGACAGCAGTTACAACGCCTCCATGTTCGGCCCCAGCAGCGGGGTCAGCCCTGGCCAACTGCTCGCATGGCCGGCAATGATTCAAGGCGTTCAAGAACTCCCCATGACCGTCTACAACGACGGGCGGGGTTTGAGACATACGCAGCTGACGGCATGCTCATCTGATGAGTTGGAGTGTTTGCTATGGCAGGCGCTAGAACAACAAGTGCCAGCGCTTGTCATCCTCTCGCACAATTTCGAACTGCTGAACGCGAACCTGTCGAATGTCGACAAGGTGCTGGTGAAGCGGCTGCATCGCTTGTGCGAGTTTCTCGAAAAAAACAGCGACTGTTTCAATGTGCGCGGCTTGCGAGATCCCTTGATCTATCCGCCGGCGCCGTCCACGGCGGTGTCCCTGGCTTCGCCACTGTGGCGCACCGCTGCCCGAACGCTTGAACAGGCTTGGCGACGCGTCTATTGACACACTCGCGCCTGCTGCGCTGGGCTGTTTGGGCGAAAAAAAGCCCGTGGCTGGCACGGGCTTTTTGCTATTCCTGGCGGAGAGGGCGTCCGCCGCAATCGAACCTCAGACCGTATTTTGCCGTCTCGACATCTCGAGTGAGACGAGTTTTCCATGGGAGGAGTTGCATCGGCCAGAATCAGGTCATATCATCAAGTCTCAAATCCTTTGATGGGTGCATTGATGGGTCCAGGCCCATTCGCACGACTTGATGCCCAAGAAAGCTGCTGAGCTGTCGCCCCTGGCTGTAAGCCGACTGACCACGCCGGGGCTGCACTTCGTTGGCGGCGTCGCCGGCCTGGCCCTGCAGGTGCTGGAGAGCGGCGGGCGAAGCTGGATTCTGCGAGTCCAGGTCGGCACCAAGCGGCGGGACATGGGCCTCGGGGGGTATCCCGACGTCACGTTGGCCGATGCCAAGGAAGCGGCGCGGGTTGCCCGGGAGAAGGTCCGGCGCGGCGTCGACCCGATCCAAGAGGCGAAGGAAGCGCGCGACATGCTGAAGCTGGCTCAGGCCAACGCCGTGCCCTTCAAGCGCGCCGCGGCGGCCTACATCGAGACCCACGAGGCCGGCTGGAAGAACAGCAAGCACGCCCAGCAGTGGAAGAACAGCCTGGAGGCCCACGCCTACCCGTTCATCGGCGACATGCTGGTGCGGGACATCGAGCTGCCGCACATCATGAACGTGCTGGAACCTATCTGGCGCGACAAGACCGAGACCGCCAACCGTGTGCGTGGCCGAATCGAGAAGATTCTGGACTGGTCGACGACCAAGGGCTACCGACAGGGGCTGAACCCGGCGCGCTGGAAAGGGCACCTCGCAAACCTGCTGCCGGCCAAGAACAAGATCGCCAAGGAAGAGCATCACCCCGCCCTTGCCATCAGCGAGTTGGGGGCGTTCATGGCGGAACTGCGGCAGCAGCATGGCATGGGGGCCCAGGCGCTTCAGTTCGCCATCCTGACGGCGGCCCGGTCAGGCGAAGTCCGCGGCGCGCGGTGGCGCGAGTTCGATCTGGACAACCGCACCTGGACGATCCCAGCCGCACGCATGAAGGCGAAGAACGAGCACCGCGTGCCGCTGTCGCAGGCTGCCGTCGACATCCTGCGGGCGCGCTTGGTGGTGCCTGGCACGGACGACGAGCTGCCGAAGCCGCGGGGCGATGACCTGGTGTTCCCGGCCCCGCGTGGTGGGATGCTGTCCGATGCGACGCTGTTGGCCGTCATCAAGCGCATGAATGCCCAGACCGAGCGCCCGCGCTGGTTTGACCCGCGCGACGGCCGTCCGGTTGTGCCTCACGGCTTCCGGTCGACCTTCCGAGACTGGGCTTCGGAGCGCACGAGCTACCCGCACGAAATGGGCGAGATGGCCCTGGCCCACGTCATTTCTGACAAGGTGGAGGCGGCCTACCGTCGCGGTGACCTGTACGCCAAGCGGCACCACATGATGGCCGACTGGGCCGAGTTCGCGAGCAAGGTCGAGAAGGCTGCCCAGGTGATCGAGCTGAGGAGCAAGCAGGCCTGAATCGAACCGACGCCTGGCCGGTAGCCGGGCACCGTGGCCGCTGCGGTCCAGCGGTAGAGGCGGCCGAACCCAGAAGGTGAGAGTTCTGGGCCGGCCTGACCAAGCCAACCTGTCTTGGAGGTAAGCATGGCTGTTTCCATTGTCCCCGACCCTGACGGCCCCATGCCGGCTGTCCAAGTCACCAAGGGCACGCGCTGGTACTGCGACCACTACACCGGCGCTCCTGCGGCGCTGATCGCCGAAGGGCACATCACTGCGGCGCAGATGACCCCGCAGGCTGGCCGCCCCCCCGGTCGCACCGCGTTCATGCCAGACGGCAGCCCCTGCCCGCCGAGGGTGAAGGCGTGGCGGCAACCGGGTTTCAAGGTCGTCCAGCAGCTGGAGGACGGCGCCTACCGCGTCGAAGTCACAGTCTCCAAGGACATGCAGAAGTGGCGCCGCGCCCAGGAGTGCGCAGCTCAGCATGAGGCCGAACAGCAGCGCATCGACAAGGAGCTGGTCGAACGCGGGCAGGAGCTGCGGAATTGGAAGCTCCAGCAGTATTTCGACCGGGACTCCGAGGTCTGGGAAGGCACCAAGGCTCAACTGCAAGGTGTCGGCCTGGGACAGGGCATGAAGTTCCCGGGCGAACCCGGCGCTCCGGAGGCGTTGCGCTGCACATGCCCTCTCGGGTTTGCGTTCCGCGTGGTCCAGCCGTACGACCGTGCAAAGACTGCTGCCGGCATCTTCACTGCATACAGCAGCTTCATCGTCAGGGACAAGGCGCCAACTGAATACGTTGAACATGCGCCCGGAGTTCAACGAGAGGTTTGGAAGCCGGACGGTTGGCTCTGCTTCGACAAGTTCACGGGTTCCGCTGAGGCCTTGGTCGCGGCCGGCCTTGTGCCCAATCTCTCGTACTTCCCCGGCCAGCCTGGCGCAAATCGACTTCAGGCCTCTTTTCTGTTGAACTGGCGCGCAGCTACGAATGCCCCAATCAGGCGGGGACTGAAAGTCACCATCCGCAAACGCGGTGGAGGCCTGTTCGACCTTGATGTGCCAGTGACGCCGGACGAAGAGGAGCGCCGGAAAGCAATCCGAAAGAAGCAGTCCGACGAGGATCGGCTGCTGTGCCAGGCGCTCGCTACCGAACGGCGCCGGCTACGGCAAGCGAGCGGGCCACAGATGAGCGTGGACGAGTTCCGCAGAAGCCGTATGAAGCTCGCGCAGGAGGCTGTCGGGCTGGTTTGGGGAGGCGTTCTCGCGAGCGTTGCCGGCGGCCTGCGGTTCGACATATCGGAGGGCACAGCCGCCCATGACCGCCTGGGCGAGGCGCTTGCCGCCATCAGGGACGTTATTGAAACAGCCGACGTCATCAGTGACAGGAGAACCTCCGAGAAGGCCAAGTCGCTGGTCAAGCTGGTCGCCGCCCGCAATGACAAGGGCCTGCAGTCCGTGCTGCGGTCTGCCGCGAATCTGCGCCTTGTGCGCGGGTCCTCGGACGAGCAGTAGGGGGTGCCATGTCAAGCGCACAACTGCTGCAGCGGCCCATCTATGGCGGCGTATTCGGGGAGGACGGGCGCTTTTCCCTGGCCAGTACGCTCAGCATCGAAAACGGCTTGCATTCGGTCAGGTTCCTCGTGATCGAGCCGCGGGATGGCCGAGTGCTGGCTAGCGCTGAGTCGAAGTCAGGCGCGCTTGCAGGTGCGCGCCATCTGCTGGCTGCAGTACGAGCAGCCAACGATCCGGAGTTCAGCTGCGATCAGCCTCGGTTGTGGCCGGACGCCGAGCTGCCCATTTCATTCGTGCCGCCCCCGCGACCGGTTTCGAGGCGCCGGCGTGAGGTGTTTATCGCATCCGGCGGCGTTTGCCGGTACTGCGGCGTGCCCCTCAAGCTCGATGGTCTTTGGCACGTCGACCATGCAAAGCCTCGCGCGCTGGGCGGCACTGACGGCCTGCTGAACCTCGCTGCATCGTGCCCGGCCTGCAACCTCAGGAAGAGCGACCGGACGGCGTTGGAGTTCGTCGCGACATCGGGCTCAGGGTGGCAAGCCTCGGGCTGAAAATCGTTCTGCTGCGCCTAGGCTGATCCCCGAACACTCGTCCCCCGGCGAGCTGGCGCGGCTTCTTCACCGGGGAGCATCGGGGGATGCTTGAACGAATCGGATTTCACCCACTGGCTTGAGTTGCCTGCGGGGACCAGGCACGTTGTCTTTGGCGACCTGCCGCATCTCGTCGCGAAGGCTTTGTGGCCAGACGACGGCGACCCAGAGAGCACCAACTGGGCCTATGGAGGCGCGCGCGTCAATCTTGAAGACGAGCTGCCGAAGGCGGTTCACGCAGGTGATCTACCGGTCAAGGACCCACTGACGCTCGGTCCGCACTCTTTCCCGCGCGGCGCCGCACTGAACAATGCGCTCGTGTTGCTACCGGACCTGCGTGCCTTCTTGGCGCCGCGGAGCATCGGCGTCCGAATCGCCAAGGCTGCCGAGGCGCAATTCTTCCCGGTCGACGTGGTGGCGCGAGAAGCGGCTGCTCGTCGCCATCCTGTACCCGAGGGCGCTGGCGCCGACGTGAGCACCCTTGCAATGGCATGGCAGGAGTGGATTACCGGGTCACTGCTGATTCAGCTCAATGGCTATGTGCACGACCGGAAAGTCGGCGTCTTCTTCCGTGGCGCTCCGCTTGCAGGACGTGAGGCGTTCGATGTGCCGAAGGACGAGTGGAGGGTTGATGAGGCCGGCCGCGACGTTCTGTTGGGCCTGTTCCTCGAAGACCCGGTGACAGTGCTCCCTACCTTCCAGGTTCCGCCATGTCCATCGGAGACGCCGCCCGCACTCTTGCTCTTGGCGGCAGATGACCGCGTCCGGCTCCTATGGACATGGCAGCGCATCTCCGAGAGCGTCGGGTCAGCTGCTGACGCAGTTGAGGTGTTCACGGAAGCGATGGCGCGTCAGGCCGAAGGATGGCTGCGCATTGATGAGGCGTCACAACTTCTGAAGGAGGCGGGAAGAGGGGCCGCTTCCAACTGGCGTGACAAGTTCTTGGCTGCGGCTCAATCCGGTGGCCTGCCCACGCACGAGCCGGGCACGTATGACCGTGTGATCTACGAGCCGCTGTCGTCGTCTCAGCAGTCCCGGCGCGCCCGGGACTTCTATGAGCTGGTCCACGTTGATGACTTGAACGCCTGGCTCACTTCGAACGAGCCCCGCCTGCCGTACCGCTTCCCTGGCGTTTCGGCTCAGCCAAAGTCCACCGCGGAGCCGGCATTCCTGAGTCCGCTGTCCAACGGCCTGTGGTTGATCGCCGAGGCGGCCGCGTCTCTGGCGCGACAGCAGCAACTCAGTGTTGAGGGACGACGCAGCTTGGCCAAGCAGCTGGGCGACTGTGCACAGCTCCCAGCTGATGCAGTGCTTCATCTTCGCACGCGGCATCTCGAGACGGCTTTGCCTCTGCCGGCTGCAGAGGCCACGGGACTTGCGGTGGGGGTGTTTCCCTCGGACCTGAACAACTGGCTCGCAGCGTGCAATGCCGGCTATGCGTGGGATGCTCCGCTGTCCGACGCCCCGCCCGATAGCGGGCCGGTGGGCGCATCGCAGCCGCGCAGCGCCACCATTGCGCCGTCGCTGACCACTGACGAGATTTGCGAGGCCTTCGACAAGGTCGGCATGACGTCGCTGGAGTGGCGGACCGCCATCTCCAAGAACTTGCCCAACTGGTTGACGGCGTGCCGGACGATGGTGGGCAAGACAGGGGCGAATCCGATCCAGGCGAAGTGGGACCCGCTCAAGCTCGCCATCGCGCTGGTGACTGGAGCTTCCAGGAAGGCTGGCGCCGTGCCTGTCGCAAAGCTGGATGCCGCTTTTCGGCGACAGCCGCTCCTGCAGAGGTTCGCGCCGGACTGGGAAGCCTTGCGTGCTGACAACCCCGCCTGGGGGTAGCCCAAAGCCGGGGTGGAAGACCGGCTTCCAGCGCTCTTCGCTGCCCGGTTTTCCCAGCGGTGCAAGACCGGGTTCGCGGCGGCGATGAGCCCGGTTTTCAAGGTTCGCTCCACGCTGCGCCAAGACGCTCGGGGATAGGCCACGAGACGGGGTGCGGCGGCAGGAGCGACACCATGTCCACGACCCAAGAAAGCGCCAAGCCCAGCATCCCCGCCGCGCTGGCGCAGTTCGATGACCTCCCCGACTCAGCCAGCGTGCGGCTCCCCGTGGTCGCTGCCCTGAACGGCATCAGTGCCCCGACCGTGTGGCGCTGGGTGAAGGCCGGCCGCATCCCGGCCCCCAAGAAGCTCGGCCCCAACACTACGGCCTGGAACGTCGGCGAGCTGCGCCGCGCCCGGAAGGCCCAGGAGATGGCGCAATGAAGCGCGCCCCTGACCGGACGCCGCGCGAGCGCATCAAGGCCCTGCACGCGATCCGCGACCGCCATCGCGGGGACGCTTCGGCTACCCAGGCCGAGCGGCTGCTGGAGGCGCTGCAGACCCTGCAGCACGTCACGACCTTCGAGGCCTCGCGCTACCTGGACCTGTACGACCCTCGGGCCCGGAAGCTCAACTTGGTGAAGGCCGGGCACAGCATCCTGACCACCTGGCGGACAGTGCAGACCGAGAGCGGCGAGCACCACCGCGTGGGCGTGTACTCGCTGGTGAGAGGTGCAGCATGAGGCCCGCAAAGGGAGAAGCCCCCGCCGCGGCAACGGCTGAGGGCTTCGGAAATAACGGAAACGCTGACGCCCCGGATTCTCGCGGCGCGCCTTTGGCCGGGCAAGCGCTGCAGGTCATCGAGGGCGAGACTCGGGCTCACGAGTTCCTGCGCCGGCTCCGCGCTGAGCAGGCCGACGCGCATGACCTCGGCGTGATCCTCTCGATGCTCTATGGCGCCCGACTGCGGGGCTTCTGCAGCGTGCTGGTCAAGGCGTTGGGAGATGGCCATGCATGACGCCGCCAATGCCTTCCGCACTGCCATTCTTGAGCGGCTGGGGCACGCCCCCGACGTCATTGAGCCCGGCAAGCTGCAGCGCTTCGCCACCCGGGACCGCCGCAGTGATCTGGCCGGCTGGTGCAAGCTGTTCGACGACGAGCGCGCGGGCGTGTTCGGCGACTACCGCCAGGGCATCTCGGAGACTTGGTTTGCCGAGGATCGCCAGCGCCTGACCGTCACCGAGCGTGCCGAGCTGGACCGCCGCATTGCTGCAGCGCGCGCCGAGCGCGAAGCCCAGCAGCGCGAACGCTGGGCCGCCAACGCTGAGCGCATCGCGTCGCTGTGGACCGAGTCCAGGCCCCTGGTCGCCGACGATCCGGCCGTGCAGTACCTGAAGCGCCGCGGCATGGCAGGCCGGTGGCCGCTGCCGCAATGCCTGCGCCTGCACCGCGGCCTGACCTACTGGCACGACGGCGAGAAGGTTGGCACCTTCCCGACGCTGGTGGCGCCGCTGGTCGCGCCCGATGGCCGCATGGTGGCGCTTCACCGCACCTACTTGACCGGCGACGGCCGGAAGGCGGACGTGCCGCAGGTCAAGAAGCTCACCGGCACCGCCGGCCCCCTCATGGGCGCCTGCATCCCTCTGCACAAGCCGGTCGCCGGCTGCATCGGCATTGCCGAGGGCATCGAAACAGCGCTGGCCGCGTGGGCTGGTTCCGGCGTGCCCACGGTGGCGGCGTACTCGGCCGGCGCGCTCGCTGCCTGGCAGTGGCCGCCGGACACGCGGCGCATCGTGGTCTTCGCTGATGCCGATGACGCTGGCCGGGCAGCAAGCAGCGAATTCCGCGCGCGTGTGCGCGCGATGGCGGCGGAAATCCGCTGTGACGTCCTGGCACCAACTGCTGAGGGCCTGGATTGGTGCGACGTGTGGGCAGCTCGGCAGCCCATCCTGTTAGAGGAGGTGGGCGCATGAACGCTCCGAACGACTTGGCCCGCTTGGCTGGCTCCGGCGCCGAGGGCGTCAAGCTGCTGCGCGGCGACGCCGTGAAGCTTGAGCCCGTTCGCTGGCTCTGGCCGGGCTTCCTGCCGGCGGGGATGCTGACCATCCTCGGGGGCTCACCAGGCTGCGGCAAGACGACCATCGCGCTGTCCCTCGCGGCGCAGGTGACCCGAGGCACCAAGGGCGGCGGCAGGTGGCCGGATGGCGCTCGCGTCGGTGAGGCGGCCGATGTGCTCATCTGGAGCGGCGAAGACGCGGCGCCTGTGCTTGCTGCACGGCTCCGCGCCGCCGGCGCCGACATGGCCAGGGTGCACTTCGTCGAGTGCCTGGGGAATGGCGAGTCATTCGACCCGGGCCGGGACATGACCCTCCTGGAGGCCACGGCCGACAAGCTCCAGGCCCCGCGGCTGTTGATCCTGGACCCCATCGTGTCGGCCGTCACTGGCGACAGCCACAAGGGCGCCGAGGTCCGCCGCTCACTGGCACCCGTCGTGACCCTGGCCCAGCGGCTCGGATGCGCCGTGCTCGGCATCACGCACTTCAGCAAGGGCACTGGCGGGCGCGATCCCGTCGAGCGCGTCACCGGCAGCATTGCCTTTGCCGCGCTGGCCCGGCTGGTGCTGGTTGCCGCCAAGGTCCAGGCAGAGCCAGGTGAGGGCGCTGAACCGCGGCGGGTGCTGATGCGGGCCAAGTCGAACATCGGTCCCGACGATGGCGGCTTCGCCTATGCCCTGGAGCAGATTGAGGTCGAGCAGGACGTCGAGGGGCAGCGCGTGCGGTGGCTGGAAGCGCTGGAAGGGTCGGCGCGTGAGCTGCTGGCCGAAGCTGAGGCCGACCCGGCAAACCCAGACAGCGACAGCGCGACCGGGGTCGACGGCTTCCTGCGCGGCGTGCTGGCGGACGGTCCGATGGCGGCGAAGGCCATCAAGGCCGACGCGGATGGTGCCGGCTACGCCTGGCGGACGGTGCAGCTGTCGGCCACGCGGATCGGGGTCGAGCGGCGCAAGCTGGGCATGAAGGAGGGTTGGGTCTGGGCACTGCCGGTCGACCCACCAGCCCGAAGGCGCAACGAAGATGCAGAAGGCGCCACACAAAAAGGGCCTGCGCCTTCTGCGCCTTCGGTTGCATCTTCGGAAGACGGGGAGGTGTTCTGATGGGCGCGCGCGACCTGCTCGAAGACCTGTTGGGAGCCGGCCTGTCGTTGCGGCTGGATGGGGGGCAGCTCATCGTGGCGCCCCGCGACCAGCTGACGGAGCAACTGCGGGCGGCCATCAGGGCGAACAAAGCCGGCCTGGTGGCGCTCCTGCTGCCGGCCGCCCATGGGCCTGGACCTTCTGAAAACTACTGCGCTCCGGGGCCTGGCCATCTCGCCAGCGATGACCGCCGGCTGTGCACTGAGTGCAGCCACTTCAGCAATCGCGGCCTGGTCTGCTGGCACCCGCGGCGCTTGGCGATCCAGGCCCCCCGCGACCTCGGTCCGCTGGCCACCATGCCGCAGCGCTGCGCCGGCTTCTTGGAGGTGTCGCGATGACCTGGACACCTGGCACACCCGTCGTCACCGAGCAGGACCATGCGGACTGGGAGGCGTGGCGTCGGGACCGCAAGCGCGAAGGGCAACGGGAGAGGCGTGCCCGCTATCCGCGCATCGACTACTACCCTGACGACCTCGCGGACCAGGTCATCCGCAGCTTGGTAGGGACCGCGTTCGGCGGCAACTTCTCGGAGGTCATCAGTCGCATCGTCGGCGAGTGGGCGGACGACCGGGAACAGGTGCCACCGGAATAAAGAACCGGGAATTTGACGGTGTCGGGCCTGCAAACAATCAACGGAAATCAAAGCCCAGCAGCGCCATTGCAAGCGGTCGCAACCTGAAAAAACCTGAGATTGGCGCGGTTCATCGTGGCGGGCCGGACTACTGAAAACTACCACTTGGCAGCCGGTGCCTGTTGACAAAAGCTAACGTCAGCCGGCTCGTCGAAGCCGGGCAGGGAGCTGCAATGACAGTTGGAGAGGGCATCTTCTGGGGCGCACTTGTCGTCGCCGTCGTAGCGCTGTACGCCACCACCAAGGACCGGTGGAAGTGGAAGCGGATCGCGAAGTGGGGCGTTGGCGTGCCGGTCGTGCTGCTGGTGCTGGGCGGCGTGGGCATCTGGGCGGCGAACACCTACAGAGAGCGCCCGCAGCCGCAAACCATGTTTGGCGGTGTGGCTCTTGCCTCCACCGAAGGAGACGTGCGCTTCGCCAAAGGCGAGCCGTCCAAGGTTGTTGAAGGCGTGTGGGTGTACTACGCCGGATCGGGCTCGGCGAAGCTTGAGCACGCTGGGTACTTGGTTCGCTTCAAGGCTGGCAAGGTCAGGTACGTCAGCTACCGGGCCGCACCTGACCAGTTCGTCACACCGGACCTCCAAGGTTTCAGCATGGGGGCGGCATACGCTCGGGTGCTGGACAAGCTTGGCCCGCCGGACCACGTTTCCACCTCAGAAGACGGCCTGCAGCGCATAGCTTCTTACAGCAAGCTCAATACGTTCTACACCTTCGAGAAGGCTGAGCTCATGGAGCTAGGCGTCTACGACCCCGCGACTGGCCCGATCGAGTTCAGCAAGCTGGCGAGCGCTCCAGCACCCGCTCCAAGCACACCGCCGCCCCAGGCCCAACCAACACCCGAGGCGAAGCCGGTCTTGGACCATTGCGCGCCCGGCCTGTCGAAGGCTGAGAGGATGAGACGGCTTGCGCAGCATGGCACCGTGCGAGAGGCAGGATCGGGCCGGTACGAGGCAGGCGACCGCTCTGTCACCTACTACGAGAGCGACCTGCTCTCCTGCCGCTGACAGCGGCCTGCAGGGCATCACTTGCTGGCGCGACGCGCCTTTCGTACGGGCACGCTCCGCGCCACCAGCCAGGCCTCTACCTCTTCACGCCGCCAGGCCGTGACCGAGGTCGATAGCTTCACCGGCGCGGGGAATTCGCCGGCCTTGACCTTCCGCCAGAGGGTGGCAGCCGAGAACGGCAGCATGGCCGGGATGAGGTCCGACTGGCGGATGAACTCCGAATCGACGGCTGCGCGCCGGCCCTTTTTCTGACCGGTGGCGCGGGGGAACTCTGCCGGCAACGGCAGGCCGATGCGTTGCGCCCACTCTGTGAACTCACCGAGGGCAACCAGACTGCGGCCCGGGCTTTCGCTGGTGGGGCTGTGGCCACCACCCGCGGCGCGCTCCAGGCTGCTCAACAGCGCCACCCGGTTCTGGAACAACCTGACCGCGGATCGCGCTCGCACTTGCCTGGCCAGGGTCGCTTCAAGCGGGATGGAGGAGGGGTCCAGGAACGTCATCAGCGCGAGCCACTGCCACAGCTCGGCCACCGGCACCTGGCGCCAAGCCTGGAACGTCTCTGGCCCAGCGAAGCGAACGCCCAGGACGTCGGCGCCGGTGGGGCCGCCGCTGCGGTGGGTACGGTCGCCCGGTGCTGGCGCGACGAACACGCCGGCGGCAAGCTGGTCGAAGTCGGCAAGCATCTCTGTCGTCTCGGCGGGGCCCGCGCGGTGAGACGAGTTCGACAAGGTGCCCTGTCTCACTGAACCTCACCCAGTTTCAAACGGGTTGATGGGCTCTTTGATGGGTGGACAACAAAAACGGGCCGCTAGGGCCCGTATTTGCTAGGTTCTTGGCGGAGAGGGCGGGATTCGAACCCGCGGTGGGGATTAGCCCACACACGCTTTCCAGGCGTGCGACTTAAACCGCTCATCCACCTCTCCGTGCAGCCGCGCATCATAGCGCATTTTTTGAAGGAGCCAGGGCGAGGCTCGCTGTCCCTTAGAGGCTGGCTATTTGCCTTGCGTTTGACGCTGACCGCTTGGCTCCCCAATGGTCATTCAGGAACGTTCGAGCCGGACCTTCGACGAGGAAGTAGGACGCCAGGCCACAGGCAAAAGCGGCAGCCAATGCGGTGGCCAATCCCAGTTCGCCGCGGTGGTAGGCGAGATAGAAGGGTTGCTGCCACAGGTAGAGTGAAAACGACCACAGGCCTAGTTGCCGCAGAACCCGCAGGGACAGCAGGGCCTGTACCCAGCTTCGGTTGAACGGCAGCAAGTTCACCGCCAGCGCCAATGAACTCATGCCAACAAACTGCCGCATTGGAAATGGAACCGACCACCAGAACATGGCGATGCCCAGCAGCACCAGGCCCAGCAAGATGGCTGGAGGCACCTTGGGTGCGCCGAAGCGCTGTATCGCCACGCAAATGGCCGCCGAGGCCAGAATGCCATAGGCCGAGACCTCAGTATGCAAGGCCTTGCCAAAGGTGAACCGTGACCCCGAGTCCTGCTGCCAGTACCAGACCGTGACGGCGAAACAGGCGCTCAGTCCGAGCAGCAGATAGGGCAGGGCGCGGCGTCGCCCAAGGCCGGCCAGCAAGGCCAGCAGGGACAGCAACATATAGCTGTGTTCTTCGACGGCCAGGGACCAGATGTGCCCGAAGGGCATCAGGTTGGCCTTGAGATCACCGGTCAGGTAGTTGTTGAGGAACGCCGCCGCGACGGCGGTCTCGGTCCAGGCGACGGGCTTGCCAAAGGCCAGCCAACCCGCAACGATGGCGGCGATGAAGCAGAGATGTGCGGGCACGATGCGCGCGATGCGCCGCTGATAGAACAATCGCAGCGGCACCTGCTTGACGAACAGCAACTGCCCCATCAGCAGCCCGGACAGCACAAAGAACAGGCTGACGCCCACGCTGCCAAGATTGATGCCACCGACGGGCATGAAATGCCCAACGAGCAGCAATGCGATGGCCAGGCCGCGCCAGCCATCGAGCGCCGGTTGATGAGTCAGGCTGCTCATGCGCGCTCCGCGCCGCTTCGCCCTGTCTTGTGCATCAGGGCCATCGCCGTGCCTATCAAGCCCGAGACCTCGCTCATATTGCCCGGCACGATCATGGTGTTGTTCTTCTGGGCCAGCTGGGCATAGGCATCCACGGCCTTCTCGGCCACCTTGAGCTGTACCGCCTGCTCGCCGCCGGGCTGCTGGATGGCGGCGGCGATCTTGCGGATGGCGTCGCTGGTGGCATCGGCCACGGTGGTGATGGCGGCCGCCGCGCCCAGAGCCTTGTTGATCTCGGCCTGTTTCTCGCCCTCGGAACGGGCAATCGCGGCTTCGCGTTCGCCGGTGGCGATATTGATCTGCTCCTGGCGACGGCCCTCGGAGGCGGCGATGAGGGCGCGCTTCTCGCGCTCGGCGGTGATCTGCGCCTGCATGCTGTGCAGGATGGCGGGCGGCGGGGTCAGGTCCTTGATTTCATAGCGCAAGACCTTCACACCCCAGTTAAGCGCGGCCTCGTCGAGCGCCTGCACCACCGAGCTGTTGATGGCGTCGCGCTCCTCGAAGGTGCGGTCCAGCTCCATGCGGCCGATCACCGAGCGCAGCGTGGTCTGGGCCAGTTGGGTGATGGCGACGATGTAGTTGCTGGAGCCATAGCTGGCGCGCATCGGGTCGGTGACCTGGAAATAGAGGATGCCGTCTACCGTGAGCTGGGTGTTGTCCTTGGTGATGCAGACCTGGCTGGGCACGTCGAGCGGAAACTCCTTGAGCGAATGCTTGTAGGCCAGGCGGTCCACGAAGGGCACCAGGAAGTTCAACCCCGGCGCCAGCGTGCCGTGGTACTTGCCCAGGCGCTCCACCACCCATGCGTTCTGTTGCGGGACTACCTTGATCGACTGCATCACGAAGATGACGGCCGCGGCCAGGATGACCAGTGCGATGACTTCCATTGCTTGTTCCCCTCGTTTGGTGTTCTGGATGATCGATCAGTGGCTGGCTTCGGCAGCGTCCACCAGCAGGCAGGCGCCGTCGATGCCGCGTATCACATGGCGCCCGGCGCCGGGCTGGCCGCTGCCGGTATAACGCACCTGCCACTCAGCGCCGCGGTATTTGACCTTGGCGGTGCGTTCGGCACCCCAGTGGCTCACATGCACGGACTGGCCGATGTCGATATTGATGTCCGGGTTGGCCGACGCGGGCGGCTGTGCGCGGCGTTGCTTCAGCTGGCGCACATGCCAAAGGCTCACGGCCGTGCCTCCCACCAGGGCGGCGGCCAGCATCTGCGCCGTGCCGCCTAGGCCCAGATGCGCCGCCAGGGCAGCGGCGGCGGCCCCCAGGGCCAGCATCAGCAGGTAGAAGGTGCCGGTGGCCAGCTCCACGGCAATCAGCCCGCCGCAGGCGATCCACCAAAAGGTGGCTTGATTCATGTCCATGTCACCCTCTCTCGTTCATGATGTGATTTGAGTGTACGGGGCGGCAGCCGTCCTGTTTGTGCGACAAAGCGCCATTGCCTCTTGCGCTGTCAGCCCCTGGCCCTACACTTCGCGCCTTTCAATTTCTTGCCCTGTTCCCGGAGGCAACCTCATGCTGCGCTTTCGCTTCCCCATCGTCATCATCGACGAGGACTACCGCTCCGAGAACACCTCGGGTTTGGGCATTCGCGCCCTGGCTGATGCGATCCAGAAAGAGGGCTTCGAGGTGCTGGGCGTCACCAGCTATGGCGACCTGAGCCAGTTCGCCCAGCAGCAAAGCCGCGCCAGCGCCTTCATCCTGTCGATCGACGATGAGGAGTTCACGCCCGGCCCCGAACTGGACCCGGCGGTGCTGAATCTGCGCAAGTTCATCGAAGAGATCCGCTTCAAGAACGCCGACATCCCGATTTACGTCTACGGCGAGACGCGCACCTCCCAGCATCTGCCCAATGACGTGTTGCGCGAGCTGCATGGCTTTATCCATATGTTCGAGGACACGCCGGAGTTCGTGGCGCGTCACATCATCCGCGAGGCCAAGAGCTATCTCGACGGCCTGGCGCCGCCCTTCTTCAAGGCGCTGATGGACTATGCGCAGGACGGCTCCTACTCCTGGCATTGCCCGGGTCACTCGGGTGGCGTGGCCTTCCTGAAGAGCCCGGTGGGCCAGATGTTCCACCAGTTCTTCGGCGAGAACATGCTGCGCGCCGACGTCTGCAATGCCGTGGAAGAGCTGGGCCAGCTGCTGGACCACACCGGCCCGGTGGCCGCCTCGGAGAAGAATGCCGCGCGCATCTTCAATGCCGACCATTGCTTCTTCGTCACCAACGGCACCTCCACCTCCAACAAAATGGTCTGGCACCACACGGTGGCGCCCGGTGACGTGGTGGTGGTGGACCGCAACTGCCACAAGAGCATCCTGCACAGCATCATCATGACGGGCGCCGTGCCGGTCTTCATGACGCCGACACGCAACCACTACGGCATCATCGGTCCGATCCCCGAGAGCGAGTTCTCGCCCGAGAACATCCGCAAGAAGATTGCCAAGAACCCGCTGCTCAAGGGTGTGGACGCCAAGAAGGTCAAGCCGCGCATCATGACGCTGACGCAGAGCACCTATGACGGCGTGCTCTACAACACCGAGACCATCAAGAGCAAGCTGGACGGCTGGATCGACACCCTGCATTTCGACGAAGCCTGGCTGCCGCATGCGGCCTTCCACAACTTCTACGGCTCCTATCACTCGATGGGCAAGAACCGGCCGCGCCCCAAGACGGCGATGGTCTACGCCACCCAGTCGACCCACAAGCTGCTGGCCGGACTTTCGCAGGCGTCCCAGGTGCTGGTGCAGGACTCGCAGAACGTCAAGCTGGACAAGCATCTGTTCAACGAGGCCTATCTGATGCACACCTCCACCAGCCCGCAATACTCCATCATCGCCAGCTGCGATGTGGCGGCGGCCATGATGGAGCCGCCCGGCGGTACCGCTCTGGTGGAGGAGAGCATCAGCGAGGCACTGGACTTCCGCCGCGCCATGCGCAAGGTTGACGCGGAATACGGCCAGGACTGGTGGTTCAAGGTCTGGGGCCCGGACAAGCTGGTGGAGGAGGGCTATGGCAAGCCGGCCGACTGGACGCTGAAGGCGAATGCCAAGTGGCATGGCTTCGGCAATATCGCCGCCGGCTTCAATATGCTGGACCCGATCAAGTCCACCATCATCACGCCCGGCCTGGACATGAGCGGCAAGTTTGCCAAGACCGGCATTCCGGCCAGCATCGTCACCAAATTCCTGGCCGAACATGGCGTGGTGGTGGAGAAGACGGGCCTGTACTCCTTCTTCATCCTGTTCACCATCGGCATCACCAAGGGCCGCTGGAACACCTTGCTGACCGCGCTGCAGCAGTTCAAGGACGACTACGACAAGAACGCGCCGCTGTGGCGCATCCTGCCGGAGTTCTGTGCCGCCCAGCCGCGCTACGAGCGCATGGGTCTGCGCGACCTTTGCCAGAGCATCCACGAGGCCTATGCCAAGGGCGATATCGCGCGTCTGACCACCGAGGTCTATTTGTCCGAGCTCGAGCCGGCCATGAAGCCCAGCGACGCCTATGCCCATATTGCGCATCGCCGTACCGAACGGGTGGCGATCGACAAGTTGGAAGGGCGCGTCACGACCTCGCTGCTGACGCCTTACCCGCCGGGCATTCCGCTGCTGATCCCGGGTGAGCGCTTCAACAAGAAGATCGTGGACTACCTCAAGTTCACGCGCGAGTTCAACGCCAAGTTCCCCGGCTTCGCCACCGATGTGCATGGGCTGGTGGAGGAGAAGGGCGACGATGGCAAGTCGAGCTACTTCGTGGACTGCGTTGCCTGAGGCGCGCGTCTGGCAATAAAAAAACGGGACCCGCGGGTCCCGTTTTTGTTGCGGCTAGTGCGCTGCGAGCTTGCTCAGACTGCCTCGTCCGTCAGTGCCACATGGCTGAAGCCGCCATCCACGTACATGATCTCGGAGCTGACGCCCGCGGCCAGGTCCGAGAGCAGGAAGGCCGCGACGTTGCCGACGTCATCGATGGTGATGTTGCGGCGGATCGGGGTGTTGGCGGCAAAGTGGGTGAGCAGCTTGCCAAAGTCCTTGATGCCCGAGGCGGCCAGGGTCTTGATCGGGCCGGCGGAGAGGCCATTCACCCGCACCTGGCGCTTGCCCATCGAGTAGGCCAAGTAGCGCACGCTGGCTTCCAGCGAGGCCTTGGCCAGACCCATGGTGTTGTAGTTGGGCACATAGCGCTCGGCGCCCAGGTAGGAGAGCGTCAGCAGCGAGGCGCCAGGGCGCAGGCGCGAGACTGCCGCCTTGGCCATGGCCGGGAAGCTGTAGGCCGAGATGTCGTGGGCGATGCGATAGTTTTCGCGCGACAGGCCTTCCAGGAAGTCGCCGGCAATCGCTTCGCGCGGCGCAAAACCGATGGAATGCACAAAGCCGTCAAACTCGGGCCAGGTTTCGCCTAGCTGGGCGAACATGGCATCGATCTGCTCGTCGCTGGAAACATCGCAATCGAAAATGAGTTTGGAATCAAATTCGGCCGCGAATTCGGTGATGCGGTCCTTGAAGCGTTCGCCGACGTAGCTGAAGGCCAGTTCGGCGCCCTCGCGGTGGCAAGCCTTGGCAATGCCGTAAGCGATGGATCGGCTGGACAGCACGCCCGTGATCAGCAGTCGCTTGCCTGCGAGAAATCCCATGTCTGCTCCTTGGTATCAATGTTCAAATCAGCGCGGGATTCTCGCATGCCATGCGTTTTGGGCAAGCCGGGTTCTTGCGGGCACGGTGCTTGCATAGTACAATCCTGGCTTCGCTGAAAAGTGAACGGTGGGCGGATTCATCCAGCCCATTTTTTTTGCTTGAGCGTTCCCGTTAACTTCTAGATACGCCCCGAGAGAGCATAGACACGCCGCGCATGACAAATTGGCAAGCTGCTGTAGAAAAAACCGTGACCGGCCTCGGTTACGACCTGGTGGACTGCGAGCGCAGTGCCGGGGGCTTGCTGCGCGTGTACATCGACAAGCTGCCCGAGCAGGCGGCCCAGGGCGAACTGATCAACGTGGATGACTGCGAGCGCGTGACGCGCCAACTGCAGTATGTGCTGGAAGTCGAGAACGCCAGCTACGAACGCCTGGAAGTGTCTTCCCCCGGCCTCGACCGCCCGCTGAAGAAACCCGCCGACTATGCGCGTTTCGCGGGCCAGGAGGTGCAGGTCACCCTGCGCGTGGCGTTCCAGGGGCGCAAGAAATACAAGGGTGAGCTCTCGGCCGAGGGCGAAGGCTGGCGCCTCGTCTTCAACGACGGCAAGGGCGACCAGGCATTGGATTTTTCCCTTGAGGAAGTGCGCGAGGCCCGCTTGGTGCCCGCGGTCAATTTCAAGGGGCGTGCAGCCAAGCCGGATGGCGCGGCTGCACCGAAGGCGGGCAAAGCTGCGAAGCCCAAGAAGCAGAGCAATGCCAAGGCCAGGCAGCAGCTGGATGACCCAGCGGCTGCGGACAAGGATGACAAGGTTGACGGAGGTCTCGATCAATGAACCGCGAACTGTTGATGTTGGTGGATGCCATCTCTCGCGAAAAGAGCGTGGAGCGCGATGTCGTGTTCGGCGCAGTGGAAGCTGCACTGGCCTCGGCCACGAAGAAGCTGTATGGCGGCGAGGTGGACATTCGCGTCTCGATTGACCGCGATTCTGGCGAGTACGAGACCTTCCGCCGCTGGCATGTGGTGCCCAACGAGGCCGGCCTGCAAAACCCCGACTCCGAGATTCTGCTGTTTGAAGCGCAGGAGCAGATCGCCGACATCGAGGTCGAAGACCATATCGAGGAATCGGTGGAGTCGGTGCCGATCGGCCGTATCGGCGCCCAGGCTGCCAAGCAGGTGATCCTGCAGAAGATCCGCGACGCCGAGCGCGAGCAGCTGCTGAACGACTTCATGTCGCGCGGCGAGAAGATCTTCATGGGCACCGTGAAGCGTCTGGACAAGGGCGACATCATTGCCGAGTCGGGCCGCGTCGAAGGTCGCCTGAAGCGCACCGAGATGATCGCTAAGGAAAACCTGCGCACCGGCGACCGCGTGCGTGCCGTGATCCTGGGCGTGGACCCGACCCAGCGTGGCCCGCAAATCATGCTCTCGCGCTCTTCGCCCGAGTTCATGAAGGAGCTGTTCGCACAGGAAGTGCCCGAGATCGAGCAGGGCCTCCTGGAGATCAAGAGCTGCGCCCGCGATGCCGGCAGCCGCGCCAAGATTGCCGTGCTCTCGCACGACAAGCGCGTCGATCCGATCGGCACCTGCGTGGGTGTGCGCGGTTCGCGTGTGAACGGCGTCACCAACGAGCTCGCCGGCGAGCGCGTGGACATCGTGCTGTGGTCGGAAGACCCGGCCCAGTTCGTCATCGGCGCGCTGGCGCCGGCGAATGTGCAGTCCATCGTGGTGGACGAAGAACGCCATGCCATGGACGTGGTGGTGGACGAGGAAAATCTCGCCATCGCGATCGGCCGTGGTGGTCAGAACGTGCGCCTGGCCTCCGAGCTCACCGGCTGGCGCATCAACATCATGTCGGCCGAGGAATCGGCCGTCAAACAGGCTCAGGAGTCTGAGTCGGTCCGCAAGCTCTTCGTCGAGAAACTCGACGTCGATGCCGAAGTGGCCGACATCCTGATCGCCGAAGGGTTCACCAGCCTGGAAGAAGTGGCCTATGTGCCCATGCAGGAGATGCTGGAGATCGAGGCCTTCGACGAGGACACGGTCAACGAGTTGCGCACCCGCGCCAAGGATGCGCTCCTGACCATGGAAATTGCCCGTGAGGAAAGTGTCGAGGAAGTCTCCCAAGACCTGCGCGACCTGGAGGGTGTGACGCCCGAACTGGTCGCCAAGCTCGCCGACGGCAATATCCATACACGCGACGACCTGGCCGATCTGGCCGTCGACGAACTCGTTGAACTGGCCGGCATGGACGAGGCTGAGGCCCGCGCCATGATCATGAAGGCCCGCGAACATTGGTTCACCGCCTGATGGGCGCCATGAACACAACTGTACGCACAGCAGATTAGCAAGCTTAAGGATTCCACAATGGCTGTGACCACCGTCGCCCAGTTCGCTGCAGAGCTACAAAGGCCTGCAAGCACGCTGCTTGAGCAGCTGCAAGCTGCGGGCGTCAAGAAGGCGTCCACCGAGGACGCCCTCAACGAGACCGACAAGGAACGGTTGCTGGACTACCTGCGCACCGCGCACGGTACGACCGGTGCCGACCGCAAGAAGATCACGCTGACGCGCAAGTCGACCAGCGAGATCAAGCAGGCCGATGCCAGCGGCAAGGCCCGCACCATCCAGGTCGAGGTGCGCAAGAAGCGCACCTTCGTCAAGCGTGACGATGCCAGCGGCATGGACGAGGCCAGCGCGCAAGCGGCCGAGGAAGCCGAGCTGCAGCGTCGCCAGGAAGAGGCCCAGGCGCATGCCGAGGCCCTGCGCGCCCAGGAAGAAGAGCTGGCTGCCCGCGTGCGTGAACGCGAAGAGCAGGAGCGCCTGGCTCGCGAGGCCGAGGAGCAGCGCCGCCAGGAGCGTCTGCAGGCCGAGGCCCGCGCCGCCGAGCAGGCCGAGAAGGATGCCGCCGACAAGGCCGCCGCCGAAGCCGCTGCCAAGGTTGCCGCCAAGCAGGATGCCCAGGCCGCCGCACGTGCCGCCGCTGCCGCCACCAACAAGGCGCTGGCCGCCGGTGGCCGCCGCGCGCCCGCGCCGGCTGCTGAGCCCGCACCCGCGCCCGCCCCCGTGGTGGCCGCTGCGCCGGCACCGGCACCGGCACCGGTTGCCGAGCCTGCAGCCGCCCCCGTGGCCGCAGCGCCCGTGGCGCCGGCCGCACCGGTGGAGCCGCCCAAGCCGCAGCTGCGCGTCATCAAGGCCGTCGATGTGGGCGCCGAGGAAAAGCAGAAGCAGGTCGACCTGGAGCGCCGCCGCAAGGCCGCCGAGGCCGAGGCCGCTGCCATCCGCGCGATGATGAATGCACCCAAGAAGGTGCTGGTCGCGAAGAAGGAAGAGCCCAAGCCCGAGCCCGCCAAGGAAATCAAGGGCACCATCCACAAGAAGCCCGGCACGCCCGGCGCGCCGGCTACCGCCGCGACCGCGGGTGCTGGCGCCAAGCCCGGTGACAAGAAGTCGGTCAAGAGCGAGAAGCTCTCGTCCTCCTGGGCCGATGATGCCGCCAAGAAGCGCGGCCTCAAGACCATTGGTGCGGGTGCCCCCACGGGTGCTCGCCCGGCCGCCGGCTGGCGCGCGCCCAAGGGTGGCGCGTCGGGTCGCCGTGGCGACCGCAACGACCGCGGTGGCCAGCCGTCCAACTACGTGGCGCCGAGCGAACCGGTGGTGCAAGAGGTGCATGTGCCCGAGACCATCTCGGTGGCCGACCTCGCCCACAAGATGTCGATCAAGGCGTCCGAGCTCATCAAGCAGTTGATGAAGCTGGGTCAGATGGTCACCATCAACCAGCAGCTGGACCAGGAAACCGCCATGATCCTGGTGGAGGAAATGGGCCACAAGGCCTTTGCCGCCAAGCTGGACGATCCCGATGCCTTCCTGGAAGAAGAGGGCGCTGCCGCCGAGCAGCAGCACGAGATGCTGCCGCGCGCACCGGTGGTCACCGTCATGGGTCACGTCGACCACGGCAAGACCTCGCTGCTGGACTACATCCGCCGTGCCCGCGTTGCCGCGGGTGAAGCGGGCGGCATCACGCAGCACATCGGCGCCTATCACGTCGACACGCCGCGCGGCATGATCACCTTCCTCGACACCCCCGGCCACGCGGCCTTCACGCAGATGCGTGCCCGCGGCGCCAAGGCCACTGACCTGGTGATCCTGGTGGTGGCGGCGGACGACGGTGTGATGCCCCAGACCAAGGAAGCCATCCACCATGCCAAGGCGGCCGGTGTGCCCCTGGTCGTGGCGATGAACAAGATCGACAAGCCCGGTGCCAACCTCGAACGCCTGAAGAGCGAGCTGGTGGCCGAGGAAGTCGTGCCGGAAGAATTCGGTGGCGATTCGCCCTTCGTGCCGGTCTCAGCCAAGACGGGCGAGGGCATCGACGCGCTGCTGGAGCAGGTGCTCTTGCAGGCCGAGGTGCTGGAGCTCACCGCGCCGGTGGAATCCATGGCCAAGGGCCTGGTGATCGAAGCCAAGCTGGACAAGGGCCGCGGCCCGGTGGCCACGGTGCTGGTGCAGAGCGGTACGCTCAAGCGTGGCGACGTGGTGCTGGCCGGTTCGACCTATGGCCGCGTGCGCGCCATGCTGGACGAAGACGGCAAGACCTGTACCGAGGCCGGCCCGTCGATCCCGGTAGAAATCCAGGGTCTGACCGAAGTGCCGCAGGCCGGCGACGAATTCATGGTGCTGAGCGATGAGCGCCGCGCCCGTGAAATCGCCACCTTCCGTTCCGGCAAGTACCGTGACGTCAAGCTGGCCAAGCAGCAGGCCGCCAAGCTGGAGAACATGTTCGAGAACATGGGCTCGGGCGATGTGCAGACCCTGCCGCTGATCATCAAGGCCGACGTGCAAGGCTCGCAGGAAGCGCTGGCCTCCTCGCTGCTCAAGCTCTCGACCGACGAGGTCAAGGTGCAGATCGTGCACGCCGCGGTGGGTGGCATCAGCGAGTCGGACGTCAACCTGGCGATCGCCTCCAAGGCCGTCATCATCGGCTTCAACACCCGTGCCGACGTGCTGGCCCGCAAGCTGGCCGAGGGCAATGCGGTCGACATCCGCTACTACAACATCATCTACGACGCCGTGGATGAGGTGAAGGCAGCGATGGCCGGCATGCTGGCTCCCGAGCAGCGCGAAGAAGCGCTGGGTACGGCCGAGATCCGCGTGGTCTTCGTGGCTTCCAAGATCGGCACGGTGGCCGGTTCCATGGTCACCTCGGGCCTGGTGCGCCGTGGTGCCAAGTTCCGCCTGCTGCGCGACAACATCGTCATCTACACCGGCGAGGTCGACTCGGTCCGCCGCGAGAAGGACGACGTCAAGGAAGTCAAGGAAGGCTTCGAGTGCGGTATCAAGCTCAAGAACTACAGCGACATCGCCGAGGGCGACCAGCTGGAATTCTTCGAGATCAAGGAAGTCGCCCGAACGCTGTAAGGCGGAGTTGGCCTCATCCCCAAACCCCGCCTTCGAAACAGAAGGCGGGGTTTGTATTTGGAGTAGCAGATGCGACATAAACGAGCGATACCCAACCGGTCCTTCCGGATCTCGGACCAGATCCAGCGCGATCTGGCCGAGCTGATCCGCGAGCTCAAGGACCCGCGCGTGGGCATGGCCACGATCAACGCCGTGGAAGTCACGCCTGATTACGCCCATGCCAAGGTGTTCTTCTCGGTGCTGATCGGCGACCCGGCCGAATCCGAGCTGGCGCTCAACGAGGCGGCAGGTTTTCTGCGCAACGGCCTCTTCAAGCGCCTGCAGATCCACACCGTGCCGACCCTGCACTTCCATTACGACCGCACCATCGAACGTGCGGCCGAGCTGAGCTCGCTGATTTCCAAGGCCAACGCCACGCGCGCCCTGGATGACGAAGACCAGACCAACGACTGAAGACCAAGCCGCCCGTGAACGCCCCCAAACCCCAGCGCCAGAGAATCCAGCGCCGTGCCCTGCACGGTGTGCTGCTTCTCGACAAGCCGCTGGGCCTGTCCAGCAACGACGCGCTGCAGAAAGCCAAATGGCTGCTGCGGGCGGAAAAGGCCGGCCATACCGGCACGCTGGACCCGCTGGCCACGGGGCTGCTGCCGCTGTGCTTTGGGGCCGCCACCAAGTTCAGCCAGGTCAGCCTGGATGCCGACAAGGCCTACGAGGCCACGCTCAGGCTGGGCCAGACCACCACCACCGGCGACGGCGAGGGCGAGCTGCTGGAGACGCGCGAGGTGGCAGTCACCCGCGCGCAGATCGAGGCGGCCTGTGCCCAGTTCACCGGCCTGATCTCGCAAGTGCCACCGATGTACTCGGCGCTCAAGCACGAAGGCAAGGCGCTGTACGACTATGCCCGTCAGGGCATCGAGATCGAGCGGCCGGCGCGCCAGGTCACCATACACAGCATTGACATCCTCGACTGGCAAGCTGAGCAGCTGACGATCGCGGTGCGCTGCTCCAAGGGCACCTACATCCGCACCCTGGGCGAGGACATCGGCCGCGTGCTGGGCTGTGGTGCGCATCTCAGCGCGCTGCGCCGCACCGCCAGCGGTCCGGTGACGCTGGACGGCGCCATCAGCCTGGATGCGCTCGCCGCGATGACCGAGGCCGAGCGCGAAGACCTGCTACGCCCGCCGGACGCCTTGCTGGCGGACTGGCCCGAGCAGCGTCTGGATGCTGCCGAGGCGGCCCGCTTTCTATCCGGGTTGCGGCGTCGCCTGTATTCTCCAAGCGGCGTCGCAGATGTTAGTCAGGTGAAGGTCTACGGGCCCGAACCGCAGGCCTTTCTGGGCAGCGCACATATCAAGGGCGGCGAGTTGATCGCCGACCGCCTGCTCAGCCCGCAGGAAGTCCAGGCCCTGCTTGGCACCGCGGCCTGATGTACCAGTTCTGAAGTGAGTTTTTATGAGCATCCAAATCCGTAACATCGCCATCATCGCCCACGTGGACCATGGCAAGACCACCCTGGTGGATCAGCTGCTGCGCCAGTCGGGCACCTTCCGTGAGAACGAGAAGGTCGCCGAGCGCGTGATGGACAACAACGACATCGAAAAGGAACGTGGCATCACGATCCTGTCGAAGAATTGCGCGGTGTCCTGGAAGGGCACCCACGTCAACATCGTCGACACCCCCGGCCACGCCGACTTCGGCGGTGAAGTGGAGCGCGTGCTCTCGATGGTGGACTCGGTGCTGCTGCTGGTGGATGCCGTCGAAGGCCCGATGCCGCAGACCCGCTTCGTCACCAAGAAGGCGCTGGCCCTGGGCCTGAAGCCCATCGTGGTGGTGAACAAGGTGGACCGCCCCGGCGCGCGCCCCGACTACGTCATCAACGCTACCTTCGACCTGTTCGACAAGCTCGGCGCCACCGAAGAGCAGCTCGACTTCCCGGTCGTCTACGCCTCCGGCCTGAACGGCTGGGCCACGCTCACCGAGAGCGAGACCGGCACCGACATGGCGCCGCTGTTCGACACCGTGCTGCGCCATGTGCCGCCGCACGAGGGCGATATCGGCGGCCCGCTGCAGCTGCAGATCTGCTCGCTGGACTACTCCACCTTCGTGGGCCGCATCGGCATCGGCCGCATCACCAGCGGCAGCCTCAAACCCATGCAGGACGTGCTGATGTACGCCGGCCCCGACAGCACCCCCAAGAAGTGCCGCGTCAACCAGGTGCTGAAGTTCGAAGGCCTGGAGCGCCGTCAGGCCGAGCTGGCCCTGGCCGGTGACATCGTGCTGGTGAACGGCATCGAGGAGATCGGCATCGGCGTGACGCTGACCGCCATCGACAACCCGGTGCCCCTGCCCATGCTCAAGGTCGACGAGCCGACCCTGACCATGAACTTCTGCGTCAACAACAGCCCGCTGGCCGGCCGCGAAGGCAAGTTCGTCACCAGCCGCCAGATCTGGGACCGCCTGCAGAAAGAGCTGCAGGCCAATGTGGCCCTGCGCGTCAAGGAGACCGACGAGGACGGCATCTTCGAGGTCTCGGGCCGCGGCGAATTGCACCTCACCATCCTGCTGGAAAACATGCGCCGCGAGGGCTATGAACTGGCCGTTTCCAAGCCGCGCGTGGTGTTCCACGATGTCGATGGCGAGAAGCATGAGCCTATCGAAATGGTCACCGCCGACGTCGAGGAAGCCCACCAGGGTGGCGTGATGCAGGCCCTGGGTCTGCGCAAGGGCGAGCTGGTGAATATGGAGCCGGACGGCCGCGGTCGTGTGCGCCTGGAATACCGCATCCCGGCACGTGGCCTGATCGGTTTCCAGAACGAGTTCCTGAACCTGACGCGCGGCACCGGCCTGATCTCCAATATCTTCGACGGCTATGAAGCCCACAAGGGTGAGATCGAGAGCCGCAAGAACGGCGTGCTGATCAGCCAGGACAATGGCGAAATCGTCACCTACGCACTCGGCAAGCTGGACGATCGCGGCCGCATGTTCGTGAAGGCCGGCGACCCGGTCTACGAAGGCATGATCGTCGGCATGCACAACCGCGACAACGACCTGATCGTGAACGCGGTGCGTGCCAAGCAGCTCACCAACTTCCGTGTCTCGGGCAAGGAAGACGCGATCAAGATCACCCCGCCGATCGAGCTCTCGCTCGAGTACGCGGTGGAGTTCATCGAGGATGACGAACTGGTCGAGATCACGCCCAAGAGCATCCGCCTGCGCAAGCGCCACCTGATCGAGCACGAGCGCAAGAAGTTCGCGCGCGAAAACTCCGGGGCCTGATGAGCCACCGGCGCGCCGTTCTCCTGATGCTGCTGATCACCCTGCTGTGGAGCACGGCAGGGGTGGTCTCTCGCCATCTGGAAGCGGCGCGCAGCTTCGAGGTCACCTTCTGGCGCAGCGGCTTCAACGCGCTGGCGCTGCTGGTGGCCCTGGGGCTGATGCGCGGCCGCGCGCTTTGGGGGCAGGTCTTGCGCGCGCCGCGCAAGGTCTGGGCCTCGGCGCTGTGCTGGGCGGTGATGTACACCGCCTTCATGCTGGCGCTCACCATGACCAGCGTAGCCAATGTGCTGGTCACCATGTCGCTGGGGCCGCTGCTGACGGCGCTGTTCGCGCGCCTGTTCCTGCACCACCACCTGCCGGCGCGTACCTGGGCCGCCATCCTGCTGGGCAGCGCCGGCATCGCCTGGATGTTCGGCCACGGGCTGCAGGGCGGCCTCGCCAGCCTGGCCGGCATGGGCGTGGCCCTGGGCGTGCCGCTGGCCGCGGCGACCAACTGGACCCTGTTGCAGCACGACAGCAAGCAAAAAGACGGCGACGAGCGCAGCGACATGCTGCTGGCGGTGCTGCTGGGCGCGCTGATTTCGGCCGCCTGCACCTTGCCGCTGGCCTGGCCCCTGGTGGCCTCCCCGCATGACCTGACCCTGCTGGCCGGCCTCGGCGTGTTCCAGCTGGCCCTGCCTTGCCTGCTGGTGGTGCGCCTCGCGCGCGTGCTCTCGGGGCCGGAGCTGGCCCTGCTGGGCCTGCTGGAAGTGATCTTCGGCGTGCTGTGGGCCTGGCTGGGTGCTGGGGAAGCCCCGTCTTCCGCCGCCCTGGTGGGCGGTGCTATGGTGCTGGCAGCCCTGGCAGGCAATGAGCTGCTGGGCTGGCGTGAGCGCCCGTCGGCCGCGCCACTGACCCGTTAACAAACAAGCTTTCCGTTGTTGGAGTTGTCCCGCATGCCCGCCGCCGCTGCTCTTCCCCCGCTGCAATCCGATGGCCAGATCCTGGCCGAAGTGAACGGTTGCCTGGGTCTCATCACGCTGAACCGCGCGCCGGCGCTGAACGCGCTGTCGCTGGCGATGATCCGCGACATCACCGCCTTGCTGAAGGCCTGGGCGGAGACGCCGGCGATCCAGGCGGTGGTGGTGCTGGGGGCGGGGCGCGAGGGCAAGCCCGCTGCCTTTTGCGCCGGCGGCGACATCCGCTTCTTCCACCAGGCCGCGCTCGCGGGTGACAGCGCGCTGGAAGACTTCTTCACCGAGGAATACGCGCTCAACCACCTGATCCACCATTACCCCAAGCCCTATATCGCCCTGATGGACGGGGTGGTGATGGGCGGCGGCATGGGCATCAGCCAGGGCGCCAAGCTGCGCGTGCTGACCGAGCATTCCAAGCTGGCCATGCCCGAGACCAATATCGGCCTGTTCCCCGATGTCGGCGGCGGCTGGTTCCTCTCGCAATGCCCCGGCCATGTGGGCGAATGGCTGGCCCTGACCGGCCAGCCGATCGCCGCCGGCGATGCCATCGAGCTGGGCCTGGGCGACGTGTTCGTGCAGAGCAGCGACCTGCCCGCCATCATCCAGGCCTATCGCCAGGGCGAGCAGCACAGCGCCGAGCATGTGGTGGCCACGGTGATGGAGCGTGCCGACCTCGCGCCCGCACCCGACCACCTGGAGCTGCGCCCGCGCATCGACGAGCATTTCTCCAAGCCCACGGTGGCCGCGATCATGGCCTCGCTGGCCGCCGCCGACGATGCCTGGGCCCAGCACACCCATGCCACCCTGCTGAAGCGCTCGCCGCTGATGCTGGCGGTGACGCTGGAGCAGCTGCGCCGCGCGCGTCGCATGGCCAGCCTGGCCGAGGACCTGCGCATGGAGCGCGATCTGGTGCACCGCTGTTTCCACCTGCGCCCCGGCGCCGCCAGCGAGACGGTGGAGGGCGTGCGCGCCCTGGCGGTGGACAAGGACCACGCGCCGCGCTGGAACCCGGCCAGCATCGCCGAAGTCACGCCGGCCATGGTGCAAGCCTATTTCGAAAGCCCCTGGGCGGCCGATCAGCATCCCTTGCGCCAACTGGCATGACCTGACCCCCGCGGCGGACCATAATCGCATCACCCTCCCACAAGGAGCATTGATGCCCTCCGATATCGAGATCGCCCAAGCGGCGACGCTGCGCAAGATCCTGCCCCTGGCCCACGAGCGCCTGGGCCTGCCCGAGGACAGCCTGGTCCCCTATGGCCATTACAAGGCCAAGCTGAGCCTGGCGCATATCGCCGGCCTGCAGGACCGGCCCGACGGCCGTCTGGTGCTGGTCACCGCCATCACCCCCACGCCGCCCGGCGAGGGCAAGACCACCACCACGGTGGGCCTGGGCGATGCGCTCGGCCAGATCGGCAAGCACGCCATGGTGTGCCTGCGCGAGCCCTCGCTGGGCCCCTGCTTCGGCATGAAGGGCGGCGCCGCGGGCGGCGGCCACGCCCAGGTGGTGCCGATGGAGGACATCAACCTTCATTTCACCGGCGACTTCCACGCCATCGGCCTGGCGCACAACCTGCTCTCGGCGCTGATCGACAACCATGTCCACCATGGCAATGCGCTCGGGCTGGACGTGCGCCGCATCACGTGGCGGCGCGTGGTCGACATGAACGACCGCGCGCTGCGCCAGATCACCGTGGCGCTGGGCGGGCCGGGCAATGGCTACCCGCGCGAGGACGGCTACGACATCGTGGTGGCCTCCGAGGTGATGGCGATCCTGTGCCTCGCCACCTCGCTGGCCGATCTGAAGCGCCGCCTGGGCAATATCGTGGTGGGCTATACCGCCGCCAAGCAGCCGGTGCGCGCGCGCGATCTGAAGGCCGATGGCGCGATGGCGGCCTTGCTCAAGGATGCGCTGGCGCCGAATCTGGTGCAGACCATGGAGGGCACGCCGGCCTTCGTGCATGGCGGCCCCTTCGCCAATATCGCGCATGGCTGCAACTCGCTGATCGCCACCCGCACGGCGCTCAAGCTGGCCGACTATGTGGTCACCGAGGCGGGCTTCGGCGCCGACCTGGGGGCCGAGAAGTTCATCGACATCAAGTGCCGCAAGGGTGGGCTCAAGCCCGCCTGTGCGGTGCTGGTGGCCACCGTGCGCGCCATCAAGCACCATGGCGGCAGCGGCCTCGAGGGCGTGGCCGCGCTGGAGGCCGGCATGGCCAATCTGCGCCGCCATGTGGAGAACGTGCAGCAGCACCTGGGCCTGCCCACCGTGGTGGCGATCAACCAGTTCACGCAGGACACGCCGCAGGAGCTGGCGGCGATCGCCCAGGCCTGCGCGGACCTGGGCGTGCGCTGCGTGCTCGCCAACCACTGGGCCCATGGCGGTGCCGGCGCCACCGAGCTGGCCCATGCGGTGGTGCAGCTGTGCGAGGCCGCGCCGGCGCGCCGCGCCGAGGTCTATGCCGACGAGCTCACGCTGGACCAGAAGATCGAGGCGGTGGCCCGCAAGATCTACCGCGCCGACGGTGTGCGCTTCGAGCCCAAGGCGCGCCAGCAGCTGGCCGAGCTGCAGGCCCAGGGCTGGGGCGGGCTGCCGGTGTGCATTGCCAAGACCCAGTATTCCTTCAGCACCGACCCCGGCCGCCTCGGCGCGCCCGAGGGCCATGTCTTGCCGGTGCGCGAGCTGCGCCTGAACGCCGGCGCCGAGTTCGTCACCGCCATCTGCGGCGACATCATGACCATGCCGGGCCTGCCCAAGGCGCCGGCCGCCGAACGCATCAGCGTCGACGATGCGGGACGCATCAGCGGCCTGTTCTGATGGGGTAAAGTTCGCGCCCTTTTTGTCTTCAAGTGCGTGAATGATTGCGAGTGCCAAACAGCGTTCAGCCGCCGCCGCCCGGGCGGCGGAATTTTTTGTGATGAGCCAGTTGCTGCGCCAGGGCCATGAGGTGGTGCCCACGCTGGGCGGCATGGGCGAGGTGGAGCTGCTGGTGAAGAGCCGCAGCGGCCGGCGCTACGAGGTGATGGTGCGCGGCGTGGCCGACAACGGCCGCTGGGTGGTGAACAGCCAGAACGAGGCCGAGCTGGCCGAGCGCGTTTATGTGCTGCTCAACTACAAGCGCTTCGAGGAGGCGCGCAGCTACCCGCTCGTGTACCTGCTCTCGGGCGCCAGCGCCGAGGCCCTGAAGGTCGAGCGCGGCCGCGCCCGCGTGATCGCCTTCGCCGGCAAGCAGGCGCAGAGCGGCGAGCTCGAGCGCTGGATGGAAGCCTGGCATCTGATCCAGTGAAGCCGTGCTAGGCTGAGCCTGCAGCCACCCCATTCCAAAGGTAGGAACGAGAGTCATGCCGAGTCAGCGCGTCGCGGCCCTGGGCCGACCCATGCAGGGGTTTCTGTACAGCGAGGTGCTGACCGTGCTGGCCCTGATGGTGGGCGGCGTGGCCACGCCCTGGTGGGTGGCACAGCAGGGCGGGGCGCAGGCGCTGGCGCTGAACGGCACGCTGACCTCGGTGGCGGCCTTTCTCTTCATGCCGCTGCTGGCGCCGCTGGGCGATGCCTGGCCCAAGCAGCGCCTGATGATGGCCGGCCTGCTGCTGAGCGCCCTGGGCGCGGCGGGCATGGCCGGCATGATCAGCGCGCAGGCCTACAGCCTGGGCTGGGTGCTGGCGATCGGCGCCCTCGGCGCGCTGGCCTGGGGCCTGATGGCGCCGGCCTCGCTGTCGATCGCGGCCGAACTGGTGCCCTCGGCCCAGTTGCCCGAAGCGCTGCGCCTGCAGCGCAGCGCGCAATCGCTCGGGCGCGTGCTGGGGCCGGCCGTGGGAGGCTTGCTGGTGAGTGCGTCCACCGGCGTGGCCGTGTGGGCGCAATGTGGGCTGCTGCTCGCCGCCGCGCTGGCGGTGCGCGCGATCCCGCGTCATGCCGCGGTGGCGGCGGCTCCGCGCGGCGCCTGGCGCGACGAATTGCGCCAGGGCCTGAAGGCCAGCTGGTCGGTCAAGATCGAGCGCGGCTGGGCCCTGGTGAGCTTTGTCGGCACCACCTGCCTGCTGCCGGGCTTCGGCCTGCTGGTGCCGCTGAAGCTGCAATCGCTGGGGCTCTCGGGCGGCTGGCTGGGCGCGGCCGAGGCGGGCCTGTCGCTGGGTATGCTGGGGGGTGCGCTGGGCGGCTCCAACTGGGTGGCCGCCAGGCTGGGGCGCTTCCACACGCGCGTCGGCGGCACCCTGCTGCAGGGGCTGGGCCTGTGCCTGGCGGGCGCCACCTCCCAGGGCCTGCTGCTGGTGCTGGCCCTGTTCGGCGTCGGCTTTGCCAATTCCTGCGGCGTGCTCGCCGGCCAGACGCATCGCATGCTGGCCATCCCCGCGCATTTCCGCGCCCGCCTCAATGCCGTCAGCATGATGCAGTTGCAGGTGTCGGCCGCGCTGGGGCCGGCGCTGGTCGGCTGGGCCCTGCTGCATGCCGAGGTGAGCACCGTCTATGTGGCGATGGGCGCGATCGGGGCCCTGTCGGCGCTGGGCTTTCTGCTCGTGCCGGGCCTGCGCGAGATGTTGAGCCTCGAACATGAGCAGGTGCGCGACTGGTACGCACATCAGCACCCCGAACTCTTCCATGCACAATCCTCGCCAACTTCCTGAGCAAACATGACAACACGAGTTCTCTATACCGCTGTGCTGTTGCTGGGCCTGAGCGCCTGCGCCTCAGGGCCACAGGGCCAGGGCGGCAAGCCGCCCACCGAGGAGCGCATTGCCGATGCCGCCACCGCGCCGCTGGCCGACCTGAACCTCGTCAAGGCCAAGATTCCCGAGTTGCTGCTGCGCGCCCAGGAGCAGCCCTACCAGGCCCCGGCCGAGCGCAGCTGCGCCGCGCTGCAGGCCGAGGTGAGGGCGCTGGACGAGGTGCTGGGCCCCGACGTGGATGCGCCGCGCCACAAGCAGGGCAGCGGTGCCGAGCGGGGCGGCGAGGCCCTGGGCGACGCCGCCATCGGCGGCCTGCGCGGCGCCACCGAGGGGCTGCTGCCCTTCCGCGGCTGGGTGCGCAAGCTCACCGGGGCCGAGCGCTATTCGCGCCAGGTGGCGGCGGCCGTGGCGGCCGGCATGGCGCGGCGCTCCTATCTCAAGGGCATGGGCCAGCCGCAGGCTTGTGAGTTTGTGCCGGCCCCGCCGCCAGCGCCGCAAACACCCTAAGGGATAATGCCGGGGTGCAAGACCCCACCCCGAACTCATCGCCCAGCCCCTGGCGCCTCTCGGTTGCGCCCATGCTGGACTGGACCGACCGCCACTGCCGCTTTTTCCACCGCCTGCTCACCAAGCAGACCCGGCTCTACACCGAGATGGTCACCACCGGTGCGCTGCTGCATGGCGACCAGCCACGGCATCTGGACTTCAATCCGGAGGAGCATCCGGTGGCCCTGCAGCTGGGCGGCTCCGAGCCCGCGGACCTGGCCGCCTGCGCCAGGCTGGCCGAGCGCTGGGGCTACGACGAGGTGAACCTGAACTGTGGCTGCCCCAGCGAGCGGGTGCAGCGCGGTGCCTTCGGCGCCTGCCTGATGGCCGAGCCCGGCCTGGTGGCCGATGGCGTGAAGGCGATGCGCGATGCCGTCTCGCACATTCCCGTCACGGTGAAGCACCGCATCGGCATCGACCGCATCGAGAGCTACGACTTCGTGCGCGACTTCGTCGGCCGCATCGCCGAGGCCGGCTGCGAGGTCTTCATCGTGCATGCGCGCAATGCCTGGCTGCAAGGCCTCTCGCCCAAGGAGAACCGCGAGGTGCCGCCGCTGCGCTACGAGCTGGTGCACCGGCTCAAGCGCGAGTTCCCGGCGCTCACCATCGTGCTCAACGGCGGCATCAAGACCGACGCCGAGATCGCCGAGCAGCTGCCATATGTCGATGGCGTGATGGTGGGCCGCCAGGCCTATCACGAGCCCTGGCAGATGGCGGCCTGGGACGAACGCTTCTTCGGCCGCAGCGGCCCGGCCGAGCTTGGCCCGGGCGGGCGCGAGCAGGTGGAAGAGGCCTGGATCGCCTATCTGCAGCAGCAGGTGGCGCAGGGCCGGCCCTGGTCGCAGGCGATGCGCCACGCGCTGGGCCTGTGGAACGGCGCCGCCGGCGCACGGCGCTGGCGCCAGGTCTGGTCCGACCATCATCTGAAGGGCCTGCCGCCGGCGGTGGTGCAGGGCCAGGCAAGCGCGGCGCGCCTGGGTGTGGCGGCGCATGTAGCGCAGGGCGCACGCGCGGCCTGACGGCTGGCACGGGCGCCCGGGCCCACAAGCCTGGCATGCTGGCAGCATCAAGGAGACCCCATGTTGCGCCACCTGCTTGTGTTGAGCCTCATGCTATGCACCGCGGCCCGCGCTGCCGCCCCACAAACGCTGGATGATGGCGTCTTCTGGCTGCCCGGCAGTCATGCCCCGGGCGCCCAGCCCGACGGCAACAGCGTGCTGCTGCGCGGTGCGCAGGGCTGGGTGTTGGTGGACAGCGGCCGCCACGCCGCGCACACCCAGGCGCTGCTGGATTTCATGCGCGCCGAGGGGCAGGGCGGCGCCGCGCTGGCCCTCGTCAACAGCCATTGGCATCTCGACCATCTGGGCGGCAATGCGCTCATCCGGCAGCAATGGCCGGGGCTGCGCGTCTACGCCAGCGCGGCCGTCGACGGCGCCCTGCAGGGCTGGCTCGCCGCTTACCGCCGGCAGCTCGAGGGCTTGATCGAGAAGCCGCAAGACCTTGATGAAAGCAGCCTGCGCTCGGTGCGCATCGACCTGGCCCTGCTGCAGCAGACGGAGCGCCTGCGCCCCGACGAGCGGCTCAGCGCGCCCCAGCAAGACCTGACCCTGGCCGGGCGCAAGCTGCGCCTGGGCGTGATCAAGGGGGCGGTGAGCGGTGGCGATGTCTGGCTGCTGGACCTGGCCAGCCAGACCCTGGCGGCGGGCGATCTGGTGACCCTGCCCGTGCCGTTTCTCGATACCGCCTGCGCGGGCGGCTGGCAGGCCGCGCTGGAGACGCTGGCGGCCCAGCCCTTCACCCGCCTGGTGCCCGGTCATGGGCCGGTGCTGAGCCGGCAGGAGTTCGAGCACTATCGCGAGTCCTATGCGCGGCTGCTGCAATGCGCCGCCTCCGCGCAGGGGCCGGGGGCATGCGCCGATCAATGGCTGCAGGATGCCGCGGCCTGGATCGCGCCCGCCGAACAGCCGCGCGCCCGCGCCATGCTGGGCTACTATTTCCAGCAGCATCTGCGCGCCGCCACGCGCGACCGCTTCTGCAGCGCCCCGCCATGAACGACCGGATTCTCTTGTTCTTCCACTGCTACGACACCGCCCTCGGCTGCTGCGGCATCGCCTGGGGCGAGCGCGGCATCGTCGGCGCGCAGCTGCCGGAGGAAAGCGCGGCGGCCACGCGCGACCGCATGCGCGTGCGCTTCCCGACGGCGCGCGAATCTGCCGCGCCGCCGGCCGAGGTATGGGCCGCCATCGGGGGCGTGCAAGCCCTGCTGCGCGGCGAGCCGCGCGACCTGCTGGAGTTCCGCCTCGACGAGACCGGCATCCCCGCGTTCAACCAGCGCGTGCATGCGCTGACGCGGCGCATCCCGGTGGGCCAGACGCGCACCTATGGCGAGCTGGCCCAGGCCCTGGGCCTGCCCGGCGCGGCGCGCGCGGTGGGCCAGGCCGAGGGCCACAACCCCTTCGCCCCCATCGTGCCCTGCCACCGCGTGATGGGTGCGGGTGGCGTGGGCACGGGCTTCTCGGCCCATGGCGGGGTGGCCACCAAGCTAAGGCTGCTGGCCATCGAGGCGCGCGCCACCGGGCAAATGGCCGGCGAGCAGTCGGGCTTGTTCGGCTGACTCATACAATTGCCCCCCCTCCCAGCCTTCCCGATCACCGGGACCCGCCCATGTCCTTCGCCTCCCTGGGCCTGATGCCCGCCCTCGTGCACGCGGTGCGCGAGCAGGGCTACCACGCGCCCACGGCGATACAGACGGCCGCCATTCCCGCCATCCTCGGCGGCGGCGATGTGCTGGGCCTGGCCCAGACCGGCTCGGGCAAGACCGCCGCCTACGCGCTGCCGCTGTTGCAGCGCGTCTGGGAGCAGGGCGCCGATGCGGCGCGCCAGCCGCGCGCGCTGGTGCTGGTGCCTACGCGCGAACTGGTGAGCCAGGTGGGCGAGGCGCTGCGCGAGTTCGCGCAGGCGCTGCCGGCCAGGCTGCGCATCGCGCTGGCCTTCGGCGGCGTCTCGATCAACCCGCAGCTGATCGGCTTGCGCGGCGGTTGCGATGTGATGGTGGCCACGCCCGGCCGCCTGCTGGACCTGATCGAACACAATGCCCTGCGCCTAGGCGCCGTGCACACCCTGGTGCTGGACGAGGCGGACCGCCTGCTCGACCTGGGCTTTGCCGATGAGCTGAACCGGCTGCTGGCGCTGCTGCCGCAGCGGCGCCAGAACCTGTTCTTTTCGGCCACCTTCGCGCCCGCCGTCGAGGCGCTGGCGAATGGCTTGCTGCGGGCGCCGGCGCGCATCGCCATCGCGCCCGAGCCGCTGCGCACCGAAGCGATCCAGCAGCGTGCCATCGTCGTCGACGCCGCCAAGCGCACGCCGCTGTTGCGCCATCTGCTGCAGCAGGAGGCCTGGCCGCGCGCGCTGGTGTTCGTGGCCACCAAATACGCCACCGAGCATGTCTCCGACAAGCTCTGGGCCCATGGCATCAAGGCCGCCGCCCTGCATGGCGAGCTGAGCCAGGGGGCGCGCACGCGCGTGCTGCAGGCGCTCAAGGACGGCGAACTGCAGGTGCTGGTGGCCACCGATGTGGCGGCCCGCGGCCTGGACATCCCGGAGCTGCCGGTGGTGCTCAACTACGACCTGCCGCGTTCGGCGGCCGACTACCTGCACCGCATCGGCCGCACCGGCCGCGCCGGCGCCAGCGGTCAGGCGCTGAGCTTCATCAGCGGCGAGACCGTGACGAACTCCGAAGCGCATTTCCGCCTGATCGAGAAGCGCCAGGGCCAGCGCGTGGCGCGCGAGCAGATCGCCGGCTTCGAGCCGGCCGCCGCGCTCAGCGCCGAGCCCGGCCCCGGCGGCATCAAGGGCCGGCGCAAGAGCAAGAAGGACAAGCTGCGTGAAGCAGCAGCAGCAGCAGCGGCGGCGGCCGCGGCCGATGGGCTTCAGCCCTTGTTGGCGTCGAAGTAATAGGCCAGGCGCTTGCGCGGCGAGAGGTAGTCGAACACCGCCTCGGGCAGTTGCTGGGGCTTGAGGGTGCGCACGATGCTCACATCGGCCTCCTGCTCCAGGTCCACCAGGATGGCCTGGTCCCGCGGCACGCCGGCGTCGTAGACCAGCACCATGGGCTTGAGCGGCCGGGCGCTGTTGACCGAGACCACCATGGCCATGCTGTCGTTGGACAGCACCACCACCGTGCCGGGCGGGTAGATGCCCATGCAGCGGATGAAGGTGCTCAGCGGCAGGGCCTCGAACTGGCCGCGTTGCTGGCCATACATCACCGAGAGCGCCTCGTGCGGCGTCATCGCGCGCGCCGGGTTGGCCGGGTTGCAGAGATTGTCGAAGCTGTTGGCCACCGCCACGATGCGCGCCAGCATCGAGATCTGCGGGCCCTTCAGCCCCTCCGGATAACCGCCGCCGTCGACGCGCTCATGGTGCTGGACGATCACGTTCAGCACCTCGGGCGAGAGCCCCAGCTTGCGCCCCGTCACCAGGCCGTACTGGCAATGCTGGCGCAGCAGATCGGCCTCGGGCTTGGTGAGCGGCTCCTGCTTGCGCACGATGCGCTCGGGCACGTCGAACTTGCCGATGTCGTGCAGCAGGGCGGCCAGGCCCAGCAGCTTGATGGCCTCGGGCGGCGCCTTCAGCTCCTTGGCCAGCATCATCGCCAGCACCGTCACGTTGAGGGCGTGGTGGTAGGTCTCGTCGGCGCCGATCTTGTCCTTCATCAGATTGATGGCCACCTCGGCGTCGGTGAGCATGGACTCGGCCATGGTGGCCACCAGCTTGAGCGCTTCCTCGCGGGCCTGCTCGGGCTGGGAGAACAGGTTCTGGTTGACGCTCTTGAGCGCCTTGGCCGCGGAGAGGAATTCGCGCTCGCAGGCCTCCACGCGGGCGCGCTGCGCGGCCAGCCGCGCGACGCGCTCGCGCTTGGCGCGGTAGGCCTCGCTGTCCAGATCGCTGCTGGCCGCGGGCGGTGCCTCGCGGCCGGCGTCCACCGCCGGCAGGGCCAGCGGCTCACCGTCGCTCTTGCCGGGCAGGTAGCGGATGCGCTTGAGCCCCAGCGATTGCAGGGTCAGGATCTGGTTCAGATCCTTGATCTTGAAGCTGGAGAAGGTGAAGGGATGCTCGGTCCAGGGCAGATCGAGCATCACATGCAGGCCGATGCAGAGCTGGCTCGGGTGGATGTAATCGGGGCCTGTTGCCATGACGCGCTGACTGGGGAGGTAGATCTGCCTGCATCATGCGCGCTGGCCGCGCCGGCGCGCAAGGCGTCAGATCAATCCCAGGGCGCGGTCTCGAGCGTCGGTGCACTGGCCGGGGCCAGGTCTTGCGGCAGCGCCGCCGGCAGGCTGCCGCCGGCGGCAAAGTCGTGCTCACCGCCCAGGCCCTCGATCAGCTCGGGGATCAGTTGGCCCAGCTCCAGCGTGGCCAGCGCCGCATCGGCGTCGAAGGCCTCGTCCTTGGCGGGCTTGTCGCGACCCTCGAAGACCAGGTCCAGGAAGGCGATCTTCTTGATCTGCAAGGTGTCGGTGAGCATGAAGGAGACGCGGTCGCGCCAGCTCATCGCCAGCTTGGTGGGCGCCTTGCCGCCGGTGAGGTGCTGGCGCACCTCCTCGATGTCCAGCGCATGGCGGGCATAGCGCACCACCGACTTCATCTCGTCCTCGCTCTTGAGCTCGCACTCGCGGTCGATCGTGAAGCCGGCGGGCGGCACGCCATCCAGCAGCCAGGCCGTCATGCAGGCGGCGGGCGACTCGGCCGTCTGCACCAGCTGCAGCGAGAGCCCATCGAGCTGCTTGACCAGCAGCGTCACCACCTCGTCGGCCTTGGCCGGCGAGCTGGCATCGATCATCAAGAGGCCCTGGCGCGGGTTGATCCAGATGCGGATCGACGATTGCTTGGTGAAGGCCTGGGGCAGCAACTCGTGCGTGACCTGCTCCTTCAGCTCGTTCTTGGCCTTCTTGCCCGGCTTGCGGCCGGTTTCCTGCTCCATGCGCTCGGCCAGCTCCTCGACCCGGCGCTTCACCACCGAGCCCGGCAGCACGCGCTGCTCGATCATCAGCTTGAGCAGCAGATGGCCGCCCACGTTCTCTACCAGCGGGGCGTGCTTGACGCCGCGCGGCTCCACCCAGCCCATCGAAAGCGCCTGCGAGGCGCCACATTCGACGAAGGCGCCCTGGGCCAGGGCATCCTCGAACTGTTCGATGGTGGGCTGCCAGTCGGGGGCGATCCGGTACACGATCAGGTTCTTGAACACTGCAAAATCCTCGGGGAGAAAAAAGGGCGCCCGGCCGAGCCGGGCGCCCCTGGCATGAAAGCCGCTATTGTCTCAGGACCGGAGGGCCTTGCGCCGCGTCAGGCCCAGCAGTCCGAACCCGGCCAGCCACAGGGCCAGCGTCGCCGGCTCGGGCACGGCGACGATGGCCTGCATGGTGCCGGTGAAGCTGCCGGTGCCGGTGAAGGTAAGCCCGGTGACGAAGGCGGTGGGATCGAAGGCGCTGAGCTCGGCGGAGGGCTCGATGCCGCGGATCTGGAAGCGGTCGACGCCGCCGGCATGGCCGGCCGCCACGAAGTCGAAGCCGGCGCCGGCGGCCAGGCCGGCCTGCGCCAGGGTCCAGGCGCTGCCATCCCACAGATAGACCTCGTAGAGCCCGTCGCCGACCTGGCTGGCTATCTGCACGCTCTTGAAGTTCGGGTCGCCGATGCCGGTGCGGTAGTCGAAGCCGCTGGCGACGGCCGGGTCGATGAAGGTCACCGCATCGGCCGAGACCGAGTCGACATGGAACTGGTAGACCGGGCCCTGCTCGGCTCCGACCACATTGGCCACCGGGCTCAGCGTCGGCAGCGCGATATTCGTCGGTGCGCCGACCAGGCTGGCCGGATCGATCGGCGTGTAGTCGAAGAAGGATTGCGAGCGCGACTGCACGCTGTGGTCCGGCCGCAAATGGTCCAGCGAGATGGCCAGCGAGTACGAGGTGCCGTATTGCAGCAGGCCCGCAGGCAGGGTCAGCGACTGGCCCGAGGCGACCGTCTGCGTGTAGATCACATCGCTCTGCTGCGTCGATCCCGGCGAGCTCGGTGTCATCGAGATCGAGGGGATCTGGTGGCTGTTGTCGAAGACGCGCACCTGCACCTGGTCGATCGAGGTGGCCGAGGCCGGCAGGGTCCAGCTGACGGTGGGCGTCAGCCCGGCCGATTGCAGCGACATGCTCTGCACAAAGGGCATGGCGGCCACCGCGCCGACCGGCGGCGCGGCGACGATGGTGCGGGTGCCGCTGGCGAAGCTGCTGTCGGTCGACAGCCAGATGTTCCAGGCCCCGGTCAGGTTCGGGTCATAGGCGCGCGCGCCGTAGTACTGCAGCGGCTGGGTCGAGAAATCGCGCGCCAAGATGCGCTGGCGCACCCAGCCGGCGCCGCTGACACTGGCCGCGCAGCTGACGCCTAGCGGGCATTGCGCGGCAAAACTCCAGACGGTGGCGCCGGCCTGCGAGGGGGGCGCTTCGGGGTTGAACAGACCCCAGAACAACAGGTCGCCGCTGCCGCGGTTGGTGCTGTTGGCGCTGTTCTGCAAGCGCATCGCGAAGCTCGCGCCGGCGCTGGGCAGGTCGGCCTGGGCGGTGGCGATGACGGCCAGCAGGGCCGTGGCAGCGATCGTGCGGGGCAGGAGGGGCATGGCGATCTCCATCGGTGCGTGGCCCAGGATAGGGCCGCCCCGCTGGCGCCGCGTCCATAGATTTGACTAGCCGGCCTCGGCCGCCAGCCGCCGCAGCACTTCCTCGAACACCGCAGGCTCCTGGCCGCCCTGGATCAGGTGGCGGTCGTTGATGATGATGGAGGGCACCGAGTGGATGCCCTGGGCCTGGTAGAAGGCCTCGCGCTCGCGCACCTCGGCGGCGTAGCGCTCGGAGGCGAGCACCGCGCGCGCGGCCTCCACATCCAGCCCCAGCGCCGGGCTCAGCGCGCGCACCGCGTCCAGCATCACGCCATGGTCGCCGGGGTTCTTGCCCTCGGTGAAATAGGCGCCGAACAGCGACAGCTTGAGCTCGCGCTGCGCCTCCGGGCTCTGCTCGCCGGCCCAGTGCAGCAGGCGGTGGGCGTCGAAGGTGTTGTAGATGCGGCTGCGGTTCTGCATGTCGAACACAAAGCCCAGCTCGGCACCGCGCTTGCGGATCGCTTCGCGCACGCCGGCGGCCTGCTCGGTGCTGGCGCCGTACTTCTGCTGCAGGTGCTCGTCGATGTTCTGGCCCTCGGCGCCCATCTGGGGGTTGAGCTCGAAGGGCTGGAAATGCATCTCCACCGGCAGATCGGGCATGCGCGCCAGCGCCTTCTGCAGCGATTTGAGCGCGATGGCGCACCAGGGGCAGGAGATGTCGGAGACGAAATCGATTTTCATGGCCGGCACTTTAGCCAAGCCGCCGATCGCTTGCTCGCGCCAGGTAAAACCACTCATGGCCGGCCAGGCCTTTCGAGTTCGGGAAGACGATGCGGCCATCGGCCGGCGCCAGCACCGGCGTGCCGTCGTGGCGCGTGCCGATGCGCTGGCCCTGCGTGAGCGCGTCGAAGCTGGCCCATTCGCGCTCGAAGCGGTCGCTCTCGTGCTGGCGGTCCACCACCTCGTAGAGCTTGAGCAGTTCGGGCGGGCTGGCGGGGCGGTGCGCATCGACGCTGGCGGGCGCCAGCATGCCCAGCAGCACCAGGGTGCGCAGGATGGCCAGGTACGCCACCTCGGGGGCCTGCGGGTCGGCATGCTGGCCGCATTCCAGCGTCACGCCATAGCCGCCGCGGGCGCGCATGTACTCGGTGGTGCCCATGCCGTAATGCGGGTCCTGCAGGGGTGCGCCCTGCTCGGCGCGGCGGCGCAGGCCCAGCTCGTAGGTGGAGAGCCAGCCCTCGACGATGCGCGTGGGGCCCAGTGCCGCGGCCAGCGCGGCCTCGGCGCTGGCATGGGCAAACGGCTCCAGCTCGCCCTGGTTGTCGCGCGGGCCCAGCATCACGAAGGCCTGGCCCTGGCCCTGGAAGGAATGCAGGTCCAGCAGCACCTCGTGCGCGGCCAGCAGGGGGCAGAGCTGGTTGGCGATGCGGTCTTCGACATCCTGCGGGATCGGGCACTCGCGCAGATTGCGGTTCAGGTTGCGTTCGCCCTCGCGCTGGCCGCGCTGGTAGGCCAGCGGGTTGACCACCGGCACGCAGGTGAGGGTGCCGCGCAGCAGGCGCAGCGCGCCGCGGTCGAGTTGCTCCAGCAGGCGCGTGATCGCCAGGCTGCCGCAGATCTCGTTGCCGTGCACGGCGCCGGTGATGAGCAGGCGCGGGCCCTTGGCCAGGCCGGCAAACTGGTGGATGCGCAGATGGGTGGGGGTGTCGGAACTCGTCATGGCGCGATGGTAGGGTAGCCGCGTGGCGGCAGGCCATCGCTTTTCATCGCGGCCCTATGCCCCGATCCGCTCGGGCCAGGTCGCCAGCAGCACGCCGGTCAGCGCCAGGCCGTAGGCCAGGGCCTGCATGCTGCCGATTGCCTCGCCCAGCGCCAACAGCCCGACCAGGGCGGTGGCGATGGGTAAAAAAACCATGAAGACGCCGGCACGCGCCGCCGGCACCTGCTGCAGGCCGTGCATCCACAGCCACACCGTCACCATGCTGGCGGCGGTGGCATAGAAGGCCAGCAAGCCCCAGCTGGCCATGGACACGGCAGCGAAGTCGAAGCGCCAGGCCTGCCACAGGCCCAAGGGCGTCACCAGCACCAGGCCCCAGAGGTTGATCAGGGCGCTGATGCGGCGCGGGGGCAGGTCTTGCGTGAGGCGTTTGCCGATCACCACATAGCAGGCCTCGCACAGCACCGCGGCCAACACCAGCAGCGGGCCCCAGGTGGTGCCCGCGCCGCCGCCGCCGTCAGCGCGCGTGAGCGCCACCACGGCGATGCCGGCCACGCTCAGCGCCACCCCCATCAGCACGCGCGGGGCGATGTGCTCGCGCAGGAACAGCCAGCTCAGACCCGCCACCGCTGCCGGTATGCCCGCCAACAGCACGCCGGCCACCACCGCCGAGGTGCTGCGCAGACCATAGAGCAGGCAGATCGAGAACAGGAAGTTGCCGATGAAGGATTCCAGGAACAGCAGGCCGCGCGTGCGGCGGTCCAGCCGGGGCTCGTGCGGCGCGCGCCGCAGCCAGCTCAGCATCAGCACGGCCGCAAAGCCGAAGCGCAGCCAGGCCAGCAGGAACACCGGGAACACCAGCACCAGCAGCTTGGACAGGCCCACATAGCTGCCGACCAGGCCGGTGCTGAGGGCCAGGCTGGCATAGGCCAGCCAGGGTATGCGGGCGGAGCTCAATCGCCGGGGCTTCAGTAGCGTTCGGCGTACTGGCGCAGTTCCCAGTCGCTCACGTGGCGCGCATGGGCCAGCGCCTCGGCACGCTTGAGCCGCAGGAACTGCGCGCGCAGCTCTTCGCCCAGCGCCGCACCGATCACCGCATCGGCCTCCAGCGCGTCCAGCGCCTGGTCCAGCGATTGCGGCAGCAGGGCGATGCCGCGCTGGCGCAATGCCGGCAGCGAGAGCTCGAACAGATCGTCCTGGCAGGCCGGGGGCGGGGCCAGACGGCGCTGGATGCCGTCCAGCCCGGCGGCGATCAGGCCCGCGGTGGCCAGATAGGGATTGGCCGAGGCATCCGGCAGGCGCCACTCGAAGCGGCCCTTGAGCGTGCGCACCAGGGCCGTGCGGTTGTTGGGGCCATGGGCCACATAGGCGGGGGCCCAGCTGGTGCCGGAGAGCGATTCGCCCACCACCAGGCGCTTGTAGGAGTTGACGGTGGGCGCGGCCAGCGCGCACAGCGCGCCCGCATGGGCCAGCACGCCGGCGATGAAATGCTGCATCAGCGCCGCGCCGCCCGGTGCCGGCTGGCCCGGATGGTCCTCGAACATGCACTGCGCTTCCTCGCCCTCGCCACGCCACATCGAGACATGGAAATGCATGCCGCTGCCGGGCTGGTTGGCGAAGGGCTTGGGCATCATCGAGAACACGGCGCCATGCTGCTCGGCGATCGCCTGGGCGGCGAGCTTGAACAGCATCAGGTGGTCGGCGCTGCGCAGCGCCAGGTCGTGGCCGAAGTTGAGCTCGTACTGGCCTTGCGCGTCCTCATGGTCGATCTGCAGCACCTCCAGCCCGCTGCTGGCCAGGGCCTTGTGCAGCTCGCGCAGCAGGCCGGCCTGGCGTGGCAGGGTCTTGAGGTCGTAGGAGGGCTTGTCCAGCCCGTCCCGCGCATCGAAGGGCAGGTAGCCGGCCTGTGCATCGCGGCGCAGCAGGAAGAACTCGGGCTCGATGCCGGTGCGCAGATACCAGCCCTGCTTGGCGAGCTGCGCCTCGGCGCGGCGCAGCACCTGGCGCGGGCAGGCGTCAAAGGGCTCACCGGCCACATAGCCGTCGCAGACGATGCGCGCATAGCCGGGCATCCAGGGCAGCACCTGGGCCGTGCTGGCGATGCCGCGGCCCCAGTACTCGCTGCGCGGGCCGGTGCGCGGCAGGCCGGTGCCGGCGATCGAGGGGCCGGAGAAGCCGGCACCCTCGGTGAGCAGCTGGTCGAGCTGCTCGATCGGCAGGTATTTGCCCTTGGCGACGCCGTGGATGTCGGTGAACTGCGCCAGCAGGGTGTGGACCTGGGCGGAACGGAGTTGCTGCAGCAGGTCTTTCATGTGGTCCTCGCCGACCCGCGGGGGTCAGGTGTTGATGCGCAGCCAGGTGGTCTTGAGCTCGGTGTACTTGTCGAAGGCATGCAGGGACTTGTCGCGCCCGTTGCCGCTCTGCTTGTAGCCGCCGAAGGGCACGGTGATGTCGTCCTCGTCGTACTGGTTCACATGCACGGTGCCGGCGCGCAGGGCTCGGGCTACGCGGTGCGCACGGTCCACATGGCTGCTCCAGACGCTGGCCTGCAGACCGTAACTCGAATCATTGGCCTGCGCAATCGCGTCGGCCTCGTCCTTGAAGCGCAGCACGCTCATCACCGGGCCGAAGATCTCCTCGCGGGCGATCTTCATCTGGTTGCTGACGCCGGCGAACACGGTGGGCTCGACATAGAAGCCGCCGCTCTCGCTGCGCGCCTGCTTGCCACCCACCACCGCGCGGGCACCCTCGCCATGGCCGGCCTCGATATAGCTCATCACGGTGCGCAGCTGGCCGTCGTCGACCAGGGCGCCCATCACGGTCTTGGGGTCGAGCGGATCGCCCGGCTGGTAGGCTGGGGCCTCGGCGGCCACCAGGGCGACGAACTTGTCGGCAATGCTTTCGTGCACCAGCACGCGCGAGGGCGCATTGCAGCTCTCGCCCTGGTTGAAGAACATGCTGCCGGCCACGGTCTGGGCGGCGCGTTTGAGATCGTCGAAATCCGGGAACACCAGGAAGGCCGACTTGCCGCCCAGCTCGTTGTAGACGCGCTTGAGGTTGGAGCGACCCGCGTACTCCAGCATCTTGCGGCCCACCCGGGTGGAACCGGTGAAGCCGATCGCGTCCACGTCCGGGTGCAGGGCCAGAGCCTCGCCGGCCTCGTGGCCAAAGCCCGGCACGACGTTGAACACGCCCTCGGGCAGGCCGGCCTCCAGCGCCAGCTCGGCCAGGCGCAGCGCCGTGAGCGGGGATTTCTCGCTGGGCTTGAGCACCACCGAGTTGCCCGCCGCCAGCGCCGGCCCGAGCTTCCAGGCCGCCATGATCATGGGGTAGTTCCAGGGCACGATGGCCCCCACCACGCCCATCGCCTCGCGCTGTATCAGCGCCAGCGCGTTCGGGCCGGTGGGCGCGATCTCGTCGTAGATCTTGTCCACCGCCTCGGCGTACCAGGCGATGCAGCGCGCCGCCGCCGGCACGTCCACTGTGCGCGCGTACTGGATGGGCTTGCCCATGTCCAGGGTCTCGAGCAGGGCCAGCTCGTCCTTGGCGGCGAGGATCTTGTCGGCAAAGGCGAGCAGCACCTTCTTGCGCGCGGCCGGCGGTCGCTGAGCCCAGCGGCCGTCGTCGAAGGCGCGGCGCGCCGCCGCCACCGCGGCATCGATGTCGGCGGCCAGGCCGCGCGACACCTTGCCCAGACTGCGGCCATGGATGGGCGAGATGCAGTCGAACTGCTGGCCCGCCTCGGTCTCGACGCGCCGCCCGTTGATGACCGGGCGGCCGTCTATCGCCAGCGCGGCCGCGCGCTCATGCCAGTTGATGCTGCTGCTCATACGCAATCCTCAGAACTTCACCACCACGGAGGCGCCGAGCAGGCTGTTGCTCTTGCGGAAGCTGCCGTCCTTGACGAACTCGAACACCGACTGGTTGGCGCGGTCGTAGCGGTACTCGAGCTTGAAGGTGGTGGCGAGGTCGTAGGCGTAGTTCATGCCGATTGCCAGCGCCGTGCGGTTCGCGCCGCGCTCGGTATCGCCGTAGAGCAGCTCGCCGCTGTCGACATCGCGCCCAAGCACGGCCGGGCCGATGCCGTTGCGCACGTCCGAGCCATAGCCCAGCAGGCCGCCGCCGTTCTGGTTGTTCTTGATGTAGTCCAGCCTTGCCACGCCCTCCAGGCGCGGCGTGAACTTGTAGGCCGCCAGGGCCGAGAGCCCCAGCCACTTGGCCGTGCGCAGCTCGCCGGTATCGGGGTCGGGCGTGATGGCGGCCTGCTTCTGCATGCCATAGCTCAGCTGGCCCTGCAGGGTCCAGTCGCCGCGAATGAAGTAGGCATCGGCCTCGAACAGATTGAGCGCCGTGTTCTTGGTGCCGCCCACCAGATTGGCGGCCTTGCCATGCACGCCGGCAAAGCCGAAGCCCTGGAACTCGCCCTTGGCGTAGTCGACGCGGTAGGCCAGCACCGGCGCCTTCTCGCCGGCCGACTGCATGGACGCGTTCATGTTCGCGAGCATGCCCTTCATGATCCATTTGCCGCGCGTCAGCTCCAGGCCGGCGCCGGTGTAGGCGGTGGGCAGGGTGAAGTCGAACAGCAGGTTGTGGCTGATCAGCTTGTTCTGCGTGGGCGGCAGGTACTCGTAGCCCGACCAGTCGGGCGTGTGGCCGGCGATGAAGCGGGTCTGCAGATCGCCCAGCGGGATCGAGACGGTGGCCTCATGGATGATGCCGCCGTTGCCGATCACGCTGTCGGTGCCGCGGTTGGGCGAGAGCGTCAGGTGCCAGCGCGTGCCGCTCTCGGTTTCCTTCAGGAAATCCAGGGCCATGGTGCCCAGGTAGGAGTTGTCGTAGTTGTAGCCGTCGCTGGCCACGTTGTTGAGGAACTGGAAGCCGGCACGGTTCTGCGCGCGGTTGGCGATGTAGGCGGGTTCCACATAGCCGCTGATCTTCAGCTGCTTGTAGCCCAGCGCCTCGGAGGCGTCTTCCAGTGCCTCGGTCTTGACGGCGATGCGGTTGAAGTCCTGCACCTGCTGCGGGGTCATGCCCCATTGAGCCTGACTGGGCGCGGGCGCGGGCTTGGACTCGGCGGCCTTGAGGCGCTCTTCCAGCTGGTTGACGCGATCGCGCAGGGCGCGCAATTCCTTGAGCAGGTCCTCGTTGCTCTGCGCCTGTGCGCTTCCTGAGAAGGCTGCGGCAAGAGCGAGCGTGAGGGAGGCGAGCTGTGGGGCTTTCATCGAGTACTCCTCTGTGGGTATGTGGTGCGGACTGTGGCGAATCTGTTCAGCCGCCGCGCTGGGCGGCGGCCATTTCCTGGGCGCGGCGACGTTCCTGGCGCGCGATCAGCACGCTGGCCAGGATCACCCCCACCGAGACCACCAGGATGATCACGGTGGCCACCGCATTGATGCTGGGCGAGACGCCGAGCCGGGCGCGCGAGAAGATCACCAGGGGCAGGGTGGTGGCGCCCGGGCCGGACAGGAAGGCCGAGAGCACGACGTCGTCGAGCGAGAGCGTGAAGGTGAGCAGCCAGGCCGACAGCAGCGATTGCGCAATCATCGGCAGGGTCACCAGCATGAAGACCTGGAAGGGCTTGGCACCCAGGTCCATGGCGGCCTCCTCCAGCTGCGGGGGCAGGTCTTGCAGGCGCGCGCCGATCACCACCGTGGCATAGGCCAGGCCCAGCAGCAGATGGCCCAGCCAGATGGTGAGCATGCCGCGCTCGGGGAAGCCCAGGGCGCGCTGCATCGACACCAGCATCAGCAGCAGCGACAGGCCCACGATCACCTCGGGCATCACCAGCGGTGCGTTGACCATGCCGGCGAACAGGGTGCGGCCCTTGAAGCGCTTGTACTTGACCAGCGCGAAGGCCGCGAAGATGCCCAGCAGCACCGAGCTGCAGGCGGTCACGAAGGCGATCTGCATCGACAGCCACAGGCCGGTGACGACCTCGCGGTCCTGCAGCAGCTGGCCATACCACTTCAGCGTGAAGCCGCCCCAGACCGAGGCGATGTTCGAGTCGTTGAAGGAGTAGATGATGAGCGCCAGGATCGGCAGGTAGAGGAACACATAGCCCAGGCCCAGCCAGCCGCGGCCGAACCAGCGCGTGGCCTGCGGGCCCAGGATGGCACGCTTGGCCTTGATGGTGGCGCCGCTGCTCATCGCTTGGCCTCCTGGCTCTCGGCCTGGTATTTGTTGAAGATCGCCAGCGGCACGATGATCAGCAGGATCATCACCACCGCCACCGCCGAGGCCATCGGCCAGTCGTTGTTGCTGAAGAACTCGTCCCACAACACGCGCCCGATCATCAGGGTCTGCGGCCCGCCCAGCAGCTCGGGGATGACGAACTCGCCGACGCAGGGAATGAACACCAGCATCGAGCCCGCGATGATGCCGGCCTTGGAGAGCGGCACGGTGATGCGCCAGAAGCCCACCCAGGGCGTGGCGCCCAGGTCGGCCGCGGCCTCCAGCAGGCGCAGGTCCATCTTGGCCAGGCTGGCATAGAGCGGCAGGATCATGAAGGGCAGGTAGGTGTAGATCATGCCCACCACCAGGGAGAAGGGCGTGTTCATCAGCTTGCCCAGCGCCGGGATCAGGCCGGCGGCCAACAGCAGCTGATCCAGCCCCACCGCCTCGATCGCCTCGGCCACCCAGCCATGCTCGCCCAGCAGGCCCTTCCAGGCATAGACGCGCAACAGGAAGGAGGTCCAGAACGGCAGCATCACCAGCATCAGCAGCGCCGGCTGCAGGGTGCCGCGGGCGCGCGCCATGAAGTAGGCGAAGGGGTAGCCGATCAGCAGGCAACCCACGGTGGTGACCGCCGCGTACTTGAGGCTGGCCACATAGGACAGGAAGTAGAGGTCGTCCTGGGTGATGAAGAGGTAGTTGCCCAGCTTGATCGAGAGCCTGAGCATGCCGTCGGCATAGCTGATCAGGTCCTTGAAATGGACGGTCTCCATCTCCGAGACGCTGATCTTGGCGACGATCACGAAGGGCAGGGCAAAGAAGATCAGCAGCCATGCATAGGGCAGGCCGATCACCGCCGTGCGCCCGCGCAGCAGGCCTTGGATGAAGCTGGGCTTGGCCATCGTCCTTGCCTTCATTGCGTCAGCACCACCTGGGCCGTGGGCGACCAGGAGGCCCAGACCTCCTGATCCCAGGTCAGCGGCTCGTTGCGGTAGCGGGTGTGGTTGCTCTCGCTGACCTTGATGACCTGGCCGCTGGGCAGCTGCAGGTGGTAGACCGTGAAGGCACCGAAGTAGGCCAGGTCGCGCACCTTGCCGAGCACCTGGTTGAACTCGCCCTCGGGCTTGTCGGCGCTGAGCTGGATCTTCTCGGGCCGCAGCGCCACGCCCACCGCCATGCCGGGCACGCCGGTGATGCCATGGCCGACCAGATGCCGGCAGTCCTGGCAGTCGATCACCACATGGTCGGGCTCGTCCACCGAGAGGGTGCCGTCCATCATGTTGACGTTGCCAATGAAGTCGGCCACGAAGCGGGTGGCGGGGGTCTCGTAGATGTCCACCGGCGCGCCCACCTGCAAGACCTGACCCTCGCTCATCACCGCGATGCGCGAGGCCATCGTCATGGCCTCTTCCTGGTCGTGCGTGACCATCACGCAGGTCACGCCCACCTCCTCGATGATGTTGACCAGCTCGATCTGGGTTTCCTCGCGCAGCTTCTTGTCGAGCGCGCCGAGCGGTTCGTCCAGCAAGAGCAGCTGCGGCTTCTTGGCCAGGCTGCGCGCCAGCGCCACGCGCTGCTGCTGGCCGCCCGAGAGCTGGTGCGGCTTGCGCTTGGCGTACTTGCCCAGCTGTACCAGCTTGAGCATGGCCTCGACGCGGCTGGTCACCTCGTCCTTGGGGCAGCCGTCGCGGCGCAGGCCGAAGGCGATGTTGTCCCACACGGTGAGGTGCGGAAACAGCGCATAGCTCTGGAACATCATGTTGATGGGCCGGGCATAGGGCGGCATGCCCGCCAGGTCCTGGCCGTTCAGGATGATGCGGCCGCTGGTGGGCGTTTCGAAGCCCGCCAGCATGCGCAGCAGCGTGGTCTTGCCGCAGCCGGACGAGCCCAGCAGGGCGAAGATCTCGCCCTTCTGGATGTCGATCGAGACATGGTTGACGGCGACGGCACCGCCGCCGAAATCCTTCACGACGTTCTGGATCTGCAAATAGGCCGGGCTCGCGCTGCTGCTGCTACTCATCGCTGTCCTCAGAGTCCGGTCTTGAAGGAGGTGTACATGCGCGTCATGGTGCGGCGGATGTCGTTGTTGATGGCGTCGGGCGCGGCCATCTTCTTCATGTCGGCATCGCTCAGGAACACGCTGGGGTTGTTGGCCACCTCGGGCTTGACGAACTTCTTCGCTTCCTTGTTGGGGTTGGCGTAGAAGACCTTGTTGGTCAGGCCGGCATGTACCTCGGGGCGCAGGATGTAGTTGATGAACTTGTGCGCGTTGCCGGGGTGGGGCGCATCGGCCGGGATCACCATGGTGTCCATGAAGATGATGCCGCCGGTCTTGGGGATCAGTGCCTGGATGTTCTGGCCGGTCTTGCCGTCGATGGCGCGCTGGCGCGCGATATTGATGTCACCCGACCAGCCCAGCGCCAGGCAGATCGAGCCGTTGGCCATGTCGTTGATATAGCCCGAGGAGCTGAACAGGGTGACCGAGGAGCGGATCGACTTCAAGAGTGCCGGCACGCCGGCATAGTCGGCCTGGCTCTTGCTGTAGGCCGGCTTGCCCAGGTAGTGCAGGGCGGCGGGAATGATCTCGGTGGCGGAATCGAGGAAGCTGACGCCGCAGCTCTTGAGCTTGCTGATGTACTCGGGCTTGAACACCAGATCCCAGGTGTTGTCGGGCATCGGCGTGGCGCCCAGCGCTGCCTTCACCTTGTCGACATTGATGCCCACGGTGGTGAAGCCCCACAGCCAGTTCACCATGTACTCGTTGCCCGGGTCCAGCTTGGCGAGCTGGGCCTGCACATCCGGGTCCAGGTTCTTGTAGTTGGGGATCTGGCTCTTGTCGATCTTGCGCAGCAGGCCGCCATCGGCTTGCAGCTTGGCCCAGTAGGACGAGGGCACCACCACGTCGTAGCCGGTCTTGCCCGCCACCAGCTTGGCGTGGACGATTTCGTTGTTGTCGAAATTGTCGTAGCGCACCTTGATGCCGGTTTCCTTCTCGAAGTTCTTCAGGGTGTCTTCGGCGATGTAGTCGGACCAGTTGTAGACATTGAGAACTTTCTCTTCGTCCTGCGCGCGTGCCGCACCGACCCACAGCGTGGCGGTGGCGGCAAGCAAGAGGCTCAGCGAGGTGGCAAGGCGGGGCAGATTCGGTTTCATCGGGGGACTCCGTATCGATTGAGAGCAAACGCTGGATGGGGATGGATCGGCTCAGTCTAGGGCGGCCCCGTGAGCCACCCCATACCTCAAAACCCTGGGGTGTCGGCTACCCGCTTCAGAGCCAGCCCCGCTCGCGTACTTCGGCGAGGGTCAGGTCTAGACAGCGGCGTATCAGCACCATCATTTCGTCGATCTGGGGCCGTGTCATCACCAGGGGCGGGGCGACGATCATGCGATCGCCGACGGCGCGCATGATGAGTCCGTTGCCGAAGCAATGGGCGCGGCAGACCATGCCGACCTCCAATTCACTCGCAAAGGTCGTGCCGGGCTTGGCCTTGACCAGCTGCACCGCGCCCATCATTCCGCAGGTCTGGGTCTCGCCCACCAGCGGGTGATCGTTGAGCTCGGCAAAGCGCTCGGCCAGATAGGGGCCGATATTGTTCTTCACGTGGCTGACCAGGTTGAGCTGCTGGATCAGCTTGATATTGGCCAGGGCCACGGCGCAGGCCACCGGGTGGCCCGAGTAGGTGAAGCCGTGGTTGAACTCGCCGCCATCGTCGATCAGGGCCTGCGCCACGCGCTCGCCGACCATCACACCGCCCAGCGGCACATAGCCCGAGGTCACGCCCTTGGCAAAGGTCATCAGGTCGGGCCGGGTGCCCATGGTCTCGCAGCCAAACCAGTTGCCGGTGCGGCCGAAACCGCAGATCACCTCGTCGCTGACGAGCAGGATGCCGTACTTGTCGCAGATGCGCTGGATCTCGGGCCAGTAGGTACTGGGCGGCACGATCACGCCACCGGCGCCCTGCACCGGCTCGCCGATGAAGGCGGCCACGCGCTCGGGGCCCACCTCGAGGATCTTCTCTTCCAGCCAGCCCGCGGCCTTGAGGCCGAAGGCCTCGCGGCTCATGCCCTGGCCCAGCTCGAACCAATGCGGCTGCTGGATGTGCACGATGTCGGGGATGGGCAGGCCGCCCTGGGCATGCATGCCGCTCATGCCGCCCAGCGAGGCACCGGCCATGGTGGAGCCGTGATAGCCGTTGATGCGGCCGATGATAGTCTTGCGCTCGGGCTGGCCCTTGATGTCCCAGTAGCGCCGCACCATGCGCACCACCGTGTCATTGCCCTCCGAGCCGGAGCTGGTGAAGAACACATGCTTGAACTGCGGCGGCGTCACCTCGGCCAGCAGCTCGGCCAGCTCGATGGCAGGCGGGGTGGAGGTCTGGAAGAAGGCGTTGTAGAAGGGCAGCTCCTTCATCTGCTTGGCCGCGGCGTCGACCAGGGCCTGCTGGCCATAGCCGGTGTTGACGCACCACAGGCCGCTCATGCCGTCGAGGATCTTGTGGCCCTCGCTGTCCCAGATATAGATGTTCTCGGCACGCGTGATGATGCGCGCGCCCTTCTTGGCCAGGCCACCGTGGTCGGTGAAGGGGTGGAAGAAATGCTTGGAATCGGCGTCCTGCCATTCCTTGGTACTGCGACTCGCGGCGCGCTGCGCCGCCTGAACAACATGGCTCATGATGGATGCTCCGAAGGTGGGCGAAGGGTCAGACGTGCAGCAGCAGGTGCTCGCGTTCCCAGGGGGAGATCACTTTCATGAACTCCGCATACTCGATCTCTTTGATCTCGGTGTAGACCGTGATGAAGGATTCACCCAGCACGCTGGCGAGGTCCTTCTCGTTGCGCAGCAGCTCCAGCGCCTCGCCCAGGCTGCGTGGCAGCTGGAAGTCGCCCAGATAGGCATCGCCCTTGCACTCGGGCGTGGGCTCGATGCGGTTCTTGATGCCCAGGTAGCCGCAGGCCAGGGTGGCGGCCAGTGCCACATAGGGGTTGGCATCGGCACCGATGACGCGGTTCTCGATGCGGCGCGCCTGCGGCGGCGCCAGCGGCGAGCGTATGCCGACGGTGCGGTTGTCGGTGCCCCACTGGATGTTGATGGGCGCGGCGGTGAAGCGTGCCAGGCGGCGGTAGCTGTTCACATAGGGCGCGAACAGGGCCATCGCGGCGGGGATGTATTTCTGCAGGCCGCCGATGTACCAGAAGAACTCCTGGCTCGGGCTGCCATCCTCGTTGCTGAAGAGATTGCGACCGGTGGCCTTGTTGATCACGCTCTGGTGCACATGCATGGCGCTGCCGGGCTCGCCGGCGATGGGTTTGGCCATGAAGGTGGCGAACATGTCGTGGCGCAGCGCCGCCTCGCGCACGGTGCGCTTGAAGAAGAACACCTCGTCCGCCAGGCCCATCGGGTGGGCGTGGAAGAAGTTGATCTCCATCTGGCCGGCACCCACCTCGTGGATCAGGGTGTCGACATTGAGCTCCATCTTCTCGCAGTAGTCGTAGACATCCTCGAAGAGCGGATCGAACTCGTTCACCGCGTCGATCGAATAGGCCTGGCGCGAGGTCTCGGCGCGGCCGCTGCGGCCCACCGGGGGCTTGAGCGGCATGTCGGGATCGGTGTTGCGCGCCACCAGGTAGAACTCCAGCTCGGGCGCCACCACCGGGTCCCAGCCCTCGGCCGCGAACAGGTCGCAGACGCGGCGCAGCACCGAGCGTGGCGCAAAGGGCACGAGCTGGCCGTCGCGGTCGAAGCAGTCGTGGATGATTTGCGCGGTGGGGTCCACCGCCCAGGGCACCAGGCGTGCCGTGGTCGGGTCGGCGCGCAAGTGCATGTCCATGTCATTCGGGCTGATGACGTCGTAGTAGGGCCCCTCCTCGGGGAACTCGCCCGTCACGCCCATTGCCACCACGGCCTCGGGCAGGCGCATGCCGCGGTCTTCGGTAAATTTCTCGCGCGGCAGGATCTTGCCGCGCGCCACACCGGTGAGGTCGGGCACCAGGCACTCGATCTCGGTGACGCGATGCTCGCGGAACCACTGTTCCAGCTCGGCAAAGCTACGTTCTGTTCTGACCACCATGTTTCACCTCATCTTCTGGTCTTGGCGCCGTGGCGGGATGCCGGGGCGCTGCGGATTGCTTGAATCGGGCTGGGGTCAGCGGCGCTAGGTCTCGGGGTCGCGGATGTAGTCGTGGCGCGGCTCGCGCACTTGGTCGCGGTAGTCGCGACAGGCCTGGCCGAAGGCCTCGAAGAGCTTCATCGAGACCGGGTTGCGCTCGGCCTGCCATTCGGGATGCCATTGCAAGCACATCGAGAAGCCATGCGCGGCCGCCACGCTGAAGGCTTCCACCAGGCCATCGGGCGCCACCGCTTCGATGCGCAGGCCCGGGGCCAGTTCGTTGACGCCCTGACCATGCAGGGAGTTGACGCTGATGCTGCGATGGCCCAGCAAGGCCTCCAGGCGCCCGCCGGACAAGACCTGGACCTCATGCTGCTCGGCATAGGCGATCTCGGGCGGCTGGCCGGGTGGGGCGCGGTGGTCGCGCAGGCCGGGCTGCTCCTGCACCGCCTGGTGCAGCGAGCCGCCCAGCGCCACATTGGCCTCCTGGAAGCCGCGGCAGATCGCGAACAGCGGCATGCCCAGCCGCAGGGCCTTGGGGATCAGCGGCAGGGTCCAGGCATCGCGATCCGGGTCCAGCGGCAGCTCGGGGTTGTGCACGGCCTCGTCGAAATGGCTGGGGTGCACGTTCGAGGGCGAGCCGGTCAGCAGCACGCCGTCGGCCAGCGCCAGCAGCTCGTCGATTTCCGCGGGGCTGGAGGCCGGCACCACCAGGGGCAGGCAGCCGGCCAGGCGCACCGCGTCGATGTACTTCTTGCCGGCGATGTGGAAGGGGTGGTCGCCGACCTGGCGGTTGCAGGCGGGCACCAGCACCACGGGCTTGCGCAGGGGCAGGGATTTGGAAGGGCCGGTACTCACAGCATGTCCTTCAATCGGTAGTACGCCATGCCCAGTACCAGGGCGGGCGTACGCATCAGTTTGCCACCCGGGAAGGGATGGTGGCGCAGTTTGGCAAAGGTGTCGAAGCGGCTGGCGTCGCCATGCATGGCCTCGGCGACGATGCGGCCGGCCAGGCCGGTCAGCGCCAGGCCATGGCCCGAGAAGCCTTGCAGATAGTAGATGTTGCGGCGCTCGCCTAAGCGCCCGAAATCAGGGGCACGGTTCATGGAGATGTCAACGAAACCACCCCACGCATATTGCATGCCCACGTCCTGCAGCTGCGGAAAGCTTTCCAGCAGGCGCGCGCGCATGCTGTGCTTCAGGCCCGGAGGCGTGACGGTGCTGTAGCTCACCCGCCCGCCATAGAGCAGACGGTGATCGGCGGTGGGGCGGAAGTAGTCCAGCACGAAATTGGTGTCGCACACCGCCGACCTGCTCGGGATCAGGGCCTGCAGGCGCTCCGGCGCGATCGGCTCGGTGCACACGATATAGGTGCCCACCGGCATGATGCGCGCACCAAGCCTGGGCGCGAGTGCGGGCGAAATTTCGTTGAGGTAGACATTGCCGGCCAGCAGCACCTGGCGCGCGCGCACCTGGCCTTGGGGCCCGGTCAGCGTGATTTGCTCGCCCCCGCCTTCGCCTTCTTTCATGCGGGTGACGGGCGTCTGCTCGTAGACGCGCACGCCCGCACGCACGGCCGCCGCGGCCAGGCCCAGGCAGTATTTGAGCGGGTGCAGATGGCCCGAGCGCGCGTCGTACACGCCGGCATGAAATCGCGGGCTGGCTATCCATTGCCGCACCACGCCCGGGTCTATCCATTGCAGCGGGTAGTCGTAGAGCTCGGCCATGCGTTCGGCCCAAGCGCGCAAGTCCGCGGCCTTGCGTGCGCTGGTGGCCAGGCCCAGGTAGCCGCTCTGCCATTCGGCGTCGATGCGGTGGCGCTCGCAGCGTGCCCGTATCAGGTCCAGGGCCTCGATGCCCATCGCCCAGATGCGCCTGGATTCGGCCAGGCCCAGCTGCGCCTCGATGGTTTCCTGATCGCAGGCGAGGCCGTGGATGGCCTGCCCGCCGTTGCGTCCCGAGGCGCCCGAGCCCACCTCGTTGGCCTCCAGCAGCACCACCTCCATGCCGCGCTCGGCCAGCTCGATGGCGGCCGACAGACCCGCCAGCCCACCGCCCACGATGGCCACATCGGCTTCGATGCTCTCTCGCAGTGGCGCATAGCCCTGGCTACGTGGCGCGGTGGCCAGGTAGTAGGAGTCGCGCGTGAGTTCGCGGTCGGTGCTCAGGAGGCTCATAAGGTAGGCGCTAGGCAGGTCCTCGTTCGGGTTGACGCCGGGGGCTCGTCAGGCCGCGCGGCGCAGCGCGGCGCGCACGGTTTCGATCAGGCGGTCGATATGGCTGCGCTCGATGATCAGCGGCGGGCTCAGGGCCACGGTGTCGCCGGTGGTGCGCACCAGCACGCCCTGCTCGTAGCAATCGAGGAAGACGTTGAAGGCGCGCTTGGCGGGTTCGCCCGGCAGGGGGCTCAGCTCGATGCCGCCCACCAGGCCGATATTGCGCACGTCGATGACGTTGGGCTCGCCCTTCAGCGAATGCACAGCCTCAGCAAAGTAACCTTGCAGTTCGGTGGCGCGTGTCAGCAGGCCTTCCTCCGCATAGGTATCCAGCGTGCCCAGCGCGGCGGCACAGGCGAGCGGGTGGGCCGAGTAGGTATAGCCGTGGAAGAACTCGATCAGGTGCTCGGGCCCGTTCATGAAGGTGTCGTAGATGCCTTGCTTGGCGAACACCGCGCCCATCGGCACGCAGCCGTTGGTGAGGCCCTTGGCCACCGTCATCAGGTCGGGCGTGACGCCGAAGGTCTGCGCACCGAAGGGGTTGCCGGTGCGGCCGAAGCCGGTGATGACCTCGTCGAAGATCAGGAGGATGCCGTGCTTGTCGCAGATCTCGCGCAGGCGTTGCAGATAGCCCTGCGGCGGTACCAGCACGCCGGTGGAGCCGGCCACCGGCTCGACGATCACCGCGGCGATGGTCGAGGCGTCGTGCAGGGCGATGAGCTTCTCCAGATCGTCGGCGAACTCGGCGCCATGCGCGGGCTGGCCCACCGAGAAGGCGTTGCGCACCGGATCATGGGTGTGGCGGATATGGTCCACGCCGCCCAGCATGGTGCCGAACATCTTGCGGTTGGCGACCATGCCGCCCACCGAGATGCCACCGAAGTTCACGCCGTGGTAGCCGCGCTCGCGGCCGATCAGCCGGGTGCGCGCGCCTTCGCCGCGCACGCGGTGGTAGGCGATCGCCATCTTCAGCGCCGTCTCCACCGACTCGGAACCCGAGTTGGTATAGAAGACCTTGTTGAGGCCGGCGGGTGTCAGCTCGACCAGGCGTTCGGCCAACTCGAAGGCCTTGGGGTGGGCCATCTGGAAGGGCGGCGCGAAGTCCAGCTCGGCGGCCTGCTGCTGGATCGCCTGCACGATGCGCGGGCGGTTGTGGCCGGCGTTCACGCACCACAGGCCGGCAATGCCGTCCAGGATCTGGCGGCCCTTGTCGTCGGTGAAGTACATGCCATCGGCGCGCGTCAGGAGTCGGGGCGACTTCTTGAACTGGCGGTTTGCCGTGAAAGGCATCCAGTAAGCGTCGAGATTCTTGGCCATGTCGTTCACCGTCCTTGCGTTCCTTGTACTGCCCTGAAGTCTAGGCAAGGGCACGCGCAATGTGTGAGCGCTCTGGCGCAGGTTAAACCCCTGGTTTCGCAACATGCTGCGATAACATGGCCGCCTGTTCGCAGATTATTCGAAACATGAGCTCAGAAGTGCAACTGGATGCGATCGACCGCGGCATCCTGAACGAGTTGCAGCGGGACGGCCGGATCTCCAACGTGGAGCTGGCCCAGCGCGTGCATCTCTCGCCCTCGGCCTGCCTGAGGCGGGTCAAGCATCTGGAGGACGAGGGGGTGATTGCCCAGTATGTGGCGCTGGTGAACCCCAAGGCGGTGGGCAAGCAGGGCACCAGCTACACCATCATCAATCTGGAGCGCATGACGACGGCGGCGCTGGCCGCCTTCGAGCAGGCGGTGATGACCTGCCCCGACATCCTGGACTGCTTCTACGTGGCGGGCACCAACGACTACGTGATCCGCTTCGCCTACAAGGACGCCGAGGACCTGGAGCGCTTCCACACCCATGTGCTGATGCAGCTGCCCGAGGTGGCGCGTTCCAATTCGATGCTGGTGCTGCGCACCATCAAGAAGACCACCGCCTTCGAGCTCTGAGCGGGGCCCGGCCCCTCAGCGACGCCGCAGCATGGGCAGCAGTTGCACCGCCATCATGCTCAGGAAGATCAGCGCGCAACCGGCCAGGCCGCTGCTGTTGAGCCGGTCGCCCATCAGCCAGTAGCCGAACATGGCGGCGAACACGGTTTCCGAGGAGAGGATGATGGCGGCGTCCGCCGCATGGGCATAGCGCTGCGCCACCACCTGGGCGGTGAAGGCCACGCCCACCGAGAGCACGCCGGTGTAGAGAATGGGCCAGGCGGCTGCCCGCAGGCCGGCCCAGCTGCTGGGCTCGGCCGCCAGCGCGTAGCCCAGCGCCAGCAGGCCGCAGACGAGGAACTGGCCGCCGGCCACCAGAAAGGGCGCGGACATGCGGTCGGCCACGCGGCCAACCATCAGCACATGCAGGGCCCAGGGCAGCGAAGAGGCGATCACCCAGCTATCGCCCAGGCTGATCTCGAGCCGGTGTGCGCCCGAGAGCAGGAAGGCGCCGACCAGGCAGGACAGCGCGCCCGGCCAGACCGACCAATGCGGCAGATGGCGCAGCAGCAGATAGCCCAGCACCGGCACCAGCGGCACGTAGAGGGCGGTGAGAAAACCGGCATTCGTGACCGTGGTGCTGACGATGCCGATCTGCTGCATCGCCGCGCCCATCAGCAGCAGGCAGCCCAGGCCGGCGATCTTGCCGGCGTCGCGGCGCACCAGGGGCTTGCCGGCGGCCTGCAGGCCACGCCATTCGCGCCACATCAGCGGCGTCACCACCAGCGCGCCGACGAGAAAGCGCACGCCCGTGAACATCATCGGCCCCACGTCCGCCATGCCATGGCTTTGCGCCACAAAGGCTGAGCCCCAGATCAGGGCGATGACGATCAGCAGCAGATTCGCTTGGACACGGGACACGGTGTTGGGGGCCTAAGAAAGACAAAGGGCGGAACCATGGGTTCCGCCCGGCGGGAGCAGCTGAGATTTTACTCGTCGCGGCCGCCAAAGATGCCCAGCAGCGAGAGCAGCGACTGGAACACGTTGTACAGGCTCAGGTAGACGCCCAGGGTGGCGGTGATGTAGTTGGTTTCCAGGCCGTCCTGCACGCGCTTGAGGTCATGCAGGATGAAGGCCGAGAAGATGCCGATCGCCAGCACCGAGAGCGTGATCATCAGCGCGCTGGACTGCAGGAAGATGTTGGCGACGCCGGCCACCAGCAACATGATCATGCCGATGAAGAGGAACTTGCCCATATTGCCGAGGTCGCGCTTGATCACGCTGGCCAGCGCGGCCATGCCGAAGAAGATCAGCCCGGTGCCGGCAAAGGCCGTCATGATGAGCCCGGCGCCATTGGCCAGGCCCAGCACCGCACCGATCAGGCGCGACAGCATCAGCCCCATGAAGAAGGTGAAGCCCAAGAGCACGGGCACGCCGGCGGCCGAGTTCTTGGTCTTCTCGATCGCGAACATCAGGCCGAAGGCACCGACCATGAAGACGATCATGCTGATGCCCGGCGACATGGCACGCGCCAGCCCGGTGCTGACGCCGATCCAGGCGCCCAGCACGGTGGGGATCATCGAGAGGGCCAGCAGCCAGTAGGTGTTGCGCAGCACGCGGTTGCGCTCGGCGCTGGAGACCAGGCCGCCGGTGGAATAGGCGTAGACGTTTTGGTTCATGACAACGACTCCTTGGAGTGAAGGAAAACGGGTTCGGATGTTCAGGATTGGGCCCGCAGCGCCTGGCGCTTGCCGCGGGCGCGGATGTTGAGCGACTCGACCGCGAGCGAGAAGCACATCGCGGCATAGAGATAGCCCTTGGGCACATGCTGGTCGAAGGCTTCGGCGGTGAGCGCCATGCCCACCATCACCAGAAAAGCCAGCGCCAGCACCTTCACCGAAGGGTGGCGGTCGACGAACTCGCCGATCGGCTTGGCGGCCACCAGCATCACGCCCACCGAGGCCACCACCGCGGCGATCATCACGCCGATCTGGTCCACCATGCCCACCGCGGTGATCACCGAGTCGAGCGAGAACACGATGTCGATCACCGCGATCTGGCCGATGATCATCCAGAACAGGCGCTGGCCGGCGGCCTTCACCGCGGCGCTGTCGGTGGCCGGCGGGCCATCCTGCTCGCGCGCCTCCACCTCCACAAAGATCTCGTGCGAGGCCTTGTAGAGCAGGAACAGGCCGCCCAGCAGCAGCACCAGGTCGCGCCCGCTGATGCCCTGGCCCATCAGGCTGAAGAGATCGGCGGTGAGGCCCATCACCCAGCTCAGGCTCAGCAGCAGCAAGAGGCGCGAGACCATCGCGAAGCCCAGGCCCAGGCGCCGCGCCTGGTCGCGCTGGGCGGCCGGCAGCCGGCCCACCAGGATGGAGATGAAGATGATGTTGTCGATGCCCAGGACGATTTCCAGGGCAGTCAGCATCGCGAAGGCGAGCCAGATATTGGGGTCGAGCAGAAAGTCCATGATGGCTACTTGGAGGCAAAGGGGGGTGGCGCGCAGGCCGACCATCCCGGGAGGGGCGTGGAACCAGGCCACGCCAGAGGCTTCAGGCGCTAAAGGTCAGCGCTACGGCCTGGGCCTTGGGGGGGCGCTGCGGCCCCTTCAAGTAGGGCGCCGGCGCCGGCGCCATGCTGAGCCCGGCGGGGCATGCCGCGGGCATCGATGCGAGCCTGGACGGCTGCCATTGAGCGAACAGCTCGGGCGCTTCCAGCGCATCGTCGCCCGTTTCGGGCTCGATGCCCGTATCGCCCGTATCGGCTGCATCGGCCTCGTTGGCAAGATCCGCGCAAGCCACCATCAGTTCCGGCTGCGCGGCGTCGCCCGGCACTTGCGCTGCGGCCGGCAGGGCGGCGCAGAGCAGCAGCAGGGCGTGAACGAAGATGACGATGCAGCGGAACATGTGGCGCACAGTTTACCGTGTCGCCCTCAGCCTTGCAGATAGGCCAGTTCTTCCGCGCTGAAACCGGCCGCCGAACGTGCCGGCAGGTTGAAGGGCGGGCGCAGGCGCGGCGCTTCGTAGCGCGCCACCAGCTCGGGGTAGAGGGCGATCGGGTCCAGCCCACGCTCGCGGCACAGCTGGCGGTACCAGCGGTTGCCGATCTCCACATGGCCGATCTCGTCGCGCAGGATCACGTCGAGAATCTCCACCGCGCGCAGGTCACCGGCGCGTCGCAGCTTGTCCTGCAGCGGCGGGGTGGCATCCAGGCCGCGCGCCTCCAGCGTGCGCGGCACCAGGGCCATGCGCGCCAGCACGTCCGCGCGGGTGCGCTCGGCCATGGACCAGAGCCCGTCGTGCGCGTCGAAGTCGCCGTAGCCATGGCCCAGGCTCCGCAGATGCTCGTGCAGCAGGCCGAAATGCAGGGCCTCCTCGCTGGCCACGCGCAGCCAGTCCAGGTAGTAGGGCGCGGGCATGCCGGCAAAGCGCCACACCGCATCCAGCGCCAGATTGATGGCATTGAACTCGATATGGCAGATGGCGTGGATCAGGCCGGCGCGGCCGGCCAGGGTGAAGGGCGAGCGGTTCGCCACCTTGATGGCGGCCACCAGGCGGGGCCTGTCGGGGCGGCCCGGCAGGTCGGGCGGGGCTTGAATCTGCGCCTCGCAGGCCAATATGAGACCGTCCTGCGCGGCCGCATAAAGCGCGCGGGCGGCGGCGGCCTTGGCCGCTGGATCGACGATGCGCAAGACCTCGAGCGCGCGGTGACGGGTTTCCATCCGTAAAATTATCTCCTTTTGCCCAGACGGCCCAGGAGTACGGCGATGGCGATTTACCAGTTGGGCGAGTTCAGGCCCGAAGTTGCAGACAGCGCCTGGGTGGCCGACAGCGCCCAGGTGATAGGCCGGGTGACGCTGGGCGAGGACGTGAGCATCTGGTTCAACGCCGTGCTGCGCGGCGACAGCGACAGCCTCAGCATCGGCCGCGGCAGCAATATCCAGGACGGCTCGGTGCTGCATGCCGACACCGGCTTCCCGCTGCTGCTGGGCGAGAACGTCACCGTGGGGCACCAGGTCATGCTGCATGGCTGCACGGTGGGCGACAACAGCCTGATCGGCATCGGCGCCGTGGTGCTGAACGGCGCGCGCATCGGCAAGAACTCGCTGGTGGGCGCCGGCTCGCTGGTGACCGAGGGCAAGGTGTTCCCGGACGGCAGCCTGATCATGGGCAGCCCGGCCAAGCTGGTGCGTGAACTCACGCCCGAGGCCATCCAGGGCCTGGCGGCCAGCGCGGCGCATTACATCCACAACGGCCAGCGTTACGCCGCCGACCTGAAGAAGATTTCCTGATGAGCGAGTTGCACAAATTCCTGTTCGAGGGCCTGCCGGTGCGCGGCATGCTGGTGCGCCTGACCGGCGCCTGGCGCGAGGTGCTGAAGCGCCGTGAAGCGGTGGGCCAGTTCCCGCCCGAGGTGCGGGTGCTGCTGGGCGAGATGGCGGCGGCGGGCGTGCTGATGCAGTCCAATATCAAGTTCAACGGCGCGCTGGTGCTACAGGTGCTGGGCGACGGGCCGGTGAAGCTGGCGGTGGCCGAGGTGCAGCCCGACCTGAGCTTCCGCGCCACCGCCAAGGTGGTGGGCGAGGTGCCGGCGGGTGCCCAGCTCGAGGCCATGCTGAATGTGCACGGTCAGGGGCGCTGCGCCATCACCCTCGACCCCAAGGACCGCATGCCCGGCCAGCAGCCCTATCAGGGCGTGGTGCCCCTGCATGGCGACCAGCGCGAGCCGCTGCAAAAAGTGGCCGAGGTGCTGGAGCATTACATGCTGCAGTCCGAGCAGCTCGACACCAAGCTGGTGCTGGCGGCCAACGACGAGGTGGCCACCGGCCTGCTGATCCAGCACATGCCGATCGAGGGCGAGGGCAATCTGGAGCGTCAGGCGCGCGCGGCCAGCGACGTCGGCTTTGCCGATGCCTTCAACCGCATCAGCATGCTGGCCGGCACGCTCAGCGCCGAGGAGTTGCTGACCCTGGACGCCGACACGATTCTGCGCCGCCTGTTTTGGGAAGAAGACCTGCGCCGCTTCGAGCCGCTGACGCCCAGCTTCGCCTGCTCCTGCTCGCGCCAGCGCGTCGGCAAGATGCTGATGGGCCTGGGCCGCGACGAGGTGGACAGCATCCTCGCGGAGCGCGGCCATGTCGAGATCGGCTGCGACTTCTGCGGCCTGCAGTACAGCTTCGATGCGGTGGACGTGGGCGGCCTGTTCGCCACCGGCCAGACACAGCAGGCCGGCGCGGGCGACGCCAGCCTGCAATAAGCAGGCTTAGTTGAGCCGCTGCACGCGGTCCAGCGCGCTGGGCTGCACGGGGCTGTGGCGCTCCAGGTATTGCACCAGGGCGTCCACGTCCATCATGCCGGTGCGCGCCGCCAGCCCCTGGGTGAAGGCCGGGAAGCCGTCGCCGCCGGCGGCCATGAAGCTGTTGATGGTCACGCGGTAGCGGGCCTGGGGCTCGATCGGTTTGCCGTGCAGGCTGAGGCTGCCGGCCAGCACACGCTGGCCCGGCGGGCGGCTGGCATCCCAGCGGTAGCGAAAACCGCTGGACACCTGCAGCGGCCTGAACTTGGGCTGGTTCAGCCATTGCTGTTCCAGCGCCTCGTACAGCGCGGCGCCGCTCAGATCGAGGGTGACCAGGGTGTTGTAGAAGGGTTGCACGCTGAACACGTCCTCGTAGCTGACCTCGCCCTGGCCCTTCATCACCAGGCCGGCGCGCACGCCGCCGATATTGGTCAGGGCCAGCACCGCGCCGCCGTTCTCGGGCGCGGCGGTGGCCTCCAGCTGCGCATCGGCGATCAGCTCGCCCATCAGGGTCTCGCCGGCGGGATGGGCGCCCTCGTCGCGCGTGAACGAGACCGGGATGCGGCCCACCACACGCTTGGCCAGCGGGCCCGAACGTTCCTCGTAGGCGGCGATCAGCGCGCTCTGCTCGGGCGCCTTGGCGAAGCGGTCATTGCGCACCAGCACATTGCTGGCCTGGGCGCTGACGATGTCGCGCGTGCGGCGGTCGATCTGCAGATCGATCTCGCTGACGATGGTGCCGTACTTGTCGCCGCTGGTGACCAGGCGCCCGCCGATGCGGCAGTTGTAGGCCTTGTGCGTATGCCCGCTCACCACCAGGTCCACCGCCTTGTCCAGGCGCTGCACGATGTCGACGATGGGCCCCGAGATGCCCGGACATTCGTTGTAGTCGCCGCTCGGGAAGCCGCCCTCGTGGATCAGCACCACGATCGCCTCGACGCCCTGCTGCTGCAACTCGGGCACCAGGCGGTTGATGGTCTGCACCTCGTCGTCGAAGCGCAGGCCCTCGGCCGCCTTGGGGCTGACGATGCCCGGCGTGCCCTTCAGCGTGAGGCCGATGAAGCCCACCGGCACGCCCTCGAAGCGCTTGATGTAGGTGGCCGGGAACAGGGTCTTGCCGCTGCCCAGGTCCCAGGTGCTGGCGGCCAGGTATTGGTAGCGTGCGCCGCGGAAGGGCTCAGGCCCCTTGCAGCCGTCCACCGGGTGGCAGCCGCCATGCTGCTTGCGCAGCAGCTCGGCCGCGCCGTTGTCGAATTCATGGTTGCCCACCGCCGTCACTTCCAGGCCCATCAGGCCCAGCGACTCGATGGTGGGCTCGTCGTGGAACAGGGCCGAGAGCAGCGGGCTGGCGCCCACCAGATCGCCGGCCGCCACGAAGATGTGGTTGGGGTTCTTGGCACGCAGCTGCTGCACGGCGCTGGCCAGGTATTCGGCGCCGCCCGCGGCCAGCTCCATGCTGGCGCCGGGCTGGGCCGGATCGGCCACGCGGATGCCGCCTGCCGGGGGCTTCAGATTGCCATGGAAGTCGTTGATGGCCAGCAGCTTGACACTGAGAGGCGCACTTGGCGGCGTGCTGACGCAGGCGCTCAGCAGCAGCGCGACGCAGGCAATAGCAAAGGGGAGACGTGCGATAGGTGTCATGGCAGGGGCTTGCTGGTCAGGGCGAGGCTGGCATGCTCGCACTCGGGTTGGTCGCAATGTTCGCAGGTCCAGCGCGTCGCCGCGGGCAATCCGGCTTCGCGGTCGAGCAGGCGGCTGAAAAGGCCCGCGGCCTGCTGCGGTGCGCGCTGCATCAGCAGCGGCGTGATGGCGTTGAGCGCGCTGTCCAGGCGCTGGGGGCCCTGGCCGTGCACGACGCTCCAGCCCAGTGATGCCTGGCGCAGCGCACGGCGCAAGGCGGCGTCGACGGGGGCGCGCACATGTGCACCATCTCGCTGCAGGCCATCGGCCACCCAGGGCAGGTCCAGGCCGGTCAGCAGGGTGAGCGCGCAGCGCGCCTGGAAGGCCAGCGCGTCCGCGTGCAGCCCCGCGTCGCCGAACAGCAGCTCGCTGTAGATCGCGGTCATCAGCGGCGTGGTGTCGCAGATCACCAGATCATGCGTCCGTGCGGCGGCTTCGATCTGCTCGCGCTGGGCCGCGGCGATGGCGGCCTGCTCATGGGCCTTTGGCGTGCGGCCGGCCTGCTCGCACCAGGTGCGCAAATGCTCGTCCACGCGCGCGCAGCGCAGCCCCGTGCGGCCGAGCAGGGCCTGCTGCAGTTCGGCGGCCAGGGCGCTCTTGCCGGTGCTCTCGGCGCCGAGGATGGCGATCAGCATGGCGCCTGCCATGCCTCAGGCCGCCGCCGGTTCGATCTGGCGCTGCCAGGCGCGCCAGCCGGCCACCGACATGGGGATGAAGACGGCGTACAGCAGCACGGTGAGCCAATAGCCCTTGTAGGCGAACAGCGTGACGCTGACGGCGTTCACCAGCACCCAGACGCTCCAGTTCTCATGGTATTTGCGCCCCAGCAGCCATTGGCCCAGCAGGCTGGCCACGGTGGGGAAGGCGTCCCAGAAGGGCAGGGTGGAATCGGTATGGCGCTGCAGCCACAGGCCCAAGAGCGGCCAGGCCAGCGCGGTGGCGGCAATCGCCACCCAGCGCCCGCGTGGGCTCAAGCGCCGGACCCGCAAGACCTGACCCTCGTCGGTGCGGCCATACAGCCATTGCCACCAGCCCCATAGCGCCAGCGCGGCGAACACCAGCTGCAGCGTGGCCTCGCCATAGAGCTTGCCGCTCCAGAACAGCAGGAAATAGAGCAGCGAGCTGACCAGCGCCAGCGGCCAGGCCAGCACATGCACGCGCATATTGCAGAAGACCATCCAGATGGCCAGCACGAAGGCCAGCACCTCCAGCCAGGTGATGGGGCTGCCGAAGGCCTCGAAGGCGGACAGGAACAGGGGTTGCAGCCAGAGCAGCAGGGCGTCCATCGGAGTGGCCCCGCCTCAGTGGCGCTGCTGCTGAAGCTGCACGTAGATCTCGTCGGGGCGCACCATGCCCAGCTCCAGGCGCGCCTTCTCCTCGACCATTTCCAGGCCTTCGCGCAGGTCGCGCAACTCGGCCAGCATCTGCGCATTGCGCGCACGTGCCTGGTCGTTGGCTTCTTCCTGGGTCTTGAGCTGGGCGCGCAGCTGCACGCCGCGCGCAAGACCGCCCTTGCCGAACCAGAGTTGGGCTTGGATGGCCAGCAAAAAAGCGGCCAGGATGAGGGCGATGGTCTTCACGCGCCGCAGTTTAGCGCGGCTCTTCGGAGCCGCGCCTCAGGACTTAGCGCAGGTTATAAAAAGCGGCGCGGCCGGGATACACCGCCACGTCGCCCAGGTCTTCCTCGATGCGCAGCAGCTGGTTGTACTTGGCCATGCGGTCCGAGCGCGACAGCGAGCCGGTCTTGATCTGGCCGGCGTTCAGGCCCACGGCGATGTCGGCGATGGTCGAGTCCTCGGTCTCGCCCGAGCGGTGCGAGATCACGGCGGTGTAGCCGGCGCGCTTGGCCATCTCGATGGCGGCGAAGGTCTCGGTGAGCGTGCCGATCTGGTTGATCTTGATGAGGATCGAGTTGGCGATGCCCTTGTCGATGCCTTCCTTCAGGATCTTGGTGTTGGTGACGAACAGGTCGTCACCCACCAGTTGCACCTTCTGGCCCAGCACCTCGGTGATGTGCTTCCAGCCGTCCCAGTCGCCCTCGGCCATGCCGTCTTCGATCGAGATGATGGGGTACTTGTCGACCCAGGTGGCCAGCATGCTGGTCCATTCCTGGGCGGTCAGGCTCAGGCCTTCGCCTTCCAGCACATACTTGCCGTCCTTGTAGAACTCGCTGGCGGCGCAGTCCAGGCCCAGGGCGATCTGCTCGCCGGCGGTGTAGCCGGCCTTGTCGATCGCCTGCAGGATCAGCTGGATGGCGGCCTCATGGCTCTCGACGCTGGGGGCAAAGCCGCCCTCGTCGCCCACCGCGGTGCTGATGCCCTTGTCGTGCAGGATCTTCTTGAGCGCGTGGAACACCTCGGCGCCCCAGCGGATGGCTTCGCGGAAGGTCGGGGCGCCCACCGGGATGATCATCAGCTCTTGCAGGTCCAGCGTGTTGTTGGCGTGCGCGCCGCCGTTGATGACGTTCATCATCGGCACCGGCAGCTGGTTGCCGCCCATGCCGCCGAAATAGCGGTACAGGGGCAGGCCCGATTCCTCGGCCGCGGCACGCGCCACCGCCATCGAGACCGCCAGCATCGCGTTGGCGCCCAGGCGGCTCTTGTTCTCGGTGCCGTCCAGGTCGATCAGGGTCTTGTCCAGGAAGGCCTGCTCGGAGGCGTCCAGGCCCAGCACGGCCTCGGAGATCTCGGTGTTGATGTGCTCGACCGCCTTCAGCACGCCCTTGCCCAGGTAGCGGGCCTTGTCGCCGTCGCGCAGCTCGATGGCCTCGCGCGAACCGGTGGACGCGCCGCTTGGCACGGCCGCACGGCCCATCACGCCGGATTCCAGCAGCACATCGCATTCGACGGTGGGGTTGCCGCGGCTATCCAGGATCTCACGGCCGACGATGTCAACAATTGCACTCATTCAAAAGTCTCCAGAAGGTCAAAAATTCTCAGGCGGGACTGTGCCGGGTTTTCGTTACCAGCGCTGAACAAAAAGATCAGACGCCTTCGATCAACACCATGCGCATCACCGCCGCGCCGGCACGCGCCTGGCGGGCCTGGCCATATTCCGGCGAGTCGTTGAAGGCCTTGGCGGCTTCCAGGCTCGGGAACTTCAGGAGCACCACGCGCTCGGGCGTCCAGTCGCCTTCCAGCACCTCGACCTTGCCACCGCGCACGCAGACCTCGGCGCCATGCGCCTGCATCGCGATGCTGGAGAACCTGCGGTACTCCTCGTACTGCGTGGGATTGGTGACGCTGACGTTGGCGAGGATGTAGGCGGAGGGCATGGGTTCAGCAGAAGAAGTCGTTCTCGAGCAGCGGCTGGCTCTTGACCACGCGGTCCAGCGCTACCAGCTGCTCCAGCAGGGCCCGCATGCGGTTCAGGGGCACGGCGTTGGGTCCGTCCGACCAGGCTTCGGCCGGGCGCGGATGGGTTTCCATGAAGAGGCCCGCCACGCCCGCGCCGACGCCCGCCCGGGCCAGCACGGGCACCATCTCGCGGGCACCGCCGCTGGTGGTGCCCTGGCCGCCGGGCTTCTGCACCGAGTGCGTCACGTCGAACACCACGGGCGCGCCGGACTTGCGCATCTCGGCCAGGCTGGTCATGTCGGCCACCAGATTGTTGTAGCCGAAGCTCACGCCGCGTTCGCAGGCCAGGAAGCGGTCCTCGGACAGGCCCGCTTCGCGCGCCGCTTCGCGTGCCTTGTCGATGACGTTCTTCATGTCCCAGGGCGCCAGGAACTGCCCCTTCTTGATGTTCACCGGCTTGCCGCTCATGGCCACCGCGCGGATGAAGTCGGTCTGGCGGCACAGAAAGGCCGGGGTCTGCAGCACGTCGACCACGGCGGCCACCGGCGCCACCTGGGCTTCGTCATGCACATCGGTCAGGATGGGCAGCTGCAGCTGGCGGCGCACCTCGTCCAGGATCTTGAGGCCCGCATCCATGCCCACGCCGCGCTTGCTGCTGCCCGACGAGCGGTTGGCCTTGTCGAAGGAGCCCTTGTAGATCAGCGGAATGCCAAGCGCCGTACAGGCTTCCTTGAGCTGGCCGGCTACCTCGATCGAGAGCTCCTGGCTCTCGATCGAGCAGGTGCCGGCGATCAGGAAGAAAGGCTTGTTGATCCCGACGTCAAACCCGCACAGCTTCATCATGATGCTTACGCCTTCTTGTGATCCAGCGCCGCCTTGATGAAGGCGATGAACAGCGGGTGGCCGTCCCAGGGCGTGGACTTGAACTCGGGGTGGAACTGCACGCCCACATACCAGGGGTGCACCTCGCGCGGCAGCTCCACCATCTCGGTGAGCTTCTCGCGCTGCGTGATGGCCGAGATCACCAGGCCGGCAGCCTGCAGCTTGTCGAGGTAATGCTCGTTGGCCTCGTAGCGATGGCGGTGGCGCTCGGTCACCACGGGCCCATAGATGTCATGCGCCAGCGTGCCGGCCTTGACGTCCGAGCTCTGCGCGCCCAGGCGCATGGTGCCGCCCAGATCGCTCTTCTCGTCGCGCTTCTGGATGCTGCCATCGGCGTCCTGCCACTCGTCGATCAGCGCGATCACCGGGTGCGGCGTCGTCGGTTCGAACTCGGTGGAATTGGCGCCGCTGAGGCCGGCCATATGGCGCGCGTACTCGATGGTGGCGACCTGCATGCCCAGGCAGATGCCCAGGTAGGGCAGCTTGTGCTCGCGCGCATATTGCGCCGCCAGGATCTTGCCTTCCACGCCGCGCTTGCCGAAGCCGCCGGGCACCAGGATGGCGTCGTACTGGGCCAGCTGATCGATGTTCTCGGCCGTCAGCAGCTCCGAGTCCACGTATTCGATCTTCACGCCTGCATGGTTGTGGATGCCGGCGTGGCGCAGCGCCTCGTTGAGCGACTTGTACGAGTCCGACAGGTCGGTGTACTTGCCGCACATCGCGATGGTGACATGCTTGGCGGGGTTCTCGACCTCGTGCACCAGGGTGTCCCAGCGTTTCAGGTCGGTGCTCTTGGTGTTGAGCTGCAGCTTGGTGCAGATCAGCTGGTCCAGGCCCTGCTCATGCAGCACGCGCGGCACCTTGTAGATGGTGTTCACGTCCCACATCGAGATCACGCCGTATTCGGGCACATTGGTGAAGAGCGAGATCTTCTCGCGCTCGTCGTCCGGGATGCGGCGGTCGGCACGGCACAGCAGGGCGTCGGGCTGGATGCCGATCTCGCGCAGCTTCTGCACCGTGTGCTGGGTCGGCTTGGTCTTCAGCTCGCCGGCGGCCGCGATCCAGGGCACATAGGTCAGGTGCACGAAGGCGGTGTTGGTGGGGCCGGCGCGCAAGCTCATCTGGCGCACCGCCTCCAGGAAGGGCAGCGATTCGATATCGCCCACCGTGCCACCGATCTCGACGATGGCCACGTCCACCGCGTCGGGCGTGCCGGCACCGGCACCACGGCGGATGAAATCCTGGATCTCGTTGGTGACATGGGGAATCACCTGCACGGTCTTGCCCAGGTAATCGCCACGGCGCTCCTTCTCCAGCACCGACTTGTAGATCTGGCCGGTGGTGAAGTTGTTGCTGCGCTTCATGCGGGTGGTGATGAAGCGTTCGTAGTGACCCAGGTCCAGGTCGGTCTCGGCACCGTCATCGGTGACAAAGACCTCGCCATGCTGGAAGGGAGACATCGTGCCCGGATCCACGTTGATGTAGGGATCCAGCTTGATGAGGGTGACTTTGAGGCCGCGCGATTCGAGGATGGCAGCCAGAGAGGCCGATGCGATGCCCTTGCCGAGTGAGGACACCACACCGCCTGTGACGAAGACGTACTTGGTCATGTCTTGCAGCGTCCCGTGCAAGAACGCTGTGGTGGTAAAGCGCGATTATAGCGATGCCGCGCCAGCCACCCGGGCCTGCGAGCGCAGGCTGTCCAGCAATTGCAGTACCAGGGCCGCCGTGTCGTCGGGGCGCTCGAAGGGATAGAGATGCGAGCCCTCCAGCCAGTGGAAGTTGCCATGGGCCAGCGCCTTGGACGCCGTGGCACCGGCCTGGCGCAGCTCTTCCGACTGCGTGCCGGCCACAAAGGCGACCGGGCAGCGCGGCGCATGGCGCTTGATGAGCCCTTCGATGTGATGCGGCAGGGTGTTGTAGATGCGGGTCTCGATCTCGCGCCGGAAGCCCAGCACGGTCTTGCCGTCCGGCGCTTCATCGAAGCCGCAAGCCACATAGTCCTGCAGCACGCGCGGGTCCCAGCGCGCGAACTTGTGCTTGGACGCAAAGTGCGCCATCACCGCGGCGCGGCTGGGCCATTCATGGCGGCGCTGGTGCGAGACCTTGCCGGGCGAGACGCGCTGCATCAGCCTTGTCGCCTTGGCCACCTGCACGCTGTGGGCGCGCCAGCCCGCCACGATGGGCGAGTCCAGCAGGATCAGGCCCTGCGCCAGATCGGGCCGGCGGCAGGCGGTGAGCAGGCTCAGGATGCCGCCCAGCGAATGGCCCACCAGCATCACCGGGCCAGGCGTTGCCATGCGTGGGCGCACCTCGTGCTCGATGAAGTGGATCAGCTCGTCGCGCAGATGCGGCCAGTTGCTGCTGACCGGGTAGCGCGGGTCGTGGCCGATGCGGGGCAGAGCGGCCACGCGCCAGCCGGCACGCTCCCAGATCTCGAACAGCACGCGGTAGCAGCCGGCCGGAAATCCGTTGGCGTGGGAAAAGACGATCGTGCCTTGGGCTTGCTTCTTCATGCGTGCTTGCTGAGGGCCTTGAGCTTGTAGAGCGCTTCCAGCGCCTCGCGCGGGCTCAGGGCATCGGGATCCAGATCTTGCAGCGCTTCCAGCGCCGGGCTGGTCGCGGCGGCGACACCGGGCGCGGGCTCGGGTGGCGCAGCGAACAGATCGATCTGCGCCTCGCCCTCGCCGGCCTTGGCTTCCAGGGCTTCCAGCGTGGCGCGCGCCTGGCGCACCAGGCTGGTCGGCATGCCGGCCAGGCGTGCCACCTGCACGCCATAGCTGCGGCTGGCCGGGCCGGGCTGGATCTCGTGCAGGAACACGATGTCCTCGCCGCTCTCCACCGCCGAGACATGCATGTTCAGGGCCTGTTGGTGCTTGGCCGGGAACTCGGTGAGCTCGAAGTAATGGGTGGCGAAGAGGGTGAAGGCGCGGCACTTGTCGTGCAGATGGCTGGCGATCGCGCCGGCCAGGGCCAGGCCGTCGAAGGTGGAGGTGCCGCGGCCGATCTCGTCCATCAGCACCAGGCTCTGGTCGGTGGCGCTGTGCAGGATGGCGGCCGCCTCGGTCATCTCCAGCATGAAGGTCGACTGCGCATTGGCCAGGTCGTCCGCCGCGCCGATGCGGGTGTGGATCGCGTCCATGGGCCCCAGGCGGCAGGCCGCGGCCGGCACATAGGAACCGATGGCGGCGAGCAGGCAGATCAGCGCCACCTGGCGCATGAAGGTGCTCTTGCCGCCCATATTGGGGCCGGTGATGACCTGCAAGCGGGTGCGTGCGTCGAGCCGGCAGTCATTCGCCATGAACTCGCCGGCGCCGGTTTCGCGCAAGCGCATCTCCACCACCGGGTGGCGGCCGCCCGCGATCTCGATGCAGGGCTGGCCGACGAACTCGGGCCTGCACCAGCGCAGCGTGGCGGCGCGCTCGGCCAGCGCCGCCAGCGCATCCAGGCTGGCGAGTGCGCGGCCCAGCTGGGTCAGCGCGGCGAGCTCCTCGATCAAATGGTCAAGCACTGCGTCGAAGAGCAGCTTCTCGCGCGCCAGCGCGCGCTCCTGGGCCGAGAGCGCCTTGTCCTCGAAGGCCTTCAGCTCGGGCGTGATGTAGCGCTCGGCGTTCTTGAGCGTCTGGCGGCGCTGGTAGTCCAGCGGCACCTTGTCCACCTGGCCCTGCGTGACCTCGATGTAGAAGCCATGCACCTTGTTGTACTGCACGCGCAGATTGGCGATGCCGGTGCGGGCGCGTTCGCGCGTTTCCAGGTCCAGCAGGAAGCTGTCGCAGTTCTGCTGGATCGCGCGCAGCTCGTCGAGCTCGGCGTCGAAGCCGGGGGCGATCACGCCGCCGTCGCGCAGCAGCACCGCCGGCTCGTCAGCAATCGCGCGGCGCAGCAGCTCCTCGATATGCGGCGAGGCCAGCAGGCCGCCGGCCAGTTCGTCCAGCAGCGCGCTGCCGGCCGGCACGGTGCCCTGCAGCTGGGGCAGCAGCTGCAAGGTGGCGCGCAGGCCGGTGAGCTCGCGCGGGCGCACCTGGCGCAGCGCGATGCGGGCGGCAATGCGCTCCACGTCGGAGACGCCGCGCAGGGCATCGCGCAGGCCCTCGAAGCCGCCCTGCAGCAGCGCCGCGATCGCGCCATGGCGCGCCAGCGCCTCGCCACGCTCGCGCCTGGGGTGCAGCAGCCAGTGGCGCAGCGCACGGCTGCCCATGCCGGAGCGGCAGGTATCGAGCACCGAGAGCAGGGTGGGCGTGGTCTCGCCGCGCAGCGTGAGGGTCAGCTCCAGATTGCGCTGGGTGGCCGGTGGCAGGTCCATCAGCTCGCTGGTGCGCTGCACCTGCAGGCTCTTCACATGCGCCAGCGCCCGGCCCTGGGTGTGCTCGGCATAGCTCAGCAGCGCCGCGGCGGCGGCATGGCCGGCCGTGAACTCCTGGGCATTGAAGCCTGCCAGGCTGGCCACGCCCAGCTGCTCGCAGAGCTTGCGCGCGCCCAGCGCGCTGTCAAACTGCCAGCTGGGGCGATTGGTGATCGGCAGGCGCGCGGCCAGCACGCCGGCGGGCTGACGCTCGCGGTCCACCAGCACCTCGGCCGGCGCGAGGCGCGCCAGCCAGGAGGGCAGCTCGCGCTCGCTGCATTCGGCCAGGCCCAGCTGACCCTGGGTGAGCGAGAGCCAGGCCAGGCCCAGTTTTTTACCCTGCGTGGCCACCGCCAGCAGGATGGAGTCCTGCTTGTCGGCCAGCAGCTCGGTATCGGTGACGGTGCCGGGTGTCACCACCCGCACCACCTTGCGCTCCACCGGCCCCTTGGCCGTGGCTACATCGCCCACCTGCTCGGCAATCGCCACCGCCTCGCCCAGCTTGATCAGCTTGGCGAGGTAGGACTCCAGCGAATGCACCGGCACGCCGGCCATCACCACCGGCTGGCCGGCGCTCTGGCCGCGCACCGTCAGGGTGATGTCCAGCAGGGCATTGGCCTTGCGCGCATCGTCAAAGAAGACTTCGTAGAAGTCGCCCATGCGGTAGAACACCAGGGTCTCGGGGAATTCGGCCTTGATGCGCAGGTACTGCTGCATCATCGGCGTATGGGCTGAATAGTCAGCGGGCTGAGCCCGTGCCGTGGCCGGGGCGTTGTCTGGGTGACCCATGGGTATCGATTCGTACAGGTGATGTCGGCGCCCGGGCGGGCGGGCCCTTGCCGCGGGCAGCGGCGCATCTTACTTGTTGGCTGCGGCGCGGCCGTCGCGGCGGGCGCGCAACAGGTGCGGCGGCTTTTTGGTTATTTACGGTAAGCCAGTCTGTGGCCCGGTAAGCGCCGGCCCACCGCGCCCACCGAGGCGTGGCCCAGGCCGCGCGCGGCCTCGGTAATGTTTTGTAAGCGCCAGCCCCTGGCGCCGGGCCGCGGCCGCGCCGTCGCGCCGGCGCTGTCACAGAGGCCCGCTGCTAGCATCGTTTGCAGACCGATCCATCCCCCTGCAACGCGAGCGAGACCCCTATGAATCTGGGCCAGCAAGGCCGTCCCATGCCCCCGCCGGCGCGGCGGCGGCTGCCATGAGCGAGGCCCTGTCCTTGCTGGCACCGTTCGATGGCATCGCCATGCCTCTGCAGGCGGTGGCCGACCCGGTGTTCGCCGGCCTGGTGCTGGGGGATGGCCTGGCGATCGAGCCGCTCTCGGCCACGCTGCTGGCGCCTTGCGACGGCGTGCTCAGCCACCTGGCGCGCAGCGCCCATGCGCTCACGCTGACGGCGCCCAATGGCGCCGAGCTGCTGCTGCACATCGGCATCGACACCGTGCAACTCCAGGGCCAGGGCTTCAATGCCCTGGTGCGCCAGGGCGACGCGGTGCGCCGCGGCCAGCCGCTGATCGTGGTGGACCTGGACTGGGTGGCGCGGCGCGCGCCCTCGCTGCAGACCATGCTGGTGCTCACCGGCGGCGGCTTCGAGATCGCCGGCCGCGCCAGCGGCAGGCTCAAGGCCGGGCGGGATCAGTTCTTGCAGTTAGCGCCGGCCCGGCCGACGGCCAATGCGGCCGGCTTGGTTAGCCCAGCCGCGGCCGCGCTGCGCGCCCGCGCCCAGGTGCTGCATCGCAACGGCCTGCATGCCCGGCCCTCGGCCCTGGTGCAGGCGGCCGCGCGCGCCTTCGCCGCCGAGGTGCAGCTGGAGTTCCGCGGGCGCGCCGCCAATGCCCGCAGCATGACGGCGCTGATGGGCCTGGCGGTGGGCGAGCTGGACGAGGTGCTGGTCTGCGCCCGCGGTGCGGATGCCGAGGCCGCGCTGCAGGCGGTGGTGCAGGCGCTGCAAAGCTGCAGCGGCGCGGCACCGGTGAGCGCGCCGCCGGCCCCGCAGCCGGCGCCCGCAGGGCCTGTTGACGGCGATGGCGGCGATGGCGGCCAGGGCCTGCGCGGCATCTGCGCCGCGCCCGGCCTGGCCCTGGGCCAGGTGTTGCGGCTGGATAGGCAGGTGGCCGAGGTGCCGCAGCAGGGGCTGGGGCTGGAGACCGAGTTTGCCCGCCTGGCCGGTGCGCTCAAGCAGACGCGCGAGGAGATTGGCGCGGCGATGGCGGACGCCGCCGAGCGCCAGGCCAACGAGGAGCGCGACATCTACGGCGCCCATCTGGCCCTGGCCGACGATCCCGAGCTGATCGCCGCCACCGAGCAGGCGGTGCTGCGGGGCGACAGCGCCGGCCATGCCTTCCGCCAGGCCATCGGCGCGCAATGCGAGCTGCTGGGCGGGCTGGGCAATGCCTTGCTGGCCGAGCGCGTCAACGATCTGCAGGATCTGGAGCGGCGCCTGCTGGCGGCGCTGGGCCACCGGGCCGCGGGCCAGCCCAGCCTGGGCCCGGCCTCGATCCTGGTGGCGGACGATCTCGCCCCCTCCGATCTGACCGGCCTGCCGCGCGCCCAGCTGGCGGGGCTGGCCACCGTGCATGGCGGTGCCACCAGCCATGTGGCGATCCTGGCGCGCGCCATGGGCATACCGGCCCTGGTGGCGATGGGGCCGGCCCTGCTGGGGCTGCGCAACGGCCAGCAGGTGCTGCTCGACGCCGACCGCGGCCGGCTCTGCGCCGAGCCGAGCGCCGCGCAGCTGAGCGCCGCGCAGGCGCAGCTGGCCGCGCAGGCGGCCCAGCGCGCCGAGATGCTGCGCAGCGCCGACCGGCCCGCGCAGACCCTGGACGGCCAGCACATCGAGGTGGCCGCCAATATCGCCAACGAGGCCGATGCCCGCGAGGCGCTGCGCTGCGGCGCCGACGGGGTGGGGCTGCTGCGCACCGAGTTCCTCTTCATCGACCGCAACGAGATGCCCGACGCCGCCGAGCAGGCGCGTGCCTACCAGGCGGTCATCGATGCGCTGCAGGGCCGGCCCGCCATCATCCGCACCATGGACGTGGGCGGCGACAAGTCGCTGCCCTATCTGAGCCTGCCCAGCGAGGACAACCCGGCGCTGGGCCTGCGCGGCATCCGCTCCGGCCTGGCCCAGCCCGAGCTGCTGGACGCGCAGTTGCGCGGCCTGCTGGCGGTGCGCCCGCTCGCCAGCCTGCGCATCCTGATCCCGATGGTGGCCGAGGTGGGCGAGGTGCTGCGGGTGCGCGAACGCATCGAGGCCCTGGCCGAGGAGATGGGGCTGGCCGAGCGGCCGCAGCTGGGCGTGATGATCGAGGTGCCCTCGGCCGCGCTGCTGGCCGACCAGCTGGCGCGTCATGTCGACTTCTTCTCCATCGGCACCAACGACCTGAGCCAGTACACGCTGGCGATGGACCGCTGCCATGCCGGCCTGGCGGCGCGCCTGGACCCGATGCACCCGGCCCTGCTGCGCCTCATCGCGATGACGGTGGAGGGCGCCGCCCAGCATGGCAAATGGGTGGGCCTGTGCGGTGGCATGGCCTCCGACCTGGAGGCGGTGCCGCTGCTGCTGGGCCTGGGGGTGAGCGAACTCTCCGTCAGCCCGCCGCTGGTGCCGGGCGTGAAGGCCAGGCTGCGCACGCTCTCGCGCGTGCAGTGCCGGGCCGATGTGCAGGCGCTGCTGCGCCTGGAGTCCGCCGAGGCGGTGCGCGCCACGGCGCGCGCACGCTGGCCCATGGAGGCCCAATGATCAAGCAAGCCCGAGGAACTTCAGCATGAAACCAAGCAGATTTGCCGGCATCCAGCAGCTCGGGCGCGCCCTGATGCTGCCGATCGCGGTCTTGCCGGTGGCGGGCTTGCTGCTGCGCCTGGGCCAGCCCGACCTGCTGGACATCGCGGTGATGGCGCAGGCGGGCGACGCCATCTTCGCCAACCTGGCGCTGATCTTCGCGATCGGCGTGGCGGTGGGGTTCGCGCGGGAGAACAACGGCACGGCCGGGCTGGCGGGGGCGATCGGCTACCTGGTGCTCACGGCGGTGCTGAAGGCCAGCGACGCCAAGATCAATATGGGCGTGCTGGCCGGCATCACCGCCGGGCTCTCGGCCGGCCTGCTCTACAACCGCTGCAAGGACATCGCCCTGCCGTCCTACCTGGCCTTTTTCGGCGGCAAGCGTTTCGTGCCCATCGCCACCGGCTTTGCGATGCTGCTGGCCGGCGTGCTGCTGAGCCTGCTGTGGCCGCGGGTGCAGCAGGGCATCGACGCGCTGGGCCATTGGCTGATCGGCGCCGGCGGGCTGGGCCTGTTCATCTACGGCGTGCTGAACCGGCTGCTGATCGTCACCGGCCTGCACCACATCCTCAACTCGTTCACCTGGTTCGTGTTCGGCAGCTTCCCGGACCCGCTGGTGGCCGGCAAGATCGCCACCGGCGACCTGAACCGCTTCTTTGCCGGCGACCCCACGGCCGGCAGCTTCATGACCGGCTTCTTCCCGGTGATGATGTTCGGCCTGCCCGCCGCCTGCCTGGCGATCTACCGCGCGGCGCGGCCCGAGAACCGCGCTGCGGTGGGCGGGCTGCTGCTCTCCATGGGCCTCACCGCCATGCTCACCGGCGTGACCGAGCCGGTGGAGTTCTCCTTCATGTTCCTGGCGCCGCTGCTGTATGCGATCCATGCCCTGCTGACGGGGCTGTCGATGGCGCTGATGCACGCGCTCGACGTGCGCCTGGGCTTCACCTTCTCGGCCGGGCTGTTCGATTACCTGCTGTCCTTCGGCAAGGGCCACAACGGCCTGCTGCTGCTGCCGGTGGGCCTGGCCTATGGCCTGGTCTATTACCTGCTGTTCAGCTTCTTCATCCGGCGCTTCAAGCTGCCGACCATGGGGCGCGAGGAGGGCGGCGCGGCGCCGGCGGCGCCCGTCGCCAGCGGCAGCGCGCGTGCGCAGGGCCTGCTGGTGGCGCTGGGCGGGGCCGCCAATCTGCGCTCGGTGGACGCCTGCACCACGCGCCTGCGCCTGCAGGTGGCCGACAACGGCGCCATCGACGCGGCTGCGCTGCGCGCCCTTGGTGCCCGCGGCGTCATCATGCCGGCGCCCGGCAGCGTGCAGGTGGTACTGGGCCCCGAGGCCGACCAGGTGGCCGACCAGCTGCGCGCGCTGCAGGGCCAGGCGCCGCAGCCGCCCGCCGCGGCCATGCCGCCGCCTCCAGTGCCGCCGGCCGAGCTGCGCCTGGACCGCAGGGCCTGGCTGCTGGCGCTGGGCGGCGAGGCCAATGTGCAGCGCATCGAGGCGGTGGCCGGCACGCGGCTGCGCGTGGTGCTGGGCGATGCCGCGCGCGTCGACGAGGCGGCGCTGCTGGGCCTGGGCGCGCTGGGCCTGCAGAGCTTCTCGCCGGCGCTGGTGCATGTGCTGCTGGCCGACGCCGCCGCCGCGCATGCGGCCCTGCTGGCCGAAAGGGCGGGGCCATGAGGGCGCTGCTGACGAGCTTGCTACTGGGCTTGCTGCTTTCGGGCGCGAGTGCAGGGCCGTCAGGCGAGGGCGCGCCGCTGCGCCTGCGCTGGGAGCTGGAGCGCAGCCAGTTCTCGGCCGAGCATCCCGAGGGCCGCTCGCGCGCGCTGTTCACGCTCACCAATCTGGACCGCCGGGCCCTGCCGGCACAGGGCTGGTCCATCTATTTCAGCGCCATGGCCGGCGTCGAGCTGGGCCCGGCGCTGGAGGGTCAGGTCTTGCTGGAGCGCGTTGTCGCCACGCTGTTCCGCCTGCGCCCCGCGGCGGGTTTCCAGCCGCTGGACAGCGGCCAGACCCTGCGCGTCGTGCTGCTGCATCCGGAGCTGGTGCTGATGCCGGACAAGGCACCGCAAGCGCCCTATCTGGTGCTGGACGAGGCGCCCGGGCGCGGCCTGGCGATCCGCGACTACCAGTTGCTGCCGCCCAGCCGCCCCGAGCAGACCGAGCTGCCGCCCGGCGCTGCGCTGCCGCTGGCGACGCCGCAATCGCTCTACCAGCGCTATGCCCAGGCCGCTGTGCCGGCCGAGCTGCCGCCGCTGTTCCCGACGCCGCTGCAATACCGCAGGCTGGCCGGCACCCTGCACTGGGACGGCTTGCCCGAGGTACGCGCCGCGCCCGGGCTGGCGGCGCAGGCCGAGCAGTTGCAGGCCTGGCTGCGCCCGCTGTTCCCGAGCGGCCAAGTGGGGCGCGGCCAGCCCGCGGTGCAACTGAGCCTGGGGCCGGTGGCCGGCCAGCGCTCGCCCGAGGCCTATGCGCTGAGCATCGGCGCGCGCCAGGGCGTGCGCCTCCGGGCGGTCAGCCCGGCCGGGCTGGCGCGCGGGCTGCAGAGCCTGCGCATGCTGCTGCCCACGGCGGTGCTGGCGCGGCAGGGCGTGGAGCTGCCGGCGCTGCACATCGTCGATGCGCCTCGCTATGCCTACCGCGGCCTGATGCTGGATGTGGCGCGCAATTTCCAGAGCAAGGCCACACTGCTGTCGACCCTGGACCTGATGGCGCGCTACAAGCTCAACACCCTGCACCTGCACCTCAGCGACGACGAGGGCTGGCGGCTCGAGATCCCCGGCCTGCCCGAGCTCACCGAGGTGGGTGGGCGCCGCGGCCAGCAGGCGGATCCGCTCGCGCAACTGCCGCCCGCCTATGGCTCCGGGCCGGATCTGGCCGACCCCTATGGCAGCGGCCATTACAGCCGCGCCGACTATCTCGAGATCCTGCGCCATGCGGCGACGCTGCAGATCGAGGTGATCCCCGAGATCGACATGCCGGCGCATGCGCGCGCCGCGGTGAAGGCGATGGAAAGCCGCTGGCAACGCCGCCTGCGCAGCGGTGCCGCCGGCGCGGACGAGTTCCTCCTGAGCGAGCCGGGCGACCGCTCGGTGTATCGCTCGGCCCAGCTTTACACCGACCATGTGATGAACCCGGCGCTGCCCTCCACCTACGCCTTTGTCGAGCAGGTGGTGGTCGCGCTCAAGGCCATGCATGCCGAGGCCGGCATGCCGCTGCGGCGCCTGCATGTGGGCGGCGACGAACTGCCGGCCGGCGCCTGGGAACAATCACCCGCCTGCCAGGCCCTGCTCAAGCAGCTGGGGGCCAGCGATACCGAGGCGCTCTGGGATCACTTCTTCGATCGCGTGCAGGCCCTGCTGCGGCGCCAGGGCATCGCGGCGGCGGGCTGGGAGGAGCTGGGCGCACGCAAGGCCATGCTGGCGGGTGAGCCCGGGCTCGCGCCCAACCCGCATTTCCTGCGGCGCGACATCCGCCTATATGTCTGGAACAACACCGGCACCAACGCGGACCTCGCCTACCGGCTCGCCAACGCGGGCTATGCCACCGTGCTGGCGCCGGCGACGCGGCTTTACTTCGATATGGCGCATCAGAAGGACCCGGCCGAGCCCGGCCACGACTGGGCGGCCTTTCTGGACCTCGACCAGGTGTTCGACTTCATGCCCACGCGCATGCCGGGCCGCCAGGGCCTGAGTGCCGAAGGCCGCCGCCACATCATCGGGCTGGAGGCCACGCTGTTCTCCGAGACCGTGCGCGGCCCCGAGCGCCTGGCCCAGATGCTGATGCCGCGCCTGCTGGGCCTGGCCGAGCGCGCCTGGGCCGCCGAGCCCGGCTGGGAGCGCCTGCCCCACCCGGCCGCCCAGGCGCGGGCGCGCGCCCTGTTCATGCAGCAGCTGGGCAGCCAGCTGCTGCCGCGCCTGGATGCCGAGTGGCCGGCACTGCATTACCGCATCGCGCCGCCCGGCCTGCTGAGGCAGGGCGATCGCGTGCTGGCGCGCGCCCAGCTGCCCGGTATGACGCTGCGCTACACCAGCGACGGCAGCCCGCCGCGGCCCGACAGCCCGCTGGTGCAAGGGCCGATCACGGCGCGCGGGCGCATCGGCGTGGCCGCCTTCGACCGCAACGGTCGCGCCGGCCGGCCTTCATGGATCGACAACCCCTGAGCAAGGACCACCCACATGCACGCACGCCGACTCGGCCTCAAGCTGCTCGCCGCCCATCTTCTGCTGGGAGGCGGGGCACTGGCGTCGGCCCAGCCCGCCGCGGGCGACTGGGCCGGCCATGGGCGCTACCGCGCCGCCAATGCGAGCCTGCCGGCGCCCGCCAGCGGTGAGCGCCGCGTGGTCTTCATAGGCGACTCGATCACCGAGTTCTGGAGCCCGGCGCTGGCCCAGGCCTTCCCCGGCAAGCCCTATGTGAACCGCGGCATCAGCGCCCAGACCACGCCGCAGATGCTGCTGCGTTTCCGGCAGGACGTGATCGAGCTGCAGCCGGCCGCGGTGGTGATACTGGCCGGCACCAATGACATCGCCGGCAACAGCGGGCCCAGCTCGGTCGACATGATCGCCGGCCATGTGCGCTCGATGACGCAGCTGGCCCGGGCCCATGGCATCCGCGTGGTGCTGTGCGCGGTGCTGCCCGCGGCGGCCTATTACTGGAACCCGGCCATCCAGCCGGCGGCCACCATCGTCGCGCTGAACCAGCGCCTGCGCGAACTGGCGCGCGAGGGCGGCCACCGCTGGGTCGATTACCACGCCGCGCTGGCCGATGAACGGGGCGGCCTGCCGCTCAAATACTCCGAGGACGGCGTGCACCCCAATGCCGCCGGCTACCGCGTCATGGCGCCGCTGCTGGAGCGCGAGATCGAGGCGGCGCTGAAGCCCTAGTCGATCTGCAGGCGCGCGAGCACCGGGAAGTGGTCGGAGGGGTAGCGCTGGCCGTTGGAGTCGGTCAGCACCGCGTACTTGAGCACGCGGATGCGCGGGCTGAGGAAGATGTAGTCGATCAGCAGCTCCGGCGCGCTGCCGAACTTGAAATCGTTGAAGCTGGCCGGCGGGCCATAGGGCGGCGTCAGCGAGACCAGGCGCGCATCGCGCAGCTGGCCGCGCATGGCCTGGATCTGCTCCGTGTCCGGCGTCGAGTTGAAATCGCCCAGCGCGATCACATGGTCGCCGGGGTGCTGACGCCGCTGCTCGGCCAGCCAGCGCAGCAGCAGCTGGGCGGACTCGCGGCGTGCGATCGGCCCCTCGTGGTCGAAGTGCACCGACACCACCAGCAGGCGCTGCCCGCCGCGGCGCTCCTGCAGCCGCACCCAGCTGGCGAGGCGGTTGCAGCAGCGCGCGTCCCAGCCCTTGGAGGGGCGGTCGGGGGTCTCGCTGAGCCAGAAGTCACCATGCGCGAGGCGCTGGAAGCGCGCGCGCCGGTAGAAGATGCTGGAATGCTCGCCGGCGTCCCGGCCATCGTCGCGGCCCACGCCCACATGCTCGAATTCGCTCAGCGCCGCCAGGTCGCGGATCTGCTCGGGCTGACCCTCCTGGGTGCCGAAGAGATCGAACTCGTGGTAGCGGATCAGCGCCTTCACCGCCTCGACGCGCTGGGCCCAGACATTGGGGCCGTCGTCGGGGGTGTTGAGGCGCAGGTTGTAGCTGGCCACATTGAGCGGCGGCCCGGCCCAGGCGGGCAGGGGCATGAGCATGGCCGTGAGCATGGCCGTGAGCAGGGCGAGGATGGGCAGCAATCGCATGGTGGCTGTCTCCTTGGTTTAGAGCTTGATGTAGAGCTGCCGCTGGTCCATCCAGGCCGCGACGGCCCAGCAGGCCAGCATGAAGCAGAGTGCGAACAGCAGTGAGCCGGGCTTGTCGCCCGCCCAGGACTGGAAGCCGTGCGCATAGAGCTGCTCGAACAGCGGGCGGCCCTGCAGCGGCAGCAGCCACAGCAGGCTCATCGCCACCTCGGCCAGCAGGTAGATGAAGAGCGTGTTCCGGCCGAACACCTCGAAGAAGGCGCAGCCGCGGCGCCAGCCGCGCAGGTCGACGGCCCACACCAGCAGGCCCAGCAGGCACAGGTCGATGCCCACGGTGCACAGCACATAGGAGCCGGTCCAGAGCTTTTTGTTGATGGGCAGCACGCCATGCCAGGCCAGCGCCAGCGCAATCGCCAGCAGGCCCGCCATCAGCAGCTTGGCGATGCTCTCGTAGCCGGGGCCGCGGCGCTGCACCAAGCCCGCCGCGGCATGGCCGGCCAGCACATGCACCACCGCGGGCAGGGTGCCCAGCAGGCCCTCGGGGTCGAAGGCCAGGCCCTCGCCCCGGTAGAGATGGGCCTCGCCCAGCAGCCACAGGTCCAGCTTGCGCGCGGCATTGCCGGCCAGGCTCAGATCGCCCCATTGCGCCAGCACCCACCAGCACAGCAGCAGCACGGCGCCGCTGTATATAAGCGCGGCGCGCGCACGGCCGTAGTGCAGCAGCAGGGCGGCGATGGCATAGGCCAGGGCGATGCGCTGCAGCACGCCGAGGATGCGTGTGCCGGCAAGCGGCAGCAGGGCGAGCCCGCCATCGGGGCCGACGCGCACGAAGGGGAACCAGGAGAGCAGATAGCCGCACAAAAAGATCAGCGCGCTGCGCCTGCACAGCTTCACCAGCAGCGCCGCCTCGCCCAGGCGCTCGTAGCGCGGCAGGGTGAAGCTGAGGGCGGCACCGACCACGAACAGAAAGGTCGGGAACACCACGTCGGTGAGGGTCAGGCCATGCCAGGGCGCATGCAGCAGCGGGCCGTAGGAGAGCGCCTCGCTGATCGACATATTGACGACGATCATCAGCGCCAGCGTGGCGCCGCGCAGCACGTCGAGCGCACGCGCGCGCTGCGCCTCAGCCATGCGAGGCCACGACGTCGGCCGAGAATACATAGCCGGCGCCGCGCACCGTCTTGATCAGGTGCGGCTGCTTGCCATCGTCCTGCAGGCGCAGGCGCAGACGGCTGATTTGCACGTCCAGCGAGCGGTCCAGCGGGCCGATGTCGCGGCCGCGCGTGTATTCGGCCAGCACATTGCGGTCGAGGATCTCGCCGGGGTGTTCGACAAAGCATTTCAGCAGTTGGAAGTCCAGCCCGGTCAGCGCCACCTCCGCGCCCTGGCGATCGGTCACGCGGCGCTCCAGCAGGTCGAGGGTGAAGGCATCGAAGCGGCGGTAGCGCGCCGCCGCGCGCAGCTCCTGGCCGCAGCGGCGCAGGATCGCCTTGATGCGGGCCAGCAGCTCGCGTGGGCTGTAGGGCTTGGCGATGTAGTCGTCGGCACCCAGCTCGAGGCCGACCACGCGGTCGGTCTCGTCGGCGCTGGCGGTCAGCATGATGATGGGCAGGTCGGAGCGCGCGCGCACCATGCGGCACAGCGCGAAGCCATCGGTGTCGGGCAGCATCACGTCCATGATGGCCATCGAGAGCTCCTCGGCATGGCGCTGGTACTCGGCCAGAAAGCCGGCACCGTCAGGCGCCGCCACCACCTCGTAGTGGTTCTTCTCCAGATAGGCCTTCAGCAGCAGGCGGGTGCGGAGATCGGCGTCGACGATCAGGATCTTGCGTGCCATGGCGTGCTTCAGGCGAGCCGCTGACCGGTGCCGCGGTCGAACAGATGCGAGGCGCCAGCCTGCCACTGCAGGCGCAGGGGGTCGCCGATGCGCTGGCTCAGGCGGCCGGGCACTCTGGCGGTCAGGCAGCCGATCGCGGTGTCGACCATGGCGTAGGTCTCGGGGCCGGTGGGCTCCAGCATGCGCAGCGTGCCGGGCAGGCCGCCGCCTTCGGTGGCGTCCGGCGCGATCGCCAGGTCCTCGGGGCGCAGGCCGTAGCTGAGCGCCCGGTGCGGGCTGTCGCGCAGCGCCTGGGCCTGCGCGGCGCTCAGCGGCAGGGCCACGCCCTGGGCGCTCAGGCCGGCGGCGCTGGCCTGGGCATCGATGAAGTTCATCGCCGGCGAGCCGACGAATTCGGCCACGAAGCGGTTCGCCGGCCGGCCGTAGATCTCGTCGGGCGTGCCGAATTGCTGCACCAGACCGTCCCGCATCACCGCGATGCGGTCGCCCAGGGTCATGGCCTCGACCTGGTCGTGCGTGACATAGACGGTGGTGGTGCGGGTGCGCTGGTGCAGCAGCTTGATCTCGGCGCGCATCTCCACGCGCAGCTTGGCGTCGAGGTTGGAGAGCGGCTCGTCGAACAGGAACAGCGCCGGCTGGCGCGCCAGCGCGCGGCCCATCGCGACGCGCTGGCGCTGGCCGCCGGAGAGCTGGCCGGGCTTGCGGTCCAGCAGGTGCTCGATCTGCAGCATGGCGCTGACGCGCGCCACCGCGGCCGCGCGCTCGGCCTTGGGCACCTTGCGCATCTCCAGGCCGAAGGCGATGTTCTGCGCCACGTTCATGTTCGGGTAGAGCGCATAGCTCTGGAACACCATGGCGATGTCGCGCTCGCGGCTGGGCGCGTGGGTAACCTCGCGCGCGCCGATGTGGATGCTGCCGCTGCTGGGCTGCTCCAGGCCGGCGATCATGTTCAGCAGGGTGCTCTTGCCGCAGCCCGAGGGCCCCACCAGGATGAGGAATTCGCCGGGCTCGATCTCGATGTCGATGCCCTTGAGGATCTCGTTGCTGCCATAGGTCTTGCGGACCTGCCTGATGCTCAGTGCACCCATTGCTGCCTATCCCTTCACGGCGCCGGCGGTGAGCCCGCGCACAAAATACTTGCCGGCCAGCGCATAGACGAGCAGGGTGGGCAGGCCGGCGATCATGGCGGCGGCCATGTCGACGTTGTATTCCTTCACCGAACTCGAGGTGTTGGCCAGGTTGTTGAGCCCCACGGTGATGGGCTTGCTGTCGGCACCCGAGAACACCACGCCGTAGAGGAAATCGTTCCAGATATTGGTGAACTGCCAGATCAGCGTCACCACCAGGATGGGCGCGGACAGCGGCAGCACGATGCGGCGGAAGATCTGCCAGAACGAGGCCCCGTCCAGGGTGGCAGCCTTGATCAGCTCGTCGGGCAGGCCGGCGTAGTAGTTGCGGAAGAACAGCGTGGTGGAGGGGATGCCGGCCAGCACATGCACCAGGATCAGCCCCCATACCGAGCTGGCCAGGCCCAGCCAGCCCAGCACCTGGCTCATCGGCAGCAGCACCACCTGCATGGGCATGAAGACGCCGAACAGCATCAGCGCGAACAGCAGCTCGCTGCCGCGGAAGCGCCACTTGCTCAGCACATAGCCGTTCAGCGCGCCCAGTGCGGTGGAGATGCCGACGGCGGGCAGCACCATCAGCAGCGAGTTGAGGAAGAAGGGCTTGAGCCCGCCGCAGTCGGTGCCGGTGCAGGCCGCCGACCAGGCGGTGGCCCAGGCCTGCAGGCTGGGGCGGGCGGGCAGGGCCAGCAGGCTGCTGTTGCGGATCTCGTCCATGCTCTTCAGCGAGGCGCTCAGCATCACGTAGAGCGGCGCCAGAAAGAACAGCGCGAACACCAGCAAGGCGCCCAGCAGCAGCAGGCGGGCGGGCGAAAGGCGCGGCCGGGCCATCATCGACGCGCCCCGCGCAGCTCGGAGTAGAGGTAGGGCACGACGATGGCCGCCACGGTGGCCAGCATGATGGTGGCGCTGGCCGCGCCCAGGCCGATCTGGCCGCGCGAGAAGGCCATCGTGTACATGAAGGTGGCGGGCAGGTCGGTGGCATAGCCGGGGCCGCCGGCGGTGAGCGCCATCACCAGGTCGAAGCTCTTGATCGCCAGATGGCTCACCACCATCAGGGTGGAGAAGAACACCGGCCGCAGGCTGGGGATGATGATGCGCCAGTAGATGCGCGGCAGGCTGGCGCCGTCCACCTGGGCGGCCTTGATGATGCTGTCGTCGATGCCGCGCAGGCCGGCCAGGAACAGCGCCATCACGAAGCCCGCGCTCTGCCAGATGCCGGCGAGGACGACGCAGTAGATCGCCATGTCGGGGTCCACCAGCCAGCCGAAGCTGAAGTCGGCGAAGCCCCATTCCTGCACCAGATGCTCCAGGCCCAGGCCCGGATTGAGTATCCATTTCCAGGCCGTGCCGGTGACGATGAAGCTGATCGCCATCGGGTAGAGGTAGATGGTGCGCAGCAGGCCTTCCAGGCGGATCTTCTGGTCCAGCAGGATCGCCAGCAGCAGGCCCAGCGCCATGCCGCCGCCCACGAACAGGCCGCCGAAGATGCCCAGATTGCGCAGCGCCACCCACCAGCGCTCCGACTCGAACAGCGCCTCGTACTGCGCCAGCCCGACGAACTCGTAGTTGGGCAGCATGCGCGAGGCCGACAGCGAGAGCACCCCGTTCCAGGCCATCAGGCCATAGATGAACAGCAGCGAAAGCACGAAGGAGGGCGCAATCACCAGCTTGGGCAACCACAGGGTGCGGGCGCGGCTTGGCATGGCGGCTGGGCTTACTTGCTGCGGGCGGCGGCGGCGAGCTTCTTCATGGCATCGCGGGCGCTCAGCCGGTCGCTGTTCCAGTACTGGCTGATGGCGTCCTTGATGGCGCCCTCGGCCGCGCTCGGCACCGCCATGCCATGGGCGATCGAGGGCAGCAGGGTGCCGGCCTTGGCGCTGCTGGCGAAGTCCTGCGCCGAGGTCTTGGCGCAATCGTCGAAGCGGTCCATCTTCATGCCCATGCGCACTGGGATCGAGCCCTTGTTGAGATTGAAGAGCTCCTGGAACTCGGGCGCCATGATGGCAGCGGCGAGGTCCTTCTGCGCGCGGCTGTTGGCCTCGTTCTTGAGCTTGAACATCGCGAAGGAGTCGATGTTGTAGCTGAAGGACTTGGCGCTGCCGGGCGCGGCCACGCAGAGGAAATCCTTGCCCGGCTGCTTGCCGGCCGCGACGAACTCGCCCTTGGCCCAGTCGCCCATGATCTGCATCGCCGCCTCGCCCTTGATCACCATCGCGGTGGCGAGGTTCCAGTCGCGCCCCGGGGCGTTCTTGTCGGTATAGGGCTTGAGGCGTTTGAAGGTGGCGAGCGCGCGCTCCATGGTGTCGCTCGTCAGGCTGCTCGGGTCCAGCTGCACCAACGCCTTGGCGTAGAAATCGGCGCCGCCCACGCCCAGCACCACCGCCTCGAACAGGGTCAGGTCTTGCCAGTTCTGGCCGCCATGCGCCAGCGGCGTGATGCCCAGCTTCCTGAGCGCGTCGGCGGCGCTGAAGAAATCGTCCCAGCTGAGCGGCGGCTTGAGCCCGGCGCGCTTGAAGACATCGGCATTGATCCAGAGCCAGTTGTCGCGGTGCACGTTCACCGGCACCGCGACATAGCTGCCGCGGTATTTCATCTGCTCGCTCACCACCTTGGGCAGCAGCTCGTCCCATTTGTCGGCGCGCGCCACCTCGTCGATCGAGGCCAGCACGCCCTCGCGCGCCCAGTCCTGGATCGAGGGGCCCTTGATCTGCGCCGCGGCGGGCGCATTGCCGGAGACCACGCGCGACTTCAGCACCGTCATAGCGGAATCGCCACCGCCGCCCGCCACCGCGAAATCCTTCCAGCTGTGACCCTTGGCCTGCAGGCTGGCCTTGAGCGCCTGCGCGGCCTTGGCCTCGCCACCGCTGGTCCACCAGTGCAGCACCTCGACCTCGCCGGCGGTGGCCAGTTGGGCCGCCAGGCTCAGGCTCAGGGCCGTGAGCAGCGGGGCCACGGCAGCGATGGGGCGGCGGCCCGGGGCGCGCGGATGCGTCATGTCGTCTTGTCTCCGGTACGGCCCGTCGTGGGCTCGGTCCGGCAAGTTTAACGAAACATTAACGCTTGGCGAGAAAGTACTAACCCTTGCTTGCCAGTGGCAGGCGCACCCGCGCCAGCAGGCCATGGGGCTGGGTCGGGCTCAGGCTGACGCTGCCGGCGTGGCGCTCGACGATCTCGCGCACGATCGCCAGGCCGAGGCCGCAGCCGCTGCCGTCGTGGGTGGCGCGCACGAAGCGCTCGAACACATGCTCGAGCTCCTCGGGCGCGATGCCGGGGCCGTTGTCTTCCACCTCCAGCACCAGCTGGCCGGCGCTGCCATGGCAGCGCACCGTCACGCTGGCGCCGCGGCCGGCATAGCGGATCGCGTTGTCGATCAGGTTGGCGAGCGCCTCGCGCAGCAGCAGGGCGATGCCCAGCACCGGCATGGGCGCGCTCGCACCCTCGGGATCGGGCTCGTCAAAACCCAGGTCTATGCCGGCATGCAGGGCCTTGGGCACCAGCTCGGCGGTGACCTCGCGCGCCAGCTTCAGCATGTCCACCGGCACGCGGTCCTGGCGCACCGCCGATTCGGGCTCGGCGCGCGCCAGCGTCAGCAGTTGGTTCACCAGATGGGCGCTGCGCGCTGCGCCCTCGTGCACCAGCTTGAGCCGCGCGGTCAGCAGCGGATCGCTGACGTCGCGCAGCGCCAGCTCGGCCTGGCTCTTGAGGCCGGCCAGCGGCGTGCGCAGCTGGTGGGCCGCGTCGGAGATGAAGCGCTTCTGTGCCACCACGTTGTGGCTGACCTCGCCCAGCAAGGTGTTGATGGCCTGCGCCAGCGAGCGCACCTCGGGCGGTGCGGCGTCCAGCTTGATGGGGGCCAGATCGTTGGCGGCGCGCCCCTCCACCTGGCGCTGCAGCAGGGCCAGCGGCGCCAGGCCGGCGCGGATGCCGGCCCAGACGATCATGGTCATCAGCACGATCAGGCCGGAGAGCGGCAGCACCGTGTCGAGCAGGATCTGGCGCGCCAGCTCCTCGCGGTTGGCGCTGGAGCGCGCCACCTGCACCAGCATGGTCTGCGGCGTGCCCCCGTCCTCGCCATAGTTGAGGTAGAGCGCCACCATGCGCACGCGGGCGCTGCGCGCCGGCTCGCCGTCGCTGCCGGGCTCGCGCAGCACGCCATCGTAGAAGTAGGGCTCGCCCAGCGCCGGCGCGGCGAGCGCCGGCACCGGTGGCAGGTTCTGGTTGCCGAGGATGAACTGGCCGGGCGGGGTGCTGACGGTGTAGAGCACGCGGTCGCTGGGGTCGGCCTCGAGGATGTCCTGGGCGGCGCGCGGGAAATCGATCAGCAGGCCGTTGCCCTGGGGCTTGACCTGGCGGGCCAGCGCGCGCGAGGCCTGCGAGAGGCTGGCATCGATGGCGGCATTGGCATAGCGCGCCGCCAGGTTGTAGGTGAACAGCGCGGCCGCCAGCCACAGGATGATCTGCGGCAGCAGCAGCCACACGAACAGTTGCCGATGCAGCGAGCGCGCCCCCGGCACGGCCGTGAACCAATGCGGGCGGCGGCCGGCCGGATGGTTCATGCCGCGGCGGCCTCGTTCTCGAGCAGGTAACCCAGGCCGCGCACCGTGCGTATCGCCAGGCCGGACTGCTCAAGCTTGCGGCGCAGGCGATGGATATAGACCTCGATCGAGCCGGTGCCGCTGTTGTCCGAGCCGTCCTGCGCCCAGGCCTGGGTGATCTGCTCCTTGGTGACGACATGGTCGCGCTGTGACAGCAGCAGATCCAGCAGCATCGCCTCGCGCGGGCTCAGCTCCAGCGGCTCGCCGCGCACCGAGGCGCGGCGCGTGTCGCGGTCGAACACCAGGTCACCCAGCGCGGCGCTGGCGGTGGGCGGGCGGCCGCGCCGCATCAGCGCATGCAGGCGCGCCTCCAGCTCGGGGAAGTCGAAGGGCTTGGTCAGGTAGTCGTCGGCGCCAGCGTTCAGCCCAGCCACGCGGTCGTCCAGGCTGTCCAGCGCGGTCAGCACCAGCACCGGCAGCTGGCGGCGCGCCGCACGCAGCCGCTTCAGCACCGTCAGCCCGTCCACCATGGGCAGGCCGAGGTCGAGGATGGCGACGTTGAAGTTCTGTTTCAGCAGCAGGTATTCGGCCACCGCGCCATTGGGTGCGTGCTCCACCACAAAGCCGGCACGGCGCAACTGGGCCGAGAGTGCGTCGGCCAGGATGGCATCGTCTTCGGCGAGCAGCAGGTTCATTTGTGAGGGCATGGGCAATCGTGGCCTGTGGCGCAAACCGCACTCTAAGGGTTAACGTTCTATTAACAGTGTTATGGATTCATTAAGAATTGACAGCGCCGAACCTTAACGACAGTTAACACGATCCAGTGTAGCCCGGCCGCACTGACCCAGAGCCTTGTTCAAAACGAGCCACAGGAGACAGTCCATGAAGACCCACGCCAAGCAGCCGGCCCAGCGCCGCTGCGCCACCCCTCCGCAAGTCCTCCCGATCGCCGCGGCCTGCGCGGGCGCGGTGCTGTTGATGGGGGCGGCGCATGCGCAGCAGGCCCCGCAGCAACTGGAGACGGTGGTGGTGACGGGCATACGCTCGGCCATCGAGAGCTCGATCTCGGTCAAGCGCAATGCCGATTCCATCGTCGAAGCGGTCACCGCCGAGGACCTGGGCAAGCTGCCCGATCTGAGCATTGCCGAATCGCTGGCGCGCCTGCCGGGCCTGGCGGCCCAGCGCGTGAACGGCAATGCGCAGGTGCTGTCGATCCGCGGCATGTCGCCCAAGTACGGCGTGACGCTGCTGAACGGCCGCGAGATGGTCAGCTCGGGCTCGGACCGCTCGGTCGAGTTCGATCAGTTTCCCGCCGAGCTGATGGGGGGCGCCACCGTCTACAAGACGCCCGACGCGGCGCTGGGTGCGCAAGGGCTGTCGGGCACGGTCAATATGCAGTCGATCCGGCCGCTGAACTTCCGCGGCCGCCAGGGCAACCTGAATGCGCGCATGGAGAAGAACTCCAACGGCGAGCAGATCCCCGGCCTGAGCAGCCAGGGCAAGCGCCTGAGCGCCAGCTATGTGGACCAGTTTGCCGACCGCACCATCGGCGTCGCGCTGGGCTATGCACACTTGGACAGCCCCGAGCAGCAGCAGCATTACGCCAACTGGTGGTGGGCCAATACCGCCAACACCAAGTCCTACCCGCCCGATTGGTGTGGCGGCGACTGCGGCCTCAAGGGCGTGGATCGCGACGCCGTCTCGCTGCAGGGTTTCGAGGCCACCGCCTTCTCCACCAACCAGGTGCGCAACGGCCTGATGGGCGTGTTCGAGTACAAGCCCAACGACCAGCTGCACACCGTGCTGGATCTGTACTACTCCAACTTCAGCAAGAAGTTCGTCGGGCGCGAGTTCCAGGGCGAGATGAACACCTGGAACGGCGTCACCTACCACGGCACCAGCTACGAGAACTTCGGCGGCGAGAAGGTCACGGTGGGGGGCGCGATCGACAACATCGCCGGCAAGCTGCTCTCGCGCCGCAACCAGCGCGACGACACCATCAAGGCGATCGGCCTGAACAACGAGCTCAAGCTGGGCGGCTGGACCACCGTGGCCGACCTGAGCTACTCCAAGGCCGACCGCGACGAGACCACCGCCGAGATGTATGCGGGCTCCAGCCTGCCCTCGGGCTTCACCAGCACGGCCATCTCGATGACCGGCTTCTCGCAGTTCGTGCCCAGCATCAACTGGGCCGATCCGGCGGTGATGAGCTTGCAGCAGTTCTGGGGCCAGATGGGCGCGGCGCGCCACTTCAAGGTCAGCGATGAACTCAAGAGCCTGCGCCTCTCGGCCAAGCGCGAGCTCGACTGGGGCGCGGTGCACCAGTTCGAGGGCGGCTTCAACTACAGCGAGCGCAGCAAGGACTATCGCGCCGTCAAGGAGGCCTACGACCTGAAGAGCGGCAAGACCAATCTGGCCTTCCCGAACGGCATCCTGATGGCGCCGGCCACGCTGGGCTTCGGCAGCATTCCTGCGGTGGCCAATTTCGACGTGCAGGCGCTGCTGGACACCGGCCTGTTCAGCGCACGCGCCGACGACCTCAGCAGCGCGCCCAATCGCGAGTGGGGCGTGCGCGAGAAGGTCAGCACCGCGTTTGGCAAGTTCAGCCTCGAGTTCAATGCCGGCGTGCCGGTGCGCGGCAATATCGGCCTGCAGGTCGTGCATGCCAAGCAGGAGGGCCACGGCCTGGCCTGGATCGACAACAGCACCCAGCCGGTGAGCGGCGGCAAGAGCTATACCGATGTGCTGCCCAGCCTGAACCTGGCGGCCGACCTGGGCAGCAACACCATGCTGCGCTTCGGCGCCGCCCGCGTGCTGGCGCGCCCGAACATGGAAGACATGCGCGCCGGCGTCACCAACATCAGCCGTGCCACCACCGGCAAGGGCGAATGGTCGGCCAGCGGCGGCAACCCCACGCTGGACCCCTGGCGCGCCGACGCGGTGGACCTGGCGCTGGAGAAGTACTACGGCAAGCGCAGCTACATCTCGCTGGCCGGCTTCTACAAGGAGCTGAAGACCACCGTCTACAAGCAGGACATCCTGGGCTATGACTTCTCGGGCTATCCCGACCCGCTCAAGGGCGATCCGCGCTATCCGATCCTGACCTATACCGGCAAGCTCAACGCCATGGCCAACGGGGATGGCGGCTATGTGCGCGGCACCGAGTTCAGCGCCGCCATCGACGGCGCCAAGCTCAGCCCCATGCTGGACGGCTTCGGCGCGATCCTGTCGGCCTCCTTCACCAAGAGCAGCATCCACCAGAACAACGACCTCAGCAATCCGCTCGAGGGCCTCTCGGGCACGGTGGCGAGCTGGGTGCTTTACTACGAGAAGAGCGGCCTGCAGGCGCGCGTGGCGCAGCGCTATCGCTCGCGCTATATGGCGGCGGTGCGCAATGCCTGGGGCGATACCTCCTACACCACCATCGAACCCGAGCACATCACCGATCTGCAGCTGGGCTATGGCTGGGACAGCGGGCCGCTGAAGGGGGTGTCGGTGCTGTTCCAGGTCAACAACGTCACCAACGAGGCCTACCGCACCATGATGACGGTGTCGGACAACAGCGGCACCGTGCCCAATCTGCTCTACCCGGGCACCTACGAGAAGTACGGCCGCCAGTACCTGCTGGGCGTGAACTACAAGTTCTAAGTTGAAACACGCGCTCACACCCTGGCTGGCCGCGGCCACCCTGCTGTGCGCCGGCGCCGCTGGTGCGGCGCCGGCCTGGCCCGCGGCCGGCAGCCCCTTCCAGCGGCTGCCGGCCGACGAGGCCCGCATTGCCCGCATCGTCGCCGGCATGAGCCTGGCGCAGAAGGTCGGGCAGATGACCCAGCCCGAGATCCGCCACATCACGCCCGACGAGGTGCGGCGCTTCTACATCGGCTCGGTGCTCAACGGCGGTGGCTCCTGGCCCGGCAACAACAAGTACGCCAGCGTGGCGGACTGGCTGCGGCTGGCCCAGGCCTATCACGAGGCCTCGATGCAGACCGACATGGCCCAGCCGGTGCCGGTGATCTGGGGCACCGACGCGGTCCACGGCCACAACAATGTGTTCGGCGCGACCCTGTTTCCGCACAACATCGGCCTGGGCGCCACGCGCGACGCGGGCCTGCTGAGGGAGATCGGCCGGGCCACCGCGCGCGCGGTGCGCGCCACCGGCATCCAGTGGACCTTTGCGCCCACGCTGGCGGTGGTGCGCGACGACCGCTGGGGCCGCACGTACGAGAGCTATGCCGAGGACCCGGCCGTGGTGGCGCGGCTGGGCGGCGCCTATGTGCGCGGGCTGCAGGACGGGCTCGGCGGCGATGCCGCCATCTTGGCCACCGCCAAGCATTTCATCGGCGACGGCGGCACCGCCCAGGGCAAGGACCAGGGCGTCAACGAGGCCAGCCAGGCCGAGCTGCTGACCATCCATGCGCAGGGTTATTACGCCGCGCTCGCGGCCGGCGCGCAGACCGTGATGGCCTCTTTCAACAGCTGGCACGATCGCGCCGCCGGCCAGGACTACGGCAAGCTGCATGGCAGCCAGGCGCTGCTGAGCGGCGTGCTGAAGCAGCAGATGGGCTTCGACGGCTTCATCGTCTCCGACTGGAACGGCATCGCCCAGCTGCCCGGCTGCAGCAATGCCAGCTGCCCCCAGGCCATCAATGCCGGCATCGACATGGTGATGGTGCCCGAGGACTGGCAGGCCTTCATCGCCAACACCGTGGCCCAGGTGCAGCGCGGCGAGATCCCGCTGGCGCGCATCGACGATGCCGTCACGCGCATCCTGCGCGTCAAGCTGCGTGCCGGCCTGTTCGGCCAGGCGCCCCAGGACGGCCGTTATGCCGGCCGCGCCGAGGCCTTGCAGGCGCGCGCCCTGGCGCGGCGCGCGGTGCGCGAATCGCTGGTGCTGCTGAAGAACGATGGCGGCGTGCTGCCGCTGGCGCGCCAGCGCCGCGTGCTGGTGGTGGGGCGGGCGGCCGACAGCCTGGAACAGCAGACCGGCGGCTGGACGCTGAGCTGGCAGGGCACCGGCAACGGCAACAGCGACTTCCCGGCGGGCGAGACGGTGCTGGCGGGCCTGCGCGCGGCGCTGGGCGAGGCGCGCGTGGTCTACAGCCCCGATGGCGCGGGCGTGAACCCGGCCGAGTTCGACGCCGTCGTCGCGGTGCTGGGCGAGACGCCTTATGCCGAGGGCAATGGCGACATCCCGCCCTCGGGCACGCTACGCCACAGCGCCCGCCACCCCGAGGAGCTGCGCCTGGTGCAAGGCCTTGCCGGCCGTGGGCGGCCGGTGATCACGGTGTTCCTGTCCGGCCGGCCGCTCTACGTCAACGATCTGCTGAACCTCTCCGATGCCTTTGTCGCCGCCTGGCTGCCCGGCAGCGAGGGCGGCGGCATTGCCGATCTGCTGCTGCGCCGCGCGGACGGCCGGGTCGGCCATGACTTCAAGGGGCGTTTGCCCTTCTCATGGCCGCGCGGCGCCTGCCAGACCCCGCTCAATGCGGGGGACGGCGGCCAGCCGCTGTTCGCGCTGGGCCATGGCCTGAGCTATGCGCGGCCGGCCCGGCTCGGCCAGCTGGCGCTCGATGCGCCGGCCAGCGGCGGTTGCGGTGCGCGCACCGAGATGGCGATCTTCGAGCGCGTCGCGCAGGCGCCCTACGAGCTGCTGGCCATCAGCCCTGGCCAGCGCTGGCCCACCCGCAAGCTCAGCGACGATATCAACCTGAGCGAGGAAATCCCGGCCGGCCGGCCCGAGCTGCTGGTCAGCACGGTGCAGATCAACACCCAGCAGGACGCCAAGCTGCTGCGCTGGCAGGGCCCGGCGCGGCTGGTGGCCTGGTCGGCCCAGCCGGCGCTGCTGAGCGCCTACCCGGACGCCGCGCTGCTGTTCGACCTCCGGCTCGCGCAGGCGCCCAGCGGCGCGGTGGGCCTGGGCATGGATTGCGGCGCGGGCTGCGGGGGCAAGTTCGGCCAGTTCGACCTGCGCCCGCTGCTGCGGCCGCTGGCGGTGGGCGATCGCCTCAGCCTGAAGATTCCGCTCGCCTGCTTTGCCGCCCTGGGGGTGGTGCTGGACCGCGTCGAGCAACCCTTCGTGCTCAGCGCCGACGCACCCTTTGCCGCCGCCATCGCGCATATCCGCGTGCAGGCCGGCGCTGCCAGGCATGCCGACGCGCTGCGCTGCGAGCAACTCCAGCCCCTTCTGCCATGACAGACTCCTTGCCCCACATCCGTCGCAGCGACTTCCCGGCCGATTTCGTCTGGGGCTGCTCCACCTCCTCCTACCAGATCGAAGGCGCGGCCACGGAGGACGGCCGTGGCGAATCGATCTGGGACCGCTTCTGTGCCGGCGCGGGCCATATCCGCGACGGCTCCAGCGGCGCGGTGGCCTGCGACCACTACCACCGCTGGCCCGAGGACCTGGACCTGGCGCGCAGCCTGGGCGTGAATGCCTACCGCTTCTCGATCGCCTGGCCGCGCATCCTGCCGCAGGGCCGCGGCGCGGTGAACCAGCGCGGGCTGGACTTCTATTCACGTCTGGTGGACGGCATGCTGGAGCGCGGCCTGCAGCCGTGGGCCACGCTCTACCACTGGGATCTGCCCCAGGCCCTGCAGGAGCAGGGCGGCTGGCAGCAGCGCGCCTGCGTGGACGCTTTTCTCGAATACACCGAGCTCGTGACGCGCGCGCTGGGCGATCGCGTCAAGCACTGGATCACCCACAACGAGCCCTGGTGCAGCGCCTTTCTGGGCCACCACGAGGGCAACCATGCGCCGGGCATCCGCGACTACGCGGCCGCGCTGCAGGTCTGCCACCACCTGCTGCTCTCGCATGGCCTGGCCCTGCCGGTGATACGCCGCAACGCGTCCGGCGCCCAGGCCGGCATCACGCTCAGCCTGCACCCGATCGAAGCCGCCAGCCACAGCGCCGCCGACGCCGCCGCGCGCCTGCGCCACGACGGCTCGCGCAACCGCTGGTTCCTCGACCCCCTGCACGGCCGCGGCTACCCTTCGGACATCTGGGCCCTGCTGGGCGCGCAGGCGCCCCAGGTGCTGGACGGCGACCTGGCGGCGATTGCCACGCCCACCGACTTCCTGGGCGTGAACTACTACTTCCCCGAGGTGGTGGAGGACGCGCCCTGCAGCGGCCCGATCGCCACGCGCGTGGTGGAGCCGGCCGGCGTGGAGCGCACCGCCTTTGGCTGGCAGGTCTCGCCCGAGGGCATGGTGACGCTGCTGAACCGCATCCAGCGCGACTACGGCCCGTCGCGCGTCTATCTGACCGAGAACGGCTCCACCTACGAGGACCAGCCGCTGCCCGACGGCAGCGTGCTCGACATCGAGCGCCGCCGCTATCTGGCGCGCCATCTCGAGGCGGCCTGGCAGGCGCGCGCCCAGGGCGTGCCGTTGCAGGGTTACTTCGCCTGGAGCCTGCTCGACAACTTCGAATGGGCCGAGGGCTATCTGCGCCGCTTCGGCCTCACCTATGTGGATTACCCGACGCAGCGCCGCACGCTCAAGGCCAGCGGCCTCTGGTACCGTGACTTTCTCAAGTCCTGAGATGCGAAGGCAAGACATGACCCCATCCCGCATGCTGATCACCACCATGGCCGCCGCGCTGGCGCTGGCGCTGCCCGGCGCCAGCCGGGCGCAGCCGGCGCCCCTGAAGGCCGAGGTGATCCACTGGTGGACCGCCGGCGGAGAGTCGGCCGCGGTCAAGACCCTGGCGGACGCCTACCGTGCCGCCGGTGGCACCTGGGTGGACACCGCGATCGCGCTGGGCGAGCAGGCGCGCGCGGTGGCGATCAACCGCATCGTCGGCGGCAACCCGCCCACCGCGGCCCAGTTCAACACCTCCAAGCAGTTCCTCGACGTGGTGGAGCAGGGCCTGCTCAACAACGTCGACGCGGTAGCGCAGCGCGACGGCTGGGACAAGTTCCTGCCCGAGACCGTGCTCAACGTCATCCGCGTCAAGGGCCATTACTACGCCGCGCCGGTGGACATCCACATGCCCGCCTGGATCTGGACCTCCAAGGCGGCGTTCAAGAAGGCCGGCATCGCCGCCGAGCCGCGCAGCATGGACGAGCTGTTCGCCGCGCTCGACAAGCTCCGCGCGGCGGGCCTGGTGCCGCTGGCCCATGGCGGCCAGACCTGGCAGGACAACATCGTCTTCACCGCGGTGCTGGCCAACCAGGGCGGGCGCGAGCTCTACCTCAAGGTGCTGCGCGACCGCGACCCCAAGGCCATCCTGGGCGAGCCCTTCAAGCAGGTGCTGCTGAGCTTCAAGCGCCTGCAAGGCTATGTGGACAAGGGCTCGCCGGGGCGCAACTGGAACGACGCCACCGCGATGCTGATCAGCGGCAAGGCGGGCGTGCAGTTCATGGGCGACTGGGCCAAGGGCGAGTTCGCGCTGGCGCGGCAGGAGCCGGGGCGCGACTATGGCTGCATCGCCGGCTTCGGCCCCGCCTCGCCCTACATCATCCAGGGCGATGTGTTCGTCTTTCCCAAGACCGACAAGCCCGATGCGCTGAAGGCCCAGCAGCTGCTGGCCAGCGTGATCACCGCGCCGGCCGCGCAGGTGGCCTTCAGCCAGCGCAAGGGCTCGATCCCGATCCGCACCGATGTCGATGCCAGCAAGCTCGACGCCTGCGCCCAGCAGGGCCTGGCCATCATGAAGGACAAGAGCCGCCAGCTCGGCAATGGCGAGGTCTATCTGAGCCCCGACCAGAACGGCGCGCTGAGCGATGTGCTGACGGCCTACTGGAACCGCAACATCCCGGTCGAGAAGGTGCAGAAGGACATCCTGGCGGCGCTGCGGGAGGGCGGATGAAGCGGCGCCGCTGGGGCATGGCCTGGCTGGCGCTGCTGCCGATGGCGCTGACCGTGCTGCTGGCCTATCTGGGCACGACACTGTGGACGCTGCGCGTCTCGCTGAGCAGCTCGCGCACCTTTCCGCGCGATGACTTCGTCGGCCTGGCCCAGTACCAGCGCCTGTTCGAGAACGAGCGCTGGCTGCAGTCGCTGGGCAATCTGGCGGTCTACGGCCTGCTGTTCATGCTGGCCTGCATGGTGATCGGCTTTGCGCTGGCGGTCTTCATCGACCAGAAGGTGCGCGGCGAGGGCCTGCTGCGCACCGCCTTTCTCTACCCCTATGCGATGAGCTTCGTCGCCACCGGCCTGGTCTGGCAATGGGTGCTCAACCCCGGCGCGGGCCTGCAGCCGGCGCTGCAGCAGCTGGGCTGGAGCGACTTCACCTTCGACTGGATCATCGACCAGGACAAGGTCATCTACACGGTGGTGATCGCCAGCGTCTGGCAGGCCGCGGGCCTGGTGATGGCGATGCTGCTGGCCGGGCTGCGCGGCATCGACGAGGATATCTGGAAGGCCGCCCGCATGGACGGCATCCCGGCCTGGCGCGTCTACCTGAGCATCGTGCTGCCGATGCTGGCGCCGACCCTGGCCACCGTGTTCGTGCTGTTGTCCACCGCGGTGGTGAAGGTGTTCGACGCGGTGGTGGCGATGACCCAGGGCGGCCCCGGCACCGCCAGCGACGTGCCGGCCAAGTTCATCATGGACCATCTGTTCGGCCGCGCCAATATCGCGCTGGCCTCGGCCGGCGCCATCGTGCTGCTGCTCACCGTGGTGGTGCTGGTGGCGCCGCTGCTCTATGCGCGCAGCCGTGCGCGGGCCCGGGAGGGCGCATGAGGCTCGCAAGCAAACGCCGGCGCCCCGGCATCGCCCGCCTGGGCATCTACGCCTTCCTGCTGAGCGCCGCGCTGTTCTTCCTGGCGCCGCTCTACATCATGATCGTCACCTCGCTGAAAAGCATGGACGAGATCCGCCTGGGCCAGCTGTTCGCCTGGCCGATGGCGCTGACGCTGGAGCCCTGGCGCGCCGCCTGGAGCGAGGCCTGCACCGGCGTGGCCTGCGAGGGCGTCAGCGCCGGTTTCTGGAACTCGGTGCTGATCACCGTGCCCAGCACCGTGCTGCCCATCCTGGTGGGGGCGGTGAACGGCTATGCGCTGAGCTTCTGGCGGCCGCGCGGCGCGAATGCGCTGTTCGGCCTGCTGATGCTGGGCGCTTTCATCCCGGTGCAGGTGATGATCTATCCGCTCGTGAAGATGCTGGCCGCGGTGTCGCTCTACAGCTCGCTGCCGGGCATCGTGCTGGTGCACCTGATCTTCAGCATGCCGGTGATGACGCTGCTGTTCCGCAACTACTACGCAGGCATCCCGGCCGAGCTGTTCAAGGCCGCGCGCATCGATGGTGGCGGCTTCTGGCGCATCTTCGTCCAGCTGATGCTGCCGATGTCGCCGCCCATCATCATCGTCGCCACCATCGTGCAGGTGACGGGGGTGTGGAACGACTACATCCTGGGGCTGGTGTTCGCCGGCCGCGACAACCTGCCGATGACGGTGCAGCTCAACAACGTCATCAACACCACCACCGGCGAGCGGCTCTACAACCTCAATATGGCGGCCACCATCCTGACCTCGCTGGTGCCGCTGCTGGTCTATTTCGCCTCCGGGCGCTGGTTTGTGCGCGGCATTGCGGCCGGCGCGGTGAAGGGATGAAGGCATGAGTGCCGTGAAGGTCAGCGATCTAGATATCTCATTCGGCAGCCTTGCGGTGATCCAGGGCTTGAACCTGGCGGTGCAGGAGGGCGAGTTCCTGGTGCTGCTGGGGCCCTCGGGCTGCGGCAAGTCCACCCTGCTGCACAGCATTGCCGGCCTCATCGAGGTGAGCGGCGGCCGCATCGAGATCGGCGGCGCCGACATGACCGAGGCCGAGCCCAGCGAGCGCGGCATCGGCATGGTGTTCCAGTCCTACGCCCTCTATCCGACCATGACGGTGGAGCGCAATATGTCCTTCGGCCCGCGCGTGGCCGGCGTGCCCAAGGCCGAGATCGCGCGCCGCGTGCAGCGCGCCGCGCAGATGCTGCAGCTGGAGCCGCTGCTGCAGCGCAAGCCGGCCCAGCTCTCCGGCGGGCAGCGCCAGCGCGTGGCGATCGGGCGTGCGCTGGTGCGCGAGGCGGCGGTGCTGCTGTTCGACGAGCCGCTCTCCAACCTCGATGCCAAGCTGCGCGCCGAGCTGCGCCGCGAGCTCAAGCTGCTGCACCAGCAGCTCGGCGCCACCATGATTTACGTCACCCACGACCAGGTGGAGGCCATGACCCTGGCCAGCAGCATCGTGGTGATGAAGGGTGGCGTGATCCAGCAGGTGGGTGCGCCGGGCGAGGTCTACGAGCGGCCGGCCAATCTCTTCGTGGCGGGCTTTCTGGGCGCGCCGGGCATGAACTTCGTGCCGGCCCAGCTGAGCTGCAAGCCGGGCGCGCCGGTGCGCCTGCTCCAGCCCTTCGAGCTGGACCTGGGCGGCTATGAATTCCTGGCCGCGCCGGTGCATGGCCAGGCGGTGGTGGCCGGCATCCGGCCCGAGCATGTACTGTTGCGCCAGGGCGGCGCCTTCAGCGGCCAGGTCGAGCTGGTCGAGCCGATGGGCAACCACCAGGTGGTGTGGATTGCCAGCGCCGGCCACAGCCTGGCCGCGCTGGTGCACGAGGCCCTGGTGCTGCGCGCCGGCCAGGTCGTCGAGTTCGACCTCGACGCCAGCCGCCTGTCGCTGTTCGATGCCGGCAGCGAGCAACGCCTCTGAGCGGGAGCCAAGCCATGTCTCATGTTGCCCCCCTGCGCCGCATCGTCATCGTCGGTGGCGGCACCGCCGGCTGGATGAGCGCCGCGGCGCTCGCCAAGCTGCTGGGCCAGCCCTACGAGCTGCGCCTGATCGAGTCCGACGAGATCGGCATCATCGGCGTGGGCGAGGCCACCATCCCGCATATCCGCGCCTTCAACGAGGCCCTGGGCATCGACGAGGACGAGTTCCTGCGCGCCACCCAGGGCAGCTTCAAGCTGGGCATCGAGTTCGTCGACTGGGGCGCGCGCGGCGAGCGCTATATCCACGGTTTCGGCAAGGTGGGCCGCGAACTCGGCGCGGTGCCCTTTCACCATTACTGGCTGCGCCTGCGGCGCGAGGGCAGGGCGGGCGAGCTGGGCGATTATTCGATCAACACCGCGGCGCCGCGCGAATGCAAGTTCCTGCGGCCGCGGCCCGACATGGCCGAGTCGCCGCTGGCCGACATCGGCTATGCCTATCACTTCGATGCCAGCCTGTACGCGCGCTTCCTGCGCCGCCATGCCGAGCAGCGCGGCGTGCAGCGCATCGAGGGCCGTATCGAGCAGGTGCTGCGCCACGCGGACGATGGCCGCATCAAGGGCCTGCGCCTCGCCAGCGGAGAGCTGGTGGAGGGCGACTTCTTCATCGACTGCTCGGGCATGCGCGCGCTGCTGATCGAGCAGACCCTGAAGGTCGGCTACGAGGACTGGTCGCATTGGCTGCCCTGCGACCGCGCGCTGGCCGTGCCCAGCGCCGCGGCGGCGCCGCTGCTGCCCTACACGCGCTCGACCGCGCATGCGGCCGGCTGGCAATGGCGCATCCCCTTGCAGCACCGCGTCGGCAACGGCCATGTGTTCAGCAGCCGCTTCATCGGCGAGGACGAGGCCCGCAGCACCCTGCTGGCGCAGTTGGACGGCGTGCCGCTGGCCGAGCCGCGCCTGGTCAAGTTCCTGACCGGCCGGCGCAAGGAATTCTGGAAGCTCAACTGCGTGGCCGTGGGCCTGGCCAGCGGCTTCATGGAGCCGCTGGAGTCCACCAGCATCCACCTGATCCAGTCGGCGGTGACGCGGCTGATCCAGTTCTTCCCGCATGCCGGGCTGGAGGCGGTGGAGATAGCCGAATACAACCGGCAGACCCAATTCGAGTACGAGCGCATCCGCGACTTCATCATCCTGCACTACAAGGCCAGCGCGCGCGAGGACAGCGAGTTCTGGCGTTATTGCCGCCATATGCAGGTGCCCGACACGCTGCGCCACAAGATCGAGCTGTTCCGTGCCAACGGCCGCCTGTTCCGCGAGGGCACCGAGCTCTTCACCGAGATGAGCTGGCTGCAGGTGATGGTGGGGCAGGGCCTGCTGCCGGCCGGCTATCACCCCTTTGTCGACCAGCGTCCGCTCGCCGAGGTGCAGGCCATGGTCGACGACACGCGCAGCGTGATCCAGCGCTGCGTGGCCGTGATGCCCGGCCACGCCGAGTTCATTGCCGCGCATTGCGCGGCCACCCATCCCGATGAGAGCCATTGAATGAGAAGACCTGTCGCTGCCACGATTGCCTTGCTTTGCGCCGGCCTGCTGACGGCCTGTGGTACCGGCGCGCCGCCCGGCCCGGCCGCGGGCGCCGCGGTGCAGGCCTGGATCACCACCGGCGATCAGAGCCGGCTGCTGGCGCGTGCGCCGGACCTGGCCTTCGGCAGCCAGCCGGCGCAGGCGCTGGACATCGTCGTCGACGCCAGCCAGCGCTACCAGACCATGGTGGGCTTCGGCGCCTCGCTGACCGATGCCTCGGCCTGGCTGATCCAGCAGCGCATGAGCGCCGGCCAGCGCCAGGCCCTGCTGGAGGAGCTGTTCGGGCGCGGGCCGCAGGGCCTGGGCTTCGACTTCGCGCGCCTGACCATCGGCGCCTCCGATTTCTCGCGCCAGCACTATTCCTTCGACGACATGCCGCGCGGCCAGTCCGACCCCGGCCTGGCGCGCTTCTCGATCGAGCCGAACCGCGCCGAGCTGCTGCCGGTGCTGAAGGCGGCGCGCACCATCAATCCGCAGTTGCAGGTGATGGCCTCGCCCTGGAGCGCACCGGGCTGGATGAAGACCAGCGACAGCCTGATCCAGGGCGCGCTCAAGCCCGAGATGTATGGCGTGTTCGCCGAGTACCTGCTGCGCTATGTGCAGGCCTATGCGGCCGAGGGCGTGCCGATCTTTGCGCTCACCCTGCAGAACGAGCCGCACTTCGAGCCGCCCGACTACCCCGGCATGCGCCTGGACCCGGCGGCGCGCGCGGCGCTGATCGGCCAGCATCTGGGTCCGCTGCTGCGCAGCCGTGGCCTCCAGACCCAGCTGTTCGACTGGGATCACAACTGGGACGAGCCGCAGTCACCGCTGGCGGTGCTGGGCGATGCGCAGGCGCGCGGCTTTGTGCAGGGTGTGGCCTGGCATTGCTATGCCGGCGATGTGGCGGCGCAGGGCCGGGTGCATGATGCCTATCCCGACAAGGAGGTCTGGTTCACCGAATGCTCGGGCGGCGAATGGGCGCCCCGCTTCGACGAATCGCTGCCCTGGTTGACGCGCAACCTCATCATTGGCGCCACCCGCCATTGGGCGCGCGGCGTGCTGATGTGGAATCTGGCGCTGGACGAGAACCATGGCCCGCACCTGGGCGGCTGCAAGGACTGCCGCGGCGTCGTCACCATCGATTCGAAGACCGGGGCGGTGACGCGCAATATCGAGTACTACGCCTTCGGCCACGCGAGCCGCTTCGTGCGCCAGGGCGCGCAACGCATCGCCTCCAGCAGCGGCATGGACGGGCTCGACAGCGTGGCCTTCCGCCATGCCGACGATGGCCGCGAGGTCCTGATCGTCTGCAACTCGGCGGCGCAGCCGCGCCGCTTCTCGGTCACCGCGCAGGGCCAGCGCTTTGCCTACGAACTGCCGGCGTCCAGCGTGGCCACCTTTGTCTGGCAGGCGCCGCGCTAGGTGGCACCGCCGCGGCTTACTCGGGCTGGCCGTCGGCCGGCTTCTTGATGCGCACCGCGGCGCGCTTCTTGGGCGCGGCATCGGCCTGGGCCGCCTCGGCCACCGCGTCGGCGGCGCTGGGCTTGGCCTCGGCCGTAGCGGCCTCTTCCTCGGCCTTGATCACGCGCGTGTAGGGCGTCAGGATCTGCACCATCTGGCCGTAGATCTTGGGGCTGCCGGCGACGATCTCGCGCTGGTGCAGGAAGTCCGATTCGCCGGTGAAGTTGCCCACCAGGCCACCGGCCTCGGTGATGATGAGCGAGCCCGCGGCCACATCCCAGGGGTTCAGGCCGGTTTCGAAGAAGGCGTCGTAATAGCCGGCGGCCACATAGCAGAGGTCCAGGGCCGCGGCACCCGGGCGGCGCAGGCCGGCGCACTGGGTCATGACGTCCTCGAACATCTTCATATAGCGCTTGAAGTTGTCGCCGCGGCGGAACGGGAAGCCGGTGCCGATCAGCGCGTCGCTCATACGGGTGCGCTTGGAGACGCGCAGGCGGCGGTCGTTCAGATAGGCGCCGCGGCCGCGCGTGGCGTAGAAGAGGTCGTTGCGGGTCGGGTCGTAGACGACTGCCTGCTGCACCACGCCGCGGTGCGCCAGCGCGATCGACACGCAATAGACCGGGAAGCCGTGGATGAAGTTGGTGGTGCCGTCCAGCGGGTCGATGATCCACTGGAACTCGGAATGCTTGGCGCCATGGGTGCGGCCGGATTCTTCGGCCAGGATGGCATGGTCGGGATAGGCCTGCAGCAGGGTCTCGATGATGACCTGCTCGGCCGCCTGGTCCACCTCGGTCACGAAGTCATTGGGCGACTTGGTGTTGATCTTGAGAATGTCGAGGTCCAGGGACGCGCGGTTGATGATGGAACCTGCTGCACGCGCGGCCTTGATGGCCACGTTGAGCATGGGATGGAGTGCGACTTGCTGCGTCATGCTGGAACCTGCAAGGGTGTAGGGGTGGACTGGCGAAGGAAAAGAGCGGTGGCGGGCAGGGTGCCCGCGGATAATCGCGCATTTTAGCCGAGCCTTGCATGTCTGCCAGCGTGGATTCCACACGATTTGTCCTGATTGAGACCAGCCACCCCGGCAATGTGGGCGCCGCCGCGCGGGCCATGAAGGTGATGGGCTTTGCCGAGCTGGTGCTGGTGCGGCCGCGTTTTGCCGACGTGCTGTGCCAGGAGGAGACCGTGGCCATGGCCAGCGGCGCCGCCGACATCCTGGCGCGCGCGCGCATCGTCGACACCGTCGCCGAGGCCCTGGACGGCGTGACCTTTGCCTGCGCCACCGCGATGACGCCGCGCGACTTCGGTCCGCCCACGCGCGAGCCGCGCGGCCTGTTCGCCGAGCTGGCCCAGCAGCAACAGCACAAGATCGGCCTGCTGTTCGGCTCCGAGCGCTACGGCATGAGCAACGAGGACGTGTACCGCTGCCATGCGGTGCTCTCCATCCCCACCCACCCCGACTACGGCTCGCTGAACCTGGCCCAGGCGGTGCAGCTGCTGGCCTACGATCTGCGCCAGGCCCTGGGCGGCTATCTGGTGGCGCCGCGCACGCCCGACCCGCAGCTGGCCGACGCGCAGGCGGTGCAGGGGCTGCTCACGCACCTGCAGCAGGCGCTGGAGGGCATCGGCTATCTGGACCCCGCCGCGCCCAAGAAGCTGATGCCGCGCCTCAACCAGCTCTTCAACCGCGCTCAGCTGACCGCCGAGGAGGTGCATATCTGGCGCGGCATCGCCCGCGCCATGCTGGCGAAGCAGCAGGCCGGCAAGGGTTGATATGTCTGGCTAAACTGGCCAGCCCTTTTGATCCGCCGCCCCATGTTGTTCCAGCGCCTTCGTGAAGACATCGCCCTGATCCAGGAACGCGACCCCGCCGCCCGTTCGGCTTGGGAGGTGCTGAGCTGTTACCCGGGCCTGCATGCGCTGGTGATGCACCGCTGGGCCCATGCCTGCTGGACCCATGGCTTCAAATGGCTGGGCCGCTTCGTCTCGCACTTGGCGCGTTTTCTCACCGGCATCGAGATCCACCCCGGCGCCACCATCGCACGCCGCGTCTTCATCGACCATGGCATGGGCATCGTGATCGGCGAGATGGCCGAGATCGGCGAGGACTGCACCATCTACCAGGGCGTGACCCTGGGCGGCACCTCGCTGGTGAAGGGCGCCAAGCGTCATCCCACGCTGGAGGCCGGTGTGATCGTCGGTGCCAACGCCTGCGTGCTGGGCGGCTTCACGGTGGGCGCCGGTGCGCGCATCGGCTCGGGGGCGGTGGTCACCAAGCCGGTGCCGGCGGGCGCCACGGCGGTGGGCAATCCGGCGCGCATCATCGAGGCCGAGGCTTCGCCGGCCAAGCCGGGCTTCTCGGCCTACGGGGTCAAGCTGGGCGACGACCCCACCGCACAGGCGCTCAAGGGCCTGATCGACAACGCCGCCGGCCATGAACACCAGATCGCGCTGCTGTGGCAGGCGGTGTGCAAGCTCTCAGCGGCCACACGCGAGCCGGTGGGCAATTGCGTGCCGGTCGATGCCCAGCAAAGCGAGAGCTTTGACGCGGCCTCGCTGAGCCAGTTGGTCAAGTAGCCGGGCGTGCCGGGCGCTGCGCCGACTTGGGCCGAAAGGCCTTGATCACCGCATCGCGCGTTTCGAGATACGGGCCGCCGATCAGGTCGATGCAATAGGGCACGGCGGCAAAGATGCCGCTGGCGGCGGCATGGCCCTCCAGGGTCTCGGCAATCGCCTTGGGTTGGCCGGGCAGATTGATGATCAGGCTCTTGCCGCGTATCACCGCCACCTGGCGCGACAGGATGGCGGTGGGCACGAAGTGCAGCGAGATCTGGCGCATCTGCTCGCCAAAGCCGGGCATTTCGCGCTCGGCCACGTCCAGCGTGGCTTCGGGCGTGACATCGCGCGGCGCCGGCCCGGTGCCGCCGGTGGTCAGCACCAGATCGCAGCGCGCCTCGTCCACCAGCTCGCGCAGGGTGGCGGCGATGCCGGCGCGTTCGTCCGGGATCAGGCGCGGCACGAACTCGATCGGGTTCAGCAGCGCCCGCGTCAGCCAGTCCTGCAGCGCGGGCAGGCCCTTGTCCTCGTAGACGCCGCTGGAGGCACGGTCGCTGATCGAGACGATGCCGATGCGTACGGTTTCACTCGTCATCGTCTTCGGGCTCGATGTCGTCGGCCTGCTCACCGGGACCATTGACGCGCAGGTTCTCGGCCTTGATGAACTGGAACAGTTCGCGGAAGGCGCGGCCGCTGCGCTTCTCGGGCTCGTTGGCGGCGTCTTTGCGCGCGGCACGCACCAGGCTGCGCAACTGCTGCACATCGGTGCCGCCATGCTCGGCGATGAAGGCCTGCAGGGCTTCGTCGTTGTCGAGCAGGCGCTCGCGCCAGCGCTCGCTCTGGTGCAGGGCCAGGCTGTCCTTGGCGCGCCCCAGCTTGAAATCGGCCACCGCCTGGCGCAGCGGCTCGGGGTCGACCTTGCGCATCAGCTTGCCGATGTACTGCACCTGGCGGCGCTTGCCCTCGAAATTGGTGATCTTCTTGGCGGCCTTGATGGCGTCGAAAAGAATCTCGGGCAGGTCCAGCGGCGCGAGGCGGCTGCTGGGCAGGGCCAGCAGGTCTTCGCCCAGCGACTGCAGATCATGCATCTCGCGCTTCTTCTGGCTCTTGCTGGGACGATCGAACTCATCGTCCGCGGCTTGTTCTTCGTAATGTTGTGGCATCTGGCTGCTGCTGGGTGGCCGCGGTGGTGTACTTCGGGGCGGGGGCACGGCCCCGTATGATAGTCGTCCGGCGTTCCTCGCCCCACAGAACAGCATCAGCATCCATGACAGCAAGCAGCAACACTGACCACGGTTTCGCCTACAGCCAGGAGCGATTTCGCCAGTTGATCGACGAGGTGCTCGCCGAGGCCAGACGCCTGGGTGCCAGCGACGCGGGGGCCGAGGTGTCCGAGGGCTGCGGGCTCTCGGTCTCGGTGCGCCGGGGCGAGCTGGAGAACGTGGAGCGCAACCGCGACAAGTCGCTGGGCATCTCGGTCTATGTGGGCCAGCGCCGCGGCAATGCCAGCACCTCGGACTTTTCGGCCAAGGCCTTGCACGACACCGTGCGCGCCGCCTTCGATATCGCACGCTTCACCGCCGAGGATCCGGTGGCCGGCCTGCCCGACGAGCAGGACCTCTCGCTCGACGTCGCGGCCCGCCCCGAGCTGGACCTGTTCCACGCCTGGGACATCGATGCCCAGCAGGCCGCCGAGCTGGCGCTGCGCTGCGAGGCCGCCACCTTCGCGGTGGATGCACGCATCACCAATTCCGAGGGCGCGGCGGTGTCGGCCCAGCAATCGCATTTCTTCTCCGGCAACACGCGCGGCTTCCGCGGCGGCTACGCCAGTTCGCGGCATTCGCTCTCGGTGGCGCCGATTGCCGGCCGCGGCGCCGGCATGCAGCGCGACTCCTGGTACAGCTCGATGCGCGATGCCGCCGAGCTGGCTTCGCCCGAGGCGGTGGGCCGTTATGCCGCCGAGCGCGCGCTCTCGCGCCTGAAGTCGCGCAAGGTCAAGACGGCCGAGGTGCCGGTGCTGTTCGAAAGCACGGTGGCGGCCGGGCTGCTGGGCGCCCTGGTGCAGGCCACCAGCGGTGGCGCGCTCTACCGCAAGGCCAGCTTCCTGCTCGACAGCCTGGGCCAGAGCGTGCTGGCCTCGCATATCGACGTGCACGAGGACCCGCATGTACTCAAGGGCAAGGGCAGTGCGCCCTTCGACGACGAGGGCGTGGCCACGCATGCGCGCAGCGTCGTCGAGGCCGGCGTGCTGCAAGGCTATTTCCTCTCCACCTACTCGGCGCGCAAGCTGGGCATGCGCACCACGGGCCATGCCGGTGGCTCGCACAATCTGGTGATGACGAGCCGCCTGACCGCGCCGGGCGACAGCCTCGACACCATGCTGCGCCGCATGGGGCGCGGCCTGTTCGTCACCGAGCTGATGGGGCAGGGCGTCAACTATGTGACCGGCGACTACTCGCGCGGCGCCAGCGGCTACTGGGTGGAGAACGGCGAGATCGCCTTCCCGGTGCATGAGGTCACCATTGCCGGCAATATGAAGGACATGCTCAAGGGCATCGTCGGCATCGGCAACGACCAGTACACCCTGGGCAGCAAGACCGTGGGCTCGGTGCTGATCGATCGCATGAAGCTTGCGGGCAGCTGACAGCAGCCCAGCGGCGGCGCCTGTTTTTCGACCCCTCCCGCAGGGGTTTGTCCCCGTGAGTGGGTCATTGGCGCACTCCTAGAATTTGCGCGGCTTTCTGTGCATTTCAATTACTAGGAGCAAACCTATGGAACGTCGTTCCTTTGTCCGCCAGGCGGGTCTGGCTGGGGTTTTGGCTGCGGGCGCGGCGCCTGCCATCGTGCATGCGCAGGCGAATATCCGCTGGCGTCTGGCTTCGAGTTTTCCCAAGCCCCTGGACACGATTTTTGGCGCGGCCGAGGTGTTCGCCAAGAAGGTGTCGGACATGACGGGTGGCAAGTTCCAGATTGCCATCCATGCCGGTGGCGAGCTGATGCCGCCACTGGGCGTGGTGGATGGCGTGCAGAACGGCACCGTCGAGATGGCCCATACCGCGCCCTACTACTTCTTCGGCAAGGATGAGACCTTTGCGCTCGGTTGCGCGATTCCCTTTGGCCTGAACAGCCGTCAGATGACGGCCTGGATGGTGGAAGGCAATGGCATGAAGCTGATGCGCGAGTTCTATCGCAACTACAACATCGTGAATTTCCAGGGCGGCAACACCGGCGCGCAGATGGGCGGCTGGTATCGCAAGGAAATCAAGGGCATGGCCGATATCAAGGGCATGAAGATGCGCATCGGCGGCTTCGGCGGCAAGGTGCTGGAGCGCATCGGTGGCGTGCCGTTGAACCTGCCCGGCGGTGAAATCTATTCCGCGCTGGAAAAGGGCACGGTCGATGCGGCCGAATGGGTGGGCCCCTACGACGACCAGAAGCTGGGCTTCAACAAGGTGGCGCCCTTCTATGCCTACCCGGCCTGGTGGGAGGGCGGCCCGCAGCTGGACTTCTACGTCAACAGCAAGGCCTATGACGCGCTGTCGCCGGAGTACAAGGCCATTCTGGAAGCAGCCACCGCGGTGGCGCACACGGACATGCAGGCCAAGTACGACGCCAAGAATCCGGCGGCCCTGAAGCAGCTGGTGGGCTCGGGCACCAAGCTGTTCCGTTTCCCCAAGGACGTGATGGACGCGGCCTTCAAGGAGGCGATGGCGCTCTACAGCGAACTCGGCACCAAGAACCCGAACTGGAAGAAGGTCTACGAAGACTTCGCGGTGTTCCGTCGCGACCAGAACCTCTGGTTCCGTTTTGCCGAGGCAGGTTTCGACGACTTCATGCAGGCGCAAAAGCTCTAAGCCGGCCCGCCGAAAACACAAGGCCCCGCGGCATCATGCCGCGGGGCCTTTTTTGCATGCGTGTGGCGAGCTACTTCTTGCTGGCGTCCTGCTGCATGGAGCGCTTCACGGCCTCCATCGGGTCCTCTTCGGCGGGCGCGCTGGCTGCCGCCGACGCCGGTGCGTCCGGCGCGAACAGCTTGGCCGCGTCATCCGAGCTCATGCCCGGCTTGGCGGCCTGGCCATCGTGCTGGCCGCCCATGTCCTGCAGCATCTCGGCGGCCTTGTTGAGGTCGACGGCCTTTTCCTTGTCAAGGAAGGCGGTGACGGTCTCGGGCACGAAGATCACCACGGCCACCAGCACCAGCTGCATCAGCACCCAGGGGATTGCGCCCATATAGATGTCGCTGGACTCGACCTTCTTGGGCAGCGAACCGTTCTTGAACAAGGTGTCGGAGATGCCGCGCAGATAGAAGAGTGCAAAGCCGAACGGCGGATGCATGAAGCTGGTCTGCATGTTCACGCACAGCATCACGCCGAACCACACCAGGTCGATGCCCATCTTCTCGGCCACGGGCCCGAGCAGCGGCAGGATGATGAAGGCGATCTCGAAGAAGTCGAGGAAGAAGGCCAGGAAGAAGATGAACAGGTTCACCACCAGCAGGAAGCCGACCTGCCCGCCCGGCAGATTGCTGAGCATGTGCTCGATCCAGCGCCCGCCTTCCACGCCCTGGAAGACGAGCGAGAAGGTGCGTGAGCCGATCAGGATGAAGACCACCATGGCGGTGATGCGCATGGTGCCCATCATGGTGCCCTTGATGAGCGGCCAGTTCAGCCGGCGGTGCAGCGCGGCGAGCACGAAGGCGCCCATCGCGCCCATCGCGCCGGCCTCGGTGGGCGTGGCCACTGCGGTGTTGATGCCCGGCAGGCCGCCCATGGAGCCCAGCACGGCGAAGATCAGCACCGCCGAGGGGATGATGCCGCGCAGGCATTTCTTCCAGAGCGCCCAACCCTGCAGGGTGCGCGCTTCCTTGGGCACCCCCGGCACATGCTCGGGCTTCAGGCGGCTGAGGACGAAGGTGTAGAGGGCAAAGATCAGCACCTGCAGGATGGAAGGGCCCCAGGCGCCCTTGTACATATCGCCCACCGACTTGCCCAGCTGGTCGGCCAGCACCACCAGCACCAGCGAGGGCGGCACCAGCTGCGTGATGGTGCCCGAGGCGGCCAGCACGCCGGTGGCGTAGCGCATGTTGTAGCCGTAGCGCATCATCACCGGCAGCGAGATCATCGCCATCGCGATCACCTGGCCCGCCACCGTGCCTGTGATGGCGCCGAGGATGAAGCCGACGATGATGACCGAGTAGCCCAGGCCGCCGCGGATCGGGCCGAACAGCTGGCCCATCGAGTCCAGCATGTCCTCCGCCAGCCCGCACTTTTCCAGCAGGGCCCCCATCAAGGTGAAGAAGGGAATGGCCAGCAGCAGATCGTTGCTGAGGATGCCGAACACGTTCTGCGGCAGGGCGCCCATGAATTCGGGCGGAAACCAGCCCTGGCTCACCGCAAACACGCCACAGGCCAGGCCTAGCGCGGCCAGCGAGAAGGCGACCGGGAAGCCGATCAGCATCACGAATATCAGCCCCGCAAACATCAGCGGGGGAAAGCTCTCCATCGAAATCATTGCAGCGGCCTCTCGTAATGCATGTCCATCTCGAAGCGATGGGCCAGCCAGCCGATGCGCTTGAAGATCTCGCCCAGCCCCTGCAGCCAGACCAGGGCAAAGCCCAGCGGCAACATCAGCATGGCGGGCCAGCGGATCAGGCCGCCCGCGTTGTTGCTCATCTCGCCGCTGCTCAGCAGCTTCCAGACATAGCTGAAGAAGCCCAGGCTGGCGATCGAGTCTTCGGGGCGCATGCCGCTGGCCAGCTTGACCATGAACAGCCCCCAGGAGAGCCATGCCAGGTAACCGATCACCGGCAGCAGGAACACGATCAGGCCAAACAGGTCGATCATCACCTTGCCACGGCCGCCAAAGCGGCTGTAGATGAGGTCAACGCGCACATGTTCGTTGACGCGCAGTACCTGGGCGGCGCCCAGCATCACGCAGGCGGAGAACAGATACCACTGCACCTCCATGAAGGAGTTGGAGCTGTAGTCGAGGGCGTAACGCACGATGGCGTTGGCAGCGCTGATGACGCAAGACAGCAGCACGGCCCATTCGGCAATGCTGCCGAACCGGTCGTTCAACCTGTCTATGCCTTTGGCAAAGGCGAGCAGGGCATTCATACATGTGCGGGCAAGGAGAACTGGCGTTGCAATGGCCAGGCTGGCGCCTGGGGACGCAACGGTTTCAACCGCCAAGCGGCGGACTTGTCCGACTGTATCGATTGGGGACTGAACGGACCCTGAATTCCGGGCCCGTTCAGGGAAAGCACTGAGGCTTGCTCAGCCGCCGGTGGCGGCCATGAAGAGCTTGGTCGAGCGCGCACCCGAGCGGCAGAAGGCCAGCACGGGCTTGGGCAGGCGCTCCAGCAACTGCTTGAACTGCGCGATCTCTTCGGGCGACTGGTAGGCGCCGTTGACCGGTAGGTAGGCGTAGGCCAGGCCGGCGGCCAGCGCCGCTGCTTCCATCTGCGCCGCGGTGGGTTGCTCGGGGCCGCCCTCGAAGTCGGGCCGGTTGTTGATCACGCTGCGAAAGCCC